>SDBV01000111.1_pt1 | contig 95257 bp, 75 predicted proteins | sample 2277081 | NCBI WGS metagenome assembly SDBV01 (sample SAMN10402039, study PRJNA504765) | marine sediment metagenome | isolation source: marine sediment core GS10_PC15, 223 cmbsf | place: Arctic Ocean: Southern Knipovich Ridge | collected 2010
GACCGGCCGCGCCGCGGTCGATCCTGCGAACATTCTCGGTCTAGGCAGGGCGTGCGCGGCCCTGGGCCGGTTCGACGCGGCGATTGGGTACTATGGGCAACTGACGGAGGGGATCGACATGGTCGCCCGCCCTCGGTTCTTTTGGCAGGTGGAGCTGGAGTATTGCGGTTCTGTGCTTGCCGGTTGCGGCGGCGACCGGGGGGCGATGCTCGCTGTGGTTGTGCGAATCAAGCAACTTGCGGACCTGGATAGCGACATGGGCGGGCTGAGCGGTGAGTTTGAGGCGATAAGGGCGAAGGCAGGGCGGGCATCGACGCGGTGAGGGGTCTCCAGTGGCGTTGACCTATTTCTTGTGGCGGTTATACTTGTATTTAGGCGGCATAGCCAAGCGGACCAAGGCGACGGATTGCAAATCCGTTATTCGTGGGTTCGAATCCCACTGCCGCCTTTGGCTGACCGGATCGGTATGGCGCGGACGAATGCGGCGCCGAGGGCGATTTGCCGCGCTTGTCCGCCCCATACTCAGCGGATGAGGTGACCCGATGAATAACAAATTGTTGAGCGTATTGGTGGTCTTGGTTGTGTTTGTGCTGGCGTTCGGGCAGACGAAGGTCGTCAAGCTCAAGACCGGCCAGACCATCGAGGGCGAAGTAACACCTACCAAGGACAAGACAGGCTACCAGATCAAAACGAAGCTCGGTGCCGTTGTTGTGATCCCGGCCGATCAGGTCGAATCAATCGAGGACTTGGTCAGACCGGAGGATGAATTCGACAAGCGTCTGGGGCGCATCGATCCTAAGAGCCCCGAGGCCCGTTACATCTTGGCGGAGTGGGCTCTGAAGAACGGGCTGTTGACCCGGTCCCGCGGGCAGTTGTTGGAGGCACTTAAGCTTAAGGCCGACTACATCGAGGCCGTGCTGCTGCTAAGACAGGTCGAAGCCAGAATCAGGGCCGCCACCACCACGACGAAACCTGCCCGCCCCGGTGGGCCCGGCTGGACGCCGGGAACCGAAGCGCCTGGCGGACCGACCCTGCGCAGCGAGTGGCTGCTGACGAATGACGATATCCAGAACATTCGCCTGGAAGAGCTGCGCGCCACCGACCGCGTGAGCATCCGCTTCCGCAACGACCTGCTGGATAGGTTCATCGCCATGATGGAGGGACGGAAGGAATTCAAACAGGCCGGTTACGCCGGCAGGTTCCGCGCCCTGTCCGACGTGGGCAAGGCGGTCTATATCCTGGACAACATAGGGCGCGAGCAGACGGGTATCAAAGACGACATCATCGTAAGGACCGACCCGTCCTTTATGGTGAAGTTCCGCTCTGCGGTGTTCCCGGCCGTCGGACGGTACTGCGCGGCGCCGCACTGTCACGGCGGGTCGAAGCCCCTCGGCGGATTTAAACTTTTCGGCGTGCGGGTCAGGTCCGCCAACGTGGACTACACCAACTTCTTGATCCTTGATACCTATACCCAACGGGGGTGGCGCATGGTCAATCGTAATGATGCGGACCTCTCGCTGCTGCTCCAGTTCGGGTTACCTGCGGAGCAGGCCGAGAAACGTCATCCGAAGGCCGATAGAAAGGGCAAAGCGATAAGGGTCAATCCGATGTTCACCAGCCGCAAGTCTCCCCTTTACAAGCGGATGGTACAGTGGATCGAATCGCTCAAGGGCCCGCTGCATCCGGACTACCGGCTCAAGTGGCGCCCGCCGTTGGGCATGAAGCTTAACCTCACGGGCCGCCCGGAACTGCCCTCCTCACCGGAAGAACCGCAACCAGAAGACCAAGAGACCGACGAGCCGGAGCCGTAGCAAGAGCGGGCGGGCGATAGAGTGGGACATGGCCATTGCTTTTACAGCGTTATTGGTCGTTGTTCTGATCGCATCGGTTATATCCTTTGTGGTGATGGGTCTCTTGCAGCACCGCCGCACGTACGCGCTGGGAAGGACGGCCCACGAGAAGTCGATGCGGTTTTCGCCGGAGGACCCGTTCGACCTGTCCAGGCGGTACGCGAACTTCGCACTCATCGGGGGCGGGCACTCGCCGCGGGCCGCAAATGTTACGTATGGGAGGGTCGGGGCGGTCGGTGTGCGGGTGTTTGATTTCTGCTATGAGCTGGGGCACGGGACGCGGCGCATCACCCGTCGCTGCAACGTAGCGGTGGTCGAGGCCGATTTCGACATCCCGCCGGTCCTGCTGTGGTCCGATCGAGATGCGGTCCTGGGCCCGCTGTCCGCACATCGCCGCAGCGGGCACGTGCGATGCTGGTCGTATAGCGGCCGCAGCGAGGTAGCTGCGATTGTGGCGGATGCCTGTTCATCGCTTGCGGGACGGGCCGTCAGCATCGAGACAAAAGGCAGCACGCTTATGATAAGCGGCCCCGCATCCCGCGGCCGGGACGGATACATCGTGCGGCCCGAGCAGGTCCCGCCCATTATCGACTTGCTGCGGGGTTTCCTGCCCGTCGGCGGGAATGAAGCTGCGCCGTGTGAAGATGCACACGGCGGCTCCGAATTGCCCAACCTGAATGTTGAAAACTCACGCGGCTCGTGATAAAAGCTAGGTCTCGCCTCAAACCCAGAGGCTGGCGGAATAGTAAGGGAGATTTTACCGTGCGAAATTATAGGTTTGTTCCTGTTAGCGTCTGTGTGTTGGGTTGTCTGTTGGGCGTCTTGCTTTTGTCTGGCTGCGCGGAATCTAAATCCCGCCGTGCCGGGCGAAACCTGATGGAGGCCGTCGAGGAGGCGCAGGGGCGCCTTGATGAGGCCCTGGCGATTATGGGCTCCCTTGCAGGTAAGGTCTCGGGTGGGTCGGGGCTGAATCCCAAGGCCCTTGCGATCCTCAATGAAGCCCAGAGGAACCTGTCGGCGGCCGTCGACGCTTCCGGCGGCGCCGATGAGGGACCGGCCTCACTGAGCCGGGCGGTGCTGGCCCGCATGTTGGCCCTACAGGGCCGATATCATGCCGCCGCCTCCGCCGCGGCAGCCAGAGACGCTCGCAGCGGGCTGGACCTTACTGCCAAGTCCGTCCTTGTCCTTCAAGTCCAAGCACACCTGGCCGGATACTACGCGGGCCTGGCGTCGGTGGACATGAAGAAGTTCGAGGCGATTCGAGCAGAGGCGGACGAGCAGGTCGCCGACTTGGCGGCGCGCCAGAGCAAGCTGGACGTTCAACTGCAGGGCCTAAAGAAGCAATACGATGATCTGCTGGCCGCCAACGAGGCCCTTACGGGAAAGGTCCGTCAGGTTCGTCGGGACGTACCGGCCTCCAGGGGGCTGGAGGTGCTCGATCAGGCGCTGGAGATAGAGACGCAGATCGATAAGAACGCCGCCGAGGCCGGGCAGATCGAGCGATCCATAAATGGTGTGGAAGCGCAGAAGCAGGAGCTTGCTGCTGCGATGGAGGTGTCGCAGAAGATGGTGATCGCCGTCGCCGCCGTCCTCGACCGGGGAAAGGCCCAGGCCGGAACCCACTCCGCCCGCAAAGACGAGATGTCCGGGGCCATGGCGCAGACGATCCAAATCATAGAGTCTCAACTTGGGCGGGTCCAGGCGGGGTATCGGCGGATGGGTAAGTCCGGTTCGATTGCCACAAAGGCCTACCAGCAGGCGGCCAAGGCCCTGGGCGAATCGCAGAAGCCGACTGAAGGAAGGTTCGCACAGCAGGGCGGGGTCCACGCTGCAGCGGCCGAGCTGCACTCGCGAAACTATTTTCTTATGACTCAAAGTGCGCGCGTCGCAAAGGCGGTCTCGAACGCCTTCACGCAGATCGAGCGGTCCGTTCCCGCCGCGGTCGGCGCCGTAGCTAACTTCGGACGCAGGTCCACCCAAGCCAAAACCGACGCGGTGAAACATTACATCGAGGCGGGAAAGCTGTATGAGAAGGCGGTCTCCAACGCCAGGAGGACCCGCAGCGAATTGACGTGGGTCTATCAAGCGGAACTGGCGTCCGCGTGCATCGGGCATTACAGGCTCAGCGGCGACCGGGCCGTTCTCGCCAAGGCACGGAAACTCCTGAACGAGGACCTGGACCTGAAGGGCAAGGACAAGGCCGCTATCAGGCAACTTAGACGAGTGCTTCAAGGCGAATCCCAAAACTCGTCATAGGGGATGTACTCCGCAGGGCGCCCCAGAGGCGCCGCCGGTGCGCCTCAACACCCCAAAGGCCCACCCGCGTTTGACTCATAATATTCTGCGGCGCCTTCGCTTGGGTGGTCCGCCGAGAAAACCTTTGCCAAATCTCGACGAGCTCTGCATACTGAATGGTGATCCGAAAAGGGTTGAGGGATCAGTCCTTGAACCGGACCCCACCGGCCGGGACGGAAAGGACGCAGGGGCATGCGCCAATACGTGAACAAGCCCATGAGGGAGCTGGCGACGGAACTGACAGCGGGCTTGGTGCGGCTGCGGCAGGATTACGTGGACGCCGCAGAGCGCCTGCTGGAGGTCGCCAGTCCCACTGAGACATATCCCTATGAATTCGTCCTTTACCGCCTGACGGGTTATCGCCCCACGCGCCGCTCCCCGCCCACCGACCAGATGCCCGGAGGGTCGCTGCGTGAAGATCTGCGCAACTTGATGCTGGACATATGCGACAGTTTTGAACTTCGCTGCAGCGACTACGACGAGCCGGTCCATACCACCGAGTCGCTGGCGAGGCAGTTCAACGTCTCGACTAAGACGATTACCCGCTGGCGGCGCAAGGGCCTGGTCGCGAGGCGCCTGCTGTTTCCCGATGGTAAGAGGCGCGTGGCGTTCCTGGGAAGCTCCGTCCGGCGATTCGTTTCGTCCTGCCGACAGCTGGTGCGCCGCTCGGCGAAGTTCTCCCAGATGTCGCTGGAAGAGAAGAATGAGATCATCCGCCGCGCCAGGAGGATGTCCGGTTTCTGCGATTGCTGCCTTAACGATATCGCCAAGCGCCTTTCCGACAAGACCGGCCGCGCGGTCGAGACAGTCCGATACACCATCCGCAAGCACGATATCGACGAGCCGGATGATGCGGTATTCCCGGACGCCTCGGCGCCCTTGTCGGTAGGGCACAAGCAGGTGATCTATCAGCGATTCCTTCGGGGCGAATCGGTCTCGTGGCTGGCGAAGCACTGCAGGCGCAGCCGCGGGAGCGTATATCGGGTGATAAACGAGATGCGGGCGAGGCGGATGCTGGATCAGCCTGTGTCCTACATGTACAACCCGCAGTTCGACCTGCCCGGCGCCGATGAGACTATCCTCACCGAGCCCGCCACACCGCAGGGCGACGCCAAGAAGGCCAAGCCCTCCCCGAAGGCTCCGCCGGGGCTACCGGCGTATCTCAGGGCCCTCTACGACGTCCCGCTGCTGGACGCCGAGCAGGAGCGGAATCTGTTTCGCAGGTACAACTACCTCAAGCATAAGGCCGAGAAGCTCCGCCGCCAGATCGATCTGGACCACGTATTGTCCGGTCAGCTCAGGCAGATAGAGACGCTGCTGCTGAAGGCGAACGTCGTCAAGAACAGTATTATTCGCGCGAATCTCCGCCTGGTCGTGTCGATTGCAAAGAAGCATGTTGGGTCGGGCCCCCAGACGCTGTTTGAGCTGATCAGCGATGGTAACATCTCCTTGATGCAGGCCGTCGAGAAATTCGACTACTCGCGCGGAAATCGTCTCAGCACCTACGCTTCGTGGGCGGTCATGCGCAATTACGCTCGCTCCGTCCCGCGGGAGCGATATCTGCTGGACAGGTTCTCGACCAGCTACGAAAGCGTGCTGGACCTTGCCGCCGGGATGCGGACGTACGACCCGAACGAGTTGAACGTCGCGGAGCTGCGGGAGAGCATCGAGGCGGTGCTGGTGCAGCTGTCCCCGCGCGAGCGTGCGATACTGACCGACCACTACGGGCTGGACACCGACGGGCGTCGCAAGACGTTCGACCAGCTCGGCAGAAGGCTGGGGTTATCCAAAGAGCGCGTCCGCCAAATCGAGATCCAGGCGCTGAGCAAACTGCGGCGAATCCTCCACCCCAAAGAAGCCGACCTGATGTCGTGATCCGGCCGCCCTTGGCGCGGTGGGTTCCCTGACTCGCCGCGCAGGAAACGGTTCAATCCGCAACCACCACCCGCCACCGGAACCTTGCCCCATATCACAGGCAAGCGGGCAAGCCGGCAGATCACTCACCCCGCGACGGGCGCCGACGTGGGCTGCTATTCCTGGGCTTCCGGCTCCACCTGCTTAAACTCGCGCTGCGGCCGGTCGCCATTGAGGAAGAAGACGATGTCGGGGGATTCCCACCAATCAACGCCGCCTTCTTTGTTCAGTACGAACGCCCCACGATCGTCCTCACCGTCCTCCCCCATGCTGTAGAGCACGGGCGGGTTGGCATCGGGTCGATATCCGATCGGCCGGGGCGTTTCGCTGAACGGATCGTCAGGGACATCCGGTAGGTAGTCCGGTACGAGCTGGTCGAGCGTCTCCGGCCGCCGGCCGTGATCGAGCTCATACATCCGCATCGCCAACGCCGTCGCCGCCATACGACGCATGGCGATGAGGCGGAAGTGCAGTGTCAGTGATTCCATAACGGACGGCTTTATGATCTCCTTCAGGAAGTGGATCCATTGGCCCACGAAGCTGGTTTCTTTGGGATCATCAGGAGAAATGCTCCCCCGTGCAGCCCTGTAGTTTGGCGCCTCTGCGGCCAAGACGCACTCGGTCCACAGTCGCAGCAGCTCGGCCAGGTTCGAGGTGAACAGAGGCCTGAGAACAAAGCTGGTTGCCGATTGCAGGGGTGTCTGCCGGATAGTGGTCTGCCCCCACGGTGTACGCTTTACCGTGTATCAACTGATCGAGAGTATCAAAAGTCGAGCACCGCTCGCCGATGAACGCTCTTACGAGAGAGTCTCTGGGTGTCCGCTCGTCCAGCAGCTTTGCTGTCAGGGCACGAGTCCGCTGCGGCGACGCTTCGCCGGTCCCTGGAGTATCCGTGCGGATTCGTAGCGTTGGTAAAACCTCTTCCATCGCTTGGGTTGCTTGGCCCTCCACAGCCACCGCAACTAGGTGCGATATCAGCATCGTGCCGCGGCACAGCGAGTCCCTCAGGGCGAGCATGTCGAGGACGTGGTCGATGGCGGAACTGTCGTCATCCGAGTCATGCGCGGTCAGCGCAGCCAGCGAGAGCAGCCGAACTAACTCCTGGCAGTCGACCCAGGAGTCTTGGAGCGGGACGAGGGTTTCATCGGGCGTAAGCGAGAAATCCGCCTTCCAATCAGATTCGGCCAGGCTGCGCGCGTGTCGGCACAGGTCCAGTGCTTCGGCCCCATCGGCCAGTATCTGCCGGGCCTCCTGTAGATTGTCCTTGCGAAACTCAGCGTCATAGACGAACGGGTTCATGTCCGGCGGATCGGCGAAGAACTCGGTCGCTGCCGCCCTCTTGTAGAACTCGGCCGCGTTTTGTTCGTTGGGGATCGGCGGGCGGGCTCGGTCGGCCCACCGGACCGGCTCGCCGCGTGCGGCGATGGCGTCCAACTCTGCTTGCAACTTACTGTCAGCCCAATAGCCCGCCACGACTCTGAACAGCACGGCCGCCAGGACAATCGCCAGCAGTACGATTCCTGTCCACTTCAGCACCGGATGACGGGATCGTCTCATCGCTCAGTTCCCCATTCTTACGAGCGGATTATCGCACAGCGGCGCCACCTTGCCAAGAGATGTTATCGCGGAGGATCCCAGGATAGTTACTACTCAGATGGATTCGCCGGCGCTGAGGTAGGTTGCTATTCCCCGGCTTCCGGCTCCACCTGCTTAACCTCGCGCTGCGGCCGGTCGCCGTTGAGGAAGAAAGCCTCATCGCGGGAATGTAAATCTCCCTCGTCTTCCGGCTCGTCCCACTTAAACTCGTCCTGCGGCCGGTCGCCATTGAGGAAGAAGAGATCATCGCGGGAACGCAAATCTCCCCAATCCGATACCTCAAACGCTCCACCATCATCGATAGCGTCCTCGCCCACACTATACAGCAGTGGCGGGTCCCCATTCGGCCTGTACGCTATGGGTCTGTGCGTTCTGCCACACGGATCGTTGGGAACCGAGGAGATGTACCTGCCAATCAGGTCTTCCAACCGGTCGGGCCGCCGACCATGGTCTGTCTGGTATAACCGTATCGCAAGAGCGACACCGGCCATCCGCCGAAAAGCGGTCGACCTGCAATGAGAGTCCCACACCCTCTTGATGCCCCGTATCGTCACCGCGCTGATCCACCGAGTGACCCCTTCATCCTCAAGTTGTTGGTGGGGCGCTTCTCTGATAGCAAAGAAACTCTCATCCTTCGTGCCATGCGTTCTTGCGCCCCGCACACATAGGCCCTCGAACGCCACAACTCTGGCGCCCTCCAATGTCAGTATGGGTCTCAGCAGAATCCCCATCGCAGGTCCAGCCACGCCGAAGAGATTGCCCAAGTCACGCTCCGATGTCCGTTCGCGCACTTGGGTGGCGGTGTAGATTCGCTCGCCCATAAATGCCCGTAAGAGACCAGCTCTGACGGGCCCTTCGTCTAGAAGCTGCCCGACAAGCGCCTGCACCTTATCGCGGTGTACGGCTGGCAGATCCTTTCCGACCTGGAAGGAAGGGGCGATTTGCTCGACGGTCTGGCCAATGCGGTCGGTATGGCTGAGGTATAACAGATGCGATATCAGGACAGGTACATGGTGCAAGGATCGAGCGTAGGCCATCGCGTCGCGAAGGTATTCGACCGCCTCGGTATCATCTGCTCTATCATGTGCTGAGATTGCGGCCAAGCATATCAAGGTGACTAAGGTCTGTCCGGCATTACCAGCCCCAGACGGAACCATCTCTTCTGGGGCTAGGTGGAAATCAATCTCCCAATGGATGCGACCTCGAGATCGGGCGTCTCGGCATAGGCGCAACGCCGGTTCAGCGTCTGTCAGAAGTTGCTCAAGGGTGTCTTTGTGCTTATCGCGCCATTCCCTACTGAGAAGCAAGTCTCTTAGTTGCGCGCCGCCATCCGATATCCTCTTGAGGAACGGGGATCTGACGGCCTCTCTGTAGAGCACTGCTGCGTTTTGTTCGTCAGGGATCGGCGGGCGAGCGAGGTCGGCCCAGCGGATCGGCTCGCCGCGTGCGGCGATGGCGTCCAATTCTGCCTGCAACTTACTGTCAGCCCAATAGCCCACGACGACTCTGAACAGCACGGCCGCCAGGATAATCGCCAGCAGTACGATTCCTATCCACTTCAGCACCGGATGACGGGATGGTTTCATCGCCAGTTCCCCATTCTTACGAGCGGATTATCGCACAGCGGCGGTACCATGCCAAGAGACGTTATCGCGGAGGATCCCAGGCATAGTTACTAGTCAGATGGATTTCCCGGCGCTGAAGTGGGCTGCTCTTCTTCGTCTTCCGGCTTGTCCCACCTTGACTCGCCCCGCGGCCCGATGCCATGCAAATGTCCGCTTCTTGGAGTCCGGGAATAGCTGGATGGCCTCCCGAAACCGTAATAGAATCATCGGAACCTCTCGCGGTGGTCGTGCGTAAGAATCTAGCCGAGAAAGGATGGACCAAATGAGATGGACAATTACCCTGCTGGCTTTGCTGCTCGCCTCATCCGTCGCCGCAGCCTTCGGCCAGCATGATTATGAACTCGACATCGGCGACGGCTACAGCATATCTCGGACCAGCTCTCTTCAGGTATACTTGACCAAGAAGGGCAAGGGGTTTCTTGTCGGACCCAAGCGGACTGATGGCGTCGGTCCTGTTGTCGGATACTTCATGACCGACAGGTTCGTTTTCGCCAAAACTCTCGGCAAAAGGCTGCGTGACGAACTAGAGACCGTTGGGGAAATCAATTACACAAAGACATACTACTTTATCGTTCTTAAGGAAAACGATAAGGTTATCGGCCCGCTGTCTGAAACCCAGTTCCTGGACCATCCGTTCGTGGCAGGCGCGAAGCCGGTTGACTGGAAGGTGCCCAGCAATCCGGACGTGCTGCTCCCGCTGCTTTTCAGTCTGCTCATTGTGGCCTCCGTGTTGTGGCTGCTGGCAGTGAAGTTCTACTGGATCTCCGTGCCTGCGGTTATCGCGGTCGTGGTAATTGTGTTCGTTGAGATACGCCAGGGCAGGAGGCGTCGACGCAAGAGCCAGCCAAGCTAGACCGCGCTGCTCTTGCGCGCCAGTTCATTTGCCGAATCCCGGGCCAGATAAAGTAACGCGAAGGAGTAATACGCCATGAGATCTTCGGGTCAGCGATTGATGTTGTGCGTTCTTGCTGTTAACTGTCTTGCTGCGCCGTGCGTGGGAATCTGGGAAACAGGCCTTCCAGTTGACGATCTCGGCGAGTACTGGGACAAGGGCGTTCGCGATACGGCCCTGAACTGGTATTGGGAGGTCGGTCGCCTCAGGTTCGTACTGAAAGCGGGGGTACGGCACCGCATCATGAAGAAGCAATACCTTTCTTTTGCTCCCAGCAATCAGGAGTACCTCGTGTTCCGGGCCTTTCCGGTGATGGGTGCTAGGTTCGAGTGGTGGCCGCAGGGGTTGGTCTGGGCCAGGACGCTTCGTGTCGGAGGGCACGACTTTCTCATGTACAGGCAGCGCCCAAACACACGTTATCTGGCGAGGAAAGATGTGTCAGTGGAGCAGTTATGGCTCCAGCGATATGCCGTGCAAGGAGACACGTTAACATTTTACCAACTTGACGACGAGGCGTTTGGAGAAGCACTCAAGGCCGGCCGGATAAACGGTATGGTAAACAAGGAGCATCCGGATTATCCGGGCCCTCGGATCACCAGACTGGATCAGCCCACGTTGGAGGCACTGGCGGGCCTTGCCGATCGTCAGAGCAACTGGATTGTACGGGCAAGGTATAGTCGCATGAAAGACCTGGAGCGTCCCCCCCCTGTGGAGGCGATCCCTCCGGACAAACCAGAACCGATCCTTCGCTGGCAGGTACACGTGCCCGATTTCGAGTACTTCTCAGGGCAGCGATCGGATGTCCTGCTGAGACAGCTAATGGCCTGCCCCCAGTGGCGAGTGTTAAGGGCAGGAAAAGGAATCACCTGTTATAAAAGGTCCAAGACAGAGCATGGTTGGCGAGCCACCCTGGGCGACATCCTGAGGTCGCAGTCCGGGCACGCTGATCACATGTGGAAGTTCCCTGACAGGTGGTGGTCTGGGCAGCATGAGATGTTCTGGCCAGAAAGCTACCAGCGTCGGTATTCGTTCTGGTTCGGCGAGCTGTCCAGTAGTCCGTTGACTGGCAGCGATGTAACTCTAGTCGGGCCTCTTGCAGGGTCCGTCCCCTTGAAAACGGAGCAATCGTACTGGAACTTCCGGTCCCATCTGGTTGTTGGCAAGGGATCCGTCTGGTTTGGTGTCATGGAGGAAACGGATTTGCAGTTCCGCCTGGGCCTCCCTACGCGGAAAGCGATGACGTGGCTGGGAGGCTTTCTCAGCCAGACACGACAGTTCGAAGAGGAGCTGGTGAAGCATGGGTACGTCGAGAGCATGCCGGACAGCGAGGTACGAAAGGGCAAGGCATCCATCGAGATAATCGACACCCCCAAGGGGGGCATCTACGATGTGTGCGCATGGGTCAATCCGGGGGAGAAAGGCTTGACCTATCTGAAGGTTTTCGACGTCAAGTCCGGCCGGAGACTGTCAGAACGGAAGATCTTCAGCACGTCGAACGAGATGATTGGCTGGTCAGATGAGGCGATTGTGCAGTTCTACTACAACAGCCACGTTTATGTCTATGAAGGAGACTGGGACCACCTCTATGAGGCACGTTTCGAGTTGTGGTTCCAGCCGGACACGGGCCAGCAGGAAAGAAAGCTGATCCAGACGACCCGGGAGATCTTCGGGTGGCTGGACTAAGCAGCGCTGAGGTGGGCGGCGCGAGTGCACCGACGCGTTATTCCGGTTGGGTGATGGCTATTTGTCGGATGGATGCGCCGGTGACGAAAGCAGCATCGCCATAACCAGCATTGCGCCGGCAAGGAGCATCAGTCCGCGGCGCAGGGGCGGGCGCTGCAGTCGCCGCGCTGCCCGCAGGACCCATTGCGGCGGCGGGTCGGGCCGCGGGTGTCGCTGAATTGACGGGATCCCCGGCCGCGGTGGGGGCGAGTCGGTCGCACCCGCCACTACCAGCTCATTCGCCGGGACCAACCCCAGCCGGTGGTGGGCCAGCCGCATCGTCAGCACCTCATCGCCGGGTATCGCGTCGATCAGCCGCTGCTGTGCGGCGATCAGCGCCTCGCCGTCGGCTGCGCCGGCCGAAAGGCATGCACGCTGCCAGCGCGCCCGAGCCAGTCGTGCATACGGCGGCGTGAGGACCACGACGGCGACAATCGCCATCGCCACACCGGCCGGGACTGCAAAGCCGAGAATCCGCCGGGCCGGTGACACCGAGCGGCGCCGAGTGAATCGGCCGCGATGGGTTATTCTACGTCGAGCCGCCATAAACCGCCTTCACGCCGAGCCGCTGCTCGATTCGCAGCAGCTGGTTGTACTTGCACACGCGGTCCGTCCTGCTCGCCGAGCCGGTCTTGATCTGCCCGGTGTTCTTGGCGACGGTCAGGTCGGCGATGGTGGTGTCCTCGGTCTCGCCGGATCGGTGGGAAACCACGGCCGTCCACCCGTTGGACATCGCCAGGTCGATCGCCGCGATCGTCTCGGTGAGCGTCCCGATCTGGTTGAGCTTGATGAGGATGCTGTTGGCGGACTTCTCGTCGAGCCCGCGCTGGAGGAACTTGATATTCGTGACGAACAGGTCGTCGCCGACGATCTGTATCTTATCCCCGAGCTTGGCGGTGAGTTTCGCCCAGCCGGCCCAGTCGTCCTCGCCGAGCCCGTCCTCGATGCTGCGGATGGGGTACTTTTGGCACCAGTCGGCCCACATGTCGATCATCTCGTCGGACGTGGCGATGCGGGATGGGTCGGACTTGAAGAAGCAGTACCCCTCGGCGCCGTTTTCCTTAGCGGCGTTGGCCATTTCGGACGCGGCCGGGTCCAGCGCAAGGAAAACATCCTCGCCGGGCGTGTAGCCGGCCTGTTCTATCGCCTGGACGATCAGTTCCGGCGCTTCGTCGTTGGACTTCAGCGACGGCGCGTAACCGCCCTCGTCGCCCACCGACGTGTTGTACCCCTTGGACTTCAGCACGCCCTTCAGTGCGTGGAAGACCTCGGCGCCCATTCGCAGCCCTTCGGAAAAGGTCTGGGCGCCCATGGGCTGGACCATGAACTCCTGAAAATCGACGGTCCCGTCCGCGTGCTTTCCGCCGTTGAGAATGTTCATCATCGGGACGGGCAGCGTCACTGCCGCCGCGCCGCCGAGGTATTCGTACAGGCCCTTACCGGCGTAGGCGGCGGCCGCGCGAGCCGTCGCCAAAGACACGCCGAGGATCGCGTTGGCGCCAAGCTTGCTCTTGTTGGGCGTGCCGTCGGCTTCGATCATCAGCTTGTCGATCGCTTCTTGGTCGGCCGCGTCCATCCCGAGCAGCAGCTTGGCCAAATCGCGGTTGACGTGTTCGACCGCCTTCAGCACGCCCTTGCCCAGATAAACGGCCTTGTCGCCGTCGCGCAGTTCCACGGCTTCGTTCTCGCCGGTGCTTGCCCCGGAGGGCACAGCCGCCCGCCCGAAAACGCCGTCCCCCAGCATCACGTCGACTTCTACTGTGGGGTTGCCGCGGGAATCGAGAATCTGCCGACCTTCTATTGCCTTGATCTTGGTGGACATAAGTTCCTCAGCTTCTATCGGACCTCGCGTGAAGTTTGCCTTAACCGTAATTGCACAGGCGTGTTTGGAGCCCAAATCATACGGTTCGCACCGGCCGTTGCAAGGCTGTTTCCCTGCGGCGGTGCTGGCTGCGGCCGCGACCGGCTCCGCCAGGCGGACGGGCGCGACACCTGGAAAGGCGCGCCGCAAGTCGCAGGTTCTCGCAGTTTGTCGCAGATTCTCGCCGTTTGTAGCAAGTAGCCGCGGTTTCTGACGGATTGTCGCAGTTTCTGACGGTTTGTAGCAAGTCGAAAAAACCGTAGCTCCTGTGGCCGCAAGCAATTGCGCTTTTGCGCGCCGCTCCTGGCGAAAATTTCCCGCCGGCCGCTCGAATCCGCGGGGGCAGAGATCGATCCCTATGTTGTTGTCAAACAACGTCGCCGGCGCACAAGATGCGCCTCCATACTTAGCGGCGTGCGAGCTTATGCGCGCGCAATGATGGTCGTTTTCGGCGGTGACGGCCGGCAAGGCCCGGCCTGGCCGGGAGATATTTTCCTCAGTTTTTCGGCAGCAACTTGCGCCCCGCGTGCGGCCGTGCGCGCGCAAACAATACCGTAGGGCGTCCCCTGGGTGCGCGCGCAAACCTGTCCCCGGTCCACAAATTACACGAAACGCACGAACTCGTAGGGTGAGCACACGTACCGGCGCGTTTGGTCATTAGTCGTAGGGTGTCCCCTGGGGACACGTAGTTGGGTGACGCGGCTTGTGGAGCGTAGCGACCCAACCACGCCGATTCACGTGGGGTTCACACCAAAGAAGGAAGGACGCGCACTTGACAGTTGGGGTCTGTCGTATTTATACTCCCTGTGGCATTTGCGAGCTTTCGGGCGGTGCCCGTTGCGCAATGCCCAACGTTGTGATCCGGCCGAGTTTTGTGGGGTAGGCCGCAGTTGGATAAAGACCTGGCCACCTCAGCAATGATGCTGAATGGGAATATGAGATGATCGACGTGAACTCCCCATAAAAGGGGATGAACACGGTTGACATGAAAGGAGATAGGATGATGTCCGAGAATAACGAAATCCCTAGTAAGAACGAAGAAGAGGGCAAGTCATACGAGCGATTGAATAATATGTTCGGACACTTGTTCTCACGCGAGTTGTGGGACGCCGCCTTGCACAACCAAGAGCTGTTCGATGATTTATTCGCGGACCGACGTAGTGAGATCGATACGTTTCGGCGCGTTTGCAGTCCCCTACTCGGCGATTCCGTTGTGTTTGTCGGGCGTATGGGTGAAGGTAAATCGGCCCTCTTCCGGAGGTTGATCGATACGATTGAGAGTGGGGAATTGTTCGGGAGTACCAATAGGACTGTCCACTGGATCTTTCTCGATCTGGACCGTGAAAATCCTCCGGCTGCAATCGATCTTATCAAGAGAGCCGCTGAGTGTTTTCGTGACTACCTAGATCGGATAAAGTGCCCAAGAAGCGATGAATTGAACACTGTTGATAAGCTATCTTCCACCAAGGCAGTTTACCTCGTTTCCCAAGCCCTCACTGATCATTTGGAGAAGCATGGAGAAGAGGCACCATATCTCTTTTTCTTCGTCGACGATTTGGACTACGCACCCGATGTCTGGTATGACTTGGTCCTGGGCCTCGGTGCCATTCTTGCCCTTCCGTCCATCTCGCCAATCTATGCCGCGAGACCTCTGCTGGAGGCGAAGATGTTCGGGTGTCGCGACTTTCGCATCAAGCGAGTCATGAGCGACGCTCATCGAATTAAGCTTCAGCCACTCCCTGTCCGAGAGGTCATTACTAACCGCGTCAAGGAGATCGCTGACCGGAAGCCAAAGTCAGTTTGGAAATCACTCATGGATAAGTTCTTGACCCCTGGCGATGATCTGTACACGCTCCTGGAGCACGTCGGGCTTCGTCAGTCTGGGGAGTTCAAATACCCCTTTGTGCCTAAGTTTGAGCGGTTCCTTCAAAAGACATCTAACGGGAACACAACACTGATTCTGTCCATGGTAAAGATCGCTCTTGAATATATTCTATCTAACAGAAGGGCGTTTCGTCCTAATGGGAAGGGGCTCTATCATTTGGAGCGACCATTAATCTTGCAGCTCTTCGGGGATTATCAGGGCTCACCAATCGTAAACCTCAATGATAGCAACTTTCGTTCCTTCAACCAGAGCTCTCCTGCCCACACAGGTAATGCTCTCTTGCTGAATCTGCTTGAATGGATTCACTACTGCTCAGGCAATGATGCGATGCGTAGTGCATGCTTCAAAGAACTTGGGCACCCGGACGCCGAAATCACACGAGGCCTGACCCACTGCGAAGCGATGCACCTCATCGAGCCTCGGACTGACGCACCTGTAGATGCCCTTGAGAACTTGACGATCCACTCGTATAAACTTACGCCCAAGGGGGCGTACCATCTGGTCCACCTCATGACGTGGACTGAGTACGATCGAGAATTCGGTCCATTAAAGGACTTAAAGCGGATCAGGCCTCGCTACTATGATGACAACAAGCTACTTCCCGAACGAGCCATGTACACTGACGTGATCGAATTCTTGCTTTATGTTGCTACGGCGATTGAGGAAGTCAAGCCGGATGCCAAGGAAATGCGATTGTCGCTTTCATCGTTGATTGACGCTTATGTCAACTATCAGACAACTTACTACAGGCGAGGTGCCCAAGAACTCTACTCGCCAGACAATCCGGACAGTGACTATATGATCGACGAACCGAAGCTCACAAGGTTGTTGACGGACCCCCCTATGGATGTAAAACTCGGTACACGTAGAATCAACCTTGGGAAATACGTCTCGCATAAGAGCAAGAAACCCCATCCGTCCTGGGTTAGATTGAGCATCCGGAATATCAAAGATGCTGCTAAGTCGTTAAGCTTCGAAACTCTAAGCAAGATACCGACGAAACAACGGTGCTATTACGAGTACTTCCAGAAGATGATATCCGACGCCCTCGTCGGCTTCGAGTAAGGAGGTCCCACAATGCTCCGATTTTGTCGACAGGACTGCCATTTTGCGGATAAAGACAGAGGATGCCTAATGGGGAGTAGGTTGACATGTCTCCCATGCTCTATGTACTTACGAAATCTTCCAAACAGGACGACTTCTGATCACATTTCTATTGTCTTCGGGAGAAACGCGGGGAATCGAGCCCGTCGCGCACTGGTCATTTCGGTCTTATCGCTTATCATGTCTGGGATAGCGTTGGCTCTTTGGCAGGGCGATTCCACCGAGCCCCCCGCGGTTCCAATGGAACAGGTTCGTACTGCCGCAGGCGCTGTGGTGGATAAAGATCGCACCGGCCCTGGTTCCACGTCTCAAGGCTCAAACCGACCAGTCGTGAAGCAATTGGACGCCACGAAATGATCGACTTCAACTGCCCACAATGCGGCGAGCTTCTGGAGAAGGCACCATGAGACGAGGATTGATTCTGTTGACCGCTTGCGGCGGCTAAACTCACCAATGCCGGAACATCGCGGATGCCGATGTAACCACCACGAGGTGCCAGAATGGAAACGAATGAGCTAGTGCGGAAGAACGTGTGTGCGGCCGCTGCCGGCGCGTGGGTCGCGGCGATTGTCGGTATGGTCTGGCTGACGCTGGGGTGGGGGCTTTGGCTGCTGTTCTTGTACACCAGGCCGGGGTGGCTGCTGACGGTGTGGGGCGGCGGTGCCCTTACGTGGGACCAGGTGCAGCTGATGTGCATCGGGTTCTTCGGGCTGTTCAAGCTGATCATCTTCGCCGTGATCCTGGCGGCGATCTGCCTTACCATCTGGGCGCGCCGGCTGAGGAAGTGCGAATAGGCCGGCCGGGCGCGGACCATCATCCCGGCCGCGAAAGTCCGCCGGGACCTCCAGCAGCGGGAGGCTTCATCCGTGAACACGAGCGAGCACGAGCGCGGTTTTCGCGTTGCGGCGTTTCAAGGGCGAATCGAACAGGGCGATCCGGAATGGTCCATCCGGCGGACGTGCGAGGCGCTTCGGTGGGCCGACGAGCGCGGCGTGGACGTGCTGTGCATGCCGGAGACCTTCCTGCAGGGGTATTTCGAGACTCGCGACGAGGCGTGGGCCAATTCGATCGATCTTGAAAGCTCCGCCTTCGCCGACGTCTGCTCGGCGCTGAGCGGTTACAAGGCGACGTGCCTGCTCGGCCTGAACGAGCGCCGCGGCGATGAACTGTACAATACGATGGTCGTGATCGAGCACGGCCGGCTGATCGGGCGCTACTCGAAGAACTTCCGCGTGTACAAATACTTCGCCGCGGGGCTGGACTTTGGGGTGTTCGAACGGGCTGGCGTGAAGTACGGAATCATCATCTGCAAGGACGTCTCGTACGTCGAGCCGAGCCGGATCCTGTCGATGCGCGGGGCGCGGGTGATCTTCTCGCCGCACTTCAACCGCGTCGATTTGTACAAGGCCGACAGGCACCTGCGGCGCGTGCGGAATCATCACGTCGCCCGGGCGGTGGAAAACTCCGTGTGGGTGGTTCGGGCGAACGTGATCTGGCCGGCGGACGATAAGAAGGTCGGCTTCGGCGACTCGTTCATCATCAACGAGCTGGGCGAGTTCGTGTCGCGGGCCGGACTGCTGACGGAGACGATCCTGTATTGCGAGATTCCGCGGTCGTCGCTGGACGCCGAGAAGGTTCCCGGCGATCCGATCCCGAAGGAAATCTACGAGCAACTGCTGGAGGAATACCGCCGGGCCGAGAAGGACGCCCAGCAGTAGGGCGGGCCGTCGCTACGGGTGGTCGTCATCCGGTGCGTCGAGGCCGAACTCTTTGAGCCACTTATCGGCTTCGCCTGGGGGCAGGCCGCGGCGTTTTTCCGGCGGCTCGGCGGGCGGGCCTTTCGGCGGCGCTTCTGCCAGGCGGATCAGGAGCTTGGCGAAATCTTCGCTGCGGACGATCTTGCACCGCCTGCGGCGCGCCGCCTGGCGGATTTGGCGGTCGGTGGACACTACGCTTAATCGGCGTGGTGCGGTGTCGGCCGCGATGCGGTCCGTGATCAGCTCATCGGCGCTGAGGCCGTATGAGTAGGCGACGTCGAGCTGGCCGCTGTCGGGGCCAGGTACGCCAGGTAGGGGGGGGCCGTCGAAGATAACGCTGACTCGCTCGGATCGGGCGGTGAGCATCGTCAGCAGCGAGCAGAGGCCCGTGCGGCCCAGCTCAAGGCCTGCCGCCTTCATCGCGTAGATCAGATTGTTCCCGTCGATTAGATACGGCACCGGCGTAATGATACGCCCGTACGGCCGCGCGAGCAAACTCCAACAACGCGACCGGTGCGCGTGTGACAAGCAAGACACTTCCGTGAAAGTTCGCTGTCCCCTGTTTTTCGTGCCGAGACGGGCCTTTAGTTTGTGTACGGTCTGCAGTGTTCAGTTCGCCATGGACTCCGACAGTGCGCCCCAACACTTACGAGGCTACCCAGCACTTCTGCTGCATACTTCACGGCGGCGATACTGTCGTCAAACATGGTAACTCACCCCTAGGAACATATTTCCTGTAAAACTATACATTCATGTTTATCGGCAGAGGCGAAGACCGACTTTTGCTTAAAATCATCTAGCAGTGATAATTATCAGACGTTCGTTGTCTACCAGCTACTCGGGGCGCTCGGCAGTTTGTGCTCGCCTTGGAGAAGAGGGACGGGTGCATAAATGTTTTGGAGAGGGTCTGTCGTAGCGCAAGGGCTTTAGCCCGCGCGTGTCCCGGGGCTCCCAAACCTTCATGCACCCGAAGGGGGCCACTTGTCACGACACTGACTTGCCCTAGGCGGGTTGCGTTGGTATACAGGGCGCCAGAGCCGCGAAAGGGATTTGCCATGCCGGGAAACTGGGACCTTAAAACTACGATCATTTTTCTGATTCCGTTCGCCGTGCTCGCCGTGGGCGTAATCGTGTGGGTGTTCGTTCGCAGGACGATCCGCACCCGCGTGCGGGTGGGCAAGACGCTCAAGGCCGATCCGGACATCAACGAATACCTCGTCGTGTTCGGGTGGACTCGCAAGGTGCTGTATATCCCCACCATAGTTGCATCGCTGGCGGGCTTCGTGCTGATGCTGTTCTTCGATCTGTCCAGTACGGCGGCGCAGATTGTCGGCGGCGTGTGGTTCGGTGTATTCTTCGTCAATTTTCTGATCGATGAATACGACATAAACATCAAGGTCCTCCTGATCGGTGTGCTGTGTGTGATTGGCGCGGGGTTGTGGCTGGTGTCGATGGGGTGGCTTGGCGATTTTCTGCGGTTCTTCCGCCACTTGGGGATATCTCTGGCGGCGATGGGGTATTTGCTGATTGCGATTGTCTTTGCGATGGCGGTTGTGATCTCGTGGCTCAAGGGGTTGTTCTACTACGTGGCCATTACGCCCAATTACCTGAACCTGCAGGTAGGCCCGACCGAGACGGGCGAGCAGATCGCCCGCGAGCAGTACAGCACGCGTGTCGATACCGGCGATTTCCTGGAGCGGCTGATGGGATTCGGGCGGATCATCATCACGTTCAGCGATCAGCGGCGCCAGCCCATCGTCCTGCTGGTCGGGAGGATCGCCCGCAAGGCCCAACTGCTGGAATCCATACGCGGGAAGCTGGCCCTCGACCTGGACCGTCAGACGCGGCAGACCCAGTTCGGGGCGTGAGCGATTCTTCACAGGCGTGCTGTGGGGCCTAAGGCACCTTCGGCTTTGCCATATCGCACCTACTTATCTGTCAGCTTCAGCGAGTCGCGGTAGTAGTAGGGCAAGTCGGGGCGGGTCACTTCGGCCCACAGCCCGCGGCGGGCCTTGTGCGCCCGTCGCTGCAGGCGGGCGAATTCGGCCTTGAGATCGTGATTGTAGCGCGGATCGGCGTAGGCGTATCCGCCGGCCACCAGCAGGCGGTTCAACATCTTCCCGTCAGGGCCGACCACGTACGCCAGCAGCCGCCCGTGATTGTCGCGCGTGCTGTGGGGTTGCAGTTGCAGGCGGACCGTCTTGTCGACAACGCGCGCCCTGGTGAACCTCGTCGCCTCGGGGCCGAAGTGCTGGACGGGTGTGTCTCGCTTGAGAGTCTCGGGCGTATCGACGCCCCAGAGGCGGATTCGCGTGTGGGGGTACTTCCCGTCGGACTCATCGACGTCGATCGTGTCGCCGTCGACGACGCGAACCACGCGAAAGGTCCGCCCGTCGTACTTATTCAGGTCGCTTGTCGGCGCGCGGCCGAACAGGCCCGCCCGGTCGGCGAGTATGAATACGGCGACGACGGTAACGATTGCGGCCGCTACAAGACACTTGCGGGCCGCGTAGCGAACCCGGCGCCGTGCGGGCGTCAGCTTCAGGTGCCGTTTGCGAGGTCTTACCATTTGCCCTGGATTCCAGTGCGGCAAGAGTTTATCTGCCCACGTGGCCTATGAGGTCGCCGGCAGGGATTGCTGGGCTTTGAAGTGGGCTCCTGAGAGCAATTTAAGATTCTCTATTCCGCCCCGCCCGGCTGCGGCTGACTGCGTGAGGCTGCATCGGCAACCCACACTGGGTTGCCTGCTTCGCCTTCCTTGTCAGCCTTGTCCTCGCTGGGCCATCACCGGAACATTAAACCTTAAAGTGCTCTAGCTCTTTGAAGCGGGCTTCCTTGTCTTTTTGCCCTTCTTGGCCTGTGCAGCCTTCTTCGCCCGCCTGCCTCGCCTCTCTCTGACGGACCGGCCGGACCGTCTGTTCCGTTTTGCTTTCTTAGCCATCTTCTGTTTCTTCTTCTTGCGTACCGCCACCCGGGTTCCCAGCTCAAATGCGTCGTGCACCAGTTGCAGTGCTTTGCGTCCCTGGGCGCGGTCTATCAAGCAGGAGATCTTGATTTCCGAAGTGGTGATGTTCTTGATGTTGATACCCTCGGCAGCCAGCGCGGCGAACATTTTCTCGGCGACGCCGGTGTGCGTGCGCATTCCCACGCCGACGACTGAGACTTTCGCCAGGTGGTTTTCAACGACGGGGCGGCACTTGAGCGTCTTGCAGAGCTGATCGACCACCGTCCTGGCCTCGTTCAGGTTGGGCAGGTCGATGGTGAACGAGATATTGGCCGTCCCGTCGTCCGCCGTGGTCTGGATTATGTCGTCCACGACGACCTTATGCTTGGCGAGCGTGTGGAAAATCCTGGCCGCTATTCCCGGCCTGTCGGGGACCTTCACAAGCGATATGCGCGCCAGCTTGTCCTTGAGTGCGGCCCCGCTTACGACGATCCGCTCCATTGATTCGGTCTCTGCCACGATCATCGTTCCTTTTCTGTTGTTCGCGCTGTTGCGCACGTGGATTGGGACGTTGTACTTTTTGGCGAACTCGACCGCCCTGGTGTGCAAGACACCCGCTCCGAGCGACGCCAGTTCCAGCATCTCATCATAGGCGATTCTGTTAATCTTGCGTGCGTTTGGGACGATGCGCGGGTCGGCGGTGTATATTCCGTCGACATCGGTGTAGTTTTCGCAGACCTCCGCGCCCAGGGCCGCCGCCAGCGCGACGAGTGTGACGTTGCTTCCGCCGCGTCCCAGCGTGGTGATGTGCCCGGCCTCGGTTACGCCCTGGAAGCCCGCCACGATAACGATCTTTCCGGCGGCTAACTGCTCGCGGATGCGACGCACGTCGATGGTTTTGATGCGGGCCTTGGTGTGGGCGTCGTCGGTTATCATTCCGATCTGCCCGGCCGTGAAGCTTATCGCCGCGGCGCCGACGGCATCCAGCGCCATCGCCATCAGCGAGATGGTCACCTGCTCGCCGGTCGCCAGCAGCTGGTCCAACTCGCGTTTGGGCGGTTCGGCGCTGATTTGCTTCGCCACCCGCTCCAGCTCGTTCGTCGTATCGCCCATGGCGGAGAGGACCATGACCACCTGATCTCCGCGCCTCTGCGCGCGGATCGCCCGGGCGGCCGCGGCGCGGATCTTCGCCGCGTCAGCTACGCTCGTGCCGCCGAATTTCATCACGACCGTGCTCATGGGCTTCCTGTATGTTGCGCCTGATCTGTTGTGTCAGATTACCGTCCGCCGAAGCGGATCTTAGGATACGCCAAAGCTGGCTGCGTGCCAAGATGGTTCTTGTCGGCGTATGCCGCCGGTGGGAAGGTGAAGCTTCGAGCAGTTCATTCCGGCGGGATAGGAACCGCGCCGCGCTGGGCGGAATTGCGTGGGATGCGCTGAAGGATTACCTGACCGTCAGGAAATATTCCATCAGATCTGATCCTGGTTCGATGTGCAGGTCGGATTCGGCGGCGCTTGACTCGTCGAACGTACCGCGGAGGACGGCTTGGATTCCGACGCCGGCGATGGCGAAGGGAACCGGATCGGCGGTGTGCGTGCGGATGCGACAGGGCGTGGCGTGGTCCGGGAGGACCAGGATCCGCCAGTTGTCGCCCTCGGCGCGCAGTCGCTTCAGGACGGGGCCCACGACATGCTCGTCTATGCGCGATATCGCCCGGACCTTGGCGGTGATGTCGGCGTTGTGGGAGGCCTCGTCGGGGGCCTCGACGTGAACGAAGACGATGTCGTGCGTATCCAGTGCCGCTACGGCCGCGGTGCCCTTCCCGGTGTAGTTCGTCTCTACATATCCCGTCGCGCCCTCGACGTCGATAACATCCCAGCCGATCAGCTTGGCGATCCCGCGCACGAGGTCGACGGCCGCTATCGCCGCGCCGTTAAGCCCGAACCGTTCGGCGAAGCTTCGCAACCGTGGTGTCTTTCCCTCGCCCCACAGCCAGATCCCCGTCGCCGGGTTCTCCCCCAGCTCGCGCCGCACGGTGTTGATCTCATGCCCGGCGAAGATGGCGCCGCCGCGGTCCATAAGCTCCCGCAGCAGGTCGCAACCCTTACCGGACGGTAAGTGCTTGGCGATGGGCTTGGAGAGGATGTCGTGCGGCGGGGTGGTCTTGACCTTCATCTCGCCTTCGCAGATCATCAGGTGCCGGTACCCCACGCCGGGATAGAACCGCACGCTCTGAAGTTCCGGATCAAGGTTCAACTCGTCGATCAGCGCGGTGGCCTCTTCCGTCGAGATGTGTCCGGCTGAATAGTCCTCCATGACGCCGTCGATGATGGTGACCAGGTTACAGCGGAAGACCCACTCGTGTGGGGCGACCGCCAGCCCCTGCGCGGCGGCTTCCAGGGGCGCCCGGCCGGTGTAGCAGGTGCTCGGTTCATACCCGAGGACCGACAGGATGGCGACATCGGACCCGGGCGGGAACTTCTTTGGAATGTTCAGGACCGTCCCGCACTTACCGTTGGCGGCGATGAAGTCCATGTTCGGCGTATGGGCCGCCGCCAGCGGGGTCTTACCGCCGAGCTCATCCAGCGGCTCGTCGGCCGCCCCGTCCGGTACGATGATTGCATATTTCATTGATGCACGCCTCTAATGCTCAGTCGCTGCCGCCGGCGCGGGACAGAAACCCCGCCGCGCAGGGACATATCAGATCTGCTCGGGATACTCATCGACGATGGCGATGCAAACCGTCGGCGCCTTTATGATGTCCAGTGCGTCCACTTCTTGAATGGCCTTTCGTACGCCGCCCTCGGAACCCAGGTGCGTCGTGATGACCACGGGCACGGCGTCGGCGGCGCCGTTGGCGGGGTCGGGCTCGTGCTGCAGGACGGACAGTATGCTTATGTCGTTGCGGCCCAGGACGGTGGCGATTTTCGCCAGCACGCCGGGCTGATCCACGCACAACACGCGGATGTAGTGGCGGCAGTGGACGGCGTCGATTGGCAACTGGGTCGCCTGGGGGGCCTGGTCGGGCCAGATCCCTGCTTGGGCGAAGCTCCGCTGCGCCGTGCCGATTGCAATCGAGGCGATATCGGCGAGGACGGCGGAGGCGGTCGGCGTGGCTCCCGCGCCGCGCCCGTAATAGAGCGTATGACCGGTTGCGTGCCCATAGACGCTGACGGCGTTGAACGGGCCGCAGACCCACGCCAGCGGGTGGTCCTTGGCGATAAACGCCGGGCAGACCCGCAGGGACAACCCGTCCGCCTGCTTCTGGGCGATCCCCAGCAGCTTGATCACGTAGCCCAGCTCCGCACCGTAACCGATGTCGCACAGATCGAGCTTGTCTATCCCCTCGACGTATATCGCGTCCAACTGGATCTTGGCGGTAAACGCCAGCGACGCCAGTATCGCCAGCTTGTGGGCCGAGTCGAGCCCGGATACGTCCAGTGTCGGATCGGCTTCGGCGAGGCCGTCGGCCTGGGCTTGGGCGAGTGCGTCGGCGTAGCTGATTGAGCGTTGGGTCATCTCCGTCAAGATGTAATTGCAGGTGCCGTTGATGATTCCGTAGACCGCATCGATGCGGTTTGCGATCAGCCCGTCGCGGATCGCCTGGATGATGGGCACCCCGCCCGCGCAGCTGGCCTCGAATCCGATGCACACGCCGCCCGCGCGGGCCAGTGCGTAAAGTTCAGGGCCCGCATGGGCCAGCAGGGCCTTGTTGGCGGTAACGACGTGCTTGCCAGCCCCAATGGCCCGGGCGATGACGTCCTTTGCGTCGGTGGTTCCGCCGATAAGCTCGACGACGACGCCGACCTGCTCATCGCGCAGCGCATCGTCCAGGTCTTTCCTGAAGAGGGCCTCGTCCAGGGCCAGACGCCTGGCGTTGGTGTGATCGATGTCGATGATGTGGCGCAGGCAGATCGGGCGGTCGAGGGCTTCCAGGGCCCCGCCGTCCTTACTCAGCAGCGTCGCCACGGCCCCGCCGACCGTCCCGCACCCGACCAGCGCGACGCCAAGTTCTGACTGCTCGTGCCCCATAGACTCTCTCTTCGGTACAATTGGGTGAATCCTACGGGGGGGGTCGAATAATATCAAGACGGTAGGGGGCAAGACCGCAGTACCGTGGGTGCGTCTAGTTTAATGTGGGCAGACGCCGTCCCAGCAATAGGTGCATAGCTTCTCTTTCGGCAGGCCGATCGCCGCGACAAGGTCCGCAAGCTTCTGGTACTTCAGGGTGGTCAGGTTCAGCGCCTTGCGGATGTTGTCGACCATAGCGCAATGCTTTTCGCTGTCCGGATCGGCGTATTGCGCCAGGTCAACATCGGTCTGACCTTCGATTTGCTCGATAGCTCTGCGTGCGGCCAGATCCATCTGGCTTCTGCTGCGAGAGAAGTTCAGGAACTTGCAGTTGTACACCAGCGGCGGGCAGGCCGGACGCATGTGAACTTCCTTCGCGCCGAAGTCGTAGAGCCGCTGGATCGTTCCTCGCAGCTGCGTCCCGCGAACGATGGAATCTTCACAAAACAGTAGCCGCTTGCCTTCAATTATCTCGCGGATGGGGATCAGCTTCATCCGCCCGACCAGGTCTCGGGTCTCCTGGTCCTGGGGCATGAAGCTGCGGGGCCAGGTTGGCGTGTACTTGACGAAGGGCCGCTGGTATGGCACTGCGGCGGCCTCGGCGTAACCAATGGCGTGGGCGGTCCCGGAGTCGGGAATACCGGAGACGAGGTCCACCTCGAGGTTGTCGCTGGCGGCCAGCGCCGCACCGCAGCGGTATCGCACGGCCTCTACGTTGATCTGCTCATAACAGGAGGCCGGGAAGCCGTAATAAACCCAAAGGAACGCGCATATCTGCATCTTCTGGCGGCTCGGGCGCAGTTGCTCGATAGTGTCGGCGGTGAGCTTGACGATCTCGCCGGGGCCCAGGTACTGCTCGTCCTGGTAGGAGAGGTTGGGAAACGCGCACGTCTCCAGCGTGACCGCACAGGCGCCGTCTTTGCGACCCGTGACCACCGGCGTGCGGCCGAGTTTGTCACGGGCGGCGTATACTCCCTCTTCGGTCAGCAGCAGGATCGAGCAGGAACCTTCTATCGCATCCTGTGCGTGAGCGATTCCATCTGCGAACGAGGCTTCCTGGCTGATAAGCGCTGCCGTCAGCTCGGTTGGGTTGATCTGCCCACCGGTCATCTCGGAAAAGTGGATGCTGCGCTTCGCGAACGCCTCTTTCGCCAGCTCGTCGGCGTTCTGTGTAACGCCGACAGTTACGATGGAATAAATCCCCAGGTGCGAGCGGATTATCAACGGCTGATCCTCATAGTCGCTGATGATCCCTATCCCGCGCGTACCGTGCATCTTGGAGATGTCATCCTCGAACTTGGAGCGGAACTGCGAGTTCTCGATGTTGTGGATGAATCGCGTGTACCCGGTTGAGTTGAGCACGCACATCCCGCCGCGCTTCGTGCCCAGGTGGGAATGATAGTCGGTACCGTAGAACAGATCACTTACGCAATCGCTGGTCGATGCGACGCCGAAAAAACCACTCATTACGGAATCCTTTCACTTGCTGCCGTCGCGCCGCTGTGCAATCGTCGCCATCGTGGCGTTATAGGCGGACCACCTGTCCGCTGCTGCGGGATTCTATTGCAGCGTGGGCGAGGACGGACGCCTTCCATGCGTCCTGGGCTGTGGCGTTCAGCGGGGTGGTCTCATCGACGATACACGTAGCCAGGTGGTCGATCGCCCACAGCCACCCCTTGTCCATCATGTAATTCCAATGCGGGGACCGGCCGGACATGTACACGTCCAGCTCCGCGTTGTCCGGGTGGAACTGCCCGCTCTTTTCGGTCTGCCGGTGTCGCTCGCGAAGCTCCCAGCCCATCCGCCGCACTGCGTATAAGGCGTTGGCGCCTTCTTTTTCGAACAGGTACTTGTGCGTGAATTCCTGGTCCGGGTGTGTGTGCCCGCAGAAGCGATATACCGGCTCGGCGTCTTCGAGCCCGTAGGTCCGCAGCTCGACGAACTCCTCGACGGTAACGCCGCCGGTGTCGGCGATTATCTCCAGGCGCTCTTTCGGTAAGTCCATCGTGGCGTATCCGCTGGACATGATCGACGCCACGGTGCCGGAGGCGAACTTGAGGGTGATTATCTCGTCGTCGTCGCGGGACTCGACGCAATAGACCGACTCGACGTCGCTGTCGGCGAAGAAGCGAAGGATGTCGAAGATGTGGCACAGCTCGACGATTACGTGGTAACCCGGCGGTAAATCCTTACCCCACCCGCAGGCGTATTCGTCGGCGATTCGGTAATGCATGTTCTTGGCGCCGCCGTGGGTGGCTAGAAGCTCCTTGGCCTTGCGGTAGGCCGGGGCGAAGCGTCTGTTGAAACCGACGGCGACGAACTTACCGGTCGCCTTGGCGGCGTCGGCGACCTCCTTGCACTGCTCGGCGGTCTTCGCCAGGGGCTTTTCCACGTAGACGTGCTTTCCGGCCTGGACCGCCTCGATCGAAAGCTGCGCCTGGACGTCCTCGTGCGTGGCGACGACAATCGCCTGGATCTCCGGGTCCGCCAGAAGCTCGGCGTGCTTCGTCGTGGCGTGCGGGATCTTGTACTTTTCCTGCATTTTTTTAAGCAGGTCCTCGCGCAGGTCGCAGACGGTCTTGAGGTGCACGTGCGGGGCGCGCGTCATGTTGGGCAGGTGCTGGGACTGTGCGATCCCGCCGACGCCGATGAGCCCAAAGACGGCCTTGTCCATTATGTCAGTCTCCTTGTCTGTCGACCGCTTGAAAACAACCGGCACGGCCTTACTCACCGGCCGGGACCTCCAAATGGACACTATACCGCCCGGACGCCGAATTTCCACCGCCAACCGCCCCGGTCGGGGATTTATTGGCCCTAGCGCATCTGTCCCGCTCCGGGGGGCGGGGGAATCGCCTCGTTTCAGCGCGGCCTATTGATCGATGACTTCGACGGGCTCGAAAATGATACGGTCCAGCAGGAAGTCCTTTTCGGCTGTTTGGATGATGACCTCGCAGGGCCCGTCGGCGGCCTGTCGTATCCGCAGCGTCTCGGTCGGGTGAATCCCGCCCCATTGCGACGGGTAGAGCCGATTGTCCTGGGACTTGCCTACGGTGAGCAAGAAGGCGTCCTGCGATCCGTCGTCGGCCTGGATGTAGACGGTGACGTCGTAGCGTCCTTTCGCCAGTGTAACGAGCTTGGTTGCCCGGCTGGCGTAATCTGCGAAGAGCACGGCCTTTTTCCCACTGGCCTCGGGGAGGTCCTTGACGGTGCAGTTGGCCAGCTCGAAGCTTTCGATTTCGACGACCACGGCATTTGGAGCTACGGGTCTAATTGCGGGCGTAGTTGTCGGTTCGGGTTCGCCCTCAACCGCCGGCTCGACTTCGCCCTCAACCGCGGGTTCAGTTGCAGGTGCAATTGTGGGTTCAGGTGCGGGTACAACTGCTGGTTCAACTGCGGGCTCGGGTTCGGGCTTAACTGCGGGCTCGGGTTCGGGTTGAGGCGCAACTTCGTCCTCAGCTACAGCTTCAACTGCAGGTTGGTCCTCGGGTGGGGGGGGCTGGCGCTTCTTACACCCGCCCAGCATCACCACGCAAACAAGGGCTATTGGCATAATCTTCCAGGGGTGCATCGTATTTCTCCTTTTTGCTCTAGGTTCTGTGCTTGTGCTTTGCTCGATGTCTGGGGCGGCGCTCTTCGAATATTCCCGCCTCCGCCCGCAAGCGTCGATAGACGTTGACGTCGTAGTAGTTGCTGACGGCCTGTCCGGGCGGGGCGATCTTATTGATCCGCTTGTAGTCTTCCTCGTTGAACGTAACATCCAGTGCCTTGAGGGACGATTGGAAGTGCTCCATGCTCGCCGGGCCTATAATCGGCGAGGTGATTCCCGGTTGGCGCAGCACCCACGCCAGTGAGAATTCCGCCAGCGTTACGCCTTTCTCGTCCGCCAGGGGTTTCAGCGCATCGGCCCGGGCGATGGCTTCCGGGTTCAGCCGGAACCCCCGTCTGTCGAATCTGGCCCCTTCGGGCAGTGAGCCTTCGGGTGTGTACTTACCGGAAAGTATTCCCGATGCGATGGGGGCCCAAGGGATTAGACCGACCCCGTGCCTCTTGCAGGTCCAGATCAGCTCGTTTTCGATCCGGCGGTCCAGCAAGTTATATGGGGGTTGTTCGCTGATGAGCCGCACCCACCCGTTGCGGTCCGCCAAATACAATGCCTCCACCAGCAGCGCCGGCGCCCACTTCGAGCACCCGATGTTCAGCACCTTACCCGCTCGGACCAGATCGTCCATCGCCCGCAGCGACTCGCCGACCGCCAGCGACAGGTCCATTATGTGCAGTTGATACAGATCGATGCGGTCGGTCCGCAGGCGCCGCAGGGACTGCTCGACCTGTTGGACGATGTGGTATCGCGAACCTCCCCACTGGTTCGGACCTTCGCCCATGCGGGATGAGACCTTCGTCGCCAGGACCACCTTGTCCCGCCGCCCTGACTCGCTCAGCGCCTTACCGACGATCTGCTCGCTTGCACCGCGTGCATATGAATTGGCCGTGTCGATGAAGTTGATCCCGGCGTCCATGGCCGCCTCTATGATGCGAATCGACTCGCCTTCATCGGTCTTATCGCCGAAGTTCATGCAACCGAGGCAAATCGCCGAGACCTCCACGCCGCTGCGACCAAGTATTCGGTATTCCATACTGATGCGTCCCTCTCCATGTAGTGAAGACTTTTAGATATCCCCGCCTCAGTGGCTTCCCTGTACCGCTTGGCGCCGTCCGAGCGTCACAATAGGTTTATCATCACCGGCTTGAGGAGCTTCTTCAGGGCCACCACCGCGACTATTCCCACCAGGACAACCACAACGGTCAGATAGTGCCATTCGCCCAGCACCAACCCCAGGGCGACGCTGGCAGCGGGGGGGTGTTCTGTATTGGTTATGACCATCGCAAACATCGCCACCCCGACGGCGGCGGCGCCGAAAATCACGTAAGCATATCCTTCGACCAGCCCACAAGCGGCGATTGCGGGCACCTGGGAGACCCAGAAGCAGATTGTCCCCGAAGCGACGCCGACCAGATACCCGCCGATCAAGAACCGGGCCCTTGAGACGTCTGCGTGCGGCATGGTGAAGGCGATAAAGAAGCTCGCGCCAAGCGCGGCGATTACCGCTATGTTGGAGATGGCGTTGAGCATCAGCACCACCGCCGCAACAGCCGCCGTCGCCAGGAGGCATTGCAGTATGTAGCGTACCTTGTTCTTGGCGAACCTGTCGTCGAATAGCTTCATGACTGCCTCTTGGGCCTTTTAATCAGGCCCGGCGCGGCCGGTGATGATACCGATCTCGTTGTCATTGGCCGTCCCTTCCGGGCGTTCAGTGACGACTAAGGTATCAGGATCAGCCCCGGCGGGCAATGTCATAGGCTAGAGCAGTTAACGACATAATGTAGCGATTTGCTCGTAGGCGAGGACGAGGCCGGGAAGGAAGGCGAAGCAGATCCCCTCGGGATCGATACAGCCTGACGAACCCAGCCGACGCCGCAGGCAGAGCAAACGCTGCAGAATGGTGTTAAGTGCTCTGAAGAGGTTGGAAACAAACATCCCCGCGCCCCGCCGGCGCCAGCGGGGGACCTGATCTGCAAAGGGGGATGTATGGGAAAACCAATAGTCGGTGTGAACTGCGACATGCAGATCGATGGCGCCAGGCGGCCGCAGCTGTTCGTTCATACGGAGCTACGTCGATGTGCGGACAGTCGCCGCATCCGACGACCTGCACGGGGCCGTAGCGGCGCCTGCGGTTTGCCCGAGGGCTTTACTTCTTCGCCGTCCGTTTAGCCTTGGCGGCGGCGCGTACGGCGGTCCGGGCCCGCTGCTTTTCCTTGCGAGGCGCGTTTTTCTTGCGAGTAGCTAGTTGCTTGGCGCGGCGTTTATCGAGCCTGTCTCTGCGGCGTCCCATCGAACATCCTTTCGGGGTGCTCAAAGAAGCGAAGATTGTACGGCCCCGCCATCCTCTTAGCAAGGCCCGAGGGCCTTAGAGCCTATCCGAGTAACTTGCCCTACTGCGGCCGGCTGCGAAAACCGATCCCTGCGTTGTCGGCCCAAAACGTCCTCAGCGTGACGTAGAGCCACGCCTCCGGGCCTTTTTGGGCCTGCCGCCTTGGCCTCGGTCTCCTCGCTCGGCCTCGTTACGAACAGGTTATTCGGATAGGCTCTTAAGCTTCTCCGTCGCTTTGGCCCAGCAGCTTCTTGACGGTCTGCAGCAGGACAATCGGCTCGATGGGTTTCTCCACGTACGCGTCCGGCTCGTTGCCCATGAACTCGCCCATATCGGTTGCGGAGAACTTGATTCCGGTCTTGTCTGCGATCCCGGTCAGCATGATAACGGGGATCGAGCGGAGGTTTTCGTCCGCCCGCAGCTCGGCGAAGACTTCGAAGCCGTTGCGCTTCGGCATCTGGACGTCGAGGATTATCAGTTGGGGGCTCTGCTGGCGGGCGAGGTCCAGTGCCTCCTGCCCATCCTTGGCCGAGATGATCTCGTGAGGCGTATCGGCCAGCGTCTCGCATACAAAATCGATACATTCCTGTTCGTCGTCGGCGACGAGGATCTTGGTAACACCGCTCATCGGTAACACTCCTTATTACTTATTTGTCGCGCCGTTGACAGGCAGCGCGATGACGAATTTCGTGCCTCGTCCCACCACACTGTGGAACGTGATGACCCCATTCATTGCGGTTATCAGCTTCTTGGTCACCGGGAGGCCCAGTCCCGTGCCCTTGGAGCCCTTGGTGGTGAAAAACTCCGTAAACAGCTTTGCGCGATGCTCCGGAGCGATTCCCGGGCCGTTGTCGGCGGTGCTGATCGTGACGCGCGACCGGCCCTTGCCCTTATACACCCGCATGTGGATCGCCCCGCCGTCTTGCGACGCCTCGACCGCGTTGGATACCAGATTCAGCAGGCACCGATACAACTGCGTCGGGTCGGTCATCACATCGCCCAGGTCCGCCGCGGGCGTGCAGGTGACCGTGATGTTGCGTGCGGCCGCCCGCTCGGTTACCAATTGGCAGATCTGCTCGGCGAGGTCGTTTACGTCCGTGGGGAACGGATGAAAGTTCGCCTCCCGCGCCATCGACAGCATGTCCAGCACCAGGTTGGAAAGCATGTCGTTGTTCTTGCGGACGACTTGCCAGCCCTCGCCGGCGCGCTCGTAATTGCCCGCCTTGAGATGTCGCTCTACGACGGCCGAACCCGAGCGGATCCCGTTGAGGATGTTCTTGACGCAATGGGCTAGCCCGCTGACCGTCCGCCCGACCGCGGCCATCCGCTCCTTCCGGACGATCTCGCCGTGCAGGTGTGCGTTCGCCAGCGCAAGGGCGATCTGCGCACCGACCGCCTCTAAAAGACGCAGGTCGTGCTTGTCGAAGTCGGCGCCGCCGCGCTTGTTGATAAGCTCCAGGACCCCCCAGAGCCGCTGAGAGCTGCGAAGCGTCACGCACATCAGGTTCCTCGTGGTGATCCCGGAGGCCTTGTCGACGGGGCGGTACAGGCGCGGGTCATTTTGGGCGTCGTTGACGATTAGCGGCTCGCCTGTCTGCGCCACGTGTCCGCAGATCCCCGCCCCGGGTGGAAGCGGGACGGACTTTGCCTTGTCGGATCCCGGACCGGCCGCTAAGTGGAAACTCATCGCGCCGGTGTCGGGGTCTATCAGCAAGATGCTGGAACCTTCGGCTCCGACGATTCCGGCGATTGTGGACACGGCCACGCCGAGGACGTGATCCTGGTCCAGCTTCCCCGCCAGGGCTCGGCTGATCGCCAGGACAGCCCGAAGCTCATCGGCGGCGCGCGCCTGATCCGGTACGTACCGGCCGGTGTCCTTGCTGCTCGCTTCAGGTGTCGCCTGAGCCTTTGACTTGCTGGGTGAACGCACCAAGATAGTATCTCCACACCCGCCAAACGGGTTGACGCGCCGAACTCAGCCTATACCGTTCAACCTAACCATTATAATCGCGAATCCCCGAAACGCAACGCTCAACAGCACTTCGAACGTACTTGCTGGCCCGGCGGATGCGGTTTTCGCTGGTCAGACGGGCACGGCGCGTGGTATTTTCGTGAGAGAAGGAGTTTTTGGATGGCTGAGAAATTCAATGTTCGAGATTATGGGGCCGTCGGCGACGGCGAGGCGAAAGACACCGCCGCCATCGCCCGCGCTATCGAGGCGTCGGTGGCGGGCGGCGGCGGGACCGTCGTGATTCCGCCGGGCAAGTATCTCACCGCGCCGATCCGCCTGCAAAGCGGCGTGACGCTGCGGGTTGAGGAGGGCGCGACCGTCCTTTTCAGCCGCAACTTCGACGATTATCCGATGGTTCCGATCCGCCGCATGGGTGTGGACGTCTTCGGCCCAAGCCCGCAACTGTACGCCGCCGACGCCAAGGACATCGCCATCACCGGCGGGGGGGTGTTCAACGGGCAGGGCGAGGCATGGAGGTTCGTCAAGCGGTTCAAGCTAACCGATACCGAGTGGGAAGAGCTGGTCGGCTCGGGCGGGTTCGTCGTTCAGTTCCGCGAGGACCTGACCTGGTGGCCCAGCGAGCAGGCTTTTGACGGGAAGGCGATCTACGACGCCATCGTCGCCAGGATTCAAAAAGGCGAGACGGTGGGAATTGACGCCTACGCCGGCGCGGGCGATTATCTGCGCCCGCCGCTGCTGCAGTTTTACAGGTCCTGCAATGTCCTGCTTGACGGTCCGACATTCTCCAACTCCCCGTTCTGGAACTGTCATCTGGCTTACTGCGACGGCGTCGCAGTGAGCAATTGCACGTTTCTGAATCCCTGGAACGCACAGAACGGCGACGGGCTCGACATCGACTCGTCCCGGAACGTGGAGGTGCGGGACTGTTTGTTCGAGGTAGGCGACGACGCGATCTGCATTAAGTCCGGGCGTGACGAAGACGGCTGGCGGGCGGGCCGAGCGAGCGAGAACATCCACATCGCTGACTGCTGCGTGCGCCGTGGGCACGGCGGGGTCGTGATCGGCTCGGAGATGTCCGGTGATGTGCGGGGCGTCCTGGCCGAGAACTGCCGGCTGGAAGGCGTTATGGTCGGTATCTCGTTCAAGACTGCGCTGGGCCGCGGCGGAGTGGTCGAGAATATCGAAATCCGCAACATCACCATGGACCGGGTCAAGGACGAGGCGATCCGCTTCAACATGCAGTATGCGATGAACGATCCGGCCCTGGCGCCGCTTTCGGAGGCGCCGCCGACGTTCCGCAATTTCCGCCTGTCGGGTATCCGCTGCGACGCCGCCAAGCGTGCGATTCTGCTGGACGGGCTGGCCGAAAGCCCCATCGAGGACGTCGCGTTGTCGGATATCCAGATCACGGCCGAGCAGGGGGCTCACCTGTTTCACGCCAAGAACGTCCGGTTCCACAACGTTCGCCTCACCGTCTCCGACGAGCCTGCGCTGGTAACTGAACACGTTGAGGGACTGGAACTGGCGGGCTTTGCGGCACGGCGAGCGTAGAAGTGGTTTCATAACCTGCTTCCAATACCTTTGGGCGTCATCATGGGCGAATTCATCGGCGATCAGATCGCGGTTCGCTGCGAGGCCGGCGGGCGGCCGGTCTCGTTCACCTGGGGCGGAACCGAATACAAGATCGCCGAAATCGAGGCGATGCGGCGTCTGATAGACCACCGAAAGCCCTGGTACCGCAGGCGCCACCGCGACAACTACGTGGTGAAGACTGAATCCGGCGAGGCGTTTCGCCTGTATTTCAACAGGGGTCCGGGCAGGAAATATTGGGTGCTCCAGGAGCGCCTGGAACCAGTTAACTAGTTAACTGGCCCACTGGTTCACTGCTGACTCGGTTGACCAAATCTGCCTGCAGCAAGCATGCTGAATGGGAATGGTCTGGGAAAACCGGTTATTATTCGGGACGGCCGGTTCTGGGGGAGTTTCTTACTCACACCGGGCGACCAAAACGCCGACGAAAACTGCGCAGTGGTACATCTGTAGGGCGCCGCCCTTGTATTAGGGCCGCAACGCCTCCCAGACGGGAAATACCAAGGGAGAATCGACATGGCATCGCGAACACGACGGAGCCTCTGGCGGGAATTGATTCGTATCCGTCCGGGGCTGCTGGTCCTGCTGATTTTTATCCTCATGCTGTCGCTGCTGAACTGGCTGGTGGTTAATCAGCGTGTGGTGCTTAACCTGTTTTACATACCTGTTATCTTTGCAGCATGGTGGCTGCCCAAGCGCGACGCGGTGGGTGTGGCGTCCCTGGCGGGCCTGATGGTGGTCGGGTATGCCTTCTTCATACCAGGGAGGCTGAACACCCCGACAGACGCCGTACTGGTGTGGGCAGACCTGGGCGCATGGGGCGGGATTCTCGTTGTCACCGCGTACATGGTCTCGAAGCTGCGGGCCACGACCGAAGAGGCGATGCGGGACCTGCAAAATGCCTACAGCGGCGTATTGGCGATACTCTCGAAGTTCATTCAGACCGTAGACGCCGACACGGAGGCCCATAGCGTTCGCGTCTCCGCCTGGGCTGTGAGGATTGCTGAGACCCTCGGCATGAACTCATCGGGGATCGAAGAGATTCGCATAGCAGGCCTGCTGCACGACGTGGGTAAGGTCGCCGTCAGCGTGAGTATCCTGCGAAAGGCCGCCGCACTTTCCACTGCGGAGCGGATGGCGATCGAGGAGCACACGTCGCACGGGGCGGCCTTGGTCAAACCGGTTGGCGGAATGCTGAGCCACATCGCCGATGCTGTCGAGGCGCACCACGAGAAGTTCGACGGTAGCGGGTATAGGGGCTTAACTGGTGAGGATATCCCCATGTCCGCCCGGATCATCGCCGTGGCCGATGCGTTCGATGCGCTGCTGTCAGATAGGTCTTATCGAAAGGGCGTCAGCATCTGGGAGGCCCACGAGACTATCATGGCAGGCTCGGGCTCGCACTTCGACCCTAGAATCGTCACCGCATTGAAGCGCGTTGTCGCCCGTGACGGGGAAGAGGTCGTCGCCGCAGTCGCAGCAGAGTCGGCCAACTCCAGCTAATCGTCGTCCTTGGACGGGGTGTCTTCGACCGTTTTCCATCCCTTCCGCGCGCCGCCGGCTATCTTCTTGATACGGTTCCAGCCCCTGTGGGCCTTCTCGCCGATCCACTGTCCCTTCTGGGCTTCGTCGAAATCCTCCGACGAGGCCAGCAGGAAAATACCCACACACACCAGCGCGATCACGGCGAGGCATCCTATGGACCTCATGGTTGGTAGCTCCTCTAATGTCCCCGCATCTTAGCGGCCGCGAAGATGCGCCGGATCGTTGCTCTACCCTGCCGATGTCGGCATGATGGCGACGGCCACGACGATCCCGGTGGCGATGATCACAGCCGCCATGACGATAGCCACGCCGATGTTCCCTTTCTTCAGCTCTTCCACCTCATCGATCTTCGGCGTAAGCGCCGTGAAAATCTTGAACGCCATGCCCAGACCGATCCCCATCGATATCGCTCCCGCCAACGCCCATCCGACGGTGACGAGATACTGCAACGCCACGAACCTGAAGTATTGCATGGCTTGCCCTTTCCTTGATCTGATCGGTAGGGCCCCATCCCAGAAGCGAGGCCCGCCGCGTGCTTCCTTATACGAGGGTGAACGTCACCCTATGACCTTCGGTCGAGTCTGCGGTATTGAACCGCCTCTGCGATATGATGGGACTCGATGTTTTCGATTCCTTCGATATCCGCGATGGTGCGTGCGATGCGGAGGACCTTGTCGTGCGCGCGGGCCGACAGGCCCAGCTCGCCCATGGCCTGCTTCAGCAGCGCCTCGGCGGCGGTGTCCAGCTTGCAGAACTTGCGGAGCTGACGCGTACTCATCGTCGCATTGGTCGTGATGGCAGGTCCCAGGGATGAAGATGCGGACCCGTCACAGAAGCGGCGGGCCTGGACCGCTCGGGCCTCCATCACGTCGCGGCGCATCTGATCCGACGACGCACCGTCGCTGCTTGAGCGAAGGTGCCTCCACGGGACAGGCGGGACCTCGATGTGAATGTCGATGCGGTCGATCAGCGGCCCGGAGATCCGCGAGACGTACCGCGAAATCTGGTTCGGCGTGCACTTGCACGGGCGCTTCGGGTCGGTGAAGTATCCGCACGGGCACGGGTTCATCGCCGCGACCAGCATGATCGAGGCCGGGAACTTCAGCGTGCTGTGGACGCGCGGGATCGTCACGTAGCGGTCCTCGAGCGGCTGGCGGATCATCTCCAGCGTCGCGCGGGGGAACTCGGGGAACTCATCGAGGAACAGCACGCCGTGGTGGGCCAGCGAAACCTCGCCGGGTTGTGGGATGACACCGCCGCCGATCAGGGCGGCCGAGCTTGTCGAATGGTGCGGCGTGCGGACCGGGCGGACCGCCATCAGCGATTGACCCGGCTCCAGCAGCCCGCGGGCCGAGTAGATCCGCGTGGTCTGGAGCGATTCGGCGGGACTCAGCGGTGGTAAGACCGTCGGGATTCGCTTGGCGAGCATGGTCTTACCGGCGCCCGGCGGGCCGATCATCAGCACGTTGTGCCCACCGGCCGATGCGATCGTCAACGCCCGCTTGGCCGACTCCTGCCCGCGAACGTCGGCGAAGTCCACGTCGTATCGACAGGAGACGGCGAAGATCTCGTCCAGGTCGACGGCGGTCGCCTCGATGGGCAGCTCGTCAGTGAGGAACCCCACCGCCTCGGTGAGGTGGTTCACGGCGATCACGTCGATGTCTGTGACGACTGCGGCTTCCGCGGCGTTGTCGGCCGGGACGATCAGCCCGCGGCGGTGCTGCTTGGCGGCGAGTATCGCCGTCGCCAGTGCGCCCTTTATCGGCCTGAGGCGCCCGTCCAGGGCCAGCTCGCCGATGAGCATGTAATCGTCGGCCTTTTCCGTGGCGAACAGCCCACCCGCCAGCGAGACGGCGATGGCGATGGGCAGGTCGAAGGCGGCCGAGTCCTTCTTTACGTCGGCGGGGGCGAGGTTGATAGTGACCTTCGGCCCGGGCCAGCGGTAACCGCTGTTCCGCAGTGCCGCCTGGATGCGGCTGACCGATTCCTTCACCGCGGTGTCGGCGAGGCCCACCAGCTTCAGCTCGCCCATACCGCCGCGGGCGACGTCGGCCTCCACCTCGCAGCCGATCGCGTCGATCCCCTGTAAGATGGAACTATGAACCCTGCAGATCATCTGCGTGTCCCCTGAAACGAAAGGTACGACGGTATCGTATCGGCCACCCTCAGCGAACGCAAGACGCCGCTGGGACGCGGGCGGGGTAATCATCCTGGAATGAATTGAGCCTCTCGCGGCTCCGCCGGCGCCTTGCTTCGCCTTACAGCGCCATCGCCTTCAATACTTCGCTGACGCGCGTCGACCAGTCCACCTGCGCCGCACACTGGATGTATGCGTCCCGGTCGTGTTCGCGTGCAAGGGCCATTCGGATCTCATCTACGAACTCTTCGGGGATCTTGCACAGCGCGGCTGGGGAGGCGATTTCCTTCAGCTCGTCCCATTCCGTTGCAACGACCGGCAGCCCGCAGGCGAGATACTCATAGAGTTCCAGCGGGTCGGTGGAATTGACCACGCCCGGATGTCTGCGGACATCGAAGGGAATGATACCGACGTCGGCGCACTTGAGGTACGCGGGCAGCTCAGCGTAAGGACGCGACCCGAGCAGATGAATGTTGGACCTGTTGGATAGGGCCTTGCGGGCCAAGCGGTCCGGGCCGATAAGCACAAAGGACACGTGGGGCAGGCGCTCGGCCGCGAAACTGACGAGCTCGAAATCGAACCGGAAATCCAACGCCCCGGTGTAGACGGCGATGGGCTTGGGGATCAAGCGATATTCTGCGGGGGGAGTGTCCGAGCCCTCATTGAAATGCGCGAAATCGACCCCGTTGGGCAGATGTATCGCCTTCTTGGCCCCCATTTGGGCCACACGCCCCCCAAGGCCGCGCCCCGCGTACGTCACCAGATCGACCTTGCTGATAAGCTCACGCTGGCGATCGGCTGTGGCGGCGGTGTACTTGGGGTCACCGGCGTTGTTGTCGGCGAACTGATAGACTCGCAGCCGGTGTGGCAGCGAGTCCAGCCAGAACGACTGGTTCATGCTCTCGATGCAGATTACATCCACGATACCGAACCCGGCGGCGCCGGCCTTGCGCAGCACGTTCGGTAACGTCAGTCGACGCCAGTTGCGGCGCAGCCATTTACTTCCCAGCAGCGGGACATCCTGGACGCTTAGCAGGGCACCCGGGACGTACGCCCACAGCTTTCCCTCCAGATCCCACCGCCCGCCGTGCCGATACAGGGACAGTCGCCTCCCCAGGTGCGACCTGCGGGAACGGAACACATGAAATGGAGTAATGGGCTCTGAAACGAACGCCACCATCCAGCCGGCCTTTACGAAACCTCGTGCCAAATGATGGGCGACCGTCTGGTTCGGGGAGTCCCAGTAGTGATGAGCCGCAAAGAGGATTTTCGGGCGTACTGCATCCATGCCGGTCCATAGCTTACCATCTTGTCCCGCTCATACCAGTAAGATGTTGCCGAGTTAACCTGGTCCGGCGCCGTCAGGCCGGGATCGGGACCTCCCACAGCGTGGCTACCCCGGCATCTGTCTCGGCGAGGTAGAGCACCCCGTCGCTGTAGGCGCTGCCGTGGAAGTAGACCTGCTCGTACTTGTCCGTGATCGGCCCGAAGTCTTCAAGCTTCCGGGACTGCGGGTCGTACCTCCCGACGTGCATCAGGGGGAATCCGCCGGTGAACAGCACCCGGCCGCTGTCATCCTCATCCAGAGTCGTGACGCGGCCTCCTTCTCCGGCGATGCCAATCTCGGTTAACTGCAGCTCGTTAGGGTCGAACTTGTACAGCGTGCCGGTCACGGCCATGCCGACGTAAATGTCGCCGGACGAATGGACCAGCCACTGGTCGATTCCCACGTTGCCATGGTGGCGAGGAACCGGATCGTCAAGGTACGTTACGCTCAGCCGCTCGAGGTACCCCCTCGCCGGGTCGTACCGCAATACGCGGAGCTTCTCTTGACAGTCCGAATCGATCCACGCGCCCCAGACCACCCCGTCGGGGGCGATGGTGAGATTGTGAAAGGCGAAGCGCGAGATCTTACCGTGGTCTTCGACGGTTCTTGCGTTGATGTCGGCGACGAAGAAATGACAATCGCCGATGGTGTGCCCGTAAGCTCTTGCGGTTTTGGGATCGACGACCATGGAGTGGACGTAATTGAATCGCTGGACTTTACCGATCTCGTCAATCCTGTGAGTCTCGGGATCGTAGGTCAGGATTTTCCCGCCGCCAAGCCACCGCATGTCGAACGATTGCAGGTTGCAAGGCTGGAGTTTATCGAGCTCGCGCGGCGCCAAGCCCGCGGCCGTACGCCGGCGGTCCGTCACGGTAGTGTGTGGATCGTCGCGAAAGTTAAAGGGAATCCCGTCCCAGTTGGTCAAGATTCCTTCGCCGATGACCAACCGGCCGTCATCGAGCAGGCCGAGGGAGTTATGAATCTTGCCCAAGACGATCTGTGGGCGGTCGTCGATCCAGGGGAAGATGTCAACGGGCGGGGCAAATTGCTTCGTGGCGATATCGAACGGCACCAGACAACGTCGCCCGCCCGTCAGTCCGCACCACAACGTCTTGCCGCGCTGGACCAGCGATGTGATAGACAGCGCCTGCTCGTCGCTGCCGTAGACGTGTTCGATACCGTTTAGCGCCATAAACGTTGCACTCCCAGTTCAGCTAGGGTCCCTTGGGCTGGCTTCTGGCTGCCAGTTTCGCGGCTGCTTCGGCGAGGGCGAGCGAGTCGCGGCCGTTAGTCTCCGTGACACGCCGGGCGTGGGCGCTATTGCGGATATAGGCGATCTGGTCCGCCAGCAGGGCGCGGGCGCTGTGGGCATAGACGATCTGCTTGTCGTCGTTGGGGCAGTAGTCAAGTTGTATCCGCCTCGTCACGTTCCGGTGTTTTCCACGCCCGGTTATGCTGCCTTCCTCTGGTCCGTATGTGGCGACCGTCCGGACCTCACTGCCGGGACAGCAATCGGCCAGCTTGGCGGCGCCGGCGTCGTCAACGGCCGCGTCCACCGCCAGCTTCATCGGAATCCAGCCCTCCACGCGAATGTCGCCCATCTCGCAGATGATCCTGTGGTCGGTGCGATCCATCAGCGACACTTGGTCGAACCCGTGATAGTGGCTGACCAGCGCGCCCGTCTCGTGCCGCACCGTGCATGCGACGCGGTCTTCCTGGTTAGTTCCGGGGCGAGTCTCGGCGTGTGCGCTTGTCACCTCACCGGGTCCGAGCCAGTATTCGTACATGTCGAAAAAGTGCACGCCGTGCTCGATGAATATCCCCCCCGAGATGCTCTTATCCCAGAACCAATGATCGGGCCTGAGCGGCGTGTCGCCGGCGCAATTGGTCAACCGAGCAGCGAGGGGCGCACCGAGGACCTCCGAATCGAGGATTGCTTTGACGGCCTCGGTTACGGGGTTATAGCGAAGGATGAAGTTTACGGTAAGACACCGGCGGGCCTTGCGGGCTGCAGCGATCATCTCGTCGGCTTGGGGGGTCTTTAGCGCCAGCGGCTTCTCACACAGCACATGCTTCCCGGCACAGATGGACGCCATGGCAAGCTGGAAGTGGCTTGAAGGCGGCGTGGCGATTTGGACGATGTCCACGTCGTCGGCAGTGAGCAGCTCCGCCGGGCTGTAAGACGCCGGGACGCCGAACCGACCGGCTGCCGCATCAGCGGCGGGGCGGGCGACATCGGCCACGCCCGCGATGCGGACCTCGTCCATTGTGCTGAAGGCCTCAAGGCAGAACATTCCGAACGCCCCGCAGCCGATCAGCCCCAACCCCAAAGGTTCATTTCTTGACATGGCCCGTAACTCCTCTGCTTGGGAGCAAAGCTAATCGCCCGCGGCCGCTGCGTCAAGTCCCAGGAGCTTGACCGCCAACTACCCTACATGTGATACTCATGGTAACGAGCAAGCAAATACCACGAGCCGGATGCGGCGCTCCTGCCGATTGTATATAGCAGTGCACCGCGGTGTGGCGCTGGGATGAAAGCTTATGTTGGCAGCAATAGGAAAGGTTTTCCTCAAGGCGATCGGCGGAAGCAGGAACGAGCGGGTGATCCGCAGCCGCATGGAGTTCGTCACCGAGCGGATCAATCCGCTGGAACCTGAAATGCGTGCGCTTTTAGACGAGCAGATTCTCGTTCGCAGCATGGAATTGCGCCACCGCATCCAGCAGGGCGAATCCCGCAGCGAGATCATGCCCGAGGCCTTCGCGCTTGTGCGGGAGGCGTCGAGGCGAGCTCGCGATCACCGTCAGTTTGACGTACAGCTGGTGGCCGGGATCATCCTGGACGAAGGCTGGATCGCCGAGGAGGCCACCGGTGAGGGTAAAACGGTCGCGTGCTATCCGGCCGTCTACATGGCCTACCTGGAGGGACGCAAGGTACACGTCGTCACGACCAACGACTACCTGGTCAAGCGCGACGCCGAGTTCGCCGAACCGGTCTTCGCGCTGCTTGGTATTACCGTTGGATATATCTCCTCGGACATGTCCGCCTACGGGTCCGAGGCCGATGTGCGCCGGGCCGCCTACGCGTGCGACATTACCTACGGAATGGCCAGCGAGTTCGGGTTCGATTACCTGCGGGACAACATGAAGATGTCGGTGGACGATCAGGTTCAGGGCGAGCTGGGCTTTGCGATTATCGACGAGGCCGACAACATCCTTATAGACGAGGCGCGGACGCCGCTGATAATCTCGGGCCCGGCGTACGGTTCGGTGGAGCGGTACCGTAAGGCGGACGGCGTCGCGCGAGAGCTGATCCGCAAGAACCGATCATACGATCGGATCAACCGCCGCGCTGAGGCGCTGAAGCGGGAGGTCAAGTCGTTAGAAGGAGCGGCCTCGAAGGCAAAAGGCGAGGGGGCCGAGGATGCACGCCGGACGCTTGAGCAGACCCAGCAGCAGCTTGTCGATGTGGAGAACACGCTGGCGCGCGAGTTGAAGCACTATGAAATCGAGCTGGACAAGAAGGCCGTCCACATGACGCACGAAGGTGTCACGGTGGCCCAGGAGGCGGCCGGGGTCGGAAGCTTCTACGTCGGGGCCAACATGGAGTGGCCGCACCTGATGGAGCAGTCTCTGCGGGCGCACTTGGTTTATGTGCGGGACAAGGACTATGTCGTCCGCGACGGTAGCGTGGTCATCGTCGATGAGTTTACGGGGCGGGTATTGGAGGGGAGGCAATGGTCCGACGGTCTTCACCAGGGCGTCGAGGCTAAAGAAGGCGTCCCCATTAAGCAGGAGACGCAGACGATCGCGACAATCACCTATCAGAACTTCTTTAAGCTCTACAAGAAGCTTTCCGGTATGACGGGTACGGCGATAACCGAGGCAGAGGAGTTCATGAAGATATTCGGGATGGACACTGCGGTCATCCCGACACACCGGCCGGTGAATCGCGTCGACCATAACGACAAGATTTTCGCGGAGGTGGAAGGCAAGTACGATGCGCTCGTCGAGGAGATAAACACCGTCAGCAAGTCGGGCCGGCCAGTCCTGGTGGGTACGACCAGCATCGAGAAGTCCGAGAAGCTCTCTCAGATGCTGACGCGTCGTTACGGTATTGAACATCAGGTTCTGAACGCCCGGCCGGAAAACGCCACCCGCGAAGCCGAGATTGTGGCAAGGACCGGGTCGCAAGGGCCGCTGAAGAAAGGTTCCAAGCAGATGGTCGGGACGGTGACCATCGCGACGAACATGGCCGGGCGCGGCACGGACATCAAACTCGGCCCGGGTGTCGTGTACGCCAAATGCAAAGTCCCGCCAGCCGAGCAGCTCGAGCAGTTCGGCGTCGAGGTCGAAGACCTCTTTCCGTCCGGGACGACCAAATGCTGCCTATACTGCCCGCAATACGACCCCGCGACGAACTGCGCGCACTGCTTCAAACCGAAGATCGATTCGGACTTTCCTTTCCGCGGGCGGGAACAGTGCACACAGGAGGTCCCGTGTGGGGTGCATGTCGTCGGGACGGAGCGGCACGAGGCGAGGCGGATCGACAATCAGCTTCGCGGCCGGTCGGGTAGGCAGGGCGATCCCGGGTCCAGCCGGTTCTTCCTGTCCCTGCGGGACGAGCTGATGGCGGTCTTCGCCGGCGAGTGGACGCTGAAGGTGCTGGGGTGGCTGGGGCTGCAGGGCGACGCGGCCATCGAGGACCGACGCGTCTCCAAGGGGATCGCGCGGGCACAGAAGAAGGTTGAGCAGCGAAACTTCGAGATCCGCAAGAACCTGCTCGAATATGACGAGGTGATGGACTACCAGCGCCACACCTTCTACGCCCAGCGGCAGCAGGTCCTGGAGGGCAGGGATCTGAAGGACATCGTAACGGGGATGATCAGCGAGTCGGTGCGACGCGCCGTCGACGATTATCTCGACCAGCGCTACCCCCATCGCTGCATTGCCGAATGGGCCAGGCAGAACCTTCAGATCTCTATTGAAGACGGTCAGATCAACGCCACCAGCATCGATGACTTACCCAACCTGGAGGATGACCTGCGCGGTCGGGCGAAGGATGAAGCCGCCGGGGTCATTACCATTACGCTGGGCGAGTACATGGATGTTGACCTGGACAGGCGCGAGTGGGATCTTCGCGGGCTGTCCGGGTGGGCGATGAGCCGCTTTGAGGTGAATCTCTCGCAAAACCAGCTTCGCAAGATGGACCCGCCCGAAGTCGAATCGGCTCTTATCGAAGCGGCCCGAGAGCGGATCGATCAGATCGATTTGAGCGGTGTGGTGGGTTATCTCGCCGAGGGTTTAGGCTCGGGGGCACTGGCGGAGTGGGCGGCCGGTAGGTTTGGTGTAACGGTTGATCCTGCCGATCTTGCAGGTGGGGTCGAGCAGGCCCTTGCAGTCCTGACGGAGAAGGTCGAGGCTGCCTACGGACGGCGAGAGGTCGAATGTCCCGTCGAATACGCCATCGACATGACAATGGGCCAGGAGGGGACCGAAAACGTCTACGCGCTGGGCAATTTGGTCACGTGGGCCAATAGGAAGTACGACGCCCAGATCACGGTTGACGAGCTGCGCGGCGCAAAACCGGACGAGATCCGCCAAAGACTCCTGGACTTGTCGCAGACTTATCTGCGTGGACAGCGGTTAGGGGAGGACATCTTACGGGACATAGGGCCCGACCCAGACGTCGAACGCGCCATCCGGTTCGCCGGCGATCGCTTCGATACGCAGCTGAAGGCTGAGGACTTTGACTCCGACATCATGGGTAAGCTGATCTCGGTAGGGCGGGATTATCTGCGCCGCGAGATGACGGAGCTGGAGCGGTTCGTGCTGCTTCAGATCTTCGATAGCTGCTGGAAGGATCACCTGCTGGCGATGGACCATCTCAAAAGCGGGATCGGCCTGAGAAGCTACGCCGAGCAGGACCCGCGGGTAGCCTATAAGCGGGAGGGTTCCCGCCTGTTCCAGGAGATGCTCACCGGCATCCAGGACAAGGTCGCCGACATGATCTTCAAGGTCCGCCTGACGGCCGGGGCACAGATGGCAAACGTCTATCAGGTCTCCAACCTTATCCACGAGCAGTTGACGGGCTACGACCACCTGGCCCAGGAGATGGCCCAGCAGCAAGAGGCAGCCCAGTCCCAAAGGGTCAAGACGATCATCAGGGACGTGCCCAAGGTGGGCCGCAACGACCCATGCCCGTGCGGGTCGGGCAAGAAATACAAGAAATGCTGCGGTCGGGGCTCGTAGGATTTATGTTGGCGCATCAAATGGCCGAAGTGTGAACCAATAGGGGGGGTAGGGAGGTTGGTCGGTATGACTCGTGATCCCGTATCTCGGTGGATTGAAAAGCGAGAGGCAAAAAAACTGGACGAGCTGGCCCAGCGAGGGCGGTCTGTCGAGGATATCGACGCCGAGCGAGAACTGATCGAAAAGACCAAGAAGGTCGACCCGATAAAGGCGGATTCGGCGCCAGGGCGAAACGATCCGTGCCCGTGCGGTTCGGGTAGGAAATACAAGAAGTGCTGCGGGAAAGAGGTTTAGAGCACTTAACGATTGCATGCGCAGAAGGCCCGGAGCTGATGAACGTACAGGGCCTCGGGTATGTCCGGGAATAACTTTACGCAGGCCGGGAAGCAGGCCGCCCAGAAGCTTCTGGCGCCCTTACCGAAAACGTAGGGCATTATTGACGGCCGAACTGCTGTATGCCTGAACTACCCGCCAGGGCAAAGCGAGCGGATAAGTTTTTCGCCGCCGGTGGCACGGTCCCGCCAGGGCCGTGTCGTTTACCTACCCATCGAGCCTCTGCCAATCCGGTAGATCTCGCAGTTTAAAAAGCATCTCGCCGGCCTTGGGTACGTAAAGGCGCCCCTTATCTTCCTGACCCTCCCAGTCGGACACGTCAATGCTGCCCGGGTCGCGATACCCTAAGTTCACCTTGCGGCACCTTTCTTCGCCGATCCCGGTTGCCAGCGTCACCTGGACGCGACACTTCTCGACGCCGTCCTGGTATGTCCCAATCCCGCGGACGTGCGTCGAATGGGCCAGCACCCCCCAGGGGAAGTGCTTGAACTTGTCCCACTGGGCGAGGAAGTAATCGCGCGTGTGATACCCGACCTGATCTATCACCTTCCCGTGCGTGTAGGACAGTTCAGTGACGTGCGGTGCGTAAATGATAAGTTCGCCGCCGTCGGCGACGACCGGCTCCATTTTGTACATGCACTTACCGGCCGTCCAGATGTCGTCGTACATTTGCGGCGCGCGGGCAAGGATCGACTCGAAGGATCTCTCGACGTAGATAATGTGGATCTTTTCGGACAGATCAGCCGCGGCCGACCAGGAGCTACGCACGTCCCCGAAGTACAGCCCGGCGAGGTCCTGGTCCTTCACCACCATCGACAGCGCGTAGCGTTCGATGCTGAGCATATCGGTGGCGGCCTCGATCGTCGCCCTCACGGGCGTGTGCTTGGTCCCGATGATCTTGGGGTTCGTGATCACCGCTCCAAGCCAGTGGAAGAAATTCAGAAGTTCCGCCCCGCAGATTCCCGGAAAGAAATACTTCTGCCCGCCGGAGAAGCCCGCCACCTCGTGCGGGAAGACCGGCCCGATGATTATCACCATATCGTAATCGAAGATCAGCTTGTTGATCGTGACATCTATGTCCATGGCGAACTTTCCGCCGCTGATCTGTTCGACCTGCTTTTTAGACAGCGCACCAATCTTTATCAGGGCGTCGGGATTGTCCCAGCGATGGTTGAACACGCGCGAGCGTCCAAAGACGTCGACTCGCCTGCCCGGCTCGACGCCCAGCAATTGGTCGATCTTCTGTTCGCTCATCGGCTGGTGCGTTCCCAGCGCGATCAGGAAGTCCAGTTGCTTTGCTCGCGGAGATATCGCTGCGTGAATCTGCCTCGCCAGCATCGGGAGGGGACAGCTGCGTGTGTTGTCCGGGATGATAAGAAGGACCCGCTTGCCGTCCGGTGATATCTTATCGATTCCCTCGGCGACGATCTGTGATGCCTCGGGTTCGCACAGCAACTTGTCAGTATCGCCACGGCCAATCAAATCCATTTGCAGCTCTCCAGTCAATTCTATCGCCGGTCTATTTTAGTTGAACCGGCGGCCTTGTCAAAGGGGTGGTCGTCGCTAGAGCACTTTAAGGTCTAATGTTTCGGCAATCCCCCAGCGAGGACAAGGCTGACAAGGAAGGCGAAGCAGGAAACCCAGCGGGTCCCCGATGCCCGGTGTGTTTTTGGTCTGTCAGCGACTCGGTGGAAACCGAAGGTTATGTCCGAGCATGATCGCGTCGATGAGGAATGATAGAATAGCGGGGTAATCCCTGCGCTTAGGAAGCGGAGATGATCGTCGTTCACGTCACGCATGAAGCCGTCGAGAAGATCGGCGGAATCGGTGCCGTCATCGAGGGGCTGATGTGCACCGAGTCCTACGCCGCCCGCGTCTCGCGCACAGTGCTGCTTGGCCCGCTGCTGAATACCGATGGACCGGCCACGCAGAGGCTGGGGCCAGGCGGGCGGGTCATCTACAGCTCGCTGGACGGAATCTGCGAGTCGCCCTGGCACGAAAAGTTTCAGCCCATTGAGCGGACCTATGACGTCGGGATCATCTACGGGACCCGCAAGGTGGACGACGCGCTCAACAGCGCAAGTGTCGAGGCCGAGGTGCTTCTTGTAGACGTATTCCACGTCAACAGGGACCGGCTGAACCTGTTCAAGGCGGACCTGTACAAGAAGTTCGCGGTCCCGTCCGACCAATTCGAGGGGACCTGGGAGTATGAGCAGTACGTTCGTCTGGCTGAGCCGGGCCTGGAGGCCCTAAAGGCGATCGGCTGCGACGACGATGGCGGGCCGATGGTGATCCTGGCCCACGAGTACATGGGGATCCCGACGGCGCTGAAGGCGGTGCTGCGGAATTTGCCCGATACGTGCACGGTTTTTTACGCACATGAGGTCGCTCCCGTTCGGTCCATCGTTGAAAAGATGCCGGGCCACGACACGATGTTTTTTAACGTCCTGTCCCAGGCCGCCGAACAGGGACAGACGCTGGAAGAGCTTTTCCCCGCCGTCTGCGACAACTTCAAACATCCCCTGGTCAAGGCCGCGCGATATTGCGACGCCGTCTTCGCCGTGGGCGATTCGATTGTCTCGGAACTGCGGTTCGTGGATCGGTACTTTCGGAGGATGGACTTGGATTTGGTTTACAACGGGATCCCGGCTGAGAAGATCTCGCTGGAGGCTAAGCTGACAGCACGGTCGCGGATGCACCAGTACGCCTCGAACCTCTTCGGGATCGAGTCCACGTGGGTCTTTACGCATGTCGCCAGGCCGGTTCTGTCCAAGGGAATCTGGCGCGACCTGGGCGTCCTGCACGAGATGGAGCCGCTATTGGCCGAGCGAGGCGAGACGGCCGTGTATTTCATGCTCGGGACGCTCGCGGGTCAGAGGCGCCCCAAGGATGTCCGCCAGATGGAGCGTGTGTATGGCTGGCCGGTCAATCACGAGGAAAGCTACCCGGACCTCTGCGGCGGGGAGGAGGGGCTGGGGGCGATGTTCGCCAACTTCAACCGCGAGCACGAGGCGGTCAGAGTGGTGTTCATCAACCAGTGGGGTTGGAGCCGCGACGCCTGCGGGCTGCGCGTTCCGGAGGAGATGACATTCGCGGATATCCGCTGCGGGACGGACCTTGAATTCGGGCTGAGCGTCTATGAGCCGTTCGGTATCAGCCAGCTCGAGCCGCTGTGCTTCGGGGCGTTGTGTGCCGTCTCAAGCGTCTGTGGGTGTATGGGTTTTGTAAGAAAAGCCGCCGGGGACGACTCCTGCGACGACAACGTGATCGAGGCGGATTTCGTGACGCTTAATAAGAAGATGCGGATCGATGAGCTTCAGGGGATGACCATACCGCAGCGGGAGAAGATCGAGTCTCGCGAGGCACGCCGCTTGGCTGGGCTGATCTGCCGCAAGCTTCCGCGCGACGAACAGGCCATCGCCAGGCGGATCCAATCCGGTCATGACCTCGCCGCCCGCATGAGCTGGGAGCATGTGATGAGGGCGTACTTCCTCCCGAGCCTTGAGAACGCAATCGCCCGGTAGATTCTCAGCAGGGACACTTCCCTGATCGCTTTGCTCAACAGCAAGGCGATAACGCAGTTTCGGTTTATCCCGCCTGTCCGCCCGCTCTAGAGCAGTTAACGACATAATGTAGCGATTTGCTCGTAGGTGAGGACAAGGCTGGGGAGGAAGGCGAAGCAGATCCCCTCGGGATCGATGCAGCCTGACGAACTCAGCCGACGCCGCAGGCAGAGCAAACGCTACAGGATGGTGTTAAGTGCTCTAAATGCTGATCGAATCGCCTGGTTGGAGGACATGAACCTCGCCCCCTGCGGATCGAGCGAACTGCTCAGCGTCCGAGACCGACCCGACGATATCCCCCCAGTGATAGGGTATGGCCGCCTTGGCGCCTATGGCTCGGCAGGCTTCAGCGGCGCGGGCGGCGTCGAGCGTGTACGTCCCACCCACGGGCAGCAAGGCAAGGTCGACGTCCGTAAGATCGCTCATCTCGTCAATCAAGTCTGTGTCGCCGGCGTAGTAGATCCGCTTTCCTTCGAGCGTCAGGACGGCCCCGCACCAGTTGTTTGACCTGGGATGAAAGCTCTTGGAGACGTTGTAGGCAGCGACGGCTTCGATCGTAATGCCCTTGATCGTGATGTTTTCCCCCGGCGCCACAGCATTGGCGCAGGCCAGCTTGGCGATTGTCTCGGCCGGCGCGATCACGGCCGTGGCGTCCTTGGAGACCTTCGCTACGTCGTCGGCCGAGCAGTGGTCGTGGTGGCTGTGAGATACGAACACCACGTCGGCGTCGTGGGGCGAGTCGGTGAGCTTCCACGGGTCGATGTACACGACCCCCTCAGCCCCGGCGATGCGGAAACTGGCGTGGCCGATCCAGGTGATCTCGACGGACATGGTGTTGCTCCTTTCCAGCGTCCTGGTACTCTGTCCCAACAATACTGCCGGGCTCTGACTTGCGGCGATAATGCGTCTGCTGCGTCAGAACAACTCGGAATATCCATGGAATATGCCATCGTTTTTCTTCCTTGCAGCCACATCATCGGCGCGGCGTCATAACACAACATTATTGCTGGGACAGAGCACTAGGGAAGTGCTAGTATTCTAGGCGCGCCGGCGGAGTAAGTACAGAATCAGGTCGGTTTCGCTCGTCGCAAGTGGATAAGAGGTTGGGTTATGGGAATGACTTCACGGGAAAGACTGCAGGCGACGCTGAACCACAATCCCCCGGACCGCGTCGCAGTCGATTTCGGCGCAACGTTCGTATCCGGGATCGCCGCAAGCACTCTGTCCGCGCTTCGCAAGGCGGTGTTGGGCGACGGCGGATACCGCGTCAAGGTCTACGAGCCCTACCAGATGCTCGGCTGGATCGACGATGAGCTTCGAGACGCCCTTGGGATCGATACGGTCGGGCTCAGTGGCCGCAAGACCATGTTCGGATTCGACGCGACCCACTGGAAGCCGTTTACGCTGTTCGATGGGACGGAAGTTCTCGTGCCCGGGAAATTCAACACCGCGCCCGAACCAAACGGTGACCTGCTGCAGTATCCCGAAGGCGACAAATCCGTCCCTCCGTCAGGGCGCATGCCCAAAGACGGGTTTTACCACGACGCCATCATCCGCCAAGACCCGATCGACGAGTCGAAACTCGACCCGGCCGATAACCTGCAAGAGTTCGCAGTGATGACAGACGCCGAGGTTCAAGCCCTCGCCGAAAGGACTGAGCAATTCGCCGCAAGCACCGAATACGGCGTGGTGATGGTCTTACCGGGTACGGCGTTGGGCGATATTGCAGTGGTGCCCGCACCTTGGATGAAGCACCCGAAGGGAATCCGCGACGTAGCCGAATGGTATATGTCCACGGCATGCCGCCGCGATTACGTTATGAAGGTCTTTGAAGGACAGTGCGAAATCGCCCTTGCCAACATCGACTTACTCGCCGAGGCGATCGGCGGGAATGTGCAGGTCGCGTACGTTACTGGTACGGATTTCGGTACACAGCGAGGGCCTTTCATCTCACCCCAGGCGTATCGTGACCTGTTCAAGCCGTTCCACAAGCTCATTAACGATCGCATCCACGAGCGGACGAGTTGGAAGACCTTCATCCATTCCTGCGGCAGCGTAGTTGAGTTGATACCGGATTTCATAGACGCCGGGTTCGATATCCTAAACCCGGTTCAGTGCTCGGCCGCCGGGATGGACCCAAAGATGCTTAAGTCCCAGTTCGGTGAGGACATCGTTTTTTGGGGCGGAGGCGTCGATACGCAAAGGACGCTGCCGTTCGGGACTTGTGATGAGGTTTACAAGGAGGTCCGCGAGCGGATCGAGATATTCAACGACGGCGGGGGGTACGTCTTCGGCGCGATCCATAACATCCAGGCCAACGTTCCGCTTTCCAATGTCCTCGCCATGTTCAAAGCCGTCAACGATAGCTATGGGAAGCAGTAACCAGTTGACCAGTAACCGATGAGGGATGGCACTTAATCGGTAGCGGATTGCAGATATGATTCCGCGCCGAAGAGCTCTTTGGTTTCCTATCCCCTGTTTGCTGCTTGCCGCCTGCCGTTTCTGCGCCCGTTTCGAGTTACTCCCGTCGGCGAGGCCGGAAAGAAAAACGAAGTACACACTTGATATAGGACTAAAAGAGTGCTATATAAATAGGTAGAGGGTGATATCATGGGTGTAGACGGATGCTGTCACTAACGAAGAAGACTGGCTACGGTTTGATTGCGATGGGGTCGCTGGCCCAGTTGGATCCGGGCGAGCTGCTCAGCGCCCGCCAGATCGCCGAACGGACCGGCATGCCGCCCTCGCTCGTCACGAACGCACTGAAATCCCTATGTGCAAGCGGTTATGTCGATTCCGTTCGGGGGGCTCATGGCGGGTATAAACTGGCGTGCCACCCGGATCGAATCAACCTCGGCGATCTGATAGCCGACATCGAAGGCCCGGTTCGCCTGACCGAGTGCGTTATGGGCCGGCGGGCGAAGCGACAGGCCGCCAATTGCGAGCTGTCGGATCGGTGTCCCATCGCCGAGCCCATCCGTCGCGTGCACGAAAAACTGAGGGACTTCTTGAAGAACGTTACGTTGGCGGAGATCGTCGAGTCCGCCAAGCCAGCACCTAATTAGTGGTCTTAGCTTTGTCTTGTGGTTTAGATGAAGCGATCAATGAAAGCGCAAGCAATGATCTACTTAGATAACAACGCCACGACGCCGCTGGATCCTCAGGTCCTGGAGGCGATGACGCCGTACCTGACGGACGAGTTCGGCAACGCCGCAAGCGTCGATCATCCGCTCGGGTGGGCCGCCGCTGAAGCCGTGGACAAGGCCCGGCGGCAGATCGCGGCCATCATCGGCGCGGACGCCAAGACCATCATCTTCACCTCCGGGGCCACGGAGAGCGACAACCTGGCGATAAAGGGCGCCGCCGAGATGTACAAGGACAAGGGGAACCACATCATCACGGTGGCGACGGAGCACAAGGCCGTGCTCGACACCTGCAAATACCTTGAAGGGACCGGGTACGAAGTGACCTATCTGCCGGTCGACGAGTTCGGGCGGGTGTCCGCCGAGCAGGTTGCAGAGGCGATCGGCGACAGGACGATCCTGATTACGATTATGGCCGCCAATAACGAGACCGGAACGATCCATCCGATCTGCGACATCGGGCAGGTCGCCAAGGATCGCGGCGTGCTGTTTCATTGCGATGGCGCCCAAGCCGTTGGAAGAATACCCGTCGATGTCGAGGCGATGGGGATCGACCTGCTTAGTATTTCGGGTCACAAGATGTACGGCCCGAAGGGGGTCGGTTGCCTGTATGTCCGCGGCCGCTCGCCGCGCGTCCGACTGACGTGTCAGATTCACGGCGGGGGGCACGAGCGCGGGATGCGGTCCGGGACGCTGAACGTCCCAGGCATTGTAGGGATGGGCGCAGCGGCCGAGCTCGCCGCCAAGGAGCTGCCCGAAGAGTCCCAGCGAATCCGCGACTTGCGGGACCGCCTGGTGGCAGGCGTTACGGCCAAGCTCGACTGTGTCAAGCTCAACGGGCATCCGACGCAGCGCCTACCAAACACGGCGTATCTGTCTTTCGCCGGCGCCGAGGGTGAGGCGACCATAAGCGCCATGGGCGACGTCGCCGCCTCGACGGGCTCAGCCTGTACGACGGCGGCACATACGCGAAGTCATGTGTTGGGTGCTATGGGCGTTCCCGAGGACCTGGTCCAGGGGTCGATACGGTTATCCCTGGGCCGGTTCAACACCAAAGAGGAAATCGATCACGCCATCGAGCGGATTATCTTTTCCGTAACCGCCATGCGGAAAGTCAGTGGGTTCGATCAGAAGGGCGGGCTTACGATAAGCTCGCAGGCACCCGGCGAAACGAGGTAAACATGCAGCAATTCAGCGATTTAATGATGGACCATTTCATGAACCCGCGCAACGTTGGCGAGCTGGATGAAAGCTCAGCGCGCGTCGGAACCGGGACGGTTACGTCGGATGTCTGCGGCGACGTCACCAAGCTGTATATAGAGATCGGCGACGACGAGCGGATCGTCGACGCCAAGTTCAAGACGTTCGGGTGTGGGGCGGCGATCGCTTCCAGCTCGTACGCTACCGAGTGGCTGAAGGGTAAGACTCTCGGCGAGGCTACGCAGATCGACGATGCGAAGATAGCCAAGGTGCTCGACTTACCCCCCATGAAAGTCCACTGCTCGGTGCTGTCCCAGAATGCTGTTGCCTCCGCCATTGCAGACTGGAAGCGAAAGAGCGGTAAGTCTACGAGCACTTAACGCTTGTCTGTGCCGCCCAGGGCGGCTGCGGGTTCGTCTGGCGTCGTCGCCCTGCATCGACGATGCAAAGGGATCGCCTGCTTCGGTCTTCTTACCAGTCTCCTCCTCGCTCGCCCTGGAACAGACACATCCAATCGTTAACTGCTCTAACCCCCAACCCCGGCCGGGGTGGGTAATGATCTGTTGTCTGGGGTGGTGTTGCTTATTCTTGCTGTCGTCTCTTGCGTCTGCTGGTCATCTACAGATCAGCGAAGACGTCTTTGAAGATCCGAACGTATGTTTTGAATTGCGCCAGTGAGCAGCTAGGCGGGATTCGGTGGTCGGGGATGGGGATGTATCCGCCTTCGGCCGCAAGCGGGCGCAGTGGCGCCAGATGATCGCGAATCGCCTTCTCGCCTGCGGGGATGACGTGCTTGTCTACGCCTCCGAACATCCGCAGACGCTTCCCGAACTTCTTTCGCAGCGTTACGGGGTCGGCTCGCCAGGTTCCCACCTCGATTGGAAAGATGATGTCGATCCCCGAATCCAGCCAGTGCGGGATGAGTTGCTCGACGTCCCCATCGCTGTCCAGCATGATGAACTGGACGCCATGTGTGTGATAGAAATCGGTAAGGCGGCGGTAGTACTTGGCGTAAAACTTCTCGTAGGTCGCTGGGGAGAACAGCGGTCCGCTTCGGCCGCAGCAGTCCTCGAAGAGATATGCAAGATCGGGCCTCGTGCGGTCGAGCATCGGCCCATGCAATCGGATGAAGTACTCCGTGAGGTATTCGATAATCTCCTCATATAGGGCCGGGTTGTCGTACGACAGATACGAGATCGTCTCCAGTCCCATCCAGTCGCGGGGCCAACCAAAGAGGCTCCCGCCAAGGAAGACTGTAAGGTTTTCTCTGGCGTTGAGCTGCTCGGCCTTGGTCTGCCAGTCGGAGCTGCGCCTTCTGGGGTCGTCCGGATCGAGGAACCGTTTGAATTGGCGCCACGACTTGCGATCCGGCAGGAGGGCCTCTTTGATGTGCTGGGGAATCGAGGTGATGGGTTTGACCTGCTTCAGCACTGCTCCCAGGGCGGTTCTGACGATTTGATACTCATCGGTTTCTTCCAGGACCACATCGGACTCGTCGGACATGGGACTCGGATCAGACAACCCATGAGCCCGCCACATACCCGACTCCCAATTTCCGTCCAGGCCCGTCTCGGTAACGACGGCGTGTGGGCTGCTGAGCCCTTCGGCGATCCACCTGTCCATCGTTTCCGCCCACGTGCCAAAATAGTACACCGGGAGGCGATCGAAATCCTGGTAGCTCATCAGTGCGTTGAAACGCTGTCTTTCGGTCACGGTAGGTCACCTCAGCTAAACAGCCCGCCGGACGGCGAAGCCGGGAGATACCCGTTGCTGTGGAAGAACTCGATGGCTTCGTCGATGGAGCCGAATACGCGCGTGGCGGTTTCGGTGACGAACGGGGACGGTTCGGCCCGGCCCTGCCAAATCACAAAGACGTCCTTGGTGGCCTCGTGGGCGTGCTGGAGCTCTCGCTCCACACCGCTGGAGATCCCGGGTCGGCCGCCGGCGAGTTCCGGAACCAGCGAGATAATCATTTCCGATTGATCGATCAGCTTGAAGTCGCGTGCGTAGATCTGCCCGTCGATGTCCGGGATGATCTCCAGAAGCTGATTCGTATCCACCGAGATCATCTCGCCGCTTGGGCCCAGTTGCACCGTGCGGTGGCCCTGTTCAGCGGCTTGGAGGGCGGACCGGCCCAGGTTCTTTTCCTCCAGATCACCCGGGTCGAAGCAGGTGAAGTGTCGCTTTATCTTGCTGCGAAACTCCTCGATCGCCATGGTGGCCCGCCCGGCTGTGTCGAACTGCAGGTGCGTCATGGGATAGCTCAGGTACGCCTTTTTGAGTTGCGGGTGAAACAGCAACCGCAGAAGCGTCTCGGCTGTGCTGTCGTCGTGCCCGATTGCGCTTATGTAGAAGCACCCGTGGCCGCTGACGATTTGGCTGAGCAGCTCTGTCGCAAGAATCTCTTCCTCGCGCCAGACCATCAGGTCTTTGAGGGTGTGGTCGACGTGGCCATCGCGGACCAGGCGATAGTGGACGCGGTCGATGTTATCGACCAGCACGACGTATAGGTCGGCGTCGAAGGTCTGCATGTGGTCGTAATCGAAGGCATGAAACAGCCCGTGCCGCCAGCGGAAGGTGGCGTGCGTGTTGATCAGGACATTCGCCGATCGATTGGACACTGCGAGGATATCTTTGAAGACGCTTCGGCGCAGACTATGCAATCGCGAGAGAGGTAAGTCCAGGATCCTCCCCTGGGACACGTCGGGGGCTTCCGCGTACATCATGTCCCCGACGTTGCAAAGGGTCAGGTCGTCCCCGGAGTCCCGGGCCAGTTCGACAACCCTGGAGAGGAACTGTTTCTTGTCCAGGCCGACTTGTCCTGTTACCACGGCACGCACGGTCTTACTTTAGCTGCATCGGCCCGACAGTTCAATCGCGGCGTCTTGGTTCTGCTGCATGCGGGTGCGGACTAGTTGGTTGGTTTTGATTCGCCGGTGGGGGATGACGCGGTTGTGGGTGTGGGCCTGGCTGGTGTCGCCTTTGCTACGGCGTGACGGCCGGCCAGCGACGAGACTAAATCCCGCAGATCGGCAATCTGCTTGTTAAGCAGATCGATTCTTCCCTGCAGGTTCTTGGCGTAGGTTTTGTAGCGATCGCGGTCGGTGGCTGCGTCACGAAGCGCCTTGACCTGTCGTTCCTGGTGCTCCAGTAGAAACGCCAGCTTGTGCAGGCGTTCGGAGAGGGCACTTTCCCGCTGGCGCAGCTCGGTCAGGCGTGCCCTGAGGATCGTGCTTTCCGCCGTCAATCGCTCAATCTGTTCGCGCAGTTGCTTGTTTTGGTGGGTCGCCTCTGCCAGGCGTCGTTGGGGGTTTTGGGGGGAGTCACCCGGATAATCCATACATCCTGGGGCAACAAAGACCCACGCGCACAGCCATCCTGCAAGCCAAATTGACCGCATATCACCATGATAAGCCCAACGCGCTGGTTCGGCCAGTCAATCTGGCTTGCTGGTGTTTTTCTTGGGGATAGGGAAGTTCTAAAGCGGTGTGGCAGGGCCCCCGTCGCGCAGCACACGCCAGGGCCAGGGCGCGGCGGTGCGTCGGGTTGGCCGGTTGGCCTTGTCCGACTTCAGACCGTTAGAACGTCTGATTCCTTCTTGGCGACGCCGATGCCGTCACGGTCAGCGTGTTGCTCCCGCTGGTTAGTCCCAGTGTCACTGTCACGCTTTTGGTGCAGCTCACTCCCTGCCAGTCCAGACCCATTTCGGACAAGACCAGGAAGCTGCCGACGGTGACGTTCTCATCTGCGCTGCCTATGAGCACAAACGACTCTTGGCTCCCGCTGACGGTTCGGCGGTAATACAGCACGCCGTCGGCGAATTCGTATTGTATTTGGTCCATGCCGCTGCCGGCGGGCGGGATGATGGTAACCGCCGTCGAAGTGACGTCAACCGCAGCGGCGGTACGAACGTCGTGCGTGATGCGGTTGAGCACCGACCGGGCAGATTGCGTCAGGGCTGCCAGCTTGGTGTTCTCGGTGCTGCTTTGCAGGGAAGCATGGACCGCCGCGGCGACGCTGGCCATGAGCATCGCCAGTAGCGAGAGGCTTATGAGCAATTCAAGAAGGGTGAATCCCTTTTGTTGTTTTCGCATCGGCCGTCCTCCATTCGCTTGAGGTCAAATTGGAATCTAATCTCTCGTGGCGACGAGCCACCCGGTTGAAAGTAGGGGGATCGAGTCGTGGGAGACGATCACTTGCACGGAGACGGTATCTGTAGGCGTTGCAGAGATGACCGTCAGGTTGTTGGGATCGACCCAGTTGACCGTCACTATTTGTGACCAGCCCGTCATGTCATACATCTGATATCCCGTTGCGTTTCTGGGCGGAGAGAAGGTCTGCCCATGGAGGTCGTCCAGGTCGTCGACATCGTATTCGCCTGCCTCCGGCCCCAGTGGTCCGGGTGAGCCCAGATCGGGATCGAAGAATGGAAGCTTGATCGTCCATTCCCGCAGATCCTGAGCGAGCAGAACTGCCTCAGTAAGCTCTCTGCTTGCGTTGTTGGTCCGGGTGCTGGACGCCGCCCCAAGCATCAGTGCGGTGACGCCGATGGCGATTATGACAACCGCAATTGCCACCTCGATCAGTGTGAACCCACCGCGCCCCTTCTTGCTTCGTGTTTTACTCATGGTTGCACCTCTCTTGTTTTCCTCACTTTACAAGGCTGGACATCTTAAAGATCGGCAGGATTATGCTCATGGCGATAAAGCCCACGAGAACGCCCATCAGGACGATCATAATCGGTTCTATCATGGAGGTGACGATCTTTATGGTGTTGCGGAGCTCTTTGGCGTAGTACTCGGATATGTCGCGCATGACCTCCCCTAGATTCCCGGATTCTTCCCCAGCCGAGATCATCTGCACGACGTTCGAAGGTAGCAACCCCTGCTGTCTGAGTGGGTCGGCGATTTTCTCGCCTTGTTTGACGGCCATGTGCACCTTATTCCACATCGAGTGGTACAATACGTTCCCGGACACTTCGCCCGTGATTTTCAGTGTTTCGAGCATTGGCACGCCGGCGTTGACCAGCTCGCCCATCGTGTGCAGCCCGCGCGTAATGTACAGCGCGCGGAACATGGTCTTGAACAACGGTACCTTGAGCTTGATGATGTCCCAGTACAGCTTCCCTTTCTCGGTGCGTATCGCAAAGTAGAAGCCCCACGCCGCCCCGACGGCTCCGGCCAGCATGACATACCAGTAATCCCGCATACACACGCTGGTTGCGATGAGTATCTTCGTCGGTGCCGGTAAGATGTCCTCCTTACCGGCGAAGATCGTCATGAACCGGGGCAAGACGAACGTCAACAGGAAGACCGTCGTTGTTATCGCCATGAACGCGATAATCGCCGGGTATATCATCGCCCCCTGCACCATTGAGCGAGTCTCCAACTGCTGCTCGAGATAGCTGGAGATGCGGTTCAGCATTTGTCCGAGGTTTCCCGACAGCTCCGAGGCGCGGACCATGTTTATATACAGTGGGCTGAAGATCTTCGGGTGCTTTGCCAGGGCGTCCGAGAACGCCACGCCGCTTTCGACGTCTCCTTTGATCTGTTCGATAATATGCTGGAACTTCTGTTTCTTAGTCTGTGTCGCAATACCATCGATGGCGTCGCGTATGTTGATCCCCGCCCGTATCATCACGGAGAGCTGATTGGTAAAGGCCAGGATGTCTCTGAGGCCCGGCCCGGTTTCCACGTTCAGTTTCCGCAGCTTTTCCAGAAAACTCTTAGCTCCTGTTATGGGCGCGACGTTCAGTAGATACCCGCCCTGGTCGCGGACTATGTTGGTGGCTTCGGCGAGTGTCCCTGCGTTGATCACGCCGGCCTTGACGGACCCGCCTGCGTCACGTACCTGGTAGCTGTAGCTCGGCATTTTCTAACCTCTGAATTGCGCCATGGCCTTGCCCAGGGCCTCTGGCCTGATCGCTCTGGAGATCGCCTGCTGGTAGCTGATCTGACGGTTCAGGTACAACGCCTTTATTGAATCGTCCAGCGTACACATCCCGGCAGAGCGGCTGGTTTCGATGATGTTCGGTATCTCATGGATGCGGTTCTCGCGGATGCAGTTACGGACAGCCGGCGTGCATATCAGGATCTCGCAGGCCGGAATCATCCCACTGACGTCGCTGCGTTTGAACAGCACCTGAGAGACCACCGTATGCAGTGTGTTGGAAAGCATCGTGCGGATTTGGTTTTGCTGCCTGCCCGGGTAGATATCGACAATACGCTCGATGGTCTGGGGCGCGTTTTGCGTATGTAGCGTCGAGAGGACGAGGTGCCCGGTTTCTGCCGCGGTGATTGCCGCCGATGTGGTTTCCAAATCCCGCATCTCCCCGACCAGTATTATATCCGGGTCTTGGCGAAGGGCGTGTCGCAGGCCGCTGGCGAACGTCGGGACATCACTACCGAGTTCACGCTGTTCAACCACGCACTTGTCGCTGGGAATAAGGTACTCGATCGGGTCTTCCAGCATGATGATATGGTGATGGTGCCTTTGGTTTATGGCCTGGACCATCGCCGCCAGCGTGGTGCTTTTGCCCGAACCCGTCACGCCCGTAACGAGAATCAGTCCTCTGGGTAGGTCTATACACTTGTCGAGGACGGCGGGCAGATTCAGCTGCGACAGCTGGGGGACTTCGGTGGGGATCAGTCTGAAGGCAATGGCGACCGAATCCCGCTGATAATGCGCGTTGACGCGGAACCGTGCTTGTCCTCCAAGGACCGTGGAGAAATCCAGGTCCCGTTGGCGCAGGAACTTTTGGAATCGCTCGGTTCCGATCATCTCTTTTACGAAGGCCTCGGCCTGGTCGGGCTCGATTCGTGCGTACTCCGTGCCGATTTCCAGCACAGTGTTGACTCGGAATATTGGCTTGAGGCCTGAGACGATGTGCAGATCGCTCGCCTGGCGTTCCAGCGTCTCAGTCAGCAGTTGTTTCAGCAGTTCCACGTTGTCCGCTCCTCGTTTAGGTTTCCGTGACGCGCATGATTTCTTCGACTGTCGTTATGCCAGCGGCGACCTTTTGCAGCCCGTCTTCGCGCAAAGACCGCATACCGGATTCGGTGCACGCCCGGCGGAGATCCGTCAGCGTCGGATTCGTGCTGATAAGATCACGCAGATCGTCGTTCATCTCCAGGAACTCGTATACACCAAGTCGCCCTTTGTAGCCGGTTTCGCGGCACTTATCGCACCCGACACCGTGGTGAATCCGATCGGCCTCCACCCCGTACTGATGCATGTAGCTGGCCACGCTGTCCGTCAGCTTCTTGACGGGTTCCTTGCACTCCTCGCAGATCTGCCGCACCAGGCGCTGTGCCAGGCAAGCGTTCACCGAGGCGCTCAGCAGATACGGCTCGATGCCGATGTTTATCATCCTGGTCATGCTGGACGGGGCGTCGTTGGTGTGCAGCGTGGACAGGACTAGATGCCCGGTCAATGACGCCTGTACGGCGATCCGGGCCGTCTCCTCGTCACGAATCTCGCCGACCATGATGATGTCGGGGTCCTGTCGCAGCAGGCTCCGCAATGCCGCCGCAAAAGTCAGGCCGATCGTGTCATGAACGTTGACCTGGTTCGCGTAGGAAAGCTCGTATTCCACCGGGTCCTCGACCGTGGAGATATTGAGTTTGTTCCCATCCATGACCCCCATCGCCGAGTACAGCGTCGTGGTTTTTCCGCTGCCGGTCGGGCCGGTCACCAGGACAATCCCGTGCGGCTGGAGAATCTGGTTTTGGAACGCTTTCAGCGTGTCCGGGAGCATGCCCAGACGCGCCAACCCGACCATAATCGAGCGGTTATCCAGGATTCGAATGACGCATTTTTCCCCGTGGGTCGTCGGGAGCAAGCTCACACGCAGTTCCACGTGCCTCCCGTGCACGGTCGCTCTGATTCGACCGTCCTGGGGTAGGCGCCTCTCGGCGATGTCTAGACCGGCCATGATCTTCAACCGGGAGATGATGGCGGCGTGCATCTGCGCGGGTGGCGGCTGCTGGTCAAAGAGCACCCCGTCTACGCGGAGGCGGACGCGCAACACGTCGTCGCCGGGCTCGATGTGTATATCGCTGGCTCCGTCTTTGACGCCCTGGAATATCAGGTAATTGACATACCGAATCACCGGGCTCTCCCCGGCGATCTTCTCCAGGTCGGTGACTTCCTCTTCCTTCTTGTGGACGATCTCGACGGTGTCTTCGGCGATGCCCTTGATGATGTCTTCGACCTGCTTTTGCGGGGAGACGGACAGCTCTTCCACCGCTTTAAGGATATCGCCCGGGGGCGCTACGGTAAGGTTCAGCTCGGCTTGGAGGCGCCGCTTGACGTCGTCGATGAGAAATATGTCGGCCGGATCGGAGATACCCACAACGACTCTGTTGTTTTCCCGCCGAATGGGCATGACGAACTTGGTCTTGAGGTATTCCGGTGGGAGCAACCCGAAAAGATCAGTCTCAACTTCCTCAGGATTGATCCGTGCGAACGGAAGATTGAAGTAGGCGGCGACGGCCTGGAGGGCAAGGATTTCATCGATGGCCTTGGACTGAACCAGGACTTCCAGCACGCTTAAGCGAGAGTTCTCTCGCTGGCGAGTGATCGCCTTGTCGAGCTGCTCTTGGGTGATCTTCCCGCGTTCCAGAAGGATGCGTTCCGGACTTCGGTAGACGGCCCCGGTGTCGGTTGGTCTCCACAGGTCGGCGAAATCCGCCTGGTCGCCGTGAACTTGCTGTGATGCGTTCTCGGCTTCTTTAACATGTTGTTCTTCCAACGACACTGAATTACCTCTACCAACTGTTCGGCTTGGGCAGTTCCAGCATGTGCGTGCGGTTCTTCCAGGTCAGTAGAACCGACCGCGGCTGGATCTGCTTCACATTCCATCCTTCAATGGTTTGGCCTTCACGCAGAAGGTGGTCTGAGATGATCGCAACTGCCTCTCTGTTGCCACTACTGAGGATGCACTGGAGCTGCAGCTTCTTGACGGCCGATACCGCGTCGGTCTGCTCCGTTGTCCGGTTGGCGGCACCGGGCTTGTTCAGTGTCAATCGGCCTAACGGTCCCACCGTCGTTTCCCCCGGTACGCTAAAGACGAACGGATTGCCGCTAAGCCGTTTGATCGGGATTTGTCGGTCGGATATCTTGTAATGGAGGGTCGCCAGGATGCTGTTTTCTTCCTTGGTGTCTTTGGTCTTCCCAGAAGCAGCAAGCCTGGCCAGCGCCATGTCAACCTGGCGATCGATGGCTTGTTGAGAAGCGGAGGCCGGGGCCGGGCCGCCCTTTTGACTCAGCAGATATACGGTCCCTATTCCCGCGGCGAACAAGATCGCCAGCACGATGTTACTGCGATTGACGGTGCTTGGCTTTGGGAACGACTGGGCGTCGAAGTTGCCCTGTCCGTCGGCGAACGACTCCTGGTCTTGCTCTGCAGTGTCCAGTTCCGTGTTGTTCAGAACGCTGTTTTCGTCGGACATGACTTATCCTCAGTTCGTCTTTGTTTGTCTTTCGAAGAAGATGGACATTACAAAGTCCGCCTCTATGTTGCCCTGATCCGCCTTCTTGGGCTTCTTCAAGGTCACTTTGTGAATTCGCATGATTCTGGGCCGCCGTTCCAGCTCCTGCAGAAAGGCGTAAAAGCCCATAAAGCTGCCCCGTACCTTGACGGATACCGGCTGCTCCGAATATGTGCTGTCTGCGTTGGTGAACATGCGGTCGCTCCTCTTCTGGAGCGTCTGGATCTTGGCGGTTTTTAAATCGTTCGCCTCGGCGAGCATCCAGGTCTCACGGAGCACCTTGTCGATTTCCTTTTCGTTGGGCAGCTTGGAATGAAGCAGCGTGATCGCCTTGGCCAGCTCGGCGATTTCCTTTCTCAACCCGCCAATCTTGCTGGTGGCCTCGTTGAGCTTCTGGAGCTTGAACCGTCTGCTTTCAATCTGCTTTAGCATGGCGTCGTCGCGTTCGTTGTTCGGCCGAAAGACGAACCACCAGGCTCCGGCCGGTATCGCCATCAACAGAATGACGAATATGACTTCGCGTAACCCTATCCTCATGATTTTGCTCCCAGGAAGGCCTTGAAGATCGAGGGGATGAAGAGTTTTTTCCGGCGTGCTTGCTTTGCCACCACAATCGCGTCAATTCTTGGCCTCAACCATAAGACCACTTTGAATTCTCGAATTGGTATGTCGTTGAGTTTCTTTTCCTTGGTGTATTCCAGGTCCACTGCCATCGTCAGGGGGCTGTTTGAGAGGTTGGAGATGAACCGGGCCACATCCACGTCGGTCTCGGCGTGCCCGACCAGTTCAGTCTTGACGAGCAGCTCCTTCTCCGGTTTATCGGTTCCGGGCTTCTTGGCCGCAGCGTTGAACTTGGCCGACTTGTTCTTGCCTTTCCCCGGCGTCTTCCTGGGCTTTTTCCTGATGACCTGCGCGGTTGTTAGCTTGAATTCCGTCAGGGAGACGTTCTTCGGCCTGGCGTTGGTAATCACCGCCAACAGCGTACTGCGCGGGATGCGCTCCAGCAGCGAGGCCGTCAGCTCCGCCTTCTTGTGCATTTCATCTTTCTTGGCCTCGAGCTGATGCATCTGTTCGACAAGTTTGGACGCTTTGGCGTAGTCTTGATTTATCTGCTCGAGGACGCCCCTTGTGTTCTGCAGTCTTTGTTCGGAGACAAACGCTGCGCTCAGGACGCCGACCATCACCATGCCAAACAGGATGAAACAGCCAATGTTGGCCCGTCTCTCACAGCGGCGTTGGATGTAATCTTCCGGTAATAGGTTAATGGTGGTCATGGTATTTCCTCGTGTGTCCTCACGCGGCTCGACTGGTGCCTAGGCTCAACCCCACCGCAACGGCCAGAGCGGGGAACGGTTCGTTTCTTTGGAGTCCCATTGTCGCTCCCGCTCCTTCGACGCACCCGAACCGCAGCAGCGGATCGCCTATCTGCGCAGGAAGGTTCAGTCGCTGGGCGATCGCCTGGCAGAGGCGCCTGTCACGGGCCTGTCCGCCTACGAAGATGGCTCGTTCGATATTGCGGTTTCTGAAGACCGATTCATAATACCGAAGGCACTGTGTCAACTCGTCGGCCAGCGCGTCCAGCTCCTCACCAAGCATCCCGTATAGCTGGTCCTGTGTGATCGGGAGTTCCTCTTCTGCTTGGGGCTCGATGAACCGGTTCGTCAGCTTTTGCCGCAATTGGTAGGCCTCTTCAGGCGGCATGTGGACTTGCTTTGCGAAGGCGTTGTCCAGTTGTTGCGACCCACGCTTTAGGTTGCGCGCGAAAGCAATTCTATTGCCGTGAGCCAACACCGCCTGGGTGCTGGCGGCCCCGAGGTCGACAAATAGCGTGGTGCGTGCGGAGTCAGCGGCCCGGTTGAACAGGCGGGAGAAGCACTCGATGATCGCACAAGATTCGATGTTCAGCGCGACCACTTCCAGCTTCGCTCGATGCGCCATCGCCAGGTACGATTCAGCAGTCTGTCTGTGCGTCGCTACGACGATGACTTCCTGCTTGGTTTCTCCGTCGTCGTAGATCTCCCCGGCGACCACGTACCGAAGAATGGCGTTCTCGACCGGGTAGGGAAGCTTTCCGGTAAATTCTCCCACCAGCGCCTGAGGAATGTCTTCCGGACGGAGATTCGGCAGCTTGATGTGGCGCACGAAAGTCTCCTTGGCCGGGAGCGACAGGATGCACTGGCGTCCTTTGAAGCCTTCGGAAGGCAAGGTGTTGCGAATGCTGTCGGAGAGGAATCTGAAATACTCCGACTGGTTGTCATGGCAGGCGCGAGGTATGGGTACCGACGCAGCCGCCAGCAGGTCGAAGGTATCTTCAGCCACTCGAAGCTGGGCCAGTTTGACACAGCTCGTGCCGATGTCCACTCCGATCGGAAGCGTCTTTCCTGCAGGCATCTTGACTTTCATGGGTAACTCCCAGTAGGCAGAATCGTAAGCGCCGGGTTGTTCGGCTGAGGTCACACTTGGCGCATTGGGCCCCGTAGGCCCAACTGTGCGCCTTGCAGACTGTCCTCCACAATTGCCAAGCTTTTCCTTCCGGCTTCGCAGCGGTGCCGCATAAAGGAGAACTACATGCCCTCTATTGGAAACATAAGTTACTATCTCACTGTAGGCAAACGCGCTGCGCGTTGTAGTGCCGCTGGAATTCCTATCGGAAGGACGGCGGTGATCGTTGAATAGGGCGAACGAATATAGAAGAATTTCAGAGGGGTCGGGTGGCGCTGTACGGGCTGCTGAAATGGGCCTTTTCGTCGCCCGTGCGTCTGAAGTATTCAACGGCAGTGGGGGGAGGTGGGCGGGCCCCAGCCGGATAAGGCCGCAAGTCCTGTTGCGTCAGAGAGTTCTGTCGTCGCCGGGCAGAAGATGATCGCCTGGTTCGCAAGGGGTGTCCTGCGGTTGCGGCTCGGAATCGGTGGGCTTGCGTGGAGTTGCGCGGTTGGATAGCCCTGCAGGTCTGGGGAATCTGTCCGCCACACCCCGAAGGCAAACAGCCCCGACGGGTCGCCGCTTCGGCGCGGTGGATCGGCGTCTGAACGTATGGTCCAGCGGTCATTTGAGGCGGGGGGGAGGCGACAATTGCTATTGCGGAAGCTGGCGAGTATCGTAAAATGTGGTTGTAAGAGAGGCCTTTGTTCTAAGGATGTCCGCATGTTCGGCCGGACTTGGCTTGGGCCGGATAAGCGGGGTATTGTAGCCGATGAACGCCAAACTGGTGATGTATACCAACGATGGGCAGCGGAGGGTGCTTGCGCTGAGCAAGCCGGTTACCGTGATCGGACGGGCGGAGGACTGTGATTTAAAGATCCCTCTGGCCAACGTCTCACGCCACCACTGCCAACTGAGCCTCTCAGGCGAGGACCTTGTCACCGTCAAGGACTTAGGTTCTACCAACGGTACGTACGTCAACACCAAGCCTGTGGAAGAAGTTCGGCTTAACCCAGGGGATCGGCTGACAGTGGGGCCGATCGTCCTTACGCTGAAGCTCAATGGCGTTCCTGAAGAGCCTGCTGGCATCGAACCGGCTGATGAGCCCAGCCCGTCAACTGCTGCCGCCGATGGCGATGGGGCGCAGTTTGACTTCGAAGCTGCGATCGCAGAAGAAGCCGAAAAGACCACCCAAGGCGAAATGGATACAGATCACGAAGTGAAAGCACCTGCGGAGGCAGAGGCAGACCCCCTGGAGGACTTGGAAGCACTCGCCCAGGGTGACGAAGCGCAGGACGATACCCCTAAGCCGCCTGAGACGTCATAACGAAGCACACCTTGGGGTTTGGTTGTTGATCTGTCGGTCTATTGCGGGCGTCAAGCCCGCTCGTGTTTTATTGGGACTCATCCCGCCTTGGTCTCGGTGCGCACTGAGGCCCCCCTCCTGTTAGGAAGTCCTTGAGGATTGTCGCCGCCGCCACGGCGTCCTGCCGTGCCCGCCGCTTCTTGCGAGTCAGCGTCCCGGCCAGGGCCTTATCGGCTGCGAAACTGCTGAGTCTTTCATCCCACATCCGCACGTCTAACCGGGTTTTCGCGGCCAGCTGCAACGCCATATCCTCCACCGCTGCTGCCTGGCGCCCGGCCGTGCCGTCCATGTTCAACGGCAGACCCACGACGATCCCCTCAACCTGGAAGTCCCGAACCAGCGAAGCGATCTGCTCGATCGAAGCCCGTAAGTCCGATACGATGATGGTCTTGACCGGTGACGTGATGGCGTCGTCTGTGCTTCCGACGGCGACCCCGATTCTCTTTACCCCATAGTCGATACCGAGCCAACGCCCCACAGTTTTGCCCTCGCTTTAGAGGTACTTTCGCCCGTATTTCTCCTCGATGAGCTGTACCATTTCCTTGATGTGCTGGCTGTCCGATCTGCTGCATACCAAGGTAGCATCCGGGGCGTGTATGACGATGCAGTCATCCATCCCCAACACCGCAATCAGGTGGTCATCTTCGGAAACGATGATATTCCGGAAGCTATCGAGAACGACGGTGTTTTCGGCTACGACATTATTACCGGCGTCATCTACCTCCGTGACGTTCTCCAGCGCCGGCCAGGACCCCACATCCAACCACTCAGACTTCAGCTCGACCATCAGCACCTTCTGTGCTTTTTCCATGACGGCGTAATCGATGCTGATCCTATCGAGCGTGGGGTAGACCTCCTGCAGCAGTTGGTCGTAAGCTTTCCCCTCGCGGACGGACTGTTCGACGGGCGCCAGCTTATGCAAGGAGTCGGGGAGGTGTTGCTCAAGGGCGCTGCGGATCGAGGCGACGGTCCAGACGAACATCCCGCTGTTCCAGTAGTAGGTCCCGCTGTCCACGTACCGCCGGGCGGTCTGGTGGTCGGGTTTTTCCTTAAAGCCGAGGACCTCATAGGTGTGTTCGCTGGTTTTCTTGCCGGCTTCAATGTATCCCAAGCCGGTGTGAGGCCAGGTGGGCCGCAGCCCGAACGTCACCAGCGAACCGTCTTCTTGCTCGGCGACCTCGCAGGCGGCGCCGACGGCTTCGACGAAAGGTTCGAGGGGGCGGATGACATGATCGGCGGTGAATACGGCCATCGTTGCTTCGTCGTCGCGTCCGGCGAGCAGTTGGGCGGCAAGTGTTATGGCGTTTGCGGTGTCGCGGCCCTCCGGCTCGCCGATGATGTTCTGCTTAGGGACTTGGGGTAGCACCTTGGCAATGGCGTCGGCGTATTTGGCGTGGGTAATAATCCACGTGTTCTGGACGGGGAACAGCTCTTTGAGGCGGTCGACGGCGATTTCCAGCAGGCTCTGTCCGTCGATCAACGGCAGCAATTGCTTGGGGCTTGCCAGTCGGCTGAGGGGCCAAAGTCTTTTCCCGGCCCCGCCCGCCAGGATGACTGCGTGACGCATTTTTGCTCTCCTCGAAGCGGCCGCAGAGTATATCGCAATCCGGACCCGCTTTCATGTATCTTCTGGGGGATTGGGCTTGTTTTTTCTCCCGTCGGCCGCTGCTGATCAGTCAGCCCAGCGCCACCTGTAATTACCATCGTACCGTTGCGGCCGGTAGCATCGCCAGCAGGAACAAGTACCTTCATCGCGGTGAGGCGATTATCGAGCGGTCGCCTCATTTGCCCTCGCGCAAGGGTTTACCCGTAGCGTATAGCGACAAATGGGCCCGCAATTGCTCGATGGTTTTGGTGTCTGCTCCAGCTTCGGCCAGGCTGATGGCACGCTGGATGGTCGCGACCGCCCGGTCGAAATGGCCGGTCTCCGCGTAAGCCGCCGCCAGAGTGCCTAGGTATTGACGCTCTTTGTAGCCCACCGCCGCGCAAGCTCGCTCGGCCAACTCGACCGCTTCGGCGCCGTTGCGGATACTGTCGTGGGGGCACGTCGATAGCAGCCGCGCCAAGGAATCCTGGGTGCGGTGTGAGTCGCCTTGAAGTTCGGCCGCACGACGCAAGTGCTCCAGAGCGTCGGTGTAGCTTCCCTGCCCGACCTGGACCAGAGCGAGGTTGTGGTGCGCTGTTGCGTAGTTGGGGTCGATACTTATTGCCTCCAGCAGGTGCTCGATGGCTTGTTCGGCTTTGCCCACCAGGTTTAATGCGATTCCCAGGTTGCAATGCGCCTTTTTGTGGTCGGGCTTGATGCTGATGGCGTTTTGGTAGTTCTCAATGGCCTCGTCGTAGGACTGGGTCCAGCTCAGCGCAAGGGCCAGGTTGTAGTAGACGTCGGGCCCCCTGAATCCCAGATCGACCGCTTGTCGGTAATGCACGATGGCTTGGGAGAAGCGTTCTTTGCGGCTCAGGGCCAGTGCCAGTGTGTAATGGGCCTCGTCTAAGTTCGGCTCGATGCTCAAAGCTTTCCGGCAGGCGTCGATGGCTTGGTCTATCTTCCCGGTGCGAAAGTAACCAAAGCCCAGGTCATTGAATACGCGGGCGTTGTTCTCCGACAGCTCAACGGCCTCTAGGAGGTGCGGCATGGCATCGTCGTATCTTTTGAGTGTCAGGTAGGTTTTACCCAGGTTGTGGTGTGACAACCCATAACCGGGATTCAGGTTCAGGGCTGTCTTGTAGGCCTTGATTGCGGTATCGATATTGCCCTTGGAGAACTGGATGAGTCCGTAGTTGTTCTGGGCGCGGAAGTTGTTGGGCCGCTGTTTCACTACGTTGGTCCAGATCGCCTCCTCGGTGCGGTAATCTTTATTTCGATCATACGTCGCGGCGCCCAGTGCCGCTACAATCGCTGCGACGATCACGCCTGCGGCCAGTTTCGGCCACAAGCGTCTGCCCTGCGAAGGACGGACCCTCTTCAGCAACGCCCTGCCCAAGGCATATCCACCTAGGACCACTGCGGTGATCACGCCCGCCAGCGACAGGTACATTCTGTGTTCGAACGCCAAGTCGTTAATGGGCAGGATCGAGGAGGTCGGAGTCAGGATAAGGAAGAACCAGGCCCCCAGGAACCCGCTGGCTGGACGCCGCCACAGCCCCCAGCAGGCAGCGCCCACAAGGATCGCCATCACAGCGCCGGGCAGCAGGATCTGCTCCGGGGTCTCGGCGATTGGCCACATGTAGTCCAGGCACAACGGCCGAGGCCAGAACGACAGCCTGAGATAATGCAGGATGACCCCGAACTGGCTGAGGGTGTATTCCCACCACTTCATGTGCACCATCCCGAATCCCGCACTGCGGTTGTCGAATATCTGCGAAAATGACGCCCACAGAAGCACCCAAGTCGCTACAAGAGCAGCGTATAAGCCCCAGCGTTTGCGGAGCGCTTCCCTAAACGTTCCGGCTGCGAAGATCCGATCGTAAAGCAGGACGATAACAGGTGCGGTAACCATCACTTGTTTGCACCCCATCCCTGCTGCGCAGGAAACGATCGCCCCGATCTGCCACAACCTCCTGTGGGCCGGGCGAGACCTAAAAGAGCGGATCGCACAATACAGCGTCAGCAGATAAAACAGGCCCATCAAGGACTCTGCTCGCTGGATGATGTAGGTCACCGCCGACGTTTGTAGCGGGTGGACGAGCCAGATGACCGCCACCGCCAGCGCTAGCGGTGCGGCCGCTTGGCGCATGTGCCGGCTTATTCGCTCACAGGTCAGTGTACGCCATACGATTCCAAACAAGGTAATCGCCGCAAGAACGTGCACGGTAAGGTTGAAGACGTGGTAGCTGAAGAAGCTATGACCGCCTATGGCGTAGTTGATCGCCAGGGACATATCAACCACGGGCCTGGTGAGTGGCGGCGCCATAAGAGGTGTCCATGGCGGCCAGAGCTGAGTGATGTAGTGGTTCCTGACGATGCAGCGATTGTCATCCAGAATGAACGGATTGGCGAAAGTGTTGCTGTAAGCGGCGACCCCACAGGCGGCGATCGCCAATACCGCCAGGATCGCCCAACGAAGCGGCAGGTTGGCGGTGGGGTCAGGGATGCTGTTGTATACATGTTCCGTGGCGGGAGTTTCTGTCCTGCTGGCAGCCATGTCCAAATTGTACTGGGAAGGCCCGAATCGCCAACAGAACATTTCTCCCGACGTGGGAGGGGGGGTATCTTCAGCGGCGCAGCGGTTTGTGTTGCTCGTACAGCTTCAGCCTGGTGGTGAATTGTTTGATGAGCTTCTTGTCTCCGCTTTCCGAGGCGAGCAGTAGGGCCCGGCGGGCGGTTTCGACGGCCTTTTCAAACTGTCCGGTCTCTGCATATGCAGCGGCGAGTGTATCCAGATCGTCGGGCTGGGAGTAGTTCGTAGCCGCGCAGGCCCGCTCGGCCAGCTCGACGGCCTTCGGCCCGTTGCGGATCTCATCGTCCGGATGCGTCGCCAGCGCCCAGGCTAGGTTGCTCATTGCAATGCGGTAGTCGGGCTTTACCTCGAGCGCTCGCACGTAGTAGGACATGGCTTTGTCGAGCTGGTTGAGGTCGAAGTACACGACGCCCAGGTTGGTGTAGGCTCTGGCAAGCTGCTTGCGGGTATTGAACGTCTTGTGATTCTCGATGGCCATCTCGTAGTAGTAGATGGCTTGGTCATATCGTTTCATCTTGTGCAGGACTTTGCCGAGGTTGTATTGGGCGTCGGCGTAGTCGCCCTGGAGGCGGATAGCGGTCTTATACGACTTGATGGCCTTTTCGTTCTTCTCCTGGTGGGCGTAGTGGTTCCCGAGGTTGTAGCGGGCGCGGGGATTGTCCGGGCGCTTTGTCGTCACATCCAGCCAGATCAGTAGCCTGCTGCGGTACTGGGCATTCCTAGCGTAGGCCAAGGAGCCCAGCACGGCCACCACGGCCAGGACAACGCCCGCACCTCCCAGCGTCATCAGGCGATTCTGCGCCTTTTCGTTGGCAACTGTGCGCCACAGAAGCCACCGCCCTAGGATATAGCCCCCGACCACCACCAGCCAGACCACCCCAGCCAGCGACAGGTACATTCGATGCTCAAACGCCAGGTCCGCGATCGGGATGATAGTGGAACTGACCGACAGGACCCCGAAAAACCACAGCCCCGCAAAGCCCGCCGCCGGATGTCGCCAAAGCGCCCAGACCGTAAGGGCCAACAGGCCCGCAATGACAATCCCTGGCGGGAGGATCTGCCAGAAGGTCTTGGCCACGGGCCAGTCGTAATCCAAGCACAGCCCGAGCGGCCAGAACGAAAGCCTCAGATAGTGCAGGATTACGCCGAACTGGGTGCGGGCATATTCCCACTCAGACATCGATCTCATGCCAAAGCCGGCCTTCTGGTGCTCAAACGCCAGCGTTACGGAGCTGTATAGAAGCAACCACGTCGTCGCCAGACCGATGTATAACACCCAACGCTTGCGAAGCGCCTTTTCCACGGACCTTCCCGCAAAGACGCAGTCGTATACCAGGACCAGGAGCGGCGCAGTTAGCATTACTTGCTTGGAGCTCATGCCCACGGCGCAAGAGACAATCGCCATGGCGTACCAGGCCCATCGCGTCCGCCCCCACGCCGCGAACGACCGGATCGCGCAGTACAGCGTCAGCAGGTAGAACAGGCCCATTACCGACTCGGCGCGTTGGCTGATGTAGCTGACGGCCGAGGTCTGGAGCGGATGAACGAGCCAGATAAGCGCCACCACAAGCCCAAGCGGCATCGCCGCCCGGTGGACGTCATCGCCGAATCTGTAAGAGATGAGTGTGCGTCTGACGATCCCGAAAAGCGTTATTCCTGCAAGGACGTGCACGGCGAAGTTGAAGATGTGGTAGCTGAAGGGCTCCAGGCCGCTGATCGCGTAGTTGACCGCCAGTGATAGGTTGATAATCGGGCGAGACTGCGGGGTAGCCGTGAGAATCTTGCTCAAGGGGAATAGCTGGGTGATTTGCTCGTTGTGGACGATGCGGCGGATGTCGTCGAAGATGAACGGGTTCGAAAACGTATTGCTGTATACCAGCACTGACGCCGCTATCAGCACCAATACTGCCACCAACGTCCAGCGCAACTTCGGGCGTAGGGGACTGCCCGGGTCGGCCTTCGAGGAATGTTGCCCCCGGCCTGTTGAAGCGTCGGATCGGTCTGTTGCTGTGGCGTTCATGGCGATATGACATACTACCAGCCCAACGTCCCAGCGACTACCTGGATACGCGCAGCGGTTTGTGCTGCCGATAGAGCTTGGCTCTGCTGTGGAACCTTTGGACGGCCCGCAGGTTTGCCTTGGCGGAGGCGAGCTTGACGGCACGCTGGATCGTGGTGATGGCCTTTTCGAACTGCCCGGTTTCGGCGTAGGCGGCGGCGAGCGTGTCCAGGTATCCGGGATGTGAGTGGTCCGTCGCCGCACAGAGACGCTCGGAGAGCGTGAGGGCCTCCAGGCCGTTGCGGATCCCGTCGTCCGGATGTGTCGCCAGCACCCAGGCGAGATTGCTCATCGCGCTGAGGTGGTTGGGCTTGGCGCCCAAGGTGGCGCGGTAGTGCTTGATTGCCTCTTTGGGTCTGCTTTCCCGCACCAACAAGAGACCGAGGTTGTTGTGGGCCATGGCGTTGTCCGGTTCCAGCTTCAAGGCCTGTTGATACTGGCGGATCGCTTCGCCGCGGCGGCCCACCTTGCGTAGAGCGTTGGCGAGATTATAGTGCCAGTGCCCTTCACGCCCCTTAGAGGCGACCGCCGCCTGGAAGTGTGTTATCGCTTCGTCCAATTTCCCCTGATCGTACAGGACACCAGCCAGTTGGTAATGTGCCTCGCCGTACCTGGGCGCTAGGCGAACAGACTGCTGGAAACAGGCGACGGCCTCGTCGATGCGGTCTTCTGCGACCAGTGCCTTCCCAAGCGAGCAGTGAAAGCGATGGTTGTCCGGTCTGATCTTAACGGCCTTGCGGAAGTGTTCCAGGGCTTGGGCGTATTGTTTTTGTCTGGCAAGTATGGCCCCGAGGTTCTTGTGCGCACCGGCGTAACGCGGGTGGATCGACACGGCGCGCCGGTAGCAGTCGATCGCCCCCTCAAGGTTGCCCTGTTCACCCAGGACGACCCCCAGGTTGTTGTAGGCTCGGGCGTTGTTCGGAGCCTTTTTAAGGACGTCCTGCCACATTGTCACGGCGTTGGAGTAAGCCTTGTTGCGATGTGCGGTCGAATATCCGCCGGCTGCGATGATTCCCACCACGAGACACCCGCCGGCGACTGGCCCGATCCGTTTGAAAGGCCGCGCTGAAGCCCAACGCACCCGGCCGAAGGCGACACAAACGCCCTGCACGCCTATGAAGACCAGGGCGAGAAGGGACGCCAATGGTAAGTACATCCGATGTTCGAAGATTACGTCGCGGATGGGCAGGACGCTGGAGGACGGCGCGAGGATCAGGAAGAACCATGCTCCGATGAAACCCAGGGGGTGGTTTACCCGAACACCCCAGACCGACATCCCCAGAATCGCCCCGACCAGCAGGGCCTCGGGAAGCACCTGGTAGATTGACCCGGCCGCCTCCCATACGTAGTCCAGCAGCAGCGGACTTGGGTAGATCGACAGGCGAAGGTAATGGATGATGACGCCCGGCTGCGTCAGCGCGTACGTCCACGGTGTTACGTTCTCGACTTCCATACCGGCAGATTGGCCGTGAAGAATCGTGCTCAGCGATGTGAGCAAGATCGCCCAACTTACCGCCAGTGATGCATAGAGCCCGGCTCGCTTGCGCAGCGCTGCGGCGAACGTCCCGGCCGAGAAGGTGCGATCGTATAGCAACACCATCAGCGGAGCGGTGACCATTACTTGTTTGCAGCCCATCCCCAGCGCGCACGCCGCAATCGTTGGCGCGTACCACTGTCCGGGCCTTGGGGAGGAAAAACAGCGGATGGCGAAATACATCGTCAGCAGGTAAAACAGACCCATCATCGACTCTGCCCGCTGGATGGTGTAGGTCACGGCTGCGGTCTGAAGCGGATGGACCGCCCAGATCCCCGCCACCGCGAACGCCAAGGGGATGGAACTCCGCGCGAAACGCTCCCGCAGCTTCGGGGATATCAATGTCCGCCGCACGATTCCGAACAAAGCGGCCGCACCAAGGACGTGGACGAGCAGATTGAATGCGTGATAGCTCCAGACCTTCTGTCCGCTGATTGTGTAGTTGATCGCCAGCGACAGATTGACGATGGGGCGGGAGGTGGGCGGCGCTGCCAGCACCTCCCAAACGGGCCAAGCCCGGCGAATGTTGAGGTTGTCGCGGATGCTGGAGCAGTCGTCAAAGATGAACGGCCCGCCGAAGCTGTTGGAGTAAGCCAGAACCGTTACGGCGATGATTACCCCAATCGCCGCCAATATCCAAATGCGCCTCTGTGGCGGCGGTTGTTGTGTCTCGATCGGACCTTCAGTCATAAGTGTCTACCTGGCCCCCCGCCGTGTGCGGGGCGGTTTGACGTTTGCCCCAGACCGATGCGGCGCGACCGGAGGGGGACCACACCCCAGCCAACTCTAGAATCTCAGGGGCTTGCCCTGTTGGTAGAGCTTCAGCCTTCCATGGAATTTGCGAACCAGCCTTTTCTTCTTGGCGGTCGAGGCCATCTGCAGCGCTCGCTGCGCTGTGGCGACGGCCTTGTCGAATTGGCCGGTCTCCGCATACGCCGCCGAAAGGGCGTCCATGTAGTTGGGATTCTTGTATTCGGTTCCCTTGCATACCGCTTGGGCCAGCTTGAGGGCTTGCGGCCCGTCGCGAAGTGAGTCGTCCGGACAGGTTGCCAGTATCCACGCCAGGTTGTTCATCGCGTTGATAAAGCCGGGCCGCGACTTGACGGCAGCGCGGAAATGTTCAATCGCTTCCCGGTGCCGCTTGGCTCCGGCCAGCAACAGCCCCACGTTCTGATGCGCCATGGCGTAATCGGGCTTGACGCGTATCGCGTTCAGGTAGGACTGGATCGCCTCGTCTTGGTTACCGGTTTGAGTGAGCGCAACGCCCAGGTTGTAGTGTGCGTCGACGTAGTTGGGTTTGGTCTCGATGGCCTTTCTGTAATATGAGATGGCCTCGGCGGGTTTGCCCTTCTTTACCATGGCGCTTCCGACGTTGGAGTAGGTCTCCGCCAGCTTGGCCCTGCTCGTCGGTGTGTCCTTGTCCTCTATCACCTGGCGGTACTGTTCTATCGCCGCGTCCAAGTTGCCCTTGCGGCGAAGGACGGTCGCCAGGTTTCTCTTGGCGTCGGTGTAATCGCCCTTGAAGCGCAGGGCTTTTTTGTAGTACTCCGCGGCCTCGTCCAACTTCCCCCTGCGCATCGCCACCACGCCCAGGTTGTTATAGGCTTGAGCGTAGTTGGGTTTTACCTTTATTGCGCGTTGGTAGTGGGGCACCGCCTTGTCCAACTGCTTTAAGTGGACGTACACGCTGGCGAGGTTGTTGTATACCTTGGCGAGTTTCTTTCGACCGTCCAGCGTCTCGCGGTTCTTGATGGCGAGTTGGTAGTACTGTATGGACTCGTCATATCGCTTCATCTTGCGCAAGACATTGCCCAGATTGTATTGGGCGTGTGCGTAGTCAGGTTGGAGGCGGATGGCGGCCTTGTAGGATTCTATCGCCTCTTCGTTCTCGTTCTCGCGGGCGTGATGGTTCCCGAGGTTGTAGTGCGAGCGGGCGTTGTCGGGCCGCTTTTTCGTCACGTCCAGCCACATTTTCCCCTTGCTGCTGTACTGGTGGTTTCTAGCGAAGGTAAGCCCGCCAAGCACGGCGATGATCGCCAATGCAACTGCGCCTCCTGCGACGGGGACCAATAGGTTTCGTTTTCTTTCGCCCAGGGAGGATCGTCTCAGCAGGGCTTGGGCGAGGGTGTATCCGCCAACGACGATCAATGCGATTACCCCCGCCAGGGAAAGATATGTCCTATGCTCGAACGCCAGGTCGGCGATCGGGATGATAGTGGAGCTGACCGATAGGATCCCGAAAAACCACAGGCCCGCAAAGCCCAGCGCTGGGTGGCGCCATAGCGCCCATGCCGTTAGGGCCAACAGGCCCGCGATGACAATCGCCTGCGGCGCGATCTGCCAGACGGTCTGGGCGACGGGCCAGCGATAGTCCAGACACAATCCGGCCGGAAGCACCGAAAGCCGTATGTAATGCAGGATCACGCCGAACTGGGTTCGGGCGTATTCCCACGACGTCATCGTTTTCATGGCGAATCCGGCCGTCGGATCCTTAAACGCCAGCTCCAGCGAAGCGCTTAACAGCAGCCAGGTAGCCGCCAGCCCGAGGTACAACAACCAACGCTTGCGAAGGGCCTTCTCGATAGATCGGCTCAGAAAAACCCAATCGTACAGCAGCACCATGATCGGGGCTGTGAGTATCACTTGCTTGGTCCGCATTCCAAGTCCGCATGCGATAATCGCGCAGGCGAACCACGCCCATCGCCACCGCTTGGACGAATAGAACGACCGAATCGCACAGTACAGCGTCAGCAGATAGAGCAGACCCATCACCGATTCGGCGCGTTGGATGATGTACGTCACTGCCGAGGTTTGTAGCGGGTGAACCACCCAGATCAACGCCACAACCAGCGCCAACGGCGTAACCGCCCGGCCGATGTGCTTCTTGAGCCTGTCCGACACCAATGTTCGCCTCACGATCCCGAACAGCGTGATACCAGCCAGGATGTGCACGACCAGGTTAAAGATGTGGTAGCTCCAGACGTCGTGCTTGCTGATGGCGTAGTTAACGGCGAGGGAAAGATTGATGATGGATCTGGATTTCGGTCTGGCCGTCAGTATGTCCGAAAGCGGGAAGAGCTTGGTTATGTGCTTGTTTCTCACGATGCAGCGGTCGTCGTCGAAGATGAACGGGTTTCTGAACGTGTTGCTGTAGGCCAGTACCCCCACGGCGGTGATAACCAACGCTCCTAGCAGTGCCCACCGTAACGCCAGGTGAGGGACCTGCATTGGGTCGCTATTATTTTGCATGGTATCGCTATCCTTATTGCTCAATACGCAATGGTTGGTTCTGCTGGTACAACTGAACCCGCCCCTGGCGATGTTGGGTGTTCTCCAACGTCTCGTCTGCGCCGGTTAGTTTTATCGCCAACTTCGCCGCCGCAACGGCCCTTTCAAACTGGCCCGTCTCCGCATACGCCGCGGCGAGTGCGTCCAGGTGGGGCGCGTACCTGAATCTCGACGCTGTGCAGAGCTTCTCGGCCAGGGCCAGAGCGCGATTTCCATCCCGGACCGTCGGATCCGGGCAAGTCGCCAGTATCCACGCCAGCTTGTTCATCGCGTGGGGAAAGCCCGGGTTTGCACGCAAGGCGCGGTCGTAGGCTTCGACGGCCTGGGCGGTTTTACCCAGCTTCTCCAGGTCCATCCCAATCGCATAGAGGACATCGGTGTTGTCGGGTTGGAGCCGAGCGCCCTGTCGGTAGTTGGGGATCGCCTCCTGGTACCTTCCCAAGCGCGTCAGGATGTGCGCGAGATTGAGATATGCCGAAAAGTGGTCGGAATTTGCCTCGACGGCGCGCCGGTAGTGCCCGATTGCCTCCTCGTCTTTGCCCAGCTTTGTCAGCGCGTTGGCGAGGTTGTTGTGTGCGCTGGCCAGTTCTACGGAGCTCTTGAGCTTATGAGCGTTCTTGATGGCGAGCTCAAAGTGTCCCACGGCTTCGCTGTACCGGCCCATTGTGCACAAGGTGCTGGCCAGATCGTATTGGGCCTGCGCGAAATCGCTTTTCAGGTCGATCGCCGTCCTGTAACAGCTTACGGCCTCGGCGAGTCTGTTCAGCTGGGCCAGCGCCTTGGCCAGATTGGTGTATGCTATCGCCAGCTCTAATCGGTCCTCGAACATCTCCTTGTACTGAATCGCGATCCTGTAGTGCCCCAGGGCCTCATTAAGTCGCCCTGTTTTGATAAGTGCGTTTCCAAGGCTGCAGTGGGCGGTGGCGTAATTCGACTCCAGGCGGATTGCGGCGTTGTAGGATCCTATCGCCTCTTCGTCCCGCCCTGCGTCCAAGAAGGACCGCCCAAGGTTGTAGTGGGCGCGGGCGTTGTCCGGTCTGTTGGCGACCACGTCAGCCCACATGGTTATCGCCTCGCCGTACTGCTGGTTTCGCCGGTGCGACAGAATGGCCAGGATCACCACAATTGCCGCGATCGCTGCCGTTGGCCCCAGCGCCGTCAGGAATTTCTGCATTCGTTCGATGCGGATTGTGCGCTTTGCAACCGCTCGGGTCAGAACGTACCCGCCCACAACCACAATCGCGACCACTCCCGCCAACGACAGATACATACGATGATCGACCGCCAGGTCGGCGATCGGGATGATAGTGGAGCTGACCGACAGGATTCCGAAAAACCACGCGCCCGCAAAGCCCGCCGCCGGACGGCGCCATAACGCCCATACCGTAAGGGCCAACAGTCCCACGATAAAGGCGCCCTGCGGTACGATCTGCCAGATCGTATCGGCGACCGGCCAGCGGTAATCCAGACAGAGCCCAACCGGGAAGAACGAAAGACGCAGGTAGTGCAGGATCACGCCGAACTGGGTGGCGGCGTATGATATCGGCGTCAAGCTGTTCATCCCGAACCCGGCCGATGCGTCCTGGAATAGGGGCTCCAAGGAGGTCCATAACAGTACCCACGTCGCTGCAAGGGCGATGTGCAGCAACCAGTGCCGCGTCACTGCACGCTTAAACGAGCCGGACGCGAACGTCCGGTCATACAGCAGCACCATCAGCGGTGCGGTAATCATCACCTGCTTTGAGCCCATCCCCAACGCGCAAGCGGCGACCGCGCAGAGATACCACAACCGGCGCCAACGCACCGAGGCCGAGAATGACCGAATTGCGGAGTAGAGCGTCAACAGGTAGAAAAGGCCCATCATGGATTCGGCTCGCTGGATGACGTACGTCACGGCCGCCGTTTGCAGCGGGTGCAGGGCCCAGATCATCGCCACCGCCAGCGCCAGGGCACTCGCACTGCGGCCGATATACGGTTCTAACCTCTCGCACATCAGCGTACGCCGCACGATCCCGAACAACGTAATTGTCGCCAGGATGTGCACCGCCAGGTTGAAGGCATGATAGCTCCAGACCTCGTGCTTACTTATGGCGTAGTTGATCGCCAGCGAGACATTGACAAGCGGTCTGGATTTCGGTTTCGCCGCCAGGACGTCCCCGATGGGCCAGAGCTGTGTTAGCGACTCGTTCCTGACGATGCAGCGATCGTCGTCGAAGAAGAATGGATTCCTGAACGTGTTGCTATAGGTAACAATCCCCGTTGCGGTGATTACCATTACACACAGCAGTGTCCATCGCAGGGGAGGGCGAATCGGCCGCGATGGCGTTCCCCTGCTGGTTTCGGCGGGCCTGCCTTTCTGTCTTTTCTTGCTAGTCATGGCTGAATTGTAATGTCAAAGGGAAGATTCCCAACAGGTCATTTCGGCAATCTTCCGGCCGGCGCGGACAGACTCATTATGCGAAGGTTCCCTTTTTGGGCGCAGAGAGAATCCGACGAACAGAACTTCCGACCCCGTAACACCGTACCCTAGGCTCCGCAGCCCTGAGATGTCAACCTTCTTGCGATGAGTTTCGTCCGTGTCGCAACGAGGCCCCGGTGTGTATAATCCCACCACGCCGGTAGCGAATTGTAGGGAGAGCGCCTTGGCGATTATCGCCGGGATTGACGAAGCGGGGTTGGGTCCGGTCTTGGGGCCGTTGGTTGTCTCGGCCAGTGCATTTTTCGTTCCCGATGAAGTCATGGGGATGTCCATGTGGCGTTTGTTGTCTCCGACCGTCAGCAAGAAGGTCTCAAAGCGCCGTCTGGCCATTGCTATCGGGGACAGCAAGCGACTGTATTCGTCCCGCAAGGACAAGGCCCTGCAGCATCTTGAGCGGGGTGTCCTGGGGTTCCTCCCCGGGGGAGGCCCTAGGCCCGATACCCTCGGTGCGCTTCTAGCCGCCGTGGCGCCTGATGCCGTGCCGCTGGTCTCGAGATACTCGTGGTACGCACCCGACGAGCTGTCGCTGCCCACTTGCTTGACCGCCACGGACGTAGCGCTGGGCCGAAACGCTTTGTCCGTCGCCATGGCGCGGGCCGGGGTTAAGGTCGCGCTGCTGCGGTCCCAGGTTGTCTGTGTGGGCGAGTTCAACCGCCTCCTGTCAGCGACGCGGAACAAGTCGACGACGCTGTTCGACATCACGAGCCAGCTGCTCGTGCGTCTGTGGAAACTCGCGGGGTCCGGGCCGGTCCGCATCTACGTCGATCGCCACGGTTCGCGGATTCGTTACCTCCCGGCGTTGCAGCGTGTCTTCGGGACTTGTCAGTTCAAGATACTTGATGAGAACGAGAATCTCAGCGCCTACCGCCTCAGCGACGCAGACCGGACAGCGGAGCTGATATTCACCAAAGGTGCGGAGGATAAGCACCTGCCCGTGGCGCTGGCGTCAATGCTCAGCAAGTATCTTCGCGAGTTGTTCATGATATTATTGAACAGGTTCTGGGCGTCGACTGTCCCGGGGATTAAGCCGACGGCAGGGTATTATGTGGACGGAAGGAGATTCTTCGGTGAGATTTCACCTGCTGCTCGGAATCTTGGTATAGATAAGAGCCTTCTTTACCGATCCCGGTAAAGGGCGGATCGGGCCCGGAGACGAGGCGATCATGGGAAGTGTGTTGGCAATATTCGTTGCAGCTGCGTTTATCATACTGGCGATGTTGGCCCTGTATCTATTCATTCGGCGCATCCAAGTGGGCTGGCGCGGGTTCGCCCAGCAGGGTTATGAACCGATAGTCGATCCGTACGCGCCGGAGGCGGTTGCAAAGAGCGGCGCGGTGTACGTCGTTGGCGTGGTTGCTGTTGCGTGGGCCTTGGTGCACCTGTTGGCGGTGGGTTATTGGGCGGCGACGGGCGCCGGTTTGGAAAGTTACGGGCTGAGGCGGACGGCGGCGGCGTTTGGGTTGGGCGGTTACATTGTCCTGGCGGCGTCGCTGACCGGGATTGGTGGCGTGATGCTCGCCAGGGCCATGGCGAATGGCCGCAAGCTGATCGCCTGGGGCCAGTTCCTCTTTGCGGGTATGACGCTGTGGTCGATTGCGTTTTCCCTGCGCATCCCCAGTCACCGCGGCGTCCCTGAGGAGCTTCGATCCGTCGGTTATTACCTGGCGGGGATTCTCGCCGGGCACCTGATTATCGACACTATCATCGGCACGGCGGCGCAACGTGCCGGGAAGGCTGCGCGCCCGAAGAAGACCCCTTCCCTCGAAGACCAGCAGCTTCTGCGACAGTGGGACGCCACCCAAAGCGGCGTCGGCGAGTAGTTGACCCGGCGGGCAGGTTGCGATAGGGTGTGGATCTTGCCAGAAAGGAATCGTGGTATGGGAATACAGGATTGGTCTGACGAGATTATAGTGGTCGAGCTGGGCGACGATCCGCAATTCACCGACGAGCTGGGCGGGCTTACCGACCGCCTGGAGTCCAAGGCGTCGGACGTGGTGCTGAACTTCTCGGCCGTGGGGTTCATCAACAGCTCCAACATAGCCTTGCTGCTGAGACTTCGAAAGGCCATGCTCGGCGCCGGTCGCCGGCTGATAGTTTGCGGGATCAATGCGGACGTCTGGGGCGTGTTCGTAATTACCGGGCTGGATAAGATTTTTACGTTCACCAACGAGATCGCCACGGCCCTGGCGACGCTTCAGCTTCCGGTGGAAGGAGCTTCCCAGCAGTAGGTTTCCGTGTTTGAGTATCTTGCTTCTGTAGGGGCCTTGTCGTTACCCGTGCTGAGTCGGTTGGTGGTCTGGGGTAAAGCGCCCCGGGGCTCTAACGGAAGGTGCAGTTCTTGCAGGTGTCTACGTCTTTGCGCGGCGGGGAGGTCTTCCGCAGCTTCAGGTAGTGAGGGCGGTTGTATACGTCAAGTGCGCTCTGCTTATTCAAGTCGCCCAGCGGGTGCTCGCAGAGGCCGTCCATGCAGCAAAAGGCGACCTCGCCGGTGCAGGTTATCGAAAGCTCGAACCAGCGTTGGCATGGCAGTGAGGAGATATCGGGCGATTTCGAGTCGGTAAACCCCATCCACTGGCCTCTCTTGGTCAACCCCACCAGGTAATCCGATCCGCATTTGAACTGGGCAAAGACCGATGGGATGTCCTGGACGAATCGCTTATCGTTGCCCGTTCCGTCGCCGACGCGCGACAGTACGATCTGCGGGACGAAGCGTTTTTTGCGATTGACCCGGATGAGGCGTTTGATGTTCTCGACGGTCTTCGACAGCTCTAGGCCCATCCATTGCTTGTATTCATCTTCGCGGAGCGAGTTCAGCGATATCCAGATGTACTTAAGCCGGCGGACCTTCGCAAGCTGTTCAAGCGTCTCGTCGTCGATGACGTTGAAATTGGAGGTCAACCAGAAGAACGCGTGGGGCAGCGCATCGGCGAGCGTGTCCATTCGCTGGAATATCTTCGGGTCCAGGAGCGGTTCGTTTACCTTGAAGGGGGATATGGCGAGGGGCGCGTCCGGCGGGAGCTGCTTAAGGTCGCTGACGATCTTGGCGAACAGTTCGTCGCTCATGCGCTTCCCGCGACGGTCCATTACCGTATATGGGCAGAATGTACACCTTGCGTTGCACACGCCGGTCGTCTCGATGTGCACGTGCATCGGCGAATTCATGTAGCGCCGCTGTTTTTGGCGAAAAGCTTCCAGATAGTCCATTATCCGCCACCTCGTCCCTGCGCGCTATCGGCGGGAGAAGTCGTCATTATTACTAGGTGTACTCTTTCAAAGGTGTTTTGAGCTTCAGGGCCGGGTCGTAGGCAGCCTGGATGGGAACTCGAAACTCTTCAAGTTCCTTATCCTTGGTCGCGATGCAACTGACGATCATGTATGTGCCCTTTGGTGGCGTCACGTTGATTTGTTGCGGCATGAAGTCCATCTTCTGATAGCTGATGCTCTGATTCTTTGCCCAATCACCAGGGAACGCGACGAGATAGAATTCCATGTCCTTGAAGCCGTTGCTGCGGTAGGCGTCGTAAAAGACCGTCAGCGAGAAATTGTAAAACCCGTGGTTGATCCACGTCAGGGGCGAGAAGTGGAAGACCGTACCTCCCACCTTTACCAGCCGCATGATATTCTCAAACGCCGTCCGTATGTCGAACAGATGCTCCAGCGTCCCAGCTTCGAACACCAGGTCATACTGCCCATGGTACTGGGCGGGGATAGGCCGATTCAAGTCGTGGATGATATTGCAGCCCTCGTCGTCGTTGAAATCGATGTCGTCATAGCGATCGAATCCGAACGCCAGGAACAATTCCCGCGACGTCATTGCGTGGTCCCACTGGTATCCGTCGATCTTGGTGCTGAATCCCGCCTTCTCCAGATAGGCCCGGACGTTTTTCGGGTTCGACGTGATGAGTTGTCGGGCCAGACTGACCACGCTGCCTTTGTGCTTGATGCGTGGTAGAAGCTCCTTCACCAGGAAGTCGATCGTCCCAATCTGAAACGCCATGCCGGATTCTCCTTCCCGCAATTCCGATCAGCGGATGTAGATCGGCTCACGCGAGTCTTCCGCTTGCAGCCTGTCGTGATTGGCGATGAGAAAATCGATTGCCTTCTTGAAATATTCATCCTCGCCCGTGCCGTACAACCCGCCCTGCAGGTCCAACTGCTCGATTCGATGGGCTATGTCTCGGCGGTAGTCCTGGTCGTCCACCAGGCGGACTATTCTTTCGGTGTATTCGTCGGCGTTGGAGGCCACCAGCTCATCAAGGTCGAACCGCCGCAACAACGCGGAGGCGGCTCTGTTGTAGAAATTCGTGCCCTCCCAGGTCACCAGCGGCTTGGCCAGATACAGAGAATCGACCACGGAGTTGTATCCCCCGAACGGGTACGAGTCGATCGACAGGTCGCCAATTTCCATCCGTTCCATGTACTGGTGGGGGGTTAGGTTGGGCATCACTTCCACGTTCCCCGCCCCGACTACATTCTCCAGGTCTTTGTAGAATGGTTCAAATGCGGCGTTTCTATGGGGGATCTGGCCCGGGTACAGACGAAAGCTTACCTGGCGACTCGTCTTTCGGACCACCTGTCGAAGGGCCTCCAGAAGCGGGTAGTTCACTTTCATCGGTGTCCACGGACAATTGACGACGATCGTCTTCCCGCCGCGCCGTAGTGATTTGCGCGTGTACTGCGGCCAGACCGGATGGGCCCCCAGACCGGGTAGGAGCACGAGCCTTTCGGAGTAATTCTCCGCCGCGTCGGCGGCGATTTCCGTCTCCGCCCCGCCTATGAAATAATCCATTTGCGAACTGAACGTGCTGGCCGGATGCCCGTAACCGACCGCCTGGATCGGCGCCAGGCGGAGGTTGGACAGGAACCTGGACTCGACGGACATCCCCACCTCGGGATAGAAAACCATCTGGAAATCGTTTTGGGCCACGGCGCTGATGTTAAGGTCCCTCGACGAGGTGAAACTGACGTCCAGGACCTCGTCGAAGAGCCCCGTCTCTGCCTTCTGGCCGCGCTTCCCGAGCCGGACGAGCGTCAGGTGATAGTGCCCGCGCAGCGTCGCCACAAGTGGCTGGATGCTTCGGTAGACCGAGGATTCCGGGTTCCATAACGCGGTGACGACGGCGATCTTTCGCGGGTTCGGCCGGTTGCGGATCCGCTCTTGCTGCTCGGCGAGTTGCCCTCGGATGGAGGTGTTGATTTTCTCCTTGAGGGCCCGCTGGTGCTGGGAATCTATGTAAGTACACTTGAAGTAGCAACACGTCGCGCCCGGTTTGAACACCATGCGATCGTCGAGGTAACCCAGGTGCTGGCGCGTGTTCGAATACACCTGTGGGTCGGCGTAGTTTTCAGCAGATGCGAAGTAGGTGTCGTACCACAGCGAAGCGATATTTGGATTGACGTCAAAGAATATCTTGGGATCGATCCGCACGGAGCTGCGCGGGTTGTAAAGCGCCAGCAGCTTAGAGGCATTGACCGGGCGTTGGGACATCAACTGCTGAATCGCCGAGTCGGTGTTGGCGAATTTGGAGGCCGCCACGAGATTCGTGATCACCGGTTGCATGCGGATGAAGGCGAAGCCGTACCGCGGGGCGATCTTGTAGTCATCCTGTCCCAGCAGGTGCAACAGCAGCGCCGCAAAGGCATCCAGCTCTAATTGCGACGCGATAGGGCGCGTCGAACGTGTGTATTTCGCGATCCCTCGCAACGTATCCAGCAGCGCCTCGGAGAGCTTATCGTGCTGCCCGCTGCGGTATAACCGCAAGAGCTTGTTTGTGTTGGGCTTTACAGGCCGGCGGCCGGGGGTTCGCTTTCTTTTTGCGGTGGCGGCCTTGCCCATTACTCTACCTCGCCGTTGAACGGCTTTAAGCGGTGATCGGCGAGGATCATGATCTGCCCGCACTGGATGCCGCGCTGCTTGATCTCCCGGGCGATATCCTTGGCCCGCCACTGGGTGGTAATGATGATAACATCCACCGGGTTCTCCTGAAGATATTCCGGAGGGCGGATCAGTTGGGCGGTGCGAGGGACATATCGGCCGACCTTCTTGTAGTCCGAGTCGACAACGGTCGGCCAGTCCTCACCGGACAGCTCGAAGGCGTTGAGGAACGAGGCGCCCTTCCCCGTCGCCCCCCAAAAGGCGATCGTCTTTCCCGTCTGGCGCATTCGCCAGAGTGCATCTCGCACACTGGCCGCCTGCTCAAGAAGCGACTGGCGGTAGGCTTCGGCGCCCTGCCAGGTCCGCTCCGGGCGGGTAAGCTTCTTGGCGCGAACGAATGCCACCGTCACCTCATCGTGATATCGCGGGCGAAGATCGAGGATCTCATACCCGGTCTGCTCAAACATGTTCTGGAAACTGAACTGCGTGAAGTTGGAGGGATGCTCATAGAGAAAATCGTTGATCCGCCCCTGGGCGATGGCCCTGTCGATCCTGGGCACCTCGACCAGGAATACCGGGAAGACGTGGTGGATATTGCACCAGTAGGCGATTTCGGCGACGAACTGTCGCGGCTCGGCCATGTGCTCGATCACGTGCCTGCAGATTAAGAAGTCCGGACGGATCCGAGCCAGATCCCTCATGGGCACGAAGTAGTCCTTGAACACCTCTAGGCCGTTGGCGGCGGCGTTGTCGGCCTCGATGCCCGGCTCGAAGCCGATGCAGCGAGCGCCAAGGTATCGTTCGACCAGCAGCTTGAGAAACCCGCCGTCGCCGCACCCGATATCCACCAGACACTTGGACCGCACGTCGTACTTCTCGACCAGTTCATCGATCAAGGCCTCCAGATGCTCCGTCCATATCGGGGCCTTGTTGTACATGAGGTTGGAATCTTCCTCGTAGGGGATCTGGTAGTAGTCGAAGTCCACGTTGAATATATGCCCGCAGGTGGCGCACGCTCTGAAGTTCATGGGGAATCGCATAGCGTTGCGAGCTTCATCTTCCGTGCGGGGAAGCGCCAGGACGGACAGGGGGTGATCACCCGGGCGATATACCTCATGGGTCAGATGAAACCCGCACGCGATGCAGGTAGATGGCACCGTAACTCCCTTTACCAAAGTCCGTGACAGATCCGTGTCACGAAAGAACCGAGAACATCCTTTGCGCTGTGTGGAAATCTCGCCAAGCTGCCCCGGCGGGCCGCGCAGCTTCACCGGGCCGCTGACAAGAAACACCCCTGTCGCCGGCCCCCAAGCGTATTGTTTGGGCCCGGGAGCTTCCCAGCCCTTGGGGGCATCTTGCCGCTGCGGCTTGGACCCACTACAATATGAAGTTTCGGCCTATATGGTCAAAACAGATAAGACAATCTCGAAGGGCACCAAGCGCAAGAAGCTCGCGCGCCGCACCACCGGCGGCACCGGGTCGGCCCGCCCTCGGTCCGCTAAGGCCGCCAGGTCGAACCGCCCCTCGCGGAATCGCCAAATCGTCGTGCTCGGCGCGAAGGAGCATAACCTCCAGAACATCGACGTCCGCATCCCTCGTGACAAGCTGGTGGTCATTACGGGGCTTTCCGGTTCGGGTAAGAGCTCGCTGGCGTTCGACACAATCTACGCCGAAGGGCAGCGAAAGTACGTCGAGAGCCTGTCGGCGTACGCCAGGCAGTTTCTGGAGCAGTTGTCCAAACCGGACGTCGAGCACATCGAGGGCCTCCCGCCGACGGTGGCGATCGAGCAGCGGGCCGGTACGGGCAGCCCACGCTCCACGGTGGCGACCACGACCGAGATCTACGATTACCTGCGGTTGCTGTTTGCACGCGTCGGCGAGCCGCACTGTTGGGTGTGCGGGCGGCCGATCACGTCCCAGACCGTCAGTCACATGGTCGATCAGATTATGTCCCTGCCCCCCGAGACGCAATTCATGGTCCTTGCGCCGGTCGTGAGGGGCCAGAAGGGCCAGCACGTTGAGCTGCTGCGGCACATTCAACGAGAGGGTTATGTCCGCGTTCGGGTCGATGGGGAAATATACGACTTAAGGAACACCCCCGAGCTGCACAGGTACAAGAAACACACCATCGAGGTCGTGGTCGACCGGCTCGTCCTGAAGGATTCGGTCCGCATAAGGCTGTCCGACAGCATCGAGACGGCCCTGAGCTTGGCCAATGGTGTGGTTGTGATCTGGCACGAGCGGCGCAAGGCCGACGGCAGCGCGGCGGCCTCTGGCGCACGCTGGAAGGACGTTATCTTCAGCGCCACATACGCCTGCCCCAAGCATCCGCAGGTGAACCTTCCGGAGCTGTCGCCGCGTATGTTCAGCTTCAACTCACCGTACGGCGCCTGCGAGGCCTGCGACGGGCTCGGTACGATCCTGGAGTTCGACCCGGACCTGATCGTCCCCGATCCGACGGTCTCGCTTTCCCAGGGCGCCGTGGACGCCTGGCGGCATGGCGGGAAGCGGATGAACATCTACTACAATCGCATGATCCGGCGCTTCTGCCGCCGGTATGGCGTCTCGCCCAACATGTCGTACAAGGAGCTGCCGAACAAGATACGCAAGGCCCTGATGGAAGGCGATCCCGACGGCGACTGGGAGGGCGTGATGCCCAATCTGACGCGCCGCTGGGAGAAGACCACCTCTCAGTATGTCAAGGCCCGCCTGCACTCGTTCCTGTCCGAGCAGCCCTGCCGCAAGTGCGGCGGCGCGCGGTTGAGGGATGCTTCAATGGCCGTCACCGTCGGCGAAAAGAACATCCACGACGTAACGGGGATGACCATCGCCGAGGCGCTGAAGCTCTTTAAGAACCTATCCCTCGATACCGAACGAACACAGATCGCCGAGACGATCCTGCGGGAGATTACGCATCGGCTCGGGTTCCTGGTTGACGTTGGGTTGGATTACATCTCGCTGGACAGGACGTCGGCGACCCTGTCCGCGGGCGAGGCACAGCGCATCCGCCTTGCCACGCAGGTCGGAAGCGGGCTTGTCGGGGTCTGCTACGTGCTGGACGAACCGACGATAGGGCTGCACCAGCGCGACAACAAGCGGCTGATCCGCACGCTGAAGCACCTGCGAGACATGGGCAATACGGTGATCGTCGTCGAGCATGACGAGGAGACGATTCGCTCCGGCGATTATATCCTGGATCTGGGACCCGGGGCGGGGCGGCGCGGCGGGCGGATCGTCGCACAGGGCGGGATCGACGATCTGTGCGGGGCCGACGAGTCGATTACGGGTAAGTACCTCTGCGGGAAGCTGCGGATCGAGACGCCGCAACGGAGGCGCGAAATCTCGCAGAAGCGATGCATCGAGGTCCGCACCTGCTGTCAGAATAACCTCAAGAACATCGACGTGAAATTTCCACTTGGCGGGATCATCTGCGTGACGGGTGTCAGCGGGTCGGGTAAGAGCACGCTGGTGAATATGACGCTGCTGCGGGCGCTGCGGAGGCGCCTGTACACGTCGCGCGATCGGCCCGGTAAGTTCGACAAGATCCTCGGCGTCGGGAGGATCGACAAGGTCATTGAGATCGACCAATCGCCGATCGGCCGGACGCCGCGGTCCAACCCGGCCACCTACACGGGCGTGTTCGACCTGATTCGCCAGCTGTTCACAAAGACGCGCGAGGCGAAGATACGCGGATATAAACCGGGCCGGTTCAGCTTTAACGTAAAGGGCGGACGCTGCCAGGCCTGCCAGGGCCAGGGCACCAAGCGGATCGAGATGCACTTCCTTCCGGACGTCTACGTCACCTGCGCCGAGTGCAAGGGCGCCCGCTACAACCGCGAGACCCTGGAGGTTCGCTATCGTGGTAAGAACATCGCCGATGTGCTTCAGATGCGAGTCGAGGAGGCCCTGAGTTTCTTCGAGAACTTCCCGAAGATAAAGCAGCTGCTGCGGGCCCTGAACGACGTGGGTATGGGTTACATGCAGTTGGGTCAGAGCTCAACGACGCTTTCGGGCGGCGAGGCCCAGCGGGTCAAGCTCGCCTCGGAGTTGGGCAAGACCGCCACCGGGCATACACTGTACGTGCTGGACGAGCCGACCACGGGGCTGCATTTTGCGGACATCCACAATCTGTTGCGCGTGCTGAACCGCCTGGCGGATATGGGCAACACGATCATCGTGATCGAGCATAATCTTGACGTGATCAAGTGTGCTGATTGGATTATCGATCTGGGCCCGGGCGGCGGCGATGCCGGCGGGAGGATCGTATCCGAAGGCACGCCCGAGCAGGTCGCCGCCTGCGCCAAATCCTACACGGGCAAATTCCTCACCAAACGTTTCGCCCGCGAAGCCGAACTTGCCCAGCGCTAAGCGAACAGACCGTACCAGCCGCGAGCGCTAAGCGAGCGGATAAGTCTTTAGGCGAGCGCTAAGCGAGCGGATGAGTCTTTAGGCGAGCGCTAAGCGAGCGGATAAATCTTTAGGCGAGCGATGAGCAAGGGGACCGCTTCACTGATTCAGCACGTATTTTACCGCAGTTCGTACCGCGTTGGGGGAATTCAAGTATCGCGTGCTGCCGTGTCGTGTCCACCAACGACGACGGGATGGGGACGGCGTCCTTTCATTCAACAAGCGGCTGGCCCAGGTCTTGAAGTACGTCATCACCCTTTGCGGCGCCACATCGCCGGCCGCCACGACCAAATGAACATGATTAGAACGCACGTTAAGAGCGCGTAACTGCCATCGTCTGATTCCACAGCATTGCTCTATCGCCTTGGCGACGATGTCCCGTTGAGAGGTGGTGAGGACGACGCTGGTTCCTTTGAGCGATTTCTTCGCGGACACCTCCAGGGCTGGGTTTGCTTGTCTGAATGGGACGTGCCATGCGCCGTCGCTGTGATGCACCCATCCGCGTGAATCGCCGGGCAGCCAGCTTCCATATGTGGTCCAGGTGAGGAAGCAGGCGAGTGGCCTTGGCATTGCTTTGATGTTTCTTTCAATCTCAGGTTGTGGCGCAACTGCTCGGGTGTTGTTGTCCGCTCGCTTAGCGATCGCCCAACAACTCGTCCGCTCGCTTAGCGCTCGCGGCTGGTACGGTCCGGTCCGCTCGCTTTGCGCTCGTCCAAAGACTTATCCGCTCGCTTTGCGCTCGCGGCTGGTACGGTACGGTTCGCTCGCTTAGCGATCGCCTAAAGATTTATCCGCTCGCTTAGCGCTCGCGGCTCGTTGCTCGCCGGTGCTTTGATCTGCCCAGCCTTTGACCTGCTCCTTGATCTTGTCCCGACAGAGCCAGATCAGCAGGAAAATGGGCAGTGCGAGGGCCAGGGCGCCCTCGGCCAGGAGGCGGAATACATCAGGCGTCGCGAAGTGGTTGGTCTGCGGGTCGTAGTAGCGTCCGAGTTTTTGGGCGGTGAACATCGCGACGTAGAGGATGTCGAGAACCGCCCAGATCATCAGGTACGCCCGTGCGGCGCCCCGTCGGCGGATCAGCGCCACAGCCGCCAAGACCAGCGTTACGACGAAAACCAGGTCCCAGAAGTGCTGACCAAGCTGAAGGGCGCCGCCCAACTCCAACAATCGCGTCCCGCCGCTTTGCATGATCCACATTCCCCGCACGGCAAGCTCGACGACAAGCCGCAGCAGATTCATCCCCATAACCACAATCGCCACGACGCCCACCACAACCGGCCAGGCAGGGCCCCGCTGACCTTCCCGCGCGGCCGGGTTGTCGTCGTCGGTCAAAGCATTTTGGTCCGTTGACATTTATCCCTCTGCCGTTCGACCCGCTGCGCGCCGCTCTGGATGTGCTTACCATCCGCCAGCTGTTTGAGTACGCTGGCGACAAGGCGCAAACTTATCCCGTTGGGTACGAGCGGACCGTACCAGCCGCGAGCGCTAAGCGAGCGGACGTTCTTCTCGCGTCAACGCGCCACGGGGTCGCCGAGGATCTTTTTGAGTTGCTCGAGGCGTTTCTTCATTTGTGCGGGCGTCTTGGTTTCCAGGGTCAACCGCAGCAGCGCCTCGGTATTCGACTGGCGCACATTGGCCCACCAGTCGTCGTACTGCACCGTCACGCCGTCGAGGTGGTCGATCTCGGCGTCCTTGAACGCCTCAGCCACTTCATCCATTTTCGCCTGCTTGTCCTCGATCTGGAAGTTGATCTCACCGCTGTGGGTGTACCTGTTCAGCGGCGCCATGAGCTGGCTGAATGGCCGGTCCTGCGAGGCGATGATGCTGACGGCCGTGGCGAAGGCAATCGCGCCGCTGTCGCAGTTGAAGTTGTCCCGGAAATAGAAGTGCCCGCTCAGTTCGCCTCCGAAGACCGCGTGCCCATCGGCCATGGCCTTTTTCATGAAGGCGTGCCCGACGCGCTCCCGCCGCGGTGTTCCGTTGGCGGAAAGGATTTCCTCCGGCACCACGCGCGAGCATCGCAGATCGTGGACGACCATGGCGCCCGGGTTGTCCTTCAGGAAGTGGCGCCCCAGCAGGGCCGTCATCAGGTCGCAACGGACGGTCTGCGCCTTTTCGTCGACGAAGATACAGCGGTCGGCGTCGCCGTCGAGACAGACGCCCAGATCCGGCTTGCGGCGCTTCACCGCGGACTTCAGCTGCCTTAGGTTCGCCTCAATCAACGGATCTGGCGGGTGGGTGAACTTACCTCCGACCCGGAAGTTCAGTTTTATGATATCGAGATTGGTGTCCTTGAAGATCGCCGGGATCATCAGACCGCCCATCCCGTTGGAGGCGTCGACCACAATCTTAAGGGGCCTGGGGAGGCGCAGGAACCGCAGGACGTGCTTCCTGTACTCGTCCCACAGGTTCACCGTCCCGACCTGCCCGGTCGAGGCGGCCTGTGGCATGCGGCGCAGGGCGCCGGTGATGTGCTTTATCTCCTTGAGGCCCGTGTTCTGTCCGATGGCGCGGGCCTTAAACCCGGTGATCTTGAATCCGTTGTATTCGATTGGATTGTGCGAGGCGGTCACCTGGACCCCGCCGCACGCGCCCAGATGGTTTATGGCGAAGTACATCATCGGCGTGTCGCACATCCCGATGTCAATGCACCCGCACCCGGTTGCGGTAATCCCGCTGATCGCCGCGTCGGCAAGTGGGGCGCTGTGGGGTCGCATGTCGCGCCCGATAAGCACGCGGTTCGTCGAGGCCTGGCCTCGGTCGTAACCGCTAAGCAAACTCCGCAGGAACTGGGCGGATGCGTGCCCGACCTTCCAGGCGAGATCCTCGTCAATCTCATCGCCATAGATTCCCCGCACGTCGTAGGCTTTGAATACTCTGTCGATCACGGACATCGTGGGGTCCTTTCTCCTTGTTGATATCCTGAGAGTATTCGTCATGTGGCCCCCAATTGCAATGGCCGGGCGAAGGCAGATAGCGTTAAGTATTGTGTGTAAGGTTGACCTGCCTGCCGGTCAAGCAGGTTTTGTGCCATCGAGCGAGTTGTCCGCAGATGGCTTGGTCGACGGCGGGCTAGCCGTGGAAGCGGCCCATCGGGTCCAGACGCATCCGCAACATCCGGATCAGCCGCTCCAGCGGATGACACGATCAGCACCAATCCGCACACTTACACACTATTACTTACACCACTGCCAAGGCAAGTTGGCCGATTAGTTCCTATACGGTCTACCATCGTTGTTCTGGAGCTGACGAGGCCGGTCCATCCAGCCCTAACTGCTGCCGCCATGGCTAGTTGTATGGGCCTCGGCGTGAGGTAAGGATGCTTGGTATCAACAGGTCAGAGCACTTAACACCATTCTGTAGCGTTTGCTCTGCCTGCGGCGTCGGCTGGGTTCGTCATGCTGCATCGACAACCCGACGGGGTTGTCTGCTTCGCCTTCCTTCCCACCCTCGTCCTCGCCTACGAGCAAATCGCTACATTATGTCGTTAACTGCTCTAGTGTTTTCGTTTTGTATTTGCCTCCCGCTGAGCGGTTGTCTTTCGCTGCCTGCAGTACCTTCAAGTCTCCTGATGCGTTACCAAGAAGCAATGGTCAATCGCTCCCCGGCCGAGCGCGTCGGAACAAGGGGCCTGGACCTGCTGAAGCCCG
>SDBV01000112.1_pt1 | contig 94969 bp, 84 predicted proteins | sample 2277081 | NCBI WGS metagenome assembly SDBV01 (sample SAMN10402039, study PRJNA504765) | marine sediment metagenome | isolation source: marine sediment core GS10_PC15, 223 cmbsf | place: Arctic Ocean: Southern Knipovich Ridge | collected 2010
GGCATTTGGTCATGGTGATTACGAGATTAATGATAATAAGCCTACCTACTGGGAAGATGCTTGGATGCGTGATGCTGCGACTTTACCTCTAATTGATCTGGATATTGATTTAACCCGGGACACGCTCTCCCTGCCCCCGGCCTATTTTCCGGAGCTGCCCCCGCCGCTGGCCGCCTGGTTGGAGCAGCGCAGTTACCGCATTCCGCAGGTGCACGACATTTATATGGATCATTTCACCGAAGGTTATAGGAAGCGCAGAAGGTATAACGTTGTGCCCGGCAATTTTGACGGCCTCGGTGAGCAGGACTGGGTAGTTGCCACATTCCGGGATGACACGCTCAAAGCCTTTATCTGCTGGAATGCGGATACAAGCTTAATAGAGCAACTGGATATCTCGGAGTTTGATGGTTATCCCGATTTACTCTCTTACAATAATAAAGAATTTGTCCCATATCCAGCGGGATATAAACGTATTGGATTTAGAGACATACATGTCGTTTCGTTCAGAATTATTGCGGCTACAGTCCGCAGAGAATGGCTGAATGAGGATCTCACATCTGGTTATTATTTAAACATTTATGGCGATTCAACTGAATTACCCACTGTTTTTCACCACGATGGTTTTGTATTAGACAGTGGAGGTGACATGTGGGAAGGCGGCTTTGTCAGGTACTTTGACAATGGCCGCTGGATACGTTTCCGCCACTATAGTGCAAGTGCCAAAGCCACAATTGACTTCTCACTATACGATTACGATTAGCAATAATACCATGGTAACCTAATTCTTTGGTACAACCGAGCAATGGAAGTGGTTGCCTGAATTGGACACCCAACACCTCCCGGAGTAAACCATGCGCACCATAATTCCAGTTCTGCTTTTAGCTCTTTGCTGCCTTCCCGGACTTGCCCGGCAGCAGGAAGCAGAAAACCTGCCAACCGTGGATTTCTCCCAGGACACGCTCTCCCTGCCCCCGGCCTATTTTCCAGAGCTTCCCCCGCCGCTGGCCGCCTGGTTGGAGCAACGCAGTTACCGCATACCGCAGGTCCATGAGCAGTATATTGAATGGTGCACCGAGGGCTTTCAGAAGCACGACAGGTACAATGTGGTGGCCGGTAATTTTGACGGCCAGGGTGAGCCGGACTGGGTGTTTGCCACATTCCGGGATGACACGCTCAAAGCTTTTATCTGCTGGAATGCGGATACCTGCTCAATAGAGCAACTGGATATCTCGGAGTTTGACATGTACCCAGGTGGAAATACAATCAATAGTTTGGAGTCTGATAAATATCCTATTGGATATTCAAGTAGTAGCTATAATGGTACTCGTATTCTTACATTTAAAATTATTCTGGCTAATGTTCGCAAGGATTGGCTGAATATAGACATTTCCAGTTATCTACAGAAAATCTACGGAGATTCCACAGAATTACCCACTGCATTTCACCACGACGGTATCATATTCGAAAGAGGTGGTGACATGTTTGAGGGCGGCTTTATCAGGTACTTTGACAATGACCGCTGGATACGTTTTTACCATTATATAGCAGAGAGCAAAGCTGTACTGGACACATTGCATTACAAAGACGATTAGTACTTTTGCCAACCTAGTTCTCGGGTACAACCGAGCAATGGAAATGAGTATCATCACGCTCATCCCTATACCGGCAAAAGCCATGAACGAATTTTTCTTTTCAGAACCATTTTCAAGAGTTATTGTCTCTAAAGCGACATTTTTCATAAACCAGTCCTCCTGTTTGGAATTCATATTCTTTGACGAAATATCAACTTCCTCGCCAAACATATGTTCCTCATGAGGTGACATCAGTGTGGCTTTCCAATCAAACCTTCCGCCGTATTGCAGGCTCATGTCGTTTACACGTAGCTTCTTGTAAACTCCTTCAGGTCGTTTCCCCTTGATATCAAACTCTCCATTGTCACATGCTTCCCCATAGGCTTTGGCTACACTCTTGATAGCATTAATCAATTCCTGTGTTCCGTAATGGTTATCCGGGTGTGTTGTTGTATCACCGACAAGCCAAATATTGTCCTCAGTTCCAACCTTCAGCTTATTTAGCCCATGATGCATCACACTCAGATACAATGGTATTTGATCAATTATATTTCCTTCCGCGTTTTTGAAAAAGACTCTCACCGTAACCTTTCCACTCATACCTTTTGTGGTATAGGTGATATTTCTGTAATCCACAAGCCCATCCTTGTTGACCAGCTTACTGCCGGGTATCCAGAACTCGCTTTTCTGGGTAAAACCGCTGAATTGTCCTGTTGCCAACTTGTCAAAGGAAGCCGGATGATGACTATGTCCGTGATCATGTCCGGTCCAGTTCATCTTGATCTTCACACTGGAATTCCTCGGCCCTCTAATGGCGAACTTGCTGCTAAAGTCTGTCTCGTAGGTACCAAATTTTGTCCCGAGAGAATGCTTGAGGGGCATGTATATTCTTTGCTCCTTCATAATCCGAGTATCACCCATGTACACAAAGCAATCAGTATCCTTGTAATGGAACGTAAACAAGTTCTTCTTTTGAGTATTCCCAAAAGATGCAGTAACATGGACTTGTCCCTTGAAAGCAGAAGCTGCAGGATAGTAAGTCACTTCATCACCTTTGATCGCTCCGGTAAGCTTGACAATAATTTTATCAAAAAAACCACAAATCATCTGGTTTCCGCTGTCTCGTGATGTGCCAGAGCCGTTTTTGGTGTAGCTCGTATCCAACTTAACTTTCTGGTTCCTCGGCCCTTTCACTCTCAGTCTCACCGGTTGCTTCCAGTAATCCTCTGGACCCGCAAGGTTGATATTATATTCCGAACTTCCACTGCTCTGGAATATACCAACCGGCGTGGAATCAACGACCCTGAATTTCTTGCTTATTGTTGGGGGTTTTTCTTTGTTGCTATTTTTATTCTTGTACTTGAAAACAACATCCAAACTGTACATACCGGGCATGGTCTTGGCATCCGGTTCATAGGTGATTTTTATCTTCTTGCCTTTTGAGTCCTTGGTGGCTGGGAACTCTCCTGTAATCCTGCCAGTCTCGTACTTAGAAGTACTCTCCCTGGAATCAAGCTCCAAACACTTCAGTTTCATCTCGCTACGGTAAAAGATAATATCCCCCGGCTCCTGGATTGTGAACTCATACTTCTTCTTCTTCGTATCGCCCAAATCCACAGTGTCGGTAATAACCTTGCATTCATACGTGGTCGCCATTATCCCTCCCGGTTGTTGGTTGGCTTACTCAAGATCAGGCGCTAAAATAACACATATGTGTTGCCATGTCCAGCGAACTTACCTACGTTATATGAACTTAGGGCGTTTCTATCAAAAATATTTTTTCGGTTAGTTTGCACCGTTTGGTGCGTTTGATACGCAATGGAGCGTATGGAACAGGAGAGTGATTAAGTGAAGTTGTTATCCGGGGAAATGATATGGATTACCGGCAGGCTTTGGCTGTCATACATAGCGGGCATGAGCGGAATATAAACATAAAAAAGGGCGCGTATTGGTTTACGCACCCTTTTTTAATCGTGTCCTAACCTTGTCTTGTGGCTTAACTCGTCGCCGGGGCCTCTTCCATGCCCAGCAGTTTGCCTTGCTGGTCAATCAGCCCCTGACGTACGGCCTCGCGGTGCACCGGCCCCCACCAGCCGATCGGCATGGTGCGCACGTAGTAGCGCACAAGGTGGTCCATGTTATCCGGCTTGGTCAGGAACGTGACCGGCAGGTAAATCATCATGCCCAGCACCAGCAGGGCCCAGAACTGCTGGTATTCCATAAGCTCCGGGATAACCCCGTAGGCGGGCAGCACCCAGACAATCAGCCAGCTGAACGCCAGGTTGGCCAGCCAGCTTGCCAGGTAGCCCCAGCTGTTGAACCGCCACCAGATAACCTGCAGGATTGATGGCAGCCAGACCCCGGCAGCCATCACCCAGAGCGCAAAAATAAGCCACTGGGTAATCGACTCCATCATCAGCCCGTAGAAGAACGACCCGGCCAGCAGGAAGATAGTGGATATCCGTCCCACCCAGATAAGCTCCTTCTGCGAAGCCTTGGGCTTGATATAGTGATGGAACAGGTCGCGGGTACAGTACATCGAGCCCAGGTTCAGATGGGTGCTGATCGTGCTGAAATGGATCGCCAGGATCGCCGCGAAAAAACAGCCCACCATCCCGGCGGGCAACACGCGGAAGCCCATCACGAACCAGGCCATCTCGTACTCAGAGGAGTCCTCGATAGCCGGGAACAGGGTGAAAAAGCCGATAATCGACAACGCCCACAGCGCGTTTCGGGTCATGGTCAGGAACGTGCCGGTCCAGATACTGTAGGAGGCGTCGCGCACCGTGCGTGCGCTCTGGATACGCTGGCTTTCCACGTACCAGTCGATAGACGTGCCCATGCCCAGTCCGCCCAGGATGGCGACAAATATCATTGTAATAAACCAGGCCAGCGGATAATCGCCGGAGAACATGCCGCTGAAATGCAGTGGGTTCAGTTTTTCCAGGTGTCCCAGTTCGCCCAGGCGCTGCACTATCCCCGATGGCCCGCCCACGGCTACGATCTGCCAGATCGAGACTATAATGATCAGCGCGGTTGCGATAATTCCCTGCTGAAAATCGGCCATCACCACGCCCCAGAAGCCCGCGAACATGACGTAGATGGCGCAGATGGAGCTGAACAGGATCATTCCCACCCACTCCGGGTACGCGGGAAACAGGAAGTGGAACACCTTGCCCATCGCTAACCCTACCCAGCCGAGGATGAACATGTTCATGAACACCTGCCAGCCGGCCAGCCAGCCGCGCAGCATCTCCGCGCCCAGGCCTGAGTACCTTAGGTTCTGCCATTCTGCCTGGGTGTAGGCCAGGGAGCGGCGGAAAATGCGGGTGGAGACAAACGCGGATATGGCGCACCAGGCCGCGAAAAATGTGTACCACAGTCCCGCGAACCCGAACCGGTAGACCACCCCGCCAATCCAGATAGGGGTATCCGTGGCGGTGTGGGTGGCGTAGACAGATGTGGCCGGCAGCCACCAGGGCAACCCCCTGCCCGCCAGGAAGAAATCGCTTTCACTCCGTGAGGCCAGCCGGTAGAACAGCACGCCACAGATCACCATCAGCAGGATATAAGCTATAACCCAGAACCAGTCCAGCGCGGTAAAAACAACCATCGGCGGGTGTCCTTATTAAGGGAATATTTTGTTGTCCAAATGAGCGCCCCAACCGCTGGCGACCAGATATTAATAGTCGGCCATTGCAGGTGTGTCAATAATTAAACAGGTGGGAGAGTCAGCGCCGCCGTATTCTATCTACCACTTCCAGCAGCAGCAGCAGCGCGGCCATTACCCACAGTTGCCTGTACCACAGGCCGCCCACGATACACGCCAGGGCTATAAATCTGATCCCGCAACATCCGCAGCCGCCACGGCTGTAGTGTATTGTACGGCCAGTGTGGCGGGTGTTGTCCTGCTCCTGCCGCCGTTGTTCCTGGCGTGGCCCGGTTATTTCGACAGCAAAATGCCGTCCGCAGGAGGGGCAGGCCGCGGCGTTCTGTTCGATTTCAGCGTTGCAGTAGGGGCAGATTGGCATTTTTATCACAATGTTGAATGTTTTGTTTCCAGACCGCATCCAGGCGACGTGTGCGTCGCCCTGCACAGTTTTATTGTCAAAAATACACACCCCGCCCCCGATTTATCGGGGGCACCCCTCTTGTTAGCGGGGATTTTATCGGAGAACGGGCAAACCTTTTGTTCGCCCGTAACGATATGGATTAAACGCATAATACAGACACCACACCACACACAATAAAAATACCACTGTATTCTGCTGTTGATCCCTTTCGCCGGTTGCGGAGCGCTCACTCTGAAGTCGCCGCTGTATTTCTCGCAGGATAATTTATCGATAGTGCAAAAGGAAAAGCCCCTACCGGGCATACTGCAATCACAGTTCAATAAACTTAACCGCCGCCGGGCTGTCAAGAGTGGCATGCCGACAGCCGGTTAAGACTGAGAACGATTCGTTATCGCAGAGGTATTATTGACAAATACACTTGTTTGCGGTAAGTTTTAGGTTCTCCTAACTTTTTTGCAGTGCTTTATTAATCCGGGCTGGCTGGTAAGAATGGAAGTGCTGACCAAACTCAGTTCAAGCCTCGAAGACTATCTTGAGGCAATTTACCATCTGGAGGACCGTCATAAATCGGCCAGAGCCACCGATATCGCCCGCCGTCTCGATGTCAGCGGGGCGTCGGTAACAGGTGCTCTGCACGCGTTGTCCAGCAAAAAGTTAATCAACTATAAGCCGTATCAGGATATAACCCTTACCTCCGAGGGACGAAGGCTGGCGGGTGAAGTGGTGAGCCGTCACCAGACCCTTCACAGTTTTTTTGTGGACGTGCTGGATGTGGAAGAGGAACTGGCCCAGCGCGCCGCCTGCCGGATGGAGCACTCCCTGCCGCGCACGATCCTGGAAAGGTTGCAGGAATTCGTGAAGTATATCGATTCCAGCGGGGAGCGGGGAGATGAGATGATCAAGAATTTCAAATCCAGTATCGCGAAAGGATAAACAGGCAGTGACGGACGAACAGAGAAAAGTAAGCAATGGGGATACCACGGGTGGCAGGCCGTTGAGCCTGATAAAACCCGGCGAGAGTGTCCGGTTGGTAAAAGTCGACGGGGGAAACGGGCTCAGGCAGCGGATGGTGGCGATGGGCCTGCTGCCGGGCGCGAGTTTCGAGGTGGTGAAGAATAAAGGTGATGGGCCGGTGGTGCTGTGTGTAAAAGGTGCGCGACTGATTGTCGGCCGTGGCATGTCGGACAAGATCATGGTATCGAGTTGAACAGGCGGACGGGTGATGCTGGCTTGCACCACCCGGATCTGAGAATCTTCGCCACCGCTAGCAGAGATAACGCCGCTGACTGACTTCCACCTTCCCGAATTGATTCCGCACTTGAACTTACTACGGCCCCCCGGCGGGGCCTATCAATATATATAACAGCAGGATCAGATGAGAACCAAAGCCAGCAGTTCAGCAGCAAAGGATAATATCAGGGTAGCCCTGACCGGTAATCCCAATGCCGGTAAAACCACTATCTTCAACCATCTCACCGGGTTCCATCAGCGCGTGGGCAACTACCCCGGTGTAACGGTCGAGAAAAAAGAGGGAGACACCAGCCACAATGGCCGCCGTCTGACCCTGATTGACCTTCCCGGCGTCTACAGCCTTACTCCATATACACTTGAAGAAATAGTTACCCGCCGCGTACTTCTGGAAGAACGTCCCGATGTGGTGGTGGACGTGCTCGATTCGACCAATATCGAGCGCAACCTCTATCTGGCGGTCCAACTCAAGGAGTTGGGCATGCCTGTTGTGCTGGCGCTGAACATGAGCGATGAGGCCCGGGCCAAGGGAATCGTGTTCGACCTTAAAAAATTGTCCAGCCTGCTGGGTATGCCGATAGTGCCCACGGTGGGACACAAGCGCAAGGGCCTGCGGGAACTGCTGGAAGTGGTGGTGGAAGTGGCTGAAAGTGACGATAGTAACAAGCCGCTGCGGATCACTTACGGCCGCGATATCGATAGTGCCGTGAGTGCCCTTCGTGAGCTGGTTCTGGCCGAGAATGTAATGACCGGGGTTGCCGGGCCGGGTTGGATGGCTGTTAAGCTGCTTGAGGGCGATGAGGAAGTGACGGGACAGGTCAAGAACGAGAAAGTGCTGATCGAGGCCCTGGAGCAGTCGAACCGTCTGGAAAAACTGCTGGGTGAGCAACCCGCCACGATCATGGCCGACCGCCGCTACGGTTTCATCTCAGGAGCCTGCCAGGAGGCTGTGCGCACCACGGTGGAGAGCCGCCACACCACCAGCGACAGGATTGACGAAGTTGTGATGAACGAGGCGTTAGGCATCCCTATCCTGCTGCTGATGATGTACGGGGTGTTCTATTTCACGTTCACGCTGGGCGACCCGCTGATGGGGTGGATCGAGTGGACTATCGGGAAGCTTGGCTTGTTTATCACAACCTACTGGCCTGCCGGTAGCATGGGATTGCTGCGCTCGCTGGTTGTCGATGGGATTATCGGCGGGGTGGGTGGAGTGATTGTGTTCCTGCCCAATATCATGCTGTTGTTCCTGGCTATCGCAATGCTGGAGGATACGGGCTACATGGCCAGGGCCGCGTTTACGATGGATCGGCTGATGCACCGGATCGGCCTGCACGGCAAGAGCTTCATCCCGTTGTTGATCGGGTTCGGCTGCACGGTGCCGGCTATCATGGCCACCCGCATCCTCGATAGCCGCCGTGAACGGCTGGTGACCATGTTGATTGCTCCGCTGATGAGCTGCGGGGCGCGCCTGACTATCTATGCGATGATTATTCCCGCGTTTTTCCCCCGGGTATGGCAGGCGCCCGTGCTTTGGATTATCTACGTAACCGGAATCCTGCTGGCGGTTATCAGCGCCAAGCTGCTGAGCAAAACCATGTTCCGTGGGGAGAGCGATCCGTTTGTGATGGAGCTGCCGCCCTACCGCATGCCCACAGCCAAGAGTGTGGTTATCCATATGTGGGAGCGCGCCAAGCAGTACATTCGCAAGGCAGGCACGATCATCCTGGCGATCTCCGTGGTGCTCTGGGCGCTGTCGACGTTTCCCAGAATGGAGCACTCCAGCGGGGCGGATGAGCAGATGGCGGCTCAGGCAAGGCAGCAGTTCGCTGCCGGGGTAAGCAGTGTGGCGGAACAGATCACCCTCTCGAGTTCGGGTGCATCGATCCTTGCCGACAGCCTGGGAGTTGAGGGTGCGGGAGTAGACAGCCAGGCCACGGTAAGCCGTCACGACTCGGTCTGGATCGGACGCTTCATGAGCGCTCTTCACGAGGCCGAGGCCAGTCCCGATGGCACTATAGACATGGCAAAGTGGCGCCAGCGGGTACGTCCGGCGGGTATTCTGGCCGATGCGGTGGACCAGTTCCACAACAGGATCAGACCGGAATACTTTCAAACACTCGATCGCTCACGGGTGATGGGACACCAGGAGCAGCTTGAGTACTCGATAGCCGGACGCATGGGACACGCACTGGAGAAAGTGTTGAAACCGCTGGGCCTGGACTGGAAAATCGCCACGGCGCTGGTGGGTGCTTTTGCGGCCAAGGAGGTGTTCGTGGCGCAGATGGGCATAATCTACGCGGTGGGGGACAGCGAGGGCGGCGGCGCCGAAACTCTTCGCAGCCGCCTGAGCAGCCAGTACAGTGCCCTGCAGGCGGTGTGTATCCTGCTGTTCTGCCTGATCGGTACGCCGTGCATGGCGACGATTGCGATTACCCGCAAAGAGAGCGGAAGCTGGGGCTGGGCGATTCTTCAATGGGGCGGGCTTACCGCTATGGCATATGTGTTAACGATGGCTGTCTACCAGCTTGGCACCCTGGCTGGGCTGGGGGGATGAAGCGATGATCGAGTTGCTGATAATAGCCGTGATCGTGGGCTGGGCTGGCTGGTACACCTGGAAGAAGCTCTCGAAAACAGCCAGCGGCAAAAAAGCCTGCTGCGAGCAGGGGGACGATTGCTCGTTCAAGGATTTTATGAAGAAAGAGAGCAATTCGGAGCGGCTTGATTGCTCGGTGGAAGACAGGAAAAAACGCCCGGCGGGCCAGGAAGCGCAACGCTGATAAAGTCCAGTATCTCACCACGACAGGCAGTCCTGACTGTCCTCACTCCAGCCTGAATCCCTTGGGTACCAGCACGATTCCGCTCTCTGAGAGCATAAAATGCTTGCGGTCGCGCTGGCTGTCGTGGCCCACCGTGCGGGCCGGGGCTATTTCCACGTCCTGGTCGATCAGGGCGCGGCGTACCCGGCAGTTTGGTCCTATCCGAGTGCGATGCATGATAATCGAGTCCTCCACCTCCGCTCCCGGAGCGATATAGACCCCTGGGGAGAGTACGCAGTTGCTCACCTTCGCCCCGTCGATAATACAGCCCGGCGAGATTATACTGTTACGGACCTTGCCCTGCAACTTCCTGTCGTCCCCATCATGCTCGCCCCGGATCATCTTGGCCGGCGGGTACTGTGCCATGTAAGTGCGCACGGGCCATTCCGGGTCGTAGAGGTCGAAATGCGGTTTGTGGCTGAGCAGGTCCATGCTGGCGTCGTAATAGTTTTCCAATGTACCGATATCGCGCCAGTAGAGGATTTCGCCACCGGAGTCATCGACAAAGTTATAGCTGTGGCAACGGTGTTTCATGATCATCGAAGGGATCACATCGCGGCCGAAATCGTGGGATGTGTCCTGTTTGGCGTCGGCAATCAGGTTGCGCACCAGCACGTCGGTGTCGAACAGGTAAATACCCATGTTGACCCGCACGTAACCCTCGCGGGTGGGGCTGGGTTCCGGATTGGCGGGTTTTTCCTGAAAGTCCACGATCCGGCTGTCGGGAGCCACTTGCAGCACTCCCAGGTTGCCCGCCGCCAGCGCAATTTCCACCTCCACCGTGGCCACTGTCAACTCGGCTCGCTGCTTAAGGTGTTGCTCGATCATCTCCGCGTAATTCATCCTGTAGATATGGTCTCCGGAGAGGATCAGCACGTAGCGCGGCCTGATCTGTTCCAACAGGTACAGGTTCTGGAATATGGCGTCAGCGGTACCCGCGTACCAGCGCTCGTGCATCTGGTGCTGCGGGGGCACGGTGTCGATATATTCTCCCAGGGCGCGGCAGAAAAAATTCCAGCCCTCCTTCAGGTGCCGGTCGAGGCTGTAGTTCATATACTGGGTCAGAACTTTAATCCGCCGCAGTCCGCTGTTGAGGCAATTCGAGAGGGTGAAATCGATAATGCGGTATATTCCGCCGAACGGCACCGCCGGTTTGGAACGGTTTTTGGTCAAAGGAAAAAGCCGTTCTCCCCTGCCGCCGGCCAGGACAATCGTCAGCACGTCCCTCAGAGTGTCACTCATCAATTATGCTCCGTATTTCCCCGTCCCATTGTCGGTAATTAATCAGAACTCGAATATGCTCTCGCCCAGGGCTTCCTTTACTTTCTGTTTCAACTCGGTCAGGTCAGCGCTTTTGATCACGTAGCTGTCGGCTGCCCAGCTCATGAAATTATCCTTGTAGCTGTCGTAGGCACTGTTGATAATCACCGGAATCTTGTTGTCGCGCCCCAGGAACTTGCCCAGCGCCTCCACCCCGTCCATGCCGGGCATCTTGATATCCAGGATCACCAGGTCGTAGCGCTCGCGCTCGAACATGCCCAGCGCCTCCTGTGCGTCCGGCGCGGTATCCACACTGTAACCTTCCACTTCGAATTCTGTCTTGTAGAGCATCCTCAGATTTTTTTCGTCATCGACGATCAGCAATTTCTTCATGCTCAACCTCCCTGGTAATCACCTGGTTGACAGGCAGAGTGATATGGAACACTGTCCCCGGGCCATCGTTGCATTGCGTGGTAATAATACCATCGTGGTTGCGGATTATCTGGCTGCAGATTGTCAGCCCAAGTCCGCTTCCTGTACTTTTAGTTGTAAAAAACGCGGTAAACAGTTTTTTCCGCTCCTGCTCGCTGATCCCCACGCCGGTATCTGCAATGCTGAGAGTAAACGCGTTTCTTTCAAGGCGCGATGAAACAGTCAGGGTACCGCCATCGGGCATTGCCTCCAGTGCGTTGCGGAAGAGGTTGAGCAGCACCTGGCGAATCTGGTCGGCATCGAGCTCAATCTCCGGCGGGTTGGACATCAGGTTGTCCACTATCGACACGCGGCTTTGTTCCAACTCGGCGTCCATCATCATGAACGTGTCGTGCACCAGACGGTTGGGGTCGGCGGGGCGGAACACCGGATTATTATGCCGCATGTAGGTCAGCGTATCTTTCAGATAGCGTTCCAGGCGGTCGGTTTCCTCGATAATCACGTCGATTTTCTCACGAGCCGGCTCGCCCTTCGGGAACTCGCGCAGCAGATTGCGTGCGAACCCACCGATAGAGACCAGCGGGTTACGGATCTCGTGGGCCACGTGGGTTGCCAGTTGGCCGAGGGCCGAGAGGCGCTCGGCCTGCACCAGCTTGTTGCGGCTCTCCTTCAGTTGGTGATAAGTGGTGTCGAGCGCCCGGATTTTCTCTTCCAGACTATGGTAAAGGCGGCTACGCTCGATTGTCTGGCTGGCAAGGTTGGCGAACATGCGCAGCTTGCTCACCGCTTCCCCGTCGATCGGACGGCGGTTGATCAAGTTGTCGGCCAGCAGCAGGCCCACGCTGCGGTACTCGCAGACAATCGGCACCACGGCCAGGGTGTCGCCGCCCAGTTGACCCGCCAGTTCGGCTGAGAGCACACCCATGTGGACGCCGTTGACGATATTGAGCGATTTTTTTTCGAGCAGGGCCGTGATCAGCGGGTTGTCGCGGTCGTTGAGCGGGAAACGCATGTTACGCACCACGCGGTTGACATGGCTGTCGCGGTCCAGCCCGCTTAGCTTGTAAGCGTCGAACAGCTCACGAAGAGTATGGTACCTGGAGTGGACCTCATCCCAGATCCGGCCCGCCTCCGAGGCGTCGCTGGGACCGATAGCCAGTTTGCCGGCCAGCACCTGATCCTGGTGGTCGATCAGCAGCAGGAACGCACGGTTGAACCCCAGGCCCTGACTGGCGGTAACCCCGATCAGGATTATGCCCAGGGTTTCATCGAGGTCCTTGCTCGAGAGCAGGGCCTCGCTGATCTCGTTGATCCGCGAGAGGTCGGCGAGATTTTCCTTGAGGATTTCCTCGAGGCGATTGCGCAGAGTCACATCGCGGAAGATTATCAGCCGTCCACTGACTCCATCGTACTGTTCTTTCAACTCGGTGCTGGTTGCCTCGACCACCAGCTTTTCACCCCCGGCGTTGACCAGGTCGGTGATGTAATGCTTCAGCTTACCATCGGGATCAAACTCCACACGCCCCATCCGGCTGGGATCGATTGCCACCTCCTCGGGCGGCACCAGGCCGACTAGCGTCTTGCCGACCATCTCATCCTTGCTGCGGCCGAACATTTTAGCGGCGCCCTGATTCCAGGTCTTAACCCTGGCCTGCTCGTCCAGCACGATCACGGCGTCCGGACTGTTCTGAATAAACGTGGCCAGGTAGTGCTCGTTGCGCCGGATTTCACTCTCCAGCTTGCGTTCTCTAGCCAGGTTCTGCACAATCGAGATCACTCCCTCCGGGTTGCCGTCCTGGTCGTAGAGATAGCTCATGGCCAGGCTGGCCGGTACCTCGGAGTTGCTGCCGCAGTTGATATACGTCTCGTAATTTTCCACCGATCCCTGCCGCTCGGCCAGGTAGCCGATAATCTGTCCGGCCTCGCGATCTCCGCCCAGGAAAATATCTCCGGCGGTAACGGGGCCTTTCGATGTCCGCTCGTGAAGGGCCAGCATCTGGTCGGCGGCATTGTTGCTGAAAGTGAGCCTGCCCTGCATGTCGGTAGTGAATATCGGGTTGGGCGTGGTTTCCAGCAGGCGGGTAAGGAAACCACGGGTGCGGTCGATTTCCTGCTGGAGCTGGGCGGGACGGCTCACATCCTCCAGAGTCTGCACGGCCCCGTGGATCACCCCATCAGGGCCGACCAGTGAGCTGACTCTGCCCCTGAAACGGCGGGTGACATCGTGGCGGTCGGTGTAGTCGAACTCGTGGAGGCTCATCTCCACCGGTTCTTTGAGCGCCTGCCAGAACTTGCGCTTAATCTCATCGGGCGCGTGAGACGCGTAGTCGACAAACAGCGTGGTGCCCAGCGCCTGCTCAGCCGGGATTCCCGTGATCCGTTCCTGGCAGTTATTATAGAGCACCACCTTGCCGGAGCGATCAGTAACCATCACTCCCAGCGGCAGGCAGTCTGTCAGGAACTCGCGCACGGCCTCGTTCAGGAAACTGTCGTGGCCGCTCTCCGGGTCGCCGTACCACTGCTTCATGTGGGCGGCCAGCAGGACTTCACCCGGGCAATCCGGTTCGTCCTCCCAATGGATGATTTCCCATTGAGAGAGTATCCGGCCACCGGTGCTATCGACCACGGTCAGACGCTGTTCTCCCGGTGCGGGAGGGCAGAGCATGGCCGGATTGAGTTCCGATGGCGCAATATGGGTAAAGGGCTTCCCAACCAGTTGACGCCATTCAGTATCCAGAAGCCCGGTCAGTTTGAGGCTGGCTCCAAGGATGGTGCCGTTGGAGTCCAGCAGGACAAATGCCTCGTTGCTGGTCTGCAGCACCAGCCGAAGCATGGTTTCCTTATCTTTGGTCACGGTAGCCATAACGATGGTTCCAGATCGTCGAACACCTTGTCGCTTTGTTCGCATTGCTCCAGGAATTTCCAGTCGGCGTCGCCTGTGGAGCCGTCCCGGTCCAGGCGGCCCAACATTTCGTAGAGCCGCTCGAAATTCTCCGAATGAAGGGCCACGCGAGCCTCGGCGTAATCGCGGGCGCTCCAGGTGCTGATCAGGAACTGCCAGTCGCTGCTCTCCATCAGCAGCAGCTCACGGCCAAGCTGGCAGGCCACGCGATGGCTCTGCGCACTGCTTTTTTCGGTCAGGCCCAGAGCGACCTCGCACATGCGGTCCTCGCTCTTGTAGATGTGCCGCCAGGTCCAGCGGTTCCAGTCGTTGAGCCAGATGTAGTGGAACCCGCCTTCGCCCCAGCTACCCTCGGGCAACCCGACCACGTCCTTTGGAGCGGTACGCTCCAGAAAATCGGCGCAGGTGGTGGGCGTAACGCCTGAGTCGCCCAGCTTGGAGAGAACTTTCTCCAGCCATTGCGGTCCCTCGAACCACCAGTGGCCGAACAGCTCGGTGTCGTAGGGGGCTGTGATCATGCCATCGCCGTTTGAGCCTGATTTATGCCCGTCAAGAATCTCGGCCAGCAGTTCAACAAAATGTGTGCTCTGGCTCTCAAGTATCTCATCCACCCGTTCCGACTCGTATTCCTTCTTGTCGGCCAGATCAGCTTCGGCGGAGGTAACCCGCCAGTAGCGATGGCCTCCGGGGAAGTGCTTCTTATGGAAATCGAGAAACATCCCATCGCCCGGATACCCGTGCTCACCACTCCATACCTGCAGGCCGCTCTTGGGATCGCGGGTGAAAAACGCCACCGGGTCCTGATGGCTGGCATCGCCCACAAGGTGCGGCAGATAGGGGCTGTACTGCTCGTTCTCGGCGCGGGGTGTATAGGCCTTCTCAAATTGCTGCCACAGTTTCTGCAACGCCTCGAAACGGTCGATATAGACGCCTATCGCTTTGCCGCCTTTAAGCAGGTGGCTGTCGACCAGAAAGTATTTGATCCCGGCTTCACTGACAAGTTGCTCCACACCTTTGCGCTGAACCGGTTTGACCGGTCCATAGCCCTCATCGGCCAACGGGCTGACCCACTCGTAGGAGGGACGGTATGCGCACTCCGGCAGCCAGATGCCCGCCGGGTCGGTGCCGAAATGCTTGCGGTAGGTGGAAGCGCCCAGCTGAATTTGTGCGCTTACGCACTCATCGCGGCTCAGCAGGGGAAGGTAGCCGTGGGTGGCCGCGCAGGTGATAATCTCGATAACACCGTCATCCTGGAGCTTGCGCAGGGCGCCGATAATATCTCCACCCAGCTCGTCGGTAAAGAGCCGTTTCTGGTGAAGGTAGAAATTGCGCCACATGGTTGCCAGAGAAGCTTTATGGCTGTCGCCCACTTTCTCGAACTCTTCCCGGTTTTCGTCCGCGACCGTGATTTTGATATCCAGGTACTCCACGAACGAGTTTTTAAAACGGTCATCGGCCAACTGCTCCGCCAGAATCGGAGTTACGCCGATAGTGACACCGATCCGTCCGCGAACCTGCCCGGCGATTTTGCGGAATGTTTCCACCAGCGGCAGATAAGTTTCGGCAGCCGCCTCGTTGAGCCAGTCCATCCCGTGAGGCCACTGTCCGTGGGAGATGACATAGGGAAGATGGGAGTGCAGGACGAAGGAAAAATATCCGTTAGCCAAAGCTCGCTCCTTGGTGTTATGAGATGAACTGAAGGCGTTTTTGTTTTTATCCAGTATTAATCTTAACGATCCAATGGATACAAATCCACGGAATTCAGGGAAAAAGGTTCCGGCTATCCCAGGCGCCTTTAGCGCAGGTCAGGTCAGATATCAACCTGGCGAAGACATTCAGCCGCTTTCTCGGGGGGCGTGGGATTGATATAAAGCCCGGTGCCCCACTCGAAACCGTGGGTGGTGCCCAGCCTCGGGATAATCTCGATCTGCCAGTGCCAGTCGTACATGAGCGTGGACCAGTAACCGGCGCGCCTGGGGCTTTGCCCGGTGTTTGGACCGGTGTGGATGGTCACGTTGAACGGAAGGTCGCCAAAGAGAGCGGCCAGCCTGCGCATGGCCTGGTCGAGTATTTCGGCGGCGGGGCGCAGAAGCTCATCACCCAGGCTGGCGAAATCGTGACTGTGTGCTGTGGGCAGGATTGCCATTTCGAACGGGAAACGGGAGGCGTAGGGAATATAGCAGACAAAGTGTTCGTTTTTAGCCACGATCCGGCTCCCGTCGGCAACTTCCTGGTCCAGCAGGTCGCAGAACAGGCAGCGTTCCTTGTTGTGGAAATGCTCGCGGGCAGTGGCCAGGGCCATCGCTGCGATCCTTGGGATTACCGGCATGGCCAGCAGTTGCGAATGCTGATGGTTGATACTGGCCCCGGCGCATTCTCCATGATTCTTGAAGACCATGATATAACGGAAGCGCCCGTCATCGGCGAGCACATTCAACCTCAGCCGCCAGGCGCGGATCAGCTCGGTAAGATGGTCAACTCCGAACTGATGAAACAGGACATGGTGCTGGGGGTGCTCGACAATAATCTCGTGCGCACCCACTCCGTTGATCAGGTCGTAAACACCCATCGCGCTACGCTTAATTTCAGTTTCATCCGAAGAAAGCATGGGGTACTTGTTGGGGAAAACCCGTAGCTTCCAGCCGGGTTTATCGGCGGGAGTGCCCTCGCGCAGGGCGTAGATTTCGGCTGGAGTGCTGTCCTCCTGGCGCTCACAGAACGGGCAGACGCCCTCGTCGTGAGGCCGGGCCTGGATATTGAAGTCCTCCGGACCTCTCTGCCTGTCTGTTGAAACGATAACCCACCTTCGGTGCACCGGATCATGCCTGAACTCTGCCATCGTACCTCCTCCTGCCTCCCCACGGCCAGCTTCACGGATAAGAATAATTAAAGACAATCATCAAGCTTTACAACTCAATAACGCTGGTTTCTCTTTCATTCTACACGATGTGGGGGTGGGGTGTCAATAAGGCGGGCTTGGAGAAGCGGATAAATCGTTCAACCGGAAAGCGTTAGATCGAGCGAAAAATTGGCTTTTCCTCCGGGTTTCAACGCCAGCGGCCAGACCGGCACCAGGCAGGTGGCCTGGTAGGTGTGGTCCACGCCGCTCTCACTCTGGCTCAGGGTGAAAACAGGGTACTGGTAGACAGTCAGTGGAGTTTTGCGCAGGGCGAATTCAAGTTCCCAGCGGTCGCGGTGGTTGAATACCGTAAACTTACGGCAGCCCGGTAACTCAAAGGGTTCGCTAAGGGATAGTGGCTCACGGCCTGCGGGCAGAAGGCCCACCGAGGGGTCGGCGGGACCCAGCACGGTAAGGTTGAAGCTGATCCCCAGAAAAAAATTCAGCTGCCGGTTGGAGAGGTTCTTCAGGCTGGCTTGCACAGCAATAATCCCCGAATCCCGTTCTATTGTTATCCGCTTGCTGGCCTCGATTCCGGCCCTGGAACCGTCAGCCAGGCGCACCTGCTCCGAGCGTTTAAGTACCAGCGATGCCTTGTCCCCTGCCGTGCGCGGGCCGGAGGTTTTCCAGGGGCCGCTGGCGAAATTACCGGTTTCTTCCACTTCCATGCGCGATAAAGCCAGAGCGCCTGCGGGTGGCGAGGGGAAAATGTGCATGCGTAGCATCCTGCGGGTCCAGGGATCGTAGATCAGGTCCCTGGCCGCCACCTTGTCCTCAAAAATGCGCTCGTGGATACTGGCGTGGCCGCCCTCGCCTTGCTCTTCTTCCGCCCCCTCGACCATTTTCCAGTGGTACGCTTCGGGTGTTCGGGCCAGCGTGTCTGTAAGGTTAAACTCCGCAGCCAGCGAGTCCAGTTCGGCTATTATGCCACCGTCCGAGGGCTTGATAATCAGGTTCAGCTTGCGGTTGGCCAGCACTATCTCGTCCTCACCGTCGCGGTCCACATCTTCCCGCCAGGCTCGTGGTTCCGGGTGGGAGGAACCGCGCAGGGCCAGTTTTTCAGCGCGGATCAGGTGGCTGAAAATTGCTTTGCGAAGGTGGGGGAGGTAGAGCCCGCCGAAAATGCCGTGCCAGTAGGGGCAGTTGGTCTGTCCGCGCCAGAGGTGCTGGAGCGATGCGGGCGGCTCGGCCCTGGTATATGCTTCCGGCTCCAGGGTGGAGGCCAGCAGGTCGCTCACCTGCCACATGCGGCCGTTCATCCAGCCGGACTCCGGGTACTTGATCAGGAAATTGCGCCAGAAACTGCCGCGCAGGAACGGGAAGAACTCCTCCAGCTCGCCCTGGCGCTCCAGGCGGGTCTGAAGGCGCTGAAACTTTTCTCCGGCCTGTGCGGGCAATGCCCAGCCACCCATCTCCATGTAGCTGGCCGTGGGCAGATAGACCCGTCCGCTGGCCGGTGCGCTGTCGAGCACATCGCTGAAAGTAGTGGTCTCAAGCCAGTCCGAGTTATCGCTCAGGGCGGTAAAGAATTTCTCCAGCCACTTGTTTTTATATACCCAGTCGAATGTGCCGGGCCACATGCCGAATTTTTCGCCGTCATCGGCCAGGGTCAGCACCGAGCCCTCCGGGAGTTCATCGGCCTTGCGGCGGAAGAACTCGATCACCTCGTCCACCTCGTGGAACGGGATCATGTAGCGCAACTGCTGGCTGATCGGGAAAATAGACACGCTGTGGCCCTGGTCCTCGCTCAGGTAGTAGCCATGCAGCTTTTCCGGGTCGAAACCGGCCGAGAGAAAGTGGAAGTCGTCCACAGTGGTGTACTCCAGGCCCGCCTCACTAAGTAGCGAGGGCATGTGCGGCTCCCAGATCCGCTCGGTGAGCCAGCCCCCGCGCACGTTTACCCCTAAATGGCGCTTGAGGTAGTGGGTCATGTGGCGAATCTGCCCCACGGCGTCGCGGCGGGGCACCACCGGCAGGATCGGCTCGTTATGCCCTCCTCCGGCTATCTCGGCCTGCTTTCGCCCGGCAAGAGTTCGCACCAGGTTAAAGAACTCCGGGTCGTGCTCCGATATCCATTCAAGGAGGGGGCCGCTGTAATGCAGCACTAATTTGAGCGTGGGAAAGCGCTCGGCCACTTCCAGAAACGGGCGGTAGCTGACATCCACTGCGCGGCGGAACACGTGGTCGAAATTGCCCACGGGCTGATGGCAGTGAAGACCGAGGATGAATTTTAGTTTTGCGCCCAAAGTATATGCTCGCTGATAGGGTTCGTGCTTTTGTTCGGCTGCATGAATTATCGGCCGTTAACGGTAATTCAAGAGGCTTATGTTACTTTAATTGCCCAGTGACGTTTTATCAATGGAGATCGATCTGTAATGACAACCGCCCCCGGGGCCGCTTGACACTTTGCCCCGGCTTGTCTATAATAAAACCCAGCCCGCAATAGCTGGCGGACGGGGTTGGGGATAACGGTAACCGATATTAACCGGAATAGCGCGATGAACAAGGTTGCATCACAGGTGGACGACCTGATAGAAGAGACCCGGATGCGGGAGCTGGACGACAATCAGGTGCAGTGGCGGGTCCGCAAGTTCACCCAGATCTGCGAACGGGAAATAGAAAGTGGTATTACCAACGTACGCAAGCGCAAGATGCTGCTTGAGCGGTTGCATATTATGAAATGCCTCTACGACCACTCTTCTGTCACCCATCCTTCTGGCGCGGGTGGACAGGATGAGGAAGGGCAGGCCCAGCGCATAAAACGCCTGCAGAATATAGTGCGGCGGCGAAGGATGGCACTGGAGATGATCGAGCGGGTGGACATGTCCGTGGCCCAGAGGATAATCACCGGGCTGGAAATCGAATACGCCACTCCCGCCGGGGAAAATTCGCGTATTGTCAGCCACCAGGACACGGTAGTGCGCTTCGAGCTGAATCCCCACCACTGGTATTTTTTATATTTCAACCTTTTTCTGCTCTGCTTCCTGATCGGTACTCTCCTGTTGGTACTCAACTAGGTTTCTATTGACTTCCAGGCGCTCCGGCGCTTAATTACCAGAGAACTTGCGCGGACGATAAGATTCGCTCAAGTTGTTGATCCGAAACGTTTTCAGTGCCATGGGCGGTTTCAGTGAGCCGGTTTGCCAGGCAGTTTGCGCAAAAAAACGCCGCCCGGGTGGAACTCGTAGATAACAGCAAAAAAATTCGCTGACTATCCGGATATTCAATCGTGACGGTGGAAGAGAGATGAGCTACAAGTGCTGGTTTAACTGCATAAACCCCGAGTGCGGGGAAAAGTACCCGATCAATACTGTAATCTACCGCTGTAAAAAGTGCGACAGCCTGCTGGAAGTATCCCATGATATGGGTGAACTCGCCAAGCAGGACGGAGCCTCGTGGCGCGAGCTGTTCGACAGGCGCTATAAATCCTCCAGCTGGCCCTACGGTAGTGGTGTGTGGGGTAAGAAGGAATGGATTTGTCCGGCAGTGGACAAGGATAATGTTGTCAGCATGTACGAGGGCAGTACCAACCTGTTCTGGGCCGAGAGGCTGGGAAAGATAATCGGCCTGGAAGACCTCTGGATCAAGCTCTGCGGTAACAGCCACACCGGTAGTTTCAAGGACCTGGGGATGACCGTGCTGGTGAGCATGGTCAAGCAGATGATCTCCGAAGGCTCGGATATCCGCGCGGTCGCCTGCGCATCCACGGGAGATACTTCCGCCGCGCTGGCCGCCTACTGCGCCGCCGCCGGAATACCCTCGGTGGTGCTGCTGCCGGCGGGCAAGATCAGCGCCGCCCAGCTTATCCAGCCGATCTCCAACGGCTCGATCACGCTCTGCCTGGATACGGATTTCGATGGCTGCATGGCGGTGGTCAAGGAACTGACAAAAGAGAACTGGATCTACCTGGCCAACTCGATGAACAGTCTGCGGATCGAGGGCCAGAAAACAGTCTCTATCGAGATTGTCCAGCAGTTCGACTGGAACGTGCCCGATGTGGTGGTGATCCCCGGCGGCAACCTGGGCAATGTAAGCGCCCTGGGTAAGGGGTTTGAGATGATGCTGGAGCTGGGCCTGATCAGCAAGCGGCCGCGTATTGTCTGCGCCCAGGCGGCAAAGGCCAACCCGCTCTACCTCAGCTACCTCAAGGGATTCGAGGAGTTTGAGCCGATGGAAGCGGGAAAAACCCTGGCCAGCGCCATCCAGATCGGCAACCCGGTCAGTTTTAACAAGGCGGTTGCCGCGCTCAAGCGGTTCAACGGAGTTGTGGAGCAGGCCAGCGAGGATGAGTTGGCCAATGCCAGCGCCCTGGCCGATCTGACAGGACTCTATAACTGCCCGCACACCGGCGTGGCCCTGGCGGTAACTTTCAAGCTGCTGCGCCAGGGTAAGATCAAGCCCAGCGACAAGGTTGTGGTTATCTCCACCGCTCACGGGCTCAAGTTCAGCCAGTTCAAAACCGACTACCACCTTAAGCGGCTGGCCGATGTCTCGTTCGACTACGCCAATCAGCCCGAGGAGATCGGCGCCGATATCGATTCGGTCAAGAAAGCGCTGGACCGCCGTATCGGCCAGTGGAAGTCGGTGGAAATAGATTGGAATATGTGGGAGAATTGAAGCTTAACCGGTTGATTCTGACCAGGAAGGGCGGCAAATGAAGCTGATGGATTTCGTCTGCCCCAGTTGCGTCGCGGCGGATCTGGACGTAACCGGCAAGGAGCAGGTGCTGGGCCGGATGGTGGGATTGCTGGCTGACAGCGGACGGATCGGTGATCCGGGTAAGCTGCTGCACAGCCTGCTTGAAAGGGAAAAAATAATGACCACCGGAATCGGCCACGGCATTGCCGTGCCACACGCGGTCTGCGAGGAAGTTAAGAGCCAGACTATTGCGTTGGCCAGCATACCCGACGGGGCCGAATTCGACTCGCTAGACCGTGAACCGGTTCATTTTGTTTTCCTGCTGGTCGGGCCACCGTCGGCCAGCTCCACCCATCTCAAAACCCTGGCGCGGATCAGCCGCCTGGTCCAGCACTCCGATTTTGTGCAGGAGATCAAGCAGGCCGCCACGGTTGAGGATATAATCGAAATACTGGCCGGTGAAGATGGCAAACACGCGGGATAGCGGTCAGTTGCTGATGGTGTTCGTGCTTAACCGCGAGGAGTTTCTGGAGGAAGTCCTCACCGGTTTTCTCGAAATCGGTATCAGCGGCTCCACCATACTCGACAGCATGGGCATGGGCCGGATCCTGGCCCACGATATCCCTATTTTCGCCGGGCTGCGCGGTGTGCTGGCAGGCGGACGGCCCCACAACAAGACAATCTTGACCGTGCTGCCTGATTTTGAGACCTATGAGCAGGCTTTCGAGATGATCGAGGATGTCTGCGGCAGTCTCGATGACCCGGGCAACGGAATCCTGTTCGCTCTGCCGATTGTCGATGCCAGAGGGTTCCTGCGCCGCGATTGATAGTACATTTCCTGCCATATTACTTGCACCTCCTGCTGGTTATCCCATAATTATAGACATAGACCTTGAGTCTCACTCAACTATCACCACTCCGGGAGCGTGTACGTATCCATGCCCGAATCAACCCGCACAGTGCTGCTGTTCCTGCTGCTGGCTTTTATGGCCCTTGCCGGCGGGCGGCTGATCCAGCGCCGCCGCACCAGGAGCGCCGCGTCGCTGATGAGGCTGCACACAGTGGCCTGTCTGGTGGCGGGTATCGCGATGGGGCCGTACGGGCTGGGTCTGCTGGAGGGACGGCTGCTGGTTAACCTGGAACCACTGCTGGAACTGGCTTTGGGCTGGGCTGGTCTGCTGTTCGGTTTGCAGTTCAACCGACGGAGCCTGCGTCAGTTTCCGGCCCGCTGGGCTGTTACTACTTTGGTGCAGGCTGCTGTTACCGTGCTGGTGATCGCGCTGGTGATGAGTGCCGCGTTTAATCACTTTTTTCACTGGCGGGGCGCACAGTTCTGGTCGGCCCTGCTGCTGGTTGTGGTGGCCGGAGCGGCATCGAGCCCCGCCGAGCCCGCCCTGGCCGCATCGAGTTCCAGCAGACTTCGCAAGCGGTTCGCCCGGCTGGCCAACTACGCCGCCAGTCTCGATCCAGCGTTGTCCGTGGTGCTGCTGGGCCTGGCCGCGGGCTGGTTTCACTCAAGCGGCGGTGGACTGGTAGCGGCCCTGGAATGGATGACAGCCAGCATCCTGATTGGCCTGGTGATGGGTTTCATGTTTTATTCCTACGCCCGCCACCGTCACACGGAGAACGAGCTGGCGATGATGATTATCGCGTTCGCTGTTCTTGCCGGTGGAATCGCGGCCTATCTTCGGCTCTCCAGCCTGATGATCTGCATGGTGATGGGCATGCTGGTCGGTAACAGCCTCAAGGATACGGGTGAGCGCGTGTTCCGCGTGCTGGCCGTGCGTGAGCGTCCGATTCTGGTAGTGCTGCTGGTGATAGTCGGTGCGTGGTGGGAGCCGATGCTGGCAAAGGACCTGGTACCCGTGGCGCTCTGTACTGCGTTTTTCATCGCGGCCAGACTTGGGGCCAAGCTGATATCCGCCGCGCTCTTCTCGCCCATAGCGGGCGCGGACATGGAGGGCGCTGGCGCGCGCGGCGGCCTGGCGCTGATCGGCCAGGGCGGGATGTGTGTCGCCCTGCTGGCCAACCATCAGTTGCTCTTTGGCCAGTACGGTGCAGCCGACGCAGTTACAATTGTGCTTGCAGCCCTGGTGCTGGCCGAGGCGATGGCGGCCCACGGTGCGAGGATCGCTTTGCAGAGCAGCGAGAGCGGGAAAGGGGCCGGGACATGAGCAGACTGTTCGGCCTGGCGGCGCTGGCGCTGCTGATGAGTCTGATGATCTACCTCTCCAGGTTCGGCAGCGGTGGTTTTCCACTGTCGATGACGCTGGGGTTCCTGTTGCTGGCCGGATTTGTCTGCGGCAAGCTGGGTAACAGGATCGGCCTGCCGGGGATAACCGGGTATCTGGTGGCGGGAATCGTGATGGGCCCCTCGCTGCTGGGTATCATGGACCGGCAGGCCGTGGTCAATCTGGAGCTGATCAACTCTTTCGTCCTGACATTGATCGCCCTGACCGCAGGCGGTGAGGTGAACCTGCGTCGGATAGCGCGCAGCCTGAAGTCGTTCGTGATGATTGTCAGCGGGCAGGTGGTGGTCACTTTCGCCGGCGTGTTTGCGCTGATGAGCTGGGCACTTCATTTTTTCCCTCGGGAGTTCCCCCTGAGCGGCGCGGGGCTGGTGGCGGTGGGGGCGCTGATAGCCGTTACCGCTATTGCCAACAGTCCCAGCAGCACGGTGGCGGTGATAGTGGAGAGCGGGGCAAAGGGGCGGATGACGGAGCTGACACTGGGCATCACGATTATCAAGGACATCCTGGTGATTATCGTTTTCGCCCTCACTTTCGGGTTTGTCTCCCAGTTGTTCGACCCCTCCCAGGCAGCGGAACACAGCCCGGGTATCGCTGCTGAACTGAGCTGGCAAATCGGCGGCTCTATCGCGTTCGGTGTCGCACTGGGATTGCTCATTATCGGCTACATGAAATATATCGGCACCGAGCTGCCGGTGTTCATTATCGCTCTGAGCTATATTGTGGCGGTGTCCAGCCATGCGATGAATCTGCATGCCCTGCTGGTCTGCATGACAGCCGGTCTGGCGGTCAATAATCTCTCCGGGCGCGGCCACAGTTTTATCGAGGCTATCGAGAAAGGTTCCCTGCCGCTGTATGTGATCTTTTTCGCTATCGCCGGGGCCGGGATTGATTTTGGAGTACTGGGCGAGCTCTGGATACTGGTGCTGCTGCTCACAGGCTCGCGGCTGGTATTTACCTGGTTCGGTACCTGGCTGGGAGCACGCGTTGCCGGTGAGCAAAGCTGTGTGCGCAATAATATCTGGATGGGCTTTCTGGCCCAGGCCGGAATCACACTTGGTATCGCGGTTATTGTCGCGGAGAATTTCCCGGGCTGGGGCGATACTTTCAAGAACGTGGTGATCGGTTCGATAGCGCTTTTCCAGGTGAGTGGCCCCGTTTTGTTCAAGATTGGTCTTGGCCGTGCGGGCGAACTGCCTGCGCCCAAAAAAACCGCCTGACTGCTTTACCTCCTTTATATTTAAATCACTTACGGCAAATTCCCGCTTTTGTTCGCTCTGATTGACTGAGCGAAATTTTCTGTCCTGCAAAAAAAAATATTCAAACGCGGTGCGGTTGATAATGCGTTCCCCTGATGACCACTATATACGCATCAGGGGATTTATAACGTCCTATTAAATAGAAAATAAATAACAAAAAGATAAGCCCCATATTGATATAACGCACAGAACGCACAGTTTTCGCTGGTAAATAACGGCTAACACTGTTATTTTAAGACGCAACTTGATTGGAGAGCCTTTTTGAAACTTTGGAAAGTAACCTCAACTCAACTTATTCGCCGCCGGTATGAGCGGCGGAAACAGGAGGACTGATGTCGAAAAAGATCATGATGTTGATCGGAACCATAATCGGCAACTTAGCCATGGTGGTGCTCTACAACTTCTGCCCGGATATCCCCCAGGACATCTTGATCTGGGCTATCGGCGGCATTTCCAGCACCGGTATCGGCGGCGTGCTGGGCCAGGGTTTCGCCGATGGGCTCAGCCGCGGGCTCACTTCCAGCCAGGGCCGCAAAATCATGGACAGCAGGCTGGAAAAAAACTCTTCGGCCCCCGTCTCCGCCAGCGCGGGAGAAGAGTGATTGGAGTGGAAGCCAGCTCACGCGGCGTAATGGGCAGCTATCAGAGCGGACGGCTGAATCTGCATGGCGGCTTCGGCATCGATGGCCAGCAGGGCGGAAAGTGGCTGGCAGGGGTCCGCTGGGAATTCTGAGGGCGCAAGGTACACAACGAAGAAAGGAATTGGTTCGCGTGCCGGGGACAGGCCACATCTCGATCCGGCTAAAGGTCGAAACCGAGGACACATACCTCACATGGTCGGGTGACAACAGCGCCCGGTGCGCGGACCGCAAAAAATGGCGATGGAAAAAACTGAACACAAGGATTGCAAGCTCTGCTCAAGGGAGGGTGAGCTGGCCCGGATCGCGACCAAGGTAGAGTCGATAGAGCAGCGCACCACGGAGATATTCTCAGCCCAGGTGCGCACTGTGAACCGGCTGGACCGGCTGATACCGGCGGTGGCCAGGCTGGAGGTGAAAGCAGGGATCTGGGGTGGTGTGGGCGGGCTGCTGGCAGCTTTGCTGACAGCCGGAGTGGCGGTCATAGCAAGAATCTGAACTCAGGCAGGAGGAAAGTGGCTGTGACATTGGAAGTAGCAAGGCAGGAAACTGGTGGCCGGGTGATGGAGCCTCTGCTGGCCCACCTTAAAATGGGCGGGACGCGCAAGGGGGCCTGTGGCAGGGCGGGGATCAGTTTCCGTGAGCTGTGCACAAGGCTGGAGGCTGATCAGCGTTTCGCCGAGGCTGTTGAAGAGGCCGAGTGCGAGGGGCTGGCCCGTGACGAGCAGCGGTTGGCCACCAGTGTGGAGGACGGCGACCGTCAGAGCCTGCTGTTCCGGCTGCGGCGGGCATACAAGGGTGAGAAAAACGGTAAACGAGCTGGGGTGAAAAACGCGGATGATTCGACGCGCAAAGAGTATGAAAAGATCGCGTGCAGGATCGGCGAGCTTACGGAAGAGGACAGGCAAAAGATGGTCGAAGCTGTACGAGGAAATAGAGCAGCAGCCGGAGCCGTTGCGTAGAAGACTCTGGGGCGCTCTGGACATTGGGGAGTTCGCGAGAAAATTCTTTCCCCACTACTGCAACCGCCCGGCGAGTGATTTTCACCATGAGATGTACGGTACCCTGAGCAACCTGATTTACAGGGGCGGCGGCAACCGGCTGGCAGTGGCCGCCCCGCGTGAGAGCGCTAAAAGCACGATAGTCACCATGTTCCTGCCCCTGTGGTGCATCTGCTATCCTGAGCTCGCCCGCAAGCGCTACATCCTGATCGCCAGCGATACGGCAACCCAGGCCGAGCGGCATATCGGGGACATCAAGATAGAGCTGGAGGCCAACGAGCTGCTGCTGGAGAGTTTTCCCGAACTGGCCGGGGCCGGGCCGCTGTGGAAGAAAGAGGAAATAGTCGCTGGCAGCGGGGTCAAGCTCACCGCACGTGGCACGGGCGGCAATATCAGGGGCCTGCGCCACAGGCAGTACAGGCCTGATCTGCTGATCGGCGATGACCTGGAGAACGATGTCAACAGCCAGACCCCGGAGCAACGCGAGAAAATCTCGGACTGGTTTTTCAAAGCTTTCAGCAAGACCGGAGGAAAGAACGTGGACACTGTGGTTATCGGTACAATCCTGCACTACGAGAGCCTGCTCTCCTCGCTGCTGGCAAACCCGGCATTCGAGAGCTATCGCTACCAGGGAGTTATCCGCTGGAGCGGGGCGCAGAAACTCTGGGAGGAGTGGGAAAATATTTACACCGATACCTCGATGGACCCGGCCAGGCGAATCGCGGCGGCGGACAGTTTCCATGCCGCTAACGAAAGAGCGATGACCGACGGCACCCGCGTGATCTGGCCTGGCTACCGTTCCTACTACGACCTGATGAAGCTGCGCGTGGCCGAGGGGCCGGCCAGCTTCGACAGCGAGATCCAGAACGAACCTGTCAATCCGCGGGACTGCCTGTTCCGCGAGGAGTGGTTCAGCTTTTTCGACGAGGACCAGTTGGATACCTCCAAGCTCCAGATCGTGGCGGCGGTCGATCCCTCGCTGGGAGGCAAGAACCGTCACGATGACCCCTCGGCAATTGTGTGCTTGGGCCGTGATGAAGCCGGGACGCTCTATGTACTCGATGCCGATATCGAGCGGCGGCGGCCCGATACGATTATCGACGAAGTGATCGAACTCTACATCAGGCGGCGGCCGGTTGCGGTGGGCGTGGAGACAGTCCAGTTCCAGGAGTTTTTCAAGGACGTGCTGGTGCGCGAGGCCGCATCACGCGGGGTTTATCCTCCCGTGCGCGGGATCAAGCAGCACACGGACAAGACTCTTCGCATCCAGCGCCTGCAGCCGCTGATCAAAAGCGGGCGGCTCAAATTTCAGAGAAAACACCACGTGCTCTACGACCAGTTGCGCTTTTTCCCACGCGCGGGGCATGACGATGGCCCGGACGCGCTGGAGATGGCCGTGGCGCTGATAGAGAAAACCGCCGGCACGGAACGCATCCGCTTCGACCGGCCTCAATCCGCAACTCATCAACTCAAGAGGGTATTCGGCTGATGGCAAATGATGGCAGGAAACGCAGACGCAGGAGAAGGCGGAACCCGGTTGTTACCGTGGGCGCCCGCCGAGAGCTGACCAATCCCTGGCGGGACGGACTGAGCGGGATTTTCGGCCGCTGTATCCAGAACCCCGATCGCACCCTGGAGGACCACAGCAACGAGGGCCTTCGCCTCTACAGCGAAATGCTGCGCAAGGACGCCCAGCTCTCGCTCTGCCTCCGTCAAAGGGCGCTGAACGTGATGGCCCAGGGCTGGCGCATAATCCCCGGCGGCGACAGCAGCGAGGACCAGGAGAGGGCCTCGTGGGTGGAGGGCGTGCTTAAAGGTATCAAGCGCTTCCACATCAGCCGCACCCTGTTTTTCCGGGGGATCAGCCACGGGTTCGCTCCGGCGGAAATCATTTTTAACCGTCGCGGTGACGGCACTATCGGGATCGATTCGTTCCGCAACCGCGACCCGGAGCGATTTCGGTTTGACCCCGAGGGCAAGCTGATGCTGGCCGACATGCCCGGTGAGATGAAACCGCTGCCCGGCTGGAAATTTGTGCTCAACAGTTGGGGCGCGGATGAAACCCCCTACGGCCAGGGCCTGCTGCGCGAGCTTTACCCGCTCTGGTTCTTTAAGAACAACGCGGTCAAACAGCTCGTCCGCTTCGTGGAAAAATTCGGTTCCCCCTACCTCTGGGCTGCCTACCCGCCGGGCACCAGCACCGCCGAGCAGGACGCGCTGCTGGAGGTGCTCAAGACCATGCAGAGCAACACGGTGGGAATCGGGCCCCAGGGCACGGAATTCCAGATCAGCGAAGTGGCCCGCCAGGGGGTGGTCGATGTCTTCCGCTTCATTATCGGCGAATACGTGGACCGTCAGTACGCAAAGGCCGTGCTGGGCCAGACCCTCTCAACCGAAAGCGAGAGCGGCACCCACGCCCTGGCCAATTTCCAGCGGGTGTCTCTGCAGAACATTATCGAGGACGACAGCCAGTGGCAGCAGGAGCAGCTCGATGGGGTGATCCGTACCCTGATAGAGATCAATTTCGGCCCGCTGCCCGCTCAGAGTTACCCCACCTTCCGGATCGCCTACGAGGAAGACCGCGACCTGGCCGCCTACCTGGGGGCTATCGGTAAGGCTGTCAACGAGCTGGGCCTCGATGTGGGCGAGAGCTGGCTACGGGAGCAGATCGGATTTCCCGCGCCGCGCGCCGAAGATACTCCGCTGGCGGGAAAAAATCAAAGCGGTAAAACGGAAAAGGAGACCAAATGAACGAACAGGTTTTAAGCGATGAACTGATCGACGGGTGGTGGGACGTTGCCAGAGCCGGCAAGTGGAGCGGCAGCGCGGCGGGTGCACCGGCGCGCATAGAGGTTACCGAGGATGACCTGCTGCGCATGGCCGAGGACTACGACCCCGCCCTCCAGGAAGTGCCGGTAACTGTCGAGCACCGCCACAGCGGCCCCGCCATGGGCTGGGTTGCCGCCCTGCGCGTAACCGGCGGAGTGCTCCAGGCCCGCTTTGGCCGAATCAGCGCCAGGCTGCGCGAATGGCTGCGCGATGGTTCCTACCGCAGCCGCTCGATAGAGATGTACAAGCCGTTCGAGCCAACAGGCAGGGCCTATCTGGCCGCTGTCAGCTTTCTCGGAGCTCAGCCGCCGGCTGTAAAAGGACTCAGCCCGCAGCCCTCGCTGCTGGCCGAAGGCTGTGGAAGGATCGTGAGCCTGACTGAAAGCGAATGCCATAAACTACCTGTAACCCTGGGAGAGGATAAGATGGATCTGCGGAACAAGGGGCTGGCCGCCCGCGCGATTAAAACGCTGCGCGATGTTTTTTCCCGCGAAGATGAGTTGATCGACAAGGACGGCTATATCGCCGAGTTGGAAACGAAGCTGGAAGAGGAGAAAAATCTGCGTGTCGCCGCGGAAAAACGGCTGGCCGTGCTGGAACAGCAACTGGCCGAGCAGAAGCAGGGCGAGGAGATTGAAGAGTTCAGTACCGCGTTGGCCGAGGCCGCTGATCAACAGCGGATAACCCCGGCTGAGCGCGCCGGCTACCTTCGCCTCGGAGAGCGCCTCGACAGGGCTGGCCGCGATAGTATCCTGAGCGAACTCTCCAACCGCCAGCCCCTGGGTATGCTGGTGGAGCTGAGCGCACTGCGCAGTGATAAAGGTGTGGATGCCCAGCTAAGCCGCACCCGAGCGGCTTTCGCGGGATTCCCCGAGGACCCCGAGCATGACCAGGCCCTGAAACTGATGTCAGCGCAGCCTGGCCTGGCCTTCGAGGAAGCGATCCACCGTGTGAGACTCGACGGCGGCAGGGTATAGTGCCGGGAATTCACTATATAAACTAATTCAATAATGAGTAAGGAGTGATGCAGATGGCAGTCAAACTGAGAGAAAGACTGATCAACACCGACACGTTCACTGTCGGAGCCAGCGATATCGCCCGCGGTATCTGCGCGGTGCTTAACAGCGGGGTGGCGGATGCCTCCGGAGCCAATGCCGCCAAGTTTGTCGGAATCACCACCGAGCCGGGTACCGCGGGTAAGGACATGCGGGTGGCTCAGGGTGGCAGCACGGCCCTGGCCCTGGCCGCCGACGGTAGTATTGCCGAGGGCGACTGGCTGGTCTCGGATGCCGACGGTAAAGTGACCACGGCTGCCGCCGCCGCCCAGAGTACGGTCCAGTATTTCGTGGGCTACGCTCTGCGGGCTTCCACCGCGGAGGACCAGTTGATTCCCGTGGTTGTCTGGCCCGTGCGGGTGGATAACCCGGCAGCTTAAGTGGTATACAAGCTAAAGTAAATAACAGTGGACGGTGGACCGGAATGGTCCAGTAAACCTGAATTGAGGAGAGATAAGATGGCAGACAGATATTCCACTTTGAACCTGAACCGTACGCTTACCCAGTTCGCCATGGAGAGCATGGGAGCAGGCGGCCCGTTCGTGGCAGAGAGAATTGCGCCGGTGGTCCATGTGCCGGTTTCCAACGGCAAGTACTACGTGTTCAGTGGTGCGGAGGCCCTGCGTGATGACTACGACGCCCTTCGCGCTCCCAAGAGCGAAAGCAGCGAGATAACCCGCAGTTACAGCTCGGCAACTTACGCCTGCCAGCAGTACGGCCTGCGTGACTTGATCGCCGACGAGGAGATGGACAACGCGGACCGCGCGGTAATTGACCCGGAGCGCGACGCTGTGGAGCTGATCACCCGTAAGCTCAAGCTGCCCATCGAGAAACGGCTGATCGCCAAGTTGATGGACACCAGTGTGGTAACCAATAACGCCAACGCCACGGCTGCCTGGAATGCGGGTAGCGGAGTGGATATCGAGGGCGACATCGATGCGGCCAAGCTCAGCGTGCGCAAAAAAGCGGGCATGGAGCCAAATACGATTGTGATCCCGCCCCATATCGCCGCGGTTGCCAAGAAGGACAGCAACATCCGCGATCTGGTCAAGTACACCGACAGCACCCTGCTGATCGGCGGCGAGCTTCCGCCCAAGCTGTTCGGCCTGGAGGTGGTGATTCCGATGGCCCTGAGCGATGAAGCCGAGCCGGGTGTGAGTACTCCCAACGTCGATTTTGCCTGGGACGACAACAGTGTGCTGGTAGCCTACGTGGAGCGCGAGAGCCCGAGCAAACGCGCTATCTCGCTGGCCTACCAGTTCCGCCGTCCGGTGGCGGGTAGCCTGGATGTGGCCGCATACCGTTACCGCGACGAGGGCAGGCACGCCACCGTGGTCGAGGGCCTGATCGAGCAGACCGAGGAAGTGGTCTGCGCGGACTGCGGATTTCTGGTGACCGGCGCTTACGCCTGATCAGGAGATGAGATATGAAAGTTAAGATACTCAAGACCTGGATTCGCCACGGCCGGATTATGCAGCCGGGAGAGGTGATTGATTTGCCCGATGAGCAGGTGAGTCTGGCGCTGGAGCGTGGCCTGGCTGCAAAGCACGGGCGCAAAACCACGAGCCGCCGTAAGACAGGCGGACGCGGGAGCGTATGACAGCTGATAGCCGGGGGCGGGCCGCAGGGCCGGCCCGCCCCGGCGGAAAAAGGAGGAGTTGATTGGCCTATTGCACGATAACCGATCTTACCCGCTGGATTGAGAGCAACGAACTGGTGCACCTTTGCAGCAGCGATGACGCGGCCACTATTGCCAGCGCCGATGTACTGGCCGTGGCCAACGAAGCAATCCAGAGCGCGGACAGCCAGATCGACAGCTATCTGCTGGGTCGTTGGCCGGGCCTCAGAGGCTATGACCCGGTACCCGACGAGATCGGCAGGATCAGCGCGGTGCTGGCTGTCTACCAGCTCTACCTTCGGCGCCGGGCAGTGAACAGCATGTGGCGCACCAGCTACCAGGATTGCCTGGACCGGCTGGCGGCCGCCTCGCGTGGTGAGCTGGATCTGGGCCTGGATGAAGACGGCGTAACCGCGGCGGGTCCGGATGCGGGCTACCGCAATGATGCACTGGAAACTGACAGGGTCTACGATAGAGAAAAGATGGATAAGTTTTAGTAGTGATGCAATTTATGGGCGCTTCGGCGGTCGATAACAAGAGACGCACAAAATGGCCGGAGCCGAAGTGGACAGCAAAAACTTCGCCCGGAACACATACCCGGTGAACGGGAATAGGCATGTGCGAAAGATCGACCGCCGGGAGCGCCCTGTAATATGGATGGACAACTGAACACTGCAAGCACAAGGAGGTCCGCGTGGCCGCGGATATAAAGACTATCAGTGACGCGATAATTGCAAAACTGGCCAGCGATGTGGCCGAGCTTAACAGCCGCACAGTGGCCACGTTCACAGGCTCGGAAACGGACCTGGCTGAGCAGGGACGCAACCTGCCTTTCGTGGGACTTAGCCTGGCGTCTGTCGGTTACACGCAGCTTAACGCCGATGACAGTCTTGCCAGGGAGGAGCTTTCATTCTCCCTGACTGTGGTGGTGGAGGATTTCCGTGGCCAGGGTTTCAGCCTGGAGACCGGCTACGGTCTGTTAGATCATATCCGTGACTGTCTCAACGGAGCCAGACTGGGAATAGAGGGGCTGGCCCCGTGCCGGTTGAGCGGGTTCAGCGTGGACAGTGCGGCCGAGAAAAGCGGGTTGGCTGTATTCAGCTCCAGCCTCGACACATGGCAGGTTCGGCAGCGGCAGTAGATCGGTAGTTATATAAGATAATATAGACGGCGCATGCCGTCACAAGATCGAATTCAAAACGAGGTGTGACGATGTCACCTGTACATGCCAGCAACAACAGACTGGCCTGGTCCGCAAAACGTCAGAGCGCTTTTGGGACGCCCCTGGACGAGGCCGACCTTAACCGTTTTCTCAAATTGGACGAAGCGCTGATAATCAGCGATACAGCCACCCACTGGAGTGATCAGGGCAGTTTCGGCTCCGGCCACGACTGGGCTGAGCAACGGGGCCGCGAAAGCCAGCACGTAACTTTCAGTATCGGCGGCCAGGCGCTGCCGGTGGATTTTGTCGGCTATCTTCTGGGATTGATGTTTTCCTCCGAGACCGCCACTACAACCCCCGGCGGGGCCAACGGCCACAGCGCCTCTTTCCAGCCGCTGGACACCCGTCCCGAGGCCTGGGTCACTACGCTGGCGGTGGGCGAGGACGATCTGGCCTACCCGGTACAGGACGTTGCCTGCACTTCGTTGAATATCTCTGGCAGCAATAACGAGCGCCTTCAGGCCGGGGGTGAGTTTGTAGCCAGCAAAATAGGCGAAGCCCTGACAGGAACGAACTGGCCGGCAAGCGCACCACTTCGTTACCTCTACAGCTACGCCGGTACGTTCAGCCTCGACGGTGACACGGGCCGTCGCAACCAGCTGCGTTCGTTCAGCCTGGATCTCAGCTCAGGGATCAATACCGAGATGGCCTGGCGCAGAGCCGCCAGCGAAACCGACCGGATTTACCCGTCGTGGTGGCCCTACACACCCGAGCGCAAGCTGAAGCTGAGCCTGTCACTGCTGGCAGAAAGCGGTGATCTGACTGCATTTCGCACGGCCCAGCAGAGCGCCACACCGGCTGCGGTGGTAATCAGTTGCCTTGGCGAGACTATCTCCGGTACCAGTCCGACAGAGAGCGACAAGCTGGAAATATCGATCCCGAAAGCGGTGTTTACGGAGATGAGCTACAGCTACGAAAACGGCCTGATGGTCATAGATCTTGAGGCCGAGGGCAACTACGATGCATCCACGGGAGGGCCGGTGGCGGTCAGCACGCTGGAGGGTGAAGTGCCGGAATATTTGACCACCAGCTAGGCTATATAAAATAATGTAAAGAGCCGCCGCGGCGGTAAGGACAGGGGTGAAATATGACGGCTGGAAATCTTTTCGCAGTGGAAGGTGACGGGCGGGTAAATGTGCAACTCACGGTGCGACGGGACGGGGAGCGGTTCATGCTCACTCACATTTTCCGGCCCCCGTCGGTTGCGGATAAAAAAGAGTTCTGGGCTGAGCTTGGCGCCCTGCCTCACAGCGATGGGGCCGAGCGCAACCAGGCATACCTCTCTGCTCAGGAACGGCTTTACGACAAGTGTGTTACCAGTGTGCAGGGTTACGACCTTAAGCAGGATGGGCAGGAGGATGAGCGCTGGTGGCTGAGCCTTATTCCGCTGGAGCACAAGTTGTGGGCGGTGGAGCAGTTGCTGGCAAAGGCCGGCAACCTGGAGCGGGAAGCGGCAAAAAACTGATCCGGGACATCCGCCGGGCGATGAGCGGCGCGGGTGTCCCGGGAGCAGAGGGTTCCTGCCCCGGCAAGGAAAGTTGCGGCAGGCTCGCAGACAGCGAAGACCCCTGCCGGGGCTGCAGGTACCAGACCGGTGGCGAGGAAAGTACTGATGCTTTTTACGCCCTGTTTCTGGCTGACTATATCGAAACTTTCAGGCCACAGCCGCGGAAAATTGGCTGGCGGGAGTACGATATCTACCGGGCGTGCCTTCAGGCCAGGCAGGAGCAATTGGAGGAGAACAACCGCAGGGCTATGCAGGCCACTGGTGGGCTGAAGGGACGGATGAGACGGTTTTAAAGGGTAGAAATAACAGGAAGGATAAGTACCATGAGCAATGGTTGGAGATCGTCATCAAAAGAAGCAGGGAGAAATCAATTCTCAACCGGGATGCAGGCGAAGACAGGGCAGGTGGTGGGTAAGTCAGCGGCAGGGCAGAGATCTTCGTCTCTGGATATTCCGGGCTTGTCAGTTCCCGCGCTGGCTCAGATCATGCCCCAGGGCGCGGACAACGGGATCGAGCAATGGTGGGAGCAGATGAACCAGGGCCAGGATCAGTATCTTCAACAGGTTCTTGAGGGTCTGGCGGAGATGGACGAGGGGTTCGGCGGGATGTTCAGTAACTTTCTCACTACGGGCAACGACACGTTCGACCGCCTGGGCGGCAGTCTGGCTAAAATGGGTAAGGGTCTGCTGGGCGGCTTGACCAAATCGGGAGGTCCGCTCTCGTTTCTGGGTTCGGCGTTCTCATCGGTAACCTCGGCCCTGGGATTCCTGAGCCCGACCGCCTCGATCATCTCCACAGGGTTCAAGCTATTCAAGGGGATCAAAGGGCTGTTAGGCAGAAATAAAACCCAGAAGCTCGCCTCGCCGCTGGTTAACAGGAGCGACTACCAGCCTCAGTCCGCGTCTTCGCCAGCTCAGCAGGTGGGAAGGACTGTCAATGTCTATATCAACGGGCAATCACTTGGCTCCGCGGTGGAAGTGGACCGGACGCTGGGACGGGCCGGTGTGGACCGCCGTCTCCGTGATCAGGTTAAGGAACTTGTGCGCAGCGGAGCCAACCCGGTGGTTTCATAATGATTGAAGTGTACGGCTTGTAGTCAGAGTCCGCACACGGAGGGAGGAACCCAGATGGCGGAGTATCCCCATATTCTGGCCGGGAATATTCTCGAAGATGCCACGGTCAGTGGCGAAGGTTTTACGGAGCATTCGGTATATAAAATAGAATACGCGGCTGACTTGTCACGGATGAGCAAATGGCAGGGCTCAGACAGTTCAACCAGCCAGCGCCTGGTCTGGACGCTTGCCGATGGGCCAGGTACGGTTGACACTTTCGTTTTTGACCGCAACTCGGATATCACGGGGAGCAGCCCGCGAGTAAGCCTGCACCACGCCGCCAGTGCCGCCGGCCCGTGGACGCCAGTCAAGCTGGCAAGCGGTGCGGATGTTGTAATTAACTCTCCCGACAGCGGGACAATCTACTGGAATGAGCTGACATCGGTACAGGACCGTTGCTGGTCTGTTCTGCTTGAGGGGCTGGACGGTATGACGCGGCCCCCCTCGATTTTCAACCTCTGGCTGGGAAACCGGATCGAGCTTGCGTTCGGTCCCCACGGAGATTTCGATCCCTACGAGGAGGAGATAACCGGCGAGTCGATGCACGGCGCATCCGGTGGTTTCCAGTGGACCCAGCGTTACCGCCGCCGGGTACTGCGCGCGGCGTTCGAGAACCTCACTGACAGCCAGTACAGCCAGTTGGCCAGCTGGTGGAACACAGCAGCGGCCAGAGGCGGAAATTGGTGGTGGCTGTCCTTTCCACAGAGCGAGCCACAGGATGCGTTGTACCTCAACTGCGAGGGCATGGCCCATCGTTTTGCCAGCAACCGGGCGGTGCGTCACGGGACAATCGAAGCCTGGGAGGTGATCTGATGGCACTCACGCCTACAAAGCGTTGGAACGCCGAAGCGGTCTCGGGCAGATCAGAACCTGTATTAAAGTTTGAGTTCAACCCTACCGTGGCTTACGACGAGCTGAATTGCCGGTCGGACTGGTGCGGGGGAGAGGCCGACGGCAACCTGGATGTTGAGCATCAGTCCGAGCAGCTTCGCTTGCTGCGCAACACGACGGCCGACCACGAGGAATCCCAGCTCAGGCAGAATAAGGACTTTTGGCCCACGATGAAAGTGTATAACTCTCAGGATGAGCATGTCGGCTATAAGTTGGGACGGCTGGTTCAGATATTTCGCTCAGACAGCTCTTTTAAACTCAAAGAGTTGCAGATGTCGATCCATCATCGGGAGGATTATACGGGCCGACTGACAATCCGTATTCTCGCCGGCCTGAGCGAAACCATTGCGGACAGATCACAGCATATAAGCGCAAGTCATGTGGACAGGGTGCTAGAAGGTGCCAGGGAACTTGGCAAGCTGGAGATAAACTATGCAAGTAAGTCGCCGATAGTGCGTGATGATGAAGGTGGACAGAGTTGGGTGGTGCTTGATTTCAGTAAGGATAACATCTGGATTCCCGGTGGTGACATTCCCTGTGCGATTGTTCTGGATATCACCGACGGCAACAGGAATGATTTTCTCTTGGTTAAAGGATGTGAGAACCATCAGAGTTACTCCAAGGGCAGCCTTTACTGGGGAATTCCCAGCCGCAAGAGGTACTGGCTGCAGGATGGAAACCTGGCTTTCAGGTTCAAGATAGACGCGTTTGCAGAGTCGGGGGAGGGAACCTGGATTCTGGACATGGGCAAGGACAGGCCCCAGGGCGCCCTGGGCGAGTTGGAGATCCGTTACTGTGAACCAGAGGGCACAAAGGCAAAGTTTCTGATAGCCGAGTCGGACTCGGCCACGGCGGCAAACGGAATGCAGCCGTGGCGTGCCGTAAGCGACGGGTCGGCTGTCAGCAAGCGCTATATCAAGCTCAAGGCCACGCTCTTCAGTGACAAATTCGGGATCGATACACCTCGAATTCTCTCGATCAGGGCTGCGTTCAAGCAGAAAGTAACCTGGCTGCTGGCCTCGCGGCCCATGTTCGGTTATCCCAATCTGGTGGCGGAGGCTCCCGATTACAGCGCCGAGGGTGATCCGCTCTCGGGCAGCGCCTCGGCAACCGACACCAGCCGGATCGTGCTGATGGACCCGGGTGGGATCGCATCGGAGCTGTTTTCCAGCTATAACATGAAAAACGACAAGGTCAATATCTGGCTGGGTTTCGATTCGCCGGAGTTTGTAAACCACGGCGGCGCGGAGGCTGCCGACTGGCTACCGTTTAAAACAGTCTGGATCGAGGACTGGCAACCGGGCGAGGGCAAGCTGGAGGTCCATTGTTACGACCAGCAGATCCGTTTCCGCAAGGCCCAGGCCCCGTTCCCCGCGGACTCTCCCGAGCAGAACGAGGAGATCCATTATGACCGGGCCAATCCGGCCAGGGTTAAGTACGACCTGCTGCGAAGAGCCGGGATCAGGCGCTCGGAGATCGACTATGATCACGCCGAGGGCACACTGGCTCCCGTGGGCGGTACGGACCTGAGTTTTACACAGTTGGGCAATGCGTTCGACTGGGAAGTCAACTATGAGATGGCCAGACCGACAGGCCTGGAAACAGTGGACAGCGAGCTTAACCGTCACCTGCTGGCGTTCCAACTGGTGGACGAGCGCGGTAAATGGGTTGTGCGCTATGCTGATTTTGACTGCGACTATGACTCGCAGGAGGGTTGGCGTCGCGACGGGACACCATTGCCCAAGGTGGAGAGCGGGCACCTGGCAGCCGGGAGCGAAACATTCAGTCCGGGCCTTAAGCACCTTCGCAACTGGGGCCTGGTCTATTTCGGCGGCAGCGGTGGCGATGGGACAGCATACTCGTGCCTCACGGTCAGCCCGGGTCCGGTAAGCGCCAGGGCCCATAAGGAGAGCGCAACCGATAAGCTCTACAGCGCGTTTATTCCCTCCGACCGGGAGGACCAGGCGGGCAGCGTGGCTCTCAGGCGGCGGCTGATGCAACAAGGGGGGGTGCGCACCGTGCAGTTCACCACCGGCCTTCGCTATGCTCATCTGCAGATCGGTGAGCATATAAACTTTAATAGTAATTTCTACCGCCGTCCTGGTGCGATAAGTCCTAACCCGCTGCTGGTGATGATTACGCGCAAAAATATTGACAGCAACCTTTCCGCTATCCACTGGGCGGGGATCGTGTTGCTCGATGCCGAGCAGACCGCCTCGGAGGAATACCAGTTCAATCCGCCATCGGACCTGCTGGTGTCGCCCCTGGGAGAGGGTACCGCCAGTTGGACCTGGCAAGCCGCCGTCGACGAACAGATCAACGGCGTTGTCCGCTATGAGCTGTTCCAGCGCCTGAGTAATATGCGCGACTGGGGTGCGTCGGTTGCCAGTGTTACGGCCGACGGCAGTGCTACCTACGAGTGGACAGGCAGCGCTTACGATGAAGCCCTGCAGTATGACTGCGGAGTCAGGTCGGTTCACAATTCCGGTGCACGCAGCCCGGTAGTCTCGTACGACAACATGGTCCTCACCGGCCCGGTGCCGGACGCACCGGGCGGTGATGACTGGCAAATCCGCAGTGAGCCGGGCTGTCTGATTGTCAGTATGATCAACCAGGTCAGCGGCGCGACAAGCTACAGGCTCTTGGTCCTGGTCGGAGAGGACTGGCTGGAGCAGGGGATATTCACTTTTGGCGAGAAGTTTGTCTACGAGGTTCCGAATCCCTACGTATCAAGCATCCACAAGCTGGCCATATCCGCGGATGGCCATTGGGGCAAGAGTGAAATGTCAGAGCATAAATTCCAGCGTAACCTGCCACTGGACCCATCAGATTTTGTCCCCGGCGCGCCACAGTTCGACAGCGGTGGAGGTACGTTCCCACTGATCAGCAGGTTGCCTGTGGGTTCCTACCAGGCGTTCTCGATTATTGTACGGTTCACCCCGCTGCAGGACGAAGACGGCAGGATAAGCCGGTACGAGCTGGAGCGGCGGGATAAGCTGGATCAGGACGGCCAGGAGTGGTCTGTCTGGTCATGTTTGCCGGATTATGTAATCAAGCAGGACGACCCGGCGTCCACGCCGAGCGCGATCCACTACGACAACTCCGATAGCCGCCTGAAGCCCGGCCATATCTACCACTACCGAGTCAGGGCGGTCAGCCGCTGGGGAGTGCCGGGAGTGTGGAGCGAGATTACGGGCTTGCTGCTCACCGATGATACCACCGGCCCCGATCAGCCCACGGTAATCCTCCATGAAGAAACCGGACGCACGCGGCTGGTTATCTCCGAGCCTGCTATCGGGGACGGACCCTGCCCGGATTTCAGCCACTTTGTAGTAGAGGGGCAGCCCAGTGGCGGAGCTTGGGAAGTGCTCGATCCCCACTGGACAAATACGGTATTCTTTCACACCGGCCCGGACAGCGATCTGGAAGTGGACTGGGAATACCGGGTGACAGCATATGACCACAGCGGCAACGCCAGCCCCACCGGGGCGGCCCAGCAGCCGGGCAAGAAGAAAAAGGTGAGCACTACCTCTATGGCCGATTCGGTGGTGGGAGCAGGGACTCCCGGCACGTTGAGCCAGATCACCCAGAACGCCGGCGAGATAGACCTTCGCGTGCAGTACGACGAGGTAGTTAACTCGATCAACGTCTCCAGCGAGGGGATCAGGATCGACGCCAGCAAGCTGATGATCTCCGGCAGCACCACCTTTTCCAGCGGGTATAACCCGACGGGCAAATTTGACCTTGCAGGCAATGACGCGGACGATATAGCTGAGGGCAGTACTTACGGTAAGATGCCTAAAGGGTGGAAGCACGTTTCGGATACCACCAAAATTGACGGCGGTGACATATACACCGGGTCGGTGACGGCAAATAAGATCACCGTAACGAACGTGGCTGATATAACCAATTCAACAGGCAACCTGAAGACGGGGGCCAGCGGTGCGCGGGTCGAAATTCTCCCTGATGCTGATACCGGGATTGTGTGCTATGACAATGCCGCAACGCCAGCCGAGGTGTTCAAGGTGCTGGTTGGTGGAGACGATGTTGGGGATGTGATTATCGGCAATGAGAGTGGCAACCATGTAAAGTGGGACAAGAGTGCCGGGCAGTTAGTGATTAGCGGGCAGCTGTCAGCAGGCGGGGGGATAAAAACAGGATCAGGAGTGACAAGGATAGAGCTTGGTACTTTTGATGGCGGCCATAACATCAAATGGTATGATTCAAATCAAATTACCGGCTTGATACATACTCAGTATGGCAACGCCTACATGGAGCTTTACAGTAACGGCACACCTGACTACAAGGTGGATGTGTATCCTGGAGCTTTAAGTATCTACAAGAGCGGCAGTGCCAAAGGCGTTCTGGCTATTGATGGTTCAAGTAACGGATATCTGGCGATAAACGGCACAAAGGTTGTCGGCACACAGCAGAGCGGCGTCAGTCAAGTCAGCTCTGTTAGCGATCCACCAACTCAGGCAGAAGTCAATGCGCTTGTTACTCAGTTTAATAATCTATGTGATGCTCTCGACCCATCGGGGCATGGGCTAATCGAAGCAACCTAAGCGGAGACACAATGAACTTTGATGAGCAAATCCAACAGCAGGAGCAGCGGTTGCTGGCCATTCGCGGTGAGCTGGCGCAGGCCGAGCAGCACGTGCAGACAGTCAGAGCGGAGGCGCATCGCACCGAGGGACGGATAATGCAACTACGGGAAAACGCGCAGCCAAAGCCCGTACAAACCGAAAGCGAGGATAATCAGTAATGAGCGTACTCAGACTTTACAAGGACGACACGCTGGAATCAATGGTCAGCGTTGAGGGCGAGTTCTCTAACCCCGACGAAGAGACCGGGCTGGACGGCACCAACGGTGAAACCGCAACAGGGGCCCTGTGGGTGGCGGTGGAGCAGACAACCCTGGCCGCGGATATCGATGACACTGTGCAGGTCATCACCCTGACAGCCGCCCGTTTTGCCGACACCGACTACCCGGTGATATCTGTCGGCTCGGAGAAAATGCTGATCACCGCCGGGTTTGGCACAACCAGTCTGACAGTCAGCCGGGGTTACAACAATACTTCGGCCGCTGTCCACACCTCAGGCGACAATGTATACGCGGCCTACGATTGCAGCCTGGCGACTATTGACTGCCAGGATAACGATGGCAGCGATGAGAGCGGGTGGGTGAGCTACTGCGACGACAACGGATCGGGCAGCCCCGATGGTGTCTGGGAAGCGCCGCACTCGCTGGGCAGTATCTCCATGACAGCCAACGCCGCGATCCATCGCCGGGTGGTGGTGCCCTCAAGCACACCCGCGGCCTACAAGCTGGACCTGGTACACAGGCTGGCGGCTACTATCAACGAGATCACATCATAAGGGAGGCGACCAGATGCAATTTATCACCAGCGTTGCCGCCAAAGTGGTTCAGGCCAACGCCACCGTGCTGGCAAGCACACTGGCGCAGGGTGCAACCACGGTTGCGGTTGTTGATGCCGTTTTCAGCCCCGGGCAGGATGTGCGGATCGGCGAAGAGCAGATCACTCTGGGCTCGAGCTCGGATAACCTGACATTCACGGCTTGCACCCGTGGGGCTGGCGGCACAACCGACAGCGCTCACGGCAGTGGCCAGGAAGTGCTGGCCGCTTCAGGGGCTGAGCTGCTGAGCCACTCGTTTGACGGCAATACGTATCTTTCGGCTCTGCGTGTCAGCGCCAACGTACAGTTTACCTGCGGGATAGAGCAGGACGGTGTGCTCAAATACATGCCGCGCTCCTCACATTCGCAGATGGAGCTGATCCTGCCCACGGTGCGCTACCAGCCGTCCGCCTCAGCAACTTTCAGGGTGCTGGCCTGGCTGCGTGCCGATGAGGCCGGGGAAGCGGATTTCAGCGCGGAGATGCAGAGCTGATGCAATACGACTGCGGCGATATCCTGTTCGATTTTTTCTTTCGCGGCGATTACGCAATCACCTGGAGCGCCTCCTCCGTCGACATTCGCCTGGACGTGGAATCGGTATCGGAAGCGAGTAACGATTTAAACCTGGCGGTGGCGACCAACCAGTCAATCAGCACTGATCTTCGGCTGGCCGTGGCGTCATTGATCACGGTCAACTCGGATACGGTGTTCGATGTCAAGACGATTAGCGTCTCTGCTGTTGCCCTCAACGTGATTCAGAGCGGTTGGCGGGACAGCAGTCTTTCCCTGACCGTAACCGGGCAGAACGTTTCGGGCAACCACCAGATGCAGTTAAATCTCCGCGAGGAAGACTGGTTCACAAATTAAGGAGAACCTCGATGAAGTTATTTTTAAAAATGTCTCTGACGCTGCTGCTGCTTTATGCGGCGCCGGCGACGGCTCAATATATCGGCTCCTCCCGTCCGCTTGGCCGGGCGCAGACCCTGGACAGCCTGGCGGCAAAAGCCGATACGCAGGCCGTGCGGGTTCTGGAGCAACGGGCTGACTCCGACAGCACGCGAATCGATACGCTGGAGCAGCGATCCATTGTTGACAGTACCAGGCTGGATAGTGTGGCGGTTGCCAGTGCGGCGGCGGACACCCTGCTCGATGCCCGTATCGACTCCGTGCGGGATAACACCGGGAGTGGTGGGGGAGCAGTAGACGTTGTTGTAGTTGCCGAGGTACCGCTGACCGAGTATTCGTTTAATATGGCCTTGACCGGAATCAACGAAAAATGGGCGCGGAACGTATACCAACTTCTGCCGGATACCCTTTATGATGATTGGGTGGCTGAAGGTTATGCTGGCCCGACCGGAGGGCGGTTTGAACTTGATTCGGTAAATTACCTGGTGGACAATGTTTCGTTTCAAATAGGAACCGTTGATTCAACGGCCAATGAAGGCGCTTCAATCGGGATGGGTGCTATTTCGTATTGGGAAACCTTTCATAACGCATCGACAGCGGCGGATTCGCTTGGAGAGCATTCCGATTATTATGTCTTTGATATTTATATAGATGCCACGAGCCTCGCCAATATGGGAGCGGTCGTTTATTGGCATTTCGGATCGGGCGGACGTTTGGGCGGAACTACCAATTCAGTACAACGTAAATGGATGTCGATTTTACAGGCGGCTTTAGAGGCAGGGTGGAACCATGTTTATGCGGACGAATACGCTTTGCAACAAAACATGAACATGGACAATGCGGACTGGATGGGTTTTAGATTTAGCGCACCTGACGATACCGCCGAAATAAAGATTAGCAATATGATGTTTGTCAGGGATGATACGACAGCAGCTATACCTAATGCCTTTGGGGTGAGCGGTTCTATTGAGTGGGTTGCGCCACCGAGCGGTGGGGTGATGTTGTATAAAGAAGACACCGTTTTTGTCCAGAGCTTTGTTTCTGGTGACTATATCCAAAGCACATTTGATTCTCCCGATACAATGGGCGGCAAGATATATATCTCGCAGACGGACAGCAGCTATCTCGCTGTCCGCGATAGCGGATTTGTCAAGCTGGTTGCAACTGGCGGGGATTCGCTTTGGCTGCGGTGCGATGGCGGTACGCCAGACTCCATTGCCTTTGCTTATGCTGCGGGTGATACTATCTGGTGGAACCTTGTGCGGGTAAGCAACTCGATAAAGGCTTATTTCTGGAACGGTGAACCTGCCGGATTGCCTGATGATTCGCTGACAGGAACATATACTGGTGAGATTAATCCCGTTAGGATTCAGTTGATAGAACAGGATCGGCTACTCCCGACAGGTGGAGCCTATACCGCACAGGAATACGCTGCACAATATTCAGTTTTGGAATTTACAATCGGTGATTCAGCGTACTACGTTGAACCAGACTCGATTGTGCTTGTGCCATAAAATCCTGAGAGGACGCCATGAGAAAAGCATTGATGTTGATGATCTTGATTGCGCTGCCACTACTGGCGGCAACCGACCACATGGTGATCGTAAAAGTGCCGCTGGCGGACATGACCCCTGCACTACGGACGGCTGGTGTTGCGATTGATAGCACCTTTGGCCAAACCGTTATCACCAATAGCAAATTTGTAGTTTTTCAGCTTGCCGCCGATAGCTTGGGCGACACGCTGAGATTTCAGCCGCTACGCGAAATATGCCCCACGGCGCAGATTATCGGCGTGGAATTTACATTGCAGGATTGACCATCATAGCTGATTGGATTAGGAAAATTATTGAGCAGGCTGAAATCTGAAGACATCGATGCATGCCAGCAAAGGCACACCACACAGTGTGCATTTGCTGGCATGCGATACTCAATAAAATCTTTCCACTATCCAGCTAACCAGTTCTTTCCACCGCGGTAGCTCATCGCGGCTGAGGCCGTCGGTCAGGAAGATAATCATATACTGCCGCCCGTCCATGCCGCCGGTGTAAACCTCGCGCGCTGCATCCATCTTGCGGCGACACTCCGGGATCAGCTCCCGGCAAAGATCCTCATCCGCCAGCAGCGCCCCGGTCAGCGGTCCAAAATGCACCATCACACCCACGTTACCTAAAAAGTCCACGAAATCCTTGGAGGTGCGCTCCCGTGGGGAAGCCAGCGCCATGCGGCGCAGGATCGAATACGCCAACCTGTCCGGCCGGATGATGATAAAAAAGCCGGGTTCGCCCCTGCCTGCTTTTACCGCTTGCGCGGCTGTTGTCTCGCTCATTTTAACCACCATTGAAGATGTTTCCCACCTGGTTCCGGACAAAGTCAGTTTTCTCTGCTGTCTTCGGCCCGGCTCCTGTCACGTCGAAATTTTTCCGCGGCCCGGCGTTCGGCCTCTTTCTGTTTACGCGCGTACAGGATAAACCCTGCAACCGCGCCGGCCAACATCAGCACTACCACCACAGTCGTTATCAGGCTGGGAGCCTTACGCCCGCCCGGCCACTTCCCGATCGAACCCTGGGGATAGGCCCGCTTGTTCTGGGCCAGCAACCGGGGTGTCAGCTCCCAACTGGCCAGTATCGGCTCAGTTGAGCCTGCCGGTGTGGTTATGATCGATGGCGCAATGCTCAGCATCAGTGCTGATATCAATACGCAGAAGCAAACCCTGCCGGTCATCCTTGTCTCCCTTGGATTAGCGCTCTTTATTGAATTGTAGGCCGTTGCGGCTCCTGATGTCAACAGGCCTCCAAAATAATCCGGGTTGTGATTCCCGCCCTTTTGCTGAATATTAGTGACAGGTCACTCTCGAATAATTCCAAACTTGATATCACGAATACGGAGAGAGCGGATGCGCACCTTTATCGCACTTGAACCACCGCCGGCATTGCGTTCGGCTGTGAGAGAATTAAACGCCGCACTGGAGAGATGTCTGACAGGAATGAAATGGGTCAAGCCGGACCTTATCCATCTTACCCTGCGATTTCTGGGTGAGATCGATCCCGGGCGGATCGATTTGCTGAACAGGGCGGTGGAGGCAGCGGCGGCCGAAATAACTCCGTTCGGGCTGGAGGTGACCGGGATCGGACATTTTGGCTCACGGCGTAATCCCCGCGTGCTCTGGCTTGGGCTGGAAGGTAACAGCAGGATGAATTCGCTGGCAGCCGGACTGGAAAAGCACCTTGTGGCAGCCGGGTTCGGCCGGGCGGACAAACCGTTCCGCGCCCATCTTACACTGGCTCGTGCGGGCAAGAAACCCGGGCCTCCGCCAGACTGGGATGCCGCCTCGCTGGCCGTGCCCTCCGGGTGGCCGCACTGGAGCGTGAGCCAGGTATCCGTGATCAAGAGTACGCTAACTCCACGCGGACCGATTTATGAAAAATTGAGTAGTCATGATTTTAGGGGTTGAGCTTTTTACTGGTTCACAATTGAACAGCGGAGGGAACGATGAAGTCGCACACAAAGTACATGTGGTTCAACACGGACAAGCGCCGGGATTATATCAGGATCACCGACGATGTGGCCGGAGCGTTGGCCGAGAGCGGGATCAGCGAGGGGATGTGCCTGGTGAGCGCGATGCATATCACCGCCGGAATCTGGATCAACGATGCGGAGGACGGGATAATTGCCGATATCGACCAGATGCTGGAAACCCTGGCCCCGTTCGGGCCGGACTACAGGCACCACCGCACGGGTGAGGACAACGGCGATGCGCACCTTAAGAGCATCCTGGTCCACAACCAGGTGGTGCTGCCGGTTACCGAGGGCCGTCTGGACCTGGGCCCCTGGCAGCAGGTGTACTATGCTGAGTTTGACGGGCGGCGGAAGAAGAGAGTGATAGTGAAGATAATAGGGGAGTAAGGGATTAGGTTTTTGCGAGCGGGATTAATGCAAAATTGCAGGGGAGGGTTTTAAACCCTCCCCTACGGATATATAAAATAATATACTACTCAACGCCAATAATCGATGCCTGCGGGTCGTTGAGCCGCACTATTACAGTGCCGATATCGTGGTCCATGCAACTGACAACTATCGGGTAGGCCCGGCCCTTTCCTTCCAGGCTGTACTTGCGCATCATCCCGTTATCGGTATGGATCTCGTAACCCCTGTCCTCACCCGTGTTGTTCTTCATGTCTCCCACAAAGCCCTTGAAATTAACCACCAGGCTTTTGCCGTAGCTGGGCTGGTCTATCACGGCCTCGGTAATAATAATCACCTGCCCGATCCTCACCTCCAGCGTATCGCGGTCGCTCACCTCACGGCGCTGGCCATCGACAGTGATTGTCAGAAATTCCAGCTTGGGGAAAACGGTAGCCAGTTCCGCCACTCTGGGCGCGCTGGCGATAACCCTGCTCATATCGAGACGGATATTAATCGAGGCGCACTTGAAACTGTCCTTGCGGATTATTATCCGGGTCGGGAAGTTGATCTGGTAGTCTTTGCCGAGGTCGTTAATCTGTCCCATGCCGATAATGTCCGCCGCCAGCCCACGGCGGTAGTTATCCATGTCGATATGTTCCAGGATCACCCTGTCGCCGGGAGCAAGCAGCAGTGATTCACCGTCCTTCACAGCCACCCGCTCGCTGCCGTTGATCAGCACGATCAGATGGTTGAGTACCGGTTTCTCCACCAGGATTTTGGGATTTTCTGGCACGATCCCGAACTCGTTCATGAACGCGTTTATCACCATCGCCTTGTGGCGCATCTTGAGTTCGTTCGATGGGATCAACTTGCTGCTCTCAATCCCGAACGCAGGAATCTCGTGGCGTGTAAGTGAGTAATAGGTGGCGCTCAGGCGCTGTTCCCGGTGTTTGGTGGTATCACTGATCGTGTTGTGGTTGTTGAAGCGGAATTCGTATTTTTTCTTTTCCACGTGGGGGTTGACCTGCTCACAAATTCTCTGGGCGATCCGGCCAAGTTCGATAACCTTGCCGCTCTGGGGACCGTGGTAGACATCCGCATCCGCGATAATGGATTGGCCGAAGCGCATCGGGTTGTGAAGGTCATCTTCCCAGGTGGGGCGATAGAACCCGGAGCCGTCGTGAAGGTTGAGCAGCACGTCGCTGCGGCTGATCAGCTCCTTGAGGATCGCCACAATCCTGGCCTCGGAGTCCTGGTTACGCTGGTCGGCGAACTTGCGGTTCATATCTCCGTTGGGGCCGCGCTGGTTGAGCAGGATAGCGTGGAAATTGGCGCGCGGCACCACTATCAGGTTACCCGTGGCCAGGCTGATATCGGCGTAGAGGTCGGCCGACAGATAACCGCCCGGCTCGTTGCCCTGGATTCCGCCGATAATCATCATGGTGGGGCCGGACTCGTGGCCGTGGATTTCGTAGACGTGAAGCTCGTAGTCCGTGTTCTCGAAATAGGTCTTGTGGACCGTCTCTGCGTGGGCGGCGGCAAAAGTAAAGGCGACCAGAAGCAGAAGAGCTATCTGTTTAAGAGGGTTATTCATTTGGAACCTGCATGTTCCTTTCAAAGCTGTATAAACGTATTGTTTCCCTATTATACAAGAATCGACGGCTTGTGTATAGTTTTCCAGAAATAAATTCAAATTCCGGGATTCTATTGGCCAAGCGGCACTTGGAGCCATTGATTGCCATTGTAGTAATAGTACGGGCCGGGATCTTTTTCAGTAAGTCCGATGAAGATCCCTTGATGAGATATTTCCGGTAGCCCTTCCAGATCAACACGCAATTGTTGCAAGTCAGCCTTGCTGTATGGCCCAAAAGGGCCAATCCGCCAGGCATAGTCCAACTGAGGTTTATAGTAACATCGCCACCATTGATATCTTTTATGCTTTGCTACTAACATGGGAGACAGTGTATCGCCGGAAGGGAAAACCCACAAGCTGCAACTGTCTTCAAGTGCGCCGCGAGGGATAGTCAATACAGCGCAATCCTTTGTATTCTCTCCCAAAAATGATCCAATCAATGTGTTATCATATTGGGCATTGTTTCGCTGGTCACAAGCTATTGGAATCAAAAAGTCCCTCGCCTCCAGCCAGGCCACCACTTCATCGGGAAGGTCTCCAGCCTGATGCGGCTCGATAATCAGCGTATCGATATTTACTTCCTGACCATCAGCCCCGGCAACCACTGACCCAAATGAGATCATCAGAACGGTAATAATTGCAGCTAGAACTCGCATAGCACACCCCTCTCAAATATCATCGACAGGAGACACGTTACCCTTTCAGGCAGCAGTGCTTGTACTTTTTCCCCGAGCCGCAGGGGCAGGGCGCATTGCGGCTTGTTGGGCCGTTGGCTGGAGGCGGCGCAGCGGGCGTTGGGCTGGCAGCAGGTGACTGCTGCCGGCTTACCACCTCGGCGGCCAGGCCGCGCATTCGCTCTTCCGTGTGGGTGAAAAATTTCTTCAGCCCCTCGCACAAAAAAGTGGGCTTGCCGTACTTTCCACCGCCTTCGGCCAGACGGTCCTTGGGGCAGCCGCCATGGCAGAGTTCAAGGTGTGAGCATTCCAGGCAAGGCTCCGGGTAGCTGCACTTGAGCTCGGCAAAAGAACGCTGACGGTCCGAGTTGAACATCCCGGCCAGCGGCTGCTCCATGATATTGCCCAGGCTCCACTTCTTTTCCACGTAGAAGTCGCAGGGATAAACTCCGCCGTCTTTTTCCACCACCAGGTAATGGTTGCACTTATCGCCGTGATTGCAGAGGCTAAGCTGATGGTTCCCGGTCAGTTTGCCCACTATCGCGTCGAACAGGCGCACACTGATACGGTGGATATCACCCGCGTGGTACCACTCGTCGAATATGTCGCAGAGAAAACGGCCGTAGCCCTCGGGGGTCACATTCTGCGGGGCTGGTTCACCGGTTGAAGGGTCATACTCCACGCAGGGGATAAACTGAAGGTGGGTGAATCCCTGGCTCACCAGCCAGCGGTAGATTTCCCGTCCCCTGTCCTGGCTCAGTTTTGTGATCATGCTGAGGATATTGAACTCGGTACCGGCTGCGTTCAGGTGCCCGATACCGTCCATCACGCGGCTCCAGGTGGGTTTGCCGCCGCGGTCCAGCCTGTGGTGGTCGTGGATTTCCGCCGGGCCATCCAGGCTCACGCCCACCAGAAAACGGTAGTCCCGCAGGAACTCCGCCCACTCGGCGTCTATCAGTATGCCGTTGGTCTGAAGAGCGTTGGCCACGCTCTGGCCGCCTTTGCCCAGACGCATCTGGTATTCCACCACCTTGCGGAAAAAATCCAGCCCGGCCACTGTGGGTTCCCCTCCCTGCCAGGTGAACACACTGGAGGGGAAACGGTAGCCCAGGTAGTCGTCCACAAGCTGCTCCAGCACCTCGTCGGGCATAACAGTGAGGGCCTTGTCGAAGCCCAGCTCCTCGTCTTTGCCCAGGTAGAAGCAGTATTCGCAGTCCAGATTGCAGAGGCTGCCCGCGGGCTTGATCAGCAGGCTGAACGGTCTGTTGGGTGTAACGGCCATATCAATCGCTATATAACATTAAGTAACCGGCTTTATTTAGCCGAATAGTTCTCGTGTCCCTTACGGCTGTGCGGGGGCAGCAACCCATCGGGTACGCCGCATTCATATGTGCGGCCTTCGAGCTGCTTGTTCAAGTCCTCCCAGGCCGCCTTGCGAAGTTTCTCGTTGAGCAGGGCTTCCACCCCGGCACCGGCCAGAGTGCGTGCGGCCACTGTCATACCCGTGAAGCCGATCTCACTGCCCGCGCAGGTGACAACGTGCCACGAGTGGCCATTGCCTCCCTTTACCGAGCAGGCGGTGGAAAGCCGGCCGTAGGGAATATTCCAGCTCACATCACCGTCATCCACGGAGCCGCTGCCCCATTTCCATTTTTCCTGCGGGACTATTTTCAACTCGGCGATAGTGGTATCAAGCAGCACCTCCGGATCCTCGTCAAAATTCCCGGCGAGCTCGGCGGCGAATTTCCAGTCCTCAGCGGAAAACACAGGTGCTCCCACCTGCTCCAGGTTTTCCTGCAAGAGTTTGGAGAGCGGATCGTTGAGCAGGAATTCGTAGCAGGAAGAGAGCAGTTCTTCTTCCATCGTGGTTTTTGTCATGACCGATGCACCCTTGGCGATCTCACGGACCCACTCTAAAATCGGACGCTGCTGCTCGGTTTTGGGTGCGCGCACAAAATACCAGACTTCGGCGCGGTCGGGGACCACGTTGGGCGCTCCGCCACCGTTGGTGATTACATAATGAATACGCGCCTTGTCGATAACGTGCTCCCGCATGAAATTGACCCCCGTGTTGGTCAATTCCACAGCGTCCAGGGCGCTGCGCCCGTTATGAGGATCACCCGCGCCGTGGGCTGTTTTACCGAAAAAACGGAATTTGATTGAACTCATCGCCAAAGAACTGCTGTAGGCCACCCGGTTAATAGAAGCGGGGTGCCAGCCCAGGGCGATATCCAGCCCGTCAAACACCCCATCGCGGACCATGTAGACCTTGCCCACCAGGGTTTCCTCCGCCGGAGAGCCGAAAACTTTGACCGAGCCTGGAATTTTGTGCTCGATCATCGCGGCTTTAACCCCCAGGGCGGCATAGGCACTGCCCACACCCAGCAGGCTGTGCCCGCAGCCATGACCTGGTTCGCCCTCGGTTATCGGAGTTTTATCGGGATTACCGGCTTCCTGACTAAGTCCCGGAAGCGCATCGTACTCGGCCAGGTATCCCACCGAGGGGCCCTCGCCATTGCTGAATGTTGCCACCCAGGCGGTGGGCATACCGGCCACGCCGCGCTCCAGCGCAAACCCGTTGCGCTCAAGGTAGAGGGCCAGCGCTTCGCTGGACTTGTACTCAAGTTCGCCCAGTTCCGGGTTTTCCCACACCTCTCGTGAGGTGGCCACCGCCTCATCGCGGTTGGCCTCCATCCAGTTCCAGGCGGTTTTTTTCTGCTTGTTGTTACCCGCATTAAGACTTGCGGCAAGCATGAGCATTAGCGCGGCAAGAGTGATCCACTGTGGCATGGTCCTTTTCATGGGGGTCTCCTTTGCGTGGGCCGGATATCTGGCTGAACATGCATTAACCGATTGGTAAGCCTGAACATATTAGCCTCTTGCGGGCCGTTGTGTCAAGTGGCCCATCACAGCGGCTTGACTTGGCGGCCCGGGACAGCTAATTTGCCGGGCATTAGGAATTTAACGAAGCTTATTCGGAACCTGAAGGATGGGATCGGCAAAAATGCTGCACGACAGGATAGTGACCCACGACGATTTCGACGGGATAACCAGCGCGGCGCTGGTGGGCTATTATATGGAGATCGAGAATTTTGCGTTTGCCGGACCGAACGACATTATCCACAACAGGATTTCCACCAGCGGCTTCGACATCGTCTGCGACCTTCCGTACCCTCTGCAGTGCGGGATGTGGTTCGACCATCACTCCGCTAATTTTGAGGACCTGGAACTCAGGGGACTGGACCAGGGAGAAATACCGGGTCTGCGCAAGATAGCGCCCTCGTGCGCCAGCGTGATTGTCGATCATTTTTCCGAAGAGTTTGAGATTGACCCGGAGGTGGAGGCTATTGTGGCCGCGGCGGATAAAATCGACTCATTCGCCTACGAGTCGATCGAGGACTGGCGTGCCGACACATCGGCCTCGAAGATCGACTGCGCGATCAAGGTGCGCGAAGGCTCGTTCCGCGACCGCCGGGAGTTCCTGCGCTGGCTGTGCCTGTCGCTGATGGACCAGACCCTGGAGGAGGTGGCCGCCAGCGAAGAAGTGGCTTTCCGCGCCGATAGTTTCAGGGCCGAGGAAGAGAACATGCTGCGGTTGATCGAGAAGGGGATGGGGTTTCTGAGCGGTAGCGGCGAGGAGATTGTCCTGCTGGATTTCAGCGAGCACAAGCGCAAAGCCCGGGTGGTTAAAAACCTGGCGCAAATCCTGGCCCCGGAAGCGATGGCGGTACTGGAAGTGTCGCCGATGTTCCAGCACAAGTTGCGCACCAACGACCTCTCGTTCTCGATGAGCCTGAGCCTGGCCGGGCAAAGTCACTACGCGGATTTTGATATTGGCGAGATCATGCGCACGCTGGATATCGGCAGCGGGCATCCGGGTGCGGCCAGCGGGGTGGTCAAAAGCAAAAGCCGGGCGGCGATGGAGAAAAACCGGGCGGCCACGCTGGCGAGGATAGGGGAATTGTGGGAGGGGCAGAAGGAAAAGAACTGATTGCTCCTATTGCCACTTATGAGCCGCAGCCCATTTTTTTGAGTAATCTGAAAGGGTGGCTGCACGAATGTCTGAGCCAACGGATGTAACGAAGCACTGCTTTTTGCCAAATCCGCTAAGGCTGGTACCAAATATGTACATTGATTTCGAATCAATAACATATCTGTCGTGAATGACAGAGTCATCTGTTTTGCGGATTTGTATATTATACGATTCTGTTTTCGCAGCAGATAACAAACGGCGTACTCTTCCTGATTTTTGTATGTTAGAAGTAAGAAATTGTATTGGGCACGTTTTATTGCAAGCTTCCAAGTGCTCAATAGACACCGGAGCAAGATATGGGTCGCAGAACCTGATAGAACCTTCAAGTTCCTCAAAAACAGTATGTAATTCTCTAACAGCTTGAAGAGCATTTTCAGGACCCACAATCGTCACGCGTTGTTTTATAAGCCCCATTTCTGAAATGCCTTGTGCAAGCAATTTATATACCCAACGCTTTGCTGTTTTTTTTCTAACAACGTATTGCTTGTTTTTCAGGAGCGTTGAATCAACCGTCCTCCAATGGATGTCGATGCCATGCTCGTCACGCAGCATATTAGAAATTTCTAATGCAGAATGCCAGAGAGAATCTTCATTCTTCTCAAGATTAAAAAGCACGGATAAGACTTGTTCAAGCTCAGTACCGTAGCTAAGCGGGTCAAGAATAGAATTAGAAACATGGAATGATTGCAATTTTAATCCTCCCCGTTCTTTTTACTGCTTGCTTTTTTAGTCGGTCTTGGTAAAGGTGTTTTTTTAATGACAGATTTGGAGAACTTATCTTTAACGGCACTGAAACCTTTCTGTGTCACATAGAAGCTTTTTGTGTTAGGATCCATTGCTATCCAATTATTACTTAGTGTCCATCGTATGTCTCTGGCAATGTTTCTAGAGACTTTTTCAGCCGCCTCAACGAACAAACTCTTAATATCATCTCCAGTGAATCGCTCCTTCCCTCTATATTCATAAATATAGCAACCTATGGCTACTATCTTATCAGGGTAACGTGTGGCATTATGTTCAGAAATGAACTCTCCAATAGATATCTTTGGCATATCAATAGCTTCTTTCGCGCACTCTACTCTCGTATCTCCTGTTTCTTGAGCTCTCTGTGATGCGCTATTGTCTATGGTAGAAGCTCCTGTTAAAGTAAGAACAATTGCTTTTTGCCAAATTTCTTCTGATACCTCTCGTGTTATCTCAACTCCTGGACCTTCAATGGTTATTTTATAATTGGTGTCTTCGCTCATTTGTTTCTCCCTCAAGTAGTGAAATTTGGATTGATACCATAAAAATAATATGTGTGACAGAGAATGTCAAGAAAAATATACGCATAATATAGTATTGTGGGAATAATGAGTATGGTAGAAATAAGTTATGGCACATGGAGTGGTAAAAGACTAACAATAAATAAAATAGAAAATATGATAATACGCCATAAAATACAAGAACGAAACACGATGTCAGCAATGCCAATATGGCATGAGTGTATTAGGAGTGGTAGGTGCGGATAAGTGCTTTGTGATAATGCTGATAAGAATGTGTGATGTTGTGAGAAGCGGTTATAATGGCAGAACACGAAAATTACAATACGAAGCCAGTGGGTATGGTGCCAATTGCCATTGGCACATAAGGGGGGTATTTTAGAAATGTTTTGCAAAGGAAGCTGAAGACACTTCTTGGTAGGCGGGCGAACACGAGGTTCGCCCCTACGACACAGATGAGTTGCTGCGGTGAGTTCGACGGCGGCGGGCGGCGCCGGTGCCGGAGGCACCGCCTGGCAGGCGGGTGATGCCCGCCTGCCAGGGCGCATGGAACATGCGCGCGCCGCCCGCCGCCTTGCTTCAGCGTTTGAGCCTGCCGATTATCCCATCACAACCTCCACTTGCACCGTGGCCCCGGCACTGGCTGGCATCACCAGGTTGCCCTCGATTTGTTTGCCGTCAACAGTCACGGATTTCACTCCGCGCTGAACACCCCCGGGGTTGCTGACTTCTATCTCAAATGTCGCGCCACGGAACTTACGGGTAACACTAAATTCTTTCCAACCCGGAACGGAGGGGTCAATAAAAAGACCGCCCAGTTCGGGACGAACTCCCAGGAGATACTGCTGCCCGGCCAGGGTGAACCAGGTTGCACTGCCGGTGAGCCAACTGTTGCGCGCCCGGCCTACTTTATGGAACGGTTCCTGGGCGATATGCTGGCTGTAAACATAGGGCTCTGTCTCGTGGATTTCGGCAATCCGGCTGTTGGTGGTTGGAGCCATCCGCTTGTAGTAGTCCCAGGCGCGCGAGCCGTTGCCCAGGATTGCCTCAGCAACAACAGCCCAACTGGCGGCGTGACAGAATATGGAGCCGTTCTCCTTGTGTCCGGGAAGGAAAATACTGATTGAGCCCCACTTGGGATCGTAATCGGTGAAGGGCGGATCGAGCAGCTTGATCCCATGCTCGCGGGCTAGATGTTTGTGCACGCTGTCCATCACCGTGCGTGCCCGCTCGCCCTCGGCCACACCGCTGATAACCGCCCAGACCTGCGGCTCCAGGAAGATGCTGCCGGGAGTTACGTCCTTACCGCCGATATAGCCGCCATCGGCCAGCAGGATTCTCCTGTACCACTGGCCGTCCCAGCCATGGGTGTTGGCCAGTTTTTTTATCTCTTCGTAGCGTTCGCGGCACCTGGCGGCCAGCTCATCGCGGCCCGTGAACTCGGCGATATTTGCCAGCTCACGAGCGGAGGCGCAGAACAGCATGGCGTTGAACAGGCTCTCGCTCTCCATCGAACCGGGATTCAGCCCATCGTTCCAGTCCGCGTGGCCAGTCTGGGGAAGGCCATGCCTGCCTCTAAGACGCCAGGTGGTGTCCAGCACAAGCTCCAGCCGGTCGATCAGTTTCTGTGACCCCAAGCCATCGATAAAGCGGACTTCCTCCTCCAGCAGGCTCATCTCGCCGGTTTCTTTCAGGTAGCGGGCCACGGTGAACGGCAGCCAGAGATGGTCGTCGTAAAAATCACGCATATCTGCCGTGTCGGTAAGCGGAAAATAGTTATGCGCCGCTATCCCATCGCGGTGGATCAGCCCGGCCATCATCAGAAAACGCTGCCTGGCGAACTCCGGCTCGTTATGGCAGATACCCATCAGGTCCTGCAGCGTATCGCGGAAGCCCAGTCCCCGGTTGTCGCCCCAGTTGTAGGGAGAAATCGAGCGGGAGAGCAGACCGTTAATATAAGCGTTGTACTGGTTCCAGGTGTTGACACAGGGGTCGAAATCCTCCTTTTCCGGCGTGGCCGCCTGAAAGAACGAGAGCCGCTGGTTCCAACGTTCTTTCACCTGCTCAAGCGATTCCTCCAGCCTGTCGATACTACCGGCGGCTTCCAGACCCTGCCGCATCTCGTCCTCGGTGTCGCCGAACGCCAGCACGAACGCGAACTCCACGCTACTTCCCGGCTCCAGTTCCCAGCGATGAGTCAGGCCGCAGATCGGGTAGTCGCCGCTGCCCTTGAAATTACTGTCCTGTCCGCTTTCGACCACCAGCGGGTTACTCTCGCCGCGCCAGATATCGCCGATAAACTCCTGCCGTTCGGGATTGACAGCGTAGGGGGCATGAGTGCTGCGGAACCCGGCGTAATGCTTGACCCACTGCATGTTGTCCAGGTTGTCGCCCAGGTCGTTGTAAGTGTCGTGGACAATCGTGCCGTCCTCAACATGGTAGCGGCTGCACTTGGGGCAGTTGTCCAGGTTGAGCAGGTCACGAAGAGTGCCCCAGAAATTGAACTCGCCGTAGGAGTAGCTGTGGATAATCCGTTTGCGGTCGCCGGTGTTGGTCAGCCGCGCCATCCATACTTCCGCTGGACTGTCGGGAAGCACAAAGTAAGTAAGCCGGCTGGCTATCTCGGCGTAAGTGGACATCACTGTCTGCGTGTTGAGTCCCACATGGCAGCGGTAAGTGAACTCACTGGGAGGTTTGGGCACAGGGTTCCAGGTAGATGACCAGTAATCTCCGCTGGTCATGTCCCTAAGGTAGAGCCAGCGCCCGGGACGGTCAGCCGGGACCGAGTTATAACGGTAGCGCAGGATTTTCTTATCGCGGGCGCTCTGGAAAAAACTGGTGCCCCCGCCGGTGTGAGAAATAAGGGCGACATAACCCAGGTCGTTGACCAGGTAGTTATACCAGGGCTGGGGTGTGTCTGGCCGGGTGATTACGTACTCACGGTGCTTCTGGTCAAAATAACCGTACTTACCTTTCGCCAGGCTCATCACATTTCTCCGTTGGGCGTTAACTATTATACTATTATCGTAGTTTATTAAAGTAATCAGATCAAATGCAAGGAACAGACCGCAAAATTATTGCGGACAGCGGGATTGAGTGCAATGTTCCAATTGCCGGTTATATTTGGATAATCTAACCAGGCTACTTACCGATAACAATTAGAGCAAGTAAGATAACTTCCACAGGGAGCGGTGTCTAATGCCCGCAAAACCTAATATAATCTGGCTGATTGCCGACGATCAGGGTGATCGGGACCTGGGCTGCTATGGCCACCCTTCGATCCGTACGGAAAACCTGGACCGGATCGCCTCGCAGGGAGTAAGGTTTACCAACTCGTTTGTGACCACCAGCAGTTGCAGCCCCAGCCGTTCCTCCACTTTTACCGGACGATATCCTCACTCGATAAGAGCAGAGGACCTTCACGTTCCAATCCCCGAGGGCGTAAACCTGCTGCCGTCATACCTGAAGAAGCTCGGTTATTACTCGGCCAGTGTTGGCAAGTTTCACATGGGCGGCAATGCGGAGGCGCAGTTCGACATAGTTGACAATAAGATCGGCAACTGGAAAGCCGTGCTGGAAAATATACCACAGGACCAGCCGTTCTTCCTGTCCGTGGGGTTCTATGATCCTCATCGAAGTTACAGCGCCGGGACTATCGATGACCCGGCTGACCTATCGGCCATTGTAGTGCCGCCATACCTTCCGGATACCGATGAGGTCCGGGGAGATTTGGCCATGTACTATGACGAGGTCACGAGGCTGGACAGGGTTACAGGGGAGCTTGACAACTGGCTGGACGCGAATGGGCTGAAAGAGAACACGATTGTGGTCTTTTTCTCCGACAACGGCATGCCGTTCCCGCGGGCGAAGACTTCCTGCTATGACTCGGGCTGCCGCACCCCGATGATAGTCCGCTGGCCGGGCCGGTTCCCCCAGGGCGCTGTCTGCGATGAGCTTTTCAGCCTTGTTGATCTGGTCCCTAGCATGCTGGGTTTGCTGGGCCTGGATATCCCTGAAGATATTGAAGGAATCGACCAGAGTTCCCTGTTCGCAAAGCCACTCAGCGAGGGCGCCCGTGAGTTCGTGCACCTGGAGACAAACTGGCACGACCTGGACGACCACGTGCGGGCTGTGCGTGACAAGCGTTTCAAGTATATCCGCAATTACTTTCCGCGCCAGATGCTTTCCGTACCGCTTGATGTACTTGAATCACCCAGCTATAAGTCCCTGCTGACCGAGCGCGATGCCGGCCGTCTGACCCGCGAGCAGATGAGGCTGTTCATGGTGCCCCGTGCCTCGGAGGAGTTCTACGATACTGAAGCCGATCCGTGGGAATTTACCGATATTCACGCCGATGAGCATTACCGGGATCGTTTTGAACTTCTGGCCGCCGAGTGTGACCGCTGGACAGCGGAAACGGAGGGTGTTGATCGCAATAGTCGACGGGAGGGCTTGATGGACGAGTTCAGGGGCGAGGTGCGGCGTGAGAATCCCGGTGGCCCGGGCCCGCTCAGGCAGGAATGAACGGATGGCCGGGGAGCGTTGCAGGCGGGGGCGGCACGCGCATGGAACATGCGCACGTGCTGTCGGCCCGCCGGCGCTGCGCAGCGCCGGTGCCGCCCCCGCCACTGAACCCTGTTGAAAGTAGGGTAACCGGAGAAATGTTAGCTCCGTAATATCTGTGATCCTAAAACGTTATCGGTATTTATAAAGCATAAGGAGATACTTATGAGCACACTTGACCGAAGGAGCTTCCTGGGCAGCCTGATGGCGGCGGCTACTCTTGCCGGAACCGCTGCAGGCCGGGCGGAGGCGGCTCGAAACAAGGGAAAGTCTCCGAATATCCTACTGCTGATCGCCGATGACCTTGGCGACCGTGACCTGGGCTGTTACGGCCACCCGACAATCCGCACGGAGAATATCGATAAGCTGGCCGCAAGCGGTGTACGGTTTACTAACGCGTTTGTGACAACCAGCAGTTGCAGTCCCAGCCGCACCACCATGTTCACCGGCAAATATCCGCATGCCACAGGTGCCGAGAGCCTTCACGTGCCGCTGCCCGAGGGTACCCGGATTCTGCCGGATTACCTTAGAGAGAAAAAATACTGGAGCGCCAATGTGGGTAAGTTGCACCTGGGCCCTGTCGGTGCGGAGCAGTTCGACCTGGTGCTGAATAGCGAGTGGGACTGGAAGCAGGCTGTGGAACAGCGCCCAAAAAACAGGCCGTTTTTCCTGGCGGTTGGATTCCACGATCCTCATCGCCCCTACCAGCCGGACACCCTGCCCGACCCGGCAGCTCCCTCGGATGCCGTGGTGCCGCCTTATCTGGTCGATGACACGCCCACCCGTGAGGAGCTGGCCGGTTACTACGACGAAGTAACGCGCATGGACCGCGAGATCGGTAAGATCGAAAGCTGGCTGAGTGAGCAGAAGTTGACCGATGATACCCTTGTCGTGTTTGTTTCCGATAACGGGATGCCGTTCCCGCGCGCCAAGGGCTCGTGCTATGACAGCGGGGCGCGGGTGCCGATGATTGTGCGTTGGCCGGGCAAGGCTCCGGCGGGCCGTGTGTGCGACTCCCTGGTCAGCACGGTGGACCTGGCTCCCAGCATGCTTGCCGCCGCCGGGATTAAGGCGTCCGGGGATATGCACGGCATCGACGCCACCGCTATGTTTGCCGCCCCGGACAGCAAAATCAGGGATTATGTCCATCTGGAGCGTAACTGGCACAACCACGATGACAACCAGCGGGGTGTGCGCGACACGCAATTTAAGTATATCCACAACGGCAGGCCCAGGGTCTGGACCAGTGCCAGCGACCTGATGAGTTCCGCCAGTTGGACCAGTCTGCTGGAGGCCCGCGACCGCAATGAGCTTACCGCCGAACAGATGCGGCTGTTTATGGTCCCGCGCGCCGCCGAGGAACTCTACGACACCGAGCGTGATCCCTGGGAATTTGTCAATCTGGCCGGAGACCCCAACTATGCCGATGAGTTGGCCAGGTTGCGCCAGGAATGCACCCGCTGGCGTCAGGCAACCAATGACTATCCCCCCGGGCGGCGCTACAAGGATAATCTGGACCGCTTTACCCGTACCAAATATGGTAAAACCAGCGGAGCGCCGGAGCCATACAACCCGAAGAACTGAGCCGCGCGGCACGGCTCTTGCAATTTCTCAAGCGATGGAGAAAAAACTATCAGATTTTTGATACCTTAAGGCCCTTATGAGTGTACTAAAACTGAAATATACTCTGCCAATTTTACTGGCGGCGGTACTGGGAGCGATAACCGGGTTATCGGCTCAGTACGATCCGGCCCAGAGCAGAATCGACAGCCTGAGCGCCAGGATCGATTCGCTGGCGGCTGTCCAAGGTACTCTGGCCCGGAAGCGAGCTGGCATGCTTGTGCGCTCCAGCGATCTCTCGGCCCGTATCGACCGGCTCAGGGGTGGCGGCGGCGGGCCGTTGGACAAGTACAGGCTTAATTCATCACTGGCGCTCAGCCAGAGCCTGGCCGACAGTATCGATCTGCTTAACGAGGGTCTTGACGAGCTTCAGCAGGAAATAGACGGGCTCAGACTGGACGCGATAGCAGCACTCACGGCCGCGCTGGACTCGTTGAGCAGGCTGATGAAAGTTTCCCCGGCCGGGCCGCGCGGGATGCTGGCCACCCGTTTTGAACGGTTACGGGAGCGAAGGCAGGGATTGGCCTCAGTCGATGGCGGCTCCGGGGAAAGAGGACAGCGAAGGGGCGAGAGCCGCATGACGCTGACTGAATTGGCGGGGCTGGTGAAAATCAAGCCGCAGGAATCAGCGGAGGAGATTGCTGAGAAAAGCGCGTTCCTTTCGGATATCGAGCTGCGATGGAGCAGGGCGCTGGAGGCGCTGGAGCAGAATATCGGCCGTCTGGAGGAGGAGCGCGACATGCGTGGCCGGATGGGTGAGTTTACCCAGGAGCTGGCCCTGTTCGATGAGACCGGGCCATCCGGCAGGTCCGCTGCTGTTCAGGCAGACGGCAACAATGGGCAGGAGAGCCTGGATGGTGACAGGCAGCCCTCGTTCGGGCCTGCGGATGGTTATTCGGACTACAGCACGAACGCCAAACAGTTGGCGGAGAGTATCTCGCTGAATATTCAGATTTCCGACCCGGAAACAGAGTTGCGTCTGATGCAGGAACTGGACCGTTTTTCCAACTTGGATATCACTGATCTGGCTGCTCTCTTGAGAGCCAGGCGGGATTCACTGGCCACGGATCTGGACAACCTGATAGAACTTCATCAGCAACTGAACAGGGAAGCCGATCTGGAATAGTCCACCATGGAGGAACGCGCGGAAGGTGCAGTCCTACCCCCCATATACACGTTATGCCGTTGGGCTGTTCGCGCCGGTTCTGCTGCTGATTTCAGCTCTGCTGCCGCGGCCATGCTACACGGCTGCACGGATCAGCGCCGAGGGCCGGTTGAACACCGGCTGGGAATACGACGATAACGTGTTCGAAAGCAGTTCCGCTAAAGCCGCCGGCGGAGCCGTTGTCACCTCCCTGTTTACCACGCTTAAAATGAACTCACCCGGTTCCATTACCGTCCTGAACTATAATCTGGGCTACAAAGACCACCATCGGTTGGGAGATAACGATGGCCTGGTGGCAGGCGACGTGCTGGTCAACAGGTTGAGCGCCCTGGGCAGGCGAAGGCTTGGAGTAAACTGGAGCGCTGGCTACGGTGGCGATTTTAAGCTGCGCAACGTGTTCGATAAAAACCAGCTCAACCTCCTCAGCGAGGAAGGGTATTTCCGTGGCTCAGGCCATCTGAGCGCCACAAGGCGAAGCCTGGCGGGTGCGGTGGACCTCCGGCTGTTATATCGCCTCGCTGTCTGTAATTTCCAGACTTTCCAGACTTTCGACTATGTTTCCCACAGCCCCGGCTTGCGGTTTTCACGCAAGATGGGGCGCGGCACCTCGCTTTCGGCAGGCTATACATTCACCCGGCGGGCTTTCGAGCGTCTGATCAATGTGCCCCTTGCTGATGGTAGTCTGATGCGGATCGACCGCCGTCAGCGCGACAACCTTCACCAGTTTGAACTTGGCCTGAGTTACACGCGGGGCATGCTGTTCAACGTTTCGTGGACGCTGCTGCGCAACGACTCGAATAACTATGGTTTCTCTTACTGGAATAACCGCTTCACCGTGCTATTCGCGGACCGTCTGCCCGGCAAGCTGTTTCTCAACGCCTACCTCTTTTTCGAACTCAAGCGCTATTCCGACGACACCGGTCAGCCGCTGCTGGTCGATATTCTCACCGAGGAAAACGACAATAACGGCGCGGTGATAAAACTCTCACGGAGCCTGGGAAAAAGCCTGGAGGCCTCTGTCACCGCTTCTCTCTACCGCAACGAGTCCTCGTTCCGAGAGCTCAACTTCCGCAAGAACGTAATAACCTCAGCCCTCACAGTCCGTTTCTGATATTCAGATTTTCGAGAGACAGTATCAGAAATCTGAAAAGTCCGAGCCGCCCAACTCTTGAATCATCAGCCTCTGTATTTCGATCCTTATCTCATAACTCGTTATAAGAATTAAAATACGAAAATACCAGTGGCCGCTATTTGTGTTCCCACCCGTTGGCCTGCAACTTGCCCATTACTGGGATCGATGAGCAAATTAGAAAATAACCCCTGTAATAATTTGAGTGTAAAAGAGGAATAAATCGTGATCCGGGAAATTATGGAAATAGGGTTGGCCGCGATGCTGGTGTTGCCGGTAAGTCTTTTCTGCGCCCAGGCGGGGAACCAGGCACAACAGTCGCAGCAGATATCTGTCGGTGAGCTGGAAGTTATCGACCGCTTGGATGAGCGGATCAGGCTGGACCGCTCCGTGATCGAGTTTGCAGAGGAGTTTTCGCTGTTCGATGACCAACTCTATGGCAGCCTGAACAACAAGGACGAGCAGCGGGAGCGGATTGCGGAGCTGAACGACGAGATCAATATAACCAGTGATAAGCTTGAACAGGTCCAATACACACTGCTTAACGGCTCTGAAAGCCTTGTTGGCAATACGCCGCAGGACTTAATCCGCTCTGAACAGGAAATAATGGAGGAAGTGGACCTGCTGGAAAGCAAACTGTCCTCAATGATGGAGCGGGTAAACGAACTGGCCGTCCAGAGCCTGTTTCCCGGCGTTAATGTCGTCCTGGAAATCTCCCGCTGGGATGATCCGCTGGCCTCCGGCGCCACTCGCGACATTCTCGAAGTTCTTGAAAAATCAATTGAGAGCGTCAGGAACAGGGATGTTTCCGGTTCCGGCGCCAAAGATCAATAAGAGCTTTATTTTTGGAGACAGCCATGCTCGGTTTTTTGATCTCCCCCAAGGTTAAACCGGCTGATATCGCAATCGATGTTAATGAAGCGGAAAGAGGGGAAGAAGATGAAGCTCCACGGTTTGAATCGGACGAAGCTGGTGTTGCTGACTGTTTGCGTTAGCCTGGGGCTGGCGGGCCTGGGTATCTCGGCGCTGGATATTTCTCCAGGCCATGTCAGACTGATCAGAGCCTTACAGGATGACACGCCCACCGGCCAGGGAGAAATCTTGCCCACGGGTTTTACCACCCTGGAGCCGACAGCTGTTTCAGTCGGCACTGATAATTCCAGCGGGTCCGCGGGAGCAAAAATCTACCGTCAGCCATCAGGCCCGGAGCGCGAGCTGTTGCTGGCTGGCCTGGCCAGCCGGATCAGATCAATGCCCGCCGGTGATTTCGTTCGCGACCAGGCGGCGTTGAGCGGGTATTTTAAGCTGATGGGGGAGCCGGGCACAACGATGCTGGCCGGAGTGGACAGCCTGGCGGCCCTGTTGCCCGTTCCCAAGGACGCGGTGGCCGAAGTGGAGCCGAACGGTGACTGGAATGCGGCGCAACTGCTGCTGCTGGGAGATACGCTCTCCGGCGCGGGCGTGCCGTTTGAGGATATTGATGTATTCAAGTTTGAGGTGGAAGAGGGGCAGTATGTAAGGATAGAGGCCCTTCCGCTGGAAACTGATATTTACGGGATGGGTTACGTGGTTGTCCGGCTTTTTGCTCCGGACAGCACGCAGGTGCAGGGTGGTTTTTACATCCTGTACGAGGAGGATGTGTCTGTTCAGTCGGCGGATGTCTCCAGCAGGCTGGTCTGGCCGGGCGGCAATCTGGTGGCGGCAAGCCTGGATGTGGCGGGGACGTATTATGTGGTGGTGGAGACTTATCCAGGGGACATCCGCTGGCTGGACAACGGGATGACGATAAGCGGGGACGGTGGTTACGACGAGATAGCCTACCGGCTGACAGTCAATACGCTGGCCACCGGACGGGTCGATGGGCTGGTGACTGACGACCGTGGCGGCCCGGTGGAGGGTGCGGTTGTGGAGTTATGGTCATACGACGGGGTCGGTGGGGCAAGGGCAGTCAGTGACAGCGAAGGCCGTTTTGTGGAATATCTGCCCGCCGGCACGTGGGGCGTCAATATCGAGGGGCCGCTGGGAGGTCCGTATCCTTCGGGCCAGCCGCAGCAGCAGTTCTCGTTCAAGGGCGAGGATGTGGCTGTGACGTTCGAGCTGGCCAGAGGGGTTGTGTTCAGCGGACGGATCGAGACCGGTCGCGGAGAAGCGGCTCCCAACGTGGGATTCAGCATTATCAACTCCGAAAAAAATGAATACCGCTGGGGCCAGTCCGCTGAGGACGGTTCGTTCAGTGTGGCTGTTTTTCCCGGTACCTTCAGCATCCACCTTCACACCGGCTACAGCTATCCACCACAGCCTGTTATTGACAGCGTGGCGATTACAAGCGACACCAGCTTCGTGATCACGCTGGACGAAGGCTTCCGGGTCAGTGGCCGTCTGCTGGGCGCGGACAGCAAGACCATGGCGGGAACCAGGATCACTTTTTACGGCGATCGGTACTCTCGCACGGCATACACCCCGGAGGACGGCTCTTTCGAGTTGAATCTGTCCGAGGGTACCTACCGGGCCGAGATTTGGCCGGGCGCGGAGTTGCTGGTGCCCCGGCAGACAGCCGGACCCTACGAGATAGTAGCAGATATCGAACTGAATATTGAATTGGAGCGTGGCGGAGTTATCAGCGGAGTGGTTTTCGATGACCGCGGTAACCCGGTCCAGGGCGCTCAGGTAAATCTCTGGACCGTGGAAACTTTTACGGGACCTGTCGACCGGGCGGACAGTGTGCTGGGCAGTGATGACGGAGTGGTCAATTTCAACGAGGGCGGCAGCAACGTTTATCCAGACCTGGTCGATTCCACGCCCGGTTCTGCTGGCAATAGTATCAACCTTCCCCGCTATTATAACTTGTATACAGACCATAACGGACAGTGGAGCATGGCCCTGCTGGCCGGAGACTACGCTATGGACGTGGCCGCCGCGCATCCCTATCCGGCGCAGAGAGTAAAGCTGGGGACGTTTACGCTGGCCGACGGATCAGTGGTGGATGCAGGCCGGGTGGAAATCGCTTTTGGAGTACTGTTCTCGGGCACGGTTATGTTAGAAGCCTCCACACCCCTGGCCTGGAGCGGTTTCAATCTGACACTGGTGGCCGATGAGTATACCTATATACTGGAGGGCGGTGGTTTGAGCAATTTGGTGGCTTCCAACCGGAGCCACTGGGTCAGCACCGGTGAGGCGGGAGAGTTCAGCGTGCAGATAGTGCCTGCCACCTACGACCTGGTGTTCGATCCGCGCAACAGTCAGCAGTTATTCCCGCACCAGTGGGTCAGGGGACTTGTGCTCGAAGCCGACACGCGCAAGGATATTGTGCTCGAGACCGGGCACGTTGTCAGCGGCAGGGTGGTTAGCGAGACCGGCGAGGCACTGGCAAGCAGCAGGCTCGATTTTTATGAAAGTACCGGAGCCTGGCGGGCCTCGGTTTTCTCCGGCAGCGATGGTGAGTTCAAAGCCAGGCTCTCGGCAGGGAACTTCAATATGCTGGTATCGCCATCCAAGGGATATTTCTCTGATTCCACCAGCTATGCAATAAAAGTTGATTCCGATATACAAATTAATATAGTACTGCGTGCGGGAGTGCGGGTGCATGGCCGTGTCACAGCCTCCGATGGCCACCCGTTGGGGAAGATCAGAGTTCAGTTGATACCTCATTTCAGCCAGCCGTCAGACTCGGAAGCCGATCAAAATAAAGCCATCGCCTCGTTCGCCTCTTTCGCTGCCGACAGTGTGAGCAACAACATGATTATTGATCCCCACTACCCGATTGAGACACCGTATCCAGTTCAGCGCGGTAAGTTCGTGGCCTACACGGACCCGGATGGTTATTGGGAAGCTATTGTCCGCAAAGGCATGTATGACATTTTTGCCTCGCCGTCTTTCAACGGGTTCGCCAATGCGTTTCTTCCCAACCTGGACTGCAACCAACAGCTAGAGGTTAACCTGGTACTCGAGCGGGCGGAAATCGTTTTCGAGGGCAGCGTCACCGACCGTGGCGGTAATCCGGCTCCCGGTACGCTGGTCAGCCTGTTCGATCCAAAGAACGGTGATCATGTCTCCACGTATACCGATGATGCCGGCCGCTTCCAGATCGATCTGCCCATGGGAGATTACGAGATGTTTATCGAGGGGCCCAGCGGCAGCACGGAGCTTCCCACTTCCGACCGGCTCAGGCTCGACACTGACACTGAGGTGACAATCCAGCTCGGTACCGGCCTGTTGGAAGACAGATCTCCAGGCACGAAGTTACCCAGGGCGTTCGCCCTTAGCCAGAACTCGCCGAACCCGTTCAATCCCAGCACCACAATCAGCTACGCGCTGGAGGGTCAGGCGCAGGTTAAGCTTGCGGTCTACGACCTTCGCGGGCGCACTGTGGCCGTGCTTGTCGACAGGGTCCAGGACGAGGGTGACTACGATGTGCAGTGGAACGGCAAGGACCGCTCCGGCCGTCAACTTTCCAGCGGCGTCTACATGTACCGGCTCGAAGCCGGCGAATTCCGGATGACCCGCAAGATGGTGTTGCTCAAGTAAACTTTTAAGCGAGAATCAGAGACCGGGACCTATGGGGGGATCCTGGTTTTTGAATGGCTACCCGGGGCGTCGGCCATGCCCCGGGCAGCCTAATAAAAACAAGTCACATTTCCCCCTCCTCCCCCTCAATCGCAAGTCGATGATTCTATTCTCAGTAAGCGAACCATGTAAGCTATCTAAATTTGTGGAGCTGTCCGTATGCCGTCCGCCCTGAAAATATTCCTGCTGGTTTCACTTGCCCTGCTTGTCGCCTGCCAGCAGAATTCAACCAGCGTCGACCATCCTTTCGAGCCCGGTGGCGGCAACGTTCGCCTGGCGGCTCTGGCCGGTGGGAGTGAGGACAAGCTGCTGGCCACTGTCTCAGGCCGCGCAGTCAGTTTTGTCCACAGCGGGGCGGTGTTCAATTGCTGCCTGGACAGCCTGAAACTTGAGATGTACTCCCGGGGCGGAATCCTGCGTGTTCTGGAACTTCAGCACTGCGATCAGCCCTGTGACTGTAGCTGTGAGTACGCGGTCCACGGTGAGGTCGATGATCTCGATCCCGGCTACTACACTCTGGAAATCTGTGCCGATTCGCTGGCCCGTCAGGCTCTCTGTTCGGTCAGTTTCCGGATCGGCGAGTGAGTATATAAGGTAAAGTAAGGTTGATCATACCATCGGTTGGGAAAGCCGATATGGCCCTGGTTGCTTGCCTGGTTCAGGCTGCAATTGGATGTACTGGCAAGACCTGCTTTTTTTGTCACGCTTCATTAACCCAACAGGGGAGAAAAACTGGCAAAGTAAACCCGGAAGTAAAACAGATGCTATGCAATACGGCGGGCTGGCGCACTTTTTGCTTTTAAACCACATACCGCGCAGAAGTTCATAATCGGCAAAAAGTGTGACGGCCCGCGCCTTTTTCTATTCATCCTGGCTGGTAAATCCCGCAAGTTAAAGATAAGTAACAGCTTAAGTGTTGCGTTATGTAAACGCGGCAGCCTCGCATTATTCCGGCCTCCATCAATTCTTCTCTGAGCAAATAGCACGGATAAATTTGATTTTCCGTCAAGATAAATCCAGGCATATCGTCTAGCCCCGCACCTGTATTATCATTAACTGCTATCATTGACATACTGGCTTGCTGGTATTGTATTAATGTTGCAATAGCAAAGTGAAAATGAAAATGTAAAGAGAATGATTTTGAAATGTCCGAGCGCATCAAACACATAATTTGGCTTCTGGGACTGGCGGTTGTGGCCAGGGTGATATTTCGCCTTTTATACAGTCCTCTTCTGTTCCATGATAGTGCGGATTATCTGGAACTGGCCAGCATGATCCTCAGCGGTGATTTCAGCGGTTATAACGGGGCCAGAACTCCTCTCTATCCGTTGTTGCTGGCTGCGGCTGGTACGGAATTAGCCACTGTCGCCCTGCTCCAGACTGGACTGGGTTTGCTCATAGTTATGATGCTCTATTACCTGTTTTCCGGCCTGACTAAATCGAACCTGCTTGGATTTTTTGCGGCCCTGGCCTATGCACTCAACCCGTCGCAAATGGTTTTTGAAATCTCTATGCTCAGCGAAACTCTTTCGGTTTTTCTGCTGGTAGCTTGCTTTCTATGCCTTGTAAATGCCCTGGAAAATCCCAGGAGATTCTACTGGTGGCTGTTACTTGGCCTGGGTGCTGGCCTCGGGGCCTTGGCAAGACCCATTTCGCAGATTTTCCTGCCTGTTTTCTGTATCGCCGCCGCGGTGGGATACTATCTGAATTCAGCTAAAAAGATTGCCCCTTCGCTTGCCGCGGTTTTGCTGGTGCTGTTGCCTGCTGTTACGCTGATAGGCGGCTGGAGCCGGTTCAATCATAGTCATACCGGCTGGTTTACGCTCAGTACACTGGCGGGATTCAACCTCACAAATCACACGGGCAAGTTTATCGAGCGCGCGCCCGATGAGTACGCCGAAATCCGGGATATCTACCTGGAGCACAGGAGTGTGATTATCGCCCGCAAGGGGACGAGTGCTTCCACGATCTGGTATGCCATTGACGATTTGCAAGAGCGGACAGGACTTGACTGGACAACGCTCTCACGTCGCTTCCTGGGGCTTTCCATCCAACTGATAGCCGAAAACCCGGGTCAGTACCTTCGCAGTTCCGCCAAAAGTTTTGTCATATTCTGGCTACCCACCTGGTACGCCGAACCCGGCGGTTATCTGACCCGTGTGCGCAGCAGTTCTCCGGCCGAGGTGATCTTTTTGTTTTGCTGCGGGCTCGTTCACACGTTTTTACTGCTCGTGTTCTGGAGTTATCCGTTGCTCTGCCGTTTGCCCAAGTGGCGGGAGCAACTTCCACGGTTCAGTTTGCCTTATGCCGCGGTTTACTGCGCCACTTTCGCGCTGGCCGTTGCTCAGGCGATGATGGAGTACGGCGAGAACGCTCGCTTCAAAACTCCGGTAGAGCCACTGGTGCTGGGGATAGCGGTCTGTGTTGTTGTACACTGGATGGCCTGGCAGGGCTACCAGGCAGGCCGGCAGGGAGTTGCCTGACCGGTTGGTATATAAAATAATATAGAGATGAGGTGTGTGCTTGAGTACTGTTCTGATCTGGACAGCGGTTTTCGTGGCCAGCATGCTGGTACTGGTGAAGAGTGCGGATATTTTCACGAACTCGTCAGTGCGGATTGGTGAATGGATGCGGCTGCCCTCGTTCCTGGTCGGAGTTCTGATTGTCGCGGCTGGAACCTCGTTGCCCGAGCTGTGCTCGTCGGTGTTCGCTGTCCTGGAGGGAGCGCCCGAGATAGTCAGCGGCAACGTGATCGGCTCCAATGTGACGAACATCTTGTTGGTGATCGGCCTGTCGTCGTGTTACGCTGGCAAACTGGTTTTCAGCAGGAAGAATCTGGCGAAGGATTTGTGGCTGCTTACCGGTGTAACCGTCTTGCTGGTCATGGTCAGTATCGATGGGCGGATTGTGCTGTGGGAGGGTCTGCTTTGTCTGGGAGCGATGGTGTACTACTTCTGGTACGCCCTGACCGGAGACAGCCGGATCAGTGAGGAACTCCACCAGGAGCAAGACCACAGTCCGGTGGATAAAAAAGAAATTATTAAAGTTATAGTAGTATTTCTATTGGCAATAGGGGCGATCTACGTCAGTGCTGGTTACACCGTACGCAGCGTGGTCAAACTCGGTGAATTGCTTGGAGTAGGTCCGCAGGTTATCGCCGCCGGTGCGCTGGCGCTTGGGACTTCCCTGCCGGAGCTGGCAGTTAGCATGATGGCGGTGCGCAAGGGCGAGGGCGATATAGCCGTGGGCAACATTCTCGGCTCCAATATTTTCAACTCACTTGCAGTTATCGGGCTGCCGACGCTCCTGGGTGAATTGCCCGTACCGGACGACATGCTGCGGATTGGAATGCCGGTGATGGTTGCAGCTACACTGTACTTTATCTTTATCATCAGGGACAGGCATGTAACCAGGACGGAAGGTTTTTTGGCACTGGTCGGTTATGGATTTTTCCTGACCTGCCTGTTTTCGATGACGTAAGCCCTACGGCTGGATGTCGCTGGTGGTCTCCCGGAGAATTACCTCCTCCTGCTCCTTCACTGCAATTGAGTGCTGAAAGTCGCCTTCATCTCCGCGGCAACGCTGATCCAGATTTTTCAGGCAATTCGCCCGGCCATAGAGAATTAATACATCGCCCGCATTAATCCGCGCTGTCCCCTTCGGCGCCCCGATATATTTGCCGCCGCTACGGTTGATTCCAAGCACAAGCACACCCTCGCCGGATAGCTTCAACTCTACCAGTGAACGCCCGGCCAGCCAGTCTCCGTCCTCCACTTTCAGCTCTATCACCCTGTGTCTCCCGCGATTTGCAATATGCTGGCGTAGTCCTGTACGTCCAGATTAGTATACTTATGCAATGCCCAGGTGATCAGGTTGGACAGGTGACGGTCTCGACCCACTTGCTGCGAGCGGCCATCCACAGGGAAGCTATTCCGCCCAGCAGCAGCAGAGCCTGACGCCACACGGGATGGTTAACCACGTTCTCGCTCTCACTGGTGGTGAACCCCACGCCGGTAAATGCACTGCGCGTGCCTGGAACCGGGCCGACTCGCGCGAGATGTCGGTATGTGTCAGGGCCACTGTGGCGATCCTGGTAATCAGAAAGGACAGTGAGAGTACAACAAGCAGAGAGATTACAGGGACCATTTCCGTACCCCGCTGGCTGAAAAAAGTTTGCTGGTTGTTGGCAAATCCGAGTCCTCTTATTATAATTATTACAATACCTTACGGATTAGTGCAACGCCTGTTCCAGTCCAGCGGAGCCAGGGAAGGCATTGTTTGCAGCTTGCCCCGGGAGTCTTCAATGTATAATACTTTGAATATAGATTGCCGCCAAACGCTATGAAATCTAAGGCCAGCAGGGAGAATGTACGATGAATTTCAGCAGAATAGTACTGATGAAAAGCGCCGAATTGCCAGTGCGTACAGCTGCCCGTGAATTATCAGCGGCCACCGGGGCCCGTGTGGAGCAGGTAGAAGCAGGGGTGGGGATCCAGGACGGATCTATTATGCTGGCTACTGGTAGCGAGACCGCGAAATACGCTGAAGTCGGAGCTGCGTTTGGCGGGCAATTGCCTGCCGGAGAGTGGGAGGCGGTTGTGGAATCCGATGGCGGGCTTGTTATTGCCGGCTCCAGTGCGCGCAATGTCTGCCACGCGGCTTTGGCCTGGATCGATGACCCGGCTTTGGAAACTGGCAGAGGCGCCGCGATTCCGTACGGCGAGCGTTGGACCATGTGGGACAATACGCTCAACCAATGGTACAGGGGTACCAGGGGGTTTGAGAGGGAGAAGCACATCCGTGAGCTGGCAAGGATGGGCCACACGGGAGTGGAGATCAACCGCTATCCCGACACCGGCGGGGGATGGCACGTGCGTAACCGCAAGTTCCCCGGCGACAGCTACGCCTGGTATGTGAGCTATGCTCCGGCGCTGGACGCGTTTGTGGAAAGTTCGCTGACAGAGGGAATCTACCCTCGCGAAGGACTGGAGCGCAACCGCGCCGACCTTCTGGAAGCCGCCAAGATGGTCCGTTCCTACGGTATGAAGCCGGGGTTTGTCTGCTACGAGCCGCGTTGCGTGAGCGAGAAAGTATTTGATCGTTACCCAGAGTTACGTGGCTCACGAGTCGACCATCCGGGACGCAGCATGGAGCCCCGTTATGCGATGGATATTGCCAATCCAAGAGTGCTGGAGCACTACCGGGAAATGGTTGGCAGGCTGATCGAACTCGTTCCCGACCTTCGCTACCTGGTTTTCTGGACCAGCGACAGTGGTTCTGGCCTGCCGTTCGCCAAAAGCCTCTACTTCGGGCCTAACGGGAGCTATCTAGCGCGCAGCAAGAATCTTGAAGATATGGCCGCCGAGTTCAGCGGCAGCCTTCTGGAGGCGGGCCGCAAGCTGAATCCTGAGTTTGACGTGCTGATGGAGATTAGCTGGGAGTACACCCGCGATGAGCGCGAGCGCATTACCCGCGCCCTGCCCCGGGATGTGAGCCTGAGCCACCCACTGATGGGAGATGCGGGTATTCTGGGCGGGACGGACCCGGAGAACAGCAGAGCAGTGTACGATTTTGACCGCAAGGAGGGTAAGAAATTCTGGAGCGAGTTTGTGGTCTCGTTGTTCTGGGACCTCGAACCTATTTTTGGGATCTGTTTCCCTACCCTGCTCCAGCGCAAATTCGCCAGCCTGGATGCACTGGAAGTGAAGCAGTTTTTCACTCTCGGCGGTATCTGCTCACCGCCCCAGTGTCCGTACATGGTTAACCACGAAATCTATGCTGAACTTGTTCGCGGCCATAAAATCCTCAATATGCACGAGTTCCTGCTGGGCAAGGCCCGGCTCTGGTGCGAGAACAACGAGCGGGCGGCCGAACTGCTGGTCAAGGCCTGGCTCAGTGGAGAGCGGGCCCTGGAGAGCTGGCCAATCCTGAACTGGTATCACCGTGGGCCGGCAGCTACCCAGGCCCGCTGGATTACCCGTCCGCTGGTACCGGACTTTTCTCTGCTGACCGGCCAGGAAAAACGAGCATTCAGCCGTAGTGTGTTCACGCTGGAAACCGATGTGGCCCGGATCAACCTGGCTTTCGAGGGTGGAATCAGGATGTACGACGAGGAGGAGTTCGAGGGAGCGGTGGAGCGTTATGACGAGGCGATGTTGCCGCAGCTGGAACTGACTGTGGCGGTGCTGGAACAGGCGATCGGGCAGGACAGGCTGCCGGTGCTGATAGACCAGCGTGACCGCTACCACGGCCTGCTGCTGCTGCAACGCACTCTTCGCAACAACATGGCCGCCCAGGCGGCAATCAACCGTTGGCTGCTGGGCCAGGGCAACCGTGAGCAGCAGCGGGCAATACTCCACCAGGCAATCGAGGCTGAGATAGGCAATACACGCGACTGGATATCATTGCTGGAATCCAGCACGACAAACTTTTTCCACCTGGCAGAGGGCGAGGAAACTCCGTTTATTTACAAAACACCAGCAGCGGATCTTGCTCTGCGCCTGGAAGTGATGGAACGTCACCGCCAGGACACACCCGGCCCCGACCTGGCGGAACTTCGCTGGGAGAACGATGAGAGTACGGCTTACGATTGAGGCATAAGGAATAAAGATTTTAAGCTTGGATGTGCGGCCCAGGCATGATTTTTTCAGAGCACCAGCGCTGAATTCCCTGCGCGGTTGACGTGCGAAAAAATCATGCCTGGGCCGCTTGCTCCGAGCTCTTACCAGCGCTGGGCGGGCAGGTTCTCGATATCCTCGAATGCCCCCGGAACGCCGGCCGCAGGCCCCTCGTACACGCTCCCGCCGAAAGTTGTCAGGAACAGCCTGGAGCTGTCGCGTGGGTCAACCACCGGGCGATGGCCCCACTTGAAATTATAGCCGCCGAGTTTTTGCCAGTTCTCTCCCCGGTCATCGCTACGGAACGCCGCGCTGTTGAACGTGTTGATATATATTGTCGAGGGGTTCCCGGGATCGACAGCGGCGGCGTAGACGTGCATGGTCTCATCGAACACCTGACTCCACGAGTGCCCGCCGTCCTCGCTGCGATATAGTCCACCACCGGTTTCGGTCCCACTGATATTCAGCGGCCAGCAACTGAGATACAGGCGTTCTGGGTCAGAGGGATCGAAAATCAGATCGTTTGGCATTGTTACTCGCTCAGGCATTTCCATCACCTGCCAGTTTTCCGCACCGTCATCACTGTAGTACATCGCTCCCGGAATTTGTTCCCGGCCTTCAACTCCCGCCCGGACCACAATCAGGATCAGCCTTCCGGATGGCAGCCGGGTGATTCGCATGCAGTTGAGATTAACCGGGTCAAGCCCCTTGTTTTTGGTCTCCCAGGTACGGCCGCTGTCGGTTGATTTCCATATTCCCCAGCCGTAGTCGCACACATAGAGCGTGCGGGACGCCACCGGGCTGTCAGTGTCGATCACGATATGGGTCGGCACGGCAGAGAGACGCATCCGGTCCTTGAACCAGCCATCCTCCAGGGTGCCGATATTGAGCGTGCGCCAGTACCGTCCACCATCGCCGCTCACCGCCACGCCACCCTGCTGGTTGCCGTTGAGCAGGTTGCCTGAACGGTGCATCTTGGGCCGGGGGATGTCATGCACATTGGACCACACCGAATAGATCCGGCCCTTCACCGCCGGATCGAATTCCAGCCAGTAGCAGGTGTTACGCCATTGCTGCGGGATGCCGGTGATAGAGTGGAACCAGCTCTCGTCGCTGTTGAACGTGTGGAACAGACCGATATCGGTGTAGGTGATGAAGAAATGTTCCGGATTGAAAGGGTCGAAATGGACCCCGTAGGTAGTGGTCACATCCAGCCCGCGGGTGGTGAACGAGCGGTCCGGAAGGTCGCGGCTGATCACCTGCCGCCAGCTCCCGCCACCATCGAGTGTACGGTACGTGCGCCCTGAGTCAGTGCAGTAGACAACATCCGGGTCGGTGGGGGAAACACCCACGAACGATGGGTTGCGGAACCAGCCCAGGTTACGTTTGAGCCATCCCTGCTCAAAATTATCGCTCAGCACCTCGCCCCCGCAGGTCTCCAGCACCCATGTCCAGCTCGCGCCCCAGTCGGTTGTCTTTATTATCCCGCCCTTGCGCTGCACATGGCCTTCCATCTTCTGGGGAAAACTGCCGCAGGAGATATACAGCGTGCCGGGCAGCCCCTCGCAGACTCCCAGATGGCGGAAGGATATTCTGTTTTCGCCGGCCGGCAGTGCGTTGTAAAGCGCCTCATCCGCGCGAGTCCAGCTTTCGCCCATGTCATCACTGCGCCAGAGTTGCTCTGCTCCATATTGTCCTCCACCGGAGAGCGCATAGATTGCTCCACGGGAACCGTCAAAGCCACCATCAGCAGCGGTTATCCTGTCGGCTGGGAGCTGCAAAGCCGCGACTTCACCCTCTGCACTGACCCTGGAGATGGCTTGATCTGTCACCACTGTGGCCTGGTCCGGCTGGCCATGCCAACTGCCGGGAAAGATCGCCAGCACCTGCCCCTTCAGTTCAGCCACGGTTTTCCAGCTCTCGCCGTTGTCGATAGAGAGCAGCACCTTGCTGCCCCCTCCTCCGCGCCGTGCTCCGCTCCCGACCCAGAGCCTGCCGGGTTCGGACGGATCGACCCGCACCTTGGATATCGAGCTGCCGGGAACGCCGCTGCTGGTCACAAACCGCTGGCCCGCGTGGTCGCCGCTCATCGTTTCGGCGGTCACATCGGCGCTGTCGGGAAGGATCAGCCGCCAGCGCTGGCCACGGTCGGTGGAGCGGTATAGCCCGCTGTTGGCCGCATAGACCGTGTTGGGATCGTGGGGGTCAAACTCGTAGTCGCGGACCACGGTGCGAAGGTTGAACATGCGCCAGTTCTCGCCGGCATCATAGGTCACGTAGGCGCCGGTCATGTCGCAGCGGACGAACACGTGGTCCGGATCGTGGGGGCTGATTGTGGGCTCGTACTGCGCACCGCCCCCGCCGGGGCCGATTACTTTCCAGCCACTGTCATCGGCAGCCGCCTGAGTTGCCTGCCCGGTATCGGACGGGGCCTTATCCACCGCCACGTTACAGCCGATCGCAACGGCAAACGCAAGAATAATCGCTATCGAAGCTGAGGAGCGGACACTGTAAAAGTCTGACATGGCATGCCTCCTTCGGCCCTGAAGAGGTAGAACTTAAACTAATGTGCGGGAAGCCGGTGGGAAATTCGTTTTATCGAATCTAATACCATGCCGGGCGTGGCGCTACCTCCGGCGGGGATTGACAAGCGGGGGGCGGGTGACGATAATAGAGCAAAGCGGTGATGGCACAAACGAAAACCAGGAGCGGACTTCGATGAAATGCAGCCGTGGTATCTGCGCTACAAATCGCAAGGACTCGAAAACAGTCTGGTCAATAGTGGCGGCGGGGCTGATTATTTTGCCGTTAATAATCTGGTGTGGCCCGGAAAAAGCTATGCAGGAGGGGAGGGAAGCGATGTTCGGTTACAGGATCGAGAAAGTGGGCGAGGGCAAGGAACTGGTGCTGCTGACCCGTGGCGGCGATCAGCCGATGGAGGCGCGGATAGCAACCTGGGCCGGGGCAAATCTGGCCGGGTTGTCATATAAAGGAGTGGAATTAATCCGCAGCCCGGACACGGTAAAAGATTTTGATGGGCAGAGGCTGGGTACACCGGTGCTTTATCCCACTCCCTGCCGGGTCCCGGCGGGAGAGTTCAGCTATAAGGGCCGCGAGTTCCGTTTCCCGATCAACCGGGGCGATACCCATATCCACGGCCTGGTGCGCGATATCCCCTGGCAATTCGACACTCCGGAAGTTGGCGAGGGAGCGGTAAAACTAACCTGCCGGATGGAGTTTGCGCCGGGCAGCGTTGTCCACGGGTATTTCCCGATAGAGCACACGCTGGAGCTTGCCTATCTGCTGGACAGCGAAGGGCTGAAAGTCTCCTACCGGCTGATCAACCGGGACAGCGAGCCGTTGCCCTACGGGTTCGGGCTGCACCCGTACTGGAATACCCCGGGCAGCCGCGAGGATGTGTACCTTTATGTGCCCAACGACAGCACCATGGACCTGGGCGGGCTGCTCCCCGGCGGCGGGCTTATGGCGGTGGAGGGTACTCACCTGGATTTGCGGGTGGCCAAACCGATGAGCCAGGTAGAAATGGACGATGTTTATTTCCCGGCCTCACCGAGCACCCCGGCCACACTTGAGTGGCGAGATAGCGGCATAAAGCTGACCCTGACCCACAGCGAGGAGTTCACCCACCTGATTGTTTATGCCCCGCCGGGCGAGGATTTTGTTTGCGTGGAGAACATGACCGCCGCGCCGAATGCGCACAATCTTTTTGCACAGGGCCATGAGCGGGTCAGCGGCCTCAAAGTTGTTCCGCCGGGTGGGGAAGCTGGGGGCTGGGTGAAGTATGTTATCGGGAATATTTAAATATAGGAGATATAATGAAGCCATCTCAACCAGCTTATCTTCCGTTAAAAGATATTAACTGGTTATCTTTGATAAAGTTAATCAGTAAGGCAAATGCCGAGATTGCCAGATATGACGGCATTATTCAAGGAATTGTCAATACAGATATCCTGCTATCGCCATTACAAACCCAGGAGGCAGTCCTTTCTTCAAAAATTGAAGGTACACAGGCGACATTTGAGGAGGTTTTGGAATACGAAGCTGACCCTGAAGAAGTTCAGGACAAGAAGGAAGATATCAATGAGGTATTAAATTACAGGATTGCAATGCAGGGTGCAGTTAAGAGCTTGAAGACAAAGCCATTATCGTTGAATTTAATAAAAAAGATACATTCTGCGTTAATGCTGGATGTAAGGGGACATTATAAAGCACGTGGTAAACTCAGGACGATACAAAATTGGATTGGAAATCCTGGTTGTAATATTGAAGATGCCAGTTACATTCCACCAGAGCCGCAAACAGTTTTGCCACTGATGGATAATTTAGAAAAATACATTCATCAGGATGAGAAGGATGCATTGGTTCAATTGGCTATTTTACATGCTCAATTCGAATTGATACATCCTTTCCTGGATGGCAACGGAAGGACAGGAAGAATTATGATACCTTTGTTTTTATTTGAAAAGAGCATATTAAGCAAACCAATGTTTTATTTGAGTGCGTATTTGGAAGCAAATAGAAAAGAATATTATTTCCGACTGCAAAATATTTCTCGTGAACAAGACTGGGATGGGTGGATTACTTTTTTCCTTGGAGCGATTATAGAACAGGCTCGTGAAAATAAAAATAAAGCTATGCAGATTGTAGAGCTGTATGAAGAAATGAAGGATCGAATATCGCAAGCTACACGATCTCAGTTTGCCATACAGACTTTGGATACATTATTTGAAAGTCCTGTTTTCCAAACCACTGGATTTGTAATCAGATCAAAGATTCAAAAGCAGAGCGCCCTGCGAATATTGAATGCTTTGAAAAAAGAAGAAATACTAATTACCGTGCGGGAAAGCCGTGGTAGGCAAGCGGAAATGCTTATGTTTAAAGCTTTAATTGAATTAGTCCAAACGTAGTAATTTATTGGCGTATTTTCCCTGTTGCACAATTATAGTTGTGTATCATAATTCTGGTCATTATCATAATTCTGGTCATTGTGTATCATATGTTCGGTCATATGATACACAAGCTAGTTTGTGTATCACTGCTGTTACACTAGTTAAACACCTAGCTTCTACACCCACCCCCGTCCCCGTGCCTCATCCAGAATTTCTCTTGTTGCGCTGAGGCCCACCCGGCTCACTCCCAGTTCCAGCACTTTCAGCAACTGATCCAGTGAGCGCACGCCGCCCGCTGCTTTCAGCTTAACTTCCGGGGCGCTGTGCTGCCGCATCAGCTTAAGGTCGTGGGGCGTGGCTCCACGGTAAGAGTAACCACCCCCGGATTGTTTAACAAACCCGTAGCCGGTGGAAGTTTTCACATAGGCCACGCCGATCTCGCTGCAAATCTCGCAGAGTTTTATCTTCAGCTTGTCGTCCGTCAGAAAATCGTTCTCGAATATCAGCTTGAGCACCGCTCCGTTGGCTGTGGCAATATCGTTCAGCGCTTTTATCTCGTCGCCCACATAGCCCCAGTCCTCGCCCAGCACCTTGCCGGCATTGACCACCGCGTCCAGCTCGGTAGCGCCGTCATCGCAGGCCACAGCCGCCTCCTGCGCTTTGACCGCTATCCGGCTGTTGCCGTGGGGGAACCCCACCACCGAGCCGGGTTGCACCCCGGAGCCGGCCAGGATTTCCGCAGCCATTTTTACCGCATAGGGCTTGATACTCACAGCCGCCACTTGTGCACGGCGGGCGTACTCGCAGCCCTCTTTAAGTTCCCTGTCTGTAAGGGTGGGGTGCAGCAGCGAGTGATCGATCACTTTTGCCAGTTCGCTGATTTTACCGGTCATTGTTTACTCTCCCTGTTCAGTCTACCCGGAAAACAGCCCGGACTTCCTCGCTCACTTTGTAGCCGATCCTGATCGCTTTGGCGCGGACAGTGGCGTTATTATTCAGACGGATCGGGCCGGAGTATAGCTTCCAGCGCGGGTTCTCGCCCTCATCGGCAGTCCAGGCGATAGAGGCCCCATCGGTGGGGCTGGCCAGGCTGACACGGGTCGTGCCGCGATAGTTCCCGCCATCCGGGGTGAACCGTGGAGCCAGCGTACCGGGTTGCACGTGTCCGGGCCAGAAACGCTCAATAAGCTGGTCCTCGGTGACAAAACCCACATCCTCGATATCCTCGATCCACTGGTCCATCGCACCCTGCATCCGGGCCAGCACAGCGGCATAAGCCGGGTCATAGGCCAGGTTGTCAATCTCGTGGGGGTCGGTGTCACAGTCGTAGAGTTCGTGGACCGGTTTGGTATCTTCGAAAAAGAGTTTCTGCGGGCCGGTCAGCTTGTCCTCTGCCGCCAGCCGTCGCCACTCCTGCATGGTGGGCATCAGGTCCATGTAGTCGATTCGCTGGGCGTAGGGTTTCTCCGGGTGATAGTTGCGGATGTACTTGAAGCGCTTATCCCGGGCGGCGCGGATCATATCGTAGGTCTCGTCCATGCGGTCGCGGAAGGCGAAAACGTAGCTGCGTGGGGCGGCTTTCTGCCCGCCCATAAACGCGCGGCCCTGCATGTGCACGGGGATTTCCACCCCGGCCAGGCTCATGGCGGTGGGGCCGAAATCTATCGAGCAGACCAGTTCATCGGTTACACTGCCGGGTTTAACTTTTCCGGGCCAGCGCACGATCAGCGGCACCTGGATTCCGGAGTCGTAGACCCAGCGCTTGCCGCGTGGCAGGCCGCGTCCGTGGTCGCTCCAGAAGAAGATGATCGTCTCATCCAGCAGGCCATCGCGCTCCAGCCGGTCCAGGATCTCGCCCACCTGGCCGTCCATGGTTTCGATATTGTCCAGGTAACGGGCCATGTCTCTTCGCACCAGCGGAGTATCGGGATAATAGGGCGGCAGTTCCACCTTGTCCGGGTCTTTGATCGGGTCTGTTTCCAGCGGTACGCGAATCCTGCTCTCGTGGGTAACGGTCAGGTTAATCACGCTGAAAAACGGCTGGCCCTGGCTGCGTCCCGCCCAGTCATCATGTTTGCCGCCGCTACGATCCCAGGCGGTGAGTGGCGCGGAGAACTGGTAGTCGGTTTTTGCGTTGTTGGTGCAGTAGTAGCCCCCGGCCCTGAGGTACTCGGTGAAGCAGTGGACATAGGGCGGCGGCACGCACTCGTACTGCTTTACACTGGTTCGCATGTGGCTGGAGCCGATACTGTTGGGATACATGGCGGTGATCATTCCCGAGCGGTTGGGGGCGCAGACCGGGGCCACGGTGTAGGCGTTGGTGTATTTACGGCCCTGGCTGGCCAGACGGTCTATGTTGGGCGTGCGGATGTTGTGGTAACCGTAGCAGCCCAGCTCGCGGCTCATGTCCTCGCAACTGATCCAGAGGATATTGGGGCGTTTTTTGCCGCTGCCCGCCGTGCGGACAATACCGGGCAGGGCAAGCGAGGCCAGAGCGGCGCCGGAGAGGCCGACAAATTCTCTGCGTTTGATGGAACCGGACACATGATCCTCCAGGTACAGTTTAAGCGAGGCAGTTGAGCAATATGTTTATATGCGGCGGGAGCAGCCCGCAAAAGGGGTCCACGATAAAAGTAGCGCATACGTACGTGGGATTGAAACTTCCGGCGAATCAAGCTCCGGAGATTCTTCGATTGTTAAGGAATAACACAATATATTCGTTCGCTATCCCCGCTGCAAGCCATGAGGGATGCGCTCGCTGTTCAATTCAACGCTGTCAGGGTGTGGCATGAGTGTGCCGCACCGACCCGCGAAGCCATTGGATTTATTATAATGATTGACATTCTAAGCAATTGCATGGTAAGATCGTGAATATGGCAGCGGCTGCCGGTTGCCTTTGACTCCTGGTCATAAAACCGGCGCACGTGGAAGGGGCTGATTCTTGCGGAGGATTGGCCCCTTTCGCTTGCCGGAAATAAAGCAAGATTGAAAAAGTGCCGATAAGTATCATAAAATACTACCAGGTAAAAAATTGCTTGACAGAGAAGCGAAATTTCTGCTACAATCGGCTCACTAATAAAAACGCTAATAAATTCAGGGGGAATTACATCAGGAGGTACTCCCGTGAAAGTGGATAGTATCAAGCAGACTCAGTTCGCCCGTTGCCCGCGTTGCCAGTCGGTGGTCAAAATCAAGGATGGCTCCACGCACACTTCCTGTATCAAGTGCGGCGTCAAAATCAAGGTGAAGTAATAAGTAGCGCGGAAGCATGGCACGAGAATTTTTGCAGAGGGGCCGTCCCACGGGGGCGGCTCTTTTTGTTGGGAAGAAGGGGGCTGAAATGTGTTCAACAAGTGTAAAGTGTTAACGTTAAGTTAGCGCCGAGGGACCGTTAAAATCATATGCGAGAAAAGTTAACACTATGATAGGCAATGGTATAAGCGGAATAAAAGATTGGCACCATGCTTGCGTTAACTGCTGGCAAACAGTTTGTCCTGAAACCTGATTCAGACCAACCGGAGAGGTGGAGCGATGCCGATCTACGAATACAACTGCAAGTCATGTGGCAGGGAAGAGGAACTGCTGGTGTCATCGAGCGCGGCATCAAACCTGGAGTGCCCTGGCTGCGGAGCGGCGATGGAGCGGGTGATGAGCGCCCACGGAGTGGGCAGGAGCAGCGGCGGCGGTGGAGAGCCCTCGTGCGGCGATGGAGCATGCGCGGGCGGAACCTGTCCTTATAACTAGGAGATAGACCGATGGTTACAGGATTGTTGATCGGAGTTTTGGCGGGTGTGTTGCTGGCAGCGGCGGCGGCAAAGTTAATGATGCCGCGAATGATGATTGTCACCCGGCCGAGCAGGCTGGGGTACGAGGAAACGATTGAAAAGCTGAGCGGAAATATTGAGCGGGCCGAGGGCTGGGTGCTGCAGAACGTGTGGGATATGAACGAGTCGATGGCGAAGCACGGGGTGGAGTTCCCGCAGCGGGTAAGAAAACTGAACCTCTGCAACGCAGGCTACGCCAAAGAGGTGCTGACCGATGAGCGTTGGGCCAGCAGCATGATGCCCTGCGGGATAGCGGTCTGGGAGGACGACAGCGGCGGGGTGTGGGTGAGCAGGATGAACACGGGCTTGATGGGCAAGATTTTCGGCGGGACAATTGCGAGGGTGATGGGTGGCAAGGTGGCGAGTGACGAGAGGCAAATAACCGCCGGAGTGACCGGTTAGTTTTGCCGAGTTGCCGAGTTGCCAACTGCAAAAAAGCCGATTACCGGCAGAAGACACGCCAGGGGTGCGGTGGGGATATAAAGTGAGTGGCGCGGAAACGGAAACGGCAGCGGTAAACGGCAGCGGCAAAAAAACCGGTCATGGAGCCGGGGCGGGGGAAGAGGGAACCCGCCCCGGTTTTTTATGTTTCTGCTCGGTAAACCAGTTATTAATTACTATGGAGAAAACCGATGCTAAGAAAGGCGAATTATATAGTACTCTAACATCGTTGTCAGCAATCCCTTAATCCATTGTTCGTAATCGTCCATATTACAACTATCATCGTATTCGGCAATGGGCGGTATAGTACTACCCAAAAATACGATTCTAGACTCGTTTTCTTTTGGTCTAAAATATAAGATTAAGGTATCTATAGAGTATTTTGTTCCAAAATATTCTTCATCCAAAATACCTAATTTTATATCGGGGATACTTACATCGGTTACGTGTCTAACCGATGTAAGTGTAATTTTCCACGCAATTGAGTCGGAAAATTTTACAGTAGCCTCAAATTTCTCAGATTCATCAGAAAAAATGTTTTTAGGCAATGGAGGTATTGTGCAGTCAATCTTAATAGTAGCTTTACCATTGTACGCGGTTATTAATTGCGCTAAAGTATTTAGAAAATATTCAAAACGGGGCCTCCATTCTTGATTCAAGCTCAATGCTAGACTATCTCTATCAAGTACAGATTTTGCGTATTCTACTTTTTCCTGGTCAATATTTACGACAAAATCATTTGCCCAGGTAGCGAACTCATCTTCAACTTTTTTTACTTCTTCTTTTTTATCCACTGATAGTGGTCCTTCTTGGATTTCTTTTATTTCTGACATCGCATCATCAATTTTCTCGCTGACAGCTTTCTGGTTAATAACCGCAGACCTTTTTGCTTCAATACTGCCCCCGTAATACGTTAATCCAGTACCAATAAAAATAAATATCAGGCCAAGAATTATTACCCAGTTCATTTTACCTCCTTAGTTTCATTGCGTGATAGTCGAACAGTTATAGCAGATATTGCTTTTGTCAATAAAAACCCGCCTCCCTTGATTGTCAGGGAGGCGGGTTTACTGAATAAGAAATGTACATATTTGTCGAGTTTTCTCCGCAGCCTGCCAAAGCCGCAAAGTTGGCCCCGGTAAAAAAACTAGTCCTCGGCCCATTCGCCATATACGCGTTTCAGTACTTCCAGTTTGGCCGGCTCTTTGGTGATCCCGTGGATCGTGAACATCATCACCCCCGTGGCGCAACCCCCCACGCCCAGCCTCAGCACCTGCTCAAATTCGGCAGGGGAGACCGGCGACGGCTCATCGGTGCCCTGCACAATCGGCCAGACTCTGGGTGAGCCATCGCGGGTGAGGTTCAGCTCAGCGCAGAACCAGTTTACGTACTCGCCCACCCATTCGGGGCTGCGCTGCATGCGGCCATGGTACACCATCGGACTGAACACGTCCACCACCGAGGCCAGCATCGTAAAGTCCAGCCCCAGTATTTTTCTCCGTGCTCCGCCGTGCTCTATGTCTGTCCAGGGGGCGTGGAACAGGCCCAGCAGTGCTCCGGGACGGATTTCACCCAGGATGGCTTTAATATCCCGCGCCCAATCGACCACCACGCGGCAGCGCCAGTCCCGCCAACTGCGCTCGTGGTTTGTCAGTATCCAGCGCGCTTTTTGGGCCGTGGTGGCCAGCGAGTCTGGAGGGATAACTCCGCTGGCGCTCCCGAACGTGCGAATGCAGTTGGGGCAGAAACAGGTTTCCGGCAGAATCGGCTCCGGGGATTCGAACTGGGCGTGCCAGTGTACGTAGTCCATCCAGATCCCATCGAGCGGGTAGCGCTCCAGCAGGCTGCGCAGGGCGCTCATGCGGTAGGCGCGGAAAGCGGGGTTGGTGGGGCAGACACCCATGAACCAGTCGGCCTTGGGGCTGCGTGCTCCACTACTGTCGATTGGCCAGGCCTCGGGGTGCGAGTCCAGGTAACGGCTGCCATTCAGGGTGGCAAACTCGCTGAAGATTTTTACGCCCTCCGCCTGGGCTTTTTTGATCAGCTCATCATTTATACCATAGCTGCCCACGAATACGGCATTGACCCCGTGGCTTGCCAGCGTGTGGCCAGCCTGCCAGAAGCTGCTCACTCCGCCGTAGGTGCCGCGTATTTCAACGCCAGCTGCGTACAGGCTGAGCGCATGTATAAAAGTTAATACAAGTGCACCGCGAACAAGTTTTCGTAGCATGTTCCGGCTCCTATATTAAATAATATATCTAATTCGCCATCTCCGGCCAGAGGTCGGTACTTAGGTACTTAAGGCCCGAGTCGCAGATGAGGATTGCAATGGTTCCGCCACGGCAGGGGCCCTGGAGCAACTGCACCGCCGCTGCCAGGTTGGCTCCGGAGCTGAATCCGCCGAATATTCCCTCCTCGGCCGCAAGCCGTCGCGCCCAGTGGATGGCGTCATTGTCCGAGACCTGAAGGTAGCCGTCCACTTCGATACCAGCCAACATCTTCAGCCCGGTCATGGAATAGCCGCCGCCCTGAATCCGGTGCTCGCCATCTTTCAGCGGACCTCCGGAAAGCACGGCTGCCGAGTCCGGTTCAACTATAAAACATTTTATATCAGCGTTGTGCTCATGAAGAGCCTGCGTTACTCCGGCGAAACTTCCGCCGGTACCGGCGAAGTCACAGAACGCGCTGAGAGCGCCATCGCACTGACTAATTATCTCGGGGCCAGTGTGGTAATAATGTGCACGCCTGTTGGCCTCCAGGCTGAACTGGTCTGCCCGAAAAGCTCCACGTTCGCTTGCTATGCGTCTGGCTTCCTGTTCCACTTTCTCCAGCGACTCTCCGGAAACTTTTCCGGCAACAGCGCCCTCGGCCTGGTCCACCAGGATAACCTCGGCGCCAAGAGCCGCCATCATCCGGGCGCGCTCCATACTGTTGCCCCTGCTCATAACGGCCACGAACGGATAACCCTTGACCGCGCAGACAATAGCCAGGCCCGTGCCGGTGTTGCCACTGGTCAACTCGACCACGGTCTGGCCGGGCCGAAGGCTGCAGTTGCGCTCGGCTTCCTCGATCATCTGCAGGGCGATCCTGTCTTTTTTGCTCAGGCCCGGGCTCATGAACTCCAACTTGGCCAGCACCCGGCCATCGAGCTCAGCCCCGATCCTGGCCAGTTCGACCAGCGGAGTCTGGTGGATTGTTTCCAGTACTGAAGCACAGAGTTTGTTTTCCGGACGCGAAGTCATAATAAGGATTTTCTGGTTAAGTGTAGGGCCGGGCCGGCATACTTATTGCCTGATTCGCCTGGCGGGTGATTCCGCACAAAGTGCAGGCGCAATAAGTATGCCGGCCCGGCCGCTGCCAGGTCAAAAAGTCCTTTTAGTATCTAATCTAATATACCAAATAGTTGCACCAGTCTCCCGTTAAGCTCCGCGCTTCGCTCCCAGGTAAAACTGCCGGGATGGTGCACTCCCGGATGCACGAATATCTGCTTCGGCCCACGAAGGCTATTATACATTGCATAGACAGTGGTCGGCGGGCAGGCCTCGTCAAGCAGGCTGACGCCAACGACCACGGGGCAGGTGATCCTCTCTGCCGCCAGAGCGCCATCGAAATATGCGGCGGTGTGACGGGTATCAGGGCTGTCGGCCCGCCGTAGAATGTGCGGCCAGCCGGTGGGGCGGCCGTGATCTATGCCAAACTGATCGCACATGGCTGGCACGTGCAGTATAAGTGCATCGACACGCTTGTCAATTGAGGTCACCAGCAAACTGAGACCTCCGCCCTGACTGCCGCCTGCAACTGCAACGCGGCTGGTATCGACATCAGATCGGCTGTGAAGGTAGTCTACCGCACGTACGCCACCGAGCACAACACGACGGTAGTAGTAACGGTATTTGTTTTCGGCTCCCGACAAAGGAGCGTAGCCAAGTTGACGGCGGGAGTGGTAATCGATGTATTTTTCTTCGGGAAGATCAATCGGAACGCCGTGGATATTAAGCGACAGCACCAGTATTCCGGCTTCGGCGTAGTCCTGACGGGCGCCAGTATGGAACTCGTTTACACCGCCGGGAGCGCCGGGAATATGCACCACCGCCGGAAACGGCCCCTCGCCCGCGGGAACTGTCAGCCAGCCGTAAATCCTGGAACCCTCAATATTGCCCAGGCTCACTTTATAACGGCGCATTCCGCCGTTATCATGCTCAGGGACATGTTCGACTAGCGGGGAGGGATCGACACGCAGCAACTCGGCGAGCCCCTGGCCCCAGAAACGGCTGAAGTCGTCGGGGAGGGAGCCGGTGGGACGGATCAACAGCGGGTCGAAACCCACAGCCTCGGCGGCGCGCAACGAGTCACCAGCGGAGAGAAGGGTTATGTCCAGGCGCAGGAAACCCGGCTCGCTCATCGCGTAAGCCAGTTCCAACGTTCCGGGTTTGGTAGACAGTTCGCCACTATCGTAAACACGGGCCTTGCCGTGGCTGAAGTTGTAAGCGAGTTGCATCTCGCCGTCGCCCTCGACAGTTACCTCGAACCGGGCGGTATCACCAAGGCTGTACGTATATGTCCCATTGGCCGGACGAACTGCCAGGCTAAGGCCCTGGCCATCCGAGGCGGACGGGGTGGGGAACGGAGATTGGACCAGCAGCAGCGCCGCAGCCAGCAGCAGGTTATGCAGCATGAGTACCCCGGGGATGGAATTGCCGGTAACTGACTCTTAACGGCAATAATACCGCTATCAGTCCTCCTCAGCAAGTCCCGCCCGCCGGTTCAGCCTTTTTTCCGTACCTCAACCTCGGTTACCTCGCCCACCGTATCGATAACCCGCTGGAACTCCTCCATCGTGGATGCGCTCAGCCTGGCGGCCACCTCGTGTTCAAACTTGTCCAGAATTTTGCGAATATCGGCGGCGGCAGCCCTGCCCTTGTCGGTAAGTTCCACCAGCCACGACCGGCGGTCATCAGGATTGGGCCGTCGTTCAATCAGCACGGCCTGCTCCATGCGATCCAGCATCGAGGTCATTGTCGAGGGCTTGAACCCGAACACGCGATGCAACTCACCGATAGAGGCTGGTTCGTAGCTGAGCAGGTAGGTCAGCAAATGGCCCTCGGAGTTCGATACGCCGAATTCCCCGATCTCCCGTTCCAGGTACAGGTGAATCTGACGGGTGGCGCGGTGAATGGGTGAAAGGATTTTGAGTTTTTTCATACTCCTGCCTTGTCATTTAATTCGTGGTTCTTTGCCGATCACGCAACGGCCCATACCGAGCTGGCCGGCATGGTAACCCTCGTGGTAAAGCAGCATCGTCAGGTGCGCATCCAGTGTAGGCTCATCGAATTTGATCGGAAAACCAGGGATCTCAAAATCCTGGGCCAACTCGCTGTCTGTGATTTTCCGCAGCCTTTTCAGCACGTCCTTGCCGGTCTTCTCCAGTCCCTCTAAAAGGCGCTCCATGCTCTGGCAAGAATCGCCTGGTTTCAATCGCTCTGATCCACGCGCATAGGGAGCAGCTTCTTCCAGGCTGAGAAATCTCTCGCCACCCAGAAGTTTAAGAACACTCGTCCGGCTGGCCAGAATGTGCCCGGCAGTCCAGTTGAGCGAGTTACCGCCTGAGCCGGGCAGCGCGATACTGTCCTCGTGGCTGATCCCATCGAGGTTGGTCATGGTTAGCATCTGGCTGGCGGAATAGCCCGCCATAAGTGTCGATTTAGACATTTAAGCCTCCTGTAGTGGCAAGTAGTACGAAATCGGATAGTACGAAAACATTATAAATAATCTGGCCCAAGTTGTCAAGCGCCGCGCCAGAAATTCTGACTCTGAGTTGCCAACACCCCGACAGTCGGATATAATGTATGCGACAAGCGAAGTGCCCAAAAATTCAACCCCGGAGTATAGTATGCGTTTTACGGTCTGCATCACCTCCTGCCTGCTAGTCGCGTTGATTTCAGTTTCAGCACTGGCCCAGCAGGACTATCCGTCCTCGCGCTTCATGATGGGCCCCACCCGCTCGATAGTTTCCGCGCCCAACGGGATGGTGGCCACCAGCCAGCCGCTGGCCGTGCAGGTGGGACTGGAGATACTCAAGCGTGGAGGTAATGCAATCGATGCCGCGGTGGCCGCCAACGCGATGATCGGGGTGTGCGAGCCACAGAGCTGCGGTATCGGCGGAGACCTGTTTGTGATCTACTGGGATAACGCCAGCGGCAAGCTCTACGGCCTGAATGCCAGCGGCCGTTCTCCGTATGCAATCAGCATGGAGAAAATGCGTAAGGAAGGTTTTGAGATGCTGCCGGTCCATCATCCTTACTCGTGGTCCGTTCCGGGGGCTGTCGATGGCTGGGCGATGTTGTTGGAGCGCTTTGGGACGAAGAGTCTGGCCGAGTTGCTGGAGCCGTCAATCAAATACGCAGAGCAGGGTTTCCCGCTGCGCGGCTATACGCATCCGGACAGCAACTACACACGTCACCAGGAATTCCAGCGGGTGTTCATGCACCACGGCCAGCCATACGCCAATGGCGACCTGTTCCGCAATCCGGCTCTGGCGAAAACTTATCGTCAACTGGCCAGCGGGGGCCGGGACGCATTCTATAAGGGTGAGATCGCCCGTAAGATCGTAGAGTTCAGCCGTGCCAAAGGCGGCCTGTTCAGCATGAAGGATTTCGAGGACCACGCCGGGGAGTGGGTGGAGCCGGTGAGCGTCAATTATCGTGGCTACGATGTCTGGGAGCTGCCTCCCAGTGGCCAGGGGATTGCCACGCTGCAGATGCTGAATATTCTCGAGGGCTACGATATCGCCTCGCTGGGCCATAACAGCGCCGAATACCTGCACCTGCTGGTAGAAGCCAAAAAACTGGCGTTCGCCGACCGCGCCCGTTTCTACACGGATATGGCCTTTAACGATGTGCCGGTGGCGGGGCTGATCAGCAAAAATTATGCGGCGGAACGCCGCAAGCTGATCGACCGGCAGAGGGCGTCCAACGAGGACCCCTACGGTGAGCCGCCACGCCACGGAGACACGATTTATCTCACAGTGGCCGACAAGGACCACAACATGGTCAGTTTTATCCAGAGTAACTACTGGGGATTCGGCTCCGGCTACGTTCCGGAGGAGCTGGGGTTCGCCCTGCAGAACCGCGGGGCGCTGTTCGCCATGGACAGCGAACATCCCAACCGCCTGGAACCACACAAGCGGCCATTTCACACTATCATCCCCTCGTTTGTTACGCGGAGCGGTAAGCCGTGGCTCTCGTTCGGCGTTATGGGCGGCGACATGCAGCCCCAGGGCCAGGTGCAGGTGCTGGTCAACATGATTGATTTCGGGATGGACATCCAGCAGGCGGGCGACGCACCCAGGATCCGTCACTCCGGCAGCAGCCAACCCACGGGTGCTGTAATGATTGGCGGCGGTTTGCTGGCCTGCGAGATCGGGATTGCCCCATCGGCTGTGAGGCAACTGCAACTGCTGGGCCACAAGATTCATCCCGACGGGTTCAACAACTTCTTTGGCGGCTACCAGGCGATTATGCTCGATCCACAGCACGGGATGTATCACGGCGCCAGCGATCCACGACGGGCCGGTTGCGCGTTCGGTTATTAAGCAGTCTGAAATAAAAAAGGCGCCCCGTCACTGACGGGGCGCCTTTTTTGCAATTTCGTGTTACTTGCCGGGGTTCAGGAAGAAATCGGCTCTGGCTCCAGTTGATCGAGCGAAGAGCAGAGCATCTTGAGGTCTTCCAGAAAAGGACCCAACTCTTCGCGGACCAGCTTTTCAGCCCGCTTGTGGTAGTATTCCAGACCCTCGGCCAGGTTGCTCTTGAACTCCTTGAGGTATTCCTGCTTGTGCCTGGAGAGTCCGAGGCCAAACAGTTCGAGCTCCTTCCTCAGATACTCTATATAGAGCGTCATCTCCTGGACAAACATGTGGGGCCGGCCGGATTTACAGAGCTGCTCGCCATAGCCGTAAATATGGGATATCATTTCCTCAAGAGATGCAATGTTGGAAAAGTAGGCGATATTCGGACCGCAGCACACGGCCGGAGCGGCGTCTTTCTCGATACCTCTTTTAATCTTGATGCTGCCAGAGAGGTCGTGGCAGATGCAGGTTTTGGCCAGCAATTCTTCGGACACGATTTCCAGTTGCCGGGCGTTGTAGCCGTTCTCGCCCAGACTTTTCAGCTTTGTTTGCTGGTAAAGCCGCGAGGCCGTGCAGATTGGCAGATCGGTAAATTCCGTGTTGGTCACGGCGTAACCCTTGGGGCAACTGCTTCCGGGCTTGCCCTCATCGACCCGTTTTTTCCTGAGATTTTCGCTGTCGGAGGTTCTGAGGTTCCAAAACGGGATACCCAGCGGCGAGCTGTCACTGAGAAACACGTCGCTCCCGGTAGCATCCAATATTTTCTGCAAATGATTTTGGTCAACGCTCGTCACCTCGGGAACAAGCAGGAACGGCGTACCCCAGCCCGCGGAATTCAGTTCGTAGTATTCCAGCATCAACTCGTGTTCCTGGTTGGTGCCGATACCACCCTGAGCGGTGAACTTAACCGGCAGGCAATCATCCACCTGTGCCCGCCCGGCTCTTTTCAGCGCTTTGTTATAAGAGGCCGATAGAGTATCCACCAACTGTTTCCGCCGCAGCTTGAACTGCTCCAGGATTGGGCCAATTAACAGTCCCATGGTGGGAAAGGCGTGGCCGCCGCAGTTAAGGCCCGACTCCACACGGAATTCCGAGACCCAGATTCCTCGCCTGGCCAGAAACTTACCCTGAATTTCCGCCGAGCGGAAATCGCTGACTTTCAGGATCACCTTCTTTTTGAGACTGCCGTTCCCGTCCGGGAAAAAGTCCTCGAAATTGCCCAGATAGGAGAACAGGCGCTGGTTGAATCCGGCCGAGAAGACCATCGAGGAATTCAAGTCGCTCAGGGCGAACCCACGCAGGGCCGCCAGCGCATCGTTGAACTCAAAGGGTAGCGCTTCTCTGCCGCGGTAGTTGGTCCGGTCCACCTTGGTCATAATATTGGCGTCGATACTACCGGGCTTCACCTGAGCGCGTAACTGCTTCTGAAGCAGGGCCTTGCCCTGTGGGTCGTTCTCAGTCAGCATCCGGCGGTAGAGCCGTTTGGTTTCGTTATCCGGCAGTAATTCAAAATAACGGGAAATCCTGCTGCCAGCGCTGAACGGTTCGGCCTTGATCTCATGCATCTGGCGCTGCACAATCCGGTTGATCAGGTTAAAATACTCTGTAATCCTGCGCGCCCTGGGATCATCGTCACCGGAGGTGATCTCCGTGTAAGGCTCGCCCTCCTGGCCCGCGTAATACTTGCGCAGTTGCTCCAGCAGAACGTCGTCAACCAGCGATACTACCGAGGAGATGCCGAACTGAGCCACTCGCACGGGCGTATCAGTAGAGAATCCCGTGCCCATTACCGGTATATGGAACCGGTGCATTTCATTGTGGGGAGATGTCACGATTTGTAATCACCTTCTTAGTCCGGCGGTCCCTCTGGCAGGCATGTCCAGCCTGCTTTTAGCACAGTGGAAACCGGTACCGGATATTGTTGTGCAACGTTTCAACGGGGTATTGCGATTTTAACTTAAAAATCGCACCTGCGGGATACCCCAGGATGTATAATATAGCAGATTAATCGTTTTTTCTCGTTGTAGCAAGAGTTATATTTCGATTTCCTTAATATTAACACGCGAAACAATATCATGCAAATTGAGCTGTCTGGAGGTTAAGGGTATGGCTGAGGCTATCCTTGAGAAAGCCCCTAAAGGGCGGGTTGTCTCTATCGACGCTCTGCGCGGGTTCGATATGTTCTGGATTATCGGTGGAGATATTTTTTTCCGCACCCTGGCCGAAACGTTTGACTCGCCCTTTACCGCGCTGCTCAAAGAGCAGGTGACACACACAGAGTGGCACGGATTTACGTTCTATGACCTTATTTTTCCGCTGTTCCTGTTCATTGTCGGCGTGAGCATGACCTACTCCACGGGTAAACGTCTGGAGCGGGGCGATAACCGCCGTGAGTTGTATGCCCATCTGTTCAAGCGTTTCCTGACCCTGTTGCTGATGGGCTATATTTACAACGGCCTGTTGGATTTTCAGTTCGGCCAGTTGCGCCATACCGGAGTTCTGCTGAGAATAGCCTACTGCTACCTGTTCACCTCGGTTATCATGTTCAACTTCCGCCTGAGGGGGCAGATAGTTATCACCGCCGCGCTGCTGATGGTGTACTGGGCGCTGATGGCCCTGGTGCCGGTGCCGGGCCACGGGGCCGGGGTGTTTACCCCCCAGGGCAACCTGGCCGGCTATATCGACCGTCTGCTGCTGCCCGGCAAGTGGTACAGCTACGGTGGTGGCGACTACCTGGGTATTCTGAGCTACCTGGGCGCCATAGGCAGCACCATGCTGGGCGTGATAGCGGGCCAGTGGCTGCGCTCCGGGCGCGAGGACAGGGTGCTGGTGCGGGGCCTGGTGGCGGGCGGGCTGGCGGCGCTGGCCGTGGCCCTGCTCTGGGATATCGTGTTCCCGATCAACAAGCCCCTCTGGACCAGCTCGTATGCATTGTATGCCGGAGGCTGGAGCTGCCTTCTGCTGGCCCTGTTCTACTGGGTGATAGACATGAAGGGTTACAGGCGCTGGGCGTTTCCGTTTATTGTGATTGGTCTCAACCCGCTGACAATCTACCTGGCCCAGCGGCTGTTCAATTTCGGCCACATCGCGGATATTTTTGTCCACGGGTTTATAGACAGGCTGGGAGCGATTGAGCCGTTGTTCTACGTGGTCTGTGTGCTGGCGGTCAAGTGGCTGTTTGTTTATTTCCTCTACCGCAAGCGGATTTTTCTGAAGGCGTGAACAGAAGTAACATGCAGCATGCTATAACAAAAGGGCGGCCATAAGCCGCCCTTTTCATTGCTTGGAAAAGAAAAGTATTTCTTCCTTCTTTTGTGGCCAAAAGAAGCAAAAGCCTTCACCGGGCCGAACTCGCATTAACTTGTTAAGTCCATATCACCTGTTTGTTTTCGTGGCTCCAAAAACGCTACCAGCCAGTATGGCCTGAATTTTCTCCCAGTAAATCGGGAGAAAATAGA
>SDBV01000113.1_pt1 | contig 94727 bp, 74 predicted proteins | sample 2277081 | NCBI WGS metagenome assembly SDBV01 (sample SAMN10402039, study PRJNA504765) | marine sediment metagenome | isolation source: marine sediment core GS10_PC15, 223 cmbsf | place: Arctic Ocean: Southern Knipovich Ridge | collected 2010
GCTCCTCTGGTCGCTGGTGTCGTAGTTCTCGGTTTCCATGACAACCGTGCCGCCTTCCTCTTGGAACGGGCCCGTGCCACCGGCTTCGGCGTTGACCGTGATGGCGACTGTGTCAGAGTCGCTCAGGTCCCCGTCGGAGGCTTCCAGTTGCAGGATGTAGGCACCTGCCTCGCTGAAGCCCGCCGTGGTATCGATCGCGGAGGCATCACCGAAGGTGACATCGCCAGGTCCGCTGGACTTGGTCCAGGTGGTGGTGACACTACCCGGGCTCAACGGGAAACCATCGTCACTGATCGTGCCGTCCAGCGTCACGCCGGCCGGCAGCGTGCATTCATCGTCGCTTCCGGCATCTGCCGTCGGGGCGAGGTGGTTGACGGTTATCTGCACCGTGTCGCTGTCGGTCAGCGTCCCGTCGTCGGCCGTCAGTTGCAGGACGTAGACGCCGTTCTCGCTGAAGCCCGCTGTCGTATCGACAGCCGATGCATCACCGAACGTGACATTACCTGGACCGGAATCCTTGGACCAGGTGGTGGTCACGGACGCCGGCGGATCGGGTAAGCCGTCGTCGGATACCGTACCGTCCAGCGTGGCGTAATTCGGCAGCGTGATGCTGTCGTCGCTGCCTGCGCCGACTGTTGGGGCCTGGTTGCTGGGCGGTCCGCCGCCACCGCTACGCGAAGACTCGGCTGGACCGCTCCCTGACGGGGTGTAACCACTGTCCGTCGTCAGGATGATCCGATCGATACGGTAATCTTCCTCTTTCCGCCGGACCTGGAACGTGTGCGACCCGGTGGAGATGTAGACCTTGTTGGCTGCGCTCGGCGTCGAGATCCACGTCCATGGGCCGGGAAGCCCGCTGTTGCTGTTGTCGAACGTGGTTCCAACTTCAGTTCCGTCGAGGCCGACGTGACAGGAGTTCTGGGACGAACCGGTGCAGTAACGTCGAATCCAGATGTAGTACGTCCCGGCCGTCTCGAAATCGATGTCATACCCAAGCTCGCAGCCTTCCGACCAAGTCGAGCTGTAGTTCGGGTGCATCAGCGGCGAGTACATGTATCCGTCGCCGACGTACCCAGCCTGGTCTGTATCCTGCGACCAGTTCTCTCCGCTGGAGTCGGTCCGCGTGTCGTTGTCGTCCCAGTTCTCGCCTTCCATGACAACCGTTCCGCCTTCTTCCTGGAACGGACCGACACCGGTTCCTTCCTCGTTGACCACGATCTGGACGGTGTCGCTGTCGGTCGCGGTCCCATCATCGACCTCCAGTTGCAGAACGTACGTACCAGCCGCGGAGAATCCAGCGGTGGTGTCGACAGCCGTCGAATCACCGAACGTCACGGTTCCCGGTCCGGAATCCTTGGACCAGGTCGTCGTGACGGACGCCGGCGGGTCCGGCAAGTCGTCGTCGGACACCGTCCCGTCCAACGTGGCATAGCTTGGCAGCGTAATCTCATCATCGCTGCCGGCGTTGGCTGTCGGCGGGTTGTTGGCTCCCGGCTCGGCGTTGACCGTAATGGCGACGGTATCAGAATCCGACAAGTCACCATCAGAAGCCTCCAGTTGCAGGATGTAGGCACCTGCCACAGAGAAGGTCGCCGTGGTATCGACGGCAGAAGAATCGCCGAACGTCACGTCACCCGGACCGGAGTCCTTGGACCAGGTCGTCGTGACAGCGCCCGGAGAAAGCGGGAAGCCGTCGTCACTGATCGTCCCATCCAGCGTAACACCTGCCGGTAGCGTGCATTCGTCGTCGCTTCCGGCATCTGCCGTCGGGGCGAGGTGATTGACGGTTATCTGGACAGTGTCGCTGTCTGTCAGCGTTCCGTCGTCGGCCAGCAATTGCAGAACGTAGACGCCGTTCTCGCTGAAGCCGGCCGTGGTGTCGACGGCAGAGGCATCGCCGAACGTGACATTGCCTGGACCGGAATCCTTGGACCATGTGGTCGTTACCGACGCAGGCGGGTCCGGTAAGCCGTCGTCGGATATCGTCCCGTCCAGCGTGGCGTAATTCGGCAGCGTAATCTGATCATCGCTGCCGGCGTCGGCTGTGGGAGCGACATTGCCGGGTATACCTCCGTACTCATAGGCTCCCATGTCCGGCGCGTCGCCGGCATACCCGTCGGTGTAGGGTGAGACCGTTGTTCCCGCATCGATGCACGGGCTAGTCGATTGCAGCGCAAACATGTCCTCGACCTGGTCGCGTATGAAGGCGAGTTTCTCGGGGATCGTAAGCCCGCCGGGGAAGCTCGTGTCGACCGTCGTATCCGCGTCGAGGAACAGTGGGTCAGTTGAAAGCAGGCTGTCGGTGCCCAAGTCGAAGGCCCAGTTGTGGGTATTGGCATCCTCGACGCAGTTGTTGTCCGCCCAGACGACATTGGTCGAACCCAGCTTGGCGATGTCGTCGTTGTTGCCGGAGGCGATGTTGTTGACGATCTTCGCCCCGCCCGTAGAAGCGCGCGATGATTCCAGCCAGATGCCTTTCCACCCGTTGTTGTAGACGGTGTTGTTGTAGATTTCGGCGCGCTCGGTGTCGGCCATGTCCAGCCCGGCCCGGCGGTTGCTGAACAGCACATTGCGGGCCGCGATGTTATCCAGCCCGCCGCGGACGCCCGGCTTCATGCCGTTCCCGTCGCCGTCTCCGGTGTCGTTCGGGTCGGCGTTGAAGCTGATATTGCCCAGCAGCTGGACCCGGACAGAGCCGATCATGTCGAAGTTGTCGTCGACGTTGCCGAAGGATATGTTGTTCTTCCACACACCCTCGATGACATACCTGCCACCGAAGCCGTCGGTGTGCTCGTCGCGACCATAGTTTTCGTAAGCCATGCATTCTTCCACGGTGACGTAGCGGGCGGCGTACTGGGTCCACCCTTCCCAGGAGTCCCATTCGTTCTCGGGCATATCTTCGCTGTAACCGGTATTGCCCGCGATGGGGGGAACCGCGGCGCTACCGGTCGTCTGCGTGGGGTTCTCACCGAAGTTCAGCCCTTGTCCGCTGTCATGGACGATGCACCTGTAGTACTTGATGTTGCGCACCGGGCCGCTGCTTTTAATACCCGCCCAGAAGTCCCCGGCGGTGACGTTGCCGCTGTCGTGGACGTAACAGTACTCGACGGTGATGTTATTCGTGTCACCGACCGATCCGTCGTAAACAATGTACACGCCGTGCCGCTTGACGCTGTCGAACTCCAGGCCTCGGATCGTGATGTACTCGCAGTTCTTCAACTGGAAGAACCACAGTTCGGTGGGGTTGGACCCGTCGCAGATGACGGTCTCGTCGTTGTAATTGGTGATGAGAATCGGGTTGACGGCCGTCCCGTCGATGTCATACATATTGACAACCGGGGAAGTCTCACCGCCGGAACCGTAGTAGGTCCCGCCGCGGATGTAGATCGTATCGCCGGCGCTTACAACGTCGACCGCCTCCTGGATAGTGTTGTAGGCGTTCCCATCGGAACCTGAGTTGTCCCGGTTGGCGATGGAATAGCTGCCGTCGGTGATATCGCTGCCCAGTTGAATGTCTACATAAATGTTCGTAGCCCCGGCTACCGATACGCTTACCATCAGCGCGGTGGCGAGGCCGATAAAGGCTAGTGTCGATCTTGTTTGCATGAGTCGGTCCTTTCAGAGAAATATTACCACTTCCCTCGGCGCGGAAACGCTCCGCGCGAGGACACGAATACCACTATGAGGTCCCGGTCATTGACTCTCCTTTGCGACACATTGACCCTTGCCCTAGCGCAGGTAAGCTTGCTGAAGGATGCGGCAGGAATGAGGCCGCTGCCACGTTCCTCAGCAGGTCTCCGTTTAGACTAGACAGACGCAACTGGCCCTGTGCTAAAAGGGCACCACTGAAGAGACAACGACCTGAAACAATGAAATGACCCGACCCAACTGATCTAATTACCACTGCGTCATCGCGGCGTCAAGGTTTTTTTGCATTTTCGCCGTCTTCGATGCGGCATTGCTTGCTTGGGTGCCCAGGGGCGGCAGATGATCCGGGAACCGCGTGGCATCTCGCACCTGCCCTGGTTGTCGGCCATCGTTCGCCAATTGGCAGGACGCCCCGCGATACGACACGAGCTTACAAGGTTTTGACGGGCGCAGAGTTGGCAGAAAAAGACGCCAAGGGGCAACGGATGTCACCTCTCGGCGTTTTTAGGCAAGAACAGCGGGCGAAGGGATTCGAACCCTCGACATTCAGCTTGGGAAGCTGACATTCTACCACTGAATTACGCCCGCAAGTGGCGACATTGGAATGATACACGCTGGCGGCCGTTTGTCCAGCGATTGAAGACAGGAGACATTCTACTTTTTTCAAATGCAAAAGCGGCGACGCCAGAGCACTTTAAGGTTTAGTGTGCCTGCTGCGGCGTCGGACCAGTTCGTAAGAAAGCCCACGGCAAGAAACCCGTGGTGAAAAAGCTCACGGGGGTAAAAGCCCACGGCCGGCTGGCCGTGGGCATTGGCGTGTCCACCAATGGATTCATCTATTCGCCGGGGCCCGTCACGGCACGGTGATTAGCTGCAACGCCGTCATGGAACTTGTCCCGTTGTTGCGGCAGAAGTATGGGGCCATCAGACCCGGCACATTCACGGAGGGACGCGGCCACTTGCCAGTAAGACGCCAATAGAACAATAGACGGCTGTCCGTAATTCCTGCAGCCACATGGCCAAAGGCGTCAATCCCGCGTTTGATGCGCGCCAATAAGCAAGCGGGCCGGGTTGGAGGTCCCGGCCCGCCTTGCCTGTGTGCAGCGCGCGCAGGTTATTACTGCTCGTTGATCGTCGCTGAGACGATAGCGTGCCCTAGGATCTCCTTTGTCACGTCGTCGGCAAGGATCACCGTCCCGGACAGCGTCACCTCATCCCCCGACGGGACCACGACCTGGGCCAAAATCACCACGGTCCCGGCATCGTCATCGTCGCCGCCATCGTCGAACATGAACTCAGCCGCCAGTGTCGTGCTGGACTCCGAACCACTGGCGACCGTCAAGTCGTTGGAGTTGAACTTGAACTGCGAGTCCTGATCTACCGACGCCCCAACAAACGGAAACCCGAAGTTGAGGTCCTCGAAAACCGTCGGCATGCCATATGGATTGACCTGGTTCATCGTCCCTTCCGTCTCGAACTCAAGGTCGAAGCCCACCAGCAGATCGTCATCCGTCGAGATGCTGACCGTAATCGTCTTGTAGCCCGGCAGGGTCGTGGTGTCCTCACTGGATTCACTGACCGTGATCGTATACCCGCTCAGCACGTCCGGTTCGCCCGAGCCAGCGTTGGCGGCGTAGGCTGTCAAGTCCACTATGTCCACCCGTCGATCACCGTTGGTATCGCCCTCAGCCCAGCTCTTGCCCACACCGTTGTAGTTCTGGTTCAGAATCCAATTGTCAATCACGCCTACGGCCCCGTCTAGATTGGCGTCGGCTACGTAAAGCTTCTTCGGGCTCCCACCGTTAAGGTAGTACAGGGGTCGGCCAAGCGAAAACGTCCCACACGGTTTTATCGTCAATGTCTTGACATACAGCGCTTCATTGCTGCCCCCGTTCCCTTGGTTGTCTTCAAGGTCCAGCAGACTTAATGTCACGGGTCCGGTAGTGGAGGTGCTGCCCACGATCAGCTCGTTGATGACGAAGTTGGCCCTGCTGAAGTCGCCGGCTTCCGGCATGTTGGGATCTGGGTCTTCTCCTGCCACTTCTATCTCCCGCGTGCCGGTGCCCTCCTCGTCGCCGCTGAACTCAAGCGTCAAAGCGCCCAGCCCGGCCAGATCGGTAGCATCTGCATCCGCGTCGATCAGAAGCTTCGACGTGGCTCCGTCCATTGTGATCGTGGGGTTTTCTCCTGGGGCCACGGTGAATACACCGCCATTCGCGAAGCTCAGATCTCCAGCTATCGCTATGCTCGCACTGTCGTCCCTGATCTCCAGTAGAGCATCGGTGATGTTGTACTCGTCCAGATAATAGGGCACGTACAACGAGCCGCCAACGTCGAGTGTGCTCTGAGTCCCGTATGTCTTGTCGATGGTAAGCGCTCCGTCTTTGCGGTAAGCAGGAGCGATCCGGACGTCCCCGCCGACGGAACACAAGCCCCCGTCGAGGTCGTACGTGCCCGTGACACTATTGTTCCCTCCCACGGATATATATCCATCGACTTCAACCGTGGGGCCGCCATATTGCTCGAACTTCCCGACTCCGACATACAGGTCATCTGTAATGCTAAATACGGTATCGGAGCCGGCAACCCTAATCCAGCTGCCCGCGCCTCCGGCACCAGACGCGAGGCTGACGGGTCCAGTGCACGTGACCTGCGCGCCGCCATTGATTACAAGGTCACTCTCGTGGTTGGACCCGATATATAACTCTCCGTCGTTGTACCAGGAAGATCCGTGCAGGACGGAGAAGCTACCCTCGTCCCCTGTACCCACCGAACAGCCCATTGTGCTCAACGTTGCCCCGTAGTAGACGAACACGCTTCCCCGGTAGACTGTAAGGACATCCAATGTCACGGTGACACTATCGTCTAGAAGCCATATGCGTCCGCCATTGATCGGACCCTCGCCGACAACGACCGGGCTGTCGGCAACCGGAGACCCAGTGTAGATATCCAACCGGTCGCTCCGCCCCGGGCCGCCGTTGGGGTCCCAGTTGATCGGATCAAACCAGTCCTCACCATCACCCCCCCCGTCCCAGGTCCGTTCTTCCCATCCAAAAGCAAGGCTGCTGACGGTCAAGACGCACACCACCAATACGAGAATCTCACACAGTCTTTGTCTCATTTTCTTCTCTCCCTATGTTCACAAGTTCTGGCGGCTCTCGAACCACCTATCCCGTTCTAAGCTAACTGGATGCTACAGAAGCGCCGTCACGCCGCGCGCGAATCGCCAACCGTTCGGTCCGACCCCCGAACCTTCGGTGTGCCCGGTCCGGCTCAGTGCCGTGCCGGTGATTAACAGTATAGCGCCCGTTCCATGAATATCAAGCGGACTGCGAGTATTATTTGTTCTAGGTAGCCTCGGCACTGCGGGCCAGCTCGTTATTATCGGACGTTGATATGGCGATATTGTGGGAACTCCCATAGACAAGGAGGGGCGCAAAGGGAACTCTTTTCGGTAGGGCGCGGCGGGATGCTGAGCGCTCAGCAGAGCCCGCCGCGGTACAACGACCCCGACCCAAAGTATCCGGCGCGGCCAGGCGAACCAGGCCGCGCGCATCTTGCGTACTGGATGAACTCAATCCGGCGGGATGCTGGTAAGTTTCCCCGTTACGGCAAAAAGAAACGCGGGGCCCGGCATCCGACGGAATCCCTGCAAGTCCGCGCCCACGAGAGCGCTTCGACACAGTTCATCCGCCGGATACCGGACCCCGCGCAGAATACACACATTGTAGCGCGGGACCGGTCCCAGCGTGCCGCCCTGTCGAAACTTCCCGGCTTTCGCCGGGCTCGTGGTTTGGACTTCGGGGCGACAAAAAGATCATCGCACGTTTATCTAATTGTCTGTAATTATCTTACGCCTGTACCCCAACAGCGTCAATCCAATTCCCCACCTTCGCGTGGTTGCTTCGCTGCGCCGCACAAACCACGGCACCGATCAACTGCCCCCAAATGCGCGGGCAAGCCTGCCCGCCCTACAACCTATTTTGCGCGCGCACGGCTGCACGGTGAGGGCGGGGATGCGCGAAAAAATGCGGATTTTCTTCTCCCGGCATGGCCGGACCTTACGAAGACCGATGGGCGAAAAAGACTGCCCCTGCGCGCGCATAAGCTCGCGCTGCCGGTAAGTATGGAGGCGCTCTGTGCGCCCGATCAGCGAATTGACAATCGGATAGGGTGGATACGGACAGGCCTGGACAGATCTGGAGAAATCCGGAGAAATCTGGCCGCGGCCGAACGGAAATTTTCGCCGGCCGGCGCGCGCAAAAGCGCAACTGCTTGTGGGCACAGGCGCTACCGTGTTTTCGACCTGCTACAAACTGCTAGAAACCGCCAGAAACTGCTACAACTTGCTACAAACTGCGAGAACCTGCGACTACTGGCGAGTTTCTGCGACTTTCGGCGCGTGCTACTGGCCCAGCGGCGCATCGCCGAGCAGGTCGGCGATCTTGACGGCCTGGCCGGTGTCGATGCTCTTGGCGGCGGCGATTCCGATCAGAATCGAATATGCCCCATCTCGCTGCGAGGCCTTTCGACCCAGCGGATCGGGGGGCGGGTTCGCCCCGAAGATGTCCGTGAGCATGACGATGTCGCCGCCGCCGTGCCCGCCTTTTCCGGTGCGGACCTTCAGCGACTCGGGCTTGGACAGCTCCTTTATCAGTGTGACGGAGACGTTTTTCTGCTCCAGCTCGCCGGGCACCGTTCCGTCGCCGCTGATGTAAGTCCGCTCGCAGGCCTGGTGTTCCAGCCGCCCCCGCGAGCCGTTGAATGCAATCCGATAGCCCTCATACGGCGAATAGGCATGCAGCAGATAACTGAGCACCGCGCCGCGGCTGTATCGCACCGCCACCGACATGTTGTCCCAGATGTCGATCTCGTCGCGGAACACGCATTTGTCGCGGATGTAACCGTCCAAGTGCTCGTTGTCGAGGTAGAGGGCCTTCATCCGCTCGTTGGCGGCCAGGTCGAGATAGAAGTCGCACTTGTCGCTGACGGGACACTCCTTGCAGCGGTCGGCGCGGCCTTGGAGGCCTCGTGCGTCGGCGTTTTGGGGCGTGTAGAATTTGCGAGAGCCGTGTGCGAAAACTTCTTCGGGAACATCGTTTATCCACCAGTTGACCAGGTCGAAGTGGTGCGTCGCCTTGTGCACAAGCAGCGACCCGGAATTGGCCCGCATGCTGTGCCAGCGGCGGAAGTAATCCGCCCCGTGCTTGGTGTCCAGCACCCAGGCGAAGTCCACGCTGAGCACCTCGCCGATCTGCCCCGCGTCGAGGATTTCCTTGGCCTGCGACCGCGGCGGCGCGTAGCGGTAGTTGAAGGTAACCTGGACGTTCTTTCCCGTCTCGGCGACGGTGTTTAGGATCTTGCGGCACGATTCGGCGTCGACGGTCATGGGTTTTTCGGTCACCACGTCGCACCCCAGCTCGAGCGAGCGGCAGGTGTATTGGCGGTGTGTGCAGTCCGGGCCGGTGGTCACCACCACCGCGTCGGGCTTCGTCTCGGCGATCATCTTGTCGAACTGATCGGCCAGGTATGTCTTTATCGGCGGATGCTTGTCGGCGATTTCCAGGTTGCGCAGATCCATTCGGCCCTGGTTGATATCGCAGAAGGCCAGCAGCTCGCTGGTGTCGGCGAAATCGTCGAGGATCGCATCGGTGTACATCTTGCTCCGCCCGCCGATCCCGACCTGCACGTAACGCTTCTTGGTGTTGGACATTCTCGCTGGCTCCTTTCGATTGCGGCGATTGCGGCGAACTTAGTAGTCTAACATGCACACACACCCTTGGCTCGGATTGCTTCGTATATATCGGCCAGCTCGGCGGCGACCGAATCGCCCGACCAGCCGGTGGCGAGGCCAAAGGCGGCCTCGGCGCGACGTGTTGCTTCTTGCGGTGTCGCTAGTACGTGGCCGATGGCGTCGGCGACGGCGGGGGGGTCTTGCGGATCGACAAACACCGCGTGCTGCTCGCTTAGGAATTGGCGGTGGGCTGGGATGTCCGACACCACGAGGGGGCACTTGCAGGCCATCGCCTCCAACACGGTGTTGGGGCAGCCCTCGATCGTGCTGAGCGAAACGAATACGTCGGCGCCTTTGAGCCAGCCCCACACGTCGCGGACATACCCCGGCAGGAAGATCCGGTCTTCCAACCCAAGCTGTCGCACAAGCCCTTCGATCTGGCCGTGCGTGCGTCCCTCCCCGCACAGCAGCGCCGCCGCGCGAGTGCGGGACATCACTTGTCGCAGGGCGGCAATGACAACGCGCCAGTTCTTACCCTCGCTAAACCGCCCGACGCCTATGATGACCTTCGCATCGCCCGTGATGCCCATCAGTGCTCGCTCGGCGGGCGGCGCCAGGGCGATCTGGTCGGTAGGGACGATGTTGCCCACCACGTAGCGTGCCACGCGGCCGGGAAGCTTGCTCCTCCAGTATGCATCGCCACCGCGGGAATTGGAGATGATCGCCGCGGCGCCTCGCGCGCCCCACACGCGCAGCCGTTCCCGCACAAAACCGACGTCGGCCGGGTAGTTCTTCCCGCAACTTCGTTCGGTCAGTATCCAGGGGACACGCAGCATTCCGGATGCGATCCGGCCATAGATGTCCATCGCCGGTAACCAGGTCTGCACTATGTGCGGCCGTACCTTGCGAATCAGGCGCGTCAATTGGCACAGGACACGCGGATCGTAATCGTGCCTCCCCCCCAGCCGGTGGATGGTTGCGCCGCTGGATTCGAGCCTTTCGAGGTTATGTCCGCCGCGGCGGATTGCAACGTGCACGTCGAGTCCCAAGCGGCTCAGGGCGGCCGCAAGATACGCCAGTTGGCGCTCAGCGCCGCCGCCTGCCATACTGGGGATGCAGTGCAATATCTTCAGTGTCTTAAGGTGGCTGTTCACAATTGATCTGCGTTCGGTCCGGCCTATAACCGCAGGCGAGAATAATGCACCAGCCCCGCCGCGTCAACGGGGCACGAGCGGTGTATCTTGCGGCCGAGTCGGGGGTTTGCTCAAAGAAAACAGCCTGATGGTCGATAAGATGAATCCGGTAAAACTCGGGCTCGGGGGACCTATACCTACGTCCCGTCATTAAAAGGAACAGAGCAATGAGAATGAAATGGGCAATTGGAATCCTGTTCACGGTGCTTGGGGTGGCGGCGCAAGCTGATACCGCGCCATCTTTCTTCGATTATTCACTCGCGACAAAAGGGCCGTTGCGTATCGGGTACGGCGCTCTAATCATAGGGGTGAACGATCCCAGCGAAGCCACAATTCTGTGCGCTGGCGAGGTGAATCCCGTGTTGACCATAATGGAGGGCTCCTACATTGCGGGAGACGTGTATCTTTCCAACCCCAGCGCTCAAGTGGCACTTTCAGACAACGTCTTTATCGGCGGGGAGTCTCTCCCAGGGGCCGTGGCAGAGCACGTGCACATCGGCAGCGGCCCCATCGAGTTCTTCGAAATTGATTCGACCGTCTTCGCGCCGTTCGCCACGACTGTAGTGGACAGTACTACCGACGTGTCAAGCGGGACCTTCACGAACATCCGCATCGCGGCGGGGACGAACCCGACTTTCGGCGACGTGACCATACAAGGGGTGGTGTACATCGAAGCCCCGAATCGCGTCAGCTTCTCGAACAACCTCGACATAACCGGCGTGATCGTCACCGAAGATCCCGGCGACGGAGCTTCGCTGGCGGACCACAGAATCACCTTTAAGAACAACTTGATCATTCATGGCGTACAACTGCTTCCCGACACGCCGCAGTTTGCCCAGCTTCGGACCATGCCCGGCACAGCCATCCTGGCGCCCGGGTTCGCAGTGGAATTCAAAAACAACTTCGAATCCGTCAGCGGCATCATCGCGGCCGAGAGCATGACACTGGACAACAATCTGGAAGCGATCCTCTACGGGAGCATCATTGTCTACGGCGATCAAGGGCTCGACCTGAAGCACAACGCACACCTCACCGTGGACCGTTCCAGATATCAGGGCACGCCAACCGGCTTTGTTCCCGAACCCATCACGTTGTCACTGCTGGCATTGGGCGGACTGATGCTTTTTCGTCGTCGTAAGGAATCGAGAGGTGAGCGGGCATGTCACAGCAATTAACGAGAGCCCAGTAATCGGTCGATGGTGCCCCAGTCGTCGGAGATGGGCACCGTTTCGGTCGTGCGAGAGGCATGTCCTGTCATCCAGAGAACTGCAGTGGAGGCCAGATGAGCGCAAGTCCAGGCTTGGCGTCGCTGCACGATAAGGTAGCGAAGCTGCTGGAGAAATCCCTGTGCGAAATACAGGGCCATCCTTCCCAGGCGTCGCAGCACTGCGAGGGGCGGTTCCGGGCGGCGGAGTATCTGCTGATCGAAGCTCGGGAATACGTCGATGCGGCGTTCAATCTCCTGGAAGCTGGGAAGGCCCGGGCTTCCCTCTCCGTCTCTCGGTGGATTCTCGAGGCCGCGCTGAATTTCCTCTGGGCTACAGTACAACCCAACGAGGTCAACCACCGCTTGCGTCTGCTTGTCGCAGAGGCGCTGCGTCTTGAGGCCGCTCGCCTGGAGGGGCTCGCATCGCTGTATCCCGGCGACGCCAATCGCCTCCGCACCGAGGTAAATGCTCGCCGAAAGGAACGCGTGAACTTGGTTGGTAAGGGAGAGCCGCGCCTCGCCCCGCTGGAGGAACGCCTGCGATCGGCCATCGGATCCGACCAGTCGGTCTCGTACAAGGAGCTTTATGCGCTATATCGCATATGCTGTGCGGCTGCCCACCCAAACTTGGCGGTGTGGCGGCGGTTCGGGTTTGGGCCTGACGGCGCGAGAGTGACCTCAGCGCCGCCCGAGAGCACGCAGATTGCAGTATGGATGGTCGCTGCATCGACGTTCCACTTGGTCACCGGTGCGTACTGCCTCACCAACCTGGGTGATGCCAAGTCTCTGAAGACGTGGTGGGAGCAGGAGATCGCACCGCTACTGGGGTGCCAGCCATCGCCCTGATGGGAGGGGCTCATCGCTATGGAGGTCTATGAGCATGCATATGCTGGGACACATAGGATGGGATTCCATGTTATCGCCCGTGTGCGGCCGGGCCTTCACGTTGGTGTGCGTGTATTTCGGCCATCGACTTCAGCTTGTCCTATTCTGGGCGATCGGTGTTAGGATTCCGTGAGAGAAGGGAGAATGCATCATGCCGAATCGGGGTTACATCTGGACGATAGCGGCGGGCTGGGCCTTGGCGGGTTTCTGCTTTGGCCACATCCATGGGGCGGAAATACGTACGGAAGGTTGGTGGTTTTGGGTCGCGTTGATAGCGACAATGATAGCCGGTTACACCTACCACGAACTGTCCTCGAAGGCGACCCGGCCTAGGTAGTTTTGCCCTGCTCTTTCTCGGCCGGGGACAGCTAAGTGGCAGAAAGCCAGTAACTGACCGACTTCTGAAGTCATAAGAAATGGCGCATCTTCAAAATCTGCACATTTTCTTGAAGGCGGGTGGCGTGGTTAGATGATTAATGGGTGCCGTAAACCATGGCACCCTGTTTATGCTCGTTTGAAACTCGTTCTACTCGGGAGGTAGGCGGGCTGCAGTAGTTGTGCTTTGCTTGTCCTGTGCGGATCGAGTTTTGTGTAGAAAGACGCGGACGTACGGCGAGCGGTGTATCTTGCGGCCGAGCCGGCGGTTTGCCTTGATGGTGCGCTGGGCGGACCCGATGTAGATCCACGCATCGATTTTGGCGGCGTGACGCTTGTCTTTTGCGTTTGCGGCCAGCGGTTTGCGGATCGTGAAGTCGCCGAGCTTCTGATGAGCCAGTACCCAAAACGGATACTCCCAGCCGTTGCGGCCGCGAACCAAGGCGATATTGCGGCAGCGGGCCTGCTTCAGCGCCTCGACGGCAGCGACGTATTGTTCTTGCAGTTGCTTTCGGTTGATGAAGTATTGATCGATCCGCGGTGCGGTCAGTACGCTGCGCCCCTTGGTCAGACCGGGCACGCTCAGCAGCGGGCGGGAGGCGTTGAAGATCAACCATGGCACGGCCCCGGCGACCAGAACCATCGACAGGGCGGTCCGCACCCACCGCTTGGACAGGCGATCGACCACGAGGGCGACGAGCGGTCCGAACAGCACGAACCAGGGAAGGTGCAATCGCCCCTTCCAAGGCGACCACTTCAGGTAAGAGCAGAAAACGAGTACCCCCGCCACCAACGACAGCGCGTAACCTATCCTTCTTGCGTCCATCCTTATGCTGCCGATGGCGCCGGCCGCGACAAGTGCGATAACGATCAGAACCAAGTGCAGAAGGTTCCCCGTCGTATCCTCGTGCGTGTTAAAGGAGGTAATACCGAACTCGTCCATTACGCTCGTGCCCGTCATCGCCGCGTCGAGCCCCAGCAGGTCGTGTGCCTTGTTGATGGCGTTTACCACCACGCGGTTGGCGCTTTTGACCGTCGCAAGGTGAAGCGAGGTATTTCGCAGCAGATTGGACAGGGTCACGTCCGGGCCGAACCGCTCGTTCTTGTTGCTGCTCATGGATTTGCCCGAGGCCAGCGGATGTCCGTATCTGCTGACGTTGCGCGCCATATGAGGGGCGTTCAGCGCGAGCAGGATTGCGGCGACTATCAGCCCTCCGCCAACTGCACGGAACCGCTGTTCGCGCAGTGCGGTGAAGGCCTGCCACATCGCAAAGGGCAAGGCCACGAAAAGCGCAGTGTACTTGGTCAGCGCCGCCAGGCCCAACGCCACGCCTTCGGGGATGTAATTAAGCGCGCCGGGTGATCTAAGATTCCGCAGCAGGTAGTACACGAAGATGACGGTCCATAGCGACGCGGCGTAATCTGTCTGCGTGCTGGTGGCCTGGAGGATTCCCATAGGTATGGTTGCGACGAAGAGCACCGCAACGCCGGCCGCTGCGTCGGACCCGCCCAACTCCTTCGTAATAGCGCCGACACCGAACAGCACACCGACCATGCTGGCCCACTGGATGAGATTCGCCAGCCGATCGCCGCCGGCGAGAATCTGAAGATGCAGGATCATGTGACTGGCCAGCGGGGGGGAGATCGCCTGCGAGTCATGATAGGCCGGGTAGTGTCCGACGTGCCTGTTCTGGATCCAGTTGGCGACGCGGGTCATGTACGTCGTCATGGAATCCCAGTTGTTCGGCGGGGCCGACAGGGCGATGACCAGCGTTACGCCTAGAATCACCGTGAGGAATATCGCGACGATCTTATTGGCTCGCGCAAGCGTCAGGATTCGACTCAGCACGTGGCGGTAACGGACGTTGGAGGGCCGGATTAACCAGCACACCAGGCCCGCCACCGTCACGGTCCACACTGTTGCCACAACAGGGAACGTCAAGAGGCGAAACAGGGACAGCAGCTCCGTCAGCAGAAACACCGTGCAGCCCCAGATCATGTACCCCTCGAGCACACCGATCCGCAACCCCCTGCGCCCGCAGCGGATGATCACCAGCAGAACCAGTGCGATTAAGGGCAAGGCGCCCAGTAGCGTTCTGGGGTGCATGGACTGAGGACCTTTCTGCTGTTACATGGGTATTATTGTTGCGACGGGGTTTTCGCCGCCGGTCAGCTCCGCAGCATCCCGATCGCCCCTTTCGCCATTGCCTTGAACTGCTTCAGCGACTTGACCTTCCCCAACTGCTTGAAGACAAACGACGGTCGCATGTAGAACGACCGGTACGCCGCGGCGGTTATCTGTACCAGTTCTTCTTCCGTGAAGTTTTCCGTCCAAACGGGGCTGCGGAATTCTTGCAGCGGGTCCCGTGCGAACTGCTCCCAGATGTCCCGCTGGAACATCCCTCGATCGAGGCCGATTTCATACAGCGGCGTTCCGGGATAGGGGCTGCAGATGCTGTACTGGACGAAGTCGGGATTGATCTTCGCTGCAAATTCCAGCGTCCTTTCGATGTCTTGTCTGGTCTCGCTGATGTTTCCGAGCATGAAGTCGGCCAGTGTGACGATTCCTTCTTTGCGGGACCACTGGAATACCTTCTCGACGCGGTCCAGATCGATCCCCTTCCGCATTGCCTTCAGGACGCGGGGCGAGCCAGACTCCACGCCGAAGCTCAACCTTCGACATCCCGCTTTGCGCATCAGGGCGAGCAGCGGCTCGTCCACACAGTCCACGCGCGTGCGAGCGTCCCATTCGATCCTATATCCTCGCTCGATAATCCCCTCGCAAATCGCCTGCACGCGCCCGCGGTTTATGCTGAACGTGTCGTCGTGGATGAAGATGTTCTCGATTCCCAGCGAGATGATGTCTTCGATTTCATCGAGGACATACTCGGCGCAGTGACAGCGGTACTTGCGTCCCATGCGGTTGCAGAAGACGCAGTCGAACGGGCACCCGCGGCTGGAGATCATGACGGTGAAGGAATTACGTTTACCGAGGACGGAACAGTAATCCTTGTAGCGTGATGCCCGCCGGGCCGGGAGCTTCAGGGCGTCCAAGTCCTTCAGCCACCCCGACGAGGGCGTGTGCGTCACCTCGCCGTTGCTCTTGGAGGCGATCCCCGGAACGTTGGCGCGGGCCTTGTGGTCGCCGAATACATCCAGAAAGCGGACGAAGTCCACCTCCCCCTCGCCGGCGAAGGCGAAATCCACCGCCTCCAGGGCTGCGGTCTGCTTCGGATAGATCGTAGGGTGCGGGCCGCCGAGGATGACGGTAACGTCCGGATCGAGCTGCTTGATCTGGCGGGCGACCATGTAGGCATCGGGAAGCGTAAAGGTCGTCGCCTGCAGCCCGATCAAGTCCGGTCCGTGCGACAGCGCTTCGCGGGCGGCCTGGCGATGGTCCCACCCTTCAAGGTCGGCGTCGAGGAACATCGACTCGTGTCGTGAGTTCTCCACGGCCGCCTGGATGTACAGCAACCCGATGGGCGGTAAGTGCCCGGTGTTTCGTGAGACGTAGTCAGGCGTTGCGCAGGACACGACGTTTCGCAAGGGGGGCTGCATCAGCACGAGTCGGTAAGCGGACCTGCGGTGTGAGGCTTTGCGGGGCGGGGCGCCATTTGTTGCGTGCTTTGCTGCGAGCGGTTCGGCGGCCCAGGCGAACGGCTTGGGCGAGGTTTCAATATCGATGTTGAACGGCGGGGTTCCCTGCTGCAGTTCCATGTTGCGTATTCGCACGCGGTGGTCGTTCATCAGGAAGCGCAGCCCCGACAGGACTGACCCGAGCAGGCCCGTCACCAGCAGCAGGACCGTCACGAGAGAGGTAAACAGCAACAGGCCCATTGTGCCAGCCCGTATCTTGGCGGGTATATCCGAGAACCACAGGTAGTAGGCGATGCGGCCGGACAACAACACCGAGATCAGGAAGAACAGCCCTGCCAGACATGAAAAAAATTGCATCGGGCAGTAGAACACGTAGATGCTTAACAAGGTCTGAACCTGATGGAGGACGAATCCGACATTGGATTTGTAAAGCCGTGGCCCCCGTGTCATGGGGTTGCTGCTGACGGGGACCCAGGCGACCTTCAGTCCGGTCCGCCCGGCCTGGATAAGCATTTCCAGTGTGTACGAAAACCCGCTCATAACGGAGACGCGCACAGCCGCTGCGCGATCAATCGCCCTGAAACCACTGGTCACGTCGGGAATCTGTGTTCCGGAGAGCCTGCGAACGACCTTCCCTCCGAGACGTTCGAGGAATCTTTTAAACGGGGAGAACTCCCTGTGGTTGGCGATGTCGCGGCACCCTACGACCACATCGGCCTTGCGATCGAGAATCGGTTGCAGGAGTCTGGGTATCTCGCGCGCCGGATGCTGATTATCGCCATCGATGTTGACAATGATGTCAGCCCCGAGCGACAAGCACGCTTCCAGGCCCCGGCTGAACGTACGGGCCAGTCCAAGGTTTCGGCCGTTCCGTACGATGTGGTCGACCCCCAATTGACGAGCAACTTCGACGGTGTTATCCGTGCACCCGTCGTCGATGATCAGCGCGTGGATCTCGTCGATCCCGTCGATCCGGCGCGGCAGATCGGCGATGACCGCCGGGAGGGTGGTCTCCTCATTGTAACAGGGAATCTGGATGAACAGACGGCGCATGACATTTCGCAGCGACCCCTTCGCTCGAAGTGTTCGAAGTTAACGCCGGTATTCTACCACGGGTTTGCCCGAATGACGATAGGTACTTTCCTTACTTTCCAAACTTCCCAAAAGAATCCCGCCCCAGTACAGACGAGCGTTAAGTGCTCTAGTCACGGTGCCGGTTACGGGAAGGGCGAACACTGGACGGCTCGGAGGATGGCGAGCTTTCGTTCGACGCTCATGCGAACGTACCTGTCACTGAAGCAAGTGGTGATTCTGGCGAACAGCCTTGCGCAGCTTATTCGCCCTTGAAGGCGATGATCAGATGGTTGAGGCCGAGCAGGAAACGGCGATGGGTGATAGACGTGAAACCCGCTTGCACTAATAGATCTGTCACATAGGACAGCTTCAACCCATATCGTTCGGCCGGGTCCATCCCTCGCTCGTGCTGGTCCTTGTCCCACCACGCCATTTTGTGTCTAACCTTGCCGATGAAAGGAGTTAGCATCGTGATGATGATCTTTCCTCCGGGCCTTAACACTCGAACGCACTCTTTGAGAACCATAAGTCGCTGGGGAATGTGGTTAAGCACCGCCACCATGGTTACCGTGTCGAAACTTGCATCGTCCAACGGCATGTTCTTGGTGTCACAGACGATATCTGTCCCATCCCAGGGATAAACATCGACTCCGACGCCCTTGCCCGCATAGCGCCTAACCAATGCGTTGCCTTCTCCACACCCGACGTCCAGAAGATGTCCGGACACGTGCGCAAGGACGGCCTCGATTCTTTCGTCCCTGATACTTTTGACCCCCATACTATTAGCTTTCTCGTGTGAAACAAAGAAACGCAGAATACATCCCAACGGATGTTTCTTACACATGGTGTTGGCTCCGTGTTGCTAATCAGGTTCGTTTCTGCAATTCGGTGAGGATGGCGTGCAGGGCTGGGAGGGCGTCTGTCAGTGCCTGTGAGGGTTGAAGCTCACCGTCGGCGGTAATCCCAACGATCCCGGATGTGAGGCGATTGTCCATCGGTAGGTGTCCAATAACAGGGACATCGTCAAGCCGCTGGCGGATTGCTTCCAGCTCACACGGCTCGCCGATCCGATTAGCTACGGCGAAGACATTGTTGATCCCGATATCGGCCGCCAGCTTCCGGACGCGCAGCGCCGTCTGGGCGCTCCAGGGGGATTGATCCACAACGACGATCAGGGCGTCCACTGACTGGGCGGTGGCGCGGCCGAGATGTTCCACCCCCGCTTCCATATCCATGATCAGCTCGTCGTCCCGCCCAAAAATCAAATGGACCAGCAACGCCTTCAGCAGGGCGGTGGCGGGGCAGATGCACCCGTCTCCGCCGCCCTTGACGCCACCGAGGACCAGCAGGTGGATATTCCCGATCCGCCTGGCGTAAGTGTCGGGGATGTCGTCGACCTTGGGATTGAGCTTGAAGTACCCGCCGTACTCGCTGGCCGAGCCCGTGCGCTGCTCTATCAGCTGGCGCATCTGGGCCAAGGGGACTATGGGCTCATCGGCTGGGACGCCTAACGCCTGGGCAAGGTTGGCGTCCGGATCGGCGTCGATGGCGATCACGCGACGGTTCTTCAACGCCAGCGCACCGGCAAGCATCGCCGACAGCGTCGTCTTGCCCACTCCGCCTTTTCCCGATATCGCCAGCTTCATCTTCTGCCTTCGCCTTCCTTGTCAGCCCTGTGGTCGCTGGGGAATCACCGGAACATTAAACCTTAAAGTGCTCCCCAGTTCAGCAGTTTCTCGCGCAAACAATCTTACCACGGAATCGTTCCGGCGGTAGGGACAGCGTCCGCAAGAAGGGAAATTGGGTTGAGAAGCGAGAAAGCTTTTGCTTTTGAGGTGTCGCTTTTGATATTCTACAAGTGCATCGCTCATGTGTTTGTAGTTTGCTTTTAGTTAATGGATGGCCCTGCAACGCTTGTGTGGGGCATGTGTGTCCAGAGGTTAGTTTTTGGGATATTCTTAACCGCCCAGGGCTTAAATCCAGGTAGAGGTGAACCGTGAAATCACCCGAGAAGCGAAGTGTTGATCCCGCCACCATAGAGATGCTCCGCGTAGTGGCTGAAGATGGAGTTACGACGGCTTGGGATCGTCAAGAAGCTATGGAACCCCAATGCGGGTTCGGGCAGCTGGGTATCTGCTGCCGCACCTGCACGATGGGACCTTGTCGCATCGATCCGTTTGGTGAAGGTGCCACCGAAGGTGTCTGCGGCGCGACCGCCGAGATCATCGCCGCCAGGAATCTGGTGAGGATGATCGCATCCGGAGTGGCGGCGCACTCCGACCATGGCCGCGACATAGCCCATACGCTGCTGATGGCGGCTGAGAACGAAAAGGGCGACTACAAGGTCAAGGACGAACGCAAGCTCCGCGCCCTGGCCGAAGAGCTGGGCGTTCCCACCGAAGGTAAGCAGCTGCGCCAGATCACCCTCGCAGTTGCCGAGAAAGCCTTCGCCCAGTTCGGCCAGCAGCATGGCGAGGTCGTCTTTACCGCTCGCGCGCCGGAAGATCAGCGCAAACGATGGAGACAGGCGGGGGTGATACCACGCGGCATCGATCGCGAGATCGTCGAGATCATGCACAGGACGAACATGGGTGTGGACAACGATCCGGTCAACATCATCCTTCAAGGCGTCCGCGCGTCGCTGGCCGACGGGTGGGGCGGGTCGATGATCGCCACCGAGCTGTCGGACGTGCTGTTCCGCACACCCGAATGGGTGCGCAGCCGGGCGAACCTGGGAATCCTGGACGCGGAAGCGGTCAACATCATCGTCCACGGTCACGAACCGGCTCTGTCGGAAATGATCGTCGCGGCCGCCCAGGATCCCGAGATGGTGGAACTGGCGAAGAGCAAAGGCGCAAGCGGGATCAACCTCGGCGGGATCTGCTGCACGGCCAATGAGATCCTCATGCGGCACGGGATTCCCCTTGCCGGTAACTTCCTGCAGCAGGAGCTGGCGATCGCCACTGGTGTTGTCGACGCGATGATCGTCGACGTTCAGTGCATCTTCCCCGCGTTGGGCAAGCTCGCCGGGAAGTACCACACCAAGCTCATCTCCACGTCGCCCAAGGCGAAGTTCCCCTACGCCGAACACATCGAATTCGATGAAGCCAAGGCGTTTGAGATCGCCAAGCGGATCATCCGCACGGCGATCGAGAATTTCCCGAACCGCAATTCTGAGGCCCGCATCCCCGAGTATAGTAGCCCCCTGGTCGCCGGGTTCACCGCTGAGAACATTTCCACCATGCTGGGCGGATGGTATCGCCCGAGCTACCGGCCGCTGAATGATGGGATAATCTCGGGGCGGCTTCGCGGGGTCGCCGCCGTCGTCGGGTGCAACAACCCCAAACAGCTCCACGATTATGGCCACGTCGCCATGGCCAAGGAATTGCTGGCCAACGATGTGCTGGTGGCAGTTACGGGCTGCTCGGCCGTCGCCGACGCAAAGGCGGGACTGCTGTGTCCGGAGGCGGCACTGGAATACGCGGGCGAAGGGCTTCAGGAGATTTGCCGCGCTGTTGGAATCCCGCCGGTGCTGCACTTGGGTTCCTGCGTAGACAACTCCCGAATCCTCGTCGTCCTGTCGAACATGGTCGCCGAGGGCGGCCTGGGCGAAAGCATCGCCGATCTGCCCGTCGCCGGGGCTGCCCCTGAATGGATGAGTGAAAAGGCAGTGGCGATTGGGTTCTACGTAGTGGCCTCCGGGGTCTATACGGTCCTTGGCGAACCGCTCCCGATCCTGGGCGCGCCGGAGTTGACCAAGTTCCTGTGCGGGGGGATCGAGGAGTACTTCGGCGGAAAGTTCGCCTTCGAGTCCGATCCGATCAAGGCGGCCCGACTTATGATCGACCACATCGATGCCAAGCGGGCTGCTCTGCACCTTGCCGGCCCGATGTACAACGTCCCATACGCCCCGAAGCAGGTCGAAGAAGTTGCGGCGGAGGCTACATAGAGGTCCCAAGGAGTACGCGGCATGGCCAAGATGATTACTGTCAACGAGCAGCGATGCCTGGGCTGCAAGAGTTGCGTGCTCGAATGCGCCATGGCCCACACCGAGGCGAAGACCTTGATCGAGGCCCTCACCAGCGAGACGCCTCCCCAGCCGCGTCTTCACGTCGAACCGTTGGACCAATTCGCCATGCCCCTGCAGTGCCGCCACTGCGAGGATGCTCCCTGCATGATGGTCTGCCCGACCGAAGCGATCCACCGCTTCTCGGATCTGGGCCCCGTGCTTCTGGACCAGGAACGGTGCATAGGGTGCAAGTTTTGCCTGATGGTCTGCCCGTTCGGCGTAATAGACGTGTCGCGCGACGGTAAGGCGATGATCAAGTGCGACCAGTGCATCGAGCGGACGGAGGCCGGCGAAGACCCGGCCTGCGTTGCCGCCTGCCCGACCGGGGCGATCAAGTTCGTCGAGTTGGACGACTACCTCCGCAACCAGCGACGAAAAGTGGCCCTGATGCTGGCCGCCAGCGCTAAGGGCGAGCAATCCGCGGGAAAGAACGACAATGGACCTGAGTAAGGTTGATGAGGTAATCAACGAGTACGACTGTGATAAGTCGTGGCTCGTCATGGTCCTGCAAGACGTCCAGGAAGCGTACAATTATCTGCCGGAACCGGCTCTTAAGCACGTTGCCGACAAGCTGGGTTTGGGTCTTGGCCACGTTTACAACGTGGCGACGTTCTATAGCTCGTTCAGCCTCACCGAGCGCGGAAGACACATCATCCGAGTTTGCGACGGGACGGCGTGTCATCTGCGAGGCGGACCACTACTGCACGATGAGATCCGCCGGAACCTGGATATCGATGATGGTGAAACGACCGAAGACAAGATGTTTACCCTCGAGGTCGTTGCCTGTCTCGGCGCTTGTGCGCTGGCGCCGGTCATGACAGTTGGCTCAGAATATCACGGGCAACTTACGCCCGAAAAGGTCCGCCAGACCCTCGACGCCTACCGCGGCAACGCCGTGACAGAGGTGGCCGAATAACTGCAAGTTCCTCGGGTCCGCTAAGGGCCGGGGACAGAATAGAATAGTACGCATGACCAGACTAGCTGAGTCAGATGAGTTAGCCCTATATCGCGAGAAGATTGCGGCTCAATACGATGCCCGCCAGTCACTGGTGCTCGTTTGCGGCGGCACGGGCTGTCGTGCAGGCCGTGGACTCGCCGTAGCTGAGGCGTTCCGCAGCGTCCTTGAATCAAAAGGCCTTGAGGGTGAAGTCGAAGTCCGCGTCACCGGTTGCCACGGGTTCTGCGAGCAGGGCCCGCTCGTTGTCATGCCTGACGGAGTTTTGTACGTTCGCGTTTCTCCCGAAGACGCCGAACAGATCGTCGCCACGGGCATAGAATCCGACGGCGTCGTCGAGAAGCTCACCTATCGCGATCCCGTAACGAAGAAGCGCATTGTCGCCGAGAAAGACGTGCCGTTCTACGCCAATCAGCAGCGCGTGGTGTTTGCCAATAGCGGCAGGATTGACCCGACCAACATCGACCATTACATCGCCGTCGGTGGATACGCCTCGCTGGCCAAGGCTCTCAAGTCGATGCAGCCCGACGAGATTATAGATACGATCGAAAGGGCCGGTCTTCGCGGACGTGGAGGCGGCGGATTCCCTGCAGCTCGCAAGTGGCGGGCGTGCCGAGCCGCTGAGGGCTATCCCAAGTACGTCTTGTGCAACGGCGATGAGGGCGATCCGGGCGCTTTTATGGATCGCAGCATCATGGAAGGGAATCCGCACTCGGTCCTGGAGGGCATGGCGATCGGAGCTTACGCCATCGGTTCGGACTGCGGATATATCTACGTTCGACTGGAGTATCCCCTGGCGGTGGAGAACCTGCGCATCGCCATCACCCAGGCCGAGGAAATGGGCCTGCTGGGCAAGAATATCCTGGGCACGGATTTCAGCTTTACCATTCGCGTCAGCCGAGGGGCCGGGGCCTTTGTCTGCGGCGAGTCGACGGCCCTGATGGCCTCCATCGAGGGACTGCCCGGAGAGCCGAGAGCAAAGCACATCCACACATCCGAGAAGGGCCTGTTCGCCAAGCCGACGAACCTCAACAACGTCGAGACCTGGGCCAACGTCCCGGTGATCATTAACAACGGCCACGAGTGGTTCGCCGCCATCGGCAGCGAGGGCTCGACGGGCACGAAAGTTTTCTCGGTGGTCGGGAAGGTCAAGAGTACCGGGCTGGTTGAGGTGCCGATGGGAATGACCTTGCGCCAGATCATCTACGATATCGCCGGGGGGGTGGCTGGCGACCGTCAATTCAAGGCGGTCCAGACCGGCGGCCCGTCCGGCGGGTGTCTGCCGGAAAGCCAACTCGATTTGCCGGTGGACTTTGATCGCCTGACGGAAGCTGGTTCCATGATGGGTTCCGGCGGCATGATCGTCATGGACGATCGCACCTGCGTGGTCGAGCTCGCCCGGTACTTTACGGACTTCCTCTGCAGGGAATCGTGCGGGAAGTGCACGGCCTGTCGCGAGGGCGTTCTGCGGATGTACGAACTGCTCGACAAAATCTGCGCCGGAAAGGGCACGCTGGAAGATCTCGAACTGCTGGAGGAGGTCGCTCTGTACGTCGGGGCAAACAGCATCTGCGGGCTGGGTAAGAGCGCGCCAAACCCGACGCTCAGCACGCTGAAGTATTTCAGGGACGAGTACCTGGCCCATGTGGTTGACCGGACTTGTCCGGCTGGCGTTTGCCCGGCAGTGACGACGTTCCTCATTGATGCGGACGCGTGTAAGGCGTGCGGCCGCTGCCTGAAAGTCTGCCCAACCGAGGCGATCACCGACGGGACAAAGAAGGTCCCGGCCAAGATCATCCAGGATAAGTGCATCACGTGCGGCGCTTGTCGGGAGACGTGTCCGTTTGATGCGGTAATGACGACAGCGAAGGCCCCAGCACCCAGCGACGGGCCTGTGGGATAAATGGGAAATGCTTAATGGCGCTGGTTAAGACAGTCATTGACGGGAAGGAAGTTGAGGTCGAACGCGACCGATGGGCCCTTGGCGTGGCCAGACAGATGGGCATCGAGATTCCCACGCTGTGCCACCATGCTGCGCTGGCGCCTTACGGGGCGTGTCGGGTCTGCGTGGTCGAAGTGACCAAGGGCAAATGGACGTGGCTGACGACGTCATGCGATTTGCCCATCCGTGAAGGGCTCAGCATTGCGACCGGCTCGCCGGCGGTGTTGGATGCCCGCAAGTTGGCGCTGGAACTTCTGTGGGCTCAGGTCCCCGAGGCGGTTGAGATCCAGAATCTGGCGAAACAGATGGGGTTGGAGCGGCCTCGCTTCGCGCCGCGTGCCAAGACCGGTAAGTGCATTCTTTGCGGGTTATGCACGCGGACCTGCGAGGCGATCCTCGGCCAATCGGCGATTTGCTTTGCCCATCGCGGTGCCGATCGTACGATCGGAACGCCGCTTGACGAGCCGTCGGAGACATGCATCGGGTGTAGGGCGTGCGTCGCCGTCTGCCCGACGGGGCACATCCGCAGCGTCGACGACGGGCCACTGCGGCGAATCGAAACGTTAAACACCGAGTTGGAGCTGGCACGCTGCGATCTGTGTGGTAAATCCTTCGCGGCGGTTAAGGAATTAGAGTTTGTTCAAGCGAAGCTACCCGAACACATCGGCGGAGGGGCGGTATGTCCCTCGTGTCGACGACGGCAGACTGTGAAGCGACTGTCAGAGATGTCGGCCCTTAAGCGGGCGAGCACCTCCTGATCGGTCGCGCAATGATTCGATCAATCTGGGAGATACGTTATGTCGCGAGAGGTAATCGCAGCGGTCATTCGTGGTGCCCGCGGGTTTGTCGAAGAGGCCGAGAAGAAATTAACCGAGACAATCAAGGCCAAGGGCGAAGACCAGCAAATCGCCTTTCCGGAGACGGCGTTCTACTTGCCGATGAGCTATGCCTTGATGGGCCTGGAGCTCAAGACGGTGGGCGGGTTGAAGGCGGTGCTCGACCACTGCCGCGACTTGCTCCCGCAAGACCCGACCGAAAACTTGTGGCTTCCTTACCTGGGCGACGGGCTGGACGCCGGTATTGCGACGCTGCTGGCGCTGGAGGCGACCTGTGCGCTGCGATACGTCAACGAAGAGCCGATTGAGGAAGGGTGCACGGGGTTTATCTCCGACACCATTCTGCGCGAGCTGGGGATCCAGTTGGTCGACGGGCGCATGCCGGGCTTTGCGGCGGTACTCGGGCCGGCCCCGAGTGAAGAAATTGCCGTCAACACGGTCCGCGAACTGCAGAAACGGAGCATCCTGACGTTCTTGGTGTGCAACCGCGACGGGACCAGCATGAAAGACCAGCTAATCGATCAGGGCGTGGAGCTGGGATGGGATACCTACATCGTGCCCGTCGGACGGGATACCCAGTCAGCCATTTACGTGCTCAATTGGGCCATCCGCGGCGCGCTGACCTTCGGAGGGCACCCAAAAGGCGACTGGCGAAGCTGCTTGAAGTACTGCAAGGACCGTATCTTTGCCTTCGGTATTACGTTTGGCCCCATTCCCGATGACTGGTACGCCGTCGGCGCCGCGGCGATCGACATGGGCTTCCCGGTGATCTCCGACCATGAATCCACACCCGAGATCCGCGCGACCGGCGTTACGACGTATGAGGCCCTTGTTCGCCAAACTGACTACGATCAGCTCATCCCGACCTGCATCGAGGTTCGCGGCGTGAAGGTCAAGATCGAGGATATCGACATTCCCGTCTCGTATTCGCCGGCGTTCGAGGGTGAACGCGTCCGCCGCGAGGATATGCACGTGCAGTTCGGCGGGAAGTACTCAAAAGGCGTCGAGCTGTTGGAGGCGGCCGAGCTGGACGACATCAACGACGGAGAAATCACGGTCAATGGTAAGGACGTAGACCAGGCTGAAGAGGGCGGGGCGATGGATCTTGCCATTCACATCCGAGTCGCCGGGCGGAAGATGAAAGCCGATTTCGAGGGGATCCTGGAAAGGCAAGTCCACCGATACTGCAACGAAGCGATGGGCTTCATGCACACAGGCCAGCGAGACCAGATCTGGTGCCGCATCTCCAAGGCGACGCTGGCGGCTGGTTTTAGACTTAAGCACATCGGGGTTATCTTGCACGCCAAGCTGCACGAAGAGTACGGGGGGATTGTGGACAAGGTCACTGTCGCCATCAGCAGCGAGGGCGATGCGGCCACCTCACTGCTGGACCGTGCCAAGAGCCTCTACAACGCACGCGACGAGCGAGTTGCCGGGATGACGGATGAGTCGGTCGATACGTTCTATTCCTGCACGTTGTGTCAGTCGTTCGCCCCGAACCACGTCTGCATTATCACGCCCGAACGGCTGGGATTGTGCGGGGCGTATAACTGGTTGGACGGGCAGGCCGCCTACGAGATAAGCCCCACCGGATGCAACCAGCCCGTGCAAAAGGGCAAGTGCATCGACGAGCCGGCAGGGGAGTGGGAAGGCGTCAACAAGTTCGTACACGAGCACAGCAACGGTTCCGTCGAGCGGTTCAGCGCCTATAGCTTGATGCAGAACCCGATGACTTCGTGCGGGTGCTTTGAGTGCATCCTGGGTATCGTCCCGGAGGCCAATGGTGTTATGATGGTCAATCGTGAATACACCGGGGACACACCGATCGGGATGCCGTTCTCCACGCTCGCCGGCAGCGTCGGTGGCGGGGCGCAGACGCCGGGATTCCTCGGTGTGGGCAGGTTGTATGCGGCGAGTCGAAAGTTCATCAGCGCCGAAGGAGGCCTGTCGCGCCTGGTGTGGATGCCGAAAGAACTGAAGGAACACATGCGAGAACGGTTGGAAAAACGCGCTGGTGAAGAAAACCTTGCCGGTTTTGTGGACAAGATCGCAGACGAGACGGTCGCCACCACCTCCGAGGAGATTCTGGAGTATTTGACGAAGGTGGACCATCCGGCGCTGAAAATGGATCCGATGTTCTAGAGCAGTTTAAGGTTTTCTGTTCCGTCCTGGCCGGGTGCGGCCGGAACAGTACGATAGGAGATCGATTGATGGCGCTTACAGGCCTGGAAATCTACAAGCAGCTTCCGAAGGAGAATTGCAAGGAGTGCGGCGTACCGACATGTCTTGCCTTTGCCATGAAGGTATCAGCAGGCCAAGCTGGACTATCGGAGTGCCCCCGCCTGTCTGAAGAGGCCGCCGCCCAGCTGTCTGAGGCATCGGCCCCGCCGCAGCGACTGGTGAAGATGGGCCCCGACACCAGTTCCATCGAGGTCGGGCAGGAAACCGTTCTGTTTAGACACGATGAGAAGTTTCATCATCCGACGGCTGTGGCGCTGGCGATTTCCGACGCCGCCGAAGACGACGCTATTCGCACGTTGTGTTCCTCCTACCGATCACTGCAGTTCACCCGGGTCGGCCAGACGCTTCAGGCGAATATGATCGCCCTTATCAATGATTCCGGCTCGCCGGATAAGATGTTGGCCGCCGCGGAGATAATCTATAACGAACTTGGCGCGCCGATGGTCTTGATGAGCGAGAAGATCGACTCCCTTGCTGCTGTGGCGAAGGGCCCGTTGTCGGGGACCAGGCCGCTGCTGTACTGCACCTGCGACGCACCGGCCGAACAACTCGCCGAACTGGCCAAGTCCACCGCTTCGCCGATCTGTGTCTGCGGCGATCTGCAGTCCATCGCCGACAAGGTCGAAGCGCTGACAGCTCTGGACGTCAAGGATGTTCTGATATCACCGGGTGACGTGGCCCCCCCCGAGGTGTTGGCGTTCCTGACGAAGACCCGCCGAGCGGCGTTGAACAGCAAGTTCCGCCTGCTGGGCTGCCCGGTCCTTACGGTGGCTTGCGGTGATGACGCCACGGCGGCGGCCCTGGATGCCTGCGCGTATGTGTGCAAGTATGCGGGCGTGCTCGTGACGAACGCATGGGAGCCGTATCTGCTCCTGCCGATTCTGACGGCTCGCCAGAACATCTACACCGACCCGCAAAAGCCCGTGCAGGTCGAGGCGAAACTGTACGACATCGGCGATGTTGCAGCCGAAAGCCCTCTGCTGGTAACCACGAATTTCTCGCTGAGTTATTACTCCGTTGAGGCGGAAGTGGAAAGCTCGCGCATTCCCTGCCGTATCCTCGCCGTCGACACCGAAGGGACCAGCGTCCTGACAGCGTGGGCGGCGGATAAATTTAACGCCGAGACGATCACTGCCGCCCTGAAGGGCGCCGAGGCCGATAGCAAGGCCGAACACCATAAAGTCGTGATTCCGGGGCATGTGGCCGTTATTGCTGCATCACTGGCTGACGAGTCCGGATGGGATGTCCTGGTGGGTCCTAAAGAGGCCTCCGGGATCGGGCCATACCTCAAGAAAGATTGGAAGATCGCTTAGGGCGTCTACGGGTTGTCCTGCGCCGCCAGTGACGTGATCTTTCACTTCGCCCGTGGCGAAAGGCTTCATGAAAAAGGCATACAAAGTTCTGTTCGACCCTGAGCAGGTAGAGGCCGAAGCACGTTCGGGCACTACGATTCTGTCCGCCGCGATCAAGGCGGGTGTGTTCGTAAACAGCCTGTGCGGCGGTGACGGGGTTTGCGGGCGCTGCCGTGTTATCGTTCGCAAGGGGAAGACCTCCGGCGGATCGACCGAGTTCTTCACCCGCGAAGAGATTCAGCAGGGATACATCCTTGCCTGTCAGGGCCGGATCGAATCGGACCTTGTTGTCGAGATTCCGCCTGAGACTCGTCTGGCCGCCGCTCCGGAGCAAGTCGAAAGCGAAGTGCCGCTTCTGACCGATCCCGGTAAACTTGCCGGTCGCGGTATCCGCCTGTCGCCTCTGGTTCGAAAGACATACCTGCAGCTATCCCCACCCTCCCTGGACGATAATGTCTCGGACCTGCAGCGCCTGGAGCAGGCACTGGGTAGGGCGATCGACCGCGACAATTTTCAGATGGGGCTGAAGGTCACGCGCCGCCTTCCGCACGTGCTCCGCAAGGCCGACTGGAAAGTCACCGCCGTCACCGGCCACCGCGGGCCTCTGACGGAGATCATCGACATCGAGGCCGGGGATACGACTAAACGGAACTTCTGCATTGCGGCCGACATCGGGACCACCACCGTAGTGTGCCACCTGGTGGACCTGCGGGACGGGCAAAGCCTGGGCCGCGCTGCAAGATACAACTCTCAAGTTGCATACGGCGCCGACGTCATACGGCGAATCATCCACGCCACGGAAAGCCCCGAAAACGAAACCGCGCTTCGGGAGGCGATTGTCTCCGACGTAAATGAGCTGATACGCGAATTGACCACGAAGCACCGGCTGAACACAGGCGACATCTCAGTGATTTCCGCAGCCGGAAACACGGCGATGATGCACCTGATGCTGGCGTTGCCCCCAGAGAACATACGCAAGGAGCCTTATACGGGCGCGGCGTACCATCTACCGCCATTCCGCGCCGCCGAGGTGGGCTTGCAGATCAATCCGCGCGGGCTGCTGTACTGCTTGCCCTGCGTGGCCGGATTTGTCGGTGCGGACATTGTCAGCGGGATTTACGCTTCAGGCCTGGCCCAAAGCGACGAGGTCCGCATGCTGATCGACATAGGGACGAACGGCGAGATCGTCATCGGCAATAAGGAGTTTCTCGTCTGTGCCAGCGCCTCGGCCGGTCCGGCCTTTGAGGGCTCCGAATGCAAGGGCGGGATGCGCGCCACGCGCGGGGCGATAGACCACATCCGCCTGCACGATCCCCAGCGCGTGCTGCACTACTCCACCATAGGGTCCGTGCCCCCGATCGGGATCTGCGGTACGGGATACGTCGATCTGATCGCCGAGATGCTTCGAGTGGATCTGATCGACAAGACCGGACGATTGAAGGAGGGCGTCGCTTCAGATCGGGTTCGCGCAGGCGAGTTCGGCGAGCGGGAATACGTGGTTGTTCCGGCTTCTGGGTCCGGGAAGGACGCTGACATCACCATTACCCAAGGCGACATCAGCAACATTCTGAGGGCCAAAGGTGCAATCTACGCCGCCGCCTCCGTTCTGCTTAAGGCGCTGAACATGACCTTCGACGACATCGCCGAGATCATGGTGGCGGGGGCCTTTGGGAACTTCTTGAATGTGGGCAATGCGGTTTTCATCGGGCTGCTTCCGGACGTCCCTCAGGACCGCCTGCGATTCGTCGGGAACGCCTCTATCGCCGGGGCGAAGCTGGCGGCGATTTGCACCCAATGCTACGACGAGATATTCGATGTCGCCGCTCGCACAACGTACTTCGAACTCAGCACGGCGCCGACGTTTATGGATGAATTCGTCTCGGCGTGCTTTTTCCCTCATACGAACATGGAGCTGTTTCCCCACGTCATGGTCGAACTTGCAACCGGGAAAGGGGGCTAAGGATGGGCGGGCCGGTCATAGCTTTCAGCGGTAAGGGCGGTTCCGGCAAGACCACGCTTGCGGCGATGGTGCTGCGCCGGCTCGTCAGCAGCGGCGTTAAGCCCGTCCTGGCCGTTGACGCCGACCCGAACTGGACCTTGGGGTTGACCTTGGGGGTGGAGGTATCCGAGACGGTCGCCGACCTGCGTGACAGGATGGGCGAAGCCGCCCAGAAGGTCAGCGAGATACCGAAGCAGCGCCTGATGGATCAGTGGCTGGGTGAGATTCTGGACGAGCAGGTCGGTTTTGACCTGCTGACAATGGGCCACCCGGAAGGCCCCAAGTGCTACTGCTACGTCAACGCCCTGCTTCGCAGGTACCTGCAGGAGCTGCGAGGCAGCTACGCCGCCGTTGTGGTGGACTGCGAGGCGGGAATGGAATATCTTTCCCGCCTGACGGTTGATGACGTCGATACGCTGGTGTTGGTCGCGGAGGCCACACCGATCGGGCTGCGAAGCGCCGAGCGCATCGCCAAGCTCGCAGATGCCCTGCCCATCCGTCTCAAGCAGCGCGTGTTGGCGCTGAACAAGGTCGCCTCCTCGCCCCTGCCTCCCAACGTCCGCAAGGCCGCCCGGCAGATGTCCGTTACCGCGACGGTCGATGTCCCGTTCGACGATGACCTCCAAGGGCGTTGTCTGCGTGGCGTGGGGATAGACGCCGACGCCGGCCGAGCCGCAAGGGGCCCAATAGAGGAGCTGACCCGTCTGTGTACGGGTCCGACGAATAAACAGATCCAACAGACGAATCTGAAGGAGCCGATATTGTGAGCAGCATTCCAGACGTGTCGGAAAAGTGGTCCGGCCAGATCAACACGGTGGTCATTGGCGCCACAGCCGACGAAGGTGGAACGCGGGGCCGCACCGTCACCATCGGCGGGGCGAGGACCTTACCTTTTCTCGCCTTCGACGGGGCGATTGGCAACCCGCCGGTTATCGCCGTGGAGGTCTGGGACAGCGGTGGTGAGGCCTGGCCCGAACAATTGCGTGACGCCTACGGCGATGCACTGTCGGGCCCGGGGCAGTGGGCAAAAAAGGGCGTCGAGTTCGGTGCCGATCTGATCTGCCTGCGCCTCATGGGCGCTCATCCGGATTCGGGCGACCACTCGCCCGATCAGTGCGCTGAGGCGGTCAAGGAGGTCCTCGGCGCCGTCGACGTTCCGCTGATCGTTTGGGGGTGCGGCGTCGACGAGAAGGACAACGAGGTTCTCCCGGCCGTCTCCGCCGCCGCCAAGGGCGAGAACTGCCTGATGGGAACGGCCCGTGAGAAGAATTACCGCACTATCGTCGCCGTGTGCCTGGCCGATAAGCACAAGCTGATTACCGAAAGCCCGCTGGATATCAATATCGCCAAGCAGGTTAATATCCTCTGCGCGGACGCCGGATTCCCACTGGAAGATACGGTTATCTTCCCGACGACCGGGGCGCTGGGGTACGGGATTGAATACGTCTACAGTATTCAGGAGCGGGGGCGCCTGGCGGGGCTTAGGGGCGATAAGCTGCTTGGTCAGCCCGTCATCTGCGATCTTGGCTTTGAAGCTTGGCGAGCCAAAGAGGCCAAGGCGCCCGCCTTCGATACCGTCACCGATGAGAACCGCCCACAGTGGGGCCCGATGTGGGAGTCGGCGACGGGGATGGTCCTGCTGCAAGCCGGGGCCGAATTGCTGATCATGCGGCACCCAGTCGCCATCGAGAACATCAAGAAAGTAATCGAGCGGTTTACACCCTCAGCGACAGCATAGGAAGGAAACAGGAAGATGTACGTTATCGGAGAACGCATCAATGGAATGTTCGAGGATGCCAAGGAAGCCATTCGCCAGAAGGACGCCAAGGTAATACAGGATCTTGCCAAGCGGCAAATGGAGGCCGGGGCCTCTGCGCTGGACGTAAACGTAGGCCCGGCCGTCCCCGACGCAAAGGACGCCATGCTGTGGTTAGTTGAGACGATCCGCGCCGTCACGGACGCGCCCCTGGTGATAGATACGGCCAAGTGGGATGTTATGTCAGACGTCATTCCGAAGGTGCCCGGTGAGAAGATTATCAATTCCACCAAGGCCGATCCTGAGACAGCCCAGCAGTACGTCGCCCTCGCCGCACAAAACGGCGCGGGTCTGATCGGGCTGACCCTCGACGCCGACGGGGTCCCCGGGAACGTGGATAAGCGCGTGGAATTGGGCGCCCAGTTGATCACCATCGCCATGGAAGGCGGCCTGGAGATGGACAAGCTGTTTATCGACCCGGTCATCCTGCCGGTAAATGTGGCCCCGAAGAACCCGGGGCATTGCATGGAGGCGATCTCCCAGCTGCGAGCCTTCGCTGATCCGCCGCCGCACCTTGTGCTGGGCCTCTCGAACGTCTCCCAGCGGTGCAATAACCGCGGTCTGATCAACCGCACGTATTTGGCGATGGCGATGGCTCACGGGCTTGATGCGGCGATCCTGGATCCTATGGACACCGAGCTGATGAACACAGGGATAACGGCCGGGCTGCTCCAGGAGAAAATGATCTACTGCGATTCCTATCTGGAGGCGGCCCGGTACGGACAGAAGGGATAATGCCCAGTAAACACCCAGGACGGATGACGCCGCGCGATTTGGAACGTCGCCTCGCCCAGAGCAAGAACGATCCACCAGACCGGGCGTACCTGGCGAGGATACGCTCAGTTGCTGGAGAACAAATCGCGTGACAAGCCCTACTCGTGAATCTCCGAGCCGTCCGGGAGTGCCTCCGCGGCAGGATAATTTTCAAGTCGCGGCGAGTCAGGCCTTGCAGCGCGTTGGGGCCCAGTCGGCCGATCAGTTGGAATGGCTGGGCGCCCGCCGTGATGCGGATTCCTGGACTGTGGGCGTCCTGGATGATCTGCTCACCGTAGAACTTGCCGACGGGAGCGTGCGCACCTCCGACGGCGAGGTTGTCGGTGGGTGGTGGCAGATCCTGACGCTGCACTATCTGAGCGTTTCTAACCGCCCGCAAGACCGCCCCCCGGGCGTGACCTTCGCCGATCTGGCTAGCGCCAGGGCGTACGGGCCGGTCTACCAACAACGTGTGATCGAACGGCTCTGCCGAACGATCGGGCGCGATCGGGACACCCTCCTGCTGGCTGCGGAATCCCTCGGCGCGAAGGTCGCACCGGCCGGTGATCTGGGCCTGGATTTCCAGATATATCCGCGGGTTGGCGTTCGGCTCATCTGGTATGCGCCAGATGAGGACTTCGGCCCGTCAGCAAGCTTATTGCTACCCCAGAACATCGAATCGTTCTTCTGTCTTGAAGATGTGGTGGTGCTGTCGGAAAGGCTCATCTCCCGGGTCTCAGGCGGGTCGTTTTGACGGACTGAGGAGAGGATCGTGAAGCCGCTGTACATCGTTGGGACGCGGCGCGACGTCGGTAAGACGACGTTCTGTGTGGGGCTGATCAGCGCTCTTCGCCGGCGCGGGTTGCGCGTGGGCTATACCAAGCCGTTGGGCCAGCGGGTCACCACCCACGCTGGTAAGCCTATCCACGATGACGCGTTGGTGGTCAGTCAGTCCATGCACCTGGGGACTGACGAAACCGGCGACATGGCCGTGGCGCTGACCAGCGGACGCGTCGAAAAGGAGGTCTTCGACCTGCATGTTCCCGAATTGGCCGAAAAGGTCACCGCTGTTTACCGCCACCTTCAGGACCGCAACGACATGGTGATCGTCGAGGGGATGGGGCACGTGGCGATGGGCTCGTGCATCATGCTTTCGGCTGGGGACGTTGCGCGGCTGCTTGGCGCCAGACCTCTGCTGATCAGCGGAGGGGGGATCGGCCGGGCCATCGACAGCATCAGTCTGTGTGCGACGTTCATGGAAGCCAAAGGCGCACCGCTGATGGGCGTGGTTATCAATAAGGTCTGGCCGGAGAAGTACACCCGCGTTCGGGAGGCAACCACAAAGGGCCTGGCGAACCTTGGGATCCGCTCATTCGGGTGCGTCCCGTACGAGCAGGTGCTGGCCTCTCCGACCATGCGCCAGGTCGCCCACAAGCTTGGCGGCGAGATCCTTTGCGGCACCGATGCGTTGGAGAATCGTGTCGAGAACATTATCGTAGCGGCGATGGAATCCCACCATATGGTTCCATATCTTAAAGACCGGGCGCTGGTGATCACTCCGGGGGACCGCAGCGACAATATCCTGGCGATTCTCAGCACCTCCCTGCAGGACAAGGACACCGGATCGGCGGTATCGGGGATCGTGCTGACGGGGGGATTTCGTCCTTCCGATGAGGTGATATCCCTTCTGGCCCAATCCAAGCTCCCGGCCTTGCTGTGCAGTGAGGATACCTATACGCTGGCGTCTCGACTGAGGGATACGGTCTTCAAGCTCACCCCCGACGATAAGGATCGCATCGAGGCGGCCATGTGCCTCATCACCGAGTACGTGGACATAGACGCCATCTTGGAACGCCTGCACGAATAGAGCGTTTTAAGGTTCAGTGTGCGCCCTCCTTGCCACGCTCATCCTACCCAACGGGAAAATGGCTACAGATTAGCGTTAAGTGCTCTGAGAGGCGGCGGCCTGGGCTAGTTGAGCGCCTAACTGGCGACAGACGCCCAGCGATTCGGCGTCCGGGGCGCCCTTCGAGGCGATTGTCTGGCCGATTTGGGTTCCGGTCTTGGCGAACAGCGTTTCCATCGGCTCGCGGACCTTACCTCCTCCGCCGTGAGAGTAGAACAGCCCGTACAGCTTGTCGACCAGTCCATCGGTGCTGGTCTTCTTGGCGATGAACCAGTCGTCAAGGAATACCTTCATCCCCCCGGCGATGTAACTGTAGTAGTCCGGCGACCCGAACGCGACGGCGTCGGCACGGCGGTACATATCCATGCTTAGGCGCTGCTCGTTGGTATTGACTATTTGCACGTCGGCGCCGGCCTCGGTGGCGCCGGCGGAAACCGCCTCAGCCATCGCAGCCGTATTCCCGTGCTCCTGTGAGTGGTAAAGAACGAGGACCGATCCCATGCTAGTTCTCCTTGTTTGTCCGGCCGTGGGGAATTCATGCGGCCGGTTTGCATTGTTCAACACAAGCGGGCGGATTAACCTTCCAGGATCTCGATATTCTTCATGTCTCCAATGCGCCCATGGGCCAGGCGAAGGTATTCGATCTCGTTTGGGTCATGCCCTAAAAGCTCACTGCCCACAGTGTCAACCGCTACGGGGTCGAAGCTGGCCAGTATCACGTTCAGTATCCGCGGCGACCCGGCCAGGTGCATCCCAAACAGCGCCAGCGATGCGTCGACGACGCATAAGTCCGGCTTTTTATATAAACACACGTCCACCACCGATTCGTGAGTCGATGGGGAATGCAGTTTCGATTTGTTCCACGAACCGCTGTAGTACTTCGACGGCGGCAGGCCGAACATGTTCTTCATCGCGATGGTGCTGCTCGTAAAGCTGTGATCCTTCAATACGGGCAGCGAAATAACAAACGCGTCGATGGCGATCTTCGGAAGGTACAGCTGCTTCCAGTGAAATGCCTTCGCCTCGTGGAGCTTCACAGCCTCTTCTTCATTGAAATCAATAAGCCTCATTCCGTACTTGGCTCCCAGGTCCGTGTACCCGTTGTTGTCGAAGGAATCTTTGGTCCGCCCGGTTCCGGAGCCTTCGCCGATGGCGACTTCGGCTTTGCTGTGTTGGGTGCAGTATGTGCAGACGGCCTCGGCGGCTTTTACGTTGGTTGTCACTGGGGGCTTGTCTGCGTTGGTGAGATTGGGTTTTATGATAATCAGACCGCTCTGCGGGAGTTGGGCCGCGGCGCCGATCAGGTCCAATGACTTATGAATGCTGGTGCGGTAATCGGTAAAGGCCACCTTCGCCACTACGCTCATGGGGTCATTCGTTCCTTTTGCAATCGCAGAATTCCCTTCCGATGGCCGCGATTGTCTCAGAAACGATCGCCGATGCCAAGAATCTTAACGGCACGCGGGTGGGTTTGGGCATTTGCGCAAAGGGGCGATCGGGTGTGCATCTGCTCGGTAGGTGCACGTCGCAAGGTCCCTCAGCGGCGCTTCGCGAAGCTTCAGGTGCTCTTTTCGACCTCGCCCTTGAGGGCCTCGAAGGCACCCAGTGCCTTCTGGAGGTGCCCCTTCGTATGGGCCGCCGAGATTTGGGCCCGCAGCCTGGCCGTGCCCTCGGGGACCACCGGAAACCCGAATCCCGTAATCAGTACGTCGTGGTCCAGCATCGCCTGGGCCAGCCGAAGCGATTTGGCGGTATCGCCTACGATGATCGGGACGATCCCGGTGGGGGAGTCGATGGGTTCGTATCCCAGGTTCTTCAGTCCGCTGCGGAAAAAGGCGACGTTCTCCTGTAGATGTGCGACGCGTTTCGGGTCCTTTTTCAGCAGGCGCAGTGCCGCTAGGGCGCCGCCGGCGGTGGCGGGGGGCAGGGCGTTGCTGAAAAGCTGGGGCCGCGAACGCTGCACCATCAGCTCTATGATCGGCGCCTCAGCTGCAATGAACCCCCCGGCCGCTCCGCCCAGTGCTTTGCCCAGCGTGCCCGTGATTATGTCCACGCAGACACCGAAATGTTCCGGCGTCCCGCGTCCCGTACGGCCAACGACGCCGTGTGCGTGAGAGTCGTCCACCGCCACCAACGCACCGTGCTGAGCGGCTAGCTCGACAATCTGCGGTAGGGGGGCCAGGTCTCCTTCCATGCTGAACACCCCGTCGGTGATGATAAGCTTGCGGGCCGAATCCTTGGCCTCGGCGAGCCGGTCGGCCAGCTCGGCCATGTCCTTGTGCTTATAGATAAGGCGGCGGACCTTCTTGCTGCACAACCTGCAGGCGTCGATGATGCTGGCGTGGTTCAGCTCGTCGGAGATGACGGCGTCGCCTTCGCCCAGGAGTGTGGGAACCAGCGCCTCGTTGGCGTTCCAGCAAGATACGTAGGTGGTCGCTGCCTCCTTGCCCAGGAAGGCGGCGATCTCGGCCTCCAGCTCCTGGTGGAGGTCAAGCGTTCCGCAGATGAATCGGACAGAGGCGGTTCCTTGACCGTGGCGGTCTATGGCATCTCGCGCGCCGGCGACGACCTCCGGATGATTAGCCAGACCGAGGTAATCGTTGCTGCACAGGTTGACAACTTCCTTCCCACCCGACAGCCTCACGACGGGGCCCATGGGACTTACTAGAACGGGCATCTGCTTGAACGTGCCGGCTTCACGCAGGGCGTCAATTTGCTTGCGGATGTCCTCGATAACTTCGCTCATGTTCCGGGATCCTTACGTTTTTGCGTCCGTCCAGTCCAACACGATTTTGCATCCCGTCCCGTTCTGCATCGCGCGGATACCTTCTTCGAACTTCTCGAACGGGAGGTGGTGCGTGATTAAAGGTTCCAGCAGATTCGGATTCCGCCGCAAGAAGCTTTCGCACTGATACCACGTTCGGTACATCACCCGGCCGTTGATCCCATAAACTGTCAGGCCCTTGAAGATCAGGTCTTCGGCCCACCGTATGGATACTTCTTCCGGCGGGATACCCAGGAGGCTTACCGTACCCCCGTGGCGCACGCACTTGAAGCCTGTCGCGATGGCCTGTGGGTGCCCGCTCATCTCAAGCAGCACGTCCGCTCCGCCGCGGTCGGTGATTTCCTTGACCTTTTTCTCGTCGGCGTGTTCCAGGACGACGTCGGCGCCCATGGTCTTGGCGAGGTCGCGCTTAAACCCGTTGGGTTCAGCCGCGATTACCATGTCGGCGCCGCCGGCGTGGCAGATGCCGATCGCCATCAGGCCAATCGTCCCACACCCGGTGATGAGTATCTGCTTACCGCAGATCGGTTGCGCCATCACCGTGTGCAGTGCATTCCCGAGCGGGTCGAACAGACACGCATGATCGTCAGGAATCTTCGGGTCCACCTTCCAGATGTTCGATTCCGGCAGGACCACGTACGGAGCAAAGCACCCGGTGACGTCCACGCCCAGGATGTCGACGTGCTCGCAGATGTGGGTCTGTCCGGTCCGGCAGCAGTAGCACTGTCCGCATCCGATGTGTCCTTCCCCGCTGACGCGGTCGCCTGGATTGACCGATTTGACGCCCACACCGGTATCTTCGACCACACCGACAAACTCATGCCCGACGACCAATGGGGGCTTGACGCGTCCTGCGGCCCATTTGTCCCACTCGTATATGTGCCTGTCGGTGCCGCATATTCCCGTCTTTGTCACGCGGACCAGTACGTCCCGCGGGCCCGGGGTAGGGGTCTGCACGTCGGCGAGGTCCAATCCTGCGGCCGGGGCTGCTTTAATTATGGCTTGCACGATTCGGGCTCCTGATGTATTAATATATTGAAGGTAGGTTCACTATACTGGAATTCACTATACTGAACTTATGAGACAGATCAATAAACAAATCAAAAAAGAAAAGACGGTCCCCAAGACGTCCCGAGGGCGGGGAAGAACCCGACTGCGGGCGCTTCGCGGGGACCGGTCGCTTACGCTGGAACAGCTGTCGCGCATGGCCGGGGTGTCCAAGGCCATGCTCTCCCAGATCGAACAGAACAAGGTCAACCCGACCGTCGCCGTTATAATCAAGATCGCCAACGCCCTGCAGGTCAGCGTCGGTGAGTTGATCGACGCCCCCACGAAGCGGAACATCTTTCGCGTTATCAGATCCAATGACACCACTTACACCTACCGGTCGGATCCGTCGTGCACCATTCGGACGCTAAGCCCCTTGACCCTGGAGAAGGCCCTGGAGTTCTACCGTCTGACGCTTGAGGCCGGCGGGAAGCTGCCCAGTGAGTCGCACTTCCCCGGAACCGAGGAGTTCCTGTACGTCGCCAAGGGGAAGCTGTCCGTCAGCAGCGGCGAGCAGGTCGTGAGGATCAGCAAAGGCGACTCCCTGCACTACAGGGCGGACGTGACTCACATGATCCAGAACGTCGGGCGGGGTCAAGCGGAACTCTACATGATCGTCCACTACAAGGGTGACTAGATCCCTTGCCCCGACGATGCGTTGTTAACCCTTGACGGCCCCCAGTTGGATTCCGTGGACGAACCACTTTTGGCACAGCACGAAGACGATTATCATGGGAACGATCATCATCATCGCCCCGGCCATCATCAAGGACCAATCCGTGGTGTAGTCGCCCATGAAGGCGGCCAGGCCGACCGGAAGCGTTCGCATGTCTTTTGAGCTGGTCATAATCAGCGGCCAGAGGAAATTACGCCAACTGTTCATGAAGGTGAACGTAGCCAGCGTCGCCAGGGCGGGCTTGGAGATCGGGACGATGATCAGGCGGAATATCTGCAGCAGCGAACATCCGTCGATTTTGGCGGCCTCGTCCAGCTCCTTCGGAATGTTCAGGAAGAACTGTCGCAGTAGGAACGTACCGTACGGGCTGAACAACATCGGAACGATCAGAACGAAATAGGAGTCCAGCCCGACCGGGACGCCTGTAAACCATCGGCCCAGGAAGTAGATCTCGTCGGTGAAATATGTCGTCGCGAACATCCAATTAAGGCCCAGGGGCATCTTCGTCAGCAGCATGAACAGCGGCACCATTGTCACGGCCCGAGGAACCATCATGGTCGCCAGATATGCGAAGAATATCTTGTTGCGCCCCGGGAACTCCAGCCGCGCAAACGCATACGCCGCCAGGGCACTGGTGAACACCTGCCCGAACGTTACTATCAGAGCGATCAGTACGCTATTGATGTAGTACCTGGTGTACGGTACTTCCTCGAAGACTTTTACGTAGTTCTGACCCGTGGGAACACCGGGCAGGAAGTCGGTTTGAGGGACGCCCGGGCGCTTCAGGGAGGCGCTGACCATCCACAGAAGGGGCGCGACGGTGGTAACCGCCAGGGCGGTCAGCATTACGTATAGGATCACCGTTTTGATCCTCTTGGTGGGTCTCTTCGGCAGCGTGCTCATGAGATCCATCCCTCCGTCGCCGACTTACCCCCATATCGCCAGTTAAACAGCGTCACGCCGAAGACCATGAAGAACAGGATCCACGCGATCGCACACCCGTACCCCATCTCCAAGTTACCCGTGTAGGCCGTATTGTAGATGTAATAGCTGATCGACGTGGTCGAACCGGCCGGACCGCCCTTGGTCATGATGTACGCCGAGTTAAAGCCCCCTTGGAACCCGGCGATCATCCCCATGGTAAAGATAAAAAACGTCGACGGCGCCAGCATCGGCCAGGTGATGTGGCGGAACTTGTTCCACGCCCCGGCCCCGTCAATAGCGGCCGCCTCGTACAACTGCTGCGGGATCCCCTGCAAGGACGCCAGGTAGATGATCATGTTGTACCCGCCCGCGGCGCCCCATATCGCCACTATCATCAATGCAGGTTTGGCCCAGGTGATGCTGTTGAGCCAGTCCGGCCCCGTGACGCCCACCAGATTCAGCGCCCGGTTTATCAGCCCGAAGTCGGCGTGATACATTAACCGCCACAGCATAAGTGCCCCGATACCTGAGCAAATCGTGGGGATGAAGAACAGCGTCCTAAATGCCACGATCCCCTTGAGCCTGTTGTTGACCAGGATCGCCAGGAACAACGACGCGGCCATCGAGATGGGTATCCCCATCATCAAGTAGACCGTGTTGTATAGGTACTTCCAGAAGTTGGGGTCGTTCAGCACCCACCCGCTGTCAGAGTGATGAAACCCGAGCAACTTTTGAAAGTTGCCCAGCCCGACGAACGTTGGCGGCCAGGTCAGCATCTGCCAGTCGGTAAACGCCAACAGCAGCGAGATCGCCAGAGGGACGGACATGAAGACCAGAAAACCCATGAAGTTCGGGGCCAGGAATAGGTATCCCGTCAACGTGCGCCGTGTTTTTGGTAAGCGCTGCGTCATGTTCACCTTCTCGCTGGGATCCCGGCGATACGTCCCGCCTGTCGCAGCTGGACCGTGCGCGACGACCGCCGCATAATCCGCCAACCGATCAATCCGAGCATCATCGCGCCCAGGACACTCATTGCGACGTAATCACCAAGGGACGCCGGGGGAACCACCAGTTGCCTCGCGCTGCTTTCGGCGTCGGCCATGCCCTGCTCGACGGTCTTGACACCGGACAGAATCAAGTCTCCCTCATCAGTGAAGTAGCGATACACACTTGGCCAGCGGACGGATTGCGGAAAGGTGCGGATTGTCGCGTACTGGGCTTCCTGCGATCGCAGAAAGGCGGTTTGATCCCAGGGGTATTCCTTCTTCAGGAAGACCGGGGAGTAGGCCGCTTCCTTGCGGGCGGGGACGTCGGCGAGGGTGTCGGCTAGAATCATGCTGCTCTGCGGGCCGCACATGAACTTGACAAGCTCCCAGGCGAGCTGCTGTTTCTTGCTGCCGGACCAAATCGCAAAACCCATCCCCGCGTACCGCGTGTGCCGCCCCGCCGGTCCTTTGGGAAACAGTGCGACATCCCACTTGAATTGCTTGATCGGTGCATATTTGGTGAGCATCCACGGACCGTTGATGTCCATGGCGATCCGCCCCTTCTCGAAGACGTCGACGGCGGCTGGATCGTCACCGAAGAACCCCATCCCGCGCGTGGTGACCTTGTGCTTGTTCTTCAGGTCCACATAGAACTGCAGCCCGGCGATCGTCTTGGGGTCTGTCAGGTACAGCTCGCTGCAGTCGTCGGAGGCGAAGCGCCCCCCGGCGGACCAAATCCACGTTGCCGGGTCGTACGGCCCGCAGCCGACTTGCTTGATGCGGCCGTGCTCGTCGATGATGGTGAGTTTCTTGGCTGCGGTGAGAAAATCGTCCCAGGTCCACTCGTCATTGGGGTAGTCCAACCCGGCCTCATCGAACAGGTCTTTGTTGTAGAACATCACCATCGTCGAGCCGAGACACGGAATGGCGTACAAGCCCTGCCCGTACCTGTAGGCGTCAACTGAGCCCGGGAAAAAGGCATCCAGGTCGTAATTATCGCGCCGGGCCAGTTCCTCCAGGGGCACCAGACTATTCTTTGAGGCGAACTCCGGAACGCGCTTCCAGTGTACGTACAGCACATCCCCGCAAGATTTGGCCTGCATCGCCGCCAGGTATTTATCCACCCACCCGCGACTGACCTGTGTTTCGATCTTCACGTCGATGTTCGGGTGCTTCTGCTCAAACAGCGCGGCGGCGCGCTCCAATAGCTTTGTCGATTCCGGCTGCCCGTGGATCCAAAGCTTCAGTATCTCGCGGTGCTCGTCCTGTGGGCGCCGCCTGCACATAAGCGGCGAGGCAGCTAGGCAGGCCAAGCCGACCACAATTATCACCTTCAGAACTGACAGCTGCTCAAAAAACCGTCTTGTCATCTTCTCTCACCGGGCAGTGCTTGTGGGCGGTCGCAATATCGCTACAGGCAGGTCAATGTACGTCTCTTGTGGCGTGGTTGCAAGGGATTCGCCGGGCGGGAGCAGTTCTCAAGGTCCGAGGCGTTTCGTGATGTCGTCGGAAATCGTCACGCCAAGTCGATCGGCCAATTCCAGCAACATGTCCGGGTCGATCTGGGGATTGATGGTATGTCGCGACGTGCACGTTGCCCCCGCCAGCAGCACGGCCAGATCCAGTGCGCTTCGCAGCGGTAAGTCGGTAATGCGCTTGCGGTCCGGGCCGTCGCAGACAAGAGGCAGACCAGCCACTAGACCCACCAGCGCACCTCCCAGCAGCGCGTCGCCCGCACCGGCAGTGTTCCTGGGCTGAACCTCCAGGACAGGACAGTGGTCCCAGAAGCCGCCAGCGTACCCATACGCGCCGCCCGCCCCGGCGCTGATTATGATTTGAATATTCGGGTTCTGCCGGCACAGTACCGCTTGGACCGCCTCCAGCAGCTTACCGGGCGTCGACGGGTCGAACGGCTCTTGCGTCAGCGCACTTGCCTCATCCTCATTCATCCCCACAAGGTCCACTCGACAGAAGAAACCGTCCTTGTGGGCTTGGCCGATCTCGGCGGAGCTAAACGCCGCGGCGCGGAATCCTTTATGTTTTGTCGCCAGCTCAAGCAGTCGATTCTGCGCCTCGAGCGGTACTTCAGGTACCGCCAACGCGATGAATTTGCCCGCGCTGTCGGCGAGGATTGGCTCTATGCGGTCAACGTCGGCCGGTGTCAACGCCGACGCTGCGGCGTTGCTGGCCGTGATATTACCCCCCGTCCCATCCGGATACTGGAAACACGCACTGAACAATGTCGGGCGGTCGGGGATCTGCTCGACGAACCGGGTGTCTATTCCCACCCGGGACATCTCGTCGATCATCCTGCGGCCCGGCTCGTCGGTGCCTACCTTCCCGATCGGGGTGACGCGGAACCTGCCGTCGCAGACGTCCGCACCCAATAACACGGCGACGTAGTGCGAGATGATGTGAAGCTTGCAATAGTCGCGGACGTCCAGGAGCTGCCCCGGGCGCGACTCGTTTCTCCCCAGCGTGTGATCGGATTCCAAGGCGAAGAGAATCCCGGTTCCGATTCCGCCTACGCCCACAAGAAGACGATATGGGCAATTTGCCGCCGGCTGGAATACTCGCTTCGGCATCAGTGCGGTCCCTCGCTTAGAAAAGTTCCCATTCCGGATGTTCGCTGATGGGGTGACAGGCCGTGGCGAGCGTGGCGGTGATGATGGCGTCCTCGTGCCGCTGCAGCAGCGTCATGGGGTACTGGGGTGTCGGATCCGCAAACAGCGCAACGCGAAGAGCCGTCTGCTTCCAAGCGCCGGTGTCGCTGAAGAGCCGAACGCTCGCAGCCGACAGACACTGACTAACCCCGAGCGTAACCGACATGGGCGGGACGAACTGCCACGCCGACCCGAAATTCCGCTGCGCCAGGGCGAGGATGGTGTCGATGTTGTTGTCCTGGATGCGGATGGTTGACTCGGCCAGGTCCTGCAAGCTGATCCGGCTGAACGGATTGCGGCGTGCCTGATTATATGCGATGTGTCCGTCCTGACCCCACCCGCCCACGGTTATGTCGATCGGCGCCTCTCTGATCGCCTCGGCGACGCCGTCCATTGTCCGGGGCGTCAACCAGAATCGCTGCTCGTCGGGGACATCGAGTTCGGGTCTGATCGGGCCGTAGAAATGCTTCTCCATGTACGTTCGGAAATTCAACGGATGGTTCTTGGGGAGCAGTTTGCCTTCCCAGTCGAGGCATTCGTCCATGTGAAAGACGGTGAAGTTTCGCAGGGACACGTTTTGGGTGTTGACCAAGTCCGTCCATGGCGCGTACCAGCAGGTGGGCCCGCAGGGGATTATCGCACGTGTGGAACGTCCGGCGGCGTTGTTGGTTTCGATCAGCTCTACAAGCTCTTTCGCTATGAGCTGGCCCATCTCGGCAGAGTCCTGCACTACTCGCAGACGGACTCGCGCATCTGGATGGTCCGCCAGTTGCTCGGCAGGTATCTTGCACCATTCGTACAGATCCTTCGGATTGATACTCATGGGTTATTCTCCGGTTGTCCGTTGGGCGGGCTCTAAGTTTGCCGGTCCCACTCGCCCACGCCGACCTGCGAACCGACCGGCTCGTCGGCGAAATAAGCCCGCACGTTGTTTAGGGCATAGAGCCCGCAGTCGCGCCGCCGGTCGGACGTCGGGCCGCCAATATGGGGTGTCAGCAGCACGTTGTCCAGGCCGCGCAGGGGTGAATCCGTCGGTAGGGGCTCTTTCGTGTAGACATCGACGGCGATGTGGATTTGCCCTTTCTTCGCAACGCGGGCCAGTGCCGCCTCGTCCACCACCGCTCCGCGCCCGGTGTTGACGAACACCCCGCCCGGCTGGATCATCCCAAGTAGCGTCTCATCCACCATGCCGACGTTCTGCGGCTTGAGGGGGGCAAGTTCGACAATGATCTGGTTTTCGGCGAACAGCTCTTGAAGGTTCTTGCAGCGACTGACGCCGTGCTCGGCGAATATGCTGTCTGGAACGCTGGGCGAGTAGGCGGTTATCTTACAATCGAACGGCGCCAGCAAGCGGGTCAGCTCGCGTGCGATCACGCCGAATCCGTGCAGCCCAACGCTGCGCTCGAATAGGCTCTCGGGGCTGGGATAGGGCGGTTTGGCCCATTCGCCTCGCGTGTGCATGTGCAGTTGCCAATGCGCGATGCGCCTCAGCGCCGCGAGGATCTGCAGCAGCGAATGCTCAGCCACCACGCGGGCGATCGAATCGCCCCAGCCGGAAACGATCAGGCCCTTCTCGATGAGGACGCGAGGGACCTTGCGGCGAACCGTCCCACACAGATGACACACGTACCGAAGGGAAGCTGCGCGATCCAGCAGATCCTCGGGCAAAGAAGGCGTGGACCAACACGTTATGAGCACCTCGCTGGATAGTTCGTTTAGCTTGGCGATCATGGCGTCCCGACCTGCGGGCGATTCGAGGACGACCAGCTCAAAGGCCCAGGAGGCATCCTGAAAATTGGGCGCCAGGAAGCTTTCGAACTCAGCGGGCTTGAGACACCCCAGAACCACGGGCCTGGAATCCCGCGGCGAACGGCCTGTCGGTTTGTCCGTATCTTGCTGTTGGGTGTCACTCATAGTGGGTCAGACTGTACTGGCAGGAGGGTCAGATTTCAATGTCGTGTTCGATCGCCGGCGCCACCGACGGGGTTGTTCGGACTTGACTGGTCAGCGGCAGGAAAACTGCTGCGGAAAGCTGGTGTATTCGCTCATGTCGAACGTGTTGGTGGGAACCGCCCATGGGGCAGCAGGGGCCAGGTCGCTGAGCAGTTTTCTGTCGGCGGCGCCCTGACGGAGCATCTCGTCCAGGCCGTTGACAATCGTGCGGGCCTTGTCGGTGCCTTCGGCGACCCGCCGGGCGTGCGAACCGGGTATCCGGTGGATACGCTTGGAGCTTTCGTGAGCGCCGTCGATACCCAGCACCGCCGCGCGGGCCTGGGCCAGGTCGCAACGAAGTAAGGAGGCGTCTGAGGTGCGTATGGCCTCGACGAAGTCGATGACTACCTGCTGGCGGCCGAGACCGTGTGGCGACTGGCATGATTCGCTCGAACCGTCCGTGTAACTAATGGTGCACCCGGCACCACCGGTCCAGGTGGCATGGGCGTGCTCGGCCTGGATGTCCATGGTGGTGTCCAGCTGCTCATCGGTGCAGTGGCTGGTAAGCAGGTAGAGTATCGGTCCCTCGGCGGTTTGGATCTCGATGGCGGCTGTGTCGTGCGACTCGATCGGCCCTGCGGCGTATAGCTCGGCACGCACGGCTGCGGGGGTCGCGAACGTACCCGCCCGCGGCGAGGCCAACAGCAGCATGTTGTTAATCTGGTGGGATGTGGCGTTGGTCGCCGGGCCGTCGAGAACCCACTTCCCGCCGGACTGAAGTGTCCCGGCCCATTCATTTCGGGTGTAATAGGCCCGGGCTCGAGGCGCGCCGCAATAACAACTGATGCTGGTTATCCGGCCGAGCCTACCTTCGACAATCCGCTGTTTCAGCAGGCGAATGTCAGTTGCGTGGACCCCGTGGAACCCGACGATACAGAACCGATCCGTCGACTGGAGGGCTTGCAGCATTTCGTCGACTTCCTGGATGGTGGCGGCGGGGGGCTTTTCAAGATGAACGTGATACCCGCGCCCCAGGGCCGCCAGCGTCAGCGGTGTGTGGGAGTTTATACTCGTGGCGATGTACATCGCGTCGCACTTACCTTCCATCGCCTCGAACATCTTGGCGGCGTCGCCAAAGAGCTCGACACCTTGGCGGGAGAGCTGCTCGGCCTGGTCGGCGAACTGGGCCATTCGCAGGTCGGCGGCGGCAACGAGTCGACAGTCAGCCTGGGGGCCTACCTCGTTAATTGCGCGGATAAGTGTGCGACCATATCCGCCTATACCAACGATACCCAGTCGAATCATCTTCCGATTCCGCTGCTGCACTCGGCTGCGATGCGGGGGGCTTCACACCCAACGCAGATTAACCACCTATACCCGCGTACCGCCAAGGGTGCAACAATCGCGTTTTCGCCTTGACCGGCGGGCCTCCGGCGGGTACAAGGGTTTTCCATTTTCGTACGGGACATGGGCCAGGATGTTCTGTGCGCGCACTGCGGTAAGGTATGGTATGGGAAGCGACAAGAATACCAACAAAGCCAAACTAGAAACGTTCCGGCGACAGATCGACCGGCTCGATGAGCAGATCGTCGAGCTTCTTAGCAAGCGCGCCGAGGTCGTTGTGAAGATCGGCAAGGCCAAGCATCTTGACGGTGGACCGATTTACGTTCCCGAGCGCGAGCACGCGGTGCTGAACAGAATCACCGAGCTGAACCGCGGGCCGCTGCACGATGATTCGCTGCGCGCGATCTATCGGGAGTTGATGAGCGGGTCGTTCGCGTTGGAGAAGCAGCTTCGAGTCGGGTACTTAGGCCCGGAGGGGAGCTTTTCCCACTTGGCCGCACAGAACAAGTTCGGCTCGTCCGTCCAATACCGGCCGCTGGCGGATATCCGCGCAGTCTTTGACGAAGTGGCCAGGGGGCATTGCGACCTGGGCCTGGTGCCCGTGGAGCGCAACATCGGCGGGGGAGTAATCGACACGCTGGACTCGTTCATCGAGCACAACGTTCACATTTGTGCGGAGATCATCACCCCGATCCACTTGAACCTGATGGCCCGATGCGCGTTCGAGAAAATCAATGCCGTCGCGTCCAAACCGGAAGTCTTCGCCCAATGCCGTGACTGGCTGACGACGAGTTTCAAGCATATAGACCTCATGCCGGTGGCCAGTTCGGCCAAGGCGGCGGAGATGGCAGCGTCCGCCGAGGCCCTGGCGGCGATTGGATCTTCCTTGGCGGCAGAGCTGTATGGGCTTAACATCGTCTTCGCGAACATTGAGGACAACCCAAACAACATGACGCGATTCCTGGTGATCTCCAAGACGCCGACCAGTCGCAGTGGGCAAGACAAGACCGCGTTGATGTTCACCACCACCCATAAGGCCGGCGCTCTGGTGGAAGTATTGAACGTCTTCGCCGATAACGGTATAAATCTGACGAATATCGATACGCGCCCTTCCAAACGGCGCAACTGGGAGTATTACTTCTTCGTGGACGCAGAGGGCCACTTCGAAGATACGAACTTCATAAAGGCTTTGGACGAGGCCAAAGCACATTGCGGCGAATTGCACGTGCTGGGAAGCTTTCCCCGTGCTGAGCCTCCGGGCTGAGCTGACAGACCAGCGGCGATTGAGGAACAAAGATGTCTCGCAAGCTGTTCATAGCCGGAAACTGGAAAATGAATACATCCGCCGCCGACGCCGTGGCGCTGGCCGAGGCGCTCGTCTCATCCATTGGATTGGTCGAGGCCGTGGACCTGGCCGTTTGCTCGCCGTTCGTGTATCTCTTACCCGTGGGTGAGGCGCTGAGGGGCAGCAAGATCGCCCTCGGCGCCCAGGATGTCTTCTACGAAGACAAGGGCGCATTTACCGGTGAAATATCAACGGATATGCTGATCGACGTCGGGGCCCGCTATGTGCTCGTCGGGCACAGCGAGCGGCGTCACGTCATCGGCGAGACGGATGAGACGATCAATCGCAAGCTTCTGAAGGCCCTGGAGGCTGGATTGTCGCCGATCTTCTGCGTGGGCGAGCTGCTCGAGCAGCGGGAGGCGTCTGAGACGCTGGAGGTGGTGACCCGACAGGTGAAGATTGGGCTCGAAGGGATCTCGGAGGAGGACGTGATCGGCATGACCATTGCCTACGAGCCCGTCTGGGCCATCGGTACGGGCCTCACGGCGACGCCCGCCGAGGCCCAGGAAGTCCACGCCATGATACGAAAACTGCTTGCCGGGATGTATGATCAGTCCATCGCCGAGAAGCTGCGGATCCAGTACGGCGGCTCGGTCAAGCCCGCTAACGCCGCGGAGCTGCTCGAGGCGCCGGATATTGACGGTGCGCTGGTGGGTGGAGCATCGTTGAAGGCTCGCGATTTTGCGCAAATCGTAAAGGCCGGAATGTAAGAACCAAGCGAGAGGCGAGAGAACGAATATGGCCAGTTTTATACCAGGTTTCCTAGCGGCTTTGTTTGCGGTCATCTGTGTCCTGCTGATTGTCGTCGTGCTGTTGCAGAAGGGCCGCGGCGGCGGCCTCGGCGCAGCGTTCGGTGGGGCGGGCAGCAGCGCTTTTGGGACGCGAACGGGCGACGTGTTTACGTGGGTGACGATCGTGCTAACCTCGCTGTTTCTGATCCTGGCGATTGTCACGACCATCGCTCACCGCAGGCCCGGGGGGACGACGGCGACGCCTCAGTTCAACCCGCCCGCCAGGCCGATCGAAGGCCCAATCCCCGTCAGAATCACCTGCCGCACCGGCGGGGCGACCATCCGCTTTACGATGGACGGCTCCGAACCTGCCGAGGACAGCAAGGACTATGATAACAAGCCCCTGATGATTCAGCCGGGACAGACGATCAAAGCCAAAGCCTACCGCCCCGGGTGGGACGATAGTCAGGTCGCGGTAGCCCATTATCCTCCCTTGGATGCTGTGCTGGAGGATATAGAGAAAATGACCAAACCGGCCGCCGCGTCAGTTCCCGATCCTGGGGGCGCGACTACCCCAGGTCAGACCGACTGAAATGAGTAAGGAACCAGCATGCTGCGTTCAATGACGGGATTCGGAGAGGCCAGCGGCGAGGTCGACGGAGCGCAATACTCGGTCGAGATCAGGTCCGTTAACAACCGGTACTGCAAGTGCGTCCTGAGACTGCCCGACATCTGCTCTCCCGCCGAGCCGGAGATCGAGAAGATCCTGCGGTCGCGCCTCCGGCGGGGAATGATAACCGTTACGGTCAAGCTCACCTTCACCTCCCAGCAAGCCTATCGAATCAACACCGATGTGCTAGCGGGTTACATCGAGCAACTGCGTCCGCTGGAGGTCGACGCCAATCCGCTCATGCGCATCGACTTGGGTTCGTTGCTCCAATTGCCCGGCGCCTGTGCGCCCAGCGCAGCAGAAGGCATCTTTCACCAGACGCGGGAAGGGCTGCTGAATTTGGCCGAACAGGCAATTGATCAGCTTGCTCAGATGCGTCAGCTGGAGGGAGGGACAATTGAGGCGGATCTGACCAAGAACATCAACCAGATCCGCCAGAAGCTCGGCGGAATCCTCGAACTGGCGCCTCAGGTGGTCCAGGATTACCAGGAACGGCTCGTGACCCGTGTCCAGGAGCTGATCAACTCGACCGACGTGATCGTCGACGCCGAGGTTCTGGCCCGTGAGGTCGCGATCTTTGCCGATCGCTGCGACATCGCCGAAGAGACCACACGCTTAAAGGCGCACCTGGATCATCTTGAACAAGCTATCGCAACCGCCACCGACCCGGTTGGGCGCAAGCTTGATTTCATCGCCCAGGAGATGCTCCGGGAGGCCAACACGATCGCCGCCAAGGCCAACGATGCTCAAATCGGCCAGACGGTGGTGGAGATAAAGACCGCAATCGACCGCATCAAAGAACAAGTGCAAAACGTTGAGTGACCTAGCGCACTGTATTGGTGCTGCGGGCGATAAGAATTGTTTTGAATCGGTGCTCAACCTGGAAGGCTCTTATGGGTGGTGAGGGCAGAGTGATAGTGGTCTCCGGGCCGTCCGGGGTGGGTAAGAGCGCTATTGTTCGCCAAGTCCTGCGCCGCACCGGAGCGGGGTTCGGCGTGTCGGTTACCACGCGCAGCCCGCGTGCGGACGAAACCGACGGCCGGGATTACCGTTTTACCGACCGCCGGAGCTTTGAGCAGATGGTCGCCCGCGACGAACTGCTGGAATGGGCAGAGGTGTTCGGCGAGTTGTATGGAACCCCGGCCCGCCCTGTCCGCGACACGCTGAAGACCGGGCGAACGGTCATCCTGGATATAGACGTCCAGGGCGCAATGCAGGTGCACCAGAAGATGCCCAACGCAGTGTTCGTGCTGATAGAAGCCCCAAGTGACGAAGCGTTGGCCGAACGGCTTGGGCACCGGGGCAGCGAGACAGATGCGTCGTTTGCACAGAGGCTCGCCGAGGCGAAAAAGGAAATAGCCGCAGCCCTCAGCAGCGGCGTGTACAATTATCGTGTGGTCAACGACGACCTGGAGGCGGCGATCGAGCAGGTCGTCCAGATTGTCAACAAGGAGCGATGAAACGGATGATTGAGGCACTGAGGAACCAGGAAATCGTGAACAAGGTGGGGGGTAGGTTTAAATTGACCGTGCTGATCCAAAAGCGGATGCTTGAGCTGATGCAGGGAGCACGCCCCCTTGTTGAAAGAAAAAAGGGCGTGACGGATATGGAATTGGCGATCCAGGAGATACTGGAAGATAAGATCGCCATTGATTACGACAAATCCGATATCCCGACGCCTGAAGAGTTACTGGAGTAGTTGGGCGCTGGCTGGGCGGGCGCCGCTGGAGCACTATGGCGAGACAAAAAGACAATCCGCTGAAGGGCTATGAGGTGTTGCTGTGCGTCACCGGCGGGATCGCCTGCTACAAGGTGGCCCACCTCACCAGTAAGCTCGTCCAGGCTGCCGCGGGCGTCTCGGTCGCCATGACCGAAGCGGCCACGCGGTTCGTGGCGCCCCTGACGTTCCAGACGCTCACCGGGCGGGCGGTCTATACGTCCCTGTGGGAATCCACGGAGCGTTACAGCTGGCGGCACATATCACTGACCGACGCGGCCGATCTGATGCTGATAGCGCCGGCGACGGCGAATATCATCGCAAAAATGGCCACCGGTATCGCCGATGACCTTGTCTCCACGCTGAGCCTGGCGGCGGCGGGGGCATGCAAAATCCTGCTTGCCCCGGCGATGAACGAGCGCATGTGGCAGGCCCCGCCGACGAAAGCAAACATCGAGAAGCTCAACGGCTGGGGCGTGCACATCGTCGGACCCGTGCGCGGGCATCTGGCCTGCGGAGTCCAGGGTCAGGGCCGTCTAGCCGAACCCGACGCGATCCTCGCCAAAGCCACCGAGCTTCTCCTATCAGATCCGCCCAAGGGCCACGTGGGGGCTTAGAGTTTACCCCCCGGGGATTGTGGGGTAGGTTATTGATATGCGTATTCTCATCACAGCTGGACCCACACGCCAGTACATCGACCCTGTGCGTTTCATCACCAACGCCTCCAGCGGACGGATGGGGTACGCCGTCGCTGCCGCTGCTGCCTGCGAGGGCCACGACGTGACGCTGCTTACCGGTCCGGTCTGGATCGCCCCTCCGGGGGGTTGTCGCCTTGTGCGGTTCGTGACGGTTGCGGAGCTTACTGAGGGACTCGAGGAGCACTTCCCGGTGTGCGACGCGCTGGTGATGGCTGCGGCGGTGGGAGATTTCCGCCCGGCCCGGCAGCGGGATCAGAAGCTGCGCCGCTGTGATGGTCCGGTCGAGATCCGCCTCTTACCCACGCAGGATGTCCTGGCGACGGTTACCGGCACGAAGCGGGCCGATCAGCTGATCGTCGCATTTGCCGTCGAAGAGGGTCCGGATGACAAGATAGAGGTCGCCGCTCGGGCAAAGCTCGAGGCGAAGGGTGCGGATTACATCGTCGCAAACACGCTGGATGCGATGGGCGCCGACAAGAGCCGCGCCGCGATCCTCTCGGCGACGGAGGTTGTGCTTCCCTGGGCGGTCAGGACAAAAGAACAACTGGCCGAACAGATCGTCCGTCATCTGACCAACCCACGAGCCCATGCGAGCTAGCATGGTCAATCGCACGCCCGTTGCTATTCGGTGAGGTGATGCAGATCGCAGTCGATAAATGCTTGGACGATCTGTCGCGGCGGATCGACGAGCGGCAGGAGCAGGCCAATCTCACCGAGTGGATCTCTTTCTTGAACGACGGCTGGGGGGAGGAGACCTTCTCGCCCACACCGCGCAAAGCGGTCCCGCCGCAGGTTCACTGGCCGCAAATCAGCGTCAATGGGGCGATCGCGGATTTCGATTCAATGCTGTTGCAGCAGTTCAAGACCTGCTCGGACGTTCTGGGCGCCGGTGGGACAAACCGTCTTTGCGTTCGTTGCAATTACGGGACTGCGATCCTCCCTTCGTTGTTCGGGTGCGAGACCTTTTTTCTGTCTGACGACGCCAACACTCTGCCCACCTCGAGATCTCTGGGCGGGCGCGACAGGATACGAGCGGCGGTCGACGCGGGGGTCCCGGATATCTGCGGCGGGATCGGCGGGCGAGTGTTTGAGACGGCCGAGCGGTTCGGCGAAGTCTTCGATAAATACCCGATCATCGCTCGCAACGTCGCACTCTATCATCCGGACGTGCAGGGACCGATCGATGCGGCGGAAGTCATCTGGGGGTCCGATATGTTCTACGCCTTCTACGACGATCCTGATCTGCTGCGGCGCCTGATGGAGTTGGTGACCGAAACGTACATCGCATTCATGCGCCGCTGGTATGAGCTGGTCCCGCCGGGCGGGGAGTACTCGACGCACTGGGGATTCCTGCATTCCGGAAGATTAGTGATCCGTAACGATTCGCTGATGAATCTGTCGCCGGAGATTTACACTGATTACGTCCGCCCGCTGGATCAGCGGATCTTTGATGAGTTCGGCGGCGCCGGTGTGATTCATTTCTGCGGGCGCGGGGACCATTACATCAAGCAGATGTCCCAGATGCGGGGGCTTGCGGGGATTAACATGTCCGAACCGCATCTGAATGACATGCAAGCGATCTACCGCAACACCGTCGATAAGGGAATCAAGATCTTGGGGCTCGACCGGCAGGCGGCTGAGACGGCCGGTCGTTCCTTACGAGGGCAGGTGCACGTCTGCGACGCAAGCGGCCAGACGTTCTCCCACCGCCTGCCGACGTAAGGCAGGTCGACAACAGCACATAGGCGTCTGTTATGCGTGGTGTATTTCCCCTCCAGCAAACCCCACTACCGGGCCGATAAAGCTACCAGGACCATAACGAGGCCCAAGACGGTGCCCCAAGGGCCGTGATTGGACTGTGCGCGCGAACGGTTCCAACATGTGGGCTCTGTCGCCTGGTCCGAAGGAGGCGAACACAGCTACGTGATGAGTAAGAAGCGACAAGAAGATATCTTCGCCCAGACCGGTGGAGGCGAGCGGGGCAGCAAGCGATTCGTCCGATACTGCTTTGTCTTGTTGCTGACGGGCGTGGTGGTGCTTGTTTGGTTGAGCTTGCTTTCGTTTTCGCCGACAGATGCGCCGTCACCCGCGGTCCACCCGCCCCAAACGCCCGTAGTCAACGCTGCTGGGCCCATCGGCGCCCACCTTGCATACTATCTACGCTACTGGGTTGGCGCGGGTGTGTACATGGGGGTCCTGTTCGCCACCGTCGCCGCAATCACACTGATGTTCGGTGGGCGGATAGGGTTCTTGCGATGGCGGGTCCTCGGGGTGGCGTTTTTGGTGATAGCCACAAGCACGGCGGTGTACGTGCACCAGCCGACCGAATCGGCAGATGCGCTATATGGCTCGGCCGGAGTCGCAGGGATGGCGGCCGGTAAAGTCTTGTTGGGTCGATTTGGCCCAACCGGCGCCTGGATCCTTGTGGCGATTACCCTTTGCATCGGATTGATGCTGGCTGCCGATAATCTCGTCCTGCAGCTACCAAGTTTCAGCAAGAAGGTCTGGGCCCATCGCGATCGGCTCCCTTCGATGGTGGGCAAGCTGCGCCGTCGCATCCCGCATATGGTGACGGCTGACGCGGGCTCGGTTGAGGTCACGGCCTCTCCGCGCGCCGCAGCTGCCGTCCCGATCAAATCGTCTCGCCAAGCGGCGGAACGCAGGGGAAGTGTCGAGTCTGAACCGGCCTCGCCCAGAGCCAAGCTGACGTCCCTGCTTGGGATCAAACAGACCTCTGCGGGGCAAGAGACGCCATCACCCCAGCCCCAGCGCGTCACAGCGCCACAGCAGCCCACCAGGATTGAATCCGACGACGAGCAGGAGTATTCCTTGCCCTCTACGGACCTCCTGGCCGAGCCGTCCGGCGGCTACACCGAATCCCAGGAACTCCAGGCCGAGCAGAAACGGACGATCTTGCGGCAGACGCTCGACGATTTCGGCGTCGATGCTGAGATCGTCGGGTACATGACCGGGCCCGTGATTACGCTATTCGAATTGTCGCTTGGTGCGGGTGTCAAGGTCGCCGTCGTGTCCAACCTCGCCAACGACATCGCCCGCTCGCTCGCCGTCCCGGGCGTCCGGATCGTCTCGCCGCTTCCGGGTAGGGACACAATCGGGATCGAGGTGCCCAACCTGGACAAGGAGATCGTGCGCATCAAGGAGCTTATGCAGATGGCCCCCAAGGGCGCCAAGCGCATGCACCTGCCGCTTTACCTCGGCAAGGACGCCGGAGGGAATGCGATTGTAGCGGACCTTGCTGCGATGCCTCACATGCTGATCGCCGGTACGACCGGGTCGGGCAAGAGCGTCTGCATTAACTCCATCATCACGGCGATCCTGATGACGCGCCGCCCAGAGGAGGTCGGGTTAATACTGATCGACCCGAAGATGGTCGAGATGGCCGCGTTTGAGAACATACCCCACCTGCTGTGCCCGATCGTGCACGATGCGCGAAAGGCTGAGGAGATCCTCGAATGGGCTGCGATGAAGATGGACGAGCGCTATGAGCTGCTCAAAGAAGCCAACGTCAAGAACATCGTCGGGTACAACCGCTTAAGCCCCGCACAAATCTACGAGCGGTTCGGTATCGTCGACGAGGCCGAAAAATCGAAGATACCCACTCATCTGCGTTACTATGTGATTATCGTGGACGAGCTTGCGGACCTGGTGATGACGGCAAGCAAGGAAGTGGAAAACCATATCATCCGCATCGCCCAGAAGGCCCGCGCGGTCGGGATCCACATGCTCCTTTCGACTCAGCGTCCCAGCGTCAACGTGGTGACGGGGCTGATCAAATCGAACATGCCGTGCCGCATAAGCTTCCGCGTGGCGTCACGCCAGGAATCCCGGATCGTCCTGGACCAGAACGGCGCCGACGTGCTGCTCGGTGAGGGCGACATGCTGTTCCTCCAACCGGGCACGAGCAATTTGATCCGCGCTCAGGGAACGTATGTGGATGACTCGGAGATCCGCGCGGTGGTGGAAGCACTTCGCCGGACGGGAGCACCACAGTACAACGCGGAGCTGATGCGACTGACTTCCCGCCCGGTAAGCGCCTCCAGCGGCGAGCGGGACGAGTTCTTCGATCAGGCGGTCGATCTGGTCCTGGCTACACAACGTGGCAGCGTCTCGCTGCTGCAGCGACGGCTGCAGATCGGCTACTCCCGGGCGTCGCGGATCATCGACCAGATGGCCGATGCCGGGCTCCTCGGCGAGTATAAGGGCTCCCAAGCTCGCGAGTGCCTGATGACCCTGGAGGAATGGGAGCACCTGCACTCCTCTATTGCAGCGGATCAATCCGGTGCCGCAGCTCTTAACGGACAGCCCACAAGCGTCTAGGGGAACTGTGGGTACTTTATGGGGCGGGCCTGGCGCCTTACAATACTGTAGTGAACGGACAGACCACACCAAGGACCACCTCTGCGGCGCCTGGTTCCGGACCGGCGGACCGCGTGCGCGTCGGTTGGCTTGCAAGCAATCAAACCATCAGGTCGTTTGGGCGCATCCTCGCGCCGCTGGCGGTAGGGCTGATGGACGAGTTGGTCCAGATCGTCGCGATCTGCCCGCTGGGGGCCAAGATAGGCGAACTGCCCAGTCCGCCCGTTGAGATGGTCTCTTCTGGTAAGTCGCGACGGGGTCTGCTGCGACGTAAGGGCACCGAGACGCTCACCAAAGAAATCCGCTCGCGGAAGCTCCATCTGATACACGCCCTGGACGCCGAAAGTGCATCGCTGGCTCGCCACCTGGCGCACGATACGAAGACAAACTATATCCTCACTTGCCACGCATTGGGCGACGCCCGTCGCCTTGGCCTGATGCACCGTCGCGCGGAGGGCGTGTTGGGCACGTCCGAGCCGGTCGTCACCGATCTTATCAAGCACCACGTAGCGCCGGCCCAAAAGGTCCGTTTGCTTCGCCCCGGCGTCCACCAGGTCCATCAGGCCAGTTGCTTCCTGGATCCCGAGCGAACCGTCACAATCGTCGCCGGGACGATGGGCCGTGGGGGACGAGGGCTTCGGGAAGTGATCAAGGCGTTTGCCAAGCTGCATAAGCAGGATTACGACTGCCAGTTCTTTGTCATAAGCGACCGCCGCGGCGAAAAACGACTTCGCGCCCTGGTTAAGCGACTGGATCTGCGGCACGACGTGACGTTTGTGGATCGCAAGCCCGCGTCACGTTTACCGGGGATATTCAAGGCCGCCGACATCTACGTATCCGCTGCACCCACGCGAGGGCTTGACGTGCATTCCTTATTGGCGATGGCGGCGGGCGTACCTGTGCTGACAGCCAAAAAGAACGTAGGAGACTTCCTGCTGGACGGTACGACGGTACTGCAGTTCGCCGCCGGCGAGACAGACCAGATCGCCGGGAAGCTGGGATCTCTGCTGGACGATACGGCGTCCGCCAAGGCCTTGGCGGCGCGGGCGTTGGAGTATTTGCGGAAGAATCATACCCCCGCCCAGATGGTTACGGCGCTGGTGGAGATCTACCGGGACGTGATCGGCGAGAAAGCTGCGCCGAAGTCCGTGCAGTAGGTTCCCCGGCAGCCGTTTTGCCCGGGGGCCCTATCGAAGATCGAACTCGGCGGACCTCTCACGCATTTGCATCGACACCGAAATCCCTCAGTAGCCCTGCCAAGGCCGGACGGTGCTCTTTGGACAGCGGGGTCATCGGGAGGCGCAGCTCGTTTTGAATCATCCCAGCCATCGCCATGGCCCCCTTGATCGGAATCGGATTCGTCTCCACGAAGATCGCCTTGAACAGCGGGAACAACGTCAGATGCTGCCGCTGGGCCGCAGGTATGTCGGAGTTGCGGATCGCATCGCACAACCGGCGTATCTCGCCTGGTAGGATATTCGCCAATACGCTGATCACCCCGCACCCGCCGACGCAGGCGATCGGAAGCGTCAGCGAATCATCGCCGGAGAGAATCGCGATGTCACAGGCTGAGGCGATGTCGCTGGACGTGTTGACCTTCCCCGTAGCCTCCTTGATCGCCACGACCATCTCAATGTCGTTATACATCTTCACGACCGTCTCCGGCGTCAGCTCTATCCCGGTGCGGCCGGGGATGTTGTACAAGACTATGGGCAGCTCGGCCTCGGCGAGCTTTGCAACGTGGTCGTACATCCCTTGTTGCGTGGGCTTGTTGTAGTAGGGGTTGACGATAAGACAGGCGTCGGCGCCGGCGCTTTTGGCATGCTTGGTAAGGCGCAGCGCCTCGTGTGTGGAGTTGCTTCCCGTCCCGGCGATAACCGGGATGCGGCCCGCCACTTTCTCGACGATGTATTCGATTACCTTGTCGTGCTCGTCGTGGGACAGTGTCGGCGATTCGCCCGTCGTACCGCAGGGCACGATTCCTTCCGTTCCGTGTTCGATCTGAAAGTCGATCAGCTTACCGAAGGCGTCCCAGTCGATATCGCCCCCGGTGAACGGCGTGACGATGGCGACCATCGAACCTTCGAGTTGTATGGGTTCGGTCATATCGTGCAACCTTTCGTATGATATGGTTTGCGATACGGAGCGTATTGTAAAACGAACACCGAGCGATACCAGGGCAAATGACGCCAAACTTCATTGTCCGCAACGTCGTCTGCGATAACCTGCTAGGTAAAGCTGTGCTTATTTCTGGCCGTAGTAGGCATTGGGGCCGTGCTTCCGGAGGAAATGTTTCTCCAGCAACTCTTTGGATATCGATTTGGCGTCCGGGGCGATGCGCAGCGTCTGGATTGCCAAGCGGGCTGCGTATTCCAACGCGACGGCGTTTTGAACGGCCTCGCTGGGCGACCCGCCCCAGGTGAACGGTCCGTGAGATGCAACCAACACGCCGGGGACGGACATGGGGTCCAGACCCTCAAGACGCTCGATGATCACCTTGGCGGTGTTCGCCTCGTAATTGCTCTGAATCTCGTTGGGTTTCATCGCCCGGGTGCAAGGGATGTCCCCGCGGAAGTAGTCCGCATGTGTTGTTCCCATCGCTGGGATTTCCCGCAGCGCCTGGGCCCAGGCGGTCCCATGGACACTGTGCGTATGAACCACACCGCCCATCTGCTCGAACGCACGGTACAGCACCAGGTGTGTGGGGGTGTCCGAGCTGGGACGAAGATCGCCTTCCAGCACCTCAGAGTCTTCCAGCGAGACGATCACCATTTTCTCGACCGACATCTTCTCGTATGGCAGACCGGAGGGTTTGATAACGATGCATCCGGCCGCCCGGTCGACGCCGCTTACGTTTCCGAACGTTTCGTGAACCAGGCCCTTTGTCACGAGATCAAGGTTGGCCTGAAAAACCTGCCGTTTTAGCTGTTCAAGCACGAGGTCACCTTCTGAGCTGGCTTCTGATCGCCAGCAATCGTTTCATTACGTCGTACAGATTCCCTTGGTACTGGGGTGTCCCGAACGCGTCGTGCAGCTTGCGGTACAGCTCGTAGAGCTGCTTGTAGACGGCGTGTGCCCTGCGGTTCGGTTGGTATATCTTGCGCCTCAGGCCGGTCATCGCTTGCTGGGCGGCGGCGAAGCTGTTATGACCGCCGGATTTCTTCCCGGCCGCCACCGCGCCGGCGATCGCCGCTCCCAGAGCACACGTCTGAGCCGACCGCGACACCTTCATCGGCCGACCCGTCACATCCGCGTAGATCTGCATCACCAGCGGGTTCTTCTCGGCGATTCCGCCACAGTTGACCACCTGGCGGACCTTCAGACCGTACTGTTCAAAACGGTTGATGATCGTCAGCGCACCGAACGCCGTCGCCTCGATCAGTGCCCGGTAGATCTCGCCTGGGGTCGTGTACAGCGTCTGGCCCAACAGCAGCCCAGTGAGCCGCTGATCGACCAGGATCGTGCGGTTACCGTTGTTCCAGTCCAGCGCCAAGAGGCCCGACGCACCGGGCCGGATCTTTTGGGCCGCCGCCGTAAGGGCTTCATGCGACCCGGCCGCGCGGCCCCCCGGGCAGATGTAATTGACGAACCAATTGAAGATATCACCGACGGCGGACTGACCCGCCTCCAGGCCGAAGTAGCCCGGTAAGATGCTGCCGTTGACGATTCCGCACAGCCCGGGAATGTCGGTAAGTGGCTTGTTCGTCGGCGCGACCATCATGTCGCAGGTGCTGGTCCCAATGATCTTGACCAGCGTCCCGGGGCGAATCCCGGCTCCCACGGCGCCCAGATGCGCGTCGAAGGCGCCGACGGCCACCGGGACGGCGGCCGCCAGCTTGGTCCGCCTGGCCCATTGCTCCGTCAGCCTGCCCACCCGCGAGGCGATTGTCTTGGCCTTGGGCCTCAGCCGCCCGCGCAGTTTCCCCAAGGCAGGGGCAAGGGCGGCGAGGAACCTGGCGTCGGGATACCCGCCCCAGTCGTCGTTGTACATCGCCTTGTGTCCGGCCGCACAAACGCCGATGACCAAATTCTCCGGCGATTCAGTCCCGGTCAGCATCGCAGGAATCCAGTCGGCGATTTCGACCCACATATGGGCCGCCTTGGCGACCTTAGGGCTCGTCCTGATGCAGTGGAGGACTTTACTGAAGAACCATTCGCTGGAATACGTCCCGCCGCACTTGGCGAGATAATGCGGGCGGAGCTTGGCGGCGCGTTGGGTGATCTGCTCAGCCTCGGCGACGGAGGTGTGGTCCTTCCATAACCAGGCCATGGCCGAATGGTCACGGGCGAATCGCCGACTCAGCGCCAGCGGTTTACCGCCGGCGTCGACCGGAAGGGGGGTGCTTCCGGTCGTGTCCACCCCTATCCCGATGATCTGATCCGCCCGGAAGCTCTTGGCGGTCTTCTTGGCGGCTGAGACGGCCCTTTTGATAACCGCCTCAGTGCTTTCGATGTAATCGGCCGGGTGCTGGCGAGCGAGATTAGGGTCGCTCGACAAGATCACGCCGTCGGTCCCGTGGGCGTAGTTTCGCACGGCCGTTGCGACCTCCCGGCCGTTGGTTACGTTGACGATCAGGGCACGGACACAGTTCGTCCCATAATCCAGCCCGAGCGAATACTTTCCCATGTGCTTCTCCTGTACGACCCGCAGGATCTCGGTTTGGCCCGCTGAAGGCCGTGCACGGAAATGATAGTCGATCCCCCGGCGAATTTCGAGAGATCAACCGGCTGCATGCGGCCTCGGTGAGGTTGCGCCGCCAGTCCCCCGAACTGGGACCGAACAAAGTTAAATGCGCGCAAAAAAGGGGCGAGACGTTGCTTGCTCAAGGCACCGTCATCGCCCTTCGCCTTAGTAGAGGCCCCTCTCTTGCGAGGCTCCTCATGCGAAACTCCAGCGGAGGAGGGCTGAAGTAAACCAGCAGGCGCTCAACTCTGCCAGCCCTCGCACTCGGCGTCTCAGACCTCTACCTTGAGATACCTCCAACGGTCTACGCCCCTAAAGGGGGAGAAGGGGCGATCCTTACAAAGCAGGTGCTCAACCCTGCCTCGAGTCGACCGTCTTGTGCGGAGGTGTCTCACTGTGAGACTCATCGCTTCTTACTACATGGCGGCGTTCAGATACAAACTCTGTCAGCTGCCGCAAGCTCCTCGGTACAGCTCCCTCATGAGACTTAGTCATCGCGGGTCGGCCGAGCGGCCAAATCACGATGCCCCTCAATATGAACCTCTCTATCATCGAGTCGCAGGACGTGGGACAACAACTCAGACCACTGCTGCGCCCGCACGGGGCGCGTCAGGTACAATGCTCCGCCCATCCGCGCTGTAAGCTCTTGTTCGCCGCCCCCGTTATCACCAACTACGGTGAGCGGACAGTTCGGCCAGCGTTTCCTGAGCCACTTCAGAATCCGCCCGAGCGTGCTGGACGATTCGTTTGTCCCCAGGATGACGAGCGCGACTTTGCCCATCGGAGCGTTGTACATCAGATCCTGTGCCCGACGATAGGTAACTAGACACCCACTATTGAGTTTTAACAGCTGCCGACCTACTTGGTCAGCTTCGCTGGCATCGGCGCATGCCATCAAAATGCATACGCAGCTCCCACCCCACCTCATTAGAAGGCTCCTTTGACTCAAGCTCCAGTTTACGTACAGCAGGCTCCTCAATCTCTATGTATAGATGCAAGTGGCGTGCCTTAGTTCATTCAGGGCGCGAGTAATTTGTATGTCATGGCTGATACAGCGGTTGGGTGACAGGATGTTCATCGGGCCTGGTAGTTGGCCTCAAGAGCCCTGTCGCAGAATGCAGCAGGGGACGAGGCAGATTGCGACAGTGTTGCTGCATCTTGCGGCAGATGGTAACGAGCTGAAGTCAACATGGGAAATGCTGCGACTCTGCGCGCGTCGGTGCCTCGACGGGCGGCGAGAGCTGGTGGTGAGGTGTGCTGAAAGAATGGTTGAAATCCCGTGCGCTTTAAGATCGACGGTCCAACCCGTGGAGGCGTATCTTCCTCAGAAGGGTGCTTCGATGGATCTGTAATACCTTCGCCGCAGCCGATCGGTTGTGCCCCGTCATCTCCAGGGCCTGGAGTATCGCTTGGGACTCCACCTGGGCCAGGCTCAGGCCTGTCGCGGCGTTGTCTGGCAGCGGCATCCTCCCTGGGGCCGGGTCGAGGCCGGCGTTGCTCGCACCATACCCGTCTTCCCACTCCAGGGCGCCCAGCGACGGGGCGGAGGGGGGCAGATTCGCCGCGTACAGCCGCTCAACATACCCGCACAGCTCGCGAACGTTACCGGGCCAAGGGTACTGGCGAAGCTGATCGCGAAGATACTCGGAAAGCTGCCTTCTGACCATCCCGTACTGCTCGGCGTACAGGTCCAGATAGTAATCGATCAGCGGCTCGATATCCCCGGGTCTTACTCGTAGGGGCGGAACCTGAATGCACACGACGTTAAGGCGGTGATAAAGATCTCTCCGGAAGGTCCCTTCGGCGGCATGTCTTACCAGGCTTCGGTTGGTGGAGGCGACAAAACGGACGTCGACGGGTAGGGGCTTGGACATCCCCACGGGAATAACCTCTCGCTCCTGAAGCAGTCGCAACAGCTTCGGCTGCAGCGCCAAGGGAAGTTCACCGACCTCATCAAGCAGCAAGGTTCCGCCCTCAGCGGCCCGCACAACGCCCAGTGTATCGCTGGTAGCGCCTGTAAATGCACCTCTTACGTGTCCGTAGAACTGGCTTTCGAAGAGGGACTTGGTTATCGCGGGACAGCTTACGGGGATGAAAGGCCCATCAGCGCGGCGAGAACGGTGGTGAATACGTCGGGCCAGAAGCTCCTTGCCGGTGCCGGACTCACCTTCAAGCAAGACCACGCAGTCGTTGGCGGCCACGGTGTCAACGACTTCGATCACCTGCCTGAAAAGCGCACTTTCACCAACTAAGTGATGATTTGAAGCTACGTCTTCCTGCGGCAAGTCGACCGTATAGCGATAGGGTTTACTTCCTCCAAATCGCATCGCACTACTCTTCTGAGCACAACTCTCCAAGCCTCTCTTGAGCGAAATAGCGATTTGTCCAAAGCTGCGTTGGTGCCTCCATGCTTCCTTGGCAGCATATTGTTTATAAACTATGAAGCCGATTTTTGCAAGCGCAAAATTACCTCAGCGTCGCGAACAAGCGCCGCCAGAACCCGTAAGTAACGGATAAACCAAACCATAGAATAAAACATCTGCCCCGATCGATCTGGTTGGCGCAGCGATACGCAATTGTTAAATGCGCCTTGGGCGATTATGATTGGCCATCTACCTTGGGCGCTGCCCAAGGGAATGGAGAACAGAACAATGCTGATTATCGGCGAGAAGATCAATGCTACTCGTAAGCCCATCGCTGCGGCGCTGGAATCTCGCGACGCCGAGCAGATCAAGGCCACCGCCACCGCGCAGGTCCGGGGCGGCGCTGCTTACATCGACGTCAACGGGGGGGATCCGCGAGAAGGGGTAGAGGCCGAGAACATCGCCTGGCTGATCGATATCGTCCAGGGAAGCACTGACGCCGCCATCGCGGTTGACTCGGCCAGTCCCGACGCCATGAAAGTCGGCCTGTCTGTCGCCACCAAAAAGCCCATCCTCAACAGCATCTCGCTGGAGGCGGACCGCCTCGGGCCGATGCTCCCCCTGGCGGCCGAGCATGATTGCATGGTAATAGCGCTTTTGATGAGCGACGCGGGGACACCGGCGGGTGTCGACGAGCGCCTGAGAAACGCCGAGGCGCTGATAGAAAAACTCACCGGTGCAGGCAAGAAGCTGGATGAGATAATCATCGATCCATGCTTCTTACCGATATCAACCGACATCACCAACGGCCGGGCCGTGATCGACGCCATCGCCAAGATCCACGAAACCTGGCCCGAGGCTCACGTCGGCGGGGGCTGCTCGAACATCAGCTTCGGGCTACCAAAACGCAAGCTCATCAACTTCGCCCTGCTGTGCCAGGCGATTTACCACGGGATGGACGTGGGGATCATCGATCCGACGATCCCGGGGATCATCGAGACGATTCTCGCCGCCGAGGCTATCGCCGGAGCAGATGAGTTCTGCATGAACTACGTCTCGGCGATGCGGTAAGCGAAGCGCCTTTACTTGGGCGTTCAACTTGCCGCGTACCTGCCGCTGTGTTACATTGTCGCCAATGCCCATAACCAAGAACAGAATCGCTAAGAACGTCGCACGAATTCGCGAGTCCATTTCCGATGCAGCCGCGCGCTGCGGCAGGTCGCCGGACGAGGTCTCCATCGTGGCGGTAACCAAGGGTGTCGATCTTGAGACCATAAAGAAGCTCATCGATACCGGGATGACTGACCTGGCAGAGAGTCGCGCCCAGCAGCTCTGTCAGCGGGCCGGTGACATCGCCGCCTACCTGCAGCGCCGACGCAACGAGGTCCCCGGCGGGGTGCGATGGCACATGGTAGGGCATCTTCAGCGCAACAAGGTCAAGAGTGTCCTGGAGGTCGCGGATGTCATTCATTCCGTCGATTCGCTGCGCCTCGCCGAGGAGATCAACGCACGGGCCGAACAGGCCGAGCGGAGAATCGACGTGTTCATGGAGGTTAACTGTTCGCAGGAGCCTCAAAAAGACGGCGTCGCCGTCGGCGCAGCGTTGCACCTTGCCGATATGATGTCGACGCTGAAGCACCTGCGTCTGTTGGGGTTGATGACGATGGCGCCGTTTGCGACGGACCCGGCCAAGGCCCGACCGACGTTCGTTCGCCTCCGCGAGCTGTTCGAGGAGATATGCGGCGAGAAGATCGGGGGGGAAGACTTTCGCCATCTTTCCATGGGGATGACCCAGGACTACACCGTCGCCGTCGAAGAAGGCGCCACCGTCCTGCGCATCGGCACGGGGATTTTCGAATAGCATTACGATCTGACGAATGCTCGTGGAGCTTCAGGACGACGACGCTGGGCGACCCGCGCACTTGCACCGGGCGGTACGGACAAGCGTTAAGTGCTCTAGCTCAGCTTCTTGATAATCGCCTTGCAGAAGGCCGGGAGATCGTCGGGTGTGCGCGAGGTGATTAGGTTTCCGTCCACGACGCATTCTTCATCCACCCATTCGGCGCCGGCGTTGATCATATCGTGCTTGATCGCCACGAAGCTGGTGGCACGCTTCCCGCGAAGTGCATCTGTGCAGCACAGCATCCACCCGCCGTGGCAGATCGCCCCCAGGACGATGCCCGCCTCGGCGCACTGGGCGATGAAGCGGATCATCGGCTCCGACCGTCGCATGTAGTCCGGCGCCCACCCGCCGGGCACGACGACCGCGTCGAAGTCGGATCCCGCCACCTCCATTACCGATACGTCGGCGGTGCACGGGTACCCCAGCTTGGACGGATAGACCTTGTCCCGCTCTGGCGCGACCCGCACGACCTGCGCCCCGGCCTCGAGAAGCCGATAGTACGGATACCAGACCTCCAGCTCCTGGTACTCACGCTCGAGCATGATGGCGATTCGCTTACCGGTCAGTGGGATTGAAGTGTTCCCTACCATCTGGATTCCCCAAGGTTCCGCAGTATTGTTTTGTCACCGGCGATCAGCGATTCTTTTTTGGCTTGGGATATTCGACTCGCCAGTCTAATGGAGCCGAGGGGGCTCGAACCCCTGACCTGTTGATTGCGAACCAACCGCTCTCCCAACTGAGCTACGGCCCCGCTGACCAAAGCCAGTATACGCCTATGCGGTCGCACTTGTGAAGCACCATTCGTCGTTGACGCAAATCAGCGACGCCGGCGGCGAGTCAACGTCCCAGAGCAATTTAAGATTTCCTGTCCCGTCCTGGCCGGCTGCGGCTTCGGCTCACTGCGTCAGGCTGCATCGGCAACCCGCTGGGTTTCCTGCTTCGCCTTCCTTGTCAGCCTTGTCCTCGCTCGTCCATCACCGGAACATTAAACCTCAAAGTGCTCTAGACACGTATCGGCTTAAAACCGAGCTTAAAGAATTCATTTGGATTGTTGAATAACCAGTCGGCCGCAACCTGACGGGCCTGGGCAGCGTCCATCCAGCCGGAATCGACCATCTCGGCGAGGGCGGCGGCGATGTTGTCCTTGGCGATCGCCAAGTGCCCGGCCGCGTGCATAATCGAATCGAGATAATCCCCGCCGAACCCGTGCATCTTGCTGTGCGGGACGGTCACCAGCGAATCGGCCAGCACCCGCTGCGCGTATCGTGGGTCGATAATGTGCAACCAGCAGCAGTCGAGGTGCACGTTGGGGTAGTTTTTGCCCAGGTACAACCAATCGCCGGCGTACGGCCAGTTCCCGTGGAACAGATCGAAGTTTACGTCGCGATGCAACTCGAGGATCTTCGTAAGCAGCACGGCCCGCGTCTTGGCGATATCGTTGCGGACCCCGGCCATGTGCCCGGTGTGCAGCTGGATCGGGATCTGCCTGTCGCGGGCGAGCCGCATCAGTGCGCCGAAGATATAATCGTCGAGCGGCTTCGCCTCGGGCCAGCCCAGCGAGGCGCGCGGGTCGGCGATGATGCGATTGAACAGTTCGTCGGCCTGCGCCTTCGGCGGATTCCCGTAGGCGATTCCTCGATTATAGGCGGACTGATCCTTCGCCCCGGCCGCTGCGAGCTTCAAATACCTGTCCAGTTGCTCGCCCAGGACTTCCAAGTACTCGTCAAGACAAGTCACGTTCCGCCCGCTGCGCTGCGTAATTTCGTTGATCTGCTCGAAGCTGCGGATGCTGTGCAATTCCGGCAGCGAGATCATCAGGCGGTCGCGCGGGGGAAGCTTGTGCTTACCGGCGAGGAAGTCGCGACGGATCTTGGGGAACATAACCAGATCGACGAGCCGGCACTTTATGTTGTGCTTGTCCAGATACGCATCGTAGCCCTTCGGATCGGACAGGTCCACCAGCTTGGGCTTGATCGACTCCAACGCCTTCAGCGTCAGCTTCTCCACTCCGTATTCGTGCTTGAGGATCCACTTGGTCACGTGGGCGTAACCGGTGTGCTCGGTGCGGGCCCAGAGCTTCCGGAACATGGGCCACTTCTTTCGCGTCGCCACCGAGCAGTCCGCCAACATCTCGACATCCGCCTCGCCGCCGGCGGAGACCAGGTCCGAACGTACGTATCCTTGGATCAACGCGGCGATAGGCTCGTTGCACCTGGGGTAGTGCTCCGGCCCGGCGGTGTGTTCGTGCGTGTCAATTACGGGGTAATCCGCCAGTTCACTGCGCAGGGCTTCGAACGTATCGCTTCGTGGTGACATGGTCCGGTCCTTTCAGGGCGGGCGTATCGCTTCCGGGAACTGTATGGCCGGGGCGTCGCCCGGTCAAGTGGCCGCGCGGGGCCTGTACGTGCATGTGGGCTCTTCGGACAAATAATCGCCACAGGCGGCATAGGCGCGTGCTCGACACCCCCCGCAGATGCCCTTGTATTCGCACCGCCCGCACTTACCGCCCAGCCGATCGGCGTCGCGAAGCTCGGCCAATATCTGCGAACTGCGCCATATATCAGCAAGGTCGCCCTGGCGAACGGACCCGCACGTTACCGGGAGGTACCCGCAGGGATAGACTTCCCCGGTGGCGCTGACGAAAATGACGCCCCTCCCGGCCAGACACCCGCGATAATGCTCTGAAGCGGCCAGCACTCCGCGCTGTTCGGCGATGCGGTTGTAGTGGGGGGCGCAGGTGGCCCTGATCTGAAGGTCCGCCTCTTCTTGGCGGTCGCAGACCCAATTGAGCACCTGCTCATATTGCTGCGGCGTCAACTGGTGCGTCTGGGCGATTTGTAGCCCGCATCCGACAGGCACCAACAGAAACAGGTGCAACGCCGCTGCGCCCAAACCCCGTGTGAGCTGATAGACCCGGTCCAGCTGATCGAAGTTGTGTGCGGCGATGGTGGCGTTGATCTGGACGGGCACACCTTCGGATCGCAAGGCCGATATGCCCGCCATCGCGCGATCGAACGCACCGGCCAGGCCGCGAAACGAATCGTGCGTTTCCGGATCGGCGCCGTCGAGGCTGACCGCTACGCGGTGGAATTGGACTGCGGCGATCCGCCGGGCCATATCCGTGTCGATCATCGTCCCATTGGTCGCAAGGGCGGTCGGCAAGCCCAGCGACCTGGCGAACGCGGAAAGCTCTTCCCAATCATCCCGCAGCAGGGGCTCGCCGCCGGAGAAGATAATCAGGGGCTCGCCCAGCGCAGTGGCCGAGTTCAACACGGTGCGGAATTGTGCCGTTGAAAGCTCGTCGTCGCCCGTTGGGACGCGCCGACAGTGGATGCAATTAAGATTGCACCTGGCGGTCGATTCCCAAAACAGTATCCGCAGTGGCGGAAACTGGGCCCGAGGTTTGTTCACGGTGCGATCTCCTCGTCGGTCAGGTAGCAGCCCGGGTCGTCGCCCCACATATCGCCCGCGGCGGCCGCTCGGGCCCGCAGGTTCCCGTTGCACAGGTTCAGCCATCGGCATTGTGGGCATCGGCCCTTTAGATATCGCTTGCGGTCCCGCAGCTTGCCCAACAGCGGATGGGTTGGATCGGTCCAGATCCGGCTGAACGGGCGCTGCTTAACGTTACCGAGGACCTGATCCGCCCAGAACTGATCGGCCAGGACATCGCCGTCCCAGCGCACAGCCCCCAATCGCTGCCCGCTGCTGTTTCCGCCATTGAGAGTAAGTAGTTGTTGGGCTGTGGCGGCTTGGACCGCCTTACCCTCTCGTAGCAGACGCAGACAGATGTACGGCCCGTCGGCGTGGTTGTCGACGGTCAGGACTTGCAGATTCCCGCGCGCCGCGCAAGCGGACGCCGCGCGATCCATGATCAAATCCAGCGCCTCACGCGTCTGTTCGTGCGTAAGGGCGTGGCGGGATATTCCGCTGCCTCTACCGGCCGGGACGAGGTGGTAGAAGCAGACGCGGCCGATTTGCTCCGCCACGAGAAGATCGAAGATCGCGGGGATTTGATCGACATTGTCAGCGGTCATCGTAAACCGCAGTCCGACTTTGATACCCGCGGCGCGACAGTGGCGAATACCGGTAAGGGCCTCGCTAAAAGCGCCGTCCCGCCCGCGGAAGCTGTCGTTGACCGGCCCGATTCCGTCCAGAGACACCCCCGCATAGGCCAGCCCGGCGGCGCGGAGCTTCTCGGCGGTCGCTTCGGTCAGGAGTACGCCGTTGGTCGACAGGACCGCCCGCAGGGCCGCGCCGTTGGCGTGGGCGATCAATTCGACGATGTCTTGACGCATCAACGGCTCACCGCCGGAGAATAGCAGCACCGAAGTGCCCATCCCGGCCAAGTCGTCAATCATCCGGCGTGCTGCGGCGGTCGTCAGTTCATCGTCGGCGGGCGCGTCTGTGCTGGACGAGTAACAATGAACGCATCGCAGGTTGCATCGGCGCGTGCAGTTAAACACGACCACGGCCGGTACGTTCGCGCCGGCGGCGCGGTGCGGCCCGGGGTAGCGCAGGGCGTCGGACGCCCCGGGTGAGTCGCAATAGAGTCTCGATATCTCGATCATGGTAGTTGGCGTAAGTTCACTGACCCGCCCGCGGCACTGGGATCAGGAACATTGTAGCGGATGTGACGGGCGGGTCGGCGCAGAAATACCCCTCCGCTTGCCCAGACGCATTGGTCGCAGGTCACAGGTTGGGACTGGCGACGAAGGGCGTGTACTTCTTGAGAAGGCGGATCAAGTTCGGCTGGTCGGGCTCGGTTTCCAAGGAGCTGTTCCAAGCAGCCAGGCCCATCTCGCGCAGCTCAGTCTTGTGTGGTTCCAGGATGAACTGCGTGATGTATACCACCCCGATGCCCCTGTGGGCCGCTGAGCCGCCCGGGTCCAGCGACAGGGCCTTTTCATAGGCATCGAGCGCCTCGGGGAAGTTGCGCTTGCGGTAATGGCAGGCGCCGAGTTTCTCCCATGGGGTGGGGTTGTCGGGGGAGACGCGCCCGGCCATCTCGAAAGCGCTTATCGCCGCCGCCAGACGATCCTGCTTTACGTACGCAATTCCAAGGTTCATCAGAACGTTAGGTTGTTTGGCCTCCAGCTCCAGCGACGCCTTGTAGGAACGGATCGCCTGATATGCCCTGCCTTGGCGATCGTAGATGATTCCCAAGTTGCTGTACGCTTGCGGGCTGCGGGGGTCCAGCTCGATGGCCCTTACGCAGTATTGCTCGGCGAGGTCGTCCCGTCCCAGCTCGTAGTAGCATACGCTTATGTTCAGGTTCGTCTCAAAGTCGTCCGGGCGAAGCAGGATGGTGCGGCGGTAGATTTCGGCGGCCCGGCGGAGATACTGCTGGGCGATCTCGGTGATCTTGGCGGCGTCGGCGAGCACCTGATATGTAAACCCCAGATTGTAATGGGCCCGGAAGGCGTACGGGTTTTTGTCGCAGGCAGTTTCGTAGGCCCGGGCGGCCAGCTCGTGTGCTTCCTTGCGGCGATGGACGTCGCCGATGGCGGTGTAGGCGACGGAAAGCTCGGGGTCGGCCTCAATGGCTTTGGCGAGCTCTTTAAGGGCAGCCTCGAGGTCGCCTTGAAAGACCAGCACCTGTCCGCGCGCAAAGTGCTTTTGGGCCAGTTGCAGGTTCGGACCTGTCCTACACCCAGCAAGACCCGCAATACAGACGCTCACCAGCAGAAAGGCGGAGACTTTGCCAGACTTGATATGGCCCACTGTCCTTGCCATAAGCACCAACGCTCCGTCAACCAATTGGCTCGCCGCAGGCGAACCCCATATGTTGTGTCTGCGTTTCTAGTGCATAGCACCTGTTGGGTCAAGGCTTTGTCTTCACTTTTTTTTTTGGTGTGGCGGGGATTATTCCCGTCCTGACGGACAGGCCAAACTTACCGGGCGCGTCCGCCGTCGAGGGCTTTCGGTGGCCCGAGCCCGATGGGCCTTGACCTGCGGACTCCCGTAGCCGAACATGCAACCGTCAGAGAAACTGCACATGAACAGCGCCAACGCCGTCCTTATCACGCTAGCAAGCGCGTTCGTCATCCTCTCGGTGACGATGGTGTTCATGCACCCCGACTACGACTACGGCGAGCCGGACAAGGTCGTCACGCTGCTTACCCCCGCCCCGCCAACCTACCTGAAGATCTTTTCTGAAGCGATCCGCCGCTTCGAAGCCAAGCACGCCGAAAAGGGCTGGCGGGTCCGCTACATCAGCGTCCCGTACGAGCACTACTACCGCAAGGTCCAGTTCATGGAGGTCATGGACGACCAGGCCGACGTGATCTACATGGACCAAGCCAAGTTCCCCGAGTACATGGCCAAGGGAATGCTGGAGGACCTGAACCCCTGGATCGACGGCGATCCGGACTTCCGTCGCGAGGACTACTTTGATATGGCCTTCAAGCACGTAGCCTTCGACGAGCAGCAGCTCGGCATGCCGTTTTTGTTCTCGCCGACGCTGATCTTCTACAACAAGACCGCCTTCCGGGCCGTTGGCGCGAAGCTGCCCGAGCCCGGCTGGACGTACGACGAGTTCCTGACGGCCGCAAAGAAACTCACGCGAGATACGGACGGCGATGGGAAGATCGACTTTTACGGGGTGGTGGCCCTCACGGTCGCCAACACCTGGCCGCAGTGGATCTGGCGGGAGGGCGGCAGGGCGTTCAGCGAAGATATGAGTCGCTGCACGTTGGACTCCCCCGAGGCGATCAGGGCCCTGCAGTTCATCCAGGATATGATCCATACGCACAAGGTTTCGCCGACTCCCACGGCCTCCAAGGCGCTGTCGGATCGGGAGCGGTTCAAGGTTGGCCGGGCCGGCATGGTTTTCGGCTCGCGGTTTCAGCGCGACACGTATCTGCAGTTGCGGGATTTCGAGTGGGACGTCGCGCCAATCCCCAAACACCCCGAGACGGGTCTGGCCACGACTAATATTATCGTGGATTCCATCAGTCTGGCGCGCCACGGCAAGAACAAGAAGCTCGGCTGGGAGCTGATGAAGTTCCTGGTTTCCGAGGAGATGGCCCGGGTGTACATCGAAGTCGGCACGGGCCTGCCGGGCTTCAAGAAGGTCGCCCGTGAGGGGCTCGACCCGAACATGCCTGGCGACCGCTTCTTCCTGGATGTGCCCCCTGATACTCGCTATCCATTCCAGCCGTATCGGGCACCGAAGGAGATAGCCTACGGCGTCCAGCGGCTGGGCGCGATCTGGTCCGGCCGCGAGCCGGCCGAGACAATCGCCCGCGAGGTTGCTGCCCGCATCAACGAGGGCATCCGCCGGGACGTCGAACGCGAGCAAAAGCTGTACGGGACAACGCTGCAGCGGGATCGCTAGATGGCTAGATTCACGCGAAAACACACCGAATGGCTGGCCGGGCTGGCGTTCATCACGCCGAACGTGCTGGGCTTTCTGCTCTTCACATCGATCCCGGTCATCGTCTCGGCCTGCTTGAGCCTTTACGACTGGGACATGTTCCACAAGCCCGTATTCGTCGGCGTGGACAACTTCCGAGAGATGCTGGGCGTAAGCATCACCGGCGGGAGGCTTACTGCTTCCGACCCCCAGTTCTGGTATTCGGCGTTCAATACGATCTTCCTGATGCTGGCGATTCCCGCGCAGATTGCCCTGTCGCTAATGCTGGCCGTGCTGCTGAACCGGAAGCTAAAGGGCGAGCGGATTCTTGCTGGTCAGGGCTGGGCGGCCGTGCAGATGGGCGCGGGAGCGGCCGTTGGGATGTTGGGGGCGTTCGCCGCGGCGCTTGCGGGTGCGGGCGGCTTGCAGTGCGTGCTGATCGGTATCGTGCTTTGGCTGGCGGTGACGGCCGTTATGTTCTCGGCGTTTCGCCGAACCCCCGCCTGGGCGGCGCCGTTGCGGGCCCGCGCCTGGCCGATCTTGCGAGTGGTCATCGGTTTCTCGGCCGGCTTGCTGGCGGCCATGCTCATCGGTAGCCTGCGCGGCCAGTGGGTGCTGGGTATCGGCATCGGCCTCTTGGCGGGCGGGCTGCTGTTCGTGATCCTGGGCCGACCTATCGTCTCGGCCAGGACGATGTTCTTCCTGCCGTCGATCACCGCCGGGGTGGCTACCTACCTGATGTGGATGTGGCTTCTCAATACCGACGGCGGGCCGATCAACCGCTTCCTGGAGGCGCTGGGGATTCCCGGGCCGAACTGGCTGGACGGCGGGTTCATCACGACCGACCAAATCGGCAAGAGCCGCCTCTGGTGGTTCTGGGCCAAGCCGGCCATGATGATCATGGGCACGTGGATCGCGATGGGTGGGACGAACATGATCCTCTACCTGGCGGGTCTGCAGGGCATCGACCCGCAGCTGTACGAGGCGGCCGAGATTGACGGAGCGGGCGGCTGGAGCAAGTTCGCCCACATCACGCTTCCGATGCTGGCGCCGACGACATTCTTCATAGCCGTCATCAGCGTAATCGGCGGCTTCCAGGGGGGCTTCGGGGCGGCATACGTGATGACCAGCGGTGGGCCGGAAGGCTCGACGACCACCATCAGCTACTACATCTTTCGCCAAGCGTTCGAGTTCTTCCGGATGGGCTACGCCGCCGCCATCGCCTGGGTGCTGTTCGCCTTGGTTTTCGTGTTCACGCTGCTGCTGTGGCGGCGCGGAAAGGGGACGGTATATTGAGCCGGGCCGAGGCGACAACTTCCGACGCCCGCGCGATCCGCATCTCGCGGTGGCTGTTCCGCGCAGGTGTGGTGCTGGCGATCATTTTGGTGGCGGCAACCTGCGTGTATCCGTTCTGCGTGATGGTCTCAATAGCGTTCACGCCCGAGGTCGACGCAATGGCCGGTAAGTTCATCCCGGCCCGGCCGACCTACGAAAGCTTCATCCGCGTCTGGCAAGTCATGCCGTTCGCCAAGTTCTACGTCAACTCGCTGTTCATCGCGCTTACGGTCACGGCGTTGCAGTTGACCACGTCGTCGATGGCGGCATACGCCTTCGCACGGCTGCGCTGGCCCGGGCGCGACAAGCTGTTCTTGGGGTATCTTGCCACGCTGATGGTCCCCACAGCCGTTACCATGGTGCCCGTCTGCCTGCTGCTTCAGAAGCTCGGCTGGATCGACAGCTACAAGGCCATCATCCTGCCGGCCGCCTTCACCGCCTACGGTACGTTCCTGCTGCGACAGTTCTTCCTGTCGATCCCGCGCGAGCTGGAGGAGGCCGCCCACATCGACGGCGCCGGGTACGTGTACATCTTCACGCGGATCATCCTTCCGCTGTCCAAGCCCGCCCTGTCCACGCTGGCGATCCTGACATTCATGGGCTCGTGGCGGGCGTTCATGTGGCCGCTTATCGTCATCAACACCACCGAGAAGATGCCGCTGTACGTCGGCCTGGCGTCGCTGCAGGGCATCCACAACACGCAATGGTCGCTGATCATGGCCGGGGCTACGCTGGCCCTGGTGCCGGTGGTGGCGGTGTTCCTGCTGGCCCAGCGATACTTCGTGGAGGGAATTCAACTGGGCGCCCTGAAGGGCTGAGGAGGTGTACGGCATGGAAGCCTATTCAATGGACCTTCGTACGCGGGCATTGGCGGCCTGCGACGGCGGGCACAAGACCAAGGAAGTTGCCACGCTGGCGCTGCTGGCGATTGGCTGGGCGGCGCTGATACGAAAACGCAGAGCAATCCAATCGCGTCTACTGGCCGCCGAGAGGCTCGATGGGTGGTGAGTTGGGACAGGAGTCTGCTTTGATAATTCGTGGGGCGGCCCAACGGCAGGCGTTGGTGATGACCGTTATGATCTGCTCGTTCTTGAAGATCGGGAAAGTCTCGTGGCCCGGGCGGAAATAGAAAACCCGGCCGTGACCGCGCCGCCAACAACAGCCGCTGCGAAAGACCTCTCCGCCCTGGAACCAACTGAGGAATACCAGCTCGTCCGGCGTGGGGATGTCGAATCTCTCGCCATACATCTCGGTTGCGGGCAGTTCTATGTATTCGCCGATGCCTTGCGCGATAGGATGGCTGGGCTCGACGTTCCAGATGCGTTCCTTTTCGCCGGCCTCACGCCACTTCAGTGAGCAGTTCGTACCCATCAATCGCTTGAAGACCTTGGAAAAGTGCGCGCTGTGTAGGCAAATCAGGCCCATTCCCTCCAGTACACGTTTCTGGACGCGATCGGCGATAGCGTCTGATACTTCCTCGTGGGCTTTGTGCCCCCACCAGATCAATACATCCGTCTCGGCAAGTACCTGGTCGGTCAGGCCATGCTCGGGCTCGTCCAGCGTGGCTGTCTTGAGGTCAAATCCGCCTGCGGCGCGGAGTGCATCGGCGATGGCGACATGGATTCCGTCTGGATAGACTGCCCGGACAGCTTCGCTTGCCTTTTCGTGACGAAATTCGTTCCAGACGGTGACTCTGATGTTGCTCGCCATGGGAAACTCCTCTTACTCGTTTGTGATACTTAGACCAGGCCCGCCTCTTTCAGGTTCAGATAGCTGGCTGTGATTGTCTCCATCGCCGTAAGGTTGCGCAGCGAATCCTGCTCGACGACAATCCATTCGGCACCGGCCTCCACCGCAGCGGCCGAGGATTCATTGATCTTCACCAGCCCGGTACCTACCGCGGTGAACTGGCCACGTTCAGCCAGGGCGTAAAGGTCCTTGACGTGGATGGCAGATACTCGTCCTGCAAGGCCCTCAAGGACCTCCACCGGATCAGCTCCGGCATATGTAATCCAGGCGATGTCCGGCTCGAAGCTCACGGCAGCAGGTTCGGTATTGTCAACCAGGATGTCCCATCCGCACTTGCCGTCAAACTCCGTGGCGAATTCATGCTCGTGATTGTGATAGGAAAGTGTAATGCCCTCTTCGGCCAGCCTCTGTCCGGCCTGGTTGTAAAGCGCTGCATCGGCGAGGATCTGATCCTTTGTCTGGCAGGGGCCGAACCAGACCGACGCGCGCCTGGCCCGCAATTGCTTGGCGCCGGCAATGACTTGATCGAGATTGTCTCGAAGTGAGTCTCGCTTTGCCTTAACCGTCAGTATCTCAAGGCCCAGCCCGCCCAGCCGGTCAAGATTCGCCTGGACGTCACCTTCAAGCAGAGGCGACGGAGCCCATTCGATTCCCCGATAGCCGATCTGGGCGATCTGCTCCATCGTGGGCCACAAGTCGGCCTCAGCTTCCTTGCCAACGATCCCAATGAGTCCACTTTTCGCCTTGGTCATCGTTTCTGTTCCGTTCTGGCCAGCTTATTGGCCAGGCCCAAGATGCCCAGCTTCCAGCATCGACAGGAATGGATTGTCCGTCACGTCGGTCAGGGGCAGTTCCACCCCTGCATGACGACGAACTGATTCATAGAAGGCAAAGATAATCTCGCCTGCTCGCAAGGCCTTCTTGTAAGAAACTTCCGACTCCTTGCCGGATTCGAGGCAGTCGAGAGCTTCTGTGACCAGAGCGATCATCATGGCCTGGCCGCTATCGTCAGTCTCCGGAGGGCGCCAGGACGGGTCATTGTAGACCGCGCCTCGCAGGAACTTACCAGCCCAACTGACTTCCAGAAAGCCCCTATCACCAATGACTCGCACACCGTTGAGCATGTCTCTGTCCGGCACGCCGACCTGAATGCTGGCGCGGACACCGTTTTCGAAGGTAAGAGCGCCCACGGCCATGCACTCGGCGGTGACATCGAACCACTGGACCAGTTCGCCGGCATCGACCGCGCCCAGGACCCACCTGGCCGGTGTCTCCGCATTGAAACTGATCGCCTGATCGAAAGTGTGCGTGCCGCAGTCCAGCAGATTCTTGGGTGAGTACAGATCCATCCTCTCAATCTTGCCGAAAACGCCCTCTGCGATAAGCTTCCGTGCCAGCAGGTTTCCCTCGGCAAAACGACGCTGGTGGCAGAACGTCAATTGACAGCCGGTCTGTTCGGCAATGCTTGCCATCTCCAAGGCCTCGCCCCATGTTGGCGCCATCGGTTTTTCTGACAGGACAGCCTTCACGCCGGCTTGGGCGCAACTGCGAAATACCGGCAGATGAAGTCGAGTCCAAAGGCAGGTCACCACTACGTCAGGCTGCTCCTGGGCGAGCAGTTCCTGATAGTCGGTGTAAACTGCAGCTGCGAATTCGTAATCAGTGTTGAGTTGCTCGGCCGCCTCTTTGTTTATATCGGCGAGTGCAACCACGTTACATCGCTCGTCGGCCTGCAGCCCCGGCACGTGCGAGATGGCACGCTTACCGCATCCGATGATCGCCACTTTGTATGCCATGTCCGCGGATATCTCCCTGGGCATCGCGACCGGGCAGAGAAACACATCTCTGCGATGACGACGATACTATCAGGGGGGGCGCCATCCGCCAACGTCCCAAATGCGCCAGGATTCAGCTTTATCGGCCCTTAGCACGGGATTCGTGCTATAATCGCGGCGAAGAGGTCCGTTTTCGCCCTGGAGGATGTGACGTGAATACGCGGATGAGCCTGTTTTTCGCGGTGTCGCTTGCGGTCTGTCTGTCGGTTGCGATGCCGATATCCGGTGCGATTTACTACGTTTCCCCGTCCGGTTCGGCCGGAAATCCAGGCACGCAAGCCCTGCCCTGGTCGGTGGTCAAGGCCAATTCGGACCTGATGCCCGGCGACACGGCCATCCTGCTGGACGGCAGCTATTCTTCGCAGATCTTCCCGGCCAACTCGGGCACGCCTGCGGCGCCGATTACCTATCGGGCGGCCAACCAGCACCAGGCGAAGTTTGACCTGTCCGGCGGTGAGGCCGTCCTGCTGTCCGGCCGAAGCTACATCATCATTGACGGCATCAGCTCCACCGGCGTGCACCGCTGGGTCAAGGCCGAGTCCGGGTTCCATCACCTGACGATCACCAACTGCTATTTCGAGGACGCCGTCGGCTGGGAGGCATGCCGCTTCCGCGAAGCCGGCGACGGAATCGTGTTCACGAACAACCACCTCAACACGGACACACGCACCAACGGTACCGACTGCCTCAGCATCTCAAAGGGCGACGGGCACTACATAGAGAACAACTTCTTCGGCGAGTGCGGACACACCAGCCTGACGTTGCTCGGCGTGCAGCGGTCGGTGGTCCGCGGGAACACACTGGTCAACTTCACGCACCGCACGATGGAAGTCGAATCGACGCGCTTTGACCCGCACGGGTCGGAGCGGCCGTCCAAGCACAACGTGATCGAACAGAATCACTTCGGGCATTCCAGTGCCAAGATCCACTTCGCCGGCGTGGCGAACATCATGCGCCGCAACATCTGCACGGACACCGGCGGCGCGCCCGAATGGGTCACCTACGGCCCGAACGACGAGCCGGAGGCATGGCACTCCAGCCACAACCGGTTCTACAACAACACGATCTACAACAGTTCCCTGAGCCTGCAGCACTACGATGGCATCGACGATTGGGGCGATCACGTTCACGTCAACAACATCATCAAGAACGGATCAGTCAGCTACTCCTTGGCGGCCCAAGTGACCGACGCCTCGTTCTTCTATAACAGCTTTATCAAGGCAACGAGTCCGGGCGCTGGGTTCTTCCTTGATCACAGCACGTGGTACACCATTCCCGTGATGGAGGCGACGCAGCCGGCACAGTACGCCGAGAACTTCGAGGCCGAACCGCAATTCGTGGACCCCGCCGTCCTCAATTTTCGTCTCCAACCGGGAAGCCCTTGCGTCGACGCCGGCGGGCCGTTGACAACCACCGCCGGGGCCGGCAGCGGCACGGTGGTGACGGTTGTGGACTCGTACTTCTTCTCGGACGGGCTCGGCGGGTTGATCGCTCCGGACGTGATCCACGTCGGCGATCAGCGAGTGACGATTGTCTCGGTCGACTATGTCAGCCACCAATTGACCGTGGATACAAGCATCACCTGGGCCAATGGCGATCCGGTGTACACCGATTACATTGGGGCCGGACCTGACCTGGGCGCGTTTGAATCCTCCCTGCCCGTTGCGGGCCGGCATGTTTTCTACAACAACTCCACGTGGGACGATAACGACCAGAACGCGAACGAACTTGATGACCAGGCCATCGCGACGAACAAGTCCGCCTTGCTTCCGGGCGACACGGTAAGTTTCTTGAACTACACCAGTTATTCTCGCGGCATCAACGGGATCATGATCGACATCCACAACCTGCCCGAGGCGCCGGCCGTCAGCGACTTTGAATTCAGGGTTGGCAATGACAACTCTCCGTTCTTCTGGCCGCAGGCCCCGGCTGCGACAAGCATTACCCTCCGTCCCGGCGCAGGTATCGATGGGTCGGATCGGGTTACGATCATCTGGGCCGACAACGCCATTGAGAATCGGTGGCTGCAGGTGACGTACCTGCCTGTGATGGACGTGTTCTATGTCGGCAACGCCATCGGCGAGACGGGCAACTCCCCAACCGATGCCGAGGTGACCCCGGCAGATGAAATAGCCGTGCGGAACAACTCGGCAACGCTGGGTGTCAATCCAGCGGCCATCGCGCACGTTTGCGACTTCAACCGCGACCGCAAGGTCGGCCCGACCGATGCGATCATCGCGCGGAACAACGGCACGAATTCGTCCAGCGCACTGAAGTTGATCTCGGTCCCAACGGTGGTACTGAACCAAGCGCCAACCGTTGATGCCGGGGCCGACACGGCGGTCGAGCTGTCCGCCGGCGTATCGCTGGACGCAACGGTCAACGATGACGGCCTGCCGGCCCCGCCGACACTGACGGTCGCCTGGTCGAAGCTGATCGGCACGGGCACAGTCACGTTCGCCGACGCGGGCGCGATCGACACGACGGCGACCTTCTCCGATGCCGGCCTCTACGTGCTGCAACTGCTCGCCTCCGATGGCGAGAAGTCCGAGACCGACACGGTCCGCGTGGAGGTAACCAACACCGCCAGCGGCCTATTCTTCCAGGATGATTTCGACGACAACGACATCAGCGACTGGACGGTGCTGGTCGGCAGCTTCGATACGGCCCCGTGGGGCGGCGAACCGGGATACGAAGTGCGCTGCCTGACGAGGAACTCGCGGATGCGCATCGATCTGGACGACACGAACCTGTCCGACACCGTGTACATCTCCTTCACCATTCGACACACCGCTGGAGCTACGGGCTGGAAGCACGGCTGGCTGTGGTTCGTTGACGACGCCGGGTCGGGCTTCGGGATTTTCTACGCGCTGGACCAGAACAGCGCCGGCGCCCTGGAGCTTAAGACCACATCCGACGACGGGGCCACACTGAGCAATGTGGGCTCATACGCAAGCCCGGGCGACCCGAACGGGAACGGCTCGAAGCAAGTGCAATTGATCTATGACCGCCTAGCCAACACCGTGCAGTGCATATACGAAGGCACCCCCAAGGGAGTAATTGCGCTGGATCCCAGCTACGCAGACTTCACCAAGCTGGTGCTGCACCTGTATGCCCAGTACGACGGCTGGTTGGGCCAGATCTACCTGGACAACATACGCATCGCATCCACGCCGTGAGCGGACAACGCCACTGTTGCCTGGGAACAACGGTGGGGGGGCCGAGATTGAAGTCGGCACAGACGCCGCATGCCAACTCACAATCGACGTACAAGCTTGAGGCCCTGGGCCATCCAGGCGGCGTAGGCGGGGTTTTCGCAGGCCGTGCCATACAGCCGCTTGGACGCAGCTGTCTTGCCCAATGTCCGCAGTGCGGTTTTGCGCGTAGCTTCGGACAGGGCGAGGGAGGCCGTCACCAACCGTTCCTCGAAGACGCCCGCCTCGTCCAGAACGTTTCCTAGCGGATCGGCGATCATCGAGTTGCCGTGCGAGCACCCGGCCCGACCAATGTCGGACGGGTCGGCTGGCGCGTTGCACATGACGCAGAATACGCAATTCTCCGTGCCGCGGGCGATCTGCATGGACCGATAGCCCAAGAGCTTGTCCTCGTGCTCAATGCCGCTTTCATTGTTGGCGATGAACACGATCTGCGCCCCGGCGGCCACGGCCAGGCGGACAAGTTCCGGGTAGCGCAGGTCGTGGCAGATGATAACGGTGGCCAACACGCCGGCGACCTTGAAGACGACCGGCCCGGGCCCGGCAGAGTACCATGGCTCGCCGGCCCGCCAGGTCTTGGCGTATCGGCCAAGACATCGGCCGGTTTCGTTTACGATCATCACATCGTTGTAAAGTTTGCCATCTACCTCGCTGACGCTGCCCAGCAGCACGGCGATACCCAAACGGCCTGCCAATCGGCAAATGCGCCGCTCGGCTCTGGCGATCTGGCGCAGGTCGATCCGCCCAATGCTCTCCTGGGGCGGGTAACCGGTCAGGCAGCCCTCGTGAAACAACACGATCTTGCAGCCTTCCCGGCCGGACCTGCGCAGGGCCGAGGCCACCTTCCTTGTGTTGGCAGCCACGTCCGAGTCGGTCAAGAGCTGCGCCGCAGCTACTTTGATCCTTTGCTTGCTCATGGCGATTCCTGTCATTGCTGATGGGATGTGCAATATACCCACCCGCGCAGGTTGCCACCAGTACAGTGTACGTTCCGATAAGCCGGACAGCCGCCAAAACAAAGCAGAACAACACGCAGAAAGCCTTGCGAAATTCGCCCGGGCGGGCGAGCCGGCCGCGCTCTCTGGCTGGCGGGGGAAGAGAGCTTCTCACAGCCGCGCAAAGAAGAAGTGGAAAATGGTAACCGGCCCGATTGAATTCGATTAGATTATGGCTCACTTTGACCGACAGGGGCAGTGCTATGACAACGAAAGAACGTGCGGAAAAACTCCTCGAACTCGCTCTCGCTCAATTCGACGAGCTAAAGCCGGCCGAGCAGGAGATGCTCAAGGCCGCCGCCGAAGGCCGGCAGATCAGCTTCGCCGGCAAGACAGACCAGGAACGCGATCCTGCACATGCAGATGAGTGGGGCGAGGAACGCATAATACGCGCCAGTGTGATCCGCTGGCTGTGCGCCGATGAACAGTCATCGGGCCTCGTTGATCCACGCGGGATACTTGTTGACTGTGCGAAGATTGAAGGCAAGCTTGGCTTGGCTTTCCTGACTGTCGACTTTCCCATCGTGCTTTTGCGTTGCTCGATCCCCGCCGGGATACAACTGCTCAGCGCACGGACGCGATTGTTAAGTTTCGACGGCTCGCACACGACCTCCATCACAGCCGACGGCCTCCAGGCCGACGGGGACATCTCCCTGGACAGAGGCTTCATCGCAAAAGGCGAGGTCCGCCTGTTGGGCGCAAAGATAGCGGGCAGCCTTAGCTGCACAGGCGGCCGGTTTGAGAACGAAAAGGGCAAGGCACTCAGCGCAGACCGCGCCGAGATAGGCGGCAGTGTGTTCCTGAGGGAAGACTTCATCGCAAAAGGCGAGGTCAGGCTGTTGGGCGCAAGGATAGCGGGCGACCTTAGCTGCACAGGCAGCCGGTTTGAGAACGAAAACGGCGACGCACTCAACGCAGACCGCGCCGAGATAGGCGGCGATGTGTTCCTGAGTGAAGGCTTCATCGCAAAAGGCGAGGTCCGCCTGTTAGGCGCAAAGATAGCGGGCAACCTTGACTGTGCAGGCAGCCGGTTTGAGAACGAAAACGGCGACGCACTTAGCGCAGACCGCGCCAAGATAGGCGGCAGTGTGTTCCTGAGGAAAGGCTTCATCGCAAAAGGCGAGGTCCGCCTGTTGGGCGCAAAGATAGCGGGCAACCTTGACTGCACAGACAGCCGGTTTGAGAACGAAAACGGCGACGCACTCAGCGCAGACCGCGCCGAGATAGGCGGCAGTGTGTTCCTGAGGGAAGGCTTCAGTGCAAAAGGCCAGGTCCGTTTTCTCCGCGCCAGGATCGGTGCAGACTTCGGTTGCTCGGGCGGGACTTTTAGAAATCCGGGCGGTGACGCACTGTGCCTTGAGGGCGCAGAGGTTAAACATGCGCTCATTATGAGAGAGGGATCTTCGTCAGAAGGCAGGATTAATCTGGGACATTGCAACGTCGGCCAACTGGCTGACGACAAGGACTCCTGGCCCAGCAAAGACGGGCTGGTGCTTAATGGGTTTACTTACGGACAGTTCGCCGGACCCAACACGCCGACCAGTGCCAAGGAGCGCCTGGGGTGGCTTGGCCGTCAGGCCGACAAGCCTTTTTACCCCCACCCTTACGAGCAACTGGCAAGCGTCCTCAAGCACATGGGCCACAACAACGACGCCAAGAAGGTCCTCGCCGCCAGGGAGGACGCACGCCGCAGGGTGGGCCGGATGTCTTGGTGGGGCAAGCGTTGGAGCTTTGTCCTGAAATGGACAATCGGCCACGGCTATCGGCCCTGGCTGGCTGGCATCTGGGCACTGGTGGTTGTTGTAGCTGGCTCCGTCTTGTTCTGCATATCCGACAGCGCCGGTGTGATGGCCCAAGTCAAGCAACTTGCTCCCGTGGCACAGGCAACAAGCCAGTCGAGCCAAGGTTGCGCGAATTTCAATGCATTCCTTTATTCGTTGGATGCATTCCTTCCGATAGTGAACCTGCACCAGGAGCAATATTGGCAGCCGGTCCCCCGAGGTATATGGGGTACTGTCAGTTGGTGGTACTTACGCGTACATATCCTGTTAGGCTGGGGGCTGACGACCTTAGTAATTGCGGGCTTTACGGGCCTGGTTCGGAAGGAGTAAGCGCCGAGGAAGGGCTTCACCCCCAAGCCGGACCGCCCCTCGGCGCGCTTTGCACGATAGGGCGTTGGGCCTTGACGTCAGGTCCGCCCCAGGGTCAAATCCATGCTTCCGATCCCCAGGCGGACGGCTACAACGTCGGCTCAGCCTGTGGGTCTCCTATGATCCTTAACAGTGATCGGCGCAAAACGTGTGAATCTCACGTCAGCACGATCCAGGAGGTACTATGTCCGGCAGGGCCTTGCACCGTTTTGGGGTCGCTATGGTGTCGATGATTCTTGTTTTTTCCCTACCGGTGTGCCCATCGCTGGGGATCAACTACGACATGTCGGAGATTGACGGCGATGGTATCGACAACGATGGCGATGGGTACATCGATAGCGCCGACACCGAGTGCGGCAGCCACTATCAAGGATATGGCAGCAGGACGTCAGGTGGCGCCGGCGGGCGAGTGTTCTGGGTGGACGTGAATCTCGGCGACCCCGTAGTCGATCGCCAGACGTATCAGTACGCCGACAGCCACGCGGGCACTCACGACGATCCATGCAGCTTGCGCAAGGCACTGGACGGGCCTAACCGTGTGATCAAGTTCGTCAACGGCGGAACTATCACCCTCCTAGCGCGGCTGACCATCAACGACAATAACATTACTGTGGACGGGTTTAGCGCACCGGCTCCGGGCGTGACGATTACGTACACGCCGGAAGGGCGCGGCGGGATCGGTATCGGGGCGCCCCCAGGTGAGCATACCCACGACATCCTCCTTAACCACCTGCGGCTGGACGGGCTGTGGGAGGAAGGCTTCCAGCACAGACTTGGGTGGGGGTTGCTTTGGATCTGGGCCAGCGACGGAAAGAACAAGGTCTCCAACGTGATCCTGGACCATTTGTCGCTGCGGGACGACCAGGACAAGTTCACCATTTGGGGGCAGGTTCAGGACGTGACGGTTTCCAACTGCCTGTTCTATCACTCCGGCAAGGCTATGTTGATTTCCTATTACCGCGGGCGTACTCACGACCAGTGGCGGTTCGATATTGAGCGCAAGAACCTATCGGTCTTCCGCAACGTGTACGCCGAGAACGATGAGCGGAATCCACAACTTCGCGGATGGATCAGCAATTTGGATTTCGTCAACAACATTACGTACGGCTGGGGTGGCGGTCTTGGTACGGCCCGGTGGGGCTACGGCATGCGGATCAAGTCCGTACCGGGGGAGCGACCGATCTGTGCGAACGTCATCAACAACTACTTCGTTACGCGCGACTTCAACCCTACGCACGCCCTGATATACGGGATGGTGCCCGGCGCCGACGAGGACGGCGGCCCGAATGTCGACCTTCCGCAGGGGGCAATCTACACCAAAAGCAATATGGGCCAACTGTGGGTGGCGGGAAACGTACTTCCCCCTCAGAACAGGGATCACTATTCGACAGTTTCCCAGCCGCTGACCACGCCCAACTGGGCGGCACTGCCGACGTTGCCGACCGATGAACTGTACTTGCTCGTTCCGCAGGCAGGTATGCAACACAAGGACGCACGGGAGCTGAACGTTCTGGGCCGGGTCATGCGCGCCGCTGCTCCATCGGCTGTGCTGGGAAGATATGTCGCCACTTACAATCCCCGGCCGGCGCCGACGCCGAGGGCGACGCCAACGACGCGGCGGCGCCGACGACGCGGTCGGCCAAAGACCGGCACCATGGATAAGCCGCCGTACGTGATAGACGCTGACAAAGCCCCGTTGATGCCGGGACAGACGGCCACGGCCGCGAACTACACAACCGACCAGCGCGGAATCACCTGTATCCTCGTCGATACGATCGGGATGGAGGGTGTTACGGGCATTGAGGATTTCGCATTCAGAATAGGCATCGACGGCGACCCGGCTGAATGGCCGGATGCTCCTGACCCCACCATCCTTGTCTCGCGCGAGCGGGGAGGAGTGCTGGGCGCGGACCGGTGGATGATCGTTTGGCCAGACGGCGCGATCGTCAACACCTACTTTCAAGTGACCATCAAGGCGACACCGAACACACACTTAAAGCGAGATGAGGTGTTTTACTTTGGCAGTTTCCCTGCCGGCGAGTCAGTCTCGCTGATTACCGTGCCGTAAGTAAGCCCGCCCAGCTCGTCACCGATGCTGCATCAACATGACCTGCTCCCCGAAAATCGATCCAAGTTGAGTGGGAATCTCTGACGACCATATAGGTCGAGAAGGAGACTCAGATGAAGCGGTACAGCGCGGAACAGGTTGTGGTGAAGTTGCGTCAGGCGGACCGGGAATGGCAACTGCCCGAAGACTGCGTGATTTGATCTGCCTTCGATTACTGTACGAACCGAATAAGGGCTAGATGCGGGCCAAGAGCCTGGCTGGGTTCTCGCTGATGATCCGCTCGGCTATCTCTTGGCCGAGGGCGTCCCGGAACTGATCCAGGCCATACCGAATGATCGCCTGCGAGCCGAACCCGGCATCCGTGCCGAAGAGCATCCGGTCCGACCCGACGGCCTGGAATGCGGCGCGGATAGCCACACTTGGCGCGGCCGTTGGCTGGAGCAGGATGTTCTGGCAGCGTTTTGCGGCCTCGGCCGCGTCGCGCCAAAGGTCCGCAAGCCCGCTGTGACCCAGCACTACCGTCGTCTGGCGGTGTCGCTCGGCGACGTAGGCGATCTGAAGCGGCGTCGAGTACGGCGGCGAGCCGTCGTGAAACAGCACCGGCACGCGCAACTGGCCGGCATGGGCCATGATCAGGTCCAGCCCCTCGCTTCGCACAACGCTTATCGCCTGCAGCCACGGGTGAACCTTGACCGCGATGAAGCCCAGTTCCCGAACGCAGCGGTCCACTTCACTTACGGCGGCGTCCATGGCGTTGGGATTGACCACGCACATCCCCCAAAGCTTTCCGGCGTACTTGACCGTCAAGTCGGCCAGTTCGTCATGCAGCTTCTTCTGCTCGGACAGCTCGCTGCACACCATCGCGTCGATCGAAGAGACCCACCCGCCGTCCAGGCCGCACTCGGCCAAGTCGGCCAGGAGCTTCTCGGGGTCGGTCGCAGCCCGGCCGCAGAACGGCCGTAGCATCAGGTGACAGTGTGTGTCGATCTTCATTCCAGTAGGTCCTCGGCGTTCGTCCGCATGATCTTCTCGATGTCCTCACCGCCCAATGGCAAGGACTGGACCTTCCGCATCTCCGGCATGACCCCGCCCAGAGGGGCGGCCGTACCGAAGACGAACCGTTCGGCGCCAAGCTGCTTGACGCCTTCGAGAATCATGTCGGCGCCGATGAAGGAGGTCTCAATCCATACGTTGGGGGCAGTCCCGGCAGCCGGTGCCGCATCGTACCAGAAGTCCGAATAGCCCATGTGGCCCATGATGAACTTCCCGGACGGGTGCCTGCGGGCAAGGGCGGCAAGCTGGAAGGGCATGGCACAAATTGGCGTCCCCGTGTGCGCATAGACCGGGGCACGATGCTCGATAGCCACTTCGATCAGCGAATCGACAATCGGATCGCTAAGGTGAAACCCCTGCAAGTGCGGCGCGAGATACAGCACCCGCAGGCCACACGCGAAGGCATCCCGCAACTGTGAGGCGGCTTCGGCGCCCCGCCAGGGGTTGGCGACGGCACAGCCGACGAAACGTTCTGGATTCGAGGCGACGGCGCCGGCGATGAAGTCGTTGCCCTCGCGATTCTGAACGGCCGTGTACTGCTCCGTGGGGTGGACCCAGGCGCATTGTATGCCGGCCTGGTCCATCTCGCCAAGGGCCTGGTCGACGGACCTGCTCTCGTGGTCTGCCCCTTGTCCGATCGTCGAGCATGCGTCAACGTATTCACTCATCGGTAACGGCTCCTGTGCGTCTCAGATGTCCTTGAGCTGCGGGACCCAGCCGTCCCGGATCATCTGACAGTGCCTGATTGTCTCTTGGAGGCGATCGTTCAGATCGCCTTGGAACTGCGACTCCAGATACAGCCGTGCCTGGGATTCGACGGCGTCAAGCCTTTTCATCGCCGCCTCCGTGTCGCCCAGGCGGATCATGGCAAGGATGGACCACGGCTCGGTCGGGACCGGGTCTAACTGGTTCTGCTCGACGGCCTCGGTAAGGTGGGCCCGCGCAGCCTGTTGGTCTCCGGCCTCCGCCTCGATGAGGCCGGCGACGTATAGTGTCCTGGCATCTGATCGTCGCACCGGCCTGCCCAGTTGCAGGTTCTCGGGATACTCCAGCGCCTTGGCGATGTTCTGGCGGGCCTGGTCGTAATCGCCTCCTCTGGCTAGTTCCACCGCCTTGTCCAGGTGCGCCCGCGACCAAAGGGCCCGCAGGGCATGGCCCAGTTCACGGGGATGAAACACCCTCGACGACAGAACGTCGGCGGCCGCGCCGAACTTCCCCAGATCAACCATGAGCCTCGCCAAAGCTTCGCAGGCTTTCTCGTCGGCGAGGACCTCGCCCGGCGCCTCACCGAACCGCTCCAGCCACGCCGCGTCTCGCCGGCCGGCCTGTCCCAGTGCCCGATCCAACAGCACCCATGCCTTGGGGTTGACGGGCTTGGCGGTGCTGGCCTGTTGAAGCTCTGCTGCCGATTCGGCCGCCTTGGAAAGGCGAAGATACACCTCGCCCAAAGCGGTCCTGGCGACCGAATCATCCGGCCGACAGTCCACAGCCCGGCGCAAGTGAGTAATCGCCGATTCCAGATGCCCCAGCTCGGCCAGCAGACATCCCAACGCGAAGTTTGCCGAAAAGTCGTCGGCCCGTTCGACCAGGGCGTGTTCCAACGCCAGCCGCATCGGTCTGCCCCAGCCGAAGAATCTGTGTCCGCCCTCTGGCGCCCGGCGGGGCCCACCAAGCCATTGGCACAGGTACGCGACCTTCACCTGCCCGATCGCCGAAGCCGCTTTGGGCAGCAAGGACATCGCGTCCTCGGTCGCTCCAGCCTCGGCATAGTGCAGGGCCGCGGCGATCAGTAACTCGTCCTCAGTCTCGTCGGCTGCGCGGATAACCTGAACTTGGTCCTGCACCCCGGCGAAGCCCTTTTCCAGTTCAATCAACAGGCTCTCGCCCAGGCGATCCTGCATCCGGCGGCAATAGCACTCGACGTCTGGGGTATTGCCTTGGCCACGAGACCAGACGCTCTTGAGCCAGAGCAGATACGGCTGGGCGCCACTGGCGGCCAGGCCGGAATCTATGATGCTCTGCGCCCGTAGCAGGTCGCCGGACCGCATCGCCCAGATCGCCAACCGGACCAGCGCCGGGACCACATAGCCCGCGCCGGTTGCGGCCGCCCGGCAGAAGTCCGCCTCCGCCTGGGCATCTTGCCCGGTCCACTGCGATGCCAGGCCGTGCAGGTATAGCGCCTCATCGTTCCGTCGGTCCGTCGACAAGGCTTTCGCCAGGGGCCCCAGCGCCGCGGCGGGGTCATCAGCGTATAAATCCAGCAGGGCCAGATGCGCGTGCGCCTTGGACAGCGACGAGTCCACTGCCAGTGCTTGTTCGTAACATCGCCGGGCCAGGTCCGGGCGCTGCTTACGTTCGTGCCTGAAGCCCTTGTCGAAGAGCTCTTCGGCGCTCATCTGATCCACGGGTTTGGGGTCGTCGTAAAGGCTCTCGGCGTTTGCCGCCAATGGCGCCTCGGTATCCGACCACGCGATCAGCACCCCGCCGGGGGCGAGAAGTTCCAGCGTCTTGATCCCCTGGGCTTGCACTTCGATGGTCCTGGCCGCCCGCTCGCCTGGCGAGAAGTCGAAGGCGCCGCCGATCACCTGACCGTTGGCCCGTATCCGGCAATCCTGCGCGGCTTGGGTTGGGCTGATGTAAACGCACGTCTGCGGGCCCTTGGGCTCAAATGTCATCGCCCCGTACCGCGAGGCAGCCTTAACGCCGGGTATGTCCGAAGCGGGGAACCACCACTCGCTGTGCGAGGTGCACGCATAGGGTGCAAGGACGCCCCTGTCCATTTGCGTCTCGGGCCGGCCGCTCTGGATCTCCGGGATGGGCATATCCATGTCGGCAGCGATCTTGCCCCACAGCAGGCCCTCTTCGCTGTTGCCCCAGGACCAGAACTTCTGCCCGGCGACTTCCCAAGGCTGCGCCCATCGCATTACGCCGAATTGCCAATCTTCGTACCATGCCCCGAACCAGCCCGGCAGACCGCTCGGGCTGAACAGGCCCACCGGCTCGGGCACCTCGATGTTGCTGCTGTAGTCGACTCCATCGCGGATGGGGTAGGGATACTTTATGCATGTCTCGAGGAATGAGCCTTCGAAATGCCCCAACATCTGACTCGTCGGGAACAGGAACTTAAGCGATGAATGCGGCGCCAGACCGGCGTTGAGCCAGTAATACCAAGGCTGCGGCAGCGGCGTGGGATTGAACAAGTACTGGTCGAAGCGCAGTCCGCGGTAATCCCCCATCAGCGTGACGCCGGCGGCCATGCTGGCCCCGGACCGTCTGTCAACGTGGACGAACAGGGCTCTCACGCCTTCGGGCGTCTTGCGCAGATGAACCCGTGCCCGGCTCCAGGTCATCGCGTTGTGCCCGATTGGGAAATTCATCTCCACTCCGCCGGCGACGTAGGCGCCTCGGATCGCGTTGTTGGCGGGCTTCATCACGGCCGGGCGGTGGAACATGTCCCTGCCGGTCGTGCGGTCGACGGCTCGATACAGGTGCATCCCCCAGTCCGGCAGAATCGTCGCCTCAATCAAACGCGACGTCAGCACAACAGCGTCGTAGGTGCGGTCCTGGATTTCCTCGGTGAAGGAGTCCTGCGGCGTGTACGGGTAGATCGCCTTGACGCCCTTACCGAACAGCGGCGGGTTCGGATCGTCCGGGCCGGCGACGTATGTGGGGATAACCACCTTGTCCATACGTGCGTCGACACCGAGATGTCTCAGCGGCTTGAGTGTCTTGCCGGCCATATAACCTTTCCTGCGTTCGGCTGGACACGCTGACCTGCCCCCGCTCCGTGTGCCCACAAGCCGGTTCGCCTCCACCCCAGCGACGCGCCAGGCGTCTAGCTGACCGGTTTGCCGCAGTACGTCCCGGCATACTGGTTGTCGCGAATGTGAATGTTGTCGGTCGCCAATGGGCTGACGGTGATGGCGGAGGGCGCTCGCTTCTCCGTGAAGATGTTCCCGTGAATGTCAACGCGGGCCGAGCCGACCGAGCCGTTATCGCCGACCCAGATCGTCGGGCGGTCGGTATCGACAATGAAACGGTTGTCCGCCAGGATGGAATTGACGGCCGGGGCGAGTGCGATGTTGAGGTTCTTGCCGTTGAGGATGTTGTTCTTGAAGATCACCTCGGCGTCTTCGACATACAGCGCGTACTGGCCACAGGTAGGGCTGCCACCGTGGAACGTGTTTCCGGTAATGCGGACGCGGGCGGCGTCGGTGACGCGAATCGCGCACTCGCCTGCGCTGGCCGTGATGATGGAACTGTCGATCGTCACCGGGCTGTTGCTGATGTTGACCGCCGTCTGCCCCACGCCGGGCGTGGTGATGCGGCTGTCGCGAATGACCACGTCGGCCAGGCAGCCCTCGCGAGTGGCATCGAGGTCGCGGATGCGGATCATGTCATACGGGGCTGGCCCCTCCTGACGCAGGAACCCGTGGAACATCGACTGGCTGATAAACGTCAGCCGGGGCACCTCGATGCCCTCATCACGAGTGCCGACCATGTCCAGGCCGACGTAGTTGGGGTAGATCAGGTCCAACCCGCGGAAGTGGATGTTGTTGTTCTCGCCGATCATGATGACACTGGCTTCGCACGCGTCGGCGTCGCCGTTGCCGATCAGGTAGATGTTGGTAAAGTCACTTTCTTTCGTGTGGTACAGGTACAGCGCGTTGCCGGTGTTCTGGATCCAGAGATTCTCGAACGACGAGCACCAGAAGTACTCCATGTAGATGCCCTTGCCCTTGGGCTTGGCGTCGCTGCGCTGGCCGTCGATGGTCAGATCGCGGACGATCACCGCGTAGAGCGGGCCGGGGTCGCCGTGGAACGGCCGGTAGATGGTCGTAGCGTCGGTGGTGGTGACCTTGAAGGCATACTCGCCCGACGGAGGGGCAATAACCGTGCCGCGACCCTCCCCCCGCAGCGTGCAACTGTTGTACAGGACCACGGGCTTGTCGAAAAGGTAGTGGCCCCTGCAGAGGCGCACTTCGCCGGCGGGGTGGACGCTGTCGATGGCGGCCTGGAGGACCGCCGCGTCGGCCGAGCCGGCCGCGCCCTCCGCGATGACGCCTCCGAAGGAATCCTCTGCCCGAACCGTCCCATCGGACAGGTACACCACCGCCGAGCAGTCCCACTTGCGATTCGCAGCCATCTTCGCACCTCCATAGGAAGTTAAGAGGGTCTCGCCCTGAAGCCATTGCCCCGCTATTATCCAGCCGCCATGCCCGCATGGCAAGAGACCCCCATTGTAGCCGTAGTCAATACGAGCAAATAGGCCGCGAACGCGGCGAACGCGGCAGGAAAATAGAGCCCCGCGGGCACTTGCCAGTAAAACGCCAATGAAACAATAGGTGCCTGTCCGTAATTAACTCGGTGAAGCAGATGCGAGACATGCGGTTAGCGCCCACTGTTTACGTCTGCAACGAGAAGATCGTGAAGGGAGTGTTGGCCTTCTCCCATTTCTGTGCGCGCTTGAAGAGCCCCGTCCTGCGGAAGTCGGAGGAGTCGTATGAGAGACGCAGAAGCTGCTCGATGTTCTTTCCGTTAGCGATGCTCTTAGGTCGGTTTCCCAGTGCTTTGCGCAGCCCGATTCCGACGATGATCGCTACATCATGGCCGGAGCAGACCTCCCGAGGATCATGTGCATTGCTCTGAGCTTTCTGCAATGTGTCGCTGATGTCCGTCTTTTTGACCGTCGGGTTCTTCGTCAGCATGAGCACGCGGCAAACGAGCTTATCCGTTGAGACCTGCAGTGTTGATTTGTCGACTACTTTATCGAAATCCAATCCCTTGAACTTGAGAGCGAGTCCGTCTTCTTCGGAGATTAGCCGCAGGAGACCAATCGGCAAGGTCAGTGCTAGAATCGCGGCCCGCAGATCCGTCGTTTCTGACAAAGCAAGAAACTTCTTGATCTTCGTCGTTGACCCGTACTCGGCCATGATCGCATCGAAAGCCCGACTTCCAAACATCATCATCTCGATGTCGTGGAGATCCGTCACAAGAATATTCCGCGAAGGGGGCCTCGTGCCATGATGATGCCAGAAATCTGCGTCGACAATCGCAACGATTCCTTTCGCTCTCAGCTTGCTCAGCGAAGACATGGCCTCCAGGGCGTTTGGCCTGCCGTGTGCCGGCTGCAAGTGGCAGTGTTCAGAGTCGACAAACTTCTTGTAAATCCGGCAATCGTGGTCGCCTTCAACGATAATGATCGTACCTTTGAAAGCGGAACGGGTCATCAACACTTCAGTAGCGATGTGCTCTCCCGTCCAATGCTCGATCATTGGTCGGGGCCCTCCAAGGGGACCATCAGGTCCCTTCGCTTGTGGACAATCGACGGTGAGTGTGTCGCAATGAGGAAATCCAGATCTCCAAGTTCAGATATGCGAGCCAGGTCGTCCAGGAACTTATGCTGCCATGTGACATGGAGTGAAAGCTCGGGTTCATCTATTAGGATGAGCGATTTTGGGGATACCATGAAGATCAACTGGTATGCAAGTACGACCTCATGCTGTTCGCCAGAGGAGAGAGCCTTTGACGGGAGACGGACACCCT
>SDBV01000114.1_pt1 | contig 94618 bp, 87 predicted proteins | sample 2277081 | NCBI WGS metagenome assembly SDBV01 (sample SAMN10402039, study PRJNA504765) | marine sediment metagenome | isolation source: marine sediment core GS10_PC15, 223 cmbsf | place: Arctic Ocean: Southern Knipovich Ridge | collected 2010
TCCCATGGACTGATCTCCTAACACGGCCCAGGGACGTCTTGTCCAGAGACCGTTTGCCAGCGGCATCAGTCCGAGGTTTCAAACCTCAAAGAAATCTCTCCAAGATTGGGGGGTCATATCAATGTATTCGCGAATACGCCTCAACTCGGTTTCGCTGCGGATTATTCGATCATAATAGTTGCGTTGCCACAAACGACCGGAAAATGGCGGCCACCTCCCTTGTTTAACGCCATCGGAATACAATTTGGTCGTCCACGATTTGTAACGACCAATCACGTCCGACAACAACAATCGTCCGTCAGTAGGGGCGGGTCCCCGTGCCCGCCCTGACCCGTCGACGACAGACATGTCGATAACAGGGCCGTCGATGACAGGGCAACCACAGGGGGTTGCCCCTACAGACGATGATGGTGTTTCATTTGATAAAATTACTACTCCGTGTACGTGATTAGGCATGACAATAAACGCGTCAACATCCACACCGATATATTTCAATGACATCTCTTTCCAGGCACGCGCAACAGCATCACCAACGGGGTTTGTCTTCATAATGCCGTCATCAACTTCGCCGAAAACGCACATACGAGCATTTGCACAAATCGTAACGAAATACGCCCCGGCCTTTGCATAATCGTATTCGCGCAATCGGATTGACCTGCGGTTGAATTTCATCGTTGATATGACCTCCTTTTCTATAGGTCTCCCCTCTCCTTAATCGGCCGTTCACTGATAAAGTTGCGAATAATCGTCATTCGTAGGGGCGGGTCCCCGTGCCCGCCCTGATGTGTCAATCGTCATTCGTAGGGGCGGGTCCCCGTGCCCGCCCTGATGTATCAATGTCATTCGTAGGGGCGGGTCCCCGTGCCCGCCCTGATGTATCAATCGTCATTCGTAGGGGCCGGTCTCCGTGCCCGCCCTGATGTGTCAATCGTCCGTCAGGTTCGATTTCGCCGTCGATGAAAGGGCAACCATGGGTTGCCACTACAGACGATCCGGTTTATGTTGGCCATGGCTGAACGGTCGGTACAAGATGCCGGCCGGCATTTGACAACATTCGGATATGGGCCTGGACCACAGGGAAGTCGGTGAGAATCCGACACGGTCCCGCCGCTGTAAGCGAGGAACACCCTCGTCGACAACACCACTGTCCAGTGCATGGATGGGAAGGTGACGACGGGTGCGAGCAGTATGCCGCCTCGCGAGTCAGAAAACCTGACCGGGCCTGGTCGCGCACGATTGCCGACCATCCGAAGCCACCTTCGTGGAAAGGGTAGGTTTCGAGGTGCTGCGTTTTTTCTCGACTTCGATTTGCACGGTTCTGGGGCTATGCCTCTGGTGCCCCTACCCTTCGAGTGCGGATGAAGTCGAGCCCCCGGCGGAAGATCCCCTTCTTGATGAAGAAGAAGCGCCTGTATTCGAAACCGTCGTCCACGGATACGAGATAAGACCCACCGACAATGTCACCGGGTTTGCCAGGACCCTGGACGTGAATGAGGAATCCAGGGGTATGACCTCGGTTTCGGAGGTTGTTTCCCAGGCGGTTGGGGTCCAGGTCCGTCGTACAGGTGGCCTCGGTTCATACGGCACGGCGAGCATTCGGGGATCCACGCCGGGCCAGGTCCCGGTCTACATGGACGGTGTGTTGCTCAACACAGGTGGGTTCGCCGCTGTCAACCTGGGCGACCTCACCCTGGACAGTCTCGATCGCATCGAGATCTATCGAGGATATACACCTGTATCCCTTGGAACCGCCGGGATAGGTGGGGCAATTTCTCTCAGTTCCAGGGCATTCGACGAGCCGATCACGGAGATCAGCATGAGCTACGGATCCTGGAACACCGCCCGACTGCTGGCGCTCCGGGGCGATCGAGTGGACGACGTGCGCGCCCTGACGATCCTCTCCGCCTCCGGATCCCAGGGCGATTTCGAGTACCTCAACCGGAATGGAACGTTGCTCAACGAAGAGGATGACGCGATCCAGCGTCGGCAAAACAACAGGCACGTCTCCTATGGATCCCTCGTAAAGATCGACGGCAACGCGGACGGCCGGCACTGGACGCTGGCAAACGACCTGACGATGAAACGACAGGGAATTCCCGGAGTGTCCAGCATTCCCACAAAGAACGTCTCCTTGCGTACCCTGCGCGACTCGCTGAGCGCGCGCCTCGAGACGGCGGTCGATAAGAACGTGGAGGTTACTCTGGACGCCCGGTACATGGTGATGCACGAGGACTACTCGGATCTGGACAACGAGATCGGCATCGGTCACCAACGCACCGTCTCCAGGGGCGATTCCGCGGGAGGCGGCGCACTGCTCGGGATCCGCGCCGGCGATCATCAGTCGATCGCGGTCGGCGCGAGGAGCAGGTACGAGCGTTTCACTACAGTGGAACTGCTCACCGGAATCGAGCCGGATCCCGCAAGCAGGGTGATCTCCTCTCTGGCCCTCGAATACTCTCTGGCTCCGTCCGACGATGCCCTCCTGGTGCCCGCCTTGAGGCTTGAGCATCACCACGGAGTCTTTGGAGGAGGACCCGTCGCCGGTACCGGTCTCAACGTGGAGTCCGCGTCTTTCGATGATTTCTACGTCCAGCCCTCCCTCGGGTTGAGGTACGAGATCGTTTCAGGGTTGTTCCTTCGCGCAAACGCCGGCCGCTTTGTACGCCCTCCGGATCTGGCGGAGCTCTTTGGTGATCGAGGCGCGGTTACAGGCAACCGAGACCTGAAACCCGAGCTCTCGCTCAATGCGGATCTGGGCCTGACGTACATGGTCACGGACGTGGGTTTCCTCTCGACGGGCAGGTTCGAATGCGCGGGCTTCGGATCCAGGGTGGAGGATCTGATCGTCTACGTGCAGAACTCCCAGAATACAGTCCGGCCCGAGAACGTGAACAAGGCCGACATTCTGGGTGTAGAGACGTCTCTGGGCACGGGCTGGGCGGATGTTGTTTTTTTCGAGGCAAACTACACATTCCTTCATGCGGTCAATCGATCCGACCGTCCATTCTACTACGGCAAGCGGTTGCCGGGCCGACCCGCCCACGAAGCCTACGGAAAGATCGAGATCAGGCATCCCTGGGAGAAATGGGCCGGCGCCCTCTGGTTCGATGTGGACTATGCGGGCAGTAACTACCTGGATCAGGCGAACATGCAGGAAGACACCCTGGCGCGCCTGTTCCTTGGCCTCGGCGTCCGGGCCGAACGGCTCCCCGAGAAGTTGAGCCTGACCGTGGAGATCAGGAACCTCCTCGATACCATCACAGTGAAGGACGAGGAGGGTCGCCTGCGCCCGGTGAGGGACTTCGAAGCCTTTCCGTTGCCCGGCAGGACCATACTGGCAACCATCAACTGGAGAACCTGATGAAAACGACACGAGATCCTCTGCTTCTCATCCTTTTGACCGCGTTGCCGGTGCTGTGGGCAGGCTGCGATCCGGATCTGCGCAAGCCTATAGCGAGCATGGTCGACGGGGGCACGTATGCCCTGGTGGTTACCACCGATTATGAGGCCGGCGCCTATTCTCTGGTCGATCTCGCCGACCTGTCCATCTCCAAAAGCATTCAGGCTATTCACGAGGACTCCGTCTGCCGCTTCGATGGTGAGACATCGATTCCCTTCATTGTCGCGAGGTATGGGGCCGATGCGGTGGACGTTATCGACCCTCATGACGGATGGGCGGTATCGTCGGAATACTCGGTGGGGGCCGGCAGCAACCCGCAGGATATAGCTGTGGCCTCTTTTGAGCGGGCGTTCGTCGCTCGACTCAATCATCCTGAACTGCTCATCGTGCATCCGACCGACGGCACGGAAATCGGAACCGTCGATCTGATCTCCATGGCCGATGCGGACGGAAACCCGGACGCGGCCTGGGTTCTACATCGGCAAGGCAGAATCTACGTGGCATTGCAGAAGTTCGACAATTTTGTGCCCACGGGTCCGAGCGCCATAGCGGTTATTGACGCTGCCACCGGAGTAATCGAGGAGGAGATCACCCTCAGCGGCGCCAATGTTTACGGCAAACTGCGCTACAACCACGTCCTGGACAAGATAGTGATCGCGCAGGCGGGAGTCTTCGGTGAGCTGGACGGCGGGATCGAATACCTGGATCCAAATGATCTGACGTTGAGCGGATACGTCATTACGGAACAGGAGATCGGAGGGGATCTTTCCGACGTGGTCATCGTCAGCGAGACAAAGGGCTATGCGGTTATCGGCGTTCCCTCAGACTCGGGCGCGGCCACTCATCTGGTTTCCTTCAATCCTTCCACCGGAAAGAAGCTGGAGGACCTGATCGTCCGCGACGATTGGACGATCGGTTTTCTGGAGATCTCTCCTGATGGAGGTCAACTCTGGGTTTGCGATCGCAAGGAAGAGTTGCCGGGGTTGAGGATCTTCGACACGGGAAACGATACGGAGATTACCGGGGCTCCCCTGGACGTGGGGCTGCCGCCCTTCATGATCTGTTTCGTGCATCAAAACAACGAAGAGGCCCAACAATGAATGCTGGTTTCCAACAACTTCCCCTTCCCCTCGCAGGGGAAGGCCGGGATGGGGTTAACGCTGGTTTCCAACAACAATTATCCACGATCCTCGCGATGACGCTTGTGCTCACCTGTTCGTGTAACGAGGAGACCGCCGCCGGCCCGGACGCATCCACGGACACGGACGGAGATACGGATGGAGATACGGACGGAGACACAGATAGCGACACGGATACTGAATCGGACGCCGGTACGCAGGAGGACGCGGGGGACTATTCGCAGAACGTTGCGAACGAAGTGGTGGACGCGCCCGGAGATACGGGCGCAGGAACGGGAGACGCGAGCAATGCCGTTAACGGAGTGCACGGGGGTGGCTCGTCGATGGGAAACACAGATGACGTGTTTTCGCTTGGATACGACGAAGGCGTCGACAATTACATTGTCCTGGGCTGGTCCGGCAGGTTAGTCGAGAACGGGCCAGGGACGGACTTCGCGGTGTTCGAGAACGCCTTCCTCATCGGCGCCGGCCCTGCCTGTTTCATGGACCAGGTGGTGGTCTTCCTCTCCTTCGACGGGACTACATGGGTGCCGTTCCCAAACGACTACGTCAACCTGGATGAAACGACCTACTCCCAGCTTCCGGACATGTGGCAGGGGTTCGCCGGCGTTCATCCCGTTTACTACAATGCAGACACCAACCCCGTGGATCCCTTCGACTTCGCCGCCGCCGGGGGAGATCATTTCGATCTGGACGATCTCCCGGATGACGGAGGCGACGCCCAGGCAATCAAGACCGGGGGCTTTGCATTCATCAAGCTGGTGACCGCCCCGTCCATGACAAATCCGGATACGGGCGCAAACTACGTGCATGAACCCATCTCCAACGGCGCGGACATAGACGGCGTGCTGGCGAGGTATTTGTCGGACGGTTAGTTGGCCAGTCGATCTGCGAACCCAAGGCCCTCGCTGCTACCAGTTGGTCCGCCAGATGGCGGCGACATCCATGGATAGCGCAACGCTGACGTGAATGAGAAAGCCCGCCCAGATGGAGCGTGTTCGCAACGCAAGAGTTCCGAGCACAATTCCGGCAATAACGGCGGCGAAGCACTCGGGGAGAGGCTTGCCGAAGTGGATCATGACGTAGGGGATCATCATCGCGAGGACTACCGGCGATCCCATTGTCCTGCGCAGAGGCTGAATCATGAACCCGCGAAAGAAGAACTCCAGGGATAGAAACTGGGCTATGTAGAATGCCTCCCACACAACGAAGTTGAAGATGGAGAGATGCGCCTCCGAGTAGAACGGGTAGTAGGTGGAGAACTCATCAGTGAAGGAAATGAGAATAACCATCGCCAACACCGGCAAAAAGATAGCCCCGTAAACCCACGCGTGTTTCGAGAATCCCTTGAAAGACAGGCCGCTCTCGGCAAGCTTCATCCTCGGATGTGCGATGACAGCTATGGCTGGAATGATCAGGAACCCGATCACCCTCCAACTCGCCCAGTACCCCAGGCTCCAGAGTTCGAAATAGCCCGAACGAATGATGGCGCCGTAAATGGATGTTCCGTCGTCGGGCTTCAACCAGCCGACCAGCGCAAAGAGGAACGGACTCGACTGTGAACTGCTCGAGTCGTCGATGAAATCGAGTATCCTGAGAAAGGCGCCCTGCCCTCCAAGATATTCGTCATCCATCAAAATCAAGGAGATCGCCACTACCGCAAACACGTAGATAGCGCGTAGCAGATCACCGCCCTTGTTGTCGGACGATGATCGATACTCGGTGGCCTCAACGTCGATATCTCGCCATGACTCGATGAAAAACCGCTTCGGATGGAGATCGCGCAGCTGCAAATATCACTCGCCTCCACATGCGCGGTGAAGCCTGTTCAGTACCGATGCGCGCCCGAGTACGACCATCATTTCAAAGAGCCCCGGACCGGTAACCTCTCCTGTGAGTGCCACCCGCGAAGGCTGAGCGACATGCTTGAGCTTGATATCCGCGGACTCGCAGAAACCCTTGACCGCATCCTCGATGGCCTGGGCCGTCCAGTCCGGCGAGGCCGCAAGAGCAGCGGTCATACCATCGATGCGTGCCTTCGATTCCTCGGTAAGGAATTTCTTCGCGGCCTTCTCGTCGTATGCGATGGACTCGTCTTCCATAAAATAGAACTTCATCTTGGCGGCCATTTCCACCAGGGTCTTCGAGCGCAACTGCACCGTCTCACACGCCTGCGGCAGCCGGGGATCGTCGGCGTCAACCTCAACCCCGGCGTTCAAAAGGAATGGAGTCACCATGACCGCCAGATCCTCTCGCCCGGCCGCCATAATGTGCTGTTGATTGATCCATTCCATCTTCTCCACGTTGAGAGCGCCTTCGGATCGGTTGACATCGGCCAGATCGAATTTGTCGGTAAGCTCGGCATCGCTGAAGATCTCCTGATCTCCATGGGACCATCCCAACCTGGCGATGTAGTTGTTCACCGCGCCCGGCAGGTAACCCTGATCCCTGTAGGACTCGATCCCCGCTGAGCGCAAGCGTTTGGAGAGCCCGAGTATCAACGGCAGGTGAGCGAACTTGGGGATCGGTAAACCGAGCCCACGGTAAATGGCTATTTGCTTGGGAGTGTTGGTGAGATGATCCTTGCCGCGAACCACGTGGGTGATGCCCATTGCCGCGTCGTCGATGACGACCACGAAATTGTACAGGGGCGTCCCGTCGGAGCGCGCGATCACCAGATCCTCGATCTCGTAATTGGGTGTGACCACCCTGCCCTGCACCAGATCCTCCACCACGGTTTCCCCTTCTTTCGATATGCGAAAGCGCCAGACGAACGGCTTGTTCGGCTGTTCGGGCTTGCCGTCGCAGCGCCCGTCATAAATAAACGTGCGTCCCTCGCTCTTCGCCTCGTCCCGCATTACCTGACGTTCCTCCGGGGTACAGTAGCACTTGTAGACCTTGCCTTCGCCGATGAGTCGGCCCAAGGCGGCCTTGTGTTCCTCGATGCGAGCGGACTGGTAGATGGGTTCCTCGTCCCATTTCATTCCCAGCCACCGGAGGGCGTCGAGGATCGCGCGGGTGGACTCCACGGTGGAACGCTCACGGTCGGTGTCCTCGATCCTGAGCAGAAACTTGCCCCCGGTATGCTTTGCGAAAAGCCAATTGAATAGAGCGGTGCGCGCTCCACCGAGATGGAGAACTCCCGTGGGCGACGGCGCAAAACGAACACGAACTTCCGACATGTCTTCACCTTACGTGGAATAAAACCGGTAGGTGAGTAGCAGCTTTCCCTCGATGTGGGCAAGACCCTCAGATGAGCTCTACTCGGTGCGCTCCTTGATGTGGAACTCTACCCGCCGGTTGCGGGCGCGGCCGTTTCTGGTGACGTTTGGAGCGATGGGTTTTTCAGGCCCGAACCCTTTGGACTGCAGCCGACTTTGCTCAATACCCGAATCCGTCAGATAGGTCCTGACCGATCGGGCCCGACGTTCGCTGAGATCTACGTTGTAGTCCTTCTTGCCCCTGTTGTCCGTGTGACCCTGGATCTCGACCAGCTTGATGTCCGGGTTCTTGATGAGCGTGTCCGCAACCTCATCGAGGAGACCGAAGGAACGCGGATCTATCTGATCGGAATCGGTCTCGAAATGGATCTTGCGCTTGATCCGGATCCGGGTTTTCTTGATCACCACGAGGGACTTCTTGGGCTTGGGACGTAGCTGCATCTGCACCTGGGTTCTGGTCTCCAGTACTGCATCGACCTTCGCTCGCTTGCTCAGATATCCCTCGACGTCAATCATGAGCTTGTGCTCGCCCTCGTCGGTATCGAACTCCAACTTGCCGTCCGAATCGGTCTTGAAGGTCTGGTCCGTCGGACCCTCGACCTTGACATCGATACCCGCCATGGGGCTGTCCTTGTCGTCGATCACCTGGACCGCGATAGTTCCCTTCTTGGGCACCGCCTTGAGCGGGAAAGATTGCTCCAGGTCACCCGTCTGTGCGATCTCCAACATGAAAGTACTCTCGTTGTACCCCTGCGCGCTGACATTCAGAGTCAGTGTGCCCTCCGGCATCTCGTATGAGACGAACCGACCATCGTTACCGGAAACCTGCGCGTTGAGATCCATGCCCTGATAAGCGATAACCGCGCGGGCCACCGGAGTGTCCACCGACTCCTCGTCATGTACGAGACCCAAGATCCGTACGGGAGGAGGCGGCGGCGGAGGCGGCTCGACTATCGGTGGCGGAGGCGGCGGTGGCGGCGGCTCGACGAAGGGATCGAAGTTGTAGCTCGCGCCGAAGATGACGCGATACGGAACCTCCGCGGCCATTTCGTGAACCGTCGGGGCATATCCCGTAAGCCCGATGTCAACACCGAGATCGATGGCGAGATCTTCCACCGGTAGAAGAATTCTGGCACCGATTGTCAGCACCTGACGGAAGCCCGACCCCGACTCCTCGACCATGCATCTGTCGTAGCTGCCCGGTATGTCCTTGGGGCAGATGAAGTCCTGCCTGTTAACAGGGATCTCGAGGTTGTACTCGACCATGGGAGAGACGTAGGGAAGCAGCGCGTCGATGCCCAGTCCTACCCTGAACTGATCGTTTCGATCGATGCCGAGGGCTGTCCTCTCCACGGGGCTCAGGCAACCCGCGTATTCCACGTTTCCGTCCTCGTCCAGATCGGCGCCGCACCCGCCGTGTTCGGTCTCTATGTCCTCGACCAGATTTGCGGCGCGATCGAAGAAGTAACCCGCCTTGAGGTGAGCGCGCAGTGGCATGTCATCGCTGACCCCGGCGAAATCGAAGGTGGCCAGTGCGTCCATGCCGAAGCTCGTACCCGACCAATCGAGGGCAACCTCACCCACCGAGTTGAGCATAAACATGGAGAGATCCAGTCCCAACGTGAGCAACTTGGTGAAGGAGTAGAACCCCTTGAGTCCCAGATCCATGTCTCCGAGAGTCTGGAATAGGGCGGGATACTCCTTGTTGTTGTAATTGGCGGAAGCCGCTATCCCGTAGTGGATCTCCAGGAAATCGAGGGGGGTGATGCGCAGGTTCACGTCGCCCCACATACCGACGTTCTCGTCGCCCTTGATGAGGTAATCGGAATACTTGAAATAGGTTCCGTGAACGCCGAACCCGAAGGTGCCCGCCGGCCCGGATCCTGCCTCCTGCATGCGCAGCAGGCCCGTGCTTCCGGTCAGGTTGGAGTGATGTCGCATGGCTCCCCATTCCCAGGGTTTCAGCTTTGCGCGATCATCGCTGGAGGCCTCCGCTGCGGAGGCTTCCCACAGCATCAGGTTATCGGGCGACTCCTCTTGTGACCCCTCCTGCGACTCCTCTCCCCCATAAGACAGGGACCAGTCCGACTCACCCTCTGCGGACCCCTCCACGGATCCGGCGGCTTCCTCGTCGCTGTATTCGGCATCGCCTGCCGCTTCTTCGTCGCTGTACTCGATGGCCTCCGTGTCCTGGGCCCATCCTTGCGCAGAGTTGAACAGCAACGCAGCCATGCCGGACACGATCCACACCACAAACGGCTTTCTCATCTACAAGCTCCTTCATGCAGAACATGCATCATGTTCTTGACATAATAAACGGAAACAACACGCGCGCCCACCGATCAACTACTTATTATGTCTTTATGTGCGCACGAAAAAAATAGTTGGTTTCTTTAACAAAATCAAACATCAGATCAATGTTTTCTCGGTTGATGGGGTTTGAAGGGGCAAGCAATACGAGGAAAGGGGATCAAACGCGTACTTGAAAGTTCACCTGCGGCCGCGTTTTACCTTGATAGTGAGGTTGACTTTCTTCCCGGCCTTCACCCTCTTTTTTACCGGGCCGCCCTTGGCTCCGCCCGATGTCTTTGCGGTGACAGTCCACTTCCCCTTCTTGAGACCTGTGAGGGTGCAGGTTCCGGCAGACGTCTTGCAGGTCTTGGTAGTGTTTCCCTTTTTGGCAATCACGGTGCCGTTGGTGGTCGCGCCAAGGTGATTGACGAGCTTCACCTTTATCTTTCCCTTGCTTCCCGCCATGGCCGTCATCGAAACAGCCAAAAAGATCGCCATGACTATCAATGCCAGTGTTTTCTTGGGCATTTTCATTCCCTTTCGGTTTGATAGACCCTTATCACTCTTCTGTGACGCCACATGGGGCCTAAGTATTCAAACGTAAACCCGTTCTCAGGCTCCATCGGCAGGTATCGTCTCCTCCTCCTCCTTGGATTTTGCCTCTTCTATCTTCTTGTCCACTTCCTTGACCACCTGTTTGGAGCCCCTCACCGCGGCCTTCTGGACGCCGGCTATGAAGATATAAAGCGCCTTCTCCTCCAGCGGAGCAGGTTGCCAGAGGCCGTTGTGGGGGTTGTAGATCGAAGCGTTTCCGTACCCTATGCTGCCGGTCGCACCAACTGAAATGTTGTACCCCCGGGCCCTGAACCCCATCGACAGACCGGTTCCAAATTTATTGACCCTCGACTGCTGTGGATCCTCACCCTCTTTGATCGGGGGCGCCGCCGAAAAATCGGTAAAAAATCCATTTCTCAAGGTCCAGATCTCATTGATGATCAATTCCCAACCGATGTTCACATTGGTCACGGCTCTACGTCTTATCGATTTGTAGATGCCGTTGTCGAACCACTCGGGACTTGCTTCCATATCCTCGTCATCGCAAGGATCCTCGCCATCGGGACAACGCCTCTCCACTACGGGATCGCCCGCTATCCGGCGATAGCTGACGGGAAGGTGAAGAGCCACGTCCAGATCGACAGCGAACCGCTTGGCCCACACGTAGGCTACGCCGGCCCGGAAGGACATGGGCTCGTGCGTGGCGACATCCAGGTCGTAGGAATCAGAATAGTAGTCTGCCCAGTCATCCTCGCTTCCCGATACCCAGGCTGCCCCATAGGTTTGTTTGAGGCTGCCTTCTGTCTTGAACAGCTTCAGATCTCCGAGCAAAATTGTCGGCGCCGTCACAGTCAAGCCGAAGCGCCAGTTCTCGTGCGGTTCCCAGAGCCCTCCCAGCCGGAACAACAGAGAAACGGTGTCTATGGAAAGATTTGATTCCTTGAATTCCAGGTACCCGCATTGGTCCAGATCGCAAGTGTCCGTGTCCGCCCAGCGGGAAAAGGTCATATGCCTGCTGAAGGAAGTGTTCACCAGAAACGCCGACAGCCCCAGCCCAAATTCACGGGAAAAGCGAAACGCGTACGATAGGCCCGTCCAGACCTGCTTGTACGATTCCGACAACCTGTACGTTTCCTTGTCGCGCCGCGGCCCTTGCGACTCCCATGTGGAGCTGAGAGTGAATTCGTCCTGATTGGGCACGAGAATGGCGATACCGATGGCGTGACGTTTCGGTCCCTTCCCCGGCAACCTTGATCCGAACTTGGTGCTGAGGGCCAGAGTGGACGGCAAAGTCAGATCATTCTTGTGCTCCAGCGTAAGCGCATCGGCAGTGGCATCGCCCGCGAACGAAGACCATGGAATGTAACCCCCCTTGATCTTCCTGGAGTCGAAGCTGTAGAGGGCCTTGCTCGCGGACACCATGGTGGACGACGTGAACGCCATCGCGGCGGGGTTGTAGTAGTTGGCCATCGGGTCGTTCACCGCCGCGGTCTGGGCGCCCGCCATGCCCAGAGCCCGCTCCCCGATCACGTACCTTTGATAGTTGGTTGGATCGGCCTTCACGCCGGCTCCGAGGCAGAGAAATCCACCCAGAATAGCGACGCACAGGATGAAACGCCTGTTTACTTTTCGCTCAAAAAAAGTTGACATGGCCGCATGATAACATGAAGGCGTGTAAAAAAAAGATTTCATGGCGACTTCTCCCGGTCGCTGACGGACTGATGAGGTGAGGGGAATATCATATCCTCCATGGCGTTGGCGGCTATTCGTGGGCTGGCTCGCCGTCGTCTCCGTGGCCGCGCTTCTGGCCTGCGCCGTGCCGCTTCTTGAAAACCTGGGGTACGAGCTGGCCCTCTTCATTTCCCTCGTCTCCTCCCTGGGCGCAGGGCACCTGGCCTCCGTCTATCCGTCCAGGGTCCGGGATCGCAAGGCCGCCTTCCCCGGAGTGAGGTACTCGGTGCTCGCCATGTACGGCAGAACCGCCGCCCACGGTCTGCTTCTTCTACTGGCCCCGCTTTCCATCGCGCTGCTCAACGGCCTGAGAGTGCCTCCCTGCAATCTGTGCGAGGGGATCGCCTTCGTGGCGCTTATCCCCCTGCCCTCGGTCTTGCTGGCGTCCGGGTTCGGGTTGATGGCCGGTCTGCTCTCGCCCGGCCCGAAGACCGCATCCGCCATATGGTTCGTCGCGTTCGTAGGCAGCATCGCGGCGGCCTTCCACGAGTTCCACTCGACGCCCGCCGTGTTCGCCTTCGGCCCGTTCTTCGGCTATTTCCCAGGGGTTCTTTACGACACCCTCATTGAAATTGATCATCGGCTCGTCACCTACCGGCTGGCGGGGATCTCCCACCTGGGCCTGCTACTGTCCGCAGGCGCCCTACTGGCGGACCCCGCATCGTTGCGGCTCTCATTGCGACGCCTGTCGGAGCGCTCCCGTATACGCAGTCTGGTCCCCCTCGGAATGTTCGCCGTCGTCGCGCTATCCCTGTACGCGGCCGGGAACAAGCTGGGACATCGAACCGATCGAGCCGACCTGGAACAGCTCCTCTCCACGCATGTCTCCATCGGCCGGCTGGATCTGCACTTCTCTCCCGAAACCCCGGAGGATTCGGTGAAGGAGCTGACCCGGGATGCAGCTTTTTCCCTTCATCAGGTCGAGAGCTTCCTTGAAGAAACCGACGGCGGCCAAATAGCGGTCTTCTTTTTCAAGAATCGTGGCCAGAAGGGTGACACCATCGGGGCCAGGCGCACCAACATCGCCAAGCCATGGCGATCCGAGGTGTACGTGATCGTGGATCGGGTTCCTCATGAGGTGCTCCGTCACGAGCTGGCTCACGCCGTCTCCGCGAGTTTCGGTCGCGGGCCGTTCAAGATCGCGGGGGATCTCGGCGGATTGTACCCGAACCCCGGGCTCATCGAGGGGCTTGCCGTCGCAGCCCAGGGGCCACGAGGAGATCTCACGATCCACCAGTGGTCCGCGGCAATGAAACGCCTGGATCTGCTCCCGACCGCCGATACCCTGTTCGGTCCGGGTTTTCTTGATACTCACGCATCCAGAGCCTATTCCGCCGCCGGCTCCTTCTGCCGCAGGATCAGGGAACGACACGGCGCGCCGGCCCTGAAGAAGGTCTACTCGGGGGTCTCCTGGAAAGAAGCCACGGGAGTGGACCTGAATAATCTCTGGAGCGAATGGCTCGGTTTTTTGGACGAAATCCCTCTTCGCGAAAATGATCTCGTCGCGGCCCGACATCGATTCGATCGCCCCTCTGTGATCAGGAGTGTTTGCGTACACGAGGTGGCACGACTCCGCGATAGAGCCTCAAAGTCGGCCGACTCAGGCAACCGGGGCGATCTGATTGCGTTGCTCGAGGATGCCGTCGAACGCTCCGGCGGGACCGAGTCTACACGAATGGCGCTGCTTGGTGGGCTCTTGAGATCCGAACGGCGCGACGAGGCGCGGGCAATGGCCGATGACATGTTCGGGGACGCAACTGTGGGCAAATCCAGGAAGAACGCCATACATGAGATGCTGGCGGATCTGGAATTCGGGGCCGGCAACACCGGCGAGGCGGCAAGGAAGTACGCCGAACTCTCGGCGGACGCACCGTCAAATGCAGATCGCAGACGTCTTCAAGTGAAGACCGCCCTCGCCCCCCTGGCCCCTCTGGTTGTCGCCACCATCATCGAGATGTTGGCCAGGAGCCCGGGCCCGGACGGCCCCTCGGAGCCGGCGGCGATGCTGGCCATTGCCGATGCCGCTCGCAACTACCCGGATAACCCGTTCCTCGCATACCTGTTGGCCCGCCAGTACTTCCGCCACGGCTTGACCGAGGGAACCCTGGCCAAGCTGGACGTCCTGGCGAGGATCGACCTCAATAAGACGACCCCGGAAATCGCCCTCGCAGCCCGCCATATGCGGGGACAATCTCTCCTCGAACTGGGGCGAAACGCGGAGGCCGCGCTGATTTTCGGGAAGATTGCGGATGACGACACAGCACCGAACGGCGACAGGGAGTATGCGCGGGACTGGATGGATCGTTGCGACTATTATTCGAGCCTGTCTCAGTAGGCACTCCCGTCGCCTGGAAGAAAAAAATAGGTCCCATTTTATTTTTTGACGTGCATGCTTGACCATTGATTGTGATATATTCCCTTAAGTCCCCGTGACCTTATGGAGGAATCTGGAGTGTCGAAACACACACCACAACGCCTGGGAGACCTGCTGCTCGATTCCAATCTCATCGACGAAATCCAGCTGCGAGTCGCGCTCCAGGAGCAGGAAAACACCAGCGAGAGGCTGGGCAGCGCGCTTGTTCACCTGGGATTCATCGACGAAGCGGTCCTGGCCGCGTTCCTCTCCAAACAGGCGGAGCTCCCGTGCGTCAACATTCAGGGGCTCCATATTCCCCCCGAGATCCTGGAGCTCATCCCCAAGGAGATCGCCATCAAGAACGCCGTCATCCCGGTGCGGCTATCCGGTGAAACCCTTTACGTGGCCATGTCCGATCCATTCGACAGCGATACCCTCGATCTCATCGCCGGCGTGACCGGGATGGAGATCATGCCCCTCATCGCTCCCGAGTTCCGCCTCAAGAAATCCCTTGAACGTTTCTACGGCGAAGAACTCGAGGAGGAAAGACCGGAAGCGGTCAGCGCGGAGTTGAGCTCCCTGGTCCAGGAATTGGAGAAGGACTCCATGGAAAACATGTCCAGTCGGATCGACGCACTCAGCGGCAAGATCGACCGGATGGCGGCGGCCCTGGAAGAAATAAAGATCATCCTCACCCTCAAGTAGGGACGAACCCGGAGCCTGCCCGCCATAGCCTTGCGAAGGCGGGTGTTCGCCCTTTGTTTTATCCCCTTCCAAATCCCTTCAGCTACATCCTGATTGCAAAAGCCTGTCACCAAAACGCGTCAGCTACATCCTGATTGAAATAACTTGCCCCTCAAATGGGTCAGCTACATCCTGATTGAAAAATCACGTCACCCAAACGAGTCAGTTACATCCTGATTGAAAAATCACGTCACCCAAACGAGTCAGCTACAGCCTTATTGAAAAAACCTGTCTCCTAAACGAGTCAGCTACAGCCTTATTGTAAATTCCATCCGGAAAACCGAGTCAGGGGAACCCTGATGCGCCGGACCGACGGGAAAACCGAGTCAGGGGAACCCTGGGTCAGACTGTGGACTGAGTGGACGAGGTGGACGGAGTAGACCGTGGACAAAGTGGACTGCAACTCGAGGGATTCGGTATTTGGGGGAGTGTCCACACCGTCCACACCGTCCATATTGTCCACTTGAACCAGGAAAAAATGTGTCTGGCACCACTGCGACAGCACCACTGCGACAGGCACCCTAGAAAAGCACCCTAGAAAAAATGTGTCTGGCACCACTGCGACAGGCATAATGTGTCCGACACCTTTCCGCAGTTGAGACTCGGCGTGCATATGTCATAATAAACGCGGTTTTCAAGATGGCGAGGAGATACCCGTGAGCATCCGAGATAAAGAACTGCTGATCTTCGACGGGGCGTGCGGTTCCAACCTTCAGGCGCAGGATCTGCCCTCTTCGGTGTGGGGTGGCCGTTTCGAGGGATGCAACGAGTACCTGAATCTTTCGGCCCCCTCTGCGGTGGTTGCTCTGCACACGTCCTTCCTCGATGCGGGCGCCGATGTCATCGAGACCAACACCTTCGGAGGAACGGGTATAGTTCTGGCCGAGTACGGGCTCGAAGACCGGGTGGCGGAGATCAACGTCGCCGCGGTGAAGAACGCTCTTGAGGCCATCGGCGGACGCCCCGGCAAGTATGTGGCCGGCTCGATGGGACCGGGGAACAGGCTCCCCTCCCTGGGCCAGATACCGGCAAGGGAGGTCTACGGAGCGTACCTGGAGCAGGCCTCGGCCCTCGTCGAGGCGGGCGTGGACGCGCTCATCGTAGAGACCTGCCAGGATCCCCTGCAGATGAAGTCGGCCCTGGTCGCCGCGTTCGATTCGCTCGAAAAGCTCGAAGCCAACATCCCGGTGATGCTCTCTGTCACCATCGAGACCAACGGAACCATGCTCGTCGGCACATCCATCGACGCGGTTGTGACCACCGCCGAACCGTTCCCGCTGTTTTCCCTCGGCATCAACTGCGCGACCGGTCCCGAGCGTATGAGCGTGCAGGTCAAGTACCTGAGCCGTGCGTGGCGCGGCCGCATTTCGGTGATCCCCAACGCGGGCATGCCGGAGGTCAAGCACGACCGGACTTTCTACCCTCTCGATCCATCGGAGTTCGCCCGACGATTGAAGAGCTTCGTTGTGGAAGACGGTGTTTCAATCGTCGGTGGCTGCTGCGGCACAACTCCCGATCACATTAGCGCGCTCGCAAGGGAGTTGAAAGGCCTTGTCCCCGCCCGCCGCGAACCGGCGTGGACGCCCTCCCTTTCCAGCCTCTACGAATCCGTCGAAGCGAGGCAGGAGATCCCTCCGCTGATAATCGGCGAGCGCATGAACACACACGGCTCCCGCAAATTCAAGAAGCTGCTGCTGGCGGAGGATTTCGAGGGCGCGGCGCGGATCGGTTCAGAGCAGGAGGCTGCGGGCGCTCACCTGCTCGACGTGTGCACGGCTTTCGCCGGTCGCGACGAGGAAGAAGATATCACCAGGCTGGTGAAGATCCTCAACACGACGGTGAAGACCCCCCTGGTCATCGACTCCACGCTTCCTGAGACAATCGAAGCGGCCCTCGAGACCATACCCGGCAGGTGCCTGGTCAACTCCATCAACCTGGAGGACGGGGGCGCCACGGCGCGGCGCGTTCTGAAGCAGGTAAAGAGATTCGGAGCGGCGGTGATCGCGCTGACCATCGGTCCCGACGGGATGGCCGCGACCGCGAAGGACAAGCTCTCGGTCGCACGCGATATTCACTCCCTGGCTGTTGACGAGATCGGACTGCGTCCATGTGACATCTTCTTCGATCCCCTCACCTTCACCATCGGCTCGGGGGATTCGAAGCTGGAAAGATCGGCGATAGAAACCCTCGAGGCCATCGAGCTTATCAAGGATTCCCTGCCCGGCGTTTTCACGAGCCTGGGGGTGAGCAACATCTCGTTCGGCCTGCCCGCTTCCTCGAGGAAGCTCCTCAACTCGGTCTTCCTCCACGAGGCGATTCGCGTGGGTCTGGACGCGGCAATTGTGGACCCCGGCAAGGTCCTTCCCCTGTCCAGGATCTCCGCGGAGGACACCCGGATCTGCATGGATCTCCTGCTCGACAGGCGCGCAAAGAGCGGAGAATCACCACTTTCAGCCTACCTTGCCCATTTCGAGGAGCACAAGGCAAGGGGCGACGCCGGGACCGACGCGCGAAGGAGATTCCTCCCGGAGGAGATGCTCCAGTCCCGGTTGATGGACGGTGACAGGTCGGATATCGAGGACCTCCTGCCAATATTGATGGAGCGCTACGCCCCGATGGAGATCATCAACCGAATCCTGGTCCCGGCCATGCGAAAGGTGGGCATTCTGTTCAAGAAGGGAGAGATGTTGCTGCCGTTCGTGCTCAGCTCTGCGGAGGTGATGAAAGCGAGCGTGAAGTTCCTGCAGCCCTACATGGAGCAATCGCAGATGGATGAAGGAACCAGGATCCTGCTGGCAACCGTAGCGGGCGATGTGCACGATATCGGCAAGAACCTGGTGGATATCATCCTTTCAAACAACGGTTACAGGGTTTTCAACATAGGGACCAACGTGCCCGTCGAAACCATAATAGAAAAGGCCAGAGAACTGGACGTCCATGCCGTCGGCCTGTCCGGGCTGCTCGTCAAGTCCGCTCTCCAGATGAAAAGCAGCCTGCCCCGCTTCGAGGAAGCCGGCCTCAAGGTGCCAGTCCTTCTCGGCGGAGCGGCCCTCACCAGGGAGTTCGTGGCAAGGGATTGCGTTCCGTCGTTCGGTGAGCCTGTCGTCTACTGTGCCGACGCAATGGCGGGATTGAGCGCGATGCAGGATCTCGAGCGCGGAGAGCTCGAACCGACAATCGGCGACACCTCGGACGGCGACGGCGGGTCCGGGCGGAAAGAAACGGTCGCCTCTCGAAACAACCCCGTTCCGAAGGCTCCATTTCTCGGCTCTCGATACGCGACCGATATCCCGATGGAGGAACTGTTCGCCCTCATGAACCGCAAGGCGCTCTTTCGCGGCCGGTGGGGGTACGCGAGAACCGGGCGAACTCAGGAGGAGCACGCAGCTCTGTTGAAGGAAAAGGCCGAACCTACCCTCGCTCGATTGATCCGGGAATGCACCGAGGGAAATCTTGCGAAGCCGTCGGTCGCCTACGGCTATTTCGGTTGCAGATCCGACGGGGATAATCTGATCGTCGAGCATGACGACAAGGAGGTGGTTTTTGGGTTCCCGAGACAGAATCACCCCCCCCATCTTTGCGTGACAGATTACTTTAAAAGTCAGCAAGAAGGCAATGATATAGTAGGTTTTTTCGTAGCCTCTATCGGTTCTGAGCTGTTAGAGGGTGCCAGACACCTTTTCGAGTCGGACAGGTATCACGACTACCTTATGACCCACGGTTTTGCCATGGAGCTGGCCGAGGCTCTGGCCGAATACTGGAACCGACGAATGCGTCAGGAACTCGGCCTGACCCACATGAGATCCCCCGACGGGTCTCCCGCCCCCGGAGGTCAGGGGCTCAGGTACGGCTTCGGCTACTCATCGTGCCCGGATCTCGACTCCCAGCAAATGGTTTTCGAGCTGCTGGATCCCTCCAGGATCGAAGTCTCTCTCACCGAGAATATGGAGATGGTGCCGGAGGCTACCACCTCGGCAATAATGGTACACCACCCACAAGCGAGGTACTTCGCAGTGTAATCATTGCAATTCCTCTTTTCATTATTGAACCGGAAATTGTCATATCACCGGAAACCGTCCAGTCCGATCTTGGCGCAAATGTGATGTTTACATGTATGATTGCATACAGTTACCCCCACGATCACTCAACATGAAGAATATGGCACGGGGTTTGCTACTCCCGTTTAAACGTTAGACGGCGAATTCGAATCCAGATGCCCCCCCATCTTCGAGTTCGCCGTTTTTTTTTACCCCATCCCGGCCTTCCCCTGCGAGGGGAAGGGGAAGTTGATGGAGGCCGGCTTTTACTCTTTGTCAAAGTCGAGATCTTCGTCTTCGATCATTCGCTCCGGTACCCAGAGTCCCACCATTGTATTGGCCCACTGGAGCCGGCTCGCTTCTCCGCGGGGAGGCGACTCCGCCCAGACCTCGCCGCCGAAGCGCTCGACTATCTTACGCGCCAGGGCCAGTCCCAACCCCGCCCCACCATGCTCGCGGGTGGGTGAGCCGTCTATCTGGTAGAAAGTCTTGAAGATGGCCTGGAGTTCGTTCTTCGGAATACCCTTCCCCGAATCGTAGACTAGAAATGAAAGGCGCTCCCGCTCCCGACGCGTGCAGACGTACACCTTGCCATCCCCCCGACAGAACTTCACCGCGTTCTCCAGGATCTGCACCATGGCCCGCTTGAGCTTGTCCGGATCGCCAAAACCCTTGTGCATTTTTTCGGGGATGGCGATCTCCAGGGTGATCCCTCGCTGGGTGAAGTTGTCCTCGCACAACTTGATGGACTCCCTGGCAAGCCTGTTGAAATCGTAGAATCGAGCGAAGAAGGTCATCTTCCCGGTAGTCAGCGCCGTCATGTCCAGGAGGTTCTCGACCACGGCCCTCACCCTGGTGATCCCCCGGTTCACGGACTCCAAAGAACGTAGCTGGAGCGGCTCGAGGGGACCGATCTCCCCACTCAGCAACATGTTAAGATATCCTACCGCGGGCGTCAGCGGAGTGGAGAGCTCGTGGGAAAGGTTTCGATAGAATTCCGAGCGCACCTTCTCGGATTCCAGCAATAGCCTGTTGGACTTCTCCAGCTCCTCGATCTTCGCCTGCAATCGTCCGGCGATTTTCTGTCCCTGAACGCGCAGCAGGTCGCCCTTGGGAGATGTTTTCGCATCCAGGGCTCTCCTGGAGGCGCCTTTCCTGCCCGCGCGCAGGAAAGAACGGACCTGCCCGGGCAACTTCGCCACGTCTACCGGCTTGAAGATGTGACCGTCGCACCCCACAGCCTCGATCATGTCCTTGTCGCCCTTCCCGGTCACAGCGACGATGGGCACGTCACGCCCCTCGAGCTCGCCGCGGAGCTTGAGCGTCACCTCATATCCGTCCATGTCGGGCAGCTCGATGTCGACGAGTATAATATCCGGCTGAGTGGCCATTGCGGTCTTGATGCCGGTCACTCCGTCGATGGCGTTCACCACCGTGAAGCCGTCGGCGCTCAAAACCTTTTTTACGAGCTGGCGGTTGTTGGGATCATCCTCGATATGCAGAACCTTCAGCATAAGATCCTTTTACCATGTCCTTACTACCTGTGCGAGCAGTCGGGGTAATCCCCCCAAACCGCGCGACGGTGGGCAATTTGACACCTCCCCTTTCTGTCATGCACCATCCTCTCCAATGAGCGTGGAGAACCGGAAATCTCGTACAACAGTCGGCCGCCTTGCCATCGTCAAGGGACCGCTGATCGTATACGTGCTTTGCATCGCGGTCTTCGCAGTGACCATGTGGGATCGCCTGGGCGAGAGCTCCCACGACAACCACTACGTGTACATGGCCGAGGCGATGTTGGACGGCAGGTTCCACATCGAGGGCAATCCACCTCATCGAAACGACTGGGCCCAGTACGAGGACAAGTGGTACGTCTCGTTCCCGCCGGCCCCCGCGGTCCTGATGATGCCCGGTGTCGCCGTATGGGGCCTGGACTTCAACGATCGGATATTCACGCTCCTGCTCGCCGCCGCCGCCCCCGCGCTCCTGCTGCTCCTTCTGCAGATGATGGCTTTGCGAGGCCGCATATCGCGCAAGCCCTGGGAGTTGGGACTGCTCGCCACGCTTTACGCCCTGGGGACGGTCTACTTCTTCAGCGCGGTCCAGGGATCCGTCTGGTTCACTGCCCATATCACGGGTTCGGTGATGTTGCTGCTCCACCTCATCCTCTCCCTCGACGGCCGGCGACCAATCCTCGCGGGGCTCTTCCTGGGGTTGGCCTTCGCCTGTCGGCCGCCCATGTTGATGGCGTTCCCGCTCTTCCTCTACGAGATGCTCCGGGCCCACGCAGACGACGACGCCGGCAACATCTTCGGGTGGGTGTCATCGGCGGTAAGGAACGCCGGGTTCGCAAGGATCGCCCGGCGGGTAGCCCTCTTCGGGATCCCCGTCCTTGTGGTTATTGGATTGCTGATGCTCATGAACTGGGCGCGCTTCGACGATCCGTTCGAGTTCGGGCACGGTCACCTCAAGGTCAGGCAGACCGCCAGAATAGCCAAGTGGGGACTCTTTCATTACCACTATCTTCCCCGTAACCTGGGGATAGTGTTCACGTCCCTGCCCTGGATCTCGGCCGAATCTCCCCACATCAAGGTGAGCCTCCACGGCCTGGCTCTGTGGTTCACGACCCCGGTATTCCTGTGGCTCCTCTGGCCCGCGCAGCGGACCCGGCATTACATGTGGGCGGCCTTCACGGTTGCGCTCGTCGCCCTTCCGAGCCTGCTCTACCAGAACAGCGGGTGGGTCCAGTTCGGGTGCAGGTTCTCCCTGGACTACACTCCGATCCTGATCCTGATGCTGGCCATGGGAGGTCGGAGGTTCGGCAAGCTGCTGGTAGCGGGGGTTGTTTTCTCGATCGTCGTCAACCTCTTCGGCGCGGTCACCTTCGATCGTATGTGGAAATACTACGCCGGCGGCAAGGACCGGGACCGAATCTACCAGCCGGATTGAACATAAAGAATCGGGTGAACGCACGGGATTTGCCCCAGGTGTTTTTACCATTCAGGAGGTGTCATTTGGGATCTGCTTTCTTGAGCAGCTTGGCGGCTTTTTCATTGCCGGGATGGGTGGCCAAGACGCGCCTGAACTGGGCGGCGGCATCGGCCTTCTGCCCGGCGGCCAGGAAGACTTTTCCCAGAAAGATCCTTCTGGATACGTTGGCGGGAGAGAGCCGCAACGCCCGCTCGGTCTTGTCGACGGCGACGCTGTAGTCACCCCGTTGAAAGGCGGCCTTGCCCAGCCCGTACCAGGCCCGGCTGTTCCTGGAATCGAGCTGAACGGCCTCCTCGAAGGATCGCACCGCATAGGAGATGTTCATCCTCGCAAGCGCCGCTTCCCCCGCTTTCACCTTGTCCCGGGCCAACGCCCTGGCCTCCTCTTTTTCGACGCGACCGGATTCCACGGGATCGTCGTTCGAAGGTACGAAATCCCTGGCGGCAGGTTTGTTCCCGGCATCGGGCGGGATCACAACCACCGGTCCCCCGGAGGTGTCGACGGTCGTCTTTCCCCGATCTTCTTCACCTTTGGCCTCGACTCCAACGCGGGCTAAAGACTCGCCCTCCTTAACGTGCTCGCGCGAAACCAACCAGGCGGCGACCCCTATCGCCAGCGCGACAACAACGATGATCCCGAGCTTCCACGACCCCTTTATCCACGACCCTGACCCCGAATCCATCATATCGGCGGTTTCGCCCGGCGGGGGCAACAGGGCCCTCAGGGCCGACGCCATCTTGGCTGCGCTGGAAAACCGCTTGTCCGCCCGTCGGCTGAGCGCCTTCATACATATGGTCTCGAGATCGGCCGGGATGGTCCTGTCGCCGCTCCTCTTGCGGGGCGAAACCAGCTTGTCGTTCATGACCTTGTGCAGGGTCTCCCCCACGGTGCGTCCCTTGAAAGGCGTGGTTTTCGTGAGGGCCTCGTAGATGATCACACCCGCCGCGTAGATGTCCGAGCGCGGATCCCGGGACAGGCCCCTGATCTGCTCCGGCGCTATGTAGTCCACCGTCCCGCAGATGTGACCCGTGCGCGTGAGGGCCTCGCTCTCCTTGTCCAACCCGGTGCTCTTGGCGATACCGAAGTCCAGAATTCGCGCACCGGTCGGCGTGAGGAACACGTTGTCGGGTTTGAGGTCCCGGTGGATCACATCGGCGTCATGGGCGGCCTGCAAGCCGTCGCAGACCTCGGCCATGATCGCCGTGAGCTCCCTCGGAGTCAGGGAACCGTCCTTGATGCGCTCCGTGAGTGACTTCCCCTCCAGGAGATCCATGGCCAGGTAGTGGTATCCCTCGGATGTGATCCCGAAGTCGAGCGCGCCCACGATGTTGGGATGGCCGAGGGAACCGATAATCTGCGCCTCCCGCCTGAACCTCTCTACCGTGTTCTCATCGTCGAGCACACGGTCGTGGAGCACCTTCACCGCCACCTTTCTTCCGAGGCCGAGATGATCCGCCTCGAAAACCACGCCCATTCCGCCCTCTCCGAGCCTCCGAAGCAGGTGATACCGGCCGTCCAGCACGTGCCCCACGGCGAGCGCGCCGGTCCCGCCAGCGGTCTCATCGAGCCGGATCTGCGCCTCCTTTCCGAGCAGGCGGCGAACCAACTCCTCCTCGGACCTCCGTTCGGCCTGGCCCAGCTCCTTGACCCATTCGGCGAGATCGTCCGGCGGATGCCCCTTCGCGTGAGCCTGCATCACCTCCAGGAGCGCCGCGCGCATATCCCTGGCCGTGGAAAAACGGAAAGAGGGATCCGGGTTGAGGGTCCGGCCGATGAACGTGTCCACCACATCGGGCAAGGACTCCACTCTGAACGACATCTGAGGCGGCATCCACGGCACATCGTACTCCCCGCTCTGCTTGGAGGGAATCCTGCCGCCCAGCAACATCACGAAGATCAGGCCGACACCCCACAGATCCGCATCGACCGTCGGCTCGACCTCGTCGATTCCCTCCGGCGGAAAGAACCGGCCGCGGATATCACTCAACCGGGCGTTGGTCTTCTCATCCGCGATGAACCTCAAGGTGGAACCGAAATTGGCCAGTTTGACCTCGCCGTTCACGGAGACGAGTATATTGGCCGGCCTGATATCCCCGTGTCTCATTCCCATGGGGTTGCCGTGCAAATCCTCCCGCCGGTGCACGTAATCGAGACCCCTCAGAATCTCCGTCGTCACATGGGCCGCCAGTTCCCACGGCCACAGTGCGGTTCGTCCCTGTGCGAGCATGATCAACCGCTCCAGGTTCAACCCCTCCACATGCTCCCGGGCGACGAACGGTATCTTCCCCTCGATGCCCACCTCCATGATCCGAACGACATTCGCGCTTAAAAGCCGCGAAAGAGACCGTGCTTCCTCGGAGAACAGCGCGACGAACTCGGTTTCCTCGGCGATGACCGGAGATACGCACCGGACCACCCTCATCTGATCGACTCCCTCGTTGACCCCCCACGCTGCCAGGAAATCCTCTCCGACGGGATCGATCCCGATCCTCGCCAGTAGATGATACCGCCCGAAACGTACCGGCATCTCCCTGTCGCTGAACGTGAAGCAATAATTGCGGGAAAGCGGGCTCATGTATCCCTGGACCCCAGAGACGTGAAGAAGGCGTCGTCGAACGCCGGGAGGTTGACGTTGCGCTCCCGCACTCCTATCCCCAGCTTCACCAGATCTCTCGTGAAGGTCTCCCCGTCCACAAGGACCACCGGCGAAAGGTTGGGAACCAGAGCCTCGCAACTCGCGCGATCGCTGATAACGCCTGTTGTGATTATCATTCCCCGCATGGAGTCGTAGTGGTGCATTGCGCCGCGCAGATCGGTAATGGCGCTCTCATCCACGGGCTTGTTGGGGGAATCACGTCTCACCACCACCGCCGTGTTGAAACGCCCTCCCCTTCGCCTGTCCTGAACCGAAAGATGAACCTCTTGCCCCGATCCCCTATCGACCGACGCCATCTCACCGAACCCGGAGCGGCGCAGGAACAGGATGACCACGCGAACGAACGAGTTCATGGGCAGGCCGCGGATCTTCCTGAGCACCTGGCGACCGGCGATCTGGGCAAGCCTTTCAGCTGCGTCGGACACCCGGCTCTCCAGCTCCACGATCTCGGAACTCACCTCCCGCGCGGCAAGAGCCCATCCGTTGCGATGTTCGACGAACCTCGGCCGCAGGCCCCGGTGCTCGCGCTCGATCCCGTCGGCCGCCAGCAACGCCTCGAGGAGCTGTACCCATCTACGTCCCTCCCGCCCGAAGTGCGCCACCAGCTTTGCCGGTTGAACCGGCTTGGTCTGTTGCCTGAGCATGCTCTCCACACGATTGGTGATCTCACTGTCATCGTCCGCAGGAGGTGGCGGCGAGGATAGCTTTTTCTTCTCGGGCAGCTTTTTCTTCTCGGGCAGCTTTTTCTTCTCGGGCAGCTTTTTCTTCTCGGGCAGCTTTTTTCCGTTCGCTTCCACTACATCCTCGGGTCGCCTTTTCTTTCTGCGGCGCCTGCGCTTGCGCGTCGATGATGTTCCCTCCCCTGCCTGCTGCTCGGGCTTGTTCGTCACATTGACGTCCATTGAGGCACTCTGCACTTCGGCGTCCTTTGGGGCACTCTGCTTTTGCGGCGCGGCGGCACCGGGTGGGGAGCCACCCCATTTCACCAGGGCGAAAACACCCGGCCTCACGCGCACGAACGGCCCCGCTCCACGTCCCTTCGACACAATCGCGGAGATCCGCGCGGACATGGTTTGCACCGGCGTCTTCCCAACATGGGACAGAATATTCCATTCGACCGCCTTGTCGGCGATCTCCCTTGCATGCATCGGTCGGCCCTCGCGCTCGAGAACTTCGAGGGCCGCTTCGGTAAATGTCATATTGGAACTTGCCTCCAGTTCGAATTCGCATCTCTAATATCACACTGATCACGAGCCGTTCCAAAAAACCTCCCCTCTTCCGGATGCAATTCGCCGAAATATGGATCCCTCCGTCGTGCGTTGGTACATCATTGGGGATAGGAATGGAGGTTTCGATGAGATTCAAACGGGTGGGTGTATTGATGGGAGGGATCTCTGCGGAGCGCGAGATCTCGCTCAAGAGCGGCGAGGCGGTGGCTGACGGGCTCGATGAAACCGGTTATGAGGTCATCCGGATCGACGCCACGCGTGAGCTGGACAGGCAGCTTCGTGCGGCCCATGTGGAAGCCGTCTTCATCGCCCTTCACGGAAGGTGGGGTGAGGACGGAACCGTCCAGGGAATGCTCGAAGTCATGGGGATCCCCTACACCGGTTCGGGCCCCCTGGCTTCCGCTCTGGCGATGGATAAATCGCGAACCAGGGATATCCTTGCCTCGGCGGGCCTGAATGTGGCTCCGGGAATTGTTGTCACCGGTGCGGATCTCACGCTTGGCGGCGGCCTCTCGTTTCCCGTGGTGGTCAAGCCGGTGAACGAGGGATCATCCGTGGGTGTGACCATCGTGCTAAAAATGGATGATCTGGAGACCTCCGTTCGAAAGGCCCTGTCCGGTTCGAAACGCGCCTTAGTGGAGAAATACGTGCCCGGGATAGAGGTACAGGTGGCCGTGATCGACGGAGAGGTGCTCGGCTCCGTGGAGATCGAGCCGCACCGGGAATTCTACGACTACGGGGCCAAGTACGAACAAGGTGGCTCCACCCATCACATACCTCCCCGCCTGGATCGAGACGCCATCGACCGAGCATGCGATCTCGGAGCGCGTGCTTTCGTTGCCGTCGGCTGCGCCGGGGCCGCCCGAATCGATCTCATCCTTCCGCGAGAGGATCCGCCGGTGATCCTGGAGGTCAATACCATTCCGGGAATGACGCCGACCAGCCTGCTGCCGGAAATAGCCGCCCACAGGGGAACACCCTTTGTGGATCTCGTGTCCAGAATGATGGAAGGCGCGCGATTGCACGTGGGCTGAACCCCATTCCGGCCTTCTCAACCGCCGTCCATGCCGCCGTCCGGGGCAAGGCAGAATCCCAGGTCTCCGGTCACGTTGGGCCAATCGCCCGGGTTGCAGCTCTTGACAGGATCGCAGTCCTGCGCCCCGCAACAGAACTTTACGCAGATCCCGCTCGAAGCTCCGTCGGCCGCAAGACAGGTCGCGCCCGCCGTGCACCACGGGCCCTTCTCGACATCGCACGAGTCTCCGAGCGCCTCCGTGGCGTCAAGGAGACAGGTGAACCCGGATATCGGTTCCCAGTAGTCGCATGACACGTTGGTCCCCTCGCAGCCCTCGTTGACAGGTGGATCAACAGAGTAGTCCGCCACCGGATTGCAGTCCCACGGATTGTTCGCGGAGCACGGATCTCCATGAACGGCGGCGTCCGCGCCCGCGTCCAGGTCACCGCTCTCTCCCGCCCCGATATCCTCATCGACCGCCGGTAAAAAATCCTCGAATGTGTTGACGGATCCACACGCGCTGTACAACAACAGCAGCAGTATCGAGACAATTGCGAGGCGAGTGGGGATCCATATATTCATGAACTGCTCTTTTGGGGGTATCGCCATTTCGGGGAGAATAACAGAACCGGCGGCATGTACATAGTCAGGTGCGGAAAAACGTTATTGGAGCGCTTTGGGGCATACCAGCCTACCAGGTTTCGCTGCCGCCCCAGTACCAGTCGTTGTAGTCGTCGCAGGAGCCCACATTGAACAGCTCGATCGTATCTGCGGCAATTGAAGGATCGCTCAGGGTGCCGGATGTGATTCTGCAACGGGAGATACCGTAGATGTAGTCACCGATATAGGCGCTGCGGCGCGCGGCGCCCTCGTAGAAGCTGCTGCCTCCGTTCAGTTGCAAAGTGGATGTCAGGGTTACGCCGCTCTCCTGAACGTCGTAGAGGAAGATGCCGGTGTCGTTGTCCTGATACTCGTAAAAAGGAAGAGCCAGCATTCCCGTGTCGGGGTTGAAGGTGAAAGCCTTGTGTTCATAGACCGCGGCGGAGGTGTATTCCCAATCGGGGAAGAACAGACGCGACACCAGGGTCGGTGACGCGAAATTGCCGATGTCATAGAGGGTGAGCGCGGTTCGGCCGTCCACCAGCCCGACCGACAACACGCTGTTTTCTCCGACGGGATGAAGATACGTGGAGTAGCCCGGGCCGTGCCATTCACCGGCAGCCTTGGGGCTCAAGGGGTCGGACATATCCAGCGTGTACAAAGGGTCCATCTCGTAATAAGTAACCAGGTACCCTCTGTCGCCCATGAAGCGAGCCGCGTAGATCTCTTCGCCCACTCCAAGTCCGTCGAGCGTTCCCACGGTTTTGAGCAAGTGTCCCTGCTTCTGCAATACGTAGACGTGATTCTCCAGGTTGTTGTTTTCAAACCACCCAGCGAAGCCGGTCGTGGTGGCTACTCTCAGATAATCGTTGTGCTCGCCCAGGCAAAACTGATCCAGCATTCGGCCCAGAACGCTTCCCGTTGCCAGATAAAACGCCGCGGCGTCGCTTTGCGCGATGTCGAACTTGTGAATGCCGGATGTTTCGTCCTGCCACAGACCTGTAACAAAAGCATCCATGACATACTGGCGAGAGGTCGTGAGGTAGAGCGCGCTGGTGCTTGCGTAGACGATACCCTTGGCGCCGAAGACGGAATTCGCTGATGCTTGCTTGGAGGCGTTATCGAGATCCATGGAGATGATTGTGGTCAGTCCGATGCCCGTGGGTGTCAATGATCCAAGGACTTCGTCGCAGTCCGTGATGTACCTGACTTCCCCGTCCGCCGAATCGAGTTTCCCGGGCATGAAGTCTTCGAGGGTCAAGGCGTTGATGCGATCTTCGTTCTTTTGGATAATCTTTTTGTACATCGTGTTGACGTTGGACACCGAATTCCACCACGAATCACTGTTGTAATACTCCCAGTACCACTGTGTTTCCAACGCGGGCAACGGGGAATAGATGACTACGCGCAAGGCATTGTCCACGAGTCGGGACGTTACGTATTCACCGGAGTATTCGACAGTGCGAAGCACCTGCGGTGTTGTCCTGTCCGAAATATCGATCAGCGAGATCAACGCGTATTGGTTTTCAATCCCGCACCATCCATCCCAGCAATCGTAGTCTACACCGTCGGAGCTTTGACTGGCGTAACGAAGCTCCGGCGACACCTCGTTGTCGTTGAGGCTGGAAAAGACAACCGCAGTGTCGTTGTATATGAAGAGTTCGTTCGCATATCCACCGACCTCGACACGCCCCGCCTCGCTCAAAGCGCCGCCGTCGCCGGCCTCGACAATGATGAGCTGGCCCTTGTACAGCGAGTAGAGGTAGTCCCCGTCGGTCTTGATGAGATCGGCCTCGTCCACACCCTCTTCCTGGTTATTGGTTTCGGAGTGATCCGATTCGCCAACGTCGCCATCGGCATCGAAGGCGCCTACTGACACCCCGTCATCATTCCCCGCCCACTCTGCGTCGGCGTCTCTCGCCTGCTCGACCCTGGCCCTCATCAATTGGATGGCCGCGAGTTTGGCGTACTCCTCGAAAGAAGCGCAATCGGCAAAACCATTCAGCGCGTGATTGACCTCCACGGACTCGATTTCGTTCCAGTCCTCTACATGGTAGCACCCGGTGAACGCAGTCGCTCCCGCCGCGATGCACGCAACCAGCAAGGATACTCCGAGTCCGTTCCAGGTCAGCTTTTTAGTAAATGAATTTTTCATAACCGTTTTCCTTTCAAGAAAGAGAAATTTTTCTTTTCAAATTATAGAGCAGGCATTCCCAACCCCGTGTTAGAGCAAACGCCATACCAACGGGGACCGATGAATGAATTCCATGTTGTCATGGAACGGCACATGAAGAAACAACTGAAATGTATTCTGAAATAACAATAACATACTATGCCTCGGTGCACGGGAAAGGATCATTGAGAGAATCTCATACTGGTGTCACAAAGTGTGCCACGAGAACACAACCTCGGACCTTATTATTGATCCGTTTCGAAATTGAGCGACTCAATCTCCCTGTGCGGAAGCACGGCCAGCATATCTGCTATATTCTGAGGCCACGCAAACCTGAGGATGACGTTGCGATCTTCGGGAGTCCCGGTGCCCGCCGACCCGCCGCCCGACTGGACATCGAACAGAGTGTAGAAACGCCCGCCCTCGACCACCGGGAAATCGATCGGGATCTGGTAGTCGACCATGGTGCAGTAGATTTCTCCGGTGCCGTCGCGGTTGTCCACGATCTCCATGAAACGCATCTGCTGGGGCCAATCCACTATCGCCGACGTCTCGATCTCCCAGTACCCGTGCTCCGCCCCGTACCCCGCGGGCGCCGGTCTCGGAGTGATCCGGTTCATATGAGTGTGCCCACCGATGTGCGCGATCACGTTTGGGTATTCGTTGAGCATGGAGATTAAATCGTCCCGTTCGCCCTCATCGTCAATGCTGCTGCCCGTGTGATGACTGATCACAATAACCATCTGCCCGGCGTTTTCCGCGTCGATGAGGCGCGCTTCGAGCCAGTCGCGCCGGATCTGGTCGAAGGTGCCCCACTGCCCGGAATCGGACACCATGTCGATGGAGATCAACACGAACGGAAGGCCCGGAACGATGTTCTGCGTCGCGTAGCTTCCAATCATGTAATCGAGGCTGTTCTGGGTGTATCCGTGACCGTCGGGGACAGTTGTGGAGCCGAAGTGGGCGAAGATCCAGTCGTAGAGATCGATGAAAGCCCGCTGGGGATCCGGGATCACGCTGGAACTCGTGAACTGTTCCTTGGGCGCAAGGTAGCAACGCGGCGGCGACGGTGACTCATCATCGTACCACGGCTGGTCCAGGCACGTGGGAATGACCGCCTTGGACAACCAGGAAGTGGTGTCGCCCGTTGGATCCGCCAGCAAGGGGGCCACCAAGGGGCCGTTGCCCAGCTCCAGGAGATCGTGGTTACCGGCTGTGCTGTACCAGGGAACGCTCTGATGGAAACCCTCCGCTAAGAAGGGATCGTGAGGGTCGTTCTCCTCTCCGGGCAGTGGATCGTCGTCGTCCCCGGAATCCGGGTGGACGATATGCCCGTCCATCACCCGCATGAACCAGTCGAGTTCGTTTTCATGAATATTGTCGATCATGTCGCCGGTCATCAGGGCCAGATCGAAAGGTCGACAATCGGCGAAATCATTTCCGGTCCGGATACCTGCCTCCAGAAAATGGGACGTCCACGATTCCTGGTTTCGGTAGGCGGACTCCGCGACTAAATCCCCGTTTATCAACCTGGCGGGCGACTCCTCGTCGACGATCTGCGTGTCCGTGATCTGCCATATGTACAGGAGGGAGCTCGGTTCTCCGACGGGAGTCTCGGCGGAAGCGCCCACGCTCAGGTCATCCAGGTAGAGGTACGGCTCGCCCGGACCCGGTTCGGTGAGCCCCCACAGGGTCCGATCCGGGTTGTTAGAGAGATCCTCCGCCGGAGCGAGCCCCGCGACGGTTTGGGCGAGAGTCGTGGGGGGCCGGGAAACAGGCGACGTGTCCGTACCAGTGTCCGTGTCTGTGTCGGCATCGGTATCCGTGTCGCCTCCGGCACCCGAATCGCTCCCCCCGTCGACAGCGATCTTGCCGGGATCATCGTCGCAAGCGACGATCATCAAGACCATCAGGACTGCGAGCATTGAAGAGAAGAAAAAACGACTCATCGCACGGCTCCTTTGGATGCCGGGTTGTGTAATCATAGCATGAATACGCCCTGGCGACACAATGCCTTGACTGAGGTTCAAGATCTTCTTGTCTAATTGAAAACGATGACGCGGGTTCCCTGATCGGTCGGGCAATGGAAGTTCCCTGTTCTAGGTGCCAGTCACTTTTTTTCACTCGGCGGGCGAATTTGGGCAACTTTCTCGGCGAACGACCGATTAAGGGAGTATGGCGCGAAGAATCAGGGTCTGGAAAGAAAACGGAATGTATCACGCAACTCTCAGGTGCGTGGACAGGATGTTTCTCTTGAAGCCGTCAAAAAAGGTCAACAACATCATCGGCTCGAGCCTGGGAAGGGCCCTGAAACTGCACCCGATCCTGCTGCACAGCGCAACCACCAACATCAACCACCTGGAGCTTGTCTTCTCCATCGGAGAGGGACAGATCGACAACGTTAGCCCGTTCCTGCGCGAATTCGCCGGGCGCGCGGCCAGAGATTTCAACCGGCTCTACGGGCGAGAGGGGCACTTCTGGGCAGGCCGCGTACGGGTCGAGGAAATAACGAGCGACAACAAGGCGGAAAAGCTGCTCGGCTACGGAGCGTGCAACGTAGTCAAGGACGGCCTCGTGGAAAAGGCGAGCCACTGGAAGGGTTTTTCAACGACCGGGGCGTTGTCGCGCGGGAACCGACTCGTGTTCAAGTACGTGGACCGTACCCTCTGGTGGAAAAACGGCGCCGACCATCGCCATGTCGACCCGTCGAAATACACGAGGAGAACAGAGGTCGTTCTTCACCCGCTGCCGAGTTGGGTGCTGCTTTCCGTGGACGTGCGTCAGACGCGGTTTCGTAGCATCGTGCGCAATCACGAAGAACTGGCGCGTAAAGAGCGCGAGGCAGAGGGGATAACGAGCGTCAAGGGAATGGTGCGAATCGAGCGGGAGAGCCCGTTCTCAAAGCCGGCCCGTCCCCGGGAGCGTATGCCACAGCCGCTGTGTCACGCGGACACGGCTGAAGATTACGAGGCGTACAAGGCGGAATACAAGGAGATCGTAAAGGCCCATCGCATAGCGTCGACGGCTTTTCGTTCCGGCTGTTTCGACGTGGAGTTCCCACCGGGCACGTTCCGCCCGCCGCTTGTCACGAAATTCAAGTTCGCGGCCTGACCGCCGGCGGTCGCAATCCTCTCGATAACGGACCTCTTCGCCCCGGTGTGTGCGGACTCGTTTTTGCAACATCCAAATGACGATGGAGAGTAATTCTTACGGCGATTTCGCAACCTCGGCGGAAGAAAACAACCATATGCGTTCCTTCAAGCCAATCCCGAAGCCGCGATCAAGCATGCAGGTTCTTCAGGATAAACGAGAACGAAAATGTGTCTGGCACTGATCACCACGGTGACTCATGATTTTGAAAGCATAGCACAAATACGCCCCGGCTACACAATGCCTTGGCAGAGATTCAGGATCTCCTCGTCTAATTAAACACGATGACGCGGGTTCCCCGATCGGTCGGGCAGTTGAAGTTCTCCGAATCCTCGGGCAGGGAGTTTGGGGTGCTCCAATCGTAGATCCACCGCGCGTCGTCTCTGGGCAGGTTGACGCACCCGTGACTCCTGGGCTTGCCGAAGTCGTTGTTCCAGTAAGCCGCGTGAATGGCGATGGAGCGTCTTCGGTCGTAATACATCACATACTGGACGTCCTCCACGCGCAGATGCCCCCGCCGTATGTTCATCGTCTGCAGCCGGCGCTTCCACTTGATGCGATACCTCCCGGGACCGGTGTTGTTTCTACTACCGGTGGAGCACGGAACGACCCGGATCAACCTCTCGCCCACGTACGCGTGGAGCAGCTGCTCCTTCAGGTCGACGGCGATCCACTTCTCCGTTTGCAATACATTTCGGGGCAGGGAGAATTCCCTCACGCGAGCGATCTTGTCGTCTTCCACGTATCCCTTGCCCGGGATTTCCACCCAGCCGTCTTCGGCGAACAGGGGCTTCCCTGCAACACCGGTGACGGCGAACCACCGCTCCAGCGTCGACGTCGGCTGTCCGCTCGCATCAGGAGATTCCCATACGCCGACTTCATCCTCGATGATCACACCCGCCGGCGGGGTCTCACCCTCGGCTGTCTCGATGCCGAGAGACGTAATAGGGGGATCGAGCTTGACGGTGTTCGCCGACGTCGCCCACCAGCCCTCGCGGTTGCGGTGATAGTCGGTCCCGTACCTGGTCAGGCTCTCGCGGATCATCAGGTAGGAGCCTTTCACGAGGAAGCGGTAGAGGTGCCTGCGATCGATGTCCTTGACGCGCTTGTAGAAACGGGAACCTCCCCGGATCACCTCCCAGGCCTCCAGCCCATCGAGAATACCCGGAAGATCTCGCGCGGCGGGCCTCGGCTCGGTCTCGTCGGTCTTCTTGAGGTTCGCGGCGCAAACGTACCCTCCCCCCTCACGCTCCAACCATCCCTTGCGGCAACCGCGCTTTTGGCCGGTCTTTTTCAAACGGAGAACCGCGCCCACGTGAACGCGGGCCTGAACCGCGCTGTACCGTCGCGCCCCAACGTGAACAGGCGTTGTTTCCGCGGTGAGTTTGAGGATGGGAAATTCACAAGCGGCGGCATCCTCCGGTTGTGCATGGATAATGCTCGACGCTATCAGAATTGCCGCCGCGGTCGACAACGACAAGACCGGAAGATGTGCGTTTGAACGAAAAACCAATTCCGAACCTCCAGCCCAAGAAAGTTACATAACCGGTGCGCGACTGTCCAGATTTCGCCCGCGGGTCGCCCCGCGCCCGGTACTTGATGGCGATACATTTCAGGGCTACAACCCATTGTCCAGGAGATGCTTGAATGAAAATCCTGATAATCAACGGCGCGCCCAGAAAAAACGGCTACACGGAGGATCTGCTGGAGCTGTTCAGTGGGGGCGCGGTCGCGGCCGGCGGCCGCGTGGAACAGGTCGACCTGCGAGACTGCGATGTCAGGCCCTGCACCGGGTGCTTTCATTGCTGGAACCCCAACCGCGACGGGAAATGCTCGCAGAGCGACGACATGGCGAAGCTCACGGAGAAGTTCCTGGACAGCGACACCGTCGTCCTGGCAACACCGGTCTACTACTATTCGTTTTCGGCGCTCATCAAGGCCTTTCTGGAACGCCTGCTCCCCACCTCGCTTCCAATCATCACACAGGGCGGCGAGATCGGTCTGGAACGCAATACGGAACGGTATCCCGACAGGGGACCCGACCTCGCCGCGTTGATAGCGGTGGGAGCACACAGAAACCCAAAGACAATGGACGGACTGGTCAAGACCTTCGAGTTGATCTGCGACGGTATCTACGCGAAGCCGGTCGGCAAGTTGCTCAGATCGGAGAGCTTCTTCCTCGACTTCGACGCGGGCAAGCCGATCACCGGTCGGAAGGTGCGGATGGCATTCGAGAGGGCCGGCGCGGAGCTGGTCCGCGAAGGGTGTTTCTCTTCGCAAACGGAGTCCGACGCCTCACTCCCGTTCACGCGGGATCTGGAGACCTTTCGCCGGAACTCGGGCACCTACTGGCAGATTGCCAGGGAGATCGGCGCCGGTGGCAATGATCGAGAGTTCCTCAAGGCCGCGGTATCCAGGGACTTGAGGATCCTGGCGCACGAGCTGGCCGCCTGCTGCGATCCCGTGGCCGCGGGCGATCTGGAGGCTGTCATCCTTTTTGATTTCCAGGGCGAAGAAGCCGACAACTGGCACCTTACCATTGATGAAGGGCGATGTGTGGCGTCCGGGGGAACACATCCGTCACCAACGTTGACCCTCCAAACCACCGAGGAGACCCTGGTGGAGATAATCCTGCAACGCCTCGACGCACGCACCGCCCTGGCACGCGGAGACATGAAGGCCACCGGTTCCAAGAGGTTGCTGGGAAGGTTTCCCAGGATATTCCCACCCCCGTCGACCTGAGCTACTTCATCATCTTTTCGAGGGAGGAGAGATTGGGGAGCTCGTCGAGATTCGGCTGAAGAACGATCTCGATCCTTCGATTCTGGGCCCTACCCTCGCCTGTGCTGTTGTCCGCCACGGGCTGGGTCTCTCCGTATCCCGCCGCCGAGAGGTTCTCGGCGACCAGCCCGTTGTCGATCAGATGCCGAACGACCGCCACGGCCCGCGCGGAAGAGAGCGCCCAATTTGACTTGAACCGCCTCTTCTTGATGGGGATATTGTCCGTGTGCCCGGCCACCTGGAAATCCCTGTCGCCGATGGTCGCGAGAATCCCCGCCACCTCCGTCAGGGCCTCCTCTCCCTCATCGGAGAGCCTGGCCTTGCCGCTCGGGAACAGGATGGCCGAAGCCATCTCCACGATCATCTTGTTATTGGAGATTTTGATCCTGATCTTGCCGGACTCGACCATTGCCTTGAACTTGGCCAGCATGGCGCGGAACGTCTCCAACCGATTCTTGGCGAGCTCCTCCGCCCTGGCCAGCGCGTCCCGCTCTCCGGTCAACGTCTGAAGTGCGTTCTTGAGCCTGTTGACCTCCTCCTCCATGGCAGCCTTCTTGGCCGTGATGGCGTCCAGCTCCTGCTGGAGGGACGCGGCCTCACCCCGTACCTTCGCGATCTCCGCCTTGAGCGCGGCCATGTCGGCGTCGTACTGATCCTGGGGAACTCCACAGCCCGTCACGAGGAGCCCGTTGATGATGAATGCCGAAATCAATGATGTCGTCCAGCGCATGGTTCTTCCTTTCTATGCTCTTGAATGAATGATGCGGATTATTGACCATTCTGTCCTCGGTGGCAACGCCTGTATCGCAAATCACCGGTTTTCGGTGCTCTCCCAGAACTTTCCGACGGCCGGATCCGAGTGCTTGAGGGCCAGGCCCACGAGTTCGGCCCTGACATCGGGTGGAAACCGCCTGAGACAGCCGAGAATCGGCAGGACTGCCTCGGCGTTTAGATCTGCCGCCAACAACGAGCGGATGATCTTCGCGAGATCCCTGGAAGGCGCCTTGACCCCATGAGCAAGGGCGTTTTCGCACAAGAGGCCCACGGCCTGGCTTCGAAGCATCGGAATTTCATCCGACGATGTTGCGATCCGCGCGAGGGTACCGAGAACGCCGTCACCGAGCGGGGGATCCAGGAGCCCGATGGCGGCTGCTCTGACAGCGCCGTTTCCGTCCTCGAGATGGGCTTGCGACGGCTCGTATCTTCGCTCGGTCATGCTGTCGATCATGCGCACACCACACAGGGCCGACGCTCTGAGATCCGACGCCAGCAGATGGTTGTCGGCCACCTCAAACAGGGCCGTGGCAAGCTGCTCGAACTCCCCTTCGATGACATCCGCGGGCCCCGCCGGGCTCGAGGACACCCTTTGAAGACAACGCAACATGGCCTGGGTCGATCTCGACGCAGTCTGGCGCTCGCTCGCAGTCATCAACGCCACGAGATAAGGGAGGATCGGCCAGGGATGATCCACGTATCCGGCAACCTCCAGCGCCGCGAGGCGTGTGGAGCGGCCCCCTCGGTACATTGCCGTGACGATCTCCATCGCGCTGAGCTTGCCCGCAACCTTTCGACACGCTCCGGGATCGGAATTTCCGATAACGAAGTCGAGCAGCCGGATCGTTTGGGTGTCCAGCGTGTCCGGAGGCACAACCGGATCGGGCATCGCGCGCGCTCCAAAAAGGAACATCGACGCGGCTGCTATCAACGGTAAAGCGCTCTTCATACGGCAAACCTCCAGGCCCGACGATGTTGAACCAAGAGTGTTCGCAGCGCAAGGTTCTAAAATGGCGCGCGGACGCGTACCTTCAGAGCCTCAAATGGTAACTTGAGATCTATGATATCCACCCTTGCCATCAACGGGGGAATGGGATACAGGCGTCCCATATCCCGATGAGGTCTTGGTCCCGAAGAGGAATGACCATGCACGAAGAGAGGCCGAAAAAAATCGCGGACAACCTGGGTCGCGCGGTGGTTTTTGTCATCATGTTCGTGTTCTGGTTGATGCTCTCGGGACACTTCGATCCGTTTCACCTCACCCTCGGTGTCCTCTGCTCGGCCATGGTGGCATTCGCCTCACACGACCTGTTGATCCACAAGATGCGAACGAAAAAGCGCAGGCTCACCACGGCCTGGCGATTCATCATCTACCTGCCGTGGTTGATCTACCAGATAATCTTGTCCAATATTCACGTCGCCTACCTCGTGCTGAACCCAAAGAAGATCCAGCCGCAGGTGATTAAATTCAAGACCAAGCTAACCAGCGACTTCTCGATGGTCACCCTGGCAAACTCGATCACTCTCACTCCTGGCACCATCACCATGGACATCATCGACGGGGAGTTCCACGTGCACGCCATCAGCGACAAGGTGGCCGAAGATCTCCTCGGCGGCGATATGGAAAACCGAATTGCCCACGTCTACATGGAAGCGGGTGAGAAGTGATGGATCATTCGGGCGACCCGGCGATGATTGACTTCTTTATCTGGATCAGCGTGGCGATACTTTTCCTGGTTCTCCTGTGCATGTACCGCGTGTTCCGGGGCCCCGGAGCGATCAACCGGATCGTCGCGATCAACGTCGTCGGCACCAAGACGATCACTGTCGTGCTGTTCATCGGCCTCATCTTCCAGAAGATTGATTTCTTCATAGACATCGCGCTGGTTTACGCGCTGATCAATTTCATCGGTGTGCTCACGTTCTCGAAGTACTTCGAGAAGAAGGGGGTGGTGTAAGTTGGACACGGCAGTCAACTACGCGGCCGGCCTTCTCATTATCCTGGGGGTGATTCTCTTCGCGCTGGGAGCTGTTGGGATTCTGCGCTTCCCCGATTTCTTGACCAGGATGCACGCTGCGGGCAAGTGCGACACGCTCGGTGCGTTGCTGGTCGTCACCGGTATAGCGCTTTACAACGGGTTCGCCCTGGGCAGCCTGAAGATCATTTTTATCGCTGTGTTTATTTTCCTGACCAGCCCCACGGCGACGCACTCGATCGCCCGGGCCGCGCTGAAAAACAAATTGCCGGTCTGGACCAGGGACGAGGAACAATGATCTGGCAACTCGACCTGATACTCCTTGTGTTTACCGTTGCATGCGCGATCGGCGCGTTGACGATCAAGGATCTCCTCGGTTCGGTGATCATGCTCGGGGCGTTCAGCCTGTTCATGTGCCTGTTGTGGATCGAGATGGGCGCGGTTGACGTCGCCTTCACGGAAGCTTCGGTTGGAGCCGGAATCACAACGGTGTTCTTTGTCATTGCAGTGTTCAAGACAGAGAGGAGGAGCAAGGATTGAAGTTCCTTTATCTGGCATTGACTGTCGCCACGGGCGGCCTGTTGATATACGGCGCGTTGGATATGCCCGCCTGGGGCGATCCCAATTCGCCGGCCAACTCCCACGTCTCTCCGAGGTACATCGAGCAGTCGTTCCATGAGACGGAGGTGCCCAACATGGTAACCGCCGTGCTCGCCGACTACAGGAGTTACGACACCCTGGGCGAAACCACAGTGGTGTTCACCGCGGCAATCTGCTGTCTCTTCCTGCTGCGACGCTTCAGGAAGGAGGGCGGGTCATGATCCAGGAACAGGAAAGCATCGTCATCAAGACCGTGGCCCGCTTGCTCGTGCCGTTCATCCAGCTCTTCGCGCTGTACGTCATCATGCACGGCCACTCCAGCCCCGGCGGCGGCTTTCAGGGGGGAGTGATTCTCGCCGCCAGCTTCATTCTGCTCGCCATCGCATACGGCCTCGACGAGGTAAAGAAAAGGTTTTCGATCAAGGCGCTCACCGTGTTGACCAGCGCGGGCGTTTTCATCTATGCGGGCATCGGCCTCTTGTGCTTGCTGCTGGGGGAGAATTTCCTCGACTACGGAGTTCTTCCGGTGGTCGAGCCGCGGGGTATGGGAATGCTCGGTATCGAGATAGGGGTGGGTATCACGGTCATGGCGGCAATGGTTTCCATCTTTCATGACTTGCTGGATTTTGAGTAGGTATACACTGTGGAAAATATTTTCGGCCATGCCAACTACTTCATTTACATCATGCTGATGATGATCGGCCTGTACGGCATGATGGCGAAGAAGAATCTGGTCAAGAAGCTGGTGGGGATGAATATCTTCCAGTGGTCGCTCATCCTGTTCTTCGTCTCCATCGGAGCCAAAGAGGGCGGCACCATCCCGATTGTCGAGGGAGCCCACGGGCACGGCGCCGAGATCGTGGTCCAGGCGAGCCATTACGTCAATCCACTGCCTCATGTGCTGATGCTCACCGCCATCGTCGTCGGCGTGGGAACCACCGGCGTGGCACTGGCTGTCCTGCTCAATCTCTATAAGAAATACAAAACGCTCGACGAAGACGAGATCATAGGGAAGCTCTGATGTACCACAGTCAGTTCCCCATACTGGTGGTTGTCATCCCGATGCTCGTTTCCTTTGTGATTCCGCTTGTCGGTATGTGGAACAAGAAGCTCCCCTTCTACATGGCAACGGCGGCGATGACGGCCTCACTGCTGGCGGCGCTCGGGATCCTGACCCAGGTGCTGCAACATGGGCCGATCAGTTACCGTCTCGGCGGCTGGGCTCCTCCGTGGGGCATCGAATACCAAATAGACCATCTCGGCGCGTTCATGACGGTGCTGGTGTGCTTCATCTCAGTGCTCATTTGCATCTACTCCAAAAAGAGCATCACCCATGAACGTCCCGGCAAAGAGGTCCATTTCTATTGCATTTTGCTCCTGCTGTTCACAGGCCTGATCGGCATGCTGGTCACCGGAGACTTGTTCAACATCTATGTGTTCCTGGAGATCTCATCCCTGTCAGCATACGCGCTCATCGCCATCGGTGACGAAAAGGCCCTTTTCGCCACTTACAAATACATTGTCATCGGGACCATCGGCGCCTGCTTCTACCTGCTCGGCGTCGGTTACCTGTACATCGCGACCGGCTCGCTCAACATTCACGACCTCTCCACCCTGCTCCAGCCGCTCTACGGGTCGAAGGTCGTCGTGGTTTCCGCCATATTTTTCATTCTCGGTCTGGGGATCAAGATGGGGCTCTTCCCGCTCCACGCATGGCTCCCCGGAGCCTACACACACGCCCCGTCCGCCGTGAGCGCCTACATCGCGCCGTTGATGAGCAAGGTCGCGGCCTATGTCTTTATCAGAGTGTTGTTCACAGTGTTCGATGTTCGCTTCTCGTTCGAGAACCTGCCGATCATGGAAATCTTGAGCTGGATTGCGGCGGTCGCCATAATCTTCGGCTCGATCGTGGCCATCTCCCAGAGCGATATCAAGATGATGCTGGCCTACTCCAGCATCAGCCAGATCGGATACATCGTCCTCGGCATCACCATGGGCAACCGCGAGGGATTCATCGGCAGCGTGCTCCACATCCTCAACCACGCGTTCATGAAGGGCTGTCTCTTCGCCATCGTAGGGGCGATAATCTATCGGCATGGAACGCGGGCCATCGAGCGGTTCGGCAATCTCCATCGCACGATGCCGCTGACATCAGCCGCCTTCGCCGTTGCCGCCCTGTCGATGATCGGGTTGCCCCCGACCGCCGGATTCTTCAGCAAGTGGTATCTTGTTCTCGGCGCGATATCGGCCGGCAAGTGGGCCTTCGTCGTCGTAATAATGATATCGAGCCTGCTCAACGCCGTCTACTTCTTCCGGGTCATCGAGCACGTATTCTGGAAACCAAAGAGCGGAGGGATCGATCTTCCGATCGAACGGAACGAGGCGCCAAGGAGCATGTTGATCCCGATCCTCGTACTGGCCGTCGGCATCCTGGCACTCGGTTTAGCCAGTCACTGGATTATCGAGACAATACTCGGGCAAACTGCTCCCGCGGGAATTCTGTAGGAGGACGGAGAATGGAAATCATCCACTCCGCACGACCGCTTCTGGCCATCCTGGTCTCACTGGCGGCCGCCATACTTATCCTGTTCTTCGGCAAGCACAGGAACGTCCGCGAGTTCTGGACTCTGGCCGCCGCGGTGACCAAATTCGGATTGGTCCTCTCGATGCTGCCGATGGTCCTCGACGGGAAGGCCCCGGTCACCGAGATCCTCACCCTCGCCGACGGGGTTTCGCTCAAGCTCCGGGTAGATCCCCTGGGGTTGTTCTTCGCCCTGATCGCCTCCTCTTTGTGGATCATCACCTCGGTATACTCCATCGGCTACATGCGAGGCCTCAAAGAGCATGCCCAGACGCGTTACTATTTTTCGTTCGCCTTGTGTCTCTCCGCCACCATCGGCGTGGCAATGGCCGCGAATATCCTGACCTTCTTCATCTTCTACGAGATGCTCACCCTGGCCACCTACCCCCTTGTCATCCACAAGGAAACACCGGAAGCGCTCAAGGCCGGTCGCAAGTATCTCGCCTACACCCTCACAGCCGGGGTTTTCCTTCTGGCGGCGTTGGTGGCCACGTATTCCTTCGCGGGGACCCTCGAGTTCACCCCCGGGGGGATCCTGGCGGGAACCGCCGACAAGCCCACCTTGAGGCTCCTGTTCGTGGCGTTCATGATCGGAATCGGGGTCAAGGCGGGCATCATGCCGCTTCACTCCTGGCTACCCACTGCGATGATCGCGCCGACACCGGTCAGCGCCCTGCTGCACGCCGTCGCCGTGGTCAAGTCGGGTGTTTTCGGTTGCCTGAGGATGCTCTGGTTCGTCTTCGGCACCGGGTTGCTGAGCGACCTCGGCGTATGGGTGTGGCTGGCCGGTTTCGCCGCATTCACCATCATTGTGGGATCCCTGGTGGCCCTGGCCCAGGACAACCTCAAGAAGCGGCTGGCGTTCTCCACCATCAGCCAGCTATCGTACATCGTGCTCGGCGCCGCGCTCCTCTCCGAAAGCGCCATGATCGGCAGCACGATGCACCTCGTCAACCACGCATTCATGAAGATCACCCTCTTCTTCTGTGCGGGCGCAATCTACGTCAACGCCCACAAGACCAACATCAGCGAGTTGAACGGAATCGGGCGGAAGATGCCGTTCACGATGGCCGCCTTCACCGTGGGCGCCATGGGCATGGCCGGTCTGCCGCCGGTGGCCGGTTTCATCAGCAAGTGGTACCTGTGCATCGGAGCTCTTCAAGCTGAGGAGATGTTGTTCCTGTTGGTCCTGCTGGCGAGCTCCTTGCTCAACGCGGCCTACTTCTTTCCAATCGTTTTTCGGGCATTCTTCAGAAAACCCGAGCCGGGCGCGGGCTCGGACGGGCTGCCGTCGGGTGAGGCCTCCCCGTTCATGGTGGTCCCCCTGTGTATCTCCGCGGCTGTTTCAGTGGCCCTGTTTTTCGCACCGAACGCACCATTGCACTTCCTGGAGATAGCGAAGACGGTGGTCCGGCAGGTCCTGCAGGGAGGTTGGGTGTAAGATGAGCAAACGAACCTACTACCTCGTAATCGGCGCGCTCGCGTTGGCCTGCGCAGCCGAGTTCTTCGTGCACCCACACCATGCGATTTACCCCTGGCACACTATTCCCTGCTTCGAAGCGGTCTTTGGGTTCATCGGTTGTGTCGCCATCGTTCTCGTCTCCAGGGTGATAGGCCAGTTTTTCCTGTGGCGCACAACTTTCTCGGTTCCCCTGGAGCAGCGGAACGCGGATCCAGGGAGTTCGACAGCAAGGGTGAAAAAATGGCTGGTGGAAAGCGGCGTGCCGGTGACTGAAAACCAGCCAATCGTGGAGATCGAAATCTCCGGAGATGTAAAAACGTTGGTCTCCCCGGCGGCGGGGAAAGTAGTTCAGCTATTTGCCGACCCGGGCAATGAGCTTCGCGTCGGTGAGACCCTGTACAACATCGAGGTGACCGACACCGTATCCAAACTGCTGCAGGAGCGGTTCTGTGGGGAGGAGGACGCTCATGCCTAGCTGCTTCCCCCCGGCGTTGATCTATATTGCGGCGGCCATCCTCGTCCCGTTCCTGCGCGGCAGGGTACGCGATGTGTTTATCCTGCTTGTTCCGGTGATCGCCTTCGCGCAGTTGTTGACCTTTACGCTGGGTGACTTCTGGACGGCTCCGTTCCTCGATGACTACCAGCTGATATTGCTCAAGGTGGAGCCCATCCGACTTTGTTTCGCATATGTTTTCGTGATTCTGTCCTTCCTCGCAACCCTGTACGCCCTGCACGTGAAGGAACCCGGCCAGCACGTGGCCGGCCTTTTTTATGTCGGGGCCTCACTCGGAGTTGTTTTTGCCGGAGACTACTTCACCCTGTTCGTGTTCTGGGAACTCATGGCCGTTACCTCGGCCGCGGTAATTCTCTCCAGAAATAATCGGTCCTCGCGTAATGCGGCCTACCGATACCTGCTGGTCCACATAGCCGGAGGCGCCTGCCTGATGGCGGGTATCGTGTTCCAGCTCGCCGCAACCGACTCCATCGCCGTGGTCACACCCGCGCCCGGGCTCCCGTTCTATCTGATTCTGATCGGATTTTGCCTGAACGGCGCGGTTCCGCCCCTTTCGGCATGGCTCTCGGACGCCTACCCCGAGGCGTCGGTCACCGGGGCGATCTACCTCACCGCCTACACCACCAAGACCGCGGTGCTGGTCCTTGCCCTGGTCTTCTCCGGCACCGAGCTTCTGATCTGGGCCGGCGCGATAATGACCCTCTACGGCGTCGTCTTCGCGATGCTGGAAAACGATATCCGGCGGCTGCTCGGATACCACATCATCAGCCAGGTGGGGTACATGGTCTGCGGGGTCGGGCTCGGCACGGAGCTGGCGGTCAACGGCGCCACTTCCCACGCCTTCAGCCATATCCTGTACAAGGGGGTGCTGTTCATGGGCGCCGGAGCGGTGATCCACGCCACAGGAAGACGCCAGATGAGCGCGCTCGGCGGGATCTGGCGCAAGATGCCCCTTACTTTCATTCTCTACATGATCGGCGCCTTTTCCATCGCCGGCGCACCGGGCTGGAACGGTTTCATCAGCAAGTCGATGATCATCTCGGCGGCTGCCGACATTCACATGCCGGTCATAGAGCTGATGCTCGTCCTGGCCTCGGTAGGTACCTTCCTCAGCACGGGACTGAAGCTCCCCTACTACACCTTCGTCGCACCGAACCGGGGGCTCAAGGTCGGACGTCTGCCCTGGAACATGACCGCGGCCATGATCGTCGGCGCATTTCTGTGCACCCTGTACGGCATCTTTCCGGACCTGCTCTATCGGCTGTTGCCCTTCCCCACCGAGTACCACCCGTACACGGCCGATCATATTTTCGGCTCCCTGGGGTTGCTTATCGCAACCGGCCTGGTCTTCATGATCTTCATGCGCCAACTCGGCGGACACCTGACGATCACCACCGACACCGACTGGTTCTACCGCAAGGCCGGCAACTACCTGCTACGGTTCAGCGCGGGACCGCTCGAAAAAGGCGCGCAGGCCGTCACGCGCTTTGTCGTCAAGTCGGTAGAGAATGTAACCACCATGCTCTACCACCCGGGGTCCATGATCGGAACGTCAGCCTCATCGACCGCCGCCCGCGGCGCTCTGCTTCAGTCGATAGGCATCGGCGTGGCTCTCACTTCTGTAGTGGGAATCATGTACCTGATCTTTTTCTATTTTTCCGTGTAGGGACAGACACAATAAGGTCGGTCGTTTTTGATCGTCATCCAAGGTCGAAGATCTCGCCATAGCTCGCGTCCGCGCGAGCGACGGCGGACCTGTCTCGTCCTTTCATGCGCGTGGCCGACCGGCCTGAAAGGCCGAAACATACCAGCCCGGGGCACCGCCCCGGGAATCGTGGATAAAAAAAGAAAAAGCCCTGAAAGGGCGTCACACTTTGGGAACACTGGACAAGTGACATGTGATGGGTATTGACCCCCCTTCGTTATCTGCAAATACCGGGCTCGTCGTCGACAACCAGGAGCGTATAGCGGCGGGAACCGACCGTCTCAGCCGATTCGGGAGCGGGCGTTTCCGGTGAAGAGTCGCGCATCACCTATTCCTGCTAGCAGCTTTCGCCATCTGTTGCGCATGAGCAACTACACGAGATATTGTAGTAGCCGTCATCCTCTAAATCAGCAACTACATCATCGATTGCGTCATCGATTTCATCTTGAAGTTCGTCCACATCATTGACGCCGCAAGCTTCAAAATCATCACCACTCTCGTAATAAGCATCGTCGTCTTCATAATCGCATCCCACTTCACACTCCCATATAACGTTGCCATCGTCCTCATCTTCCTCGACGCACCCGGCTGCTCCCATGCAGAGAACAACGCTGAGGCACACAGCCATCAACACCAAGACCATTAGTTTCATGAGTTTCATCAGACCAACCTCCCGTGTTTGCGCCCAAAAAAAAGGCGGAATGAGTCGAACTCTCGCGAGAAACCCACCCGCCCCTCGGCACAAACAGCCGGGTACCACCCGGCTGCGTAACCGCAGCGGAATGCGAGAGTTCTTGTCTTGAGCCTCCGGCGCCTCTCTCCGTCACGGTGGTTAGTCCGTCGAGCCATTGTGTAACGGCAGGAAAGATTTGCTTTCAGCTCATGCTCAGTATCGCCGAGTGAGAAAAAACGATCAACCATTGTGAGGGCCATCGCCCCAATCGTTTACACACGGGATCTTCAGGCCTACGCTTCGGCCCTTCCCCTCGCAGGGGAAAGCCTGCCCGCCGTAGCCATGCGAAGGAGGGGCCGGGATGGGGTCATGGCGCGGTCTTGAAGCCAGGCGAGCCATTTGCAGAAAAGCGCGGGCCGGGGTTTCCAGAAAGAGGGGGCTAACCGACAAACCCCACGGTGAAGTTGAAGCCGGCCGCCATCCTCTTCCCCTTCCCCTCGCAGGGGAAGGCCGGGATGGGGTCAACCTCTCACCGGCGCCCGCAAAGATATCGTGCGACCAATCCTCCCTCGGCGTCAAGGATCCTTCGGATGGGGTTGGGGACACTCGGAGCAGAAAACTGTGGAATCAAATCCAGCCACAACGGACGAATTCAGCCACCTGAAACAAGAATAATCATTTAATAACAATAACTTGACAGCCTTGATCACCCTTGCTAACAAATCGGCCTTCGGGCGAATTGTCGCTCGCATTTCAACCCAAAAGGGGGAGAAAAAATGACACTTTCACCAGCGCTGGAAACACTGATCGAGCAGGAGATGGCGGCTCTCACAAAGGACGATTTTCTTCGCCCCGGCATGGCCTTCGACAAACATGTCGGCGAATACAGCAATCTGCTGGCGCAGGAGAAAGAGGACGAAACGCTCCTTTCGCAAGCCGGTTTCAATACTTCCCTGATGGCCAAGTACTACGGTTATCTGGATATGATCACCCGGGTGCACGGCGATCGGGTCGTCGCGGAGTCCGATAAGAAAGAATCCCGCAAGGAGTTCAATTTGAAGATGCCCGAGGCGAAAGAAGACAAGAAGGTGCTCATGGCGGTGGGTCGTTACATTGTCAACCGCACGGATAACCACGAAGACAAGAAGGTCTACGACACGGTCGCCAAGGGCTACGGCGACGTGGACACGCTCACCGACAACGTCACCATGGCCGCCTTTTTGAGGAAGCACAAAAGCCTGGCGCAGGAGGTCAAGCCCGGCGGCAAGACCGTCGACGCCAGCTACCTCGACGATGTGGAACAAAAATCGCTCGGCCTGATCAAGCTGCGAGGAGAAGCCATCACCGCCGATGACGACTCCAAAGAGCAAGTCGACCGCCAAAATCGCCTCATGACCCTCTGCATTCAAGCCCAGCGCGAAATCAAGCTCTTCGCCGAAATGGCCTTCTACAACGACACCGACCGCTACAACCAGTTCTATGCCAGCGATGAAATGCGGAAGCAGAACAAGAACCGCGACGCCGAGACCAAGCCGGCGACAGAAACCCCCACGCCCTAAAAATCGAACTTCCAGATCGTAGACCTGCTCTGACAGTGCCTCTCAAGGTACTGACAACGTGGTTTTTCATACTGACATGGCCAAAAGAGATACGGACATCGCCTCACAGGGGTACAGACAAAGCCTCGCAGTGGTACAAACACGCCGGTTTTGGCTACAGACAAAGCCTCGCAGTGGTACAAACACGCCGGTTTTGGGTACAAACAAGGCTTCGCAGTGGTACAAACACGCCGGTTTTGGGTACAAACATGCCCGTTTTGGGTACAAACACGACGAAAAATCTCTGCGCAAGCATCTGTTATTCAAAGGTTTTCAGCCGAACACCCAATAATTTACACCCGGATTGTAATTTGAAGACCAAACCGGCGTCAGGCGACCCCTACGCCCGCATCGCCCGCCAGGAGTCACCTATTTCGACCACCAGTCGAGCCGCGTCGCGTGTTAAAGCCGGTCGCCATCATCGTGCCACCCTGCTGTAGCTCGCTGGCGAGCGGAGCAGGGCCCTTCCCCTCGCAGGGGAAAGCCTGCCCGCCATAGCCTTGGCGAAGGAGGGGCCGGGATGGGGTTAGTTGCACGCCCCGTAATGAACGGTGCCGTTCCATGATCTGACGGTGCTCGTCAGGTTGAACGGGTAGGTGCCGCCGTGGCCGAAGTTGAACCATAGATCGCTGTTTGCCACGATAAGGTCGCCGGTGGTGTAGGCCATGAATGTGCCCTGAGTTGTGACGTAGAAACCGTATGTCTGGCCCGCCGTCATGATCAGGTTGATGTCTACCGGTACCGGTGTGCCCGACCCCGTACCCGAGCTGGTTATCGGTGCGGAGCCGCCCAGGGTCCAGCCCGTCGGGGAGGTGTTGTAACCCACATACGATCCGGGGCGGTAATGGATCTCGATCACGTGGTTTCCCGACGCCACGTTGACGTCAAAAGTGTGGACTATGATGTCGTTTGTCGCGGTGATGTCGAACATGTTTCCGTGAAAGAGATTCAACCCGGCATAGGTCGTTGTTATGGAGGCGGCCGTGCACTCCAGCTGGCAGTTGACATCGCATCCGTCACCATTCGCCGGCGGGCCGTCGTCGCATTGTTCTCCCGCGGTGGTGTTGGTGTTTCCGTCGCCGCAAGAAACGGGAGTGCAGTCGTCGTCGCAGGTGGCGGACTCACCGGCATCATCGCAATCCTCCCCCGCAGCGTTGTTGGCATTTCCGTCGCCGCAAGAGACGACAGTGCAGTCGTCGTCGCAGGTGGCGGACTCGCCGGAGTCGTCGCATTCCTCTCCCGCGGTGGTGTTGATTTTTCCGTCGTCACAAGAGACGACAGTGCAGTCGTCGTTGCAGGTGGCGGACTCGCCGGAGTCGTCGCATTCCTCTCCCGCGGTGGCGTTGGTGTTTCCGTCGTCGCAAGAGACGAAAGTGCAGTCGTCGTCGCAGGTGGCGGACTCGCCGGAGTCGTCGCAATCCTCGGTTCCCGTGGGCGTACCGTCCCCGCAGACATTCGTATCCGTATTCGTATCCGTACCCGTGTCCGTATCTGAATCCGTATCCGTTTCCGTATCGGTGTCGGCGTCCGTGTCGGTGTCGGTGTCGGTACCCGTATCCGTGCCAGTGTCGGTACCAGTGTCGGTGCCCGTGTCAGTGTCCGAATCGGAGTCGCTGTCCGTGTCGGTCCCACCGTCTTCGATGGTCAAAACATGCGAGCAGCCGCCGAACACCAGCACGGTCGCGAGCACCGTCAAAAGCAAGTACCTCATCGCTCTGCCTTTCGTTTTGCACGTGGGAGTATTCTAGCATTTCTCGCGGAAAGGCACCGGAAAAAATAATCACCACCTCACCCTACCCCACCCCCAGGTCAATTCCTGTCCGCCCATGAAAAACGATTCCCCATTATCCGCCGACGTAGGGATATTCACAACGGGTTGAACGAGACAGGTCCGCCGCTTGCCTCGCCGTAGCCTTGGCGGAGGAGGGTCGCTCGATTTGGTTTGCCCGCCGTCGCAGGGCCTATGGCGGGTTTTCAACTATGGCGAGATCTTCGACCTTGGATCTTGGAGGACGTCTGTCCTGCGTCGCTCGCAAGCGAGCTACCCGCCGTCGCAGGGCCTATGGCGGGCCAGGTTCCGGATGGCACGAGGACAGGATAAGGGCGGGCGCGGGGACCCGCCCCTACTAATAAGGATCTTCGGTGGGCTCGATGGGTTTTGCCGTGGGAGCGGCGGGTTCGTCCGCGGGGGTGGGTTCGGGTTTGGTTTCGGCAACCGGCTCCGGCTCGGGTTTCGATTCGAATTCGGACTCCGCTGCGACGATTGCGCCGCCGGTCGCCGGGGTCACCATCTCGTCAGCCGGGGTCGGCATCTCGTCAGCCGGGGTCAGTTCGAACTCCGGCTCCTCCTCGTCGAGGGTGCTTACGGGATCCATGTACTCGGGCCTGATCTGCGGCTTTTCTCTCCACATGGGAGTGAACGTGACGTTGAAAATCACGCCCAGGTTGTCGTTGGCTGCGTCCGAGGTGCCGAATATGGGCAGCCAGGCCCGCAGGCCGACGGCGATGGATCTCTTGCGCAGGAACACATCGATGCCGGGCTCCAGGGCAACTGTGAAGTGCTTGTCGTCGCTGGTCAGCGTCTCCCGCGTGTAGTGGAGATCATCTTCATCATTGGTGTAAATGTCGTCCCAATCCTCGTCTCCGTTGTAAACGCGCCACTGCTGGTAGACATAGGTGTAACCGGCGGCGACGTTGATATAGGGAACGACTCTGCTGAATGGGTACTGGAACCGAACGAAACCGCCTATGTGGTTGAATGACTTCATCGCCTGGTACTTGTATCGCAGGATGAGGGTAGTATCCCGGTTTCCGTCGTTTTCGTTGGTGGCCCCGGTGACGCCCCCGGTGTAGTTGAGACCAAAACCGATCCAATTGATGGGAAGGTAACCGACCTGCAGATCCACCAGGAAACCTATGTCGGGCTCGAACTCGATATTCGTGCTGTACCGGTTTGACCAGGCCGTGGAGTCGGCGCCCCTGAAATTGGGGAACGCAATCCCGCCGCCGAAGGTGATGAACAGGCCGGGCGCCTTGTCCTCCGGCTCGGGGACGTAATAGATCTGTTTCCTGCAGTACCTGTATCGCTGACAGGATTTCTCAAAACAGTCGATAAGGCCGTCGTTGTTGTTGTCGAGCCCGTCCGAACAAAGCCTGCCGGTTTCTGTCCTGGGGGGCGGCGGTGCGACGTACATCGGCGGGGGAGGAGGCATGGGTGCGATCAGCACGGGCGCAGGCCCCTTGACGCACATGGCGAAGATCTCGCAATCCTGATCCTCGCAGTCCACATGCCCGTCCCTGTCGTTGTCCTGTTTGTCCTCACAAGCTTCCAGGGTGTTCTCCAGGACGATCGCGGGAGTGGCCTCGGTGGCGGCCTTCTCAGCCACCACGGTGACCTTGGCCTTCTTACCCTTCTTCTCTGATGTTTTCTTCTTTTGCGCGTCAGCATGTCCGGCGGCGAAGAGAAGCGCCAGGCAGAAAGCAATACCGACCAGAGTTGCCTTGTTCATAATGTCCTCCTGAACGACTATCTCTCATTTGGGCTTTCGCCCTTGCATTTATATGGACCCGCGAGGCCCCCAAAAAGATACCTATTAGTTATTGGTACCGCACATCCACGACCCTTACAACGTCGCGAACTCCTCTGGTTGATCAAGCATGCCCCAACGACCCTCCACCTGTGCTAGACTATTTGTAGTTACATTTATAACCTCATTCTTAAGGAGTGTGGCCCATGATCGCCGTCAATGCCAAATCGATTCGCGTCATTGTCTTCCTTGCCGCCCTTGCCCTGCCCTGCGCGGCGGGCATCTCCTGCGAGCCGGCTACCTCCCGCCCGTCGGGCTCCGACGCGGACACCGACACGGACGCCGATACCGATACGGACACCGACGCGGACTCCGACACCGATACGGACACGGATACCGGCCAGTCTACAGAGGGATGTCAGGCGGTCGACCTGCTCTTCATCATCGACGACTCCAACACGATGGAAACGGAACAGCAGATGTTGGTCGACTCCTTCCCGGATTTCATAGCCGTTCTGGAGGAATACGAGACCGTCGCCGGAACCCAGCTGGACTACCGCCTCGGCGTCACCACAACGGGAATTTCCGTCCACTACTCTGTAACCGGCATCCCCACATGGGTCACTCTCGAGGGCAAGGACGGCGAGTTGCTCGTCCCCGACGGGAGCACCGATCCCTGGATCGACGGTCCGGGAGCGAACGTTGAATCGGATTTCACGGACCTCGCCCAGGTGGGGATCTACGGGCCTGCCTACGAGATGCCTCTGTACGCCATGCAAAAGGCCATCGAGAAGTCCGGCACCGGTGGGCCCAACGACGGCTTCCTCCGTGACGACGCCCTCTTCGTGGCCATATTCATCACGGATGAGGACGACTGCTCGAGAGTTGACGACTATTGGGCGCTGCCGGACACGACTCACTCCTGTTTCGACTACCCCGTGGAGCACAATCTCACGGATCCGGCCACGTTCAAGTCCATGCTGGACACCCGGTTCGGAGGCGAGGAGAAGTACGCGGTAGTGGTGATCGCCGGACAGGCTCCCCCGGACGGCAGCGCTCCTTGCGACTACGGAACCAACGGAGCTATTTCGGCAGGTCGACTGGAGTCTTTCCTGAATGACCATATCAACGCTTCGGGACAGCACGGGCTCATGCATGACATGTGCGAGGCGCAATTGCAGGGCAACATGGTCGCCGCGCTGGAGAACGCGATGGATCTCATTGAGGTTGCCTGCGACGATTTCATCATCGAGTAGGCGACACAACCAAAGAGGACGTAAGGAAATGAAAATCGGAACAGTAACCATGACGGCGGCAGCGCTTCTTTTCCTCGCGGCCCCTGCGGCCCGCGGGGATATCATTACCCTGCAGAACGATAGCCTCGCCAACCCGTTGCTCGGAGTTGTGAGCTGCGGATTCATAGAGGGAGAATACGTCGCGTCGATCTTCATTCCAGAACCGGGGGACTACCCGGTGACTATTCTCGAAGTCCAGCTCATACTCAATCCGGTTGTTGTGGGAGGATTGTCCTGCGATCCCACCGCCGAGGCGACAGGGCTCAGCTTCCCTCTTAGGATATGGGAGGACGACGCAGAGGCTCAGGTTTCTCCTTCCGGCAGTCCCATATACGAGGACACCGGCCTGCAGCTCTTCAGCTCAAACACCGGCATGAACGCGGTCGATCTTACTTCCGAGGGCATCACGGTCGATGACGGCCCGATTCGCGTGGCGTTCGAGTTCCCATCCGACGGTATCGCCTTTCCCCTTCGCGACGCCGACGGCATCACTTACGCCCGCAACCTCGTGTACGGGGACTTCGGGGGCGACTACCAGTGGCAGTGGGCGGGAGGCCTGGGGATAAGCGGCGACTGGGTAATGCGACTCGTGATCGAAACCGGCGGAACCACGGATACGGATGCGGATACCGACACAGACTCCGACACAGACAGCGACACCGACGCGGACACCGACTCGGATACCGATCCGCAGTGCGATCCGCTGACGTGCGATCAAGCCTGCCGCGACGCGGGAGCAGAGGGTGGCAACTGCAGGGACGGGGAGTGCGAGTGCTTCGGTCTCGATGACAAAGACGAGCGGGACGATAGTTGCGGCTGTTACGCGGTGGGAGGAGGAGCTTCAGAGCCCCTGTCGGGTCTCTTCGCGCTCCTTGCGCTGTTGGGAACGATATCTCTTCGCCGCCGATAAGTACGGGATCCCCCCGAATGCCAGACCCACCCCGATAATGAAGTAGGCAAAGATGACCGCGCACAGCCTTTCGTAGTCGCCCTTTGCGAAACGAGACATGAGAATCCCTGTTGCGATCATGAGTGCGAGGAGCGGGTAGAACCACCGGGGGTACAGGTTCCACCAGGCGAGCCTCTTGCGCGATTGAATGCGCCGCAGGTTTCTCTTGGCGCTCTTCGAGAATATCAACCAGGCCTTCAGGGCGCCGAGCGAGACACCCAGACCGAACATGGCCCAGTGCCACGGAAAACTTCTTCCGTGGAGCGCAGTTGCCTCGGCGAGAAGGAAGGATCCCCGCATGCTGACGGAGATCGCTCCCGCGTACCATATCACGCCCGCGGCTATCGTCAGCGCTGACCTGGAAATCACTGGGTCTCCGAAACTCTATCCCGCATCCTGCCCGTCACTCTCCGGTCGTGGCCGTTTCACTCGCGAAAGAAGCGCCAGCCCCGCGGCAAAGAACACACCGATAGTGAGCACGGCGACGCGCTGGCTGTCAAATACATCAGAGGCGACGCCGAATACGAACGGGCCTAGCACCGCGGATCCCTTCCCGGCGAACGCCATGAATCCGTAGAACTCCCCCGCGCGGCCGGCGGGAGCGAGCTGCCCCACGAAAGCCCGGCTGGTCGCCTGGATGGATCCTATGCACAACGACGCGAGAGCGGCCACGAACCAGAAGCAGGTCTTCGCGCCCGCCACGGAAAACAGGCCGGGCCAGGCAGCTGCCTCCGAACCCGCGACCACCACGAGCCACATGATCAAGGTTATCATGATCGTTCGCTTTGCTCCGACCTCCTGGGCAATCCATCCGAACGCGAACGCGCCGGGCGCCGCGATGATGTTCATCACAATGATCAGAATTATGTTTTCTGTGGTTGTGAACGAGAGCGTATCCCTGGAGAAGGCCACGGCGAACACGATGATGGTGATCACCGCGTTGTTATAAAAGAAGTACGCGACCAGAAACCTCATGAGGTTGCGATGTTTGCGGATCTCCTTGAAGGTGCCGACGATGCGCCCCAACCCCATCCTCAGCAACCCCTCGGGCACGGGTGACCCAGGGATTCTGTTGCGGTCCTTGAGCAATATGAGGCTGGGAATGGAGAAAAGACCGAACCACCCCGCAACGACCAGGGGCACCATGGCGGTGTGGCTCCCGGCGATGGGCAACACCAGCAGCAGGCATCCGAGCCCGCCGATGTAGCCAAGGGCCCAGCCCAAACCGGATAACTTTTCCATCCGGTTCTTCGGCACAATCTCCGGCAGGAATGCGTTGTAGAACACGCAGGACCCCTCGAACCCCACCGACGCGGCGATGAACAACCCCATCGCCAGAGCGATGGTGCCGCGACCCGTGAGGGAGAGGAGCGCTGTGGCTCCCACGCACAGCACCACGTAGGCCACAAGAAAGTGCTGTTTCCGCCCGGAGATATCGGCGATGGCGCCCAGTAACGGAGCGGAGAGAAAAACAATGGCGGCGGCGACCGAATTTGAGATCCCCCACAGCCTGTCGGAGGCGCCGGGTGAGCCCTCCTCCCCCACAACCACGGACTTGAAATAGATCACATAAACGGCGGTGACGATCACAGTGGGAAAGGCTGAATTGGCGAAATCAAAGAAGCACCAGGCAAAACGCCGTGCGCGGGGCGCCGTTTCGAGGTTGTCCTTCATGTCCGGGGGGCTTTAAGGAGCCAGCTTCACGATGAATGCGTCCACCTCACCGTCGGAGGTCAGCTCGGTCTCGCAATCCTCGCCCTTGCCGAATATCGCCGTACCTCCGAGGAATCCGACCGCCACGACCGAATCATTGCTGAGCAGGGTCAGATCGAGCCCGCCGGTCACATGGCCGTCGTTGCCGCCCGCGGTCCTTAACCATCTGAAGGTTCCGCTGGGATCGTAGCCGGCCATATACGCGTGATGGTACTGGTCTCCCGTAGAGACCGATTCCTCATTAGTCTCCCCCTTGCCGAAGACAATCGATCCGGATCCACCGAACCCGCCCGTGATACGGAAGGAACCGTCCGGTAGCCCTCTGATGCCGCCGAGATCGACCCCTCCGTTGCCGTCTTTCGAAACGCCCTTCGCCCACTGGAGTTGGCCGTTCCCATCGTACTTGGCCAGGAAAACGCCCCACGTCCCGTCGGAATGGGTCTCGTTGGTCTCTCCCATACCGAAAACGACCGTGCCGCTCAGGTGACCGGCCACAAGAAATGATCCGTCAGAGAGGAGGGAGACTCCTCTAACCGAGTCCTGCCCGCTTCCGCCGATCTTCTTGGCCCAGGCGATGGTGCCGTCCGGGTTGTACTTGGCGAAAAATCCGTCCGAGCCCCCGGTGGTTTCCAGGCTTGTTTCCGCGGTCTCTCCGAGGCCGAACACCGCGGTTCCCTCGAAGGCGCCTACCAGTATCGTCGTTCCGTCCGACGCCGTCGCCAGATCGATCCCCTCGTCGGATCCGGTTCCTCCGGCCCGTTTGACCCAGGCAACCGTTCCATCATCGCTGTACCTGGCCAGAAACACATCGGTCATTCCCGCAGTGTTGAGGACGGATTCTCCGGACTCGCCCGCTCCCCAGGTTGCGGCCGACGAGAAATGGCCGGTCAACAAAAAGGAACCGCTTGCAAGTGCCTCTATGGCCTTCGCGCGATCTCCGCCTTCTCCACCGGCGCTCTTGGCCCACGCCAGTGTGCCGTCCGAGTTGAACTTGGCGATAAAGCCGTCTGTGCCCCCGGCGGTTTCGAGGCTCGTTTCCGCAGACTCGCCGGGACCGAAGACGGCCGTGCTCTCGTACATCCCCGCCGCGATGAAAGAACCCCCCGAAAGAAGAGTGACATCGTATGCCGTCTCATTGTCGTCGTCTCCGGAGCTCCCCGCCCTTTTGGCCCATGCAACCGTGCCGTCCGAGTTGTACCTGGCCAGAAACACATCCGCGATCCCCGCGGCCGTCAACGCTGTCTCGGCCGACTCCCCCGCGCCGAAGGTTGCCGTAGCCTGGAAGCCTCCCACCAGAATCAGTGAATCGTCATCCAGGGCGGCTATGGATCTGCATTCCACGTCTTCCAGGCTCCCTATCTTCTTGGCCCAAAAGAGATTACCTGCGTCCAAATATTCCGAATCCGAATCAGTGTCCGAGTCCGAATCCCCGTCCCCAGACGAATCGGTATCAGTATCGCTGGCCGCCCCCGAATCCAAATCGCCCTCTAACGCCTCGCAGCTGATCAAGGTGAGAAAGAACGTGGAACAGGCTAAAAGACCCAATATGGTATTGAACAATCTCATGGATCACCTCCCTAATTATTATCAAGTTGCCTTGAATGTTAACACGTATTGGACTTCTGGATCTTACAAACGATTAATCTGCTGCATGAATTTTGTTTTTGATTGATTCGTCGACAGAGATATATCATCTTCTCGTTCATGAAAAACAGTTGTTGGGGGAACACAAAATGAAACACCTTGCTTTCGCTCTTGCAATTTGCGGCATGACGGCGGGTTGCGGCGGCGCCATGTACAAGTCGTCGTACGACGCAGCGTACGGTGCGGCTCCTCCCCAGGCTGCGCAGGGCGCCGCCGGGGGCGCCTACGAGTCCGAAGAAACCATGGTCAGGGAGTTGTCGTCATACAGGGGCGATGATTTTGACTCCTACGGTGACATGGATGGCATCCCTGACGCCGACGACGACCTGATGTTCGAGATGGCCGCCGGTATGCCGGTCGCTACCGGCCAAACCGCCGCAATCGAAACCCAGAAGAAACCCGCCGAGAAGACGAAACGTAGCGAAGGGAAAAAATCCTCGAAATACAGCTCACCGCAGAAGAACATGCCAAATATGCTGCAGCAGGTTCAGGGAAAGGAAACGGCAACAAAGCAAAAGGATGAAGCCCCTCCCCTCGTTGTGTACACCGGCTACCTCAAGCTTCGCGTCAAGAGACTCCTCGAAGCTGTGGACGAGGTCACCCGGCTTACGGAGGAACAGGGAGGCTACATCGAGTCCCTCACCCGCGACGTCATCGTCGTGAGGGTGCCCGCCAAGGATTTCGACGCGGTTATCGGCGCGTTCGCCAAGCTCGGTGAGCTCCTCGAACGAAGAATCAAGGCCCTGGACGTGACCGAGCAGTTCACCGACATCGGAGCCCGCCTTGCTGTCTCGAGAGAGTCCCGGGCGCGGCTGCTCCTCTTGCTGGAGAAGGTTGAGGAAGTGGAAGAACGCCTGCTCATCCTCGAGGAGATCAAACGTCTCTCGGAGCAGATCGAATCCATGGAGTCCACCCTCTCCACCTTGCAGAACCTGGTGGACTTCTACACCATCACCATCGAATTCCAGCCGGTGTTGGAGGACTCGGCCATCCTGGTTTCCCGATCCCCATTCGTCTGGGTGCGCGACCTCTCTCCCCACATGACCAGCATCTGGGACGGCAAGGACGAGTTCTCCATGGATCTGCCGCCTGCGTTCGTGCTCTTCGAGAAGGACGACGTGTATCGGGCCCAGGCGGCCGACACCACAATCGTCAGGGGAGGCGTCGTCGACAACGAACCCCTCGGCGATAACGGGTTCTGGTCCGGCGCGGTCAATCACGAGATGAAAGGCCGGGGCGAGAAGCTCCTCGATGAGGGCAAGGCCGGGCCCATGGCCTACCGCCTGTACAAGAGCGAGGACGTGCAGCCTCGCTACTATCTGGTGGCCGTCTACTCCCGCTACGAGGATCTGTACGTGGTGGAGATCTTCTACCCGAGCGAAGAAGCATACGAGGCGCATCATCAGAGCATGATCGACTCACTCGCCACCTTCGAGGTGAACTGATGAAACGAATAACAAAAATGATCGGATCGTCGGCCGCGCTTCTGGCGTTGTTCGCTCTGGTGTCGCCCGCTTCCGCGCAAGAGGCCGCGGCTGTGGATCCAGCCGAGGAAAAGAAGGATGAGCCCGTCGACGCCCGGCTGACCGCGCTGGTGTCGAGGATGCTTCTCAAGGTCATCAACCCGGCGGACGCGCGGACGGTCCTCGCGGAAGAAGCGGCAAAGCTCGGTGGATTCCCCATCCTGGTCACCGACAGCGAGATTTACCTCAAGGTGCCGCCTCGGAAACTGTCGGCGATGCTCGAGGTCGCCGCGAAAGAAGGCATGGTGGTTGAGAAATCCCTCGATCGGAAAGATCTCACCCATGAGATTGCCCAGTTGGAAGGACAGTTGAAATCAAAGCGAAAGATCCTCGCCAAACTGCGTGGTTTCTTTGATGATTCCAACGTGCAGGCCACGTTGCGAATCGAGCAGACCATGACCGATCTTGTCACCGAAATAGAGCGGGTCAAGGGACAGCTCAGGGTGGCCGGAGATCGCGCCCAATGGGCCGTCATCGAAATATCATTCGAGTTCAGGCAGCGTGATCGGATCATCTACGTCAACTCTCCGTTCGAGTGGCTGAACACCGTCAACCTCGACCACTTTTTGGAGGAGTTTTAAAATGAAAACAATGAAAAGAACGATGCTCCTGATTTTGGCGCTCGTTGCGCTCCTTCTAGTGTCCTGTGGCACTCCCTACACCATGAAGGCCCCCGATTCGTTCAAGCGCTTCGAGAAATCAAACGAATTCAAGATGATCACAGCCGACGGCGTGATGCTGAAAGCGCGAGAAGTGGACAACTATCCAGAAGCGTCGCTCGAATTCTGGACAGATGCCGTGTCGCAGCACCTGGAGGCCCAGGGATATGTCGTTCAGTCGGAAAAGTGCTTCAAGACCGTCAAGGGCCTCGACGGTTGCACTGTCAACTTCCTTCTTCCCCACGGTGCGCAGGACTGGGTTCTCAGCGAGACCCTGTTTGTGGTAGACGACAAAGTGGTGCTTGTGGAGACAGCCGGCCCCTACGACCGTTTCGCGGTAATCGAAGAGGATCTGGGCAAAGCCGTCTTGACCTTCAACCCCAACCAGTAGGCACCTGTAGAGGCCGATGAGCACAAGTAAAATCATCAAGATCCTGGTAACGGTTCTCATTGTCGGAGGCGGACTCGGGTACCTGGTCGCTTCGAGCTTCGGCGAATCGATGGTCTACTACAAGACAGTGGAGGAACTCTTTGTCGAACGCGTCCGCTTCGAAGGAACGCCCGTGCGGGTGAACGGGCTGCTCGTGGAGGGTTCCATCAAGCAGAAACCCGGCACCGATCAGTTCAGATTCAAGCTCTCCAAGAACGGCAAGATCCTGGAGATCGCGTACTCGGGGATCCTGCCCGACACCATGAAACCGGGCCGGGAACTGGTTGTCCAGGGCGTGCTCGTGAAGGGAGAGGACCTCCTCGAAGCCGGCGAGATCCTCACCAAGTGTCCCTCCAAGTACGAGGACGTCGCAAAATCCAAGGGCGGACTGTAGCGCGAGCGGATCTGCTCAACGGCGCCAAGGTTCAACCCCAAACTTCGTTGACACCCCTCCCCCTCCGATCCATACTCCGCCGGCTTGGCAAACAGCAGGCTCCATGCCGGGAAAGGCGCGCCCCATGAGACTGTTCTCCGGAAAAATCGACATAATCGCGGCGGAGATAACCAATAACCTGATCGATAAAGAGCAAATAGATACCGAGTCCCCCGACGAGGTCGAGCAGGATATCGCGGCCGTCCTCAAGGAGTACATTCGCACGAATCGCGATCTCACCGAGAAGGCAAAGGACATCTGCGAGGGCAGAGGCCTGCCCTACTCCTCCTTCCACAAGATCAAGCGCCGGCTGGCCGAACGGACCGGCTTCGTTTTCGGGGACGAGGCGGTGGACTACATCATGGATCAGATCATCGCCACGTTCATGCACAGCCAGTTCGTGGAGGAGATCTTCGCCGAGGATCACGAGCTCAAGGTCACCATGCGCCCGGTGATAAAGAGCCACACCGACATAGAGGACGAGATCGACAAGGAAGCCCGCGCCAAGATCAAGAACCTCCAGGAAGGTACCCGCGACTGGGAGATCGAGTACAAACGCGCGATGGATCAAGTCAAACGCCGACGGGGGCTTTAGTACTGAGTCAACCGCTCAGAGCCGGACGCCCGGGACTTATCCGGGCCGATGGGAAGCTCTAAGAAGCAGGCTCTTGCTTTGGTTGGGACTTGCGCGCGCGCAAAGGGTGCCACATTTCCCATGGGGACTGCTTTCCACGCCTCGAGCGAGCTAGCGGCCGAGCTTCTCTTTGCAGAGTTTGATCCAGTCCTTCGAGGTCTTCACGTCGTGATGGTCCTCGGGAAGCATCCGCTGCCTGATGCCGAGTGCCTCCTCAAAATACTTCAGCGCCTTCTCGTACATGCCGAGCTTCTTCCACTCCAAGCCGATGTTGTTGAGGGTGATGGCGACGTCAGGGTGCTCGTTGCCGTACACCTTGCGGGAGACCGACAGCGCCTGCTCGTATAAACTGATTGCCTTCTCGTACTTCCCGAGCGAATCCCACGCCAAGCCGATGTTGTTGAGATCGATGGCGACGTCGGGGTGCTCCTCTCCGTAGACCTTGCGATCGATCGCCAGCGCCTTCTCGTAGAAACCGATCGCCTTCTCGTATTTACCAAGCGCGTACCACGCTTTGCCGATGTTGCCGAGGCTGCCGGCGACGTCGGGGTGCTCCTCTCCGTAGACCTTGCGATCGATCGCCAGCGCCTTCTCGTAGAAACCGATCGCCTTCTCGTACTCGCCGAGCGAATCCCACACCCCGCCGATGTTGTTGAGGCTGGTGGCGCCGGATGGATGCTTCTCGCCGTACACCTTGCGGTAGATCTCCAGCGCCTGTTCGAACTTCTCTCTCGCCTCGTCGTAGCGAGCATGCTCTAGCGCTGTCTCGCCCTCATGGATCAGCGCCTCGGCCTGGAGGCGCTTGCTGTCGGCTTCTTCAGCGGTCGGGCCGACTGATTGAGCGGAGCCGCAGGCGGCGCACAAACACACGCACACGCAGATCGTGATCGTCCTCATGAAGACCTCCCTGTTGGATGCCGTGAGCGTATCAGGTTCCGACGGGTACATGCTATTTCTCCCAAGGGTGCCAGACACATTATTTCTGGGCCCCACCCGGCCATCCGGCAAGAAATGCTCGGCTCAGTATCCCGGGGTGGGTTCCCAGGAGGCGAGGAAATCGAAGAGGTTGTCGTCGGTGTCGATGCCCCCGAATCGCGAGAAGCACTCCTCGTTTCCGTTTGCCAGGGAGTTCCCCTCCCCGTAGTTCCCGAAGCCTCCGACCTGCAGTGCGTCCATCCTCAGAACACCGTCCAACAGCGCGATGACGAACCCGCTTCCCGGGGTAAACAGGGCCACACCGGTCGTGTCGTCGATATCCACGAACGGCAGGGTTCCATCTCCGATCACCACCAGCCCGTCCGGCGGCGCTGTTCCGCTCAGGGGAAGAGCGGCCAGCAGCGCGCCCGTATCCGGATCGAGCTGCACCACCGATAAGCTGTCCATTGCCTGTCCCGGCTCCACCTCCAGCTCGATGAACGATTCGCCCGGCACCCGACAGACCTCCCGCACCAGGGTGGGTTTGCGGATATTCAACATGTAAAATCCCGCGGTCGCCTGTTCGGCGCTGACCGCTATCTGCCTGATGGCGCTGTCCCCGTCAAAGTAGATACGCGGATCCGCGTCAGCATCCGTCGGCCAGCCCTTTGAAGAATCGAGTAACATATCGGACGAATCGAGCAGGTCCATCCGGAGATCGGGCACCGCCCAGGCGCGGTCCGCAACGCTGCGGGCCACAACCACGCAAACCAGGCGGCAAGAGGTTGCCGGGATCTCCACCCGATCCAGGTCGAGGGCGCCGTCGATATCGCCCTTTGCCCAGAAAGCCGTGACGCAGGGACTTTGCGCCAGTTGCAACGCATCGGGGGGATCGTCGTTCGGCTCGACGATGTCCACTGCCGTTCCCCCTTTTGGGACAACCCACGCCGACGATGGTTCTGCGCCCGGAGCGCCGGCGGGGGTTACATTGATCTTCACGTCCGTCGAGTCCAAAACCCAGACGACGCCGGCCCGATCGGAATCCTCGAAGCTATGCCGGAACGATAGCGGTTGCGAGTAAAGAAGATTGGCCTCCAGGTCCGCGTATGCGGGCTTCGAGGAGCTGACCGCGAACAGTGTCGGGGGTGTTCCCGGATCCACGGTAAGCAACAGATCTTCGCCCACCAGGAGATCATCTTCCCAGGGGGATGCCTCCGAGATCGCTACGTCCTCGAGATCCTGTGCATCCAGATGGCCGACGGCGGCGCCCTTTTGCGCCGTGAGAAAGATCGGGATACCCATTGTGCCTATCTGCACGTCATAGGCAACGTCCAGCACGATATCGGCGCTGCCCGCGCTCGGCAGGGAATCCAGTGTCGCATAGACGCCGGGTACCCCTGTATCCGCGACGGTCACAGCCTGGCTCAGCGAAGCCTCCGGGGGAACCGACGCCGAGATCGTGACCTCCCTGTCCCCCGGTTTCACGGTGTCCGGGCTGATCTGCATTGTCAGAGATTGATCGGTCCCGGCTATCTTGATCGGGACGACGGCCTGTTGGTCCGCTTCGGTCAGGATGATCCCGAACCATCCCCCGTGCCATCCCTCGGGTTCCGTCGGCTCTACCTCCAATTCGATCTCGATGATGTTGGCATTGATGACGGTGGCCCTCTCGATCTCCACGCCTATCCCGTCGAAAACCTGAGCCACAACGCTGTTGAACACGTACCCCGAAACGTTGACCTGGATGAGGACAGTGGCAGTGGTACTCCCTCTCGTGATCACGTCGGGGCTCCCGATCAATATGGGCTTGATGTCTCCGACAGGAAGATAGGTGGCGGCGGCTTTGTCTCCGTTGACCCCAAGATAGGCCACGGCCATGTCCGAGCGCGCGGTAGGTCCCACGTTCAATGTCATCACCGCTGTGCCCCCGTCCAGCACATCCACGTTCTCGACCGATACGGAGGGATCATCGATGGTGATGAAAGCGTTCGACGCCGACATCGCCGCCCCTGTCACTGTGGCCGTCACGTCCACGGTTCGCCGCCCCGGCAGCACGACCGGCGGCCATATTTCCATATGGGGGACCGCTCCGGACGGAACGATATTCAGGATCGTCTCCATCTGCAGACTCCCGTCCGTGACCCTCAATAGCGAAGGGCCAGTTGGAGCATCGTCGGCGACTCGAATATCAAGAACGATGGAGGTTCCATCGATGGCCGGACTTTGATTCTCGATCTTCAAACCGGATCGATCGAGCACGTGCACGTGTGCTCCGGCCGAATAGAGACCGCCTTCTATGCCGAGAACCACATATCCCGAGTACCCCTGAATAACAGACTGGGGAGCCGGCACGCTAACGAAAGGGGAATCCCCGTCCACGATGACCACATAAGCCGCAACCGTTTCCGCGGCCGTGTCTATCTGCAGGACGGTCTCGCCCGTGGGGAAGTCGGAATCGACCGATGTCCATAGTGCCATGGTCTGCGCATCGAGAACTGCGATCGCATCCACTTGACACTCGGGATCCAGGAATTGAGCAACGGAGAAGGAGTCAAACGAGGAGTTGACCACTTTGGCTACCAGCAGGGCCGACTCCTCTCCCCTGACCAGCTTCGAAGGAGTGAGGAGCAGTACCTTGTCGGTGGGATCCGCCAGGACCGTGAAGTCGGTCGTCACCACTTCCCCGTCGGTTTCAACGACCAGGGGAGTAGGCCCCAGCAAGGCGAATTCGTCCACCGAGATATTGATGTTGATCTCGCTGAAGCTATTCACGTCGCACATGTCGATAGTGACCCCCGGGTTGTCCGGGAAGCTCACGACGGTCCCCTCGTCGGCTTCCGCTTCCGCAGGATCCACGAAGGTGGTGCTCTCACCCTCGATGTGCAAAGAAGCCTGCACCGGCACAGCCCCGTTGGCGGGTCGAAGCACCTGATCCGGCTCCACCTGAATGGTTGGATAGATCCGCTCGGTGATCTCGAACACCCCTCGGGCGACCGCGGAACCGGTGATGACCGCCACGTCCACCTCGCCGACCGGTGACAGGGCGGAGATATCCACCGTCACCCTGAGCTCTCCGGTACCCCCGACTAGTTGCAGTTGCTTGACGGCGACGTTCGTGCCGTCCCCGAAAATGACATGGGTCACGTCCTCAATGAAGTATGTATCTTCCGCGTGGATGGTGATGACCAGATCGTAGGTTCCCGCGGGCGCTTCTGCGGGCTCGAGGGTGACCGTCGAGCTCTCCAGGCGTTCCCGAACCTGCAGGTTTCCGCGCAGCAAGGTGTTCTTGTCACACTGGTACTCGATGGCGTGCGTTCCGACACGGGCACTGTAGGCCACCACGAGTGTCGCCCTCATCACATCGGGGCCGAGCGCCGTCGCCTGGTAGACGGTCACCTGACTCTCATTATCGGCATTGGTGAACGTGAATGCCTCCGATTGCAGGTTGGTGCATCGATCGAACGCGACCCCCTGCGCACTGATGTTCACCACGACCGACGCACCCTGGAGAGCGGAGGGCGGATCGAGATACATGGCGGGAGGATCCCCCCTGTCGCCGTCGGGACCGCAGGCCGACAGAGGTGTGAATAGAAACGACACGCCCGCTGCCAGACGGAAGGCCGCCCTTGCACGCGCGGTCGAAACTGATATTCTATCCATAGTTAATATTTACCTCAGATCCGGCGGCGGCGAAACCGAATCCGAGGAAAAAAGAGCGGGAGGATTTAGATGTACATCCCGAAAACCGAGGAAAAACATTACTTTTGCTTCAGTTGCAACCAGGAAGTCGATTTTGATCGAATCAAGATGGCCCGGACGGACACGTGCCCGCACTGCAGCGCCGATCTTCACTGTTGCAAGAACTGCGAGTTCTGGGATCCGGGTTATCACAACCAGTGCCGCGAGCGCATCGCCGAGTACATTCCGGAACGCGAGCGAACAAATTACTGCACTCACTTCACATACAGGGACGGCAAGGCTGAGGGCGAGGACCTGAACAAAGCTCGATCCAAGCTCGACAATCTTTTCAAGTAGCAATAGGCGCCAAGATGCGCAGCATGACCGGATTTGGAAGAGGAGAAGCGACCTTTAAAGACGGACGGATCGTCCTGGAGATCCGAACGGTAAACCATCGTTTCCTGGAGATAAGGAACCGCGTTCCCGTAGAGCTTGCCGCGGCCGAGCCCCTGATCGAAAAGTTGTTAAGGAGTCATCTCTCCAGGGGGTACTGCACCGTCGGGCTCATGTACGAATGCCCCGGCGGTGGCGCGTCGCAGGTCAATCGCAGTGCGCTGAAAAGCCATCTTGAGAATCTGGAATCGGTTGCCCATGACATGAAGGTCGACCTGGCCGATTTGGTACCGGTGTTGGCGGCGGCGCCGGATCTGTTTTCTCTCTCGCCAAGCTACGATCAGGAGGAGTTGGAGAAGGCCGTTACCAACGCTTTTAAAGGCGCTATTGAGAAGCTTTTACTGATGCGGCAGAACGAGGGTGCCGCAATGAACGCCGAAATCGCTGAGAGGTTGGACTCGATCGGCGCATCGGTCAGGGATCTTGCGGCTGGGGCGAAAGAATATCCCGCGCAAATCCTGGAGAAGACGCGCCGGAAGATCGCCGATCTCCTGGCCGGTACGAACCTGAAGATCGATCCGAGCCGAGTGGAGGCGGAGGCGGCGCTGCTGGCCGACAGGACCGACATCAACGAGGAGCTGACCCGGCTCGCCAGCCACTGCGATCAGATGGCGGGCCTTATCGAGTCCGAAGATCCCGTCGGCAGGAGGATGGATTTCCTCGTTCAGGAGATGGTAAGAGAGGCCAACACTATGGGTTCGAAGGCGGGGCTTGTCGAGTTCACCCACAAAGTGGTGGATTTCAAGGCCGATCTGGAGAAGATCAGGGAGATCGCTCAGAACGTAGAATGAAATGAACAACCGCAAGCCGATACTCCTCATCGTCTCGTCTCCCTCGGGAGCCGGAAAGACCACTCTGTGCCACAAGCTGCTCGATCAATTCACCGATGTGCGCTTCTCTGTGTCACACACCACGCGGCCGCCAAGACCCAACGAAGTGGACGGCAAGGATTACCATTTCGTAGCTGAGGAAACCTTCGACCGAATGGTGGAAGACGAGCTGTTCATAGAGTGGGCCCACGTCCACGGAAACCGGTACGGAACGTCCCACTCGGAGATCAGATCCGCCTTCACACAGGGTTTCGATCTGATTTTCGACGTGGATTACCAGGGTGCAAACCAGATCATGGCCCAGTACTCAAATGCCATCGGCGTCTTCGTGCTGCCACCGTCGATCGACGAGCTCAAACGACGCCTCAGCTCCAGGGGCACCGAAACACCGGCGTCCCTCGACAGGCGCTTCAAGGCCGCCCTCGACGAAATCGCGCATCATGAGGAGTTCGACTACCTGCTGGTCAACGATGAGGTGGAGGACGCCTACGATCAACTCCGCGCGATACTCCTCGCGGAACGGATGCGCAAGGAACGCACCGTTCACCTGGCGAAGAAGCTTCTTAGCTAGTTCCCCTCCCAGAACTTGGAAGTTCATAGAATCTAAGCAGAAATCGTAAATTATTTGAAGAAAAAGGGGCGTTTTCGCTTTGTATGTGATATCATCAATGCACCTAACACGCTGATATCGCAAAGGAAAAACCCCAATGAGAAACAGGATACGCAAACAAACCCGACTTGTCGAGCCCTCAATTGACCATGAGCACGCAAAAGAGTTGATTCAGATTCGCGACCTCATTTCCGAGTGTCCGGAAATTCTCGATTCTGTGATTTCGGCATCGCCGATGAGATTCCCTCTGAATCTACCCTCAACCGCGACATTAAAAAGATTCGGCCCGAAACACTGGAGGCGATCAATCGCATCCTTCTCGGTGTCGCCGCCGAAAAGGGGATTGAAAAGGGGCGAAAGGTACGTGTTGATTGCACGGTCACCGAGTCGAACATTCACCATCCCACCGACTCGTCGCTACTTTGGGATTGCGTGAAGGCGACTCTTTCGCTCTCGCGATTTTCGCTCAATTGCGTCATTACCTCCCGCTGGTCCGGCAGGTCATCGACCAAACAGAACGCCGGGGAGCGCCTGAAATTCGACTTTCCGGTGTTTATGATCCGAACAGACGCGAAATTGAGGTATCATTGCAGATCAACAGGTCTCGAGCATGTCAGCCGAACGAAGCCAATTGCTCGAAAACCCCACTTCTGGGAGGGGAACTAACTAAGACGGTGGCGGTCCGCCTCCGGGAATTCTCGGCGCGTTCATCTTTGCCTCGCACGTGCCCTCGTTGCAGACGCAGCTCCCGCCGCCGCAGTCCATGGTGTTGGCTCTGCAATCCATGGTGCACATCACGCCCTCGCAGTTGGGTTTCGATGATTTCGCGACACAGGTGGTGGGATGGCAGCACTCGCCGTACACACAATCGGCATCGGTGGAGCACGAGAGATCTACTTTTGCACCCGGCTTCGCCTCTTCAACCGGCTTTCCGATAGCCGGCATGGTTCCTGCCGGCTTGCCCGGCGAAACCTCCACCTCCGGCTCGGTCCCCGTTGGAGAATCCGCACCCTGTCCGTTTGCCGCGGTCCCGCAACCGAGCACGATGGAAGTCATGAACAGCACAGTGACTACACTCGACAATTTCTCAAAATTCATTGATCATTTCCTTTCTCATAACGGTGCGAATATAGCACGGACTGGCAATCGGACCGGAAACTTCATGCCCAATTCGACTAAAATGAATATTCGCACTGAAAATGTCCTCAAAGAAATATTGAACGGTATTGCCGACAACAAGGAATCGAAAGGAACCGACATGAGAATCTCGGGGCGTATATTCCTGTGCAGGCTTGTTTTGCTCGTGGGCCTCTTGCTCGTTCCATGCGGAGCCCGGGCGGGAGACGACTTTGCAGCCGGAGAGCTGCTGGTCAAGTTCAAGTCCGGATACGACGGCATGGGCGCGAAAGCCATAGAAGAGATAGGCGCGAAGGTCCTGGAAAAGCTGTCGCGTCTCGACGTTTCCAGGCTCGGACTGCCCGGGGGGCTCGACGTCAAAAAGGCGATGGCCAGGCTCAACAAGCTGCCCTTCGTGGAGTTCGCGGAGCCCAACTACATATTCAAGCCCACCTGGAGCCCCAGTGACCCGAAATGGAATGATCAATGGGGAATCACGAAGATCGAGACCCCCGGCGGATGGGGAATGGAGACCGGGGACAATGATGTGATCATCGCCATCGTCGACACCGGCGTGGATCTCGATCATCCCGACCTCAAGAAAAAGATCATTGCCGGCTACGATTACGTCGGCATGGACTCCGATCCCGACGACGTCGGGGGCCACGGCACCCATTGCGCCGGGATCGCCGCAGCCTCCACCAATAACGGTATCGGCGTGGCCGGCGTGTGCGCAAACTGTTCCATCATGCCCCTGCGGGTGCTCGGCGCCGATGGAGGGCTCGCCTCGGACGTGGCCAAGGGTATCGTCTGGGCAGCGGATCACGGAGCCAATGTAATATCCCTCAGCCTGGGGGGCATGTTTCCTTCGTCGACTCAGGAAGATTCCATCAAATACGCATGGAACAAGGGCGCCATTGTTATTGCCGCTGCGGGCAACATGGGCATACAGGACGCGCACTACCCGGCCTACCACTCCACGTGTGTGGCCGTGGGCTCCACCGAAAGCGACGACTCGCGCTCCGGGTTCAGCAACTACGGGTCGTGGGTCGACGTGGCTGCCCCGGGCGGTTTCATCATGAGCACAATCCCCGACGGCCAGTACGGATACAAGAGCGGCACCTCCATGGCCACTCCGTTCGTCGCCGGTCTCGCCGGACTTCTCTTCAGCAAGATGGGATCGGGGGCTTCCAACTCTGCGGTCAGATCCGCCATCGAAAACAATTGTGATTCCATCGGCGGTTCTTGGGTTGCCAGGGGCCGTGTGAATGTTTACAGAGCTTTGGCTAGCGTGAAAGCGCCCACGCCTCCATCGACGCCCCCCTCCGCCGAAACTCCGAAAACCGGCTCAGGATCGGGTGGTGGCTCCCCCGCCAAGTCGTCCGACGGGGGTTATTCGCCGAAGTCCTTTGCCATGGGTGCTGGGTCCACCTTGAAGTCGCCCGCGCACAGCCTGGTAAAGAGCGACGACAGCGCACTTGTCATGCAAAGCACCCAATCGGGCAAGAAGAGACACATGGACCTCAAGGTGACCACAAAGGCGTCAATCAAGGGCGGCGTGGAATCGATACAGGTGTTGCTCGAAGGTAGGTTCTTCATCAAGGGTGCCGGAGTAGCTGCCCATCTGTGGAACTGGAAAGGGAGCAAGTGGGATTGGATCGGTCGTGAAAAGATGACCACCGAGGATAAAACAGTGATGTTTCGCCGAGAAAACGGCGCGGCCTACGTGTCCGGCGATGGCGAAATCAAGGTGAGCTTCCGCATCGACAGCGACTGGTTCTCGACCTTTGATTTCGGCGCGGACAAGGTGCGTTTCTACGTGAAGACCGGCAACAAGAAGGGCGCCGGCTCCGGGGGCGGCGAATCGGGCTCGGGCGGCTCGGACGACCTCGGGAAGAAGGTCGCCGACACCTGGAAGAAACTCCTGAAATAGGCTCCAAGGCGGGGTGGCGAATTTCCACCTTGTGTGGTATCGCCCATTCAGTATGAAGAACGCTTTTTTCTACGCTCTGACCCTCATTGCCGCCGCGCTGTTGCTGGTCACGCTGTACCTAGTGTTCTTCCACGCACCGGTGGAAGCCCGCATGGGGATCGTTCAGAAGATTTTCTACTTTCACGTGCCGGCGGCCTATTCCATGTATCTCGGATGGGCTGTTTGCACGTTCGGTTCCATCGCGTTTCTGATCAAACGCAAGGAGAAATGGGACATGCTCGCCCTGAGCGGCGCCGAGCTTGCCTTTCTGTTCGCCGCCATGGTGATGATCACCGGTCCCCTGTGGGGTCGCAAATCCTGGGGAGCCTACTGGACATGGGATCCACGGCTCACCTCTTCTCTTCTTCTGACGTTGATAATTGTCTCCTACGTGCTGTTGCGCAACCTGGCGAGCGGCGAGGTGGAGAAGAAATTCGCGGCCGCGCTTTCCATCCTCGGCGCGTGCGTCCTTCCCATCATTCACCTGTCCGTCCAGAAGTGGCGCGGACAGCATCCCACGGTCATCGGCGCCAAGGGTGGAGGGCTCGCACCTGAAATGAAGCTGTCGTTCATCCTCGGAATGATCTCCTTCACCGTCCTTTTCACGGTCCTGCTATGGCGCAGATACGAACTGGAAAAGAGCCGGAGGCATCTCGCCCGCCTGAGGGAGAGCGCCACCGAGCGTGGTCTGCTGACCGAAGAGGAGCGCTGATGATGCAGCTCAACATCACCGAAGGAACTGCCTTCACCGCCGCCGCGGAAGATGCCGTCGAGACGTTCTCCGGCAACGAGGGGACCGTCTTTTTCATCCTGGCCGTTGCGGGCATCCTGGCGATCGCAGTCATCCTGATCTTGAGCGCTCGATTCCACGCAAGGTGCGTCAAGCAACTCGGCCGCCTCGAAACCGATATAGAAAAGCAGGCCGACAGATGACAAAAATCTCCAACGCCCTCGTCGGATTCGCATACATCGTCTTGTTGCCTCTGACCGCCGGGGCCGCACAGGATGAATTCGTGCCCGTGGATCCCGCCGCCTTTGACACCATCAGCGGCAAGAAACTGATGCTCATCTCCTACGGCGTGATACTGGGCCTCCTGCTCGCATACATGATTTTCACGTTGATGCGGCAGCGAGCCGTCAATCGGGCCATCCTCCGCCTGGAAAGTCAAATCAATCGCGGATAGGCCCCTGCGCACCTACAAAATCTGGAAAATAATGTGTCTGACACCCTTGTGCGCACCATTGTAACCTGTTGATATCTTTGATCGCAACCATATCACAACACCTACCTTGCGTTACATGTAGTATGTTTTTTGACATGTGCGCCCATGTATGCTCACTATTATGACAGGAGGTCACAATGCGTTTGCAACCCAATAATTCATTTTTACAATTGCTCACGGTCATCGTTTTTGCCACCGCTGCCTGGGCTATGTCCATGTCCGCCCGCGCCGCCGGTCCCGCACCTGCGCAGAGCCTTGCGTCGAACAAACCGCCGGTGCCGATCATGGAATACGAAATCGTTGATGGCGACTCGCTCGGCGCCATTGCCGTTTCTCACGGGGTATCCCTGAAAGATCTGTCCGAAGTGAACCAGATCGAGGACGTGGACAAGATCCGCATCGGCACTTCCATCGTGATTCCCGGCGACCCGAAGAACGGCGTCCTTACCAAGCGCGGCGTCAAGCTCAAGGTTCCGAGGGGCATCACCCTGTCCAGAATCGCCGAGCTATACGGGGTGTCGGTCAAGAAAATCGCGCGCGCAAACGGCATCAAGAATCCCGATCTTCTTCGCTCCGGCAAGGAGATCCTGATTCCCGGAGCCAGGAAAGTGATCGTGCTCGTGCCGCCTCCCCCCTGCTACAAGGAAAAGGTCACGCTCTACCGGTTGCGCACTCATGAGACCCACGAAGTCGCGCTCTGCTTTTGCAACGGAAAACCCAACCCCGAGGCCCTCGATATCCTATCCGGCATGTCCGGACCGGTGCGCAAGGAGGTCCCCTTTCCGCTTCATCCACGTCTGCTCCAGCTCCTGCAGCGTGTTTCCGAGAAATTTCCCGACAAGCGCATAGAGATCATCTCCGGCCAGCGCGCCAGAAAATCTCCGGGCCACGAGTCGTATCATAGCAAGGGCCAGGCTCTCGATTTCAGAGTCCTCGGGGTATCCAACAAGGATCTCGCGCATTTCGTGCGTTCTTTGGAACGGGTCGGCGTGGGCTACTATCCCAATTCGGTCTTCATTCACATGGACACCCGCGATAAGGCCGCCTACTGGATCGACTACTCCCGCCTGGGCGAAAAATCCATCTACGGGCGCGCCGGAATGACAGAAGAGAAAATTGCAGAGATCCGGGCCATGCGCAGGGCAAAAAAGACCGATCCGAAAAACAAGACCGAAAAAGAGAGCCCGAGCAAGATTGCTATGCAAGATCAAGTCGAGGCCGAGACGGACGCAGAACAGATCGTTGAAGCCGTGGTCAATGCCATTGTCGGCGACATCGAGACGCTGCTCGAAACCTCCGAAAAATCACCCGGTAACGAAGTCCCTGTCGATCCCGGCGCCTGACCATTTCACCCACACGAAAATTCACCGCGTTGACCCCATCCCGGCCTTCCCCTGCGAGGGGAAGGGGAAGTTGTTGGAAACCCGCGTTGACAAGGGCCCTCCACGACGGCAGACTTTGCGCAAAGATAGGCTATAAATGGACACCTCCGAACGACAGGCCATGGATAACACCGACAGATTGCTGTCAATGGCCAAGAGCCTGGTTGACAAGGGTGGCGCCGCCCTTCGGCGTTTCAGGGAGGAGATACTCATCGATCTGGACGAGCGCCTCAAGGTAGTTTCCGACAAGATCGGAGAGGACGGCGTGGACCCGTTCGGGATGGACCCCGAGTTTCTCCGGCGCACCGCGGTGGCAGCGTCTTTTCTATACAAGATATATTTTCGATGCTCGACCGTGGGCATCGACAACGTTCCGGACGGGCCCGTCATAATCGTGGCCAATCATGCGGGGCAGCTCCCCATAGACGGCCTGATGATCACAACCGCGCTGATCATGGAGGGTGAGCGTCCCCGCCTCGCGCGGAGCATGGTCGATCGATGGGTCCCGACGGTGCCCTTCATCTCTACCTTCTACGCCCGAAACGGAGTAACCCTCGGCACTCCCGAGAACGCTCTCCTCCTGCTGAAACGCGGGGAGGCATTGCTGACGTTCCCGGAGGGCTTGGCGGGAATCACCAAGACCGTGGACAAGGCGTACCAACTGCAGAAGTTCGGCCTCGGTTTCATGCGGCTCGCCCTTTCCACCGGCGCACCGATCATCCCCGTCGCAGTGCTCGGCTCGGAGGAGCAGTACCCGACCCTGTACAACCTGGAGAGCCTCGGCAAGATCGTCGGCCTGCCGGCGGTTCCCATCTGGGCTCAGATGATTGTTCCCGTCTTCGGCCTCTTGCCCTTGCCCGTCAAATATCATCTGGAGTTCGGCGAGCCCATGTACTTCGCGAGCGATGGCGACGAAGAGGACGCGACCGTCTCCCTGTTAGTCGAGGATGTCCGCGTGGCGATAAACGAGATGCTCGAAAGTCAGCGCGGACAGAGAAGGAGCCTGTTCTGGTGACCGCATCCCATGCCATCATGAACAGAGCCCGGGCCTTCCCGGGGGCTATTGCCATCTCCGGCGCCGCAGGACGCTTCGGAAACCTGTTGACCCGTCGTTTTCACCGAACGGACGACGTCATCTCGATCGATCCCAGAGATTTCAATCGTCGGCCCGCGGATGTCACCCACTTCAAGACCGAGCTGCGGCGCAGGGAGTGTCGAAACGTCTTTCGCACGGGAAACATCCGGGCCGTGATCCATCTGGGACCGTACCATTCCCAGGACCACCGGCAGGAATCCTCCCGGTTCGCTGCGGCCATAGAGAACTTCAGCAGGCTCCTCGATTATTGCGACAAGTACGCCGTCGAGAAACTGGTGCTGCTCTCCTCGGCTAACGTTTATGGGGCGCGCCCCTCCAACCCACAGTTTCTCACCGAGGAGGCTCCCCTCCTCGCCTCCGATCTCTCGGCCCTTCGCGATGTGGACATGATGGCCCAGAGCTTCTTCTGGAAACGACCCGACATAGAGACCGTCATCCTGCGGCCGGCGCACGTTACGGGAGGGGTCGGCGGCGTCATGGCGAGATACCTCAGGATGTCTCCCGTGATGCGTCTCATGGGTTTCGATCCGATGATCCAGCTCATCCACGAGGAGGATCTCGTCCAGGCCATCCGGCTCGCCCTGGGTCCGGGACACAGGGGCATATTCAACCTGGCGGGCCCCCCGCCGTTACCACTGAGCAAGATCATCGAACGGCTGGGCAGGAAGTCCCTGCCGGTGCCTCACTTCATGGCGAACCGATTACTGGGCCCCTTGCGACGTCTGGGTCGAACCAACCTGGACCCCGCTTATGTGGATTACCTCCGTTACGTGTGCATGGTCGAGGATTCCAGGGCGAGAACGGAGTTCGGCTACTCTCCGTCGCATGGGACCGAGGAAACCATCGCCGCCGTGGACATTTGGGAGTAAGATGATGGCGGCCGACTTTGACAGAATGGGACCGTGACCATGGAAGCATCGAAGAAACAATTTCTTTTTCTTTTGGGGGCTGTTGCGGCCATCCTGGCCGCATGTCAGGACGACGGCCATGCTCCGTACGGTGACGCGGGCGGTGGTGGCGGCGGCGGCGGCGGAGACATCGACACGGATTCCGACACGGATTCCGACACGGATTCCGACACGGGCTCAGACACGGATGAATGCGAAGAAGAAGAGGTGTTCGTAGAAGCGACATCGTCTTGCTGGTTGCGGTGCGCGGTCGGGCAGGAATGGTCCGCCGGGGACTGCGTCGGCGCTGCCGAACTCGGCGATCAGTTGTGGGCCGCCTCCGCCTGCCAGTTCATCTCCAGCAACTATCACACGGCGACCCTGTACGAAATGACGGATCTCCTGGGAAACTGCGATGCGGCCGTGACGGACGACCTCCTGCCCGGATATTGTGACCATTGCGGCGCGAGCGACGCCTGTTCGAGCGCTTTTCCCTCAGACACCGAGTTTTACTGGACATCCACAAACACCTCCACATCGGGGTTAGAACCCAACTGGACCGCGGATTTCTTTTCCGGACTCCTCACTCCCGCCACGAGCACCTGGGATCTACGGTCGGCAAGATGCGTGCGATGAAAACAAATCAACCCCATCTGGTAATACTCCTCGCGACGGCCGCTCTTCTCGCGACACTCTCCTGTGACGAAGGCGAGGAGACGGCAATGTGCGAGATCGGCTGCCCAGATGGTCTCGGCTTCCCCTGCCCTTGCAACCCGGACGACGGCTGCGGTTCGGGAGCTGTCTGCGGCGCGGTGAGCGAGGAGCATCAGGTGGGCTTCTGTTCCATACCCTGCGAGAAGGACTCCGACTGCGCGTGGGATGCAGACTGCACCGGCAAACGGCGCTGCATTCTGGAAAACGAAACCTCCGGCGGGAAGAACTGCGCCCTCACCTGCCGCACGGACAAGGACTGCCCCCTCAACATGTCCTGCGCCGAGGTGGACGGACTGAAGGTCTGCTATCCCTGGACGTATTGAACCGGGAAATTGCACGCCGGTCCCCGATAAAATGTGTCTGCCCCCCCCGGAGGGGGTTCATGTGTTCAAGGCCCCGACCAACCCCCTTCACAATCGTCGGGATGATCGAGTTCTTCGAAAAAAGATATTCGGAATGAATTGAATGATTCGTCCTCTGCCAGACTAAAAAAGTAGCCGATGCGTTCTTCACCCTTGAGAAAAACTACGCAGAAGGTCCAAGACTGATTCAGCAGGGGCAGAGTTTCCCATATTTGCGTTTCGTTTTCTTCAACGCACACTTTCGTTTGCATCCACGTTTTCAGGCTTTCAATGTCTTTTGTGTCCGAAATGGAATCGGTATAGTCTTCTTCAAGGCAGCGTGGGTACTCACTCACCTCATCGAGGTAATCATCGAGTACATTTCTGACCGCATCCCAATCACCGCTTTCGACAAGTTCGCAAAACTGATTTTCTTCCATGATGTCACATTTATGAGCGACATGGTGACATGCACAAACAAGTCCGCTTGTCACGAGTGCGACTTTGACCACTGCTATAGCCATTGATGACGCTTTTGACATTTGCCCTCCAAGGGTGCCCCTCCAAGGGTGCCCCTCCAAGGGTGCCAGACACATTTTTCTGGGGTTAAGGAGCACTTCGGACACAGAGAAACAGCATGCAGTCCACCTTGTACGCCGCAAAAACGCCACCTCCGACGAACTCAACGCTCCATCCATTGCTGTCTTCATTGCCTTCCACAGGCGATGACGACCAAAACTGGTCCCCACACATTAAAATGTCAAAATAATCATGAAGATGACAATCCCCCAAAGCGGCCTCCCAGTAGCAGCCCGCGACACCTGTCCCGGCGTCATCGTCGCACGCTATCCAACAGGGATCGTTCCAACACGTTTGAGAATTGATACAGGTGTCGGTCAGATTGCACGCCCCAGCGGTCATTGTGGCACTGCAATCGCGAATAAGTGAGCGCAGCTCCGAAATCGTGGGCAACCGCCAATCGACGTGATCGCCGAGGGAAAGCCCATCGCAGTATTTGTCGGCATACTCCCATCCACTAGTTACAAGAACACCAGGGTTCTCCCAGCACAGACCGGTCACCTCATCGTACCATCCCCATTCCTCTTCACACAGAGGCGACGTGTCGATGCTCTCCGTGGTGTGGCAACAGACCGTTATTGAGCAGGCCAAAACACAGAAAGAAAAGCGCTGGATCATTTGTAACATTCTCGTAACTCCGTTTTTTCCAAAGCATTCCTAATTATAAGGAGTGGGAGTCAACAGATCGAGGATTAGATCAGGTCAGCCCTGGAGGGGGAAGTGGACAGAGTGGACTTTAGTGGACTGGGTGGACTGTGGACAAAGTGGACTGCAACTTGAGGGATTCGGTGTTGTTTGGAGCGTCCACACCGTCCACAACGTCCATGTCGTCCACTTGAACAGCACACTACATTTCAAAAAAAAGCGGATTGCTCCGGGCGAGGTAGGTGTTGATTTCGTTCTCCTGTTCGATCGAAAGATCCTCGAACATGATGCCCATTCCGGGGGCAGTGTCCGGCACGGCCTCGTTGTAGTCTCTGACCCACCTGACCAGCCCGCTGAGCGACATCATCGGTCCGCCCGGAAGACTGAAATTCACATTCACCTCGGAGTCGAGGGGCAGAATGTCGTATGTGGACACGAAGAGCCCACCCGACGAGATGTCCAGGGAGAAACCGGTGAAGAAGTTGGTCTCCGACTGCATACCGATGTCCACCTCGATAGACCTGCGATTCGCCCTCCGTCGTTCTCGATCGGTGGCCGCGAGCTCGGGACGACGCCGGGCCGAAAGCGGAAGAGGAGCCGGCTCCCCGCGTGCGGGAAGCACACCCATGAGCGGTATGGGCTCGGGCTCGCGAAACTTTCGACCCTCCAGCGCCTTGAAAAGGGGAAACAGAATGGCCATGGTCCTGGCCACGGTCGCGGTCGCGATCTCCAGCTTTCGATCCTGGTTCGGCACTTCCTGCATAAGGGTCAGCGTTCTTCGAAGGTGTTCCATCGCCTGTCCCACGTGCGACTCGTCGTTCAGCCCGCTCGACTCGGCCTCGAACAGCGCCTTCACCGCCCCCGCCAGGGATGCGCTCACGGTGTTCACGTCCAGGCCCGACCGGTGTATCATCTCCTGGGTATGCCCGAGCGCCTCCCCCAGAGCGACACGCGCCCTCGCCACCTGCTGCCTCAGATGGTCATTCGCTGTGAGTTGTGACATGGTTCGCCTTACCGTCACGTTTCGGACATTAGAATTTACCAGACTTGCGGAATCATCGCCAGATTGGGGATGTTAATGTATCTTTGCATCCCATGGAGCCGGACCATCACATGGCACTCGTTGCCGCGACAGTCGCCTGCGCCTACCTGCTGGGATCGATCAACTTCTCGGTCGCGGCGGCGCGAATTCTCGGCGCGGGCGATCTCAAGGCAATGGGCAGCGGCAATGCGGGGGTTACCAATCTGGCCCGTGCGGCGGGAAAACCGGCTGCGGCCGTCGTGCTCGCGCTGGATCTCGGCCGCGCGTTCGCGGTGATTCACGGAGCCTTCCTCATGGGGGTGGGCGACCTGGCTCCCGCGATGGCCCTGCCCCTGCTCGCGGGCAATCTCTTCCCGATATTTCACCGGTTCAGGGGCGGAAAGGGCGTCGCCGCGTCGGTGGGCATCATCCTCGCGATTTCATGGCAGTCGATGCTCTGCGGCGGCGGTGTGTTCCTGCTTGCCTTCGCTCTGACCAGAAGGGTGTCGCCGGCCTCCATACTCATGTGCCTCGGATATCCCGGCTGGATATGGCTATGGGGAGGGAGCGCGACCGAGATGGCCGTCGCGGGGACCATCGCCCTCCTCATCCCGATCACACACCGCAAGAACATCTCGCGCCTGCTCGCCGGCACCGAGCCGCGAACGGGCGAGCGCACCCCTCCGTCCGAGGAAGGAGATCGATGAGCCCTCGGGAAATGCTCATGAAGGCCTTCCTGGCCGGCGCGGCGGACCTGAACCGTCGATCGGCTCTGCTGGACAGGATAAACGTATTTCCGGTGGTGGACGCGGACACGGGCGCAAACATGAGCCAGACATTGAAGGCCGGAGTCGACGCCATCGAATCCGGCAGGCGGGATATCGCCGCCGATATCCTGCTCGGCGCGCGGGGCAACTCCGGCGTGATCCTGGCGCAGTTTCTCGTGGGGTTTCTCGATACCCTCGGAACCGGGGATATCTTCGACCTTTCCGACGTGAGAAAGGCCGTCGCAACGGGCCGCGATCTCGCATACGAGGCCGTCTCCGATCCCATCGAAGGAACCATGCTGACGGTGATGACGGTCCTGCGGGACACCCTGGACCGGTCCGCGCAAGCATTTGACGTGAACTCCCACGCCGCCATGGAGAACACGCTCGCGCAGGCGGTCGGGACGACACCCGATCTCATGCCCCGCCTCAGGGAAGCCGGGGTTGTCGACTCCGGAGCCCTCGGTTTTCACGTCTTCATCTGCGGGCTCACCCTGGCCCTGCCCGCGCTGATCGATCCGGCCGAAGGAATCGCCTCCATCCGGGCGAGGAGGACGGGGGAGACCGTGGCGCCCATGGGCGAAATAGCGCTCAGCATCGATCCCGGGTTCCTGGCGAGCGGAGCCGCGGACGAGTCCCGTCTTCGGTACTGCATGAACGTGGCCCTGGAGACAGCCGGCGATCCGGGGACCAACCTGACGACTGCGTTCGAATCCCTCGGCGCATCCCTGGACGTCATACGGCGAAAGAACCTCGTCAAGCTGCACGTGCACTGCAACGATCCCGAGGAGGTCCGGTTAGCATCGGCCCGCTTCGGCAAGATCATCTCGGTCGATGTGGAGGACATGTCGGAGGGCCTTGTGCGCGTGAAGGCCATGTCCGCAGAAGCACCCTCCACGGCTAGCGCCCCTCGCCCGCTGCGCGTTATGAGCGATTCCTCCATGTCCCTGTCGGAGGATCTCGCAAAAAAACACGGCGTCGACAGGCTCGAAAACTACGTGAGCGTCCACGGACGGATGGTCCGCGACGGCGATCTGGACAGGGACGCGCTGTTTGCCAAAATGCGGGACGGCCACGTCTTCACCACGGCCCAGACATCGCCCGAGGAGGTTCGTCTATTTCTTGACGGGCAGCTCGAAGAGCCGGGGAATGTGCTCTACCTGGCCGTAGGGCGCCCCTACACCGGCACCCAGGAGCTCGTGCGCGGCGTCGCGGCGAAGCATCCGGAAGGGGAGCGATTGATCATCCTGGACACGAGGGCGGCCTCCGGTCAACAGGGGCTCGCGGTGCTGGCCGTCGCCATCCGGGCGCAACGGGAGAACGATTTGAGCGCCCTGGTTGAGTTTGCGCGCGACCAGATCAGAACCTGCGTCGAGTATCTCGTCATCGATACCCTCAAGTACCTGTCCGCGACCGGCCGTATCGGCAAGGTCAAGGCCGCGTTCGCCGGCGCCCTCGGTGTGCGCCCCATCGTCGGGCACGGAGCGGACGGCGCCGTTACTCACGACAAGGTCCGATCCCACGAGGCCGCCCTCGACAAGATCATCGACAAAGTCTCAAAACACCCGGGCGCAGGTCGCCTCATGATCATGCTGGAGCACACGGACAACCCCGAATGGGTCGAGCAAGTTCGAACACGGCTGGAAAACGCGCTTCAAGAGCCCACGGATTTCTACCTGTGCCCCCTGTCATCCACCTCCTCCGTCCACATGGGACCCGGCACATGGGGCATCGCCGTCACCAGGGTCTGATGTGTATCGTTCATCCGCCGTAGGCCCGGCGGAGGCGGACAAGCGTCAGAAAAAATGTGTCCGGCACCCTTGGGAGTGTTAGAATGCTCTCACGTTCACAATGAAAGGTATGACAATGAGATACTTGCTTTTGATGGCACTTGCGACCGTGATGGTTTGCGGCGGGTGCGGTGACGACCCGTCGGGCGCCGCCGACGGTGGTACCACCGATACTGATACCGACACCGATTCAGATACGGACACAGACACGGACACCGATACTGATTGCACCCAGGGGGAGTACAGCGGCGACTTCACGATCACTACACAATCGGATGTCGCAACCATAGCGGGATACACATCGATCTCGGGAAGCCTCGTAATCGAGTGCCCGTCGTGCACCGACCTGGGCGAGTTGAGTTGCCTCACCTCGGTGGTCGTGGGGTTGACTATCACCAATAATACCGCCCTCACCAACCTGGGCGGGCTGAGCGCCCTCACCTCGGTGGTCGTGGGGTTGCATATCACCAATAATACCGCCCTCACCAACCTGGGCGGGCTGAGCGCCCTCACCTACGCGGGTGATACTTTGCAGATCGACAATAACACCGCCCTCACCAACCTGGACGGGTTGAGCGCCCTCACCTCGGTGGCCGGGTACTTTTGGATCGCCTCGAACACCGCCCTTCCCGACTGCGAGACGTGCAACCTATGGGACCAGCTTACTAACCCACCCATGTCGATAGAAGTCCACGACAACCTCGACGACGCATGCACGCCGGTTCCGGATAATTGTCCGTAAAGGATATTTGCCTCAGGAAATGTGTCCGGCACTCTTGGAGGTAAGCGGGCAATCTTTTCAAAGGAGTCGAACTCATTTTTCGAAGTTCCTTGACACGGACGCGCTTTTGCGCTTCCTTTTTCGCTTCTCAAACTAAGGAGGAAAGGCATGGGAGACATGCACAAAATCGATGAAATCCCCACGAGCGAGTCGATTCAGGCGTTCGAGTCGTTGAAGGGCGAGCTCATGGAGATCCCGGATATGCTGCTTGCCGGGTTGCGGTTTTCCGCGGCCGAGGCTGCTTCGCGGGGGCTCTGGCTGTCGGGCAACGCGGTCAGGGACGAGGCGCTCTTCAGCAAGATGTACCGCACGCCGCCGCACAACGAGATCCGCTCCATGCGCGCCCGTTCCCTCGCCATAAAGGGCGCCGAGCTGGTCGAATCGCCGGACAAGCCGGCCGATCCGCCGGACATCGAGCGCGCCCGGCACTTGCGCGAGAAGCACCTGAGCATCGCCGGCGCGGTCTTCTTCGACGACGAGGCCGTTCAGACAAAGCTGGCCGAAATCCGCAGCGGCCAGGGCCATCACGACCTGGGCGGCGACATGATCGGGATAGCGGCCGTCGAGACGCAGAACTGGGAACGGCTCGCCCCGACGAACATGGTCTCCAAAAAAGAGGTCGGCGAGATCGAGACGCTCGGCGTGGACATCCTTCGCTGGGCCGGCCGCCGCGAGGACGAGACCAAGAGCTCCGCCCGCGAGATGGAGCAGCGGGCATGGACCTATATGGCCGGGGCGTACAATCTCATCCGCGACTACGCCCAGGTGCTCTACCGCGACGAGCCCGAAGTATGGAAACGGGACTATCCGAGCCTCTTTTCACCCATCCGTCCGGCGAAATAGGGCGACCCGCCGCCGCTAAAGCTATGGCGGGCCAGGCTCCGGCGTCGCCCCTACACTTTTTTTAATGAAAATCGGTCGGTTCGAGTGTGGCCGAACACTTTTTCCAATGAAAATCAGTTGTTTCGAGTGTTGCCGAACACTTTTTTCGGACCGAAACCGGTCGGTTTGAGTGTTGCCGAACACTTTTTTCAAACCGAAACCGGTCGGTTTGAGTGTTGCCTGACACTTTTTCGGACCGAAAACGGTCGGTTCGAGCATTGACGAGATCCACCGGCCTTGTGAAATGTCGTACATGTGCCTTTTCAGATTGGAGAGCTACACGGTATTGGTGTAGAGTCCGCATCGGATCACACGGGCGATGTTTGCTAAGGAGCACCAGATGACAAGCGACAACTCCGGCAACGACAAGCAGATGAAGACAAATGACGGCACGACACTCGATATCGTCGTCGACGACAGGGACGCCCTGCCCCACGGACTGGTCCGGCTGCGCTCGGGTATAATAGCGGTCTCGCGTCTATACTGCCCCAACGGACACAATCTCGTCAGCGAGGATTCCGGCGCCCGCTTCAACGGATATCCCGGGATCTCCATCATGGTGGAAGGCAAAAAGGAAAAGGGCATCGTGATCATCAGCCCCATCCACGGGGACGACACCCGATTTGGAAAGGCCGACTTCGAACCCGGGGAAGTGACCAGGCTCACATGCCCCGAGTGCGGCGTGGATCTGCCCAAAATACAACCCTGCGGATGCGTGCCCGACGCGCAGCTCGTCGGTCTCTTCCTCGACGACACGATGACAGAGGGCAACCAGGTGGCCATCTGCAACGCCTGGGGGTGCCTCCGCTCCAGGATCACCGATCGCTTCCAGATCATCTCCAGGCTCGACTAGCGGTGAATATCGATTTCACAACCCTGCGGGATATCGTCGTCGTCCTCGTGCCGATGATCCTGTCCCTCACCGTGCACGAGTTCGCCCACGCCTGGACAGCCCACAAGCTCGGCGACGACACGGCCGCCTCCCAGGGCCGGATGACCCTCAACCCCATCTCCCACATCGACATCTTCGGAACCCTGCTGATCCCGATCTTCTCGGTGATAAGCGGCGGGATCGGCCTGATCGGATGGGCCAAGCCCGTGCCCGTGTCTCCCCATCGATTCCACCGGAACGTCACCATGCGCAACGGCATGATTATCACCGCCCTCGCCGGCCCCGCATCGAACATTCTCCTGGCGTTGGTCGTCGGCGGCGCATCGATGATGCTCTTCTCCGACGCGGTCGACGATCTCGCCGGGATCCAGAAGGTCGGTTCGCGCACCATGGCGTTTCTCATGATCGGGTCGGAGGAATTCGCGGCCGCCAACGTCAAGTTCATGAACCTGCACGGAATCGCCGATAAAAGTCAGGCGATCGCCGCCCTGCTCCTGAGCCGCATATTCGTCATGAACCTGGGCCTGGCGTTCTTCAACATGCTTCCCGTTCCTCCCCTCGACGGATCCCGGGTCCTCCCGCTGGAGTGGCAGGCCAAGCTCTCGCGCTACACAATGATCGTGTTCATCGCATTTATCGTGGCCATCAATTCCTTCGGGAGTATCATGTGGGGTCCCATCAGCTTCATGGGGGACGTCGTGCTCGGCTTCTGGTCGCTGATTTTCTAAAAGGGAGAAACCTGGTGGATGACAAGCTTCGAGAAACGCTCGATGAACGCTACGTGGTGAGCCACGAAGTGTTCGAGGGGCCCCTCGACCTGCTGCTCCACCTGATCACGGAGCACGAACTCGACATCTTCGATATTCCCATCTCCTTCATCACCGGGAAGTATCTGGAGTACATGGATCTGATGCGGGAGCTCAACCTCAACCTGGCGGCCGAATACCTGGAGATGGCCGCCCAGCTCGCCTTTATCAAGTCCAGGTCGATGCTTCCCGAGGATCCTTCCGCGAAAGAAGACGAGTTCGACCCGGATGACGGCCCGGATCCCCGCGAGGAGCTCGTTCGCCAGTTGCTCGAGTACCAGAAGTACAAGTCGGCGGCGGAGCAACTCGCCTCCATGCCCCGCCTGGGCCGCGACACTTTCCCCCGGAGCCCCGACAAGATTCCGCCCGAGGATCGCGATCTCGTGTCCCCGGGCATGTTCTCTCTCATGGAGGCGCTGCTGCAGGTGCTCAAACGGATCGATGCCGGAAACGGCGCCGCGGAGATCTCGGTGACCAGATTGTCGGTTTCGGCTCGGATCCATCAGGTTGTCGATTTCCTCCGGGAACGAAAGCGCATGCCCTTCCTCGAGTTGTTCGATGAGCACTCGACGCGCTCCACCGTCGTGGTGACCTTCCTGGCGATACTGGAGATGACCAGGCTCGGGCTGATGCGCCTGCACCAGGCGGGACCGGGCGCCGAGATACATATCATTGCATCCTCGAACATCGAGGAATCCGACAGAATCTTGACCGACATCCCGTTGGAGGACGAATGAACGTCGACGACGAAAAAACGGTAGCGGAAATCAAGGAGACCGAGGAAACCGAAGAGACCAAGGAGACCGGGGAGGCGCTTCCTGAAGAGGCGCTCCTTTCTCGCATCGAGAGCCTCATCTTCGTTTATCCGGAGCCCATCACCGTGCGCCGCCTCGCCAGGATCCTGAGCCTCAACGGCAATAGGGTCCGCGAGCTGATAGACATGCTGAAGAACCGTTACGAAGATCGGGGAATTCTCCTTCGCGAAATATCCGGCGGCTTCCAGTTTCACACCAACCCGGAAAACGCGGACGTGATCCGTTCGGCGATGAAGGTCAAGCCGATGAGGTTAAGCCGGCCCGCCCTCGAAACCCTCGCGATAGTGGCCTATCGCCAGCCCGTCACCCGCGCGGAGGTCGAGGAGATTCGCCGGGTTGATTCGGGGGGCACCCTCCGTTTCCTTTTTGAAAAGGCGCTCGTTCGGGTTCTCGGCCGCAAGGAAGAGCCCGGAAGGCCCATCATCTACGGGACATCGGCGGCGTTTCTCGAACTCTTCAACCTCAAATCGCTCAACGACCTGCCCTCCTTGCACGAGTTCACCGAGCTGTGGGAGGAGCACCAGGAGATCATCGACGATGATTTCGGAACCGAAAAAGAGGCCGGCGATATTCCACAAGAGAACCCGATGAGTGAAACCCAAGAGGAGCCGGACGAACAATGACCAGGCTACATGTCAACGTCGACCACGTGGCCACCCTGAGGCAGGCCCGCGGAATAGACTACCCGGATCCGGTTCCCGCCGCCTCCATCTGCGAGATGGCCGGGGCGCAAGGCATCACCATCCACCTGAGAGAAGATCGCCGTCACATCATCGACCGGGATCTGGAAATCATGCGCAAGGTCGTCACCACGGTACTCAACCTGGAGATGGCGGCCACCGACGAAATGATCGGGATTGCCCGCGCCGTGCGCCCGGACATATGCACGCTGGTGCCCGAGAAACGAGAGGAACGCACGACCGAGGGCGGACTGGTGGTGGCCGGGGATCTAGACGCCGTAACCACTGCGGTCAAGTCTCTAAAGGAGGCAGGCATCTCGGTAAGCCTGTTCATCGATCCCAACAGAAAGGAGATCGAGGCGAGCCGTGAAACCGGCGCCGACATCGTGGAGCTTCACACCGGAGACTACTGCGGGGCATCCGTCGCGGATCGGGCACGCCAGATGGATCGGTTGAGCGAAGCGGCGATGATCGCCGCCGACCTGGGCCTGCGGGTGGCAGCCGGGCATGGACTTCACTACCACAACGTAGCCCCCGTGGCCCGGATCCCCGAGATCGAGGAGTTGAACATCGGTCATTCCATCATAGCCCGCGCGGTTTTTGCCGGACTCGAGAACGCCGTGCGGCAAATGCTCGAGGCCATGGGGGAGCTGTGATTCTTGGAATGGGAATCGATATTTGCCCTATTTCGAGGATCGAAGATGTGATTGATCGTCAAGGCGAACTATTCACAAAGCGCGTGTTTACACAAAAAGAGCGCACCCACGCCACAAAGGGCAAGAAGGTCACCGGCGAGCGGCTGGCAGCGAGATGGGCGGCCAAGGAAGCGGCCATAAAGGCGCTTGGATCTCCTCACGGGCTGCGGTGGCACGACATGGAGGTCGCAAACTCCCCGGACGGAGCACCCTCGCTGATCCTGCGGGGCGCGGCAAAGGAGCACGCCGACAGGATCGGCGTGGAGCACGTGCACATCAGCCTCAGCCACGCGGGTGGAGTATCGGTGGCGGTGGTTATCCTCGAGGGAGGGAAAAAATGACTGAAAAATGGAATGATCGTTTGTTCATGACCCGCGCCCAGATGCGCGAGTACGACCGGATTGCCATCGAGGACATTGGAATCCCGGGGCCGGTTCTCATGGAGAACGCCGGGCTCGGAGCGGCGAGGATGGCGATGGACCTCCTTGGAGAAAAGCGCCGTCTCGCGGTTATGGCGGGCCCGGGCAACAACGGCGGCGACGGATTCGTCATCGCCCGTCATCTCCTGAACACCGGATACGAAGTCTCCACCTACATGGCAGTGCCGGCCTCCGGGCTCGGTGGGGATGCCCTGCTCAACCACGGGATCCTGCGCGCCATGGACGCGCCCATCTTCGAGGTGTCCGACTCTCAAAAGGCGACCGGGCTCGTACAAATGCTGCGCGAGGATGGGTTTGTGGTGGATGCGCTCCTGGGCACCGGGGTTTCCAGAAACGTGGAGGGTCACCTGGGCGACCTGATAGACATGATCAACAATGCCGCGGTCCCCGTGCTGGCGGTGGATATCCCCTCCGGGCTCGACGCGGATAGCGGAACCCCGTGGGGCAAGGTTGTCAAGGCCACCGGCACCGCGACCTTCGGTCATCTGAAGCGCGGACTCGTCCAGCATCCGGGCGCCGGGCTTGCGGGCCGTATCCGGGTCGTCTCCATCGGCGTGCCGGGCATCGTGTCCGACAGGGCCGGCTGGGACGGAAGCATGATCGACCCGGGATCGCTTCGCGAATTGCTCTTTGAACGAACCGAGGATTCACACAAGGGCACTTTCGGTCATCTGCTGTTGCTCGCGGGATCCCTGGGAAAGACCGGCGCCGCGGTCCTTTGCGGGAGATCCGCCATGCGTGTCGGCACGGGCCTGGTCACCATCGCGACAACCGCCGACGCCCAGCCGGTCATAGAGTCGAAATGCCTGGAGATCATGGTCGAAGCCCTGCTGGACCGGGCTGATGCGCCCATCACGGACAAGGTGGTCAAGCGCCTCGGGAATCTCCTCGATGGCAAGAAGGCGGTGGTCGTCGGGCCTGGAATCACGACAGCGCCCGGCGTGTCGGCCCTGACCATGCGGTTGCTTCAGATGATGGAGGTCCCGGCGGTGGTGGATGCGGACGGGATCAACATCCTGGCAAAGGACCCCACAGGAGCTGGGAGAATCACCGCTCCCATGGTATTCACACCGCACCCGGGGGAGATGGCACGGCTTGTCAACAAGTCCATCCCGGCGATACAGGCCGATCGGATTTCCGCCACCAGAGAGGCCGCGAAGTGGCACAAGGTGGTGATCGTCCTCAAGGGCTCACGGTCGGTTGTCGCGACGCCGGACGGACGTGTGTTCGTCAATCCGACAGGAAATCCGGGGATGGCTTGTGGTGGAATGGGAGATGTGCTCTCCGGTATCATCGGCGGTTTCCTTGCCCAGGGACTCGAACCGCTCGATGCCGCGCTCCTCGGAACGTACATCCATGGACACGCCGGAGACCTTGCCGCGCAAAGACTGGGGCAGCCCGCCCTTGTCGCTTCTGATCTGATCTACGAGCTACCCTCAATCCTGAAAGAATGGTCCAGGTAATACAGGCTGGGAGTTAACCCCATCCCGGCCCCTCCTTCGCCAAGGCTATGGCGGGCAGGCTTCCCCTGCGAGGGGAAGTGGAAGTTGTTGGAAACCCATATTACTGGTTCAGATAATCGTCGATGGAGATGTCGGAGCTCTTCTTTTTCTTCTTCTTTTTCTTCTTCTTCTCGGCCTTCTTGTCGTCCTTTTCCTTCTTCTCCTCGGCGGCGGCTTCCTTCTCCCTGGAGATGGGAACACCGTAGCCGGAATCGCCGTCCTCACTTGTCCCTTCGGGTAAAGGCTCAGGATTGATGACCAGGCTGTTGAGCCACAAGTTGACGCCCACCTCCACCTTCTCCGGCATCAGCCAGATAATGATGCGATCGTTCACCTGTATCTTGGTGGGTTCTTTCCACGCCAGGGTCACTCCCTTGAGACCCTCGCCGGTCTTGATGGTTATGGAAACAGGCTGGTCCTCATCATCGATGATCGAAACGGAAAACCCCGACTCCTGGAACTCGGGGCAATCCGGCTTCTGCGGGCTCAGGGCTTCGGGGATGAGGATGATGTTGCACTTGTCCTTCGCTCCCTCCTTGCGCCAGGCGTCTTTGGGGAACTCCTTGAATGCGAAGTAGATCGGATTCTCCGATTTAAGAATCCAATTCTTCATCTTCCGCTTTTCCACGGGCGGGATGTCCGCTTCGGCGATGAAGTCTCCGCTCGGCGAGGTGTACAGCCGGTTTCCCTCCGGATCGAGTAACGGTTCCCCCGCCTCGTCCAATGCTGCTTCGTAGACAAACAGCGCTTCGGACTCCATCACGATGTTCTTCATTCCAACCGCTCCCAGAAGCTCCTCTTGAATGCCCTGGTCGAGGGGAACGCTGGTCTCGAACTTGAACGTCTTGGCTCCGAAATAGGTTACAACAACATGCTGCCCCTCGGGCACCCATCCCTTGCCGCTCAGGCACTGGGGATCGTCCACGAAACGCAGTTGGTCCCTGGGGAGGTCCATGACAACCACGTCTTCGAGGGAGATGTCCCATTTTTTTACCATCGCCTCGTTCACGCCGACGGGTTCGAGATCATTGACCAACCATGCGGCCAGAGCGCCCTTGATCTCCGGCATGTGCTGGGAAATCTGCTCCTTGAGAACGACGTCGGCCTCCTCGTATGCAAGGCCCTCCACGGGCTTGAAACAGTCCTCCGGCTCATCGGTACCGACGATCACGGGTAGCGAGACCTCCATGGTGGCCCGATCCAGGGGGGCGAAGACCTCGTAGTCGGGGCCCTTCTTGGGCTGCGTATCAACGGGGGCGGTGATCTCCGGGGTCTTGGATCCGCATCCGACCATGAGCGTCAGGCTCGCAATGACAAACAGAACCAATCCCCAACGATGATATCGACTACACATTGTCTCCTCCATTGAACGGCAGCTCGGCTTCGGGTTGTGCTCGGGCGCATCTTAACACTTGACGCCGGTTCGCCAAGCCCGAAATACAGCCCGAAATCCAGAGAAACTGTAATCCGAGACATGGAACGTTCCGCGAACACCTTGACCGGAGGTTACCCGTCCATGATCATCGGGTCGATGGACGTTTCCTACGAAGACTATATCGAGCGCCTGCAGCAGTACGCCACCCGCGAGGGACTCTCGGACTTGAGGCTGGCAAGGGAAGAGTTCCACCGTCTGACCGGCGAGTTCGAGGAAGGCGAGCCATGGTTTGAGACCAGGATGAGGATGTTCCTCGACTGGTACCTCCTCGATCGACGCGGCCACGCCGACATAACACCCGTCGAGAGCTTTATAGAGACAAACCGAAACACGCTCGATGACGCGGACAGGAAACAGTTCGAGCATCTCACTGTGACGTTGCGTTCGGTTTTCAAGATCGTGAGGATGCGCGGCGATTCTCTTCTGCTCGACGATCTTGCCGGCGGCGGGCAATGGCTGGCGCGGTGGATCTTGCCGACGGTCGGGATAAAGAAAAACGATATACTCAACTCACGCATGGTGCTGTTCGACGGCACCGTGACCATCGGCCGCGGCGCGGTCCTTCACCCGAGAGAAGCGCTCGAATCCGTGGAGAGAATTGTAGCCCGCGCCTACCGGGAGGAGATGCCCGCACGCCAGATAGTCGATCATCTGGACAAGATGCGCCTCAAACTCGACAGGTATTCCAACGTCAAGATTCGCCATGTATACCAGTATCCCGATGACGCACTGCTTTAACCTGCATAATTCGCCAGCCTTTTCATGCGCCCTCGCGTTGAGCCTTTTCTGCGTGGGAGCCGCGGCGCAAGCTCAAAGAACCGATAACCCTCCGACTCAGAGAGGCGTCGCGCTCGGCCTGTACAGCGAGGACCCCGACTGGTCCTACGTGGACATGCTCGACGAGATGAAGGCCTCGGGCGTCGGCCATGTGGCCATAGTCGTGCCTTACTACATCGAGAACGACTCCTCTTCCGTCATCTACAAGCATCCTCGCTATTCGGTGCCCATGCACACCGTCGAGCGCACCGTTTCGGACGCGAGGAAACGGGGGATGAAGATCTTTCTCTTTCCCATTCTTCGTGTGGAGGACAAGTCCAACAACGGCTGGCGCGGCACCCTGAAGCCGGACGATGTCGACGGGTTTTACAGGAGTTACACTGCGTACATCCTCGAATTCGCGCGCCTCGCCGAGCGCCTGGCCATACCGATCATGTCCGTGGGCTCGGAGCTCTCCACCCTGGACGTAAACACCGCCCGCTGGAAAAAGATCATCGCCGCCGTCCGTCAGGTGTACAGCGGCCGCCTGACCTACTCCGCCAACTGGGACCACTACCGCGAGGTAAAGTTCTTCTCTGACCTGGACTACGCCGGCGTCACCGGCTATTTCGAGCTGGCGAACAAGGAGAAGGCCCCCGACGAGGATCCTCCCATCGAGCAACTCGTCCACAGCTGGCGAAACAACTACATGGCGCTCATGCGCTGGCAACACAAAATCGGCAAGCCTCTGATCCTCACGGAGGTGGGCTATCTGAGCCAGAAGGGAGCCGCCGCGAAACCGTGGGACGAAAGCGCGAGCGAGGATCTGGATCTGGAAATTCAACGCAAATGCTACGAGGCGTTTCGGCGTGTGTGGGACAACGAGCAGCGACTGGCCGGCGCGTATTTCTGGAACTGGTTCGGATGGGGCGGGCTCAAGAGCAAGGAATACACACCGCGAAACAAGCCCGCCGCAAGAGAGGTGGCGGCATGGTATCTTCCGACTCCTGACAGGCAAGACGCCCCTAAAGCAGGCTTCCATCAACTTCCCCTTCCCCTCGCAGTGGAAACCTGCCCGCCGCTTGCCTCGCCGTAGCCTTGGCGTTGGCGGGTAGCCTCAGCGAAGGAGGGGCCGGGATGGGGTAAAAATAACAGGCAATGCTTTCATCATCCTTAAGCGATGAGAAAAGGAGCTACACATTGCATAGGAAAAACAAGAACTGGAGATTCGTAATCTGCTTTTTGGCCATGTCGTTCCTGCCTGGAGCGCTCTTCGCCCAGGACGAGACCACCGAACCGGAGGAGGCGCCCGTCGAGCCCGAAACAGCGGCCGACTCGAAAGAAATCAAGGCCGAGATCGAGGCTCTCAGGGCCGAAATTGAGAGTCTGAAGCAACACAACGCAGATCGAGAACTGGCGGAATTGAAGGCTGACGCGGAAACCGCCATCACCGCCGAACCCGACGAGACCGAGAACGAGCTGGAGGCCAAGACCTTCAGGGGCGGAGAAAGATCTCTGCAAGCTCTCAACCCGGAACTCAGCATCGTGGGGGATATCTTCGGCCGGTTCGTATACCAGGACGGCGAGATCTACTCTCCCGCCGGCGGACGCACGGGCGTGTTTCCCCGGGTTCTCGGATTCCATTTCCAGGCCAACCTGGACCCCTTCTCTTTCGCCAAAATGTGCATTGGCATCACCCCGGGAGGCGTTGTCTTCGGAGAGGCCTACATCACCTGGAACGCAATCACTCCATGGCTCTCCTTGACCCTGGGCAAGTTTCACCAGCAGTTCGGCGTGGTCAACCGGTGGCACGTCCCGGGCCTGGACCAGTTCTTCTACCCGCTCGTGCTGACCGAGCACTTCGGCGGCCCCCTCGACCAGACGGGCCTGTCCGCGCTGTTGACCCTGCCCCCCATGTGGGCGGATCACCTGGAACTGGAGATACAAGTCACCAACGGAGAGAACGGCAAGCTCTTCTCCGGCGAGTTCTTCTCGGTCCCCAGCGGCCTGGTCCATATGCGAAACTACTGGGATCTGAACAGGGACACCTACATGGAGATCGGCCTGAGCGGCATCATCGGTGTCAACAACGCCTGGGGACAGCCCGTGGAAACACAGACCCCGATGCAACTCTACGATCAGGACGGTAACGAGGCAACATTCTACGATGCGGAGGGCAACCCGGTTCCAATCGTTTTCCAGACTGCCACCGCTACCGTGAACGACGACGACTGGCGACGCACGATTGTCGGCGGCGCGGATCTCACCATCAACTGGGAGCCGGTCAACCAGGCCAAGTACAGGGGCTTCACCTGGCGCAGCGAGTTTCTGTACGCGTACAAGGAAGTCACAGATTCGGATATGAACGACGCCGCGATCAAGTCATGGGGCGTATACTCATACATGCAGATCAAACCCATCCGCAACTGGTACTTTGGCGTGCGCGGAGATCTCACCCAGCCTTTCCAGCTGGACAACGAAGGCGAATACACATGGGGAGTCGCTCCCTACATCACGTGGTGGCAGAGCCCGTGGGTGAGATTTCGCATGGAATACGATTACATCGATTGGGCGGACATGACGGGGATGGAGCCGGAGCACAGGGTGTTCCTGCAGACCACGTTCAGCGTCGGTCCACATAAACATGAACGATACTAGAGGAATTAAGAGGCAGTAAAATGAAGAAAAACCTATTCCACGATTTGAAGTCTTCGATTATGGGACCGGCCCTCGCGGGGTTGGCCCTGTTCTGCCTGATCCTGGGCATCCCCGGGATCAGCGCGGCGAAAGTAGGCGGCAAAATCTACGTGGTCGCAACGCTCACGGACTACGCGGCTATCGCTCGAGAGATCGCCGTCGCCAAGGCTCCGGCGTGTTTCAGGCTATGGCGGATGAACGATGATTTTGTTGGTTGATTGCCGCCTCTGTCCCCTTTTCTCTTTGATTTGGTGGTATCCTGTTGTTATATTTTTATAAAGAGGTGACAGGATGCGAAACGAGTTTACAGCGATAGTCGAAAAAGAAGGCGAATGGTTCATCTCATACTGTCCGGAGATCCCGGGAGCAAACGGCCAGGGAAGAACCCAGAAGGAGTGTATCGCAAACCTCGCCGATGCGATTTGCCTGATTCTGGAGGATCGCAGAGCAGATTCTCTTCAGGGCATTCCAGACGACGCGATCCGTGAAGTAGTCATGGTCGGATGAAGCGTTCGGTTCTTCTCAGACATCTTCGACGTTAAAGAAAATCTGCCGATTGCTTACCATTCCAGAGATCTGAGCAATGGTCGTCGGGCGGCTATGTGGAGATGTCGTTTTTCCGGCCGCGTCGACGGAGCGAAGCGAAGTCAACGAACACAACGAGCATAGTACGTAGTACTCTTGGCGGAGATGTACACGTTGCCGTTGTTGAAGTACACGCCCCACGCGTTGGATACATTGTCGGCGTAGGACGACGACGACCAGAACCAACTCGACGGCGTCGCCGGGAACGCCGCCTGGTCGATGACCGGCGAGCTCGAATCGTGGTTGTCCACGAGGCTCCGTAGCTCTTTTCTGTTCGGCAGGCGCCAATCGCTGTGACCGGCCCAGGACAGGTTCTCGCACTGCGACAAGGCGTTCTGCCAGGTGAACGTGTCACCGGTCACGGCCGGGTCGTCGGTCGTGCAGGCATCGCCCATCCACCCGGCATGACACCCCTGCCACTCCAGACCGGTCGCATTATCGACGACGACCGGATAGCTCGTCACCGACGTGTCGCGCGTGAAACGCGCCGGCTGAGGAGACGGTCCGCCTCGAACGCAACGAGCATAGTGAGTATTACTCTTGTCGCTGGTGGGGACGTTGCCGACGTAGAAGTTCACGGACCACGCGTAGGATACATTGGCGGCGTAGGACGACGACGACCAGAACCAACTCGACGGCGTCGCCGGGAACGCGGTTGTGTCGATGGATGGAGAGACCGTTCCGAGGTCCACAATAGATTCCAACTCGTACTCGTCCGGCAGGCGCCAGTCGGTGTAGCCGCCCCACGAAAGGCTGTCGCAGTCCGAGAGCGCGACGGCCCAGGTACTCGTCGTGGCGCCGCCCGTGCCGCACGTGTCTCCCGTCAGCCCCCGCGCGCAGCCTTGCCACATCAGTCCGGTGACGTTATCCACG